>Ga0302205_10000010_pt1 | contig 154835 bp, 131 predicted proteins | sample II_Fen_E1_3_FD_194582 | JGI IMG/M metagenome (GOLD analysis project Ga0302205, IMG submission 194582) | Peat permafrost microbial communities from Stordalen Mire near Abisko, Sweden - II_Fen_E1_3 | ecosystem: Environmental > Terrestrial > Soil > Wetlands > Permafrost | place: Sweden: Abisko...
CCCGTGGCTTTTCGCAGCTTATCACGTCCTTCATCGTCTCTGAGAGCCTAGGCATCCACCATACGCCCTTTCCTACTTTCTTTCTTTTACTTATTTTGATTTGTACAACATGTCATAGATCGTTAATATCTTTATAAACAATTTTCGTAGCACAAGAAATGGTCTTTAACAAACCTGTCGTCTTGGTCACTCCAGAAAGGAGGTGTTCCAGCCGCACCTTCCGGTACGGCTACCTTGTTACGACTTAGCCCCAGTTACCAGTTTTACCTTAGACCGATCCTTGCGGTTACGGGCTTCAGGTACCCCCAGCTTCCATGGCTTGACGGGCGGTGTGTACAAGGCCCGGGAACGTATTCACCGCGCCATGGCTGATGCGCGATTACTAGCGAATCCAGCTTCACGAAGTCGAGTTGCAGACTTCGATCCGAACTGAGATAGGTTTTTGAGATTAGCTCCACTTTGCAGTTTCGCAGCTTTCTGTACCTACCATTGTAACACGTGTGTAGCCCCGGACGTAAGGGCCGTGCTGATTTGACGTCATCCCCACCTTCCTCACATCTTACGACGGCAGTCTCTCCAGAGTCCTCAGCATTGCCTGTTAGTAACTGAAAATAAGGGTTGCGCTCGTTATGGCACTTAAGCCGACACCTCACGGCACGAGCTGACGACAACCATGCAGCACCTTCACAACTGCCTTGCGGCTAACCTATCTCTAAGTTATTCAGTTGCAATTCAAGCCCGGGTAAGGTTCCTCGCGTATCATCGAATTAAACCACATGTTCCTCCGCTTGTGCGGGCCCCCGTCAATTCCTTTGAGTTTCACCGTTGCCGGCGTACTCCCCAGGTGGAATACTTAATGCTTTCGCTTGGCCGCTGACTGTGTATCGCCAACAGCGAGTATTCATCGTTTACTGTATGGACTACCAGGGTATCTAATCCTGTTTGATCCCCATACTTTCGTGCCTCAGCGTCAGATGTACCCCGGCAAGCTGCCTTCGCAATTGGAGTTCTTCGTGATATCTAAGCATTTCACCGCTACACCACGAATTCCGCCTACCTTATGTAATCTCTAGACGACCAGTATCAATTGCAATTCCAAGGTTGAGCCTCGAACTTTCACAACTGACTTAAGCGTCCGCCTACGCACCCTTTAAACCCAATAAATCCGGATAACGCTCGCATCCTCCGTATTACCGCGGCTGCTGGCACGGAGTTAGCCGATGCTTATTCCAAAGGTACATACAATATGGTACACGTACCACACTTTATTCCCTTTCAAAAGAAGTTTACAACCCGTAGGGCCGTCATCCTTCACGCTACTTGGCTGGTTCAGATTCTCATCCATTGACCAATATTCCTCACTGCTGCCTCCCGTAGGAGTTTGGACCGTGTCTCAGTTCCAATGTGGGGGACCTTCCTCTCAGAACCCCTATCCATCGTCGACTAGGTGGGCCGTTACCCCGCCTACTATCTAATGGAACGCATCCCCATCATATACCTTTACATTTAATCTTAAGACTATGTAATCTTTAGATACTATCAGGTGTTAATCTCCCTTTCGGAAGGCTATCCCTGAGTATACGGTAGGTTGGATACGCGTTACTCACCCGTGCGCCGGTCGCCATCAATTCCAGCAAGCTGGAATCATGCTGCCCCTCGACTTGCATGTGTTAAGCCTGTAGCTAGCGTTCATCCTGAGCCAGGATCAAACTCTTCATTGTAAGAATTTCTTCTTTATTTTTGCAAGGATATTACTCCTCACGATTTTAATTCTGTTCAGGACCAAGATTTATCAATAACTTTAATTTATTGACGGTTTGTTTTTTTACCCATATACGTTAAGTTACTCCATTGCTGGAGATCTCTTTTCGTACATGCTTCTTGTACTACTAATTGTTTATGTAATCTTATCAAAGAACGATTCACGCTCGAATTTTTTATATCCGAAAGCGGTTGCAAAGGTAATCACTTTTTATACTTACTTCCTAATTTTATTAAAACTTTTTTTGAAGTTTTTTTCTAGGAAGGTATTTGTTGGAAAGCTTCTTACAGCAAGCTGTAAGGAGAATCATCTCAACTCAATCATTTTACCCCGTTTCCTCTTTCAATATGTCATTTCTTACGCTTGCTTCCCTGTGGAAGCGGGTGCAAAAGTACTCTCTTTATGCTTACCCTCCAAATCTTTTTACCTCTTTTTTTGTGGATTTCATTCGAATGTTACAGGATTGTTACACAAGTTACTTATACTCTTTTATTTAAGAGGCAAAACTTTTTTTCGTTTTTCGCTATTTATTTTCTCTCTTTGTCTTTCTTTTCTCTGATATCGCTTAAGAGAGCCGATTTACTCGCTACTATGACTTGTCTGCGTCGTTACTGAGAGTTGTCTGCATCATTACTAAGGGGTGGGAAACTCGTCGTTATGGGGTTAGAAACTCGCTATTGACGGGCGGACAACTCGCTGTAACGAGCTTGAGGGAAGATGACTTTGAGTTTTTGGGGAAGAGCTTTTTTGAGTTTAGTTATCTTATGAAGGCTGAAGATTTATTTGCTTGGCAAATTAAAAATTTACTCTATTCCTCAAATATCAGAAAACTGTTTTCTTCATTCATCCTTCACTTTACCTTTATTCATCGGCCTTACCGAATGAACGAATGAAGGCTCCGTTTCGTTTTGCCCCTTCATTTGTATCGTCCGAGATTGGGGAATTTCTTTATGTTTGCCGCTTTATAAGGTTGGCTTATCATTCATCCTTGCCATATTCGGGGAACCTTATACATAATAGTATATAGGGGGAATTTTCTTAAGCGAATGAAAGCATCCTTCATTTATATTCAAAGATACACCTATTATATAGGTGTGGTTTGTGAAACCTCCATGTCCTTTCATGCACAAGTTTTGTAAACTTGCATTCACCTTCCAACTATCACACGTTCATTCGATTACGGGTGAATGAGTGAAGGCTCCAAATTTTTGATCGACCTTCTCCTTCATATTTACAAGGAGCTGAGATCCTTACAAAATCAAAGGGTATTTTGATTATCTCAACCTATTCGATTACTCAAATGAACTGTATGTTTTGGTAAACTCAAACAGTTCGGTTCTTCAAAACATACAGTTCACTTTGACGATTGCCAGCCTGTGATCTTATTACTACTGCTCTGCTCTTACTCTGCTACGCGCCTGTAGTTTGGGAACTACCCGCCTACTCTTGGACAAACGCAGGCGGGCAGAAAGATAACTGCCCGCCGGTAATCGGGAAGAAGGATTTAGTGAATGTGTTAATTTTTGTCCATCCTTCACTCGTTCATTCATAAGCGAATGAAAATGTGTGAGTTTGAAGGATGAAGGGTATTTTACACTTTCTGTATTTTAGGTGTTTGGTGTCTTGCGATTCATTTAATTCAAACAAAAGAGGAATGCCTGCCGATAACAGGAAATAAGGATTGAAATGAATGTGTTAATTTTTGTAAAGCCTTCATTCATTCATACGTAAGCAAATGAAAATGTGATAGTTTGAAGGATGAAGGGTCATTTACACTTTCTGTATTTTAGGTGTTTGGTGTCTTTCTATTATTTGTTGAGAACCGGATATATTGTGTACTTTTTTTAGGGTTCTATCAGTATATATTATATTTCTTATCTACGTTTTGAAGTTGCTTTTCCATAGACGTCTCTTTTTTGCTCATGAAGATTTTCATTGCCCAAGGTTTAGGCAGCTTAAGAAATGGTATGCCCACGTTGATGGTATCGAGACAAGGTTCTGCGGTAAACGTTGATATCACGTGATAGAATTGAAGACCTTTCATCTTCTTGCGGTTGAAATCTTCCAGCATGCAGTTGGAATATTTGCAACTACTGAGGTAATAGGTATTTCCCCTTTTCTGATAGTCCACCTGGTAATCTATCTGCCAGTCTTTGTATTTATGGCCATAGAATGTATTGATAGTTGCACGGACGAGAGGATTCGTTCTTTCCTTCACATTATATTCAAGTCCCGTAGATCTCTTGGCACTAAGGACAATACAATTCAACGTGTCGATGCTGAAATATCCAGAATCCTTGTCTACCTTTTGAGATTTGAAAAATATCTTGACGACATTCTTGTCCTTATTGTCCGGCTGATCATCAACGAAAAATTTATGATCCTTAATGAAACCTACATCAATGTCGGACACGAAATTATGATAGAACGTATTTTTCAGATTGCTGAAGTCGCAGCCGGCAGTTTTATCCTTATAGGTTATGGTGTTTTCTGTAGGGGAGATTTCATAAAGATCATTTTTCCTCAGAAGACCTTTGCTCTCAAATCCATACAAAGTGGAGTTCCCTACGTTCTGCGTCTGGTATTCATATTTAAATACATCACGGCAACCATACTTCGTTTCTTTCAATTTGACGATTTTTTTCAGTAAAGGCCTTATCCATGAAGGTTCTCCAGCAGAAATAGTAATTTCAGGAAGTAGCTGTGAATTAGGTTCCAGATATAGGGTGTCCGGCAAGTTCTCAATGGTCTTCTTCTTATAATTGATATGTGATATGGTCAGGCAATCGAACGTAAAGTCTACGCTGACCCTTCCATCTTCATTACTATAAGTACTCTTCACGTTTCCATTGAGAGTTGAATAAACGCTTGCTCTGCTAACAGGCAGATTATTCATTTTGTCCCATAATATAAATGTTTTCTGTGCATGAAATCCGACAGGAAACAGCGATAAGACGAGAAAACTAAAAATCTTTTTATTCATTTGAAAAATCTATTATATTATATTCATTAATGGATGTCTGTAGTAAAGCCCATTTCCTCAAACAGCCTTTGCTGGACTTCACATTGTATAGAGGAGGTGCTGACCACTCTCAAGGGACGGTCACAACATGCATTACTCTTGTGAATTTAGTTTCATTAAAATTATTCGACTTATTCGTTACTTATGTTATTAATGGGGTTGATTCTAATTGGCTTAGTAATCAATACTTGGTGTAAAAATAAAAAAAACAGGACTAAATATATCCATTATTTATCTTTATTTGATTTAAAGATTATAATCTTAATATAAATCAAGATACTAAGAGGCCTAAGATCTCTCCGCACTAGTGTCTATTAAAATTTCAAATATAGGTTGAGGATATTGAAGAGATTTACAAGCAGAGATAGGCTATTGAAACGTTATACAAACAGCTCAAACAGAACTTTCCGCTACATTTCTTCTATGGTGACAGTGTCAATGCCATTGAAGTGCAGACATGGGGAGTTCTCATTGCCAATTTATTGTGTACAATCATGCAACGTAAACTTAAAAGATACTGTTCTTTTTCTAATTTGGTTACCATGGACTGACTGATACGAATATATTATGTCGATTTCATAGCATTTCTTGAAAAACCTGAAAAGGATTGGGAATCTATTCTTCAAAAAGCCATTTATGAATTTCCAAATCTTAAATCCGAATTATAGCTTGTTTTTGTTATGGGGCTTACTTAAAAAAAACAGTCCGAAGCACTATTCTATTGGCGATTCGGAGGGGCATTTATGATTTTTAAAGTTTTACCGGACAGCAATACATAATTATATATTTTTACTCAATAAGACATAGGGCTATCTGGAATATTAAATAAATGAATACAAAAACGAATTGGTAGATAAAAACAATAGCTTTCAGCCGTTCTGTGCAAATAATGCACTGAAAGACTGAAAGCTATTTCAGGTTTTTAAGTATTCCACTGTTCGTAAATTGTCAAAACCTTAAAAGGAAAATCTGCTACATATAATCTTTTGCCGTTATCCTAAAAAATCTAACCAAATACAACATTATAATATAGTAGTAGCAAATCACCACTTAAATTTCAAGAACCATGTGCTCTCATCCTTAGTATATGAGGGAGCCGCTGTAGATGATCTGCTATATTTGCCTGCTAATCTTTTTGTCAAGAAAGCTCCTCCATCCAAACCTTCTTTATTCAATCGATGAGCTATTCGAACCAAATCAAACCAACGAGAACCTTCAAAGCCACATTCCAAAGCACTTTCATCAAGCAAATACTGCTCAATAACGTGAGTACTATCCGTTTTATTATCTACAATATCAATGGACTTTATATTAGATAAAGAACGCGATTCAAGACAGGCTCTTCCTCTAATGCCCTGATTGTAACGCCACGGTGAACGAATATTTAAATCCGTATCAAAACGAGCATCCAAATACCATGGCGCGGGATAATAGTTATTAGGTCCCCAGCCACTAATAAATTTTTCGCTACCGTCTTTCGCCGTACTATAATTGAACGTTGACTGAACGCCATTGTTCAATAATGCCCATGCTACCTTAGGATACCCTGCACGGTTTGCAGCCTCAGCATAACGAAGATGAATCTGCCCTGCACGATACAAGAATAAATTACCTTCATTCTTAGCATCTTCATCCGCACGATACTTGTATTTACGTATAGCGTATGTGCCATCTGACTGTTTCAAGAAGCTTGAACCTTCACCACGAGCATCATAATTAAAACCATTTGTCTGCTTTTGATTATTCCACAAACTATCAACTGCATAAGATGATGCCATCAACTGGTAGTTTCCGCCATCCGATACAGGATTAAATAACGATGTAAAAGGGAATGTCGGCTTGAAATCAACATCATAGGGTATGCTCCAAACCCATTCATATATATAAGGTTTATTTTGTGGAAGATCCTGGAACATATTTACCCAAAAATTACCCATTGAATTAATGTCATCTTCATGATATCTTAAATATAGAATCTGGAAGTATGAACCTGTACCAAAGACTAAGGAGGAATTGGTTGTTTGTGAATTACAACGGTAATACAGATAATTACCGGTTGCAGATTCTCCATCATCCCTACCCAATACTTTGTAATACTCTATACCTGCTTTAGTGTAATCTTCATTCCATAAATACAGATCACCTAATAAAAGGTGTTTATTCACAAAAGACGTTTTCAAACTATACCCATCAAGCGTGTATTGCACTAAATCAGAATTTTGATAGCTGTCAAGAGCACCTGAACCGATATTCGTATACAATGATTCCATATCTTTTATCAAATAGGATATCAATGTATCAAGAGGTACTGTTGCCTGCTTCTCTGCCACAGCTTTCACATCGGCTATCGTATTCAATGGTTTGGTGATATAAGGAACATTGCCAAATTGAACTCCCAATTGTAAATATGTGTAGCAACGTAAACCCGTCATATCGGAATATAATTCTTTATATTCATCGTCTGTTAACGTTCCCTTGGCTTTCATCTTATCAAAATTACTCAACGCATCATTGCAGTTCATAATTACAGTATAAAATGGTGTGGGATCAGCATACTGATTGCTTGCATCCGGAGATTTTGAATTTATTTGTTGCAAATCAGTTGAAGCATTGGTAGTGACATCAACCAAATCACCACGCAGCTCATTCAATACGACCATTTGCTTACCTAATTTTAAGAAACTGGCATAAGCGCCTAAAACCACATTGTCAGCATCATTAACCGTTTGATAATTATTCTTAGGATCAAGCTCTTGCTCCATATTGGCATCAACGCAAGCCGTAAAAGCCAATGGTACGAGGCAAAGAGCAATTATATATTTTAAACTTTTCATATCTTAATCAATTATTTATTATTATAATCCAATCTTTACGCCAACATAGAATGTAGCAACAGTGGGTGTAATAAATGAGTCTATCCCACGAGTCAATGGATTAAGAGAGGTTGCTATTTCCGGATCATAACCTTTATATTTGGTAATTGTGAAAAGATTTTCAGCAGCACCATAAACAGTCAGTCCGGTGATTAATCCTTCCTTGATAGGCACGTCATAAGACAAACTAATGTTTTTCAACTTCAAATAAGAGCCGTCTTCAATCCAACGATCACTAAAACGTGAATTGCCACGTGGGTCGCCATATTCAGCTTTTGGCATAGATGTGTTCTGTCCTTCGACACTCCATCTATTTCTTACAGCTTTAGTTTGATTCTGGTATCCTGACTCACTCTCCAATACGCAACGAGTATAATTGTATATATCATTACCCAATGAATAGGTAAAAAGAGCATTGAATGTAAAACGCTTCCATGTAATAGACGAAGTGATTCCTCCAAACACATCCGGATTAGGATCACCAATCACGGTCATATCATTCTCGTCAATCATCCCTGCCGAATCTCCGCTTTTGTTTACAAAACGGACATCCCCTGCTTGAAATGGAGTTACGACCGTACCTATCAAGGTATTTAGTCCAGCAGATGTTGCTTCAGCCGTTGTGGCATAAATTCCTTTGGTTTTATAGCCATAGAACTGTCCCATCGGGGCTCCTACTGCCGTACGGATAGTACCTCCGTAAGCTGTTGTTGTGTAATTGCCATCGTTCAGCTTTGTAACCTTATTTTTATTAAACGTAGCATTAATTCCTAAGTCCCATTTTAAAGCTTTGTTTATCAAACGAGCTTTCAAAGCTATATCTAATCCGGCATTTCGCATTGATCCGCCATTGGTTACATATGTGGAAAAGCCCGATATTGTTGGTGGTGTACCATAAGTAATCAGATGATCAATGTTGTTCCGATAATAGTCTAAGGTCAAAGCTAGACGATCATTAAACATAGACAAATCCAGTCCGACATTAAACTTCTTACTCAACTCGGGCTTCAAGTCCTCGTCAACCAAATTTCCACGCACCAATCCATAATTACCATAATAATTTATAGATGTGTAATAGCGGCGACCGGCATAATTCCCTAAGTCATCATTTCCGCTATAGGTATATCCAACTCGTAATTTTAAAAGATTAATCCAATCAATCTTTTGCATAAATTTCTCTGAAGAGATTAACCATGCTACTTGCACGGATGGAAAAGGCTGGAATTTATTTGCCGACGTGCCATAACGCGAAGAAGCATCAAATGAAGCTGTTGCTGTAAAGAAATATCTATTATATAGTGAATAATTGACATTTCCCAATATAGCCATCCACTTCCAATCGCCGAGATTTCCACCTGTCTGACGAAGCATATTATCACCATTGCTAAGTGTGGTCAATTTATCACTGGCACTATTATATGATTTCCCCCAATCCTCTTCAGAATGTGTTGTCATATAACGGAAGCCCAATAAAGCATTTAACTGATGGTTACGATCAAAGTCATGATTGTATTTCAGACGTGTTTCGCTAAATAATGAGAAAAGGCGTTCTACACGACTACGTGCCGAATTGGTTACTGCTGAATTTGAAAGATTTTCATATTTAATTCCTGTACTGGGATAGAATATTAATTCCCTTTCTTTATTGTAATCCAAACCAATGTTTGTTGATAACTTCAAATATTTGGAAAGATCGTATTCTACTTCGGCATTCCCAAAAAATCTATAATTAGAGTTCTTCTCGTTCACATTTTGGCTTATTGCTGCCGGATTTGAGAAACCGAATATATCCGCACTCTCAAGATTAGGAGAAGGAAGGTTTGCCTCATCATAAATATTGGAAGTCATAAACGGTGCCTTAATCAAAGATGAATATAATGGATTGGTTACTGAAGTATTTGCTTCATCTCTCATTTTTTTCTGTCCATACAAGAAGCTCATGTTGGCATGCAATCTCATACGTTGAGAAAAAGTAACATCCGTATTAATTCTCGCATTGAAGCGATTGAAAGAAATACCATCTATCAATCCATCGTTATTGATAAATCCCAAAGACAGAGCATATAGAGCGACTTCATCACCACCTCGTACATTCAATCCATATTGGCTCTTCATACCATTCTGAAAAAGCTCATTTTGCCAATCGGTCGATTTGTTATAACGATAAAAATCTGTATTTCCACTCCATCTGCCCCACTTGTCTTCAGTAGGAAGAGTTGTATTAAACAAGGCCATATTTTGAATAGTCGAAGCTGGCAGTCCCTGACTCTGATATAAATCAATTAAATAACTTTTGGCTTCATCAGGATTAAGCAAGGGGATCTTATTAGGAGTCAGATTCATTCCATATTGAATATGGGCTGATATTTGAGTAGACATTTCCTTGGCTCTTATGGTTTCAATGACAATAGCTCCATTTGCACCTTTAGTTCCATAAAGAGCAGTCGCATCCTTTAATACGGTGAGACGTTGAATATCATGTACATCTATTGCACCCATCGGTGTAGAAATATATCCTTCTATAAGAGACGTACCAAATGCCTGATTTTCAATGACCATTCCATCAACAACAAGTAAGGGTTGATTGCCTGCATAAATAGAATTCACACCATGCAAATAAAGGTTTGCACCCGTTCCATCTTGTCCTGAACGCATATGAGTTTCTAATCCGGCTACGGTACCTTGCAAGAACTGCTCGGGCGTATAAGCTGTATTGGTACTGTTATCAGTATCCAAATAAGTCATTGACGAAGTAATTCGTGTATTATTCATATCTCCTAATGGAGTGAGCACATCTTTGTATGAAGAATTGGCATAACCATCTTCATACATTCTTATTTTTATTTCAGACTTTCCTTTGACCAACACTTTTTGTGTTTCACGCATAGGTCCACTTACATTCAACTCTTCATAATATGAAGGTAACTTTATTTTGAACTCTCCCTTAGCATTCGTCATTGCGGCTGTCACTTTAGGCAAGGATACACTGATACCGGGCAAAGGCTTTCCGGTGCTAGCATCTACTACCGTTCCCTTCAGTTCTACTTTTTCCAGTTCATGCGCTTGTGATTTGCTTTGTGCATTTACAGAGCATACACATGCCAATAGAAAAAGCAACATTATATATTTTAATCTTTTCATTATTGATCGATTTTTATAATTAATATTTGAACTTCTTTATTCATTTATTTGAGGTTCTAACCGAATATAATCAAGGAAGATCCATCCATTCCTCGTACTAGACGTTGAATTTGTAAAGTAGGAGTTAGTAACCCAAAAATGAGTTTGCCCATAAGTAGCCACAGACAATAGTTGATTATCTCTACTTACAGCACCCGAAGTATTGACTGAGCCAGGATCTGTTCCCCATGCTAATGTCTTTGTACTCCAAGTCACATTCAATCGATATAAGTATAATTGTTGCTCACGATTACATCCTGCATTATTGGCAGATGCAAATGCATAATAACTATCCGAACCTGTTTTCAGCCCTGTATCAGCCCAATTATTTAAGATTAAACCTTCAGGTGTTGAACTACGAACCAAATTAGGATATCCGCTAAACGATGCATACAACTTCATCCCCACATTCATCGTAGATGGACAAATTTTCGTAGGATCTGTGGGATCATAACTAGGATCATAGGTTGCACCATTCGTAGCTTTTTTATGAACGTGATCTGAAAAGTCATCATAAGATTTCCAATACATTTTATAATCACAGGTATAGAGCTTTGTCAAATACTGAATCCACGTATTCACTCTCGTTGTTTCTGTATTAGTAGCACTTTTATTGAAAAGATATGAGATCGTGGTACCGGTCTTCACTCCGTTGGCATCTAATGAATCGCGAGTCTGGTATAATTCACTGGCTAGATAAACGTCCTTTCCACCACTTGCATAGCTACGAATACGAGTTATCACGCAAGAAGGATCCAAAGCAGAATCAAATTCTTCTCCCTGAATAACTATTGGTTTTATCTTGTTGTTTTTTAAGATGATGCCTGCGTCCGTTACAATTTGCACGCTACCATTTGAAAGGATCGTTGTGGTTCCCAAAGCATTCAAATCGACGTTCACTCCATTCACATTAGTCTGCTTCCCTGAAAGAAGAGAACCGGTGTGAAATGTAAGATCAGTAATAAGTTCATCCGTTGCAATAGAGTCAGCCATAACACTCTGACGAGCTATAGCAGCATCCGTCAAGGTTTGTTGCCACTTCAAACTTACATTATCCGGAGCCGGCTTCATGTATTTTGCATATTTAACTTTCAGCACATCAAAAACCACATTGGGCAATAAAGCAAAAGTATAGGTAGAATCTTCATTACTGTAACTCACCTTATTCAAGAAACGGTTATAAGCAACCTTCAATGTGTCATAGACCGGTTGCCCGCTGCTATTTACTCCCGTTTGGATACTATTTGCCAAGTCTGCTACGGAATCGGTTGCATTCAACAACCAGTCAACTTGTTCATATTTGCCTTTACCAACGGTATTGGTTAAATATTCCAATATGTTTTGTTTGGGCATTACAACATCCGTAACAGTGCGAAGAATTCCATTAGAACACAACGATTCCACATCAGTCTCAGGAAAAGTTAAACTACTTATTGTCAAATTCTTTCCATTAACAGAACGCAATGTTTTTAAATCGACCAATTGAGATGCATTGTGTTTAAGGAAAGTGATATGATTCTTCACAATCAACTTTTTAATGCTATCACTTGCTGCCACATAACTTGACAATGCATCGTTGTTAGGAGCAAAAACAGTGAATTCACTGCCTGAGCGCAACACATAATCATATCCCGTAGTTTTCAGCATACTTGCGAATGTGCTCAAATTGGAATCTTTCGCAATCGCATCCATGATTGTGCCGGATAGAGTAGACGTCTTGACCTCAACATGATCATCCCATTGATCATTACAACCGGTCATGGCTATGAATGAAAGTATTATTGAAAGACTCAATAACGATTTTCTTATATTAATCAATTTCATAATATCTTATTTTATTTATTATTCAACAGCACTTTCATTATTCGCTCACACAAGTAGAACCGTCATCAGGGTATATCTGACAATCCAGCGCAGTGCTGTAAATGTAATTGCCTTTCATATCTACTCGTGGCCAAACTTGATCCTCTTCAACAGGGATGAACTGAATCATATCCCAAGAATTAGCACCTTTACCTGCATCAAGAGCTTCAAAACGCAATGTATGTCGCCCGGTCGTATTTACTGTTATCGTACCCATCAACCTACAATTCATCACATTGATACGAGTCTTAGCATTATATTGTTTCCATCCTTGGGCCAAAGCCTGGTCATCGTCAAGTGAAGATGGCCAATAGGATGAAAAATCGACTACTGTTGGCAAAGTTTGATTATCATATCCATCTTCTTTATAGATAGTTTTGAAAGTAATCGCATTTGCACGACGCCAGCAAACCCAAACCTTATAGGATCCTGCAATCAATAACGGCAACTTTAATTCAGCCCATTGCATAACGCTTGTGCTGATTCGGAAATTTAGATAATCGCCATAAACATATTGGGACTTTGAATCAAAGCTCTGCTTTGTAGGAAGTCCACCACAATAATAGGTAACAGCAGGATTAAGCTTTCCTCCCCATGTAAATTCTGAGAGTTCACCGGATTGATAAGTAAGTGTTGTACCGGATTTACGATACAAGCTGTTGGCTACTATTTCCGGCTGAGTAGCTATATCCCAATAGACCCTGTAAGGTTTACGAAGCTTTATTTCCAAATTTGATTCAATGGGTTGGATAACACCATTCGCGCAAGTATAATCAGTGTAATCACCCTTGCGATTCACTAAAATGCCATTCTCATTAAGTTTTCCTATCTTGAACTCATTGATTAACAAAGAGTCATTTCTGTAAACAAACGTCAAAGGCTGATTATTCACAGTTGTGCTTAAGCTACTTGTTGATATCATATCCGTGATATATGAACGAGTAGGCAACACATGATAAGATAACCAATCGTGAAGCATTTCATTAGGAATAGTAGTAGTGGTTGCATTATCTTTCAACTCTGCCAGAAAAGCATTGTCAAAAGCACTTTGGTCGTCAATGCTGAAGCCTGCAGCTTTAAATGCATCATTATTTTGTATCAGCAGAGTGCGATAACCGGAATTACCATCAAAAATAGAATCCAATGAATATCCGGCGGCTTCAACTTCCGAAGCAATATGCTTCATTATGCTATAATCATTACCCAAACTTGCAAACACCTGAGACACCTTGCGAGACTCTGGTGTCAACACAGTATTTACTGTATGTATTATTCCATTACCACATGAGATATTCTTACTTACAATAGTTCCCTGGCGATTTACCAATATACTTGAATTCTTATCATTTTGGGTTTGAGTGATCAAATATGTATTTTCCATATTGGCTTTCGACAGACGCCCTTCAATAAAATTGCTCGTAGGGATTGTGTCATTAACGAAATGAAACTTCACAATTTTTGCTGCTTGATCCTGCGTTAAGGTACTTATCGATAAATTGTTCGTAGATAAATAACTCTGTACAGCCGCATCTGTAGGAGCGAAACAGGTATATGTACCATAAGCATGAACCATGCCACGCAATCCGGCTTTGTCTACAATCTCCAGAAATAAATCAAGATCAGAGCTATCAGACGCCATATACTCATCCATCATTTTAGTAGTGCTCGTACGATATACTCCCGCATCCATATACGAATCACATGATGCTAAGATCAATGTGAACAGTCCTAACGAAACAACAAGACCGATTGACCATCTTTTAAATATATTCTTATTCATAGTATCTTATTTTTTATTTGTAGAAGTCGTTCCATCTCCATAGAAACTGTTTTGTTTCAATAAAGAGTTACTTTGCAGATCATCATAATATATTGGAAGATAGTGACTATTGTAATTGTTACTATATTTTGATTGCAATGAATATACCTTATCAGCGGATGTGCTATACACACACATATTCACCAAATATTTCAAGTTTGCATAATTATTACGTTTAGCATTACGCAATACATCATACCAGCGTTTCCCTTCAAATGCAAATTCTCTGGCTTCTTCCAGAAGAATAAACTCTTCCACTGTAGAAACTGAGAGAGCTGAACGATCAATATCTGTAGCATCCACCGCATTGGCACGATCACGAATAAGGTCAACATCCTTCAAAGCTTCTTTTAATTCATTTTGTTGTTGATCACCTGACATAGATGCGGCCAATTGTGTTTTTGCTTCAGCACGCATCAAATAAACTTCAGCCAAACGATAAACTATTAAATTCCCGATCATCTGAGCTTCAGTTCTGGTCGTTTTACTTGACAAAGACAAACCTGCATATTTCCATACTGTATTATAACTACTGCAAACTTGTTGTCTGATATCTTTACAAGTGCTACTTAATGTTGAAGGTAAGAATAGACTTTCACTTATAAAATCAGTATTAGGGATTGCATAACTGCTTGGAGCCGTCGTAAACCATGTATAAAATGGATTTGTGTTATCTGTTCCAAATTGTAGTTCGAAAATGCTTTCTGCGCTATTCCCTGTGACATAGAGTTTATTAAACAAATTTTCTTTTCCGCCATCTGTAGCATATGACGCCCTTTTGGTAGTTCCATTCGTATCATCCGTAACATCCACAGAATCCTTCTCCACAGGGATTAATGCATATTGACCACTACTGATAATCTTATCACAATAATCTACAGTCTTTTGATAATTCTCTTTCCACAAATACATATCTGCAAGTAGTGCATAACCTGCATAACGCGTAAATTTACCTTTATTGTTGGCTGCACTGCTAGTACTGTAATATGTTGGTAACTCTTCAACTACGCTTTCCATATCGCGAATCGTATAATTCAGGACAGAATCCTTATCACTTTTCGCAATTGAAAAGTCTTGAGAATCATCTACATATGCTGTTGTTGTATAAGGTATATCTCCAAAATTCCGGATAAGATAGAAATACATCAAACTACGAACACCAACTGCTTGAGCCTCATTCAGCTGAAGTGCTGATTGAGTGAATGATTTATCAATATCAAGTACACCAGGTGCATACTTAATCAACGTATTACAATTATTTATCACGGTATAAAACGATCCCCAGTCACAGTATGAATTATAACTTGTGATTTCACCTTGTTTTATCAATGAAAAGTTTGAATTATTCTTTGTACCTGAAGTAAGCATATCTGCTCTCATTTCACCCCATAATATCAATCTCAATGAAACATCATCTCCAACTAATGCCGAATAAATTCCAGTCGTAAAAGATGCAACATCTTCTTTACTTTGCCAATACTCATTACGAGCGACTCCACTGGTAGGAGTTAAATTGAGCCAACCATCACATGAAGTAGAGACGATTGCCAACAATAGTAAACTTATTAATATCTTAAAATTTTTCATATAGTATCTCTATTATTAGAAAGTTAATGATATACCTAATGTATACTCCTTGCTACGAGGAGATGTTGCATAATCATATCCACTCGTATCACTGCTAGGCGATGTGTTTATTGAAACTTCAGGATCTTGCCCTGTGTATTTTGTCCAACAATATAAATTCTGTAATGTCAAATAAATATTGGCATCTTGAATAAATGTGTGCTTCAATTGTTCACGAGTAAATGTATATTTTATAGTTAACGACTTCCACCTTAAGAATGAACCATCTTCTATATATCTATCACTACCCATATCATTATAACCTTTGCTATACAATGCACGTGGCAAAAGATTTTTAGGAGCTGTTGACGGATCATCATAGGAATGGTGCCAACGGCGCAAAGTGGCTTTACTCTGATTATCAAAACCGTACATACGTTCCATATTCCATTTCGCATAATTGTAAATCTTATTTCCATAACGGAAATTGAAATAAGCATTCGTACTCCACTGCTTATAACGAATGTTAGGTCCAAAGCCTCCGGTTAACAACGGATTGGCATTGCCTAAGTATACAATATCCTGATAATCAATGTTGCCATCATGATTTTGATCTTTATACTTCGCATCACCGGGTTGGAATTCATAAGCAATACTTGGATAACCAAATTTCATTTTAACAGCTTGTGCTGTTCCTGAATCATCATAAGTATAAATTTTATTTCCACTCGCATCTCGAGCTATCGTTTGGTCGTCATTCAAGTATACTCCTTCAGATTTATATCCATAGTAAGATCCTAATGGCTGGCCTTCAACCCATTTACGAATCATTCCCCGGCTGTTCCAGCTTCCACTCTCATTAGAAACCATATTGGAGATCTTCTGAATCTTATTTTCATTTCTAGCCAAATTCATACTGAAACTTACAACTAAATCCTTACGTCTTACAGGAGTCATATTTATACTAAGTTCCCATCCATTATTGTCCATACGACCAACATTCATATAAGCAACTGAAGAAAAACCGGTAGTGCTTGGTATCGAAAGATTCTTAAAGAATAAGTCGTTTGTACGTTTACGATAAAGTTCCGCATCAATAGAGAAGCGATTGTCAAAAGCGGAGAAGTTCAATCCCAAATTGAATTGTGTACCGCGCTCCCATTTTAATTTTGATAATTCCAAGCTGCTCGGATATATACCGGTTGATCCCAAATAACTGTAACTATACAATTGATAAGTACTAACTGAGGCATAATCTGTAGAAGGTTCACTACCATTCACACCCCAACTTGCACGAAAGCTCAATTCATTTAACCATTTGCTAGTTAATTTTTTCAGAAAAGGTTCACCGCTTATACGCCAACGAGTTGATACTGACGGGAAAAATCCCCAACGGTTGTCTTTACCAAAACGAGAGTTTCCATCATAGCGTCCTGTAAAGTTGAACAAATATCTATCCAACAAACTATATTGGCATTGTGTATAAGCCGACACCATTCTATTTTCACTATCACCACTATATATTCCTAACTTTGATTGCTCAATGATACGTGAATCAACTGATGGGTCTGTTAAATAAGGACTAGCAGTATTTGATGTTGAACTTTTATAATATGCAGATTTCTTATCATAAGTTTGAGTTCCCAATAATAATTGCAAAGATTGATTGCGACCTATATTAGGAGTCAGTATCAATTTATTAAATGTTTGCATGATAAAAGCCTCAGAATCCGTATCATCTGCTTTATTTACACTTAACTCTGTCCAAGGGCGTCCTGTTGCAGTTTGTGGTAGGAATGCTTTTGTTTTATCATTCATCACATCAAAGCCGACATCAAATGAATAACGTATCCAACTCAACGGTGTCCATATTAATGATAACTCGGGGATTACACGCTCACTAGTCAGCTTATATTTTCCTTCACGAGCCATTGCAACCGGATTGTAGACTCCGCTTAATGATGTAGAACTCCAATAACCTTGCAACGAATTAAGGGGAGTGAAATAATTATCAGTCAATTGACCTTGCTCATTATACTCATAAATACTCATATTCGGTGCTCTAGTATAAGCCATTTCCGTTACATCCTTTTTGCCATTTAGATATGTAATATAACAACGATCATTAACAGAGTGAGTATAACTCATTGATGCCTGAAATTTTAACTTTGTAGATACTCTATAATCTACATTCAGACGTGTAGATATTCTACTAAAGTCGGTTCCTATAACAGTACCTGATTGATCATAATAGCCGATTGATGCCCGATATTGTGCCTTATCGCCACCTCCACTTATTGAAATATTGTGATCCTGTACATTACCCGTTTTGGTTACGGCTTTGAACCAATCTGTATTAGCACCGTAATTATAGTAGTTATACAAGTTATTAGGGTCACTTGCCAAAGCCGGATAAGAATTAGGGTCAAAAGGGATACCCGAATTTAGCAGTTCTTCCTGAACCAATGTTTTATATTCATCACCACTTAATGTAGGAATGCCACGACCTTGTTTATCAACACTTCCTTTAAACGAATAGGTCACGCGAGGCTTACTGGCTGAACCACGCTTTGTAGTAATCATCAACACTCCATTTGCTGCTTTTGATCCCCAAATAGCTGTAGCCGCAGCATCCTTCAATACGGTAATTTCTTTAATATCACCCGGAGCTATATTAAGCATTTGGCTATACTGCTGTTCATCTGCATTGGCAAAATCAAAATCTGAAGAAATTGTTGTCTCATAAGGGAATCCATCTACAACAATCATCGGTTGAGCATTACCATTAATAGTAGAGGTACCACGAATACGAATGCTCATACCGGCGCCGGGAGTTCCACTGTTTGCCACAATATCTGCTCCGGCAATGCGTCCCTGCAAAGCATCATCAACACTAGCACCGGCTACATCTTCCAAATCAGTCATTGAAATGCGTTGGGCGCTTGATGTCATATCACGCTCTGCTATATCCATCATGCCATTATTTATTTGACGTTTAGCTACAACCATGGCACCATTCAATTGCACCACATCTTCTTGCAGAACAACATCAATTTGTAACTGTGTAAGATCTTTGATCTTTACAGATTGCTTTTTATAACCCGAATAGCTAAGAACCAACTGATATCCCGGCTTTACTTCACCCATTAATGAATAATTACCATCCAGATCCGTTACAGCAAAAGCAATTATACGATTATCATTATTCACTAACTGAACATTCGCTCCAGGCAAAGTCGAGCCATCCGTTGAACTGGTTATCACACCTCTTACCATCACTTTCGATTGAGCCAAAAGCAATTGGGGTATCATAACCAGACACAATATAAGCCATATATTAAATGTCTTTTTCATTCTGTATTGATTTTATGTTTGTTACTGTACTGTGTATTTTAAGTAGCCGTTAACTTCATGGATAACAGCACGCGGACCAATGATATTACTTCTGGTTATACCTCTTTCTACTATAACCGGACTATCACCGCCTTTCACAAGGACTGTGGCACCGTTGGTAATATTGTTCGCTTTAAAGGTCAAAACGTTTCCAGAGCCTTTATACACAGTTGCTTTTGATTTATTGGTCACACTACTCACTGTATAGGGCTGCATAGAGCTAACCGTATAGGTAGAATAATATTTAAAATTATCAATAATATAAGCTTTACCATCATCCGGATAAATACCTCCCTGCAAGACGTGATTATATATAAATGCAACGGCTGCAGGGCTCAATACACTATTAAGTGTTCCGGCAGAAGGTACTAAACTACTATATGCAGGCATATCACCAGCAGCAATAGCCGCATTCATAGAGTTATTGTCTGGGATTAAAATAGTATAATACTTTGATGTAGGAATATCTATTAATGAATTCAAAGCTGTCCAATATTTATAAAAGACAGAGACCTCACTATTATTCTTCAAATATTTACTTATGAACACTTTTGTATTCTGATCATTCCATCCTAAATCAACGGCGGCACTATCGACATTATTACGAGAAGAGTATTGAGGCAACCCGTCAATTTTGAATACTTGTCCGTTATTATAGGGATTATTACCACTTTTATCAACAACTTTAGTTGCCGTCACTTTACTTCCATCTGTAATATTCCCGGCCCATTGTAGTTGATTATTCTTATAGCGAACCATATCACCATAATAATCGATTGCATACGCATACCCATTATAATCTGCCAAACCATCTTCAGTTGCGCTAAAATCTGTAATAGATGTATTTGTTGAACTGTTATTCACACGTTCAAATATACCCATACGTATGATTCTTTTCAGACGTTCAATTGCACTAGTAGATCCTTTCAATGACGAATTGGTAAAACGGCTTGCTACATCACTCACTGATGAATCATATGTATAACCATCAGATGCAATTAAAGCATTGCTAGGCAACAACAGTGTCATATTTTCCTCGGTATAACCTTTTAACGGACTCTTGAGGAAATCTGTCATTAAATCCGTTGAATAAATATTGGTAATAATAGAGTTAAGGTATGAATAACTCTTGTCCATTAGCATTTTCCCATAAATGCTTTCAAAATAGCCACAGGGTATAACAGAATTGATTCTATAATAAAAACCATTACTTGCCATCTTGCAGGTATCTATTCCTGCACTGGAAAGATCATTACCATTGGAACCTGCGCCATTTAAGAATTCACTATTAACATTGATTTCACTTTTATATTTCGATGGCCATACCAAATGATCTACCATATGAGCTTGAAGGAAATATTGCCAAGCGATATCAGGTATTTCACTTTCGGTGATATCATAAAGAGACGTTATTTTTTCTTTCCATGTATCAACTGCTGTGTTGGTGGGAACAAATAATGTTTGAGCATCACTTTCATTAACATTGGATGTATTTGCAGAACGCTCAACATTAAAACTAAATGGCAAAGAGTATGACTTATAATATAGGTGCGAAATATTACTGCTAGGATATATTTTCTTATAATACGCTGTATTATCAGTGTTTTCTTCATAAGAAACAAACTGATAAGTTCCGTCAGATAATTTACGATTAAGAATATTACGAAATTCACTACCTTTTGAATCTGCCGTCAATTTCTCATCAATATTCGTAACATCTGCATTTACACGATTAACTTCATAAACGGCTCCATTCTCTACATCAATCTCCGGGCTACCATTTTCCTGATTCAATACACTGGCACCCATCACATTTATTTTATTGTCAAGAGTATTATACATACCGTTATAGAATGTTTCATAATCACTGCTTGACAATCCATTTGCCGAGAAATACTTAGGAGTAAAAATAGACAAATAACGATAAGGCATTATCGTTGTACTGGCATCACCGGCTTGATCGTAAGGATCAATCACCCACGAAGTCACCCCACTGACATCCTCATTATAAATGCCCTTATAATAAGGTGTAAGTTTTCGAACAGATCCTCCCTCTGTCCATGTCGTGCCGGCAATATCACCAAGATGTGCACTTGAATAACTATTATAGACTAGTGAATATGCCACAATTTTTGCTGCATCCGCATCACTTATTTGATCTACACTGGTCAAACTCTTACCAGCTAAATAAATTTTAAATGCATCATCATTAGGGGCAAAAAAGGTATAGCTTCCGGATCCTTTCAATACAGAGCTATAAAGTGTGCGATTCACTAACTTTAGATAGTCAGTGAAATTGCCTTTGCTCAGCAAAGCATCATAAGCCGGCTCCTCAAGCCAAGAAGGGCGCTTAAAATATTCATCAAAATCATTTGAGCAAGACATGATCAAAAAAAGTGATGTGAGTACAAATAAAGAATATCGAAGTCTATTAAAAAGAAACGACTTCCCACTAAGAGAGGCAAACGGAATCTTTGCTGCCAATCTATGTCGAAAAATCAAAAAAGCACTGCCTACAGAGAGACGCAAGTTTTTCATACTTCTTAGAATTAGTTAATAATGCCGGCAAAAATAAAATACCTTTTATAATAAAAATATGTAAAATCGTACATTAACATGGAAAATCTATTATAATATGTAAAATAGTACTGAACAATACGAATAAATGAATACAACACTTTATTTTTGAAAACATTAGACAATAAATTAAGTTGCATATTCAAGAAAAAAGAAGTATTATTGTACCAAATAACTGATGCCATGACAAATAATGCTACTCGCTCAAACAGTAACAATTGTAAATACCTGATCATTAGTGAGCAGGATGAACAATATGGACTTTATGTTAATGCCGTTGGGTATCAATCGGTGAAGCCTGGCGATATATACCCGATACATGAACATCCGAAAGAATATTTCTTTAATGTGACAGAAGGACGCATTTTGCATGAATATCAACTTATTTATATAACCAAAGGAAAAGGTATCTATGTTGATTATCTTAAACAAGCACATCAGGTTTGTAAGGGGAAATTAATGCTTGTATTTCCTGAAACATGGCATTCATACCATCCGCTTTTAGAAAATGGGTGGGACGAATATTACATAGGCTTCAATGGTAGCATTATTAATAACATCGCTAAATGCGGATTCATATCACCAACCAACCCTGTAATCGAAATAGGGCTTAACGAAGATTTAGTTTCTTTATACACTGATGCACTGCAAATAGCTCGTGAAAGTAAAGCCGGAGCTCAGCAGCAGTTAGGAGGTATCGTTATGCATATATTAGGGAAATCATTGGCAATATCCAAAAATAGATATTTTAGTATGGATGACAGTGGAGAAAAGATTGAGCAAGCAAAGATCATCATGCGTGAATCTATCTATCAAGACTGCAATCCTGAAGAAATTGCAATCAAACTAAACATAAGTTATTCGTGGTTCAGAAAAACTTTTAAGGAGTACACGGGATATGCACCTGCAAAGTATTTACAAGAACTGCGTATTAATGCCGCTAAACAAATGCTGATGGAAACGACACTTTCAATCAAAGAAATAGCCTTCAAACTAAGATATAATGCATCAGAACACTTTTATACTTTATTCAAGAAGCGCACGGGAATGTCTCCCGGAGAATATCGTAACTTAGGGAAAAAGGGTGAAATTGAAGAATAGCAAGTACTAACTTTAACGGTTTCCCAACACTTTTATAACAAATATTTAATTACAACAGAAACAAATACTACATATCTTTGTAATATTCAAATAAAAGGACATAAAACAAAAAGTTTAATTATTAAAGACTACCAATATGAAAAAGATTATTTTAAGTGCCGCTCTTGTAGTAGCAATGATGTGTATGGGGAATGTTGCTTACGCAGCTGCTCCTGTTAAAAAAGCCGCTAAAACAGAAGTAACGACAACCAAGAACGCTAAAGCAAAGAAAGATTGCAAAAAGGATTGCAAAAAAGCTTGTTGCCAAAAAGGAGAAAAGAAAGCTGCAGCGAAACCAGCTAAGTAAATAATCGTAGAAATACAATTTAAGCTAATTAAATCATTTCCTAAAACTTAGTCCGGAGAATAATCTTCGGACTTTTTTCTTTTCAGATAAAGGCACGAAAGATAAAGCTTTCAGCATGATCGATGCATTATTGCTTTAAAGACATGGCATCGTAATATTGTGTTATAAGATAGTTATAAGGAACATACCTTTTATTTACCCAAAGAGGGGGTCAAATAGCATATTCTCGTATAAAAAAAATAAAGCTGACACAATTGATTGTATCAGCTTTTAGTCGTTAATATTTTTAATTTCAGTCTCTTATAAGACTTCGATCTGGTGGGCGTTGACGGATTCGAACCGCCGACCCTCTGCTTGTAAGGCAGATGCTCTAAACCAGCTGAGCTAAACGCCCGAATGCTTAATCAACAAAGAAACTTACTTGGTGGGCGTTGACGGATTCGAACCGCCGACCCTCTGCTTGTAGGGCAGATGCTCTAAACCAGCTGAGCTAAACGCCCAAGTGTTTCTTTTCAAAAGCGATGCAAAGATATAACTATTATTTGAGACTCCCAAATAATGGGACACTTTTTTAGAAATATTTTTCGTCTTATGCCTTATTCGTCCTGATCACACGAGCCGGATTACCCGCAACAACGCTATCATCAGGCACATCGTGAGTGACTACACTACCTGCCCCTATAACGCAACGATCACCTATCTTAATACCGGGAAGAATCACAACACTTCCTCCTAACCAGCAATCCTCACCTATAGATACCGGCAACGAATACTCTTGAGGGATGCGACGTTCACGATACCCCATAGGATGCTGAGGTGTGTATATCTGTACACTCGGCCCCACTAATGTATGATCTCCAATTGAGATATTCCCTCCATCAAGGAAAGTGCAAAAAGCATTCACAAAAACATGTTCACCTAAATGTATACCATGACCATGATCACAATGAAAAGGAGGCATAATAGTAGATGTAGATGGTATATCTGGAATAAGATCCTTTAGCAAGTCTCTATAATTATCGCTATAAACGGAAAGCTGGTTAAACTGAGCCAGCAACGATTTAGCATGTCTAAAGCTCGCTTGTATTTGCGGATCTAGCATATTAGCCAACTCTCCGCTTCTCATTTTCTCTATTTCAGACTTCATCTATAAATATTTTATTACAAAATAAACTATTCTTACTATCACTACAAAGTGTTTACCGTTTTAAATTATTACCTTTGTGCCCAAATTCGAGATTTTAAATTAAATAATAATGGAAACAGTTGTTAGTGGAATCCGTCCAACGGGAAATCTGCATTTGGGAAATTACTTCGGTGCAGTAAAGAGCTTTGTCAAGATGCAAGATGAGTATAATTGTCTATTCTTCATCGCTGACTGGCACTCACTTACTACTCGCCCCAAACCTGAAGATATCGTAGAAAGCACTCGCATAATACTTGCAGAATACTTGGCCTGCGGCATAGATCACGAGAAGGCGACCATATACATGCAAAGTGACGTAAAGGAAACTTTGGAATTGTATCTCTACTTTAATATGAACACGTATCTTGGAGAATTGGAACGTGTCACCACTTTCAAAGAGAAAGCACGCAAACAACCTGATAATGTGAATGCAGGTTTGCTTACTTACCCTACATTAATGGCTGCGGATATTTTGCAACACAGAGCCGTAAAAGTTCCGGTCGGTAAAGATCAAGAACAAAATATGGAAATGGCCCGTCACTGTGCAAGACGCTTCAATAATATGTATGGAGTGGAATTCTTCCCAGAACCTCAATCTTATTATTTCTCAGACAAGGCTTTGAAAGTTCCGGGTCTTGATGGATCAGGAAAGATGGGTAAATCAGAAGGTAATTGCATCTATTTGAGAGATGATGCAAAAACAATAACGAAGAAAGTAATGAAAGCTGTAACGGATGGAGGTCCAACAGCGCAGAACAGTGAAAAGCCTGAAGTGATTCAGAACTTATTCACATTCTTAAGCATGGTTTCTGATAAAGAAACGTATGATTACTTTGATGAGAAATGGAACAATTGCTCCATTCGTTACGGTGATTTGAAGAAACAAATTGCACAAGACATTATTAAATATACCGACCCTATACGCGAACGTATCGTGGAGTATTCGGCCAATATTAACTTAATGGATAAAATAGCAAAAGAAGGAGCAGAGAAAGCACATGAGAGTGCTGCCAAAACATTGAAAGAGGTTCGCCAAATCATGGGTTTCAGAGAATTATATTGATTCTCAATACATATAACTTATAGAGAGGACATGCCACCAAAAGGGGGTATGTCCTCTTTCTTTTAAGGAGTGACACGAATCTCCTCTTAATGTATGCACGGATAGATTACTACAATATTTCTAATTCATTATAGACTTTATTCCAATTCATATAATTGTTTTTTATGTTTTACAATGGTTGAACTTATGTTTTACCTTCGTTAAACTTAAGTTTAACCTATGATAAATTTAAGTTTAACAAAGGTAAAACTTAAAAACGTTCCATACGAAATAAAAAAATCAAAGGATCAATGTACTATTTTCGAACTTACAATGCACAAAACACAAAGTAGAAACGACCTATAATCGCTGTAATATCAACAAAAGAAGCTCTGTATAAAAAAGTAAAGAGAAATGCATACACGACACATTTCTCTTTACTCTTTATATAAAAGATCATTAATAGTCATTGCCCACTAATGAAACATCTTCTCTATATCATTATCTTTTATCACTGATAATATCAATTTGCCGTCAGGGGTGTAATTAGGAGACTCCAGAGTGAATAACTCATCGACTAATGCAACCATCTCTTCCTCGGATAACGCCTGACCGTATACAATTGCAGAAGCCTTAGCCATTGTCAGTACAATAGACTTCTTTACTTCATCCGGTACACTCCCTCTCTGCATAGCGGTATCAATAATCTCATGAACCAACTTAACAGATGACAATCCTTCACAGCCTTCGGGAATACCATTGATTGAATAACTTCTTCCTCCTAAATTGGTCAAATCAAAACCTAACGATACGAGGTTCTCCATGACGCTTTCTACGAAAACAGATTCTGAAGAAGAGAATTCAATCACCTCGGGGAACAGTACTTTCTGAGTGACTGACTTTGACTGACTCATTTGCTTCATATATCTATCATAAAGAATGCGCACATGGGCGCGACGCTGGTCAATAAGCATAAGACCTGATTTCACAGAGGTCAAAAGATACTTTCCTTTATATTGATATTGCTTGAAACTCTTATCATTAAACAGATTGTCATTATAGTCAATCTTTTGTTCTTCCTGCTCTTGCTCCGGTGTAGGCGAAAAGGGATCATCGCCAATAGCTGCTGATTCCGTTTTGGAGCCGGCTCTCTCCAACCCTCCATACAAAGCTTCCCATTCCACTTTCGGTTTGGGATTATAACTGCTATTGCCGTTGCCATAGGAGGCTGCTTTATCAAACGGGTTATAGCTATGATTTATTTCAACAAAAGGAGGTGATGGTGAATCATCATTCGAACTGAAAGCTGTTCCTTCCTGCAAGTCCAAAGGCATGCCTATTGTGTCAAAATCGATGGAGGGGACTTCATTAAACTTGCCCAATGACTCTTTTATTGCTGACAGCAATATCTGCCAAATAGGAGTTTCATTTTCAAATTTTATTTCAGTCTTAGTCGGATGAATGTTCACATCAATCGTTGAGGGATCCACCGTCATATAGATGAAATAAGAAACTTGTTCACCCGGAGGAAGCAATCTCTCATAAGCATCTACCACAGCATGATGGAAATAAGCATGCTTCATGAAACGATTATTCACGAAGAAATATTGATGTGCTCCCTTTTTTCTTGCTCCTTCAGGCTTTGCGACAAAGCCCGATATCTTCACTAATGACGTTTCAACCTCTATCGGAATGATTTGCTGATTGATCTTTTTACCGAATATTTGTACGATACGTTGCCGAATACCACCTGCAGGCAAATTAAAAAGTTCCACATCATTGTTGTGTAATGTGAAAGCCACATCAGGATGGACCAGCACTATCCTTTCAAATTCGCTCAGAATGTTATTCAGTTCCGTTTGATTTGGTTTCAGGAATTTACGTCTTGCTGGTACATTAAAGAATAGGTTCTTGATAGAGAAGTTGGTACCAACCGAACAAGAAACAGGTTCCTGCAGCTCTATATTCGATCCGGAGATTAAAATACGCGTTCCAAGCTCTTCATCAGAAGTACGAGTTTTCAACTCTACTTGCGCAACAGCAGCTATTGAAGCCAAAGCCTCGCCTCTGAAGCCCATCGTATGCAAGTCAAATAAATCAGTTGCCGACTTAATCTTAGAAGTTGCATGCCGTTCAAAAGAAAGACGTGCATCGGTCTCAGACATGCCCTTTCCATTATCAACAACTTGAATACAGGTTCTTCCTGCATCGGTTATTAATAAATGAACCTCTGTAGCACATGCATCAATTGAATTTTCCACCAATTCTTTTACCACCGAAGCCGGACGTTGAATAACTTCACCGGCTGCTATTTGATTGGCAACAGAATCGGGTAACAAACGAATTATATCACTCATAATCTTATCAATCTTTTTGCTTAATCTCTGGTTCTTTCGCTTTTCCCTTTAAAAGTAATCCTCTATTAGGTAAAGGTACATCCTTCCTTCCCTGGTCCTTCAACTCAGTTCCTTTTTTCTTGCCTCGCCACTCAAATACATCGTTTTTATCTCTGGGGCGCATATAATCAAACCAGGCAAAGTTATCTAAATAGTACTTATCTTGTGGTATCATAGCCATCGGATACAGTACGCCGACCGGTTGAGTAATGAGCACAATGCGTTTCATTTTCTTCAATTCAATGTATATATTCATTATCCCCGCCTCTGATCGGTTAAATCCTGTCAGCACGCTATCTTTTTCTTGAGGATAAAAGCCTATGCGCACATTACCTATCACATCTGTTCGCCTTAAATCACCTTTAGTGAAATACATAAACATATCTTTTCCTGTGACTTGATTATAATGGAGTGAATCTTTCTTTTCCACCGACAAGGCCTGTTCGATAATATGGGCGCGCTTGATGGTACTATCATTGAAGAATACTTGTATCTCTTCACCCAACATTTGCTGCCCGTCATGCCACAACACAGGATCTTTGTACATGTGCATACAAGTATCTTTTGATGAAAAGAACAATGAATCACAAACACCCTGCACATCATTCCTAAAGACTCTCACTTTATGGTATGCAAACAGCTGCCTGAAAGCGGAATCTGTACGAACATTAAACGTTTTCATCTTCAGTGTGTCAGCATGCAAATAAACGGTGTCGCCTTGTGAATAATCTACAACCAACGCCTTACGGGTTGCCATAGCATTCAACAATGCATCATTATAATTGCAATAACCACCGGTAAAGATCATTTTATTTATAGTATCAGTCAATATGACATTACCATATGCTTCACTAAATGCTTTCTTTTTGTCATAATAAACAGTATCACCAATCAGCTTTCTACCTGTTTCGGTAGTAATCTCTGAACGACTGGTTAATTTCGACCGATCGTTACGAGTGTTATACCATCCTCGGCGGGTTCTGATATGGTCCTGTTTCGTATCGATCCGCGAATCACCCAATATTGTTGCAATTCCGGTAAGGGTACTATACTTCAGCGTATCAGTCGCCAAAGTCATTCTCTTATTTATTAAACGTACATTATAATTAAAGACAGCCATCTTGGTTGCCGGACTATACTCACCCCAGTCCGAGACAAGAACATTGTCTTTATCAAACAAGGTACCTCCTTCAAAATAATAAGCTTTATCCTGAACTCTATTATAATCCAAACTATCAGTAACCAGAGTTGTATTACGGTTCTTCATCTTCACATTCCGGCGCAGCTTTGCTACCTCAGTCATACCGTCGTAATACAAGAAGTCGGATGTAATATGCAATGTATCCCCCTGACGAATGTTAACATCGCCAAAAGCATCAAAGTTGTTTGTCTTCTCATTAAGGAAAGCACTATCACACGACATGTACATGCCCTTATGGCGTAGTCGTACATGCCCTCTTAAAATAGTTATACCCGGATGTTGAACTTCATCGCCAAGAGTTGCATCTGAATTGATAATATAAACCATCTCTCGTTTTACGCTTTTTCTAATCCGTAAAACCGATTGATTACCGGCCCATAAGCATAAAGCTATTAATGAAAACACGCATGCAATAAGCATGCGTTGTTTAATAAACTTATTTCTTAATCCAACCAGGATATTTAAAATTGCATTTATTCCATTTCCCATTGATGCGAACGTAAGTTTTCTGCTGTTTCTCAAGGATCCATTGATCCAATTTTTTCTCTCTCAGTTTGTTTAGCACTATATCTCTCAAGCGTTGATAATCATCAGCTAAATCTGCTTTATGGCCCTCTGTTTTTGACTTCAATTTGACAATAGCGCAAATTTCCTGTCCTTTTGCGTTTATCATTGTGAAAGCTCTTGAAACTTCACCAACATTCATTTTATCAATAACTTTCGCCACTTCTGAAGGCAACTGATCCATTTCAAACTTAGAATCGCCGGTGTTCTCATTAGGCATTAGCCCTCCGTTTCCACGAGTATCCTTATCGTATGAAAGTACAGTAGTAGCTTCTTCAAAAGAGAATTTTGCTTTACGAATATCATTTGCAATAGAATCAAGGTGATGCGTTGCTGCCACCATTTCTTTATCATCTACATGAGGTTTTAAAAGAATATGCCGACAATTAACTCTATCGCCACGTTTCTCTATCAGTTGAATGATATGATATCCATACTCTGATCTTACTATTTTAGATACCTTTTTAGGATCGTTTAAATTAAAAGCTACATTTGCGAAATCAGGATCAAGCATACCTTTTCCCATAAATCCTAATTCACCTCCACGACGTGCACTATTCGTATCTTCCGAATATAAAATAGCTAATGTTGCAAAAGATTGTTTCCCCGAATTTACCTCATCAGTAAATTCACGTAATTTGCTTTTTACATCATCTATCTCGGATTGAGGAATTTTAGGCTCGCGTGTCAATATTTCCACTTGCACTTGAGTTGGAATATATGGCAAACTGTCTTTTGGCATTGACTGACAATACTCCCGAACTTCAGAAGGGGTCACTTTAATGCCTTCAACTAAATGCTGTTGCATTTTCTGTACAATCAATCCTTCCTTTACGTTTTCACGCATATTCTCACGAATCTGAGTATATGATTTATTGAAGTACTCCTCCATCTTTTCCTTGGTACCCACTTGACGGATAATGTTATCAACTTGCATATCAACACGTTTCATAACCTCACCGTCAGTCACTTGAATACTGTCTAGTTCAGCTTGGTGCAAATACAATTTTTGTACAGCCAACTGTTCAGGAATAATACAATATGGATCGCCATTAAATTTGGTTCCATTATATTGGGCATTCAAGCGTTCTGCTTCCACATCCGATTTAAGAATTGCCTCATCTCCAACAACCCATACCACCTCATCAGCAATATTATTATCGTTCTGTGCAAATGTTGATGCACTGCAGATCAACAATAGCAGAAACAAACTGTATTTCCATTTAAAATAACGACTCATTTATTTTTATTTTTATTATTTATCATCTACTTAGTTTATTCTCTGCGAAGATAATGAATAAATCAGTTTTTCGCATGGTCATTAACTGTTTTTAAAACCTGTTCGTTAATTTCAACCTTATATTTACCCATCAAACTGTCAATCCATAACTTTTCAAGGTATTCTTTATAATCAACTGTGACCAAATTCAATACATCTCTATACTCGTGAGGGTATTTCTTTAATAACTTGCCATAAGTTCTTGCAACAGGATAATGCCCTACAGCTCCATTCCTTTTCTTGAAAATCAATTGATCTATAAAGCGATTATTCCCTTCAACATAAATACCGCTTTCAAATGAGATTGAATCATGAGAAGAAAAGTTTAATTTTACCACATCATTCCATTTCTGAAATGGTATTTCCTTTATCACCCTCTTCACTCTTTTATATGTATCGTTATCTTTACACATGATCAAAGCTCCTTTATAATGAGGTGCATTCCACTTATAATTTTTTCTGTGTTTCTTAAAAAACTTAGCTAAAGCTATAGAGTCTGTCTCAGGATTATGTTCAAAGTACTTTGCACTAATTTCTGCAAGTAAAATGCCATCATGGTACTCTTGAATCTGATGAGTAAACTCTGGGTATTTTCTTTCTAGCTGCAAGTATTCATAGGCCAGAACTTCTTTATTAGACATTTCCGATGCCAGCCGATCATTCTTTCTTACTCTAGCTATAACACTTTGAGTCCCTGGAGTAAATCCTTCATGACGTACCGCATAAAACCGGAGCAAGCTTTTTTTCATATTCCCAAAGGTCATATTCTCATCAGGTATGGCTCCTTTAAGTTTTAATGAATCATACAAAGCCCTTGCAACACGATCGTCAATCAAACTATCCGTTAAATAAGTTTGTGCCACCTGCTGCCGATACTCTAAAAGAAGATTTCTAAATGGTGCTGCTGTATCAAGCCCCATTGATTCAGCTTCCGCAACTTTCAATTTATAGTTTTCAAAAAGTAAAAGACCCTCTTTTAATGAGACCTGTTTATCTTTATCCACCAAATGACTTTTATTATAAATATATTCAAATTCTGAACGCAGAAAAGACTTTCCATTTATTGTCAACAATGCAGGATCATTTTGTGCCATAACTACATTAAAAGCAAAAAATAACAGCAGAAAACAGGAAGTACTTTTCATTCTGAATTATTCTAATGAGGTTTGTATATTGAAAGCGCAACAAATATATAAAAAATTATATCCTTAACAAAATATACATCTATTGTTTTCATAGATTCTGCTCTAACAAACTTTTATACAAAAAAAACAGGAACATTATCCTGTCCCTGTTTTTCAGTAATTTATATTTTCGTTTTATTCCGGACGACTATAATTAGGAGCTTCACTCGTAATGGTTACATCATGAGGGTGACTTTCCAATACACCTGCATTAGTTATACGAGTAAATTTTGCATTGTGCAGTTCAAGAATGTTACGAGCTCCACAATATCCCATACCGGAACGCAATCCACCACATAATTGATAGATGACTTCATAAAGCGTACCTTTGTACGGAACTCTAGCAGCAATACCTTCAGGTACTAACTTCTTAACACTAGTAACTCCTGATTGGAAATAACGATCTTTAGAACCATTCTCCATGGCTTCCAATGATCCCATTCCACGATAAGACTTAAACTTACGTCCATTAAAAATAATGGTTTCACCCGGACTTTCTTCTGTACCGGCAACCAATGAACCAACCATCACGCAACATCCCCCGGCTGCTAAAGCCTTAACCACATCACCAGAATATCGCAAACCTCCGTCAGCAATCAATGGAACACCTGTTCCTGCAATAGCTTTAGCGACATCATACACAGCAGACAATTGTGGAACACCCACACCGGCAACAATACGTGTAGTGCAGATTGATCCAGGACCAATACCAACTTTAACGCCATCAGCACCAGCTTCAACCAATGCTTTAGCAGCTTCGCCAGTAGCAATATTTCCTACAATAATATCAATACCTTGAAACCGTTTTTTTGCTTCCTTCAAAACAGATATTACGCCTTTTGAATGTCCATGAGCCGTATCAATGATTATAGCATCAACCCCAGCTTCTATTAAAGCAGACATACGATTAAAAACATCTGTTGTAACACCAACTCCAGCAGCCACGCGTAAGCGTCCTTTGCTGTCTTTGCAAGCCATAGGTTTATCTTTTGCCTTAGTTATATCCTTATAAGTAATCAATCCAATCAATTTGGCATCCTTATCAACGACAGGCAATTTCTCAATTTTATATTTTTGGAGGATCTGAGAGGCATCTTCCAATGTAGTCCCTTGACTGGTAGTAATAATATTTTCTTTCGTCATTACTTGATCAATAAGACGAGCATGATCTTTCTCGAAACGGAGATCACGATTAGTGACAATACCCACAAGATTGCGTTCCTCATCAACAACAGGTATACCTCCAATTTTATACTCTGCCATTAAGTTTAATGCATCCTGAACTGTACAGCCTGCTTTAATTGTTACCGGATCATAAATCATGCCATTCTCTGCCCTCTTAACTATAGCGACTTGTTTGGCTTGATTCTTTATAGACATGTTCTTGTGAATCACACCTATACCACCTTCTCGCGCTATGGCAATTGCCATTTTCGCTTCTGTAACAGTATCCATTGCGGCTGTAGCAAACGGAATTTTAAGCTCAATGTTTCTGGAAAACTTCGTGGAGAGATCAACTTCTCTGGGTAGAACCTCAGAATATGCAGGGATTAACAATACATCATCGTATGTTAAGCCGTCCATAACTACTTTATCTGCAATAAATGACATATATGAATAAATTTTATTGCACGCAAATTTACCAATAAAATCCATAATATCCACTCCCCGGAAGAAAAATTACCACTTTTATAGGTTATTAATGCTTTATTAATAAAAAGAATAAGGATGTGTCATTATTAACACATCCTTTTACAAAAGAATTATTCCTTTAATTAGCCATATCTGATATGAACTTAATACGCACCAAACGAATCTCATCTTCGGTGTAATCTTCGCCAAGTTCTTCTATAGCCTCATCTAATCTATCAGTTTCCGACTCTTTGAAATAATCATATATATCAAGCATATGATCTTCATCCATAATATCACTAAGAAAATAATCTATATTTAACTTAGTTCCTGAATAAACTATAGACTCTATTTCATCGAGTAATTCATTAAATTCCATTCCTTTTGAGACAGCTATATCATCTAATGCGACCTGCCTATCTATGCTCTGAATGATTGAGACTTTCTGCTTAGACTTATTGGCAACAGTTCTGACCCGCATATCTTCAGGACGTTCTATTTCGTTCTCACTACAATGCTGCCTTATTAATTCACAGAACTCTTTCCCATAACGTTTCGCCTTTCCGGCACCAACACCAGGAATATTCTGGAGTTCATCCATCGTTATAGGATAGATTGTAGCCATTGCTTCAAGTGAAGGATCCTGAAAAATCACATAAGGAGGAACCCCCAAACTTTTAGACATTTTCTTACGTAAGTCCTTTAGCATCGAGTATAAAGCCGGGTCTACAGCACACGATGCCCCTCCATGAATTGGAGCTTCATCTTCCTCATCCTCAAAATCTTTATCTTCTACAATTTTAAACGACTTAGGGAGTTTATAGAACTTCCGCCCTTCTTCTGTAACTTTTAGTAAGCCATAATTTTCTACATCTTTTGTTAGATATCCTGCAATTAAGGCTTGATTTATTACGGCATTCCATAACTTTTCTTCTTCTTTTCCTGTCCCAAAAACATCTAATTCTTCATGATGATGGGCCAATATTTCAGAAGTTTCTCTACCTTGCAAAATATCTATAATATAATCTGATTTAAAATTTTCTTTTACATCTAATATCGTTTCTATAACGGTACACAATAAATCTTGAGCTTCCACCTGCTTTTTTGGATTTAAACAATTGTCACAATTACCACAATTTTCTTCTTTGTAATCTTCACCAAAATAGTGAAGTAGAGATTTCCTCCTACATATAGAAGATTCAGCATAAGCAGCCGTTTCTTGCAGTAGCTGCTTGCCTATTTCCTGTTCTGCCACAGGTTTTCCTTGCATAAACTTTTCAAGCTTTTCAAGGTCTTTTCTTGAATAAAATGTAAGGCATACACCTTCGCCACCATCACGTCCTGCACGTCCTGTTTCTTGATAATATCCTTCTAAACTTTTAGGGATATCATAATGAATAACATAGCGGACATCGGGTTTATCTATACCCATTCCGAAAGCGATGGTAGCTATTATCACTTCAATCTTTTCCATCAAGAAATCGTCTTGCGTTGAAGACCGAGCTTCTGATGGTAAACCTGCATGATAATACGCAGCATTTACACCATTTACCTTCAAGAATTGAGTTAATTCCTCAACCTTCCTACGACTTAAACAATATATAATACCGGACTTTCCTTCATTTGCTTTAATAAATTTAAGAATATCTCGATCTACATCTTTCGTCTTTGGACGTATCTCATAATAAAGATTGGGTCTGTTAAAAGAAGATTTATAGATCTTTGAATTTATCATTCCTAAATTTTTCTGAATATCATGTTGCACTTTAGGAGTAGCAGTTGCTGTCAATGCTATAACCGGAGCCGTACCTATTTCATTGATAATAGGACGAATGCGACGATATTCGGGACGGAAATCGTGCCCCCATTCGGAAATACAATGAGCCTCATCTATCGCGTAAAAAGATATATTTTCATCTTTCAAGAAATCTACATACTCTGGTTTGGTTAGAGATTCGGGAGCCACATACAAAAGTTTTGTTTTCCCCGAATGTATATCGCACTTCACCTGATCAATTGAAGCCTTGCTTAAAGATGAATTAATAAAATGTGCCACGCCATCATCTTCACTATAGTTCCTCATCGCATCCACTTGATTCTTCATCAAAGCTATTAACGGAGAGATAACAATAGCAGTACCATCCATTATAAGTGAAGGCAGCTGATAGCATAAAGATTTTCCCCCACCAGTCGGCATCAATACGAAAGTATCATTGCCATCAAGTAGGTTACGAATAATCGCCTCCTGATTTCCTTTGAATCGGTCAAACCCAAAGAACTTCTTTAATTCTTTTGATAAATTAATTTCTGTCATTGTTCTCTATTTGTTAGGCTTCGAAAAAATAAATACACACCTAAAACGAATTACTTTTCCTCAGCAAACAAAGTTATAAACAACTTACTATATAAAACAACTTTTTACCCATATTTTTCAAGCCAAAATAGAAAAAAACATAATATTTATCCTAAGTTCTCTTTGAATTTTACGCAGATTCAAGCTTGGCGATATTTGCCTTACTCAATTGTTCTTTGGCGTAAGCCAATGTCACTTTGTATGTCTTTTTACTTTGAGAAGGCAACTCAAACATCACATCCATCATTATAGTCTCAACGATTGAGCGCAATCCTCGAGCTCCTAACTTGAACTCAACAGCTTTGCCAACAATATAATCAAAGACATCATCTTCAAAAGACAACTTGATGTTATCCATTTCAAATAGTTTAATATACTGCTTTATGATTGAGTTCTTCGGTTCTGTCAAAATTGCACGTAATGCCTTAGGATCTAATGGATTTAAATATGTCAAAACAGGCAAACGTCCAATGATTTCAGGTATTAAGCCAAACGATTTCAAGTCCTGAGGTGCAATGTATTGCATCAGATTATTTCGATCAACGTGAGCCGACTCTTGTGAAGCCGTATACCCTACAACATGTGTATTAAGTCTCTGAGCGATCTTCCGTTCTATTCCATCAAAAGCACCACCACAAATGAATAACACATTCTTGGTATTAACAGGAATCATTTTCTGGTCGGGATGCTTACGTCCTCCTTGAGGGGGAACATTAACAATAGAACCTTCAAGCAATTTCAATAGACCTTGCTGAACTCCCTCGCCACTTACATCACGAGTTATGGAAGGATTATCACCTTTACGGGCAATTTTATCTATTTCATCAATAAACACAATTCCTCTCTCAGCTTCAGCCACGTTATAGTCTGCGACCTGTAGCAAACGAGTTAAAATACTTTCAATATCTTCACCAACATATCCGGCCTCAGTAAGTACTGTTGCATCAACAATGGTAAAAGGTACATTCAACAGTTTCGCAATAGTCCTTGCCAAAAGAGTTTTGCCCGTACCCGTACTACCAACCATAATTATATTGGATTTTTCAATCTCTACGTCATCACCGTGATCTTCCTGCAAAAGCCTTTTGTAATGATTATAGACCGATACAGCCAAATAACGTTTGGCGTCATCCTGACCGATAACATATTCATCCAAAAAGGTTTTAATGTCTGTCGGCTTAGGTAGTTGCGATCTGTCCATAGCTTTGACACCACCCTTTGATTTTGCTCCTCCCATCGCTTCCTGAGATATCTCATAAGCTTGGGCAGCGCATGTGTCACAAATGAACCCATTAACTCCTGTAATCAGGAAATTAACATCACTTTCATCTCGTCCGCAAAAACTGCAACGACGCTTATCTTTTGATTTATTATCCAAAACTAAATCCTTTTAAATTATTCACTTATGGGCTTACGTTCAAGCACTTTATCAATCATGCCATAATCTTTTGCTACTTGTGCTGTCATCCAATAATCACGATCTGAATCAGCATAAACCTTTTCATAAGGTTGATGAGAGTGATCAGATATGATGTGGTAAAGTTCTTCCTTGGTCTTTTGAATCTCACGAGCTGTAATTTCAATATCCGAAGCTTGACCTTGAATACCTCCCATCGGCTGATGAATCATTACGCGTGAATGAGGCAAAGCAGAACGTTTTCCTTCCGCACCTGCTACCAATAATACCGCAGCCATTGAAGCAGCCATTCCTGTACAAATCGTAGCTACATCGCTAGAGATAAATTGCATAGTATCATAGATGCCTAATCCTGCAGTAACGGATCCTCCAGGAGAATTGATGTAAATAGAAATATCTTTTCCCGGATCCACAGAATCAAGATAAAGTAATTGTGCCTGAAGCACATTAGCCGTATAGTCGTCAACTTGTGTACCCAAAAAGATTATGCGATCCATCATCAAACGAGAGAACACATCAAGTTGAGTAACATTTAACTGTCTTTCTTCCAAGATATAAGGGTTCAAGTATCCTGCTTGATCCTTAGTTACTTCATCAAAAGCCAAGCCATTCATACCGAGATGCTTGGTCGCAAAATTTCTAAAATCATTCATAATTAACACCTTTGTTGAGTTAAAAAAAGAAGGCTTATTCGGCCTTCTTTTCTTAAAAGCTCTTTAATTAATATTATTGTTGATCAAAAAGCTTATTGAACTCATCAATAGTGATTGGCTTTTCATTAAGTGTCACTTTATCTTTGAGCGCAACAGATAGCTTCTCTTCCTGAGCACGATAGAACAAATTCTGTGCCTGATCTTGTTTCTTCAACATTTCTTGGACATAATTGTTCAATAGTTCATCAGGAACATTCAACATTCCATATTGTGCAAACTGAGCACGTGTTACTTCTCTAGCCACAGCTTCAATATCTTCATTCTTAATTTCTATACCATAAGTTGTCATAAATTGCTCTTTTGCCATGGTCCATGTCAAGCCTTTAATACTTTCCTCATAGTTTTCCTCAATGAATTTATCATCTTTATCAGGATTATTGATCTTCATCATTTTCTTCAACAAAGCATCTGGGAATTCTATCTTACCTACTTTTTGAAGAATATAGTCACGAGCATCAACACTGAATTTATAATTACTGTCGTTAACGAATTGCTCTGCCAGACTTTCCTTTACCTTAGCACGGAATTCTTCTTCTGTCTTAACAGTGCCTGCGTCATAAACTTGATCATAAATTTCTTGACTCAAATCAGCCATATTAAAACGAGTGATCTCTTCAAGTTGAAGAGTAAAGTCACCTTGGTGATCTTTTACAGCCTCTTTCTCAATCTTCAACATATTTGACAATTGAGGTTCAGCACCTTCATATGCTTTGTATGGATTAAATGTTATAACATCACCAACTTTAGCCTCATTGAATAAAGCTTTTTGGTCTTCTGCTTTGAAATAAGCAGGCATAATAACACATCCTTCAATAGAGATACCGCCTTCAACGCCTTGCTCTGTAAGCTGGCCTTTCAGCATATCTTTATCTTGATATACGTCTACTTTGTCATATTTACCGGCACGTTGACGATATGTGTCAATTTGACGTGTAATCATGTCGTCGGTAACCTCTATATTATAGTAATCAATCTTATCTTTTTTTGATACCTCAGCTTTAAACTCAGGAGCAAGAGCTAAATTAAATACAAACTCAAAATCATCCTGAGTATCAAAATCCAACTTAGCCTGTTTTTCTTCATTAGGCAATGGTTCACCCAAAACTTTCAAATCCTGCTCTTTGATGTAGCTATATATTTTATCTGATAATACTTTGTTCACCTCTTCAGCCTTTACAGACTTTCCATACATCTTTTGTACAAGTCCCATTGGTACCATACCAGGACGAAATCCAGGAACTTTAGCCTGTTGGCGAAACTTCTTCAAAGATTTCTCAACTTGAGTTTGATAATCAGCTTTCTCAAGCTTTACGGTGAGCAATGCGTTCACCTTGTCAATGTTTTGCAACGAAACGTTCATTCTGACAGTTTTTATTTATTTATTATTATTATTTCTTTCTCAGCAAAGAGTTGGCAAAATTAGTGTTATTCTTTCAATAATCAAAAAATACATAACAAATTATCATTCATTAGCAGGTTTTTAGTCAGTTATTTCACCCACAGTACCTCCTATAATCATCATATATATTTTTGTTCTTTCAGTTCGGTTGCCACCTCTAGTAATTCATCATACCATTCTTTCCCAAATTTACGGATTAATGGTTCTTTTAAAAATATATATAACGGGATGTTCTCTTTCTCTCCTTTTATTATAGCAGCTTTACATACCGACCAGCGATGATAATTCAATGCTATAAAATGAGGATGTTCCGTCACTCTTATCGGATAAAGATAACACGATATAGGTTTGAAGAAAGATATTTTACCTTTGCGATGAGCTGTTTCCAATGCGCAAGAACAACAGCCCGAATGATCATAACAAGTAAAAACGCAGTCCTTCCCATTAACGATAGACGTGACCAATTCACCATCAATATCATAATAGCTCACACCACACTTCTTTATCACCGACTGTGCTTCAGGCGACAAATCATCAACCACTTCAGGCAATACGGTTTCTATTTCCTTCTTTTCGTCTTCGGTCAATGGAGCACCAGCATCACCTTCTATACAGCATGCACCTTTACAGTCTGATAAATCGCAACAAAACTTCTCTTTGAAGATGTCTAAGCCTACTAAGACATTACCTATTTGTATCATTACTTTATTTACCTAAAAAGAGCTACAGATATGCATCCGCAGCTCTTTATCTATTATTTAATTTGTCAGTATTATTTCATCAACACATTTCCTGTCATTTCTTCAGGTTGTTGCAATCCCATTATATGTAATAATGATGGAGCAACATCTGCCAAACGACCATTTTCCATCTTTGCCTCTTTGTTTTCTGTCACATAGATGCAAGGAACCGGATTCAATGAGTGAGCTGTATTTGGAGAACCGTCTGCATTTACTGCATGGTCTGCATTTCCATGATCGGCAATAATAATAGCCTCGTAGCCTGTTTCTTTTGCAGCAGTAATTACATCTTTCACACATGAATCAACTGCAACAATTGCTTTCTCAATAGCCTCATAGATACCGGTATGTCCAACCATATCGCCATTAGCGAAGTTGACAACAATGAAATTATATTTGTCTTCTTTGATAGCCTCAACCAACTTATCCTTCACTTCATATGCACTCATTTCGGGTTTCAAATCATAGGTAGCAACTCTTGGAGAAGGCACCAAAATACGATCTTCACCTTCATAAGGTTTCTCGCGTCCACCATTGAAGAAGAATGTTACATGAGCATATTTCTCTGTCTCGGCAATGTGCAACTGTTTTAATCCTTTTGAAGAAACAAACTCACCCAAAGTGTTTGAAACATTATCTTTATCAAAAAGAATGTGCACACCCTTAAAAGATGCATCATAAGGAGTCATGCAATAGAATTGTAATCCCGAAACAATATGCATTCCCTCTTCAGGCATATCCTGTTGAGTCAACACGGTTGTCAATTCTTTGGCACGGTCATTACGATAATTGAAGAAGATAACTACATCACCTTCTTTAATAACTCCGTCTGCAGAAGCATTGACAATAGGTTTGATAAATTCATCAGTCACACCATCAGCATAAGAATCTTCAACAGCTTTAGCCATATCAGTTACTTTATCACCTGTGCCGTTCACCAATAAATCATAAGCCTCTTTCACACGATTCCAACGTTTATCGCGATCCATTGCATAGTAACGTCCAATGATTGAAGCAACCTTTGCATTATTCTTTGCACAATGTGCATCCAAATCTTTAATGAAGCCTGCACCACTCTTAGGGTCTGTATCACGACCATCCATAAAGCAATGAACAAAGGTATTGCTTACGCCGTATTCCTTTGATATTTCAATTAATTTATATAAATGGTCCATTGAGCTGTGAACACCACCATCAGAGGTCAATCCCATTAGATGAATTGATTTATTATTTTCTTTTGCATAAGAGTATGCCGATACAATCTCTTTATTCTTTAGAATGCTGTTATCAGCACATGCGCGATTAATCTTCACCAAATCCTGAAAAACAATTCTTCCTGCACCTATATTCAAATGTCCTACTTCTGAGTTGCCCATCTGTCCTTCAGGCAATCCAACATCTTCGCCACATGCATACAAATGAGAGTGAGGATAGGTTTTATTCAGATAATCAATATAAGGAGTGGGAGTATTAAAAATGACATCATCTTTCTTGTGGTCGCCAAGTCCCCAACCATCAAGAATCATTAAAAGCGCTTTCTTTGCCATAATATTTTATAATTAAATTTATTTCCGTTCTTATTTTCGTCGCAAAGTTACAAAAAACTTTACATGAAATAGAATCATTTTATAGATGATTTAAGTACTTTTGCAGAATGAAAGGAGAGATCGTATGAGGAAGTTCTTAATATGCAGCAAAGGTTTCATTGAGGCAGAAGAGAGTAATAAAGACTGTTGGATCAATGTAGTATGTCCCGACGCAGAAGATTTTAAATATTTAACTGACGTGATTGGCGTACCGGAATCCTTTCTTAATGATATATCCGATGTGGATGAGCGACCTCGTACCGACCTTGAAGATGGATGGTTGTTGACTATCATCCGTATACCTATTATTAGTAAGATCCGTGATACTCCTTTTGTGACAGTGCCTTTAGGCGTGATATCACGCAAAGACATTATCATCTCGGTATGTTATTATGAAACAGAAATGATACCGGACTTCATTCTTTTCTCTCAACGCAAAAACATTGAGATACGTAATGAAAGTGACCTCATACTTCGATTCTTCCTTTCGTCCGCCGTATGGTTCCTTAAGTATCTAAAGCAAATCAACAATCAGATTATTAAAGCTCAAAAGGAATTCAACAGCAGTATCCGTAATGAAGATTTGCTTAGTTTGATGAAACTAGATCAAAGCTTGGTCTTCTTCAACACCAGTATACGTGGAAATGAAGTGGTGATGAGTAAATTGCGAACAATCTTTCGCGAACCGAAATATATAGATATGGATTTACTTGAAGATGTTGAAACAGAGACTCGACAAGCTCATAATACCGTGAACATCTACACCGACATTTTAAATAGTACGATGAATGCGTTAGGTTCTATCATTTCGAACAACGTAAACACCATCATGAAACGCATGACCAGTGTATCACTTATATTGATGATCCCTACGTTAATTGCCAGTTTATATGGGATGAATGTAAGGAATCATTTTGAACAAGTGACAAACGGATTTACTATTGTCTGCTTTTTCGCTTTAGGATTATCGGCTCTAGCCTTTATCATTCTCAAGAAGATTCGATGGTTTTAAGTTAATGATCAAAAGGCAGTTTCAGCTGCTTATCTCCCAATAAATTGAATGTCATACGATGCACCTCCGTTGTTCCGTATTGACGAATGGCTTCGCGATGCTTCTTTGTAGGATACCCTTTATTGTTTTTCCAATCGTACTGGGGATGCAACTTATCCAGCTCCTTCATGTAATCATCTCTATAAGTTTTCGCCAAAATACTTGCTGCCGCAATTGACATGTATTTGCCATCACCTTTAACAATCGTTTGATGAGGAATCTCTTTATAAAGTTTGAAGCGGTTACCATCTATCAAAAGGAATTCGGGACGCATCTTTAATTGATCCACCGCACGATGCATTGCCAAGATACTTGCATTCAGTATATTTATATCGTCTATTTCTTCAGAAGAGACCACTCCTACCGCCCATGCCAAAGCTTCTTTCAAAATCACTTCCCGCAATCCATATCTCTGCTTCTCGGTAAGTTGTTTGGAATCATTCAATAATTCATTCTTAAAGTCTTTAGGCAATATTACTGCTGCAGCGTATACCGAACCAGCTAGGCATCCTCTGCCGGCCTCATCACATCCGGCCTCAACTAACTCTTTATTCAAATAGGGTAACAACATCTTTTTTATGACAAAATTAGGAATAAGGAATATATCAACCAACACATCTGATAAATATTATTCGCCAAAAAGGTTTTGATGATCCTCTTCAGCGAATAAGAACTATGTTTCTGCAAATAACATGCAAAACATCAACACGCTCAATGGTTTACATGAATTCAATTATTTGGCTTTTATGTTTTACATTTGTTAAACTTAAATTTAACCTTCGTAAAACTTAAGTTTATCAATGGTTAAACTTAAGTTTTACGAAGGTTAAAAGTTCTTTTGTTATAATTGTTTCAGAAAAATCAATGGTAAGATTTGGAAAAGTATCAAGGACATTTAGGCAAAAAGAAAGCTTCCATCGAATAGGATGAAAGCTTTCTTTTATATAATTATATATGATGGTTCAAAACATCTTGCTTACCTTTTTGATACCGTCAACAAGGGCATCTATTTCCTCTTTCGTATTATAGAATGAGAAAGATGCACGCACCGTACCTTCTATTCCTAAACGAATCATCAATGGTTGTGCACAATGATGACCGGTACGAACGGCAATGCCCAACCGATCAAGCAATGTTCCCATATCCAGATGATGTATATTTCCGACCAGGAATGAAATGACACTACCCTTATGCTCTGCTTCGCCGAAGATACGCAGGCCGTCCACTTCTTTCAAGCGACGGGTTGCATATTCCGTAAGTTCATGTTCATAGGCTGCAATGTTATCCATGCCGATAGCCGTAACATAATCAATTGCCTTTGCTAAACCTGTCGTGCCGATGTAATCGGGCGTACCGGCTTCAAACTTCAAAGGTGCCTGTTCGAATACGGTCTTCTCAAAGCTTACACTTTGTATCATTTCACCACCACCTTGATAAGGAGGTAGTTTGTTGAGCCATTCTTCCTTTCCATAAAGCACACCCACACCAGTGGGTCCATACACTTTATGCCCTGAGAATGCGAAAAACTCTGCATCGAGGTCTTGCATATCTACAGTCATGTGCGGAACAGATTGAGCTCCGTCAATCAATACCGGGACATTATGTTCATGAGCAATGGCAGTGATTTCTTTGACAGGATTCACTGTACCCAACACATTGGAAACATGAGTAACAGAAACCAGTTTCGTTTTATCGGAGAACAGCTTCTTATATTCATCCATCAGCAATTCGCCTTTGTCATTCATCGGTATCACCTTAATGGATATACCTTTGCGTGCAGCCAAAATTTGCCAAGGAACTATATTGCTATGATGTTCCATGACAGACAGAATCACTTCATCTCCCTCCTGCATGAATGCTTCGCCAAATGAATACGCCAATAAGTTTATACTTTCAGTAGTACCTCGCGTGAACACAACTTCATTGGTTGAACGTGCATTAATAAAGGCACGTACGGTTTCGCGAGCAGCTTCATGCAGCTCGGTTGCCTGTTGCGAAAGGAAATGAACACCACGATGCACATTGGCATTGACTGAATAATATTCGTTGACCAATGACTCTACCACACAACGCGGCTTTTGAGTTGTAGCCGAATTATCAAAGTAAACCAAAGGTTTGTCATACACGGTACGACTAAGAATAGGGAAATCAGCTCTTATTTTTTCAACATCTATCATTTAACAACCCTCCTTATTTACATATTTTACAACTGGCGCAACCTGATAATTCTTTACGGAAACGTTTCTCTACCAAATGATGAAGGCGATCCTTCAACACATCAATATTGATCGTATCTATCACATCATTTACAAAAGCGAACATCAGCAACAAACGCGCTTCATGTTCGTCGATACCTCTTGCGCGCATATAAAATAATGCACTCTCATCAAGCTGTCCGACGGCTGCACCATGAGCACATTTCACATCATCTGCATAGATTTCCAATTGAGGCTGAGTGTACATGTGAGCTGTCTTTGTCATACAAAGGTCGCGGTTCGTTTGTTGCGAATCGGTCTTCTGTGCATTCGGGCGTACTAGCACTTTTCCTGCAAAAGCTCCCGTACTACTGTCATCAAGTACATATTTATATAGTTCACGACTTCTGCAGCGTCCGACCACATGATCAATAAAAGTATTATTGTCCACCAATTGCTCTCTATCCTCGATAGCCATGCCATACATTCCGATTTCGGCTCCTTCGCCAACAAGACTTACTTCGGTCGTATTTCTGGTCATGCCATTATACAGAGTCATATTGTTAAGCAACACGTTACTGTCGGCCTCTTGACGAACATACATGTTGCGGACACAACGGGATTTCAATCCTGTTTCTTCAAGCTCATACAAATCAAGATGCGAATTAGGCCCTGCATATACTTCCATCACCTGAGTGGACAAGAAATTGTTCTCGTCCATTGTATGATCACAAAACAAGATGTCTAATGAAGCACCTTCTTCAAGTACGATCAATACCCGACGATTCGCCATCAAGTCTACATCCGAACGAAGAATATTAATGACTTGAACTGTTTTTTCAACCTTTACATTCTTAGGAACATAGATAAATAGTCCATCCTGTGTAAAGGCTGTATTCAATGCTACGACTGATTCATTCTCTATCTTGGCAAGCTTACCGTAGTATTTGCTTACCAAATCAGGATGTTTCTCAGCTGCTTGACGTAAAGATCCCAAGATGACTCCTTCAGGCAACTTCACCTTAGGCAACAGCTTGTCATAAAAAGCATCGTTCACTACGAAATAGAGCAATGTACTCATATTAGGCACATCGCAATGGAACACATCATACGGGTTGACGGGAATATCAAGTTTATTCAAATTCAATCCATAATCGGGGGCAAACATGGCCTCCATATCTATATATCTATATCGTTCTATCTTCTTAGTAGGCAATCCCGCTTTTTCAAAACATGCCATAGCATCATCCCGCAAAGCATTCAACACGGGTGCACTATGTTTGTTTATCATGGACTTTGTCTGCCGGAAAATATCGATATATTGTTGTGCGGCACTCATACTTCCTCTCCTAATTCTTCCTTAATCCAATCATAACCTCTTTTCTCCAGCTCAAAAGCCAGTTCAGGTCCGGCCGTCTTTACAATACGGCCTTTATATAGAACATGCACAATATCCGGTTTGATATAGTCAAGCAAACGTTGATAATGTGTAATTACAATCGTACTTTTAGCAGGGTCTTTCAGCTTGTTCACGCCCTCAGCAACTATACGCAACGCATCAATGTCAAGTCCCGAATCGGTCTCATCAAGTATAGAAAGGCACGGTTCAAGCATAGCCATCTGAAAGATCTCGTTACGTTTCTTTTCACCACCACTGAATCCTTCATTCACTGAACGGTTAGCCAACTTATTATCCATCTCCACCACTGCACGTCTTTCACGCATGAGCTTCAAGAAAGCAGGAGCAGAAAGGGCTTCCAAGCCTTTGTATTTACGATGTTCATTCACTGCAGCACGCATAAAATTGACCATGCTTACACCCGGTATTTCTACTGGATATTGGAAACTAAGGAAGATTCCCTCATGGCTTCTGTCCTCAGGAGAAAGAGTCAACAGATCTTTTCCCTTAAATGTGACACTACCGCTTGTTACTGTAAACTTAGGATCACCTACCAATACAGATGACAAGGTACTCTTGCCTGATCCGTTTGGTCCCATTATAGCATGCACCTCACCGGCTTTTACCGTAAGGTTGATTCCTTTCAATATCTCTTTTCCTTCTACACTTGCGTGCAAATCTTTTATCTCTAACATACTTTACTCTATTTATTATATTAACCGACACTGCCTTCAAGAGAGACACTCAATAGTTTCTGAGCTTCAACAGCAAACTCCATCGGTAGTTTATTCAATACTTCCTTTGCATATCCGTTCACAATCAATCCCACAGCATCTTCTGTAGAAATGCCTCGCTGGTTGCAATAGAATAGCTGATCTTCATTTATCTTTGAAGTGGTGGCTTCATGTTCAACCACTGCCGTATTATTCTTTATATCCATGTAAGGAAATGTGTGAGCGCCACATTTATCTCCCATCAACAAACTATCGCACTGACTGTAATTACGCGCATTATTGGCTTTTTCAGAGACCTTCACTAGCCCACGATACGAGTTTTGACTATGTCCGGCACTAATACCTTTACTTACAATCGTACTGGAAGTGTTCTTGCCCAAGTGTATCATTTTCGTACCGGTGTCAGCTTGTTGGTAATTATTGGTGACAGCGACTGAATAGAACTCGCCTACAGAATTGTCACCTGCCAATATACAACTTGGATATTTCCATGTGATTGCCGAACCGGTTTCTACCTGTGTCCATGAGATCTTTGAGTTATTTCCTTTACACAATGCACGCTTGGTCACAAAGTTATATACACCGCCCTTACCGTTCTCATCGCCAGGATACCAGTTCTGTACGGTTGAATACTTTACTTCAGCATTCTCATGTACACAGATTTCCACAATCGCAGCATGCAATTGTGTCTCATCACGCATCGGAGCAGTACAACCTTCAAGATAACTTACATAGGCATCATCTTCAGCCACAATAAGTGTGCGTTCGAACTGTCCGGTATTACGTGCATTGATTCTGAAATAAGTAGATAGTTCCATAGGGCAACGTACTCCACTAGGGATATAGACAAAAGATCCATCCGAGAATACTGCTGAATTAAGAGCTGCGAAATAATTATCACGATAAGGAACTACTGAACCTAAATACTTTCGAACCAAATCAGGGTGTTCACGGACTGCTTCACTAATGGAACAGAATATAATTCCTTTTTCCATCAAAGTGTCTTTATAAGTAGTCTTCACCGATACAGAATCCATCACTGCATCAACAGCCATGCCACTGAGAGCCAACTGTTCTTCCAATGGAATACCTAGTTTATTAAACGTCTTCACCATTTCAGGATCAAGATCGTCTCTACTTTTAGCCGTACCTACTTTCTTTTTGGTAGGATCAGCATAATAAGAAATAGCTTGGAAATCAATCTCAGGGATACGCAGATGCGCCCAATGCGGCATCTTCATCGTTTCCCAATAGCGAAATGCATCCAAGCGTAATTGCAACAACCAATCAGGTTCTTGCTTTTTGAAAGAGATCAGGCGAATAACATCTTCATTAAGTCCTTTCGGAATAATATCGGTATCCACATCGGTAGTGAAACCATACTTATATTTCTCCTGAGTTACCTCTTTTATTAATTTGTTTGCATCTTCCTGTTCATTCATCTCAATATATTATTAAAAGAGTAAAAAATAGAAAGCGGAGCCACGGAGTCAAAAATATTCAACTCTGCGCCCCGCCTATATAAATTTTACGTACTTACGTTTATAACTTTTGCTTTACCGCTACCTCATCATATGTTTCAATCAAGTCACCTTCCAGAATATCACTGCAGTTGACCAAACTGATACCACACTCAAAGTTAACCGGTACTTCTTTCACATCATCCTTAAACCTCTTCAAAGCATTGATCTGACCCGTGAATATCACGATACCGTCGCGAATCAAACGAGCTCTATCAGAGCGTTTAGCCTTACCTTCCTTGACAATAGCTCCGGCTACAGTTCCAATCTTACTTATGTGATAAACCTCACGTACTTCGATTGTGGATGTAACTTGCTCTCTCATTTCAGGTGCCAGCATACCTTCCATTGCTGACTTAACTTCTTCGATAGCCGAATAGATTACAGAATAGAGGCGGATGTCCACACCTTCCTGATCGGCTAATCGACGAGCCATTGCAGATGGACGTACTTGGAAACCAATAATAATGGCATCCGAAGCAGCAGCCAAACTGACATCAGATTCTGAAATCTGACCAACAGCTTTGTGAATCACGTTAATTTGTATCTGCGGGGTTGACAACTTAATCAGTGAATCACTTAATGCCTCTATAGAACCATCAACATCTCCCTTGACTATAATGTTCAATTCTTGGAAATTTCCTAGTGCAATTCTACGACCCACTTCATCAAGAGTAAGCAGCTTCTGAGTACGTAAACCTTGTTCACGTTGTAATTGTTCACGCTTGTTAGCAATTTCTCTAGCCTCTTGATCAGTATCAAATACATGGAATACATCACCAGCCTGAGGAGCACCGTCTAAACCTAAGATAAGAGCCGGTTCAGAAGGGGCTGCTTGTTGAATGCGTTGATTGCGTTCATTAAACATAGCCTTTACACGACCAAAACTTGTTCCGGCCAAAACTATATCACCGACCTTTAATGTTCCGTTAGAAACCAACACAGTAGCCACATATCCACGTCCTTTATCCAAAGACGATTCAATAACTGATCCGGTTGCTTTTCTACTTGGATTGGCTTTCAGCTCAAGCATATCTGCCTCAAGCAACACCTTATCAAGTAAATCTTTTACACCAATACCTTTTTTAGCTGAAATATCTTGTGATTGATACTTACCACCCCATTCTTCAACAAGATAATTCATACTAGACAAAGCCTCTTTTATCTTGTCTGCATTAGCAGTAGGTTTATCAATTTTATTAATTGCAAATACGATTGGTACGCCAGCAGCAGCAGCATGATTGATAGCCTCCTTTGTCTGTGGCATTACATCATCATCAGCAGCAACTATAATAATGGCGATATCCGTTACTTGAGCTCCACGAGCACGCATAGCCGTGAAGGCCTCATGTCCCGGAGTATCAAGGAATGTGATATGACGACCACTATCCAATGTTACATTATAAGCTCCAATATGCTGAGTGATACCACCTGCTTCACCTGCAATCACGTTTGCACTACGAATGTAGTCAAGCAGTGATGTTTTACCGTGGTCAACGTGTCCCATTACCGTTACAATAGGAGGACGCGAAACTAAATCTTCTGTTTTATCGTCTTCTTCAACAATAGCTTGAGCGACTTCGGCACTTACAAATTCAGTCTTAAAACCAAATTCTTCAGTAACCATATTAATGGTTTCAGCATCCAATCGTTGGTTAATTGAAACCATCATACCGATACTCATACAAGTAGCAATAATTTTTGTAACAGATACATCCATCATGCTTGCAAGCTCATTGGCTGTAACGAATTCAGTAAGTTTGATTATTTTACTGTCTTTCTGTTCATCTCTTTCCAACTCACGTTCGCGGTTTTGAGCAATACCACGTTTCTCTTTACGATACTTCGAAGTTTTGTTCTTTCCCTTGTTGGTTAATCGAGCTAAAGTTTCTTTTACTTGTTTTGCAACATCTTCATCACTAACTTCGGCTTTCACAAAAGCTTTCTTAGGACGATTATTATTGTTACTATTGCTTCTTCCAAATCTAGGTCCAGGTCTATTACTATTAGGGGCTCCAGGCTTACTTGGTGCTCCAATTCTGTTAGGCGTTCCTGTTCTATTGGTATTTGTATTGGCGCTTCTATTGCCATTGCCATTTCCATTGCTCTTCCCATTATTAGCGGAAGATGCATTGGATACGGAATTTATATCAACACGCTCTTTATTTATACGACTTCGCTTCTTTTTCTTTAACGCATCATTATTACCAGCGTCCTTTTCCGGTGCTTTTTCGCCAATGGTAGGTTTACCATCTTTGGCCCGTATTTCACGCAGAATCGAATCTTTCATCTGCTTACGTTGATCTTGACGCACACGTTCTTTGTCTTCGCGTTCTTTGCGTTTCTCTTCCTTTGATTTCTTTTTAGGACGAGTAGACTGATTAATTTGTGAAAGGTCTATTTTACCAATGACATTAATCTTTTGAATGTGTTCTGTTGGGCGAATGGTAAAAATGCCATCCTCATGTTTCACCAATCCCTCAGCCTTCTCGGCAGATTCCTTTTTATTGACACTCACTTTATTAGTAGCATCCTTACCGGGTTGATTCATTTTCTCTTCTTTCACGATAGGTCTATTTTCTGTAACAATAGCTTCAGGTTGATTATCAATCGTTTTTTCTTCACTCTTTTTTTCAGGGTGAACACTCTTCACCTTTTCTTTAATTTTGTTTTGCGATTCTGTGATTACCGGTTCAATTTTCTCAACCTTCTCCGTTTTAGCAACTACATCTTTCGACTTTACACTCTCGTCCTTATTAGTAGAATGATCAGGTGATTTTTGACTTTTCTTATTATACTTATCTAAATCAATTTTGCCTACAGGTTTAAACTTAGGCTTCGCTTCATCAGGAATCACCGTCTTTATTTCATTTTCATTTGGGGCCGAAGATTTCACTTCATCATTTACCTCTTCATCTGTATCGCCAATTGAAACAGAAGATTTATTTTTATCTTTTTTCTGGCGTTGATGAATAAACTCTTCCGATTTAATACGCTCTTTCTTGTCATTACTAAATTCGCTGACAAGTAGATCATATTGATCAGAAGAAATCTTTGTATTTGGATTCTCCTCTATATTAAAACCTTTCTTTTGTAGGAACTCGACAACCGTCTTAATTCCTACATTCAAATCTCTTGTTACTTTATTTAACCTAATCGTCATACTTTATTTATCTTCTTCAAACTCTGCTTTCAAAATGCGCAACACTTCATCAACCGTATTCTCTTCAAGATCAGCCTTTTCAATTAACATTTCGCGCGGAGCATTGATAACAGCCTTAGCAGTATCAATGCCAATAGACTTGATAGCATCAATCACCCATCCATCTATCTCGTCTCGGAACTCATCAAGATAGATATCCTCTTCGTTTACGTCAACCCCTTCAGGTAGATCACGGAATACATCAATAGTGTACTCTGTTAACATACTGGCCAGCTTAATATTTAAGCCGCCTTTACCAATAGCAAGCGATACTTCTTCTGGCTTCAAATGAACCTCGGCTCTATGATTTTCTTCATCAAGCCTAACATCTGTTACTTTGGCCGGACTTAAAGCACGCTGAATAAACAATGACACATTTGATGTATAACTAATTACATCAATGTTTTCATTTCTCAACTCTCTAACAATCCCGTGGATACGACTTCCTTTCACTCCCACACATGCACCAACCGGATCAATCCGTTCATCATATGACTCAACAGCTACTTTGGCACGTTCACCAGGTATTCGAGCGACTTTTTTAATGGTTATTAATCCGTCATTTATTTCAGGAACTTCCATCTCCAATAATCTTTCCAAAAAGGCCGGATCTATACGCGAAAGAATAATCTTTGGATTGTTATTTCTATTATCTACTCGAGCAATTACCGCACGAACAGTCTCTCCTTTGCGATAAAAATCACTTGGTATCTGTTCCGTTTTAGGAAGCAACAATTCATTGCCTTCATCATCAAGCAAAAGGATTTCCTTTTTCCATATTTGATAAACTTCAGCACTGATAATAGTTCCAATCTGATCTGTATATTTTGTATATATACTATCCTTTTCTAGTTCAAGGATCTTCGATGCCAACGTTTGTCTCAAGTTCAGAATAGCACGACGTCCAAAATCTGCGAAATGCACTTCATCAGTAACCTCTTCCCCTTCTTCATACGATGCATCTATTTTTTTTGCATCCGTCAATGATATCTCTAAATTTGCGTTCTTCAACTCCTCATCATTCACAACCTGACGATTACGCCAAATCTCAAAATCGCCCTTGTCTGGATTAACTATTACATCGTAATTTTCATCTGTACCAAACATTTTGGCAATGACACTGCGGAACGATTCCTCGAGCACACTGACCATAGTTGTTTTGTCGATATTTTTCAGTTCTTTAAACTCTTGAAAAGTATCGATCAAACTCACTGTATCCTCTGTTTTCTTAGCCATATTTATTTGAAACTAATTAAATATTTCGTATATTTTATTTCATCATATTTGAAGGTTTCATCCACAGCAACGGTCTTTGGACGTTTATTCCCTTCTTCCTTAACTTTTTTCTGAACAGATATCGTAAAAGTTTGTTCATTAGCTCCTTTTAGAATACCAACTATTTTCTTCCCGGCATTCGTTATCACTTCTACATCGTCACCGATATGCACCAAATATTGTTGCAACACTTTAAATGGCTGTCCTATACCAGCAGAACCAACCTCTAGTTCGTAATCTTCTTTTTCTCGATCCAAATGAGCTTCGATAAAACGACTGAGCTCTACACAATCTTCTATCCACACACCATCAGCATGATCAATCTCAACCACAATTTTATCATCGACACCAACAATTACGTCCACAATAAAATACTCCTTGTTCTTCAGCCATTCTTCAACGATCTGGTAAACAGTACTTTTTTCTATCATCCTTGCAAAATTAAGAACAAAAAAAGGGCTTCTAATCGCCCTCACATTTCATCTATATTCGCTGCAAATATACAATAAATCTATTCATGCACAAAATAATGATTAAAAAAAGTATACGAAAGAAACATTAAATCACAAACAGCACTGATATTTTTTTATTTCTTCACGAAGAGCTTTCGCTTTATTATTTGTAAACTTATCCATCAGAGTCCAAAAACGCGGTCCATGGTTCATTTCTATAGTATGACATAATTCATGAATCATTACCGATTCGATCAAATACAAAGGGAGTAATAATAAGTAGCAATTCAGGCTAATATTTTTGCTAGAAGAACAGCTTCCCCAACGAGTTTGAGCTTTTGAGATACGTACACTCTTATATGACAATTTACATTTCTCACATATATTATCAAGCATTTTCGGAAGAATCTCTTCTGCTCTTTTCACCATTAAATTAGTTATTACTTTCCGCACCAATAACTGAGAATCCTCATTCTGAAAATCTAGAGTTGTAGGACACAACAATTTTATATTATCAGCTATTTCAATTACTTGCATGATCTGTCTTTCAGACCTTTCAATAACAAGATGAAATAAAGGAGTATTAATTGTGTATTCAAAATTAAAAAGGAGGGTTTTCCCTTTTATATTTTGAAGCATTATCAGCAATCTAGGTTTAAGTCGTTTGATGCTCGTGTCAATCTCATGACGAGTAACATCCGGAGGTAATGTCATATTCAGAATATTATCTTTTACTCTGAATATAATGCGCCTAGCTCTAATATTAGTTTGTATTTTTATTGTTCCCAAGTCATCATCAACGATGTGCCCAACCCATTTTTTCATACTACAGTTTCTACTATAAATACTCAGTTATTACTTACTCATTGCAAAGGTACAAAAATAAAAGAACCCTTGTTTATTATCCAAGGGCTCTTTTTATAGTTAGTACTTATGAAAGATTTTGAGAGAATTGAAGCTTCACAGCTTCAAAGAATTTTTGTTTTAATCAAGCACACTAACGAATTATATTTTAAAAGCAAATAAAAATTTCTGTTTCCATTATCGGGAATTTGCTCCCATTGATGAGGCTAATTTATCAATGAACCTTCTATCCATATTACCTGTAAAATTAATTACAGAGAAATTATCATCCTCACACATCAACATGACCAATTCAACTATAGCTTTTCGCCTTTTGCGAATCATTATCTCATAATTAAGTTTCTTACGCCCGTATGATGCATAAGGCAAAAAACGATCAGCATTTTTTTTTGCTAATGCAACAGCCTCATGGTAATATCTCTTAACATGAATTTTTGCCGTTACCATTTGCATACTTTTCAAATCAGAGATCATCTTCATCATACCATCATCCATATTTAAATTCATCACCTTTTCCATCATCTTTGGACTAATTGTCACGCATTTTAAATTTTTGTCCATTTTATGACTCTGCATAAACCTAGTTGTAAAATCCTGCGCTACTAAAGAAATAGAAACTATGCAGAGACAAACTAGTAACAAAAGTTTCTTCATCATCACTATTCTTCAACGTCTATATGATTAGCTCCAGTATCAGCCCCATTTGGACGGTGTAAGCTATCCGCCATCAATTTGTGAGACTTATTGATACCTTTTGATACCTTTTGTAATGCCGAACTGATTTGCTCGTAAGCCATTTTTGGATCACTATATGTATCTTTATATGAGGCGTAATTATAATCTAGTACATTTTTATCATTAGCAAAAAAAGTCTGTTGTGCCACATTGCCCAATGTAAAAAGTATAGCCACCATAGCCGCGGCCCTTAGCATAGGCATAAAACGCCCCACTAGGGTTAGTTTTCTTGCTTTCACAACTGGAGCACTGATACGTTCAAGAATTTTATTATCAAAATCCTCTCCCAATTTTTCATTGCTTAATGATTGTTCATAAACAAATAACGATTGATATGGACGTAAATCATCAGGAATGCCCTTCTGTGAAAAGAACACTCGCAATATTTGTTCTTCTTCAATAGAAGTTTCACATTGCCAGTAACGTCCCAAAAGTTGTTCTATATATTTATAATCCATAATTATCTATATTTGTAAAACTTTTTTTTATTTTTTGTCTTGCTCTGAACAAATAGACTTTAACTTGCTCTTCGCTAAGATTTAATACTTTAGAAATTTCTTTATAGCTCATTCCTTCTATATCCCTCAATTCCATTATTTCACGCTGTGGAGGAGGTAATTGATTCATGAGCTTGTAAATGATCTCAACCCGTTCATCACTAGCCAATCTATCGTCAGGGTCAGCTGTTTCTTTTTGTTCAGAGATCTCTGGAGTCAATTCCAAATTCTTCGCTTCCACTTTTTGACTTCTATCAATCGCTAAATTACGACAAACGGTCATGCAAAAAGCTTCAATAGAATCTATTGTCTGCCACTCTTCTCTTTTATCCCACGCACGAATCATCGTATCTTGGACAATATCTTCAGATTCAGCCCTATCGAAAGTTATTCTTAAGGCCATTCTAAAAAGCTTATCCTTCAATGGCAAAATATTGTCTCGAAAGAACTTTTCATGCGTTTCTATAATTAATGACGGGTTCATCAACCAAAAGTTACAAGCTAACCATTCTTTTTTATTTGTTTTTTATTACAGTAGCGTATTTTCCGCTCAAATCTTCAGAAGAAGTAATAATAACCTGACTTACGCCGGCATTAATAGCAGAAAAAGCGTTATCCATTTTTGGCAACATACCTCCACATACTACTCCATCTTCTTTTAATTTTTTATATATGACGGGATCTATTAAATTTATCACACTGTTCTCGTCATTTTCATCACGTAGCACTCCTTTTCTATCAAAACAATAAGTAAGTGTTACATCAAAATATTTTGCTAATGATTTTGCAATTTCAGCAGCGATCGTATCTGCATTTGTATTTAGCATATGCCCCATCCCATCATGAGTAAGAGGAGCCATCACAGGAATGATATTTTTCTTTATCAGCATTGCCAGTATTTCACCATTTACACTCTTTACATCACCTGCAAAACCATAATCAATCTCTCGAACCGGACGTTTGTCTGATCTTATCACATCCATATCTGCCCCGGTCAATCCTATCGCATTTAATCCTAGTCCTTGTAATTTGGCTACGACGTTTTTATTAACTAAACCGCCATATACCATTGTCACAACTTGCAGCATATCCTCATCAGTAATGCGACGTCCATTTATCATTTTAGTTTCAATTCCTAGCCGCGTCGCAATCCGCGTTGCGCTACGACCGCCACCATGAACCAAAACTTTATAGCCACTCAATTGAGAAAAATCATTCAATAAATTTGAGAGAGATTCAGCATCCTCTACTATTTTCCCTCCGACTTTTACTATTGTCAACTTATCTTTCATTTTTCCAAATATGTATATCCATAAAGCCCCGATCGATAATTAGCCAAAAATTCTTTACCTTCTTCCAATGTAATTTTCCCATCCTTTACAGATTTACTTACCCATGTTTCCAAGGTTCGAACTAATTTTTTGGGGCTATACTGAACATAATCCAATACTTCAGCAACCGTTTCGCCGTCAATAATTTGATCTATACTATACCCCTTCTCATTAACTGTCACATGAACCGCATTGGTATCACCGAACAAATTGTGCATATCACCAAGAATCTCCTGATAGGCTCCAACAAGAAAAACCCCCATATAATAAGGTTCTTTAGGACGAAGTCGATGCACCGGTAAATAATTCTGAATACTACGTGGCGATATAAAATTAGCAATTTTCCCATCAGAATCGCATGTTATATCCTGTATGGTACATGTTCTATCAGGCTTTTCATCCAATCGAGCAATCGGCATAATAGGAAATATCTGATCAATCGCCCAAGAATCAGGCAAGCTTTGGAACAGTGAGAAATTACAGAAATACTTATCAGCTAATAATTTCGGCAACTGACGAAACTCATCGGGAACATGTTTTAATGTTTGTGCAATATGATTTATTTCACGAGTAATAGACCAATAGAGCCGCTCGATTTTTGCACGTGTTTTTAAGTCAACAATTCCATGACTGAATAAATCAAGAGCTTCTTCACGAATTTGTTGTGCATCATGCCACGATTCTAACATCCGATTTTGGTTTAACGTATCCCAGATATCATATAATTCACGTACCAAATCATTATCATCATCGGCAACCTCTACACTATCATCCCATTCAGGCAGAGAAGCGGTTTCCAATACTTCAAATATTAATAATGAATGGTGAGCTGTAAGAGATCGTCCGCTTTCTGTTATAATATTCGGATGAGGAATACCTTTTTTATCGCTGGCATCCACTAATGTAGAAATTGAATCGTTTACATATTCTTGAACAGAATAGTTTACACTACTCTCACTATTTGCTGAGCGTGTACCATCATAATCCACTCCTAAACCTCCGCCAATATCCACGAATTCTACATTGAAACCCATTCCATAGAGTTGAACATAAAATTGTGAAGCTTCACGTAAAGCAGTTTTAATACGACGAATTTTTGTAACTTGACTACCAATATGGAAATGGATTAACCTTAAACAATCTTTTAGATCATTCTTTTCTAAAAAATCAAGTGCATCAAGCAATTCACTTGAAGTAAGACCAAACTTACTTGCATCTCCTCCACTATCTTCCCATTTACCACTGCCTGATGATGCCAGCTTTATGCGTATGCCAATATTAGGGCGAACATTTAATTGACGAGCTTTTTTAGCAATTAGTTTTAACTCATTTAATTTCTCAACAACCAAGAATACGCGTTTACCCATTTTTTGGGCTAGTAATGCCAATTCTATATAACTTTCATCCTTGTACCCATTACAGACAATCAATGAATCAGAATCAGTATTAATTGCTATGACTGCATGCAATTCAGGCTTTGAACCTGCTTCAAGTCCAAGATTAAATTTCTTCCCATGGCTTATAATTTCTTCCACCACAGGCTTCATTTGATTAACCTTTATTGGATATATGATAAAGTTCTGTGCCTTATAATCGTATTCCTTAGCAGCTTTTGCAAAACAATTAGAGATTTTTTCAATTCTGTTGTCCAGAATGTCGGGAAAACGAATCAACATCGGAGCAGTGACATCTCTTAAGGAGAGTTCATCAACTAATTCCTTTAAATCGACTTCAATCCCATTTTTTTTAGGAGTAACAACCACATGTCCCTTCTCATTAATCTTAAAATAAGAAGTTCCCCATCCGATGATGTTATATAATTCCTCTGAATCCTCAATACGCCATTTTCTCATTTCAAACCCTTATACTATTATATGCAAGTTAATAATACTGCAAAAATAGTGATAAATCTAGATTATCAGAAGAAAGCGCAAGGATTTTTAAAGGATTAACTAAAATAGTATAGTTATAACTTAGATTTATGGGACTTCATCATTTAATAAAAGTATCAATCAGCCTATAGGTCATCGTTACCAAGTTGCTATATTGTTGCTGTAAATGATCTTTCCATAGTGGATTAATCGTAATACTCTTTTCAGCGAAATCATTAATACGATACAAACAATTGTTTTCATAAGCTTGAGAATGATGAACAATTGCTGCATCTGATGGGAATGGGATCCAAGTTGTTAGAAAACGATACGGTACATCTTTGGTCAAATCCTTCATTACATTGCAAATCAATTCATCGTCTCTATTCTCTGACAAGATACGAACAACAGTTATATAGTTACTTTCAATCGGAATATTATATGCGACACGTAATTGTTCACAATACTGAGGCATTTTATCCATCCGGTCTAATTTTGAGTCCTCTTGTTGGATGGCATACCAGACCCTTGCCACCATGCTAATTGCCAACTTATTAAAAGAAATTGTAGCATATTGACGACCTTTCAAATAATCCAAGATTGCCAAGAACCAATAATAATCATAGATTGATGTAGCATTTTCGAATATATTAGATAAAGGTTTCCTATTAAAATCTATATACATATGTCTAATTTTTAATTTAACTTAAACTCCTGATCAATTGCAAAATTCGGGAAATATTCTGATATAACAAAACTTTTGTACAGAATTTTCATTAAGTTAGCAGTTCTTTAGAGCTTATTAAGCTACGGCACTAGTGAACAATTTTAGACCATAGAACCTATTAAAAAGCTTTATGATAGCCTTGCTCCGTTCTGCAACATATCATAAGCCTCTGCAGAAGAGCCTGCTTTCACTATTCCGCCTGAATTAACAAAAAATATATCATCCGAGTTTTCTATCGTATTTAATCGGTGAGCAATAATAACTTTAGTTGTATCGTGAGGAAGATGGTTTAGTATTTCCTCCAGCAACTGTTCACTCACGGTATCAATATTAGCAGTTGCTTCATCCAATATAAGTAACTGCGGACGCCGAAGAACAGCACGCATAAATGCAATCAATTGCTTTTGTCCTAAACTAATGGTTTCATTCGTTCTTATTTCTGTCTGTAATCCTGAATCAAATCTATCCAATAGTTTTTTTAATCCCAGTTGAGCAATATGTTGTTCAATATCTTCCGGCGTAAGGTGCTGCAATATTTCATTTCCATACATCAGATTTTCCAAGACTGTTCCCTGGAAAAGAATAGGATCTTGCAGAATAAAACCAATCTTGTCAGCCCTCTCTGCCGAAGTATAGCTACGTATGTCTTTTCCTTGAAAATAGATATTACCTTCTGTGGGATCATAAAGTCGAGCCATTAATGAAGCGGTCGTTGTTTTTCCTCCTCCGGTAGGACCTACAAAAGCATAGGTCTTACCCGGTTTAAGCTGGATGTTAATATGATGTAGAACTTCAGAACCATCAGGATATGAAAAAGTCACGTCGTGAAAAGATAGTAAGGATGAATCTGCACAACTATCCTCTTTTGTGACGGGTAAATCGCTTTCAAGTGAAAGTATCTCCCATATTCGATCCCAAGCAGCCATTGCTGTTTGAAAAGTAGCCCACAGTACCGCCATACGTCGTAATGGGTCATAGAAATATCCGACATATGTAATAAAACTAATAAGAAATCCTACAGTAAAAGAACCCTGCAAGATCATATATATACCTAACGATAAAAGAACTAGTTGCCCAATATTAGAGCAAATACCATAGATAGGAGAATACATGCCATTTATAAGACCAACCTTTACAGATATACGATAATTGGAAGAATTTATGTCGTCAAACTTTTTCCTAAAGAAATCACGTCTATTAAATGCAACAATCACCTTGAAATTATTCAAATTTTCTTGAATTTCTGCACTTAGTGAGCCTAAAGTTTGCATAGCCTTACGATTGTTATACTTAACCCAACGACTTGTTAACCGGGTAAAAATCAGCAATACAATCGCAGGAGCTAGTGCACAGGCTCCTAAAGGCAAATTAAGAGTTAATAATGCCACGACAGCCCCTCCCATAAAGAAGATGCTGTTCATAAACTGTATCAATGATTGCGAAAAGAACTCATTCAATTTATTCGTATCATTATTAATACGCGAAATCAAGTCGCCCGATTTATTCTGATTAAAGAAATCAACAGGTAAATCTTGTAACTTCGTAAATAGTCTATTTCTAATGTCAAAAAGGACACGTTGCCCCACACCTCCCATCACCTTTGTCTGAATTACCCCGGTGAGAGCTACAATTATGTAAATAACCAACAAAGAGAAAGCAACGACTATAACACCATGATAATGCTTCGTTTGCATGTAATCGTTAACAGCAACCCCTATTAAATAAGGTGCCATCATATTTAATACAGCATTGATCACAATATTAAAAAATGCCACCGACAAACTTTTCTTCTCATGCCGGAGAATAATAAGTAAGGTCTTGTAATTTACCTTACTATGTTCATCGGAGTTAGTCAACTTATACTTCATACCCCTGAGTACTTTTTTGAGATTGATATATCTGCATATATTCAGTACAACTTTCGAGCAATTCATTATGTGTACCTATAGAAATCACTTCTCCTTCCATCATCAAAATTATTTTATCAAAATGAATTATTGATGATATCTTTTGCGTAATAGAAATCACTGTCATTTCCGGATAATTTACAGCCAAATTCTTAAGAATATTTCTTTCTGTTTCATTATCCACACGTGCAGTAAAATCATCAAGAAGCAATACTTTAGGCCTCATTGCTAATGTACGTGCCAACATGATACGCTGTTTTTGACCACCGGATAGATTATTTCCACGTTCACTTATCAAGGTATCTAACCCCTGAGGCAAGCCTGAAATAAAATCGTTAAGTTCCGCAGAATCAATAGCCGTACGTAATGCTTCATCACTTACAGTATGACTAAACGCAATATTTTCTCTAATGGATAAATTAAAAATGATACTGTCCTGAAAAACAATTCCAACTTGGTGATGAAAAGAATCAAGATCATAAGCAGCGACCGGTATATTATCGTAATTAATCGTCCCTCCTGTAGGAGGTATCAATCCTGAAAACAAATACAATAATTGAGTTTTACCGGCTGCCGTTGGTCCTAGAATTGCCACTTTGGACCCAGCGTGTATATCCAATGAAATATCCTTTAAAATAGGTATCCCATCATATGTAAGTGAAACATTCTTAACATCAATATCGCCCTTAATCGATTTAACTAAAGTTCCTTCTTCCTTTTCTTCCGGTGTATCTAAGACATCATGTATTCGCTGATAAGACACTGAAGTTTGAGCAATAGCATTACTCGTAAACCCAATAACCATAATAGGAAAGAATAAAATTGAAAGATAACTGTTATAAGCAGCAAAATCACCAATAGTCATTCCTCCATCAATTACAAAACGTCCTCCCATCAACACTGCTACAAAAACAGTGGCATCACCTATAAAAGAAATAAGAGGCACTATCGTTGCAAAAAGTTTGACTATAGCAAGTCCCACATCTCGCGAATTAGCATTAGCACGAAGGAATTTATCGCATTCGCTTTGCTGTGAATTCAAAATACGTATCAGCATGGATCCCACAATATTTTGATTAATCACGTTATTTAATCTGTCAATGGCCTTACGAGCTAGCCTGAATTGAGGCTTTGCACGACGCATTATTAATACAAAGAAAATAATTATTATCGGTAATATTAATAAAACGACAAATGTCAATTGTACATTTATAGAAAACAATACACTTAGAACACCGATTATTAAAAAGAAAGAAGACACGATAGCGACTAAAGCTTGGGATACAAACATTTTTACAGAATCCACATCCGATGTCATTACAGACAGTAATTTAGCCTTATCACTTCTATATACAGAAGAAAAAGATTGACGTAATAATTTATCCGATAAATCCCTACGAAGATTACGGGCGACTTGCTCTGAAGTATAGGTTTGTACGATACTTTGTAGCCATGTAAAAAGTGCAATAAAAATTGAGACACAAAGAAATATGACAGACAACTCACGCAAATGAGTACTTCCGTGAGAGATATCATCAATTGCTCGAGATATTATTTTCGGCAGCACCAAATTAGCACCACTTGCCAATAATGCAAGAAACAACATCCATACATTTAATCTAGCATATGGCTTAAGAAGAAACCATAAATTTGCTTTATTTCTCTTTTGCATAAGCAATCCATCCTCTTAAAATAAAGAATTACATCAAAGTGATAATAACTCGCGCAATCCAATAACAGAGCATTCAATCTGATTAACACTTTCAAGATCATCCCCACAAAATGTATATTTTGCTTTTGTGTAGAAAGGCTTACGTTGCTGCAATCCATCATGAATAAACTTGCGCAACTCTTCGCCAGACTTATTCTTTAGAATAGGACGAGTTTGAGCTGCAGCTTTCAGCCTATCATACAACACATCTTCACTCACAGAAAGAAATACAGTCTCCCCCATTGAATTCATAAAATCCATATTATCAAAGAAACATGGGACCCCACCTCCTGTGGATATAACTACATCTTCGAAGCAACCAACCTCATGCAAGATATTTTGTTCTAACTCTCTAAATTTATCTTCACCGGATTCAGCAAATAATTGTTGGATGGTTTTATGGAAACGACTTTCTATGTATTGATCCATATCAATAAATGATAAATTCATTTTTGACGAAAAGGCATTTCCCAATGTGGTCTTGCCTGCTCCCATATAGCCGGTCAGAAATATTCTTACCATAATATTATTTCATTTATGACGATTAGCACGACGGCGACGATATCCCTCCTTCATTTTAGCTGATCCAGAACCGTGAAGCCCACGAATATAAGACGCTTTCTTCGCTTTAGTTTTAACCTTTTCCGGCTCATTCTTTTGGACTTTCTTCTCGCCCTTAAAAACAAGACCGTTCATTATAATATCTTCCATGTTAGCCATATTGCTCTTATATTTGTTTCCACAAAGATACGCATTTATGAAGAAATAATATATCTTTGCGACAAATATTAACGACTATCAAATGGCAAAGAAGAAATATTACGTTGTATGGGAAGGTATGCAACCAGGTGTTTTTGACAATTGGCAAGAATGCAGCAATAGTATTGCAGGATACTCTAGTGCTAAATACAAGTCGTTTGATAGCAAAGAAGCAGCTGAGCGTGCTTATAATGATAGTCCGTTTAAATATATTGGGCATTCAAAGGTTACTAAAAAAGAGGCCTCTTCTCCTACCCCACAACAGACAGACCCGAATAGCATAGCTGTTGATGCAGCATGTAGTGGCAATCCTGGAAAAATGGAATATCGGGGAGTATATACTGCAACAAGCACAGAGTTATTTCATTTCGGTCCGGTATTGGGTACCAACAACATTGGAGAGTTTTTAGCAATCGTACATGGATTAGCATACTTAAAGAAGAACAATCTGAAGATGCATCTCTATTCTGATAGTAAGATTGCCATTAGCTGGATTAAGCAAAAACGTTGTAAAACTTTATTAAGCCGTACATCAAAAACAGAAGAACTATTTCAAATGATCGAACGTGCCGAGAAATGGCTACATGAGAATCGAATCCCTCAATCAAACATTCTGAAATGGGAAACAAAAGCTTGGGGAGAAATCCCTGCTGATTTCGGAAGGAAGAAATAAATGTTTGTCTATAAACAGGCTGATTCTTTGAGACCTCGCATCAACAACACTCAGTCTATTTACATACACATAAACGATGCATCGCACGTCTATCTGCATTAAACGAATAGCATTTATTTCGTGATTTTTCCCCTTCTTTCTTCATCAGGAAACATTTCATTGAATCTCTCATGAGTCCGTTTCCATCGATTGTGGCTCCAAAGCCAATATGGAGGATCCTGACGTATGGCTTGTTCAAGTAATCGCATGTATTTCTCAGTTAGCTCAAATTCATCTGTCTCTTGAGCATTGTCCGTCATTTTCACAATACGGCATACATAATACCCTCTCTTTACTCGATGTACATCTCCATAGAAGACAGCATATCCCAATTTTCGTGCAATCCGTTCTGTTCCTGTAAAGACCGGAGTATCATGGTTCAAGAAATCTGTCCAATAATGTATACTGTTCCACTTAGGTACCTGATCTGAAATGAATCCCGTAATAGTTAATTTCTTTGCACGATCCCAATTTATAATTTGTCGCAAAGTATTCTCTTTTGCTATACTCACAGCCCCAAAACGTTCCCTGTTTTTAAGGAAAAGACTATCCATAATACTATTACTAAGGACATGATATATTTGTCCGAATATTATATTTTTAGGTGCATACAGTGGTAATGATGTGATCCATTCCCAATTGCAATAATGTCCCAAATACAAGAAAGATGATCGCCCTGAAGTGAAAACTTTTTCAACTTCTTCCATTCCTTCAAATTTCATTCTACGGGCTATTTCTTCTTCAGATATTGATGCCAACTTAATAGTTTCAGCTATATAGTCACAGAACCATGAATAATATTCTTTCTCAATAAGAATAATACTATTTCTGTCTTTCTCAGGAAAAGCTGTCATTAAATTGTGACGAACAACACCTCTACGATAGCGCACAACATAGTATACAAAATAATATGCGATATCAGATAAAGCATATAACAACTTTAACGGTAACAAAGAAAGTATATACCACAAACCTGAAAAAAACTTATACAAAATCTTTTTCATAAATCATTCAATTACATCCATTACTTTCTGTACAATCCTATCGGGAGTAATATTGTTCATACATGCATAGTCACCTCGAAAACAAGGTTTATTACCATAGACAGAACAAGGTCTACACCCCAAATCCAACTGTACCATATTTTCTTCTTTTTGTCCCCATCCCATAAATCCGGCATAGGAATGGGTCGCTCCCCAAATAGAGACAACAGGAGTACCAACTAATGATGCCATATGCATATTGGCAGAATCCATAGAGATCAACACATCTAAATGGCTCATCAAAGACAATTCGCCTGACAAGTCAAGATGTCTATAAGTTATAAATACTTGCTGATAACGATTTGCCCATTTCTGCATAACCGACTCTTCTTCAGCTCCACTGCCAAACAGAAAAAGATGGACGTCTGACTTTTTTGAAAACGAACCAACAACTTGTTCCATTAAATCTAAAGGATAGATCTTTCCTTTATGTTTGGCAAATGGTGCAATGCCTATCCATATTTCTTTATCAGCCTTGGCTGGAGTTAATGACTTAAACAATCCGGAATAACCTTTTTCATTTTCATAAATTGATTTGAAAGAAGGCTCCAAAGGAAAACCTAAACGAGCAAGCACATCTGCATATCTTTGAAATGACGTCTCTTGCTGTTTCATCACCTTGTGCTCTTTACGAACCAATTCATCTTTGCCTTTTCGCCCTTTATGTATGCGAGCAACAGGCACGCACATTAATTTGAAACGAATTCTAAAGGGGAGTGTACGTAACACAGAATGAAAATCAGCCACATAATCAAAATGAAGTGCTTTCAATTCATAGAACAGCTTATGCAACCCTAAAAGGCCATGGTGCTTACCTTTTAAATCTGCACCATAAAAATGCACATTACGTGGTAGATTCTCAAAGAATGCACTAAATCCGTTACGACTTAATACAGTAATATCCAGCTCAGGATACTGTACTGCCAATGAATAAACAATCGGCACAGTCATAGCCACATCGCCCATTGCAGAAAAACGAACGATCAAGATCTTAGTCATTTATCTTTCCCATACAGCACAGGATTAAGTGCTGGATCATTATACATTTTCATTTGTTTATAAATCTTCATGTATCGACGTCCTGATTGAATATCATCCAACAATTGATCGATAGCCGAAGACAAATCTCTTAGTTGCTCTAGTAGTATATGAAGTTTCTTGCTACAAGCAGCTGTATGTTCGGGAGTTGAATTTGCACGTTCAGTCTCCTCCTTCATATGAAAGATTTTAAGAGTAAGAATGGATAATCGATCAACTGCCCAAGCCGGACTCTCTGTATTGATTACAGCACCGTCCAAAGGTTTCACCTCTTTATATTGGTCTAAGAAATAACTATCGATTAGCTCCACAAGATCCGTACGATCCTGATTAGATTTATCTATTCTTCTTTTTATCTTTAAAGCCTCAACAGGATCAATCTCCGGGTCACGAATAATATCCTCGAGATGCCATTGTACTGCATCAATCCAATTCTTCAGATAAAGATAAAACTCTATCGTTTTCACTTCATATGGATTATTCATTTCCTGATCTACATCATCTTTAAGGTGATAATCAGTGGTTGCTTGTAAAAAGATCTTATTACAAAGGGTGCTAAACATTTTCATATAAATTGGTTTTCATTTTGAAATGCAAAACTATATATTTTTTCCCCAAGTAACAACTGTTTATTTATTATTTTGTATTTTTGCCGATAAATTCGACATCAAGCCAGATCGTTACATTATCTCATATCACCTGATAGAACATTCAATAATATAAAGAAACTGCGATCACTCAAAGATATCGTTAAAGAATTGATAAGATGAAAGTAATTATTGATGATAAAATACCCTATATAAAAGGAATAATAGAAGGATTTGATATAGACGTCAACGTGATATACATGCCTGGTGCATCATTTACTCCTCAAATTATTCATGATGCCGATGCATTAATTGTTCGTACCCGTACTAAATGCAGCAAGGCTCTTCTTTCCGGAAGCAACGTAAAGTTTATTGCCACAGCCACGATAGGCTTTGATCACATTGATACGGAATATTGCAAAGAAGCGGGTATTTATTGGACCAATTGTCCCGGATGTAACTCAGGATCTGTAGCCCAATACATTCAGTCGGTACTTCTTCTTTTAGAGAAAGAAAAAGGATTAAAACTAAACGAACTTACACTTGGGATTGTAGGTGTCGGTCATGTCGGTTCTAAAGTTTCGGCTGTCGCAAATAAATTAGGTATGAAAGTGCTTCTTTGTGATCCCCCAAGGGCTGAACAAGAAAGTGATAATTCTTTTTGCTCTATAACTGACATAGCCGATCAATGTGACATTATCACCTTTCACACTCCATTGGCACGCTCCGGTAAATATCCTACATTTCACCTTGCAGATGAATCCTTTCTTCAATCATTAAATAAAAAGGCTATTATCATCAACACTTCACGAGGAGAAGTTGTAGACAATCAGGCTTTACGATATGCATTAGTTGAAAGAAGAATAGAAGATGCGGTCATAGATGTTTGGGAGAATGAACCTAATATAATGATACCACTACTAAATAAAGTCTTCATCGGGACGCCTCACATTGCAGGATATTCTGCTGATGGTAAAGCAAATGCCACCCAAATGAGTCTTGACGCTTTGTGCCGATTCTTCAAGATTTCAGCTAAAGCTCAAATCAACCCTCCATCTCCTGCAAACATTGAGATACAGACGAAAGACAGGAAGGAAGCACTGCTACAGATTTACAATCCACTGAATGATAGCAATAAATTAAAGACAAATCCTGAAAAATTTGAATGGCTCAGAGGGAATTATCCACTACGAAGAGAGGAATCAGCATATAAAATCATAGATTATTAAGCATCCTTTACTGCTCTATGAGATTATTTCGTAATTTTGCAAAATTACTTGTTCGAATAAGCCAACAATTAGTATCGTCAAAAAGAATAGTTTATGAAGATAGGATACGACGGGAAAAGAGCCGTACAAAACTTTACAGGGTTAGGCAATTACAGTCGCTTTATCTTGAGTATATTATGCAGGTATCACCCACAATATAACTACTTGCTCTATGCCCCTAAAGAGAGAAAGAATCCGTCACTTGATTTGATACTCAAACAATACCCTAGACTTAAATGTATCCTTCCTGATACTGACTTCTGGAAAAAATTCTCATCCATATGGCGTATTTGGGGGATATCCAAGCAGCTCCAAAAAGAGAACATAGATATATTTCACGGCTTGAGCAATGAACTACCATTGAATATAAAAGGACACAATATAAAATCAATTGTCACTATTCATGATTTGATTTTCTTACGCTATCCCGAATATTATCATTTTATTGACAGGAAGATTTATACATACAAATTCAGGAAAGCATGTGAAAATGCAGATAAGATCATAGCCATAAGTGAATGCACGAAACGCGACATTATCAATTATTTTCATATTTCCCCAGATAAAATAAGTGTCATTTATCAAGGCTGCGATGATGCCTTTAAAAAGAAAATTACTGAAAAAGAGAAATGCATAGTAAGGGAGAAATACAATCTTCCTACAAATTATATACTAAATGTTGGTAGCATAGAAGAACGGAAGAATTTATTGATCATACTGAAAGCATTGGCGCATCCGCAAAATTCAGATATACATTTAGTTGCTATTGGCAAGAGAACTAAGTATACGAATCAAGTTGAGGAGTTTGCTCGCCAGCACAATATGGTTGACAGAGTAACGATCCTCAACAAAGTGCCCTTTGAAGATCTTCCTGCATTGTATCAATCTGCTGATCTATTCATATACCCTTCAAGGTTTGAGGGATTCGGCATTCCGATTATAGAGGCGATACATTCAGGTTTACCTGTCATCGCAGCCACAGGGTCATGCTTGGAAGAAGCCGGTGGCCCCAACTCTTTATACATATCACCGGACGATGATGAATCATTGGCGCAAGCAATTTATAGAATCTTACACGATGATCACTTGCGGGAACAAATGATTTCGCAAGGCATTCAATACGTTGAGAGGTTTGATGATAAAGTAATTGCGGATGGAATAATCGAAGTTTATCAAAATGTAATGAGATGATGAAAACAACAATTATTATTAACCCTCAATATAGCTTTTTAGAGTCGTTCATAAACGACGTGCCCAATATCTTCATTGAACAGGGAGCCACTATTTATGACAGTCGCAACGTGATCAAAGTGTTCGACATAGATGGTATTCAAATAAACGTCAAACGATATCATGCGCCAAAGGGTTTAAATAAGCTTATATATTCCTTTTTTCGAACATCCAAAGGACTACGCGCCTATCAATATCCAACAACACTCTTGAAAGAAGGCATAGAAACTCCTCAACCGATTGCTTACATAGAATTTCGTAAATATGGATTAATTGACTATTCTTATTTCATAAGCAAGCACTGCACATATAAGCATCGACTTTACGAAATAGGCAATGCATCCAAAGGCACCTATGAAGAATTGGCTATAGCTCTGGCACAAAATACGGCAAAAATGCACGAAGCTCAAATCCTTCATAAAGATTATTCACCGGGAAATATACTTTTCGAAAAGATAAACGGAGAATACAAATTCTCGGTTGTTGATATTAACCGCATGTATTTCGGTCCGGTCAACAGAGAAAAGGGATGTGCTAATTTCGCACGATTGTGGGGACCAAAAGACTTTTTCATTATTCTTGCAAAGGAATATGCACGTATCAGACATTTTGATGAAAATGAATGTATAAGGCTAGTTCTATTTTATCGTGCAAGATTTTGGAAACGATATGGACGCAAACATGAAATAGAATTTAAATTGGAGCTATAGATTCTTAATCTAGCCAAGAGACCCCTTCAATACATTTATTCCGCTCATTATGCTTATCTTAAATCAATAGAAAGCACAAAGCTGAAGTCCTATCATACATTCTTGCTAATCCATGCGTGCAAACCATTGACTCAATACCTGCATTCTTCCTGTTGCCCAGCAACAAAACTTATTTTTACAATTGTAGAAATGCTTTTCTACAATTGTAAAACTGTCGTGCCACAACCGTAAAAAAGCATTTCTACGGCTGTAAAAAATAAAAATGCAAACGACGAACAGAAAGAATGCCCCTTAGAAGTAGAAGAAATGCATTATAGGAATCCGCCCAATACACAAAGAGAGCGAATACATTCGATAACTCCAATTGTCTTTTTTATATAATATTGGATACCCAGAAGACAAAGAGTGATGCCATAACAACTGGCATTTCAAGCAAACAAAAGAGAAAAGCGCCGAAAGTTATGAAGAATAATGAATACAACTTGTTGGCAGTAATAGATAATCATTGACAGTTGAAACAAAGAATAACATCTTTGGCTGAAAAGGGAATAATAAGCAGCTGAATGATAGGACAAATAAACTTTTTGATAATCACATTTGATATATTTTTATTCATAACACAAATATAAAAAAAATCCTTTACCTTTGTACACGATATTCTAAATTATGGAAAGAAAGAAATATGACTATCTAATTGTCGGAAGCGGATTATTTGGATGTGTTTTTGCACAACAAACTAAACTATTGAATCGTACATGTCTAATAATAGATAAACGTCCGCATTTAGGTGGAAATATTTATTGCAAAGAGATGGATGGGATCAATGTACATCTATATGGTGCACATATTTTCCATACCGACAAGAAAGAGATATGGGATTACGTTAATCAATTCGTCACTTTCAACAATTACATTAACTCGCCACTTGCTTATTATAAAGGTAAGATCTATAATCTGCCGTTTAACATGAACACGTTTCATGCCTTGTGGGGTGTAAACACTCCGGAAGAAGCAAAAGCAAAGATAGAAGAGCAACGAGGAGAATTTGCGAACATTGATCCTGTCAATCTAGAAGAGCAGGCCCTGAAACTTTGTGGTCGTGACATATATGAGATACTCATTAAAGGGTATACTGAAAAGCAATGGGGCCGGGATGCAAAGGATTTACCGCCTTTCATCATCCGACGGGTACCGATGCGGTTCACCTATAACAATAATTACTTCGATGATCCTTTTCAAGGCATCCCCATTGGTGGATACAATAAGTTGATAGATAATTTACTTGACGGGATAGAAACGATTACTGAAACAAACTATTTTGACAACAAAGAATATTTTGATTCGATCTGCAATAAAGTGCTATTTACCGGTCGCATTGATGAGTTCTTTAACTATAAGTTTGGGGAACTTGAATATCGCAGCCTGCGCTTTGAACACCTGCACTTGGACATGCAAGACTATCAAGGCAATGCCGTCGTTAATTATAATGAGAAAGAAGTTCCCTATACAAGAATCATTGAGCACAAGCATTTTGAATTTGGCAGTCAACCCTCTACCATCATCACAAAGGAATATCCTGATTCTTTTTCAGAAGGGAAAGAACCTTATTATCCTATAAATGACAGCCGAAACAAAACAATTTTAGAGAAATACAAAAAAGAAGCCGAACAATCACAAAAGTATATCTTCGGTGGAAGGCTGGGGCAATACGCATATTATGATATGGACGACATTGTATATCAGGCTTTACAACTTGCTAAAAAAGAATCAGAGGAGAAGTAACATGAGAAACTGCTATATATCAAGAAATTATAAAGACATTACTTCTGCAGGTGGAAAAGCAAAGACTGACATCGAACAGATAATGAAAGAAATGGGATTTGTGAATATCGGCTTATCACAAACACATTACAAGAATATTGTCATAGATTACTTTTTGACTCTGATCGGAATAATTAAAATGATATGTTGTATAAAAAGCGGAGATACAATTGTACTCCAATATCCTATAAAGAAATATTATAAATTACTTTGCGTCGTTGCCCATTTAAGGAAAGGGCGTGTTGTAACAGTCATACATGACCTGGGATCTTTTCGTAGAAAGAAACTGACAGCTCAGAAAGAAATAATTCGTTTAAATCATTCAGACATTATCATTGCACATAACGAATCAATGAAAGAATGGTTGATAAGTAACGGTTGTAAAGCAACAATCAATGTGCTGGGGATTTTCGATTATTTGTCTCCGGGTAATATCACAGCACCAATTCATTTGCCATTAAAGGATGAATACAGTATTTTTTATGTTGGAAACTTATCTTATAAGAAGAATAAATTCATCTATTCGCTAAGCGATAACCTAAAGAAAAGTGGTTTCTACTTATATGGTAACGGCTTGGACAAAGAATCGCTCAATGCCAAAGAAAACATTTTCTACAAAGGGTTTATACGTGATATAGACCTTATCACAAATTGTTGTGGGGACTTTGGTTTGTCATGGTATGGCAATTCACTAGACTCTGGAGAAGGCGATTTTGGAGAATATATGAAATACAATAATCCACACAAAATCTCTCTTTACCTACGTTGTAATGTTCCTGTTATTATATGGGAGAAAGCAGGACTTGCTCAGTTTGTTAAAGAAAACGGAGTAGGTATATGTGTGAGTTCATTAAATGAAATCGAACAGGCTCTTGCAGCTATTTCTTTAGAAGGATACGATAAGATGCTTCAAAATGTGCATGAAGTTAGTAAAAAGATATCTAGCGGCTACTTCATGAGACAAGCACTGAGAAATTTATAATAAAATATACCCTATAACTAACTCATTCTATTCAACATGGTACATCCTCTTATAAGTATTATCATTCCTGTATATAATGTGAAAGACTATCTTGACACATGCCTAAACTCGGTAATCAACCAGACATATAAGGAATTAGAAATTATCATCATCAATGATGGGTCTACTGATGGATCAGACTTAATCTGCGATGCCTACGCAAAGAAAGATTCCCGTATAAAATTAATACATCAATCAAATGCCGGACCAAGTGCATCTCGAAATAGAGGCCTCCAAGTGGCGACAGGAGAATATATAAATTTTGTTGATAGTGATGATTACATTGATAGCGATACGATAGAATTCTTATATGAAAGAATTTCACAGACAAAATCAAATATTGTAGCGTGTGACTTTTATGATACTCGTAAGCACACCAGTAAATCTGAAGTTATAATATATGATTCGTCAAAAGCATCAAAAGCTCTTTATTCAAAGGACACTCCTAAATTTATAATAGCAGACCTTAATGCAGTTTGGGCTAAATTATATCAAAGAGATTTATTCAACAAAATAAGATTTCCTGAAGGAGTTTTATGCGAAGACATGATAGTAAGTGCCAATATTTACTCTAAAATAGAGAAAATGACATTATATGTATGCCCAAAGTATCATTATATACAACGTGAGAGCAGTACTATGCACACTCCATTCTATAGTAGATATTATTATCTATATGGGCTCTTCGCCCAATATGATATTGGATTACAAAGAAAAGTTATTACCCAATACCCGGTCAGAGGATTGAAAATAACCATTCATTTTATTAATCATGTACTATGCGACATCTCAGATGAATCTGAACAAAAAAAATATATAGAGATAGGACTATCATATCTACATAAATATGATAACTATGGTTCAAATTATTTAGGTTATATCTTTGTTTGGAAAAAATACCTAATTGGAAGATTTTTCAGCAGATACAAAGCACTATACAATAACTACTGTACATTAATTAGAAAATAAATTTTATTAAGATGCAATAAATATGAAAGTCTGTTTAGTCATATCTACATATAATTGGAAGGAAGCACTCTACTTAAGCCTGCTGAGTGTAAAACAACAAACTCAGTATCCTTATGAAGTCATCATTGCAGACGACGGTTCAAGGGCTGACACAAGCCTAATGATTGAAGACGTTCGTAAAGACTTTCCTTGTACCTTGAAGCATGTATGGCAAGAAGACGACGGATTTAGAAAATCTGCTATCATGAATAAAGCCTTTGCACGTTGTGAAGGAGATTATATTATCCAAATTGACGGAGATATTATAATGAATAGCCATTTCATTGAAGACCATATTTCAGAAGCACGTGAAGGATATTACGTGCATGGAAGTAGAGGCAAATTAGATAAGCAACTAACGCAGGCACTCTTAAGAAAAAAAGATTATAACATACACCTTTATACGAAAGGACTAAAAAGGAAATTCAATGTCTTACGAGTACCGTTTCTTACTCCACTCTTTTACAAATATAAAGAGCATTCAAAAGAACGAGGATGTAATTTAGCTTTTTGGAAACAAGATCTATATGCAACAAACGGTTACGATGAGCGCATGATTGGATACGGTTACGAGGATATTGACTTACCTGCTCGCTTGAGACGCCTTGGCACAAAGAAAAGATTTATAAAATTCAAAGCAATTGAATATCATCTTGATCATGATTCAACAGAAACAAAACATGAGATGAGTCACAACAAAGCTATCTTCGATGAGAACAATATGAAGAATATCATTCGCATAGAAAAAGGTATCGATCAATATACAAAATAGATAAATTTAGACATTATCAATTATTTGTGAAAAGTGCCAACGCACCACAAAAGGTAAGGAATAAAAACGAGTTTGAGTATAAAAAAGAGAAACAAATATACCTATACAGTATAGTACATTCGGGTAATAATTTGACCTTTTTCTTCAGCTATGATAGTATAGGATTGAAATAATATGAACAATACGATTCCAAACAATTGTTTGAGAGTTGCTTTCCTCGAAAGTAGAGGAATTTAATTACTACAAATTTTCTTTTACATTAACACATTAGTAATTACTTCTATTTATTTATACTTATCATTCTTATATGACGGAAATATAGGAAATATTGCTAGTATCTTATTTATTCGTTCATAATAATAGGACTTAAACGTTGCATGTATATCCCTATCGGCTTGTTGATACAGTTTATTACGTGAAGCATCATCTACTCCTGATCTCCGAATATGTTTATATAAATATCCTCTCATGATTTGTTTCTTATATAAAGAGAATTTGATCTTATAGAATAAATATTCATATACTTTTATATCATTAGATAAGGACATCCCATTTTTCCTTCCACGAAAAGTCACTTTATTTGGATGTTGACGAAAATAGTTTAATTTTTTACGGACTTCTATCACATCTCCATATTGAGCTAACTCTATCCAAAACAACCAATCTCCTGAATATTTAAGTTGCTGAAATAAATGGTCCAAAATTTGAGATGCATTTTTCCGAAAAATAACCATACTTGCATTATATACACTATTTCTATATGCTAAGTTATGTCCTATATAGTCAATACCGTTGAAAATCTTGAATTCATTTGTCTCTTTCCATTTATCAAAGTCTTTCTTAAGGATTTTACTATTTTTATCTACGGCTTTAGACCCAGTCAAGCACATTACGGCATTAGGATGCGCATCTATCAATCCAACTGTTTCTTGCAAAAAGGAAGAATCGGCATAATCATCACTCTCTGCCAGCCATATATATTCTCCTTTGGCTAGTGCTATCCCCTTTGCCCATTGCAGAAAAGTATTCCCGGAATTTTTATCATTCAAGTACACACCAGACACTTTCGGATGCGATGCATAGTTATCAAGAATATCCCTGCTGTTATCTGTTGAACAGTCATCTAAAAGTATTAATTCAAAATTCTGATACGTTTGGTTCAAAATTGAGTCAATACGCTCTTTCAAATATAATGAATGATTATAATTCGGAACTATAACACTCACCTTAGGATATTTACTTAGAACTTTTGTTTGCATGTTCTTTATATAAAATTGACGCCAAAAGCTTCCCACAACTTATCACTCGGTAATGGAGCGTCTAGTATAATATCTTTCTTAGACACTGGGTGCACGAAACAGATCCTACGGGCATGTAAAGATATGCCGCCATTACTATTTGAGCGATCTGCACCATATTTTAAATCGCCTTTAATCGGACATCCCATTTTTGCTAATTGGCAACGAATCTGATGATGGCGTCCCGTCATCAGATTCACTTCCAATAAATAGTATGTCGTTGAACGAGCAATCACCTTATAAGCCAACTTCGCCAATTTAGAATTTGCAACTTCCTTGTCGTAAGCATAGCTTTTGTTTTGCTTTTCATTTCTCACCAGCCAATTTGTAAGAGTATCCTCATCTTTCTGAGGACGGTTCTTCACAATGGCCCAGTAAGTCTTATGAATATCACCGTTACGAAACATTTCATTTAACCGAGTAAGAGCCTTACTTGTTTTAGCAAATAATACAACTCCACTTACAGGTCTATCCAAACGATGTGTTACACCCAAAAAGACATCACCCGGTTTCTGATATTTGTCCTTGAGATAATCTTTCACCATATCGGCTAAAGTACGGTCTCCGGTCTTATCACCCTGAACTATCTCGCTACAGTTTTTATTAACAGCAATAATGTGATTGTCTTCGTACAATACTTCCATGATTACATATTCATTCCGCCATCAACCTGTATTACTTGTCCTGACACATATGAAGACATATCCGAAGCCAAGAATGTAGCAACATTTGCAATATCTTCAACGGTACCGCCACGACGTAAAGGTATTTTCTGGATCCAGCTCTTACGTATATCCTCTGGCAAAGCTTCTGTCATTGCTGTTTCAATGAAACCTGGAGCAATTGCATTCGCACGGATATTACGAGAACCAATTTCTTGGGCTATACTCTTAGCCAAAGCTATCAATCCGGCTTTAGAAGCTGAGTAATTACATTGACTAGCATTTCCATGAACACCTACAACTGAAGACATATTAATGATGCTACCATGTTTCTGTCTTAACATTATTGGAGTGCACGCATGTATAAAGTTAAATGCAGACTTCAAATTAACAGCGATAACTACATCCCATTGTTGTTCAGACATACGTGCCATCAAACCATCTTTTGTAATACCGGCATTGTTCACAAGAATATCGATAGAACCAAAATCCGTATTTACTTGGTTAACAACAGCATCTGTTTCAGCAAAATTAGCAGCATTACTAGCATATCCTTTAGCTTTTACACCTTTTGCAGCTATTTCTTTTTCTGTGGCCAAAGCATTTTCATCAATAACTAAATCGGTGAAAGCTATATTTGCTCCTTCTGAAGCGAATTTCAAAGCAATTGCCTTACCTATCCCACGTGCAGCACCTGTAATCAATGCTGTTTTTCCATCTAATAATCCCATAATTATTTAATTGATTGTTAATTCATTCATTTGAAATATTTCTTTTCAATCCCTCTAAAACCAAATTACTTACATATTTTTTAGAGGTCTCCGTATCAAAACTACTTCCTATACGACCACGAATATACGGAACTTCTACTCCCTTCACACAATAATGTATGATCATAGCCGTCATATCAAGATCATCTATTTTAAATATGCCTTTCTGTATACCTTCCGCAAGAATATTCCGTATAAGAGCAACCTCTTTATTATCAAATTTCTTTCTAGCTTTTTCAACCTTCCAGATATCACGAAAGAAATAAGCTCTTAATGTACCGTTGCGATATACAATTTCTTTAATAGCATCAAGACGTGCAAATATCATTTTTACCAGTTTTTCATCAGGAGATAATGCTTCGGATGCAACATTAGTCATCACATCAAACAAACGTTCCAACTCAGTTTCAATTACAGCTGAATATATTTCATCTTTATTTTTGAAATATGTATAAAGAGTACGCCTCCCTTTTTTTGAAGCAAGGGCAATATCATTCATTGTCGTATTTTGCACTCCCATCTTTGCAAATAACTGCCGAGCAACGTCCACTAGCTTTAATCTTGTCTTAGATACTGTCATACGATAATCCATGCGTCTTTACTATTACAAAGCAAAAATAATCGATTTGATGAGATTACGCAAGAAAAACAACAAATTACAACCATCCAAATAAAATATTAATCATCTTTAGTAAAAAAAACTTGCAAATAGTTTGGAGGTTAGAAAATTATCCATACCTTTGCACTCGCAATCAAGGATAATATGATCGCGGAGTGGAGCAGTTGGTAGCTCGTTGGGCTCATAACCCAAAGGTCATTCGTTCGAGTCGGATCTCCGCAACAAGAAGAAGTGTTCAAACCTAGAGTTAATCGAAGTTTGAGCACTATTTTTTTGTCACAAAATGAGGATAGGTGCGGCAGTAATGAGGCACAATCTATTTCCAATGGGAGAACTGATACTTTCAATAATATTTCATATACAATTGAAAGTAAAGGAATTACAGAAGACTTGCTGTCGTCTATCATCCCTAAAAATTGTGGCAATAATGAGGCAAAAGATCGTCAAATAGCATTTGTTGGTGAACCGACAAATGTAAAAAAAATGTGTCCTAAAAATTCTACACTAAGCAGTGTTTCTAAATGTTTATCCTTTTCCATGCCACGCCTTGTTAAAGGAAAATCTTGTTATATTATTTTTTATGCATTCGATCCGGCTTCAGGAAAGATGAAACGCTTCCGGACAAGAATTAATCATTTGGCGGAAAAGAAAAGAGATTTGGAAAAAGTTTCACGAGTAATCATAAATAATCTTTCAAATAGATTAATGAGTGGGTGGAATCCATTTATCGACTCTGCTTCAGATATGAATTATGCTCAATTTGAGGATATTTGTTTTGAATACTCGGAATATATCAAGAAGCTATGCAATGAAGGAACTCTACGCGAAAAAACGATGTACGGCTATGAAAGAATGCGTCTTGCCTTAATGACTTGGAATAGCAATAGAAAAATCCCAATCACATACATATATCAGTTCAAGAAAAAAATTGTAGCTGAGTTTCTTGATCACATCTACGTTGAAAAAGGAAACTCTGCCAGGACAAGAAACAATTACCTCACATGGTTAAAAGTCTTCAGTAATTGGCTACAACAAAGGGATTACATAGATTCTATGCCGACCGAGTCCATATCGGCAATTCGCGTGACAAAAGAAAAAAATAGAACAATCATTCCCGATGAAAAGCTACAGCAATTATATAGTTATCTTGAAAATCATAATAGATATTATCTGCTAGCATGTTACCTATTATATTACACAATGATCCGGCCAAAAGAAATGGCAAAATTAAAACTTGAGTATTTTAGCATAAAAGAACAGACAATACTGATACCTGGCTCTATAAGCAAGAATAAGAGAACTTCAACTGTAACAATACCCCAAAAAGTGATTTTTCTAATGATAGATTTAGGAATATTCAATAACCCCAGCAATTTCTATCTGTTTAGTAAAGACTTCAAACCTGGATTAGAGTTTGTCACCGAAAAAAAACTTTCGGATTATTGGGTGTTTAAAATAAGAAGAAACCTTGGGTTTCCGCTTGAGTATAAATTCTATTCGCTGAAAGATTCCGGTATAACAACAATGCTTCATAAAGAAGACGTGCTTACCGTAAGGAATCAAGCTCGCCATAGCAGCATTTCAATTACAAATGCCTATGCGTCGGGAATAACTGGAGCCAATCCTGATTTAAAGAATTATGATGGTTCGCTTTAGTTTTTGAAAATAGTTTTGTCCAGAATAGCGACCTACCGTCCTACCGACCTACCAATAAAGGCAGCTTTTCCAAAGCTGCCTTTATTGCATTAATAATAGACTATTAAACGTACACTAAGAACCTTTGTTTTTATATCACCATTTCTACCAGAGACATAATGTCTTTATACTGCATCTGCAAACATTCATTCACATTAAATAGCTACAATAGCCGTCTCTATAAATTCAAAACCCATTTTAGTGATAGGTTGATAATCATGAGGAATAGGATCAGGCAAATAACTCTTGATCCTCTCAAACGAAGCAGCCATCCCATTGGGTGAACTTATAACTTTGGTCTTGTTGGAAAATATACAAAGCTTCCTTGCATAAGAATCAAGAACTGTTTTGATTTCAGGGACAGATTCAAAGAGTAATAATGTACTATGCAACTGCTCTCTAGCCTTACTAAATTTGTTTCTTGCAGAACTACTCCCTGATAATTCATTAAAAATAAAAAATGAATTACCGCATTGATCAAAAGCTATAAAATCGCACTTCTTTATATTTTTTTGATGCTCTGCTGGTAACTGATTAATAAAATTCTCATAATCAATAAACAGTATTTGCGTTTCATTAGGATTATCGTACGTTGCAGTACCTGTTCCGGCAGGTTGCTTAATCGTCTGTTTTAGATCTTCTATATCAAAAAGCTTATCAGAAATAAGCTCATCCTTAATAGACATTAGAGAGCCATCAAATGGACTCAAATGAGACTTCTTTGCGTTAATGAATGCTACTAATTGCACCTTTAACAAATTAATCATCTTATTTTCCATTTAATTCATCATATTTCTCATAGATGCTGGAAATAGGATTAGACAATGAACGAGTATCAATTAAAGATTCTCCTTCATGCTTTAAATTTTCCAAATAGCCATCTGTAACTTCAAAGACATCTACATTGTTCAAATCAATATTCGCACCCTCCTCGAATACACCCTTTTGAGATGACATAATGAGTAGATTAATATGATTAATTATATAAGGACTGTGAGTCGCCATCATCAACGTCATAGAATAATCTTTAGGCGAATCAACAAAGCATCTGTTTATTAGAAAATTTATTAAGCTTCGCTGACTTTCCGGATACAAACTCAGTTCCGGTTCTTCAATATGAATATTTACTCTTTTATGAACGATTTCGCCAACATCAGAAACAGCCTTAAAATCAGACAATTTATCATTACCACTTACATAACGAAGCATTGCCTGATTAAAAGACTTTATAATATCATACTGCTTTGAGTAGTACTCTGTGATCACACTTAAAGGAGCTACTGTTTGTGTCCCGGAAGAAGCATCTTCCAAGTTTATCGAATATGGATGCTCCTCATCTTCACCTTCAATATAGTATTTTTCGCCATGCTGCGTCTTCTTTACTACAAATTTAACTCCAAGGTAATCTATATCAAATTTTCGAACCACACGAGTGGCCAACAAATAATCACCAAGTGTTTCTTTCAAAAAGAATCCAGCAGTGTCCTTCTCAGTATTGTTCGCTAAAATATCGGGTATTAAATTTCGTTTATCTGAAACAAAACAAATCTTCTCCAAACTCAATTCTGATTGTGCGATCGATTTGAGAGTACCATTTAATACACCATTAGAATAAGAAAGTTCACATGATCCGTTTTTGTATATAATCTCCGTATCACCTTTTTTATAATCTTCAAAACCATTATTCTGTAGATATTCTGCAAAATCAAAAGTAAATGGTGACTGTGAAATACCCGAATATTTAAGATAAGAACGGATATTTACCATCTTATATATCCAACGAAACAAAGCAAGTACTTTTATTATAGTACTTTTGCCGCTACCAGACGGTCCAACAAAGATCGTCAACGGACGAATGTCAGCGATTTCTATTTCAGATATCGGACCAAAATTCCGTATTAATATTGATTCTTTCATACTCATTTGATTACTTCTCCACATTTGTGTTTAGTGAAACATTTATTGCTACAAAAGTAATCTTTTTATAGTAAAACGATCAAAAAGAAACAAAGAATTATTTCAGGTCTCTCAATAAAACGCCCGATATTACTATTTGAACATTTAGCTACCACTCCACATTCTCTAGCTTCACACAGCCAACTTTTTATTTTATTCTATTCTGAAATAATTGTTCTATCCTTTTTCTGAATTTCCAACAAATGAAAATAATAGCAAGGATTGCAATAAGAGCAATAATAGACCAAACAAGGTGAGATATCTGCTTCGGCACAGTTGTTTCGGTCTTTGCTTTATCCGCTTCCTTTTTATGGTCTGACTTCTTATTGACCTTGGCACTATCCTTATTTACTGTTTGCTTGGCTTGTGAAGTGGTTTCTTCCTTATTCGTCTTAATCCCTTTCTTGGATGTTGATGTTGTCTTAGAAAGAACAGGATGCGTTCCGTCTTTATCTGTAGTCTTAGTATCATATGTGGTTGTCGTTGTTTCTACTTCTTCCATGCCGATTTCGGTTTCTACCTTTTTAGATACAACTTGAACGGCTGTAGAATCATGATGTAAGTAGACAGAATCAGTTTGCGTACTAAGGCTTTCTTTCACGACCTGTTTGCTGGATCCACACGAGCTTAATAATGCTAAAGCTGCAATAAAAGATATAATATACTTTTTCATTGTTCTGGATCATCATGTTGTTTAACTTCCTTCAATCCGGCAATGGTAAATGCAATTCCGGCAATACCAGCAACAACATAACCAACCCAGGCAGGGAAAGACACATTGTGCATATCACTTATTCGATCCCAAATAGGGATAATGGATACAGCAACAGTACCGGCCGTTCGCTTTATCCATTTTGCGATGAGTGGCGTGTCCGCCGCCCATTTTCTCCTTAATTCTTGATAATACTTTTTCATATTTTGTCGTGTTTTATGTTGTGACGGTTCTCCTCCCAACCAAAAGCCATCGCCTGCTATGGGTTCCGGTTTAACTAAATCCGGTTCATGGAAAAGTGCATATTTCCCATGGTATAAATCGCCTTCAGGTATTTGCATAATATTTACGCTAGGAATTCCTTGATATGATCATATAGTCCCAGACGCTCTTTTAATCCTATTTTTCCACCATTCACTTTCAAAGAAATGGTATTGAAAGCTACTGTATCATTTTTACCTCCAAGCCTGTCTGCCATTTCATTCAGTCCTTGGCTTTTCCACCACCAAGCTGCAGCTTTCATGCAAAACTCCGGTGTGGCCAACAAGTCCGGGTACTTAACAAAATCTTTTCCAAGTGCCTTTGAAGCTGCTACATATGCATCTTTCCCAGTGATCATGATTCCTGTACGTCCACGGAACTTCCATCCGTCTCCGGAAGCTTCATTTCCATTTCCCATCCTATTCGCATATACATGATTGGCGATTGCTTCAGAGTGATGTGCATATTTCTCCGCAGTATCTTTGGTGAATCGCGTTGGCCAAGTTTTTAGCAGCCCGGCTGCAGAGTAGTTGAGGTTTTCAACTACACGCGAGAAGTTCAATGTTTCATGCGCCATTTGCGCAAGAAAAGCCCTTTGTCGGTTTGAAGTATTTATCTGAAACATCTTCATAGCCGGCTCTATTACAGGCGCATATTTAATAGCATCTGCACTTGAGATGTCAGAGATCATTTTCTTTAAATCCATCATCATTTGGCGTTTTTATCTTGTTTGTATTTCATCTCCGTGCGCAATTGCACAAGATTTTCTTGAATGCTACTAACCTTATCCATCAATTCGTCCATCTTTTGAGAGGATTTATCAATGGAAGAAGAATAAGCATTCACCTGAGTTTCAAGTATTGAAACTCGATTGTCAGTATGCAAACACCAAGTGCATATTGCTATAAGGATCGTAGCAGTTCCTCCACTGATGTATGCATTAAAAGTATTCTTCTTTTTATCCATTGTCGTGTAATTGTGTTTGTCGATTATTTATTTAGCCTTTCGTATATGCTGATACAAAAGAGCTTTTGCTCCCGCTGTTATCATATCCTGTTTTAAAATAAGATCGAAAGCGGCAGAAGAGATCTTTTTTATTTCTACTTTCTCCGATTCTAGTTTTTCAGAAATCAGTTTGTTGGCGTTTTCGGCCTGCAGCTTTTTATCCTTTTCATTCCCGGACAAAGCATTCAACGCTGCGTCCCCTTGCTTTTTTGCTTCATCAGCAATCTTATTGCAAATTAGGATATCATCAAGGATTACATATTGATCAACTTTCTCCATTTTTGATATGTCAATCATCGCAATAATCTGCGAGATTTGTACTGCTATCAGTTTATTCATTTTATAGTTCTCCTATCATTTTAGTTAACGATGCTTCCATATCAGCCTCTTTACCTGTCTGCCCGTAAATATTAATACTCAAGCCTCCTTGACTAGCATTCGCATTACCAACTTGAGTTGCTGTATCGGTTGCGTCACTCATAATTTTGTAAGATACAGAGTTGACTTTCTCAACTCCGTTAGCATCGCTACTATAGTCCTTCACGATACTCTCATTTTGTTTTACTAAATTCATAATTATTTGTTTTTAAATTGTTATTTATTACATTGAAGTATCCCATTGATCTCTTGTAGAACTTACGGAATAGCCATTGTTATAGTATATAATCATTCTATAATATTGATATTGCGTTCCTGCAACTTTATGAGCAGCTCCCCCTGAGGTATAATGCCCAGTAATGCCTGTTCCAGGATTGCCAAGAGAATCTTTTATTCCAATCCATCCGGCAGTATATCCATTATAATTGGCTGTAAGCTCGAAATAAGTATCACCCAAACCTGATATATCGCTTGCTGTTTCAACATCATGATTTGCGGTATTAACCAAATTAATCGTAGTATATGTTGGTTCAACTGCTTTTGTTGGTACAATTACGGACGAAATATTATTCCATGGTGCATTTAAACTAAACACATAATATGTAGAGCTCAAGACTTTAAATAAGAAGGGTATTATATAAACAGTTTCTCCTTCATAGAATAGACTATTCAATGATGGTGTTTTTATTGAGATTCTTTGTAAATAGTCCCCAGCATCGCTGCTACTGTCAACAATCCCGATATAATTATCAGAATCTTCATATTTATACGCAAACGATGATGTTCTATATGATGACACTGGAGCATAGATGATAACACCAAACCGAGTTTTGTTATCATCTACAGGAGAGGCATTGCACAAATGAAACATACCAAGATTCCCACATTTTGGATTAGAGCTGTCCGTCAACACATCATCGCATAAGAAATTTATAGTAGCTGTTACTGTGAGTGGTATGTTTGAAGTATAATAAGAAAATGCTTGTGTCGTATAGAATGGCATTGATTTTACTACGGTTGTTTTTGTACCGGTAAATGTATATCCTATTATATTGTGATTATAGTTGTTGAAATCCGCTAGTCTGAATGGTTCTGACATTCCCCCATTGGGGTGATCATGAAACCATTTGTTATTTATCAACGAGGAAAAATCTATACGATCAGGTGCTCCCCATTGTGCAGTCGTTAATGCCATACACGGTTTCTTCACACCATAACAGCTTATGCCATTTGTATATTCATCACCAGAGTTCCCATCTTGAAAATCTGCTGTAAACAATACAGGCTTGCGTGTTGGTTTTGATATGCTAAGCATGTTAATATTCCCAGACTTACAAAGTGTTGCCAAATCCGTATCGGAAACGCCCAATACATGCTGTATATCTGAGATCGATACCGGTGCTGTTATTATTCCATTAGCGTAACTCATACTTATCTAATTTTGCTTGTAATTTTGCTTGTAATTTTGTTATTTCACGAGCCATGCTGATGCAGCAAGCCAAGGCGGTAGATGCATAATCCATTGACAACATATTATCATTTTTTACAATGACTTGTGGTAATATTTTTTTCCAATACTGTGCACTAGTACCAATACGTGTTTTTTTATTATTCCCAATTTTTAATGTAAAATCAAATAATGGAGCACTTGCAATATCTGTTAATTTAATATTTTGTTTTCTTAATACTGTTTTATATCGCATATCGGAAAGAGCTGTCACACCTCCGGTTGCAATAATATCACCATTAACATATACGCTTTTATTGTTCCATGTTCTTATCCAAGTTGCATCTTCCATATACCAACCACCTGCATATGTTTCATTATACCAGCCACAATTCCCTTGAGTTCTAATCCAATTATTTAAATGAATTGTTGTTCCATATACTTCACCTGTTAAAGTTCCGCCTGACAATGGCAAAGCATAAGATGCATAATTCCATGTTGACAATACTCTATATTTTGTACCATATGTTGTTGAAGTATCTTGTTGACTACTAATATACATATCAGGATTACCATTTCTCATAAAATGTAATGCACACATTGATAAAACATCTCCTCCTGCATATCCATTAATCCATAAAGTATCCATCCAATCACCTGTTGGAGAAGATGCACTTTCTGTCATTGCTACTTTCAATCCAATACCTTGACCAAAATATGTTTGAGGGTTTGGTTGATCACCACCAATATATTTTGGTGGTAAATATCCCGCAACTCGAACACTAAAATTTGATGGATCATAGACATACATATTACCTGCATCATTTCCACCCCATAACCAACTCGGTTGACCTGATTGACCATTCCAATGAAAACGCATATATTGAGCGTCATTTCCAATATATTCTGATCTTGATACACTTGTTATATATGTACTATAATTGCCTTCATCTAAAATATGTAACCATGTTGACCATGTATTGTCATTTCTTCCTCTTATTGCTAATCTACCATTTCTATAATCTTGTGCAATCTGACCTCCCCATGCTGGGCTATAATTTTGAACATATAAACCACCATCTGAAGTTGTCATTCCTGTTGGACCGTTTGCCGTATAATAATATAATCCATTTGTTGATACGGTATTTGCATCAATAGGGGATGCTGAACTTAAAGAATAAAAATTAGCTAATGATGTTGCTGTTCCTGTTAAATTACCAAGAAATCCTGAGTCTGATCTTATTATTCCATTTGCCCAAAAGCCAACATTATTACCATAAGTTCTTAGCCATGCACTATCAATCATATATAACCCACCAGCATATGTTTCATTATACCAACCTGAATTACCGAAGCTTCTAAACCAACTAGATGAATAATATGTATTTGCATTAACTGAACCACCAACATCCAAATTATATTGTGGTGTTCCTCCTCCGCCAAGATTTATACCAACATTTCCTGAAACAGGATTTAAAAGTAAAGCTTGATAACCAACACCACTTTCTTTTGCTTGAATAAAACCAATTCCATTATCAAGAACGCCAAATGCCATTGATTTTAAATCGGATGATTTCATTATTTCAAATTGGGTAGTATGTTGTAAATCAGAAGCATTATTTCCACCTAAATCTTTTCTAATTTCTAACTTACCTGTCATATTACCACCAGCTAAAGGTAGATAATTTCCTAAAGTACTTGACAAAGCATAACCTGCTGCTGCATGATTTCCCCAACCATAAGCCGTGTTCCAGTTGGCTATATTTAAATCACTGTTTTTGGCATAATAGCCATCTACTCTATTTTTCCAATGACTTGACGTTTTATCATAATAAAGAACGTCACCATCTGCTAATGTTGTGAAAGCGATATCGGTACAATCCGCCAATGCAGATACACCGCCTCCTGTTCCATTCGAACCTTGACCTAACGCCGCAAGCCCACCCGTTGCATAAGCATTGCCGTTAATCTTAACGATGTAAGGGTCGGCATCAGTGCCACTTCCTGTAAGTGTAAAGAATTTATTGAAGTTTAAGATGAAAGTGTTTAAATCATTTGCTTTTGCATAACCGGCACTTGCGTGATTGCCCCAACCGTATGCACTATTCCATTGACTAACAAATGAATCATTAATACCGTCAAGAGTAGATTTATTGGAATGCGTATGCATATTACTATAGGCATTACCCCAATTCAATATATCTAATGCTGTGATACCATGTGCTGCTGAAGCTGTAAATATCGGATCTGTTTCTGTCTGAAGATAACCAGCGTTAGCGTGGTTACCCCAACTGTATGCCATATCCCAATTAGATATATTCAGTTCGCTCTTTTTCGCATAATAATCAGCGGCACGGTTCTTCCAATGACTTGACGTTTTATCATAATAGAGCAAATCGCCATCAGTTAATACTGTGAAAGCGATATCCATGCAATCAGCAAGTGCAGAAACTCCGCCACCTCCTATACCGTTCGCACCTTGGCCAAGTGCAGCAAGCCCACCCGTAGTATAGGCATTACCATTTATTTTTAAGATATAAGGATCAGCATCTGCTCCGGATCCAGTTACCGTAAAAATCTTATCGTATTTATCTATGCTTGAAATATTGAGTTGCTTATTTTTCCATTTCCCTGATTCTTTGTCAAAAAATAATCCATCGTTATCTGCAAGATTTGTCAGTAAGATATCCTTGCACTCAGAAAGAGCAGACGCCCCCATTTCACCTTGTAAAGCGGTAATGACATGTGACGAAATATATTCATACATCGCGCCGAATGTCATCCTCCCCCATTTTTCATCAAATGGACTTTGCACAGGGAACAGAACCCCCTCATCAATTCCTTGAGCAGGAAAATCAACAAGACGAGGGGGTAAAGTAAAATTTCCCAAATCAGGAACCTTTACATTTATATTAGCTGGTAAAGAAGTATTACGTGATAAATTGAGATAAGCTTTTTCACCGGCATCAGCATATTTGTAAGTGAATGAGAATCCGCCAGCCGTATCAACTGAATTGTATGTATCCTCACTTTCTACAGTCACAATTTTTCGGATTGCATTTGAATAATACATATATTTCACCAAGGAAGGGAAGAAATCCTGTAGCCATTGTCGTTCATCAAGAGTAAGATGACCGGTATATTTTTTGTGTTTTGAAGTTGTATCAACCCGGTACTCAAGACTCACTTCATCTATTTCTGCAACATTGTGAGTATGCTCACCGGTGAATTCTTCACTACCATAAGCCCGAAAAGTATCTATACCGCCCAAAGAATTTTCAAACATCACCCATTGTTCGTTTTCACTCCTGGCATTATCAGCTACATATCTCTGAATATAAGTAAGTCTATTGCCATTTACATCCTCGATCCATACATTATAGAAAGCCGGAAGTTTACCAAACAATGCGTATACAACGCCGTACTGCAGCGCAAGTGTAATAGCCTTACCTGCTGCAATATCGCATAATGTTTTTGTCTCTTGTATGGAGCCCTCAAACGTTGCTTTAATCTTCACCGTGCAAGTATCTATAGCATAATAGGTAAGATACTCAGGCGTATAATACGTAACATATTTTTGAATCGGCTGCCAAGTAAGAAAATGCGTTTTCAAGAACGTACTAGGTGTATCGGCTAGATTGTCAACGCCACATCGTATAGCCACAAAGTTGACAGATGTAGTTCCATCCGAATCGGTAATTACTGCCGAAAATGATCCATAGATAGAGTCCTGAAAATAGGGAGCCGTGGCAGCATTGAGTGTAAAGCTCAATTGCTGCTCAACGGCATCCCGAACTTTAACGGTAACCAAACCTGTTGAGCCAGGATTATAGGTCTGCGAAAAAATCGCAGAACCATCTTTATTTAGAGTAAATGAGAAACTCTTTGTCGTGGAAAGAATAAATGGCAAAATGTTTCCACTTAAAGACAGAGCTTCCGGCTGTTGTACGATGTTCATGTCTATCTTATTTTTAGCAAATTTACAATATGAGGATTACTCTATAAAGGACAGGTTAAGAAGCTACAACCTCATACCACGACACATTTTTTTGATACGTATCGCCACCAACACCTACCCCAGTACCGCTCAAAATATAAATAGTTTGCTCAAAATATTTTATTCCTACCACATACTTGCTAGTGATGGCTGGTGGAAATATGACTTTAAATGACGTATCAGAAGTTTTATGAGATTCGTAAACGGATTGAGTAATAATCTCATAATTATAATGATGTTCCCATTTATAACCGGAAAGATTATTATTAATAATTTCATCATAAGTCTTTGCCGTTGTTGAAGGAGTATGATTTTTTACAGTATAGAATTCACTTTCAACCGGTGAGTTCTTATTTCCGATATCGAATTTTAGATCATTGATAAACAACCGTTGTCCCTTCATCTCAAGTAATTTATGTGCCTTTAGATTCATCTTTAATTCATTAGGCAAGAGCAAATTTACTTTCAACGTATGCTTGCTATTCCTGAGGAAATTATCATAAGCACGCCAAAACTTCTCAAAGATTCCATCCGGCCCATTGTAATAAAGAGAATAATCGAACAGTTTCGTTCCTCCATAATAATTCGAACACGTGCCATGGGGATATCCATCCGAAAGATTACAAGCAAAAGCAAGCATCGGTTTCTGATCTGAAGTAGTATTGCTTGAAGCCGTTGTTGTATCTCCTGAAGTTGATGTAGTCTGCAAGGTTGAATTTAAAGCTTGACTTTCTCCTATATAGAGAGCCGATTTTCTGAATTTGCCATAATTAAGAAAATCTGTGAAATCACTATATAATCGAGTAACCAGAGCTTTATCGGGAACCGACACTTCATTCACTTTCAATACGGTAGACTCATAATAACTTTCTGTGCAGTTCATTACTTTTTCATAAACTTGATAATCACCCTGATATCCTATGTGATACCAGCATCCATTATTCTTATTGAGATAAGAATTCGGATATTTTGATATCAAAGAAACTAGCGAAGCGACATCACTTACTGTAAGATCATCGGTCACCTTATCCTCACTCCCTATCTTCATTTGCATATATTTTTCAGGATAAGTGATTTCAGGTTCGGAAGTCATATACGAAGTCACATCAAATTCGGGAGTCTCTTCGACTACTTCATTAAAAAGCTTTATCCCCATTATTTTGTTTGTTTCATCCGGGATAAATTCACAACAAAATTTCTTCCTCATTACGTCAAGAATCGTTGATAAAGTGCAATCCGGAACGAGATCGGCAATTCGTATATCACCATTTGCTAACGAATCCATCGTATTGTTCAGAAACACCATCGAAGAGAAAGGATAAGTCTTTGTGAAGAAACTATCGTCTAATGTATATCCTAAATAAGCAAAGATTCGTTCAAGTAAATAATTAGCCCGAATAAACGGACTCATATAATATCCTTTATCTAAATAGGTTGTCTGATCATCTGTCGTTTCTGTACGTTCTACTGCGTTATAGAAATCAGAGCTAGAACTCATCCCGTCATAGAATACTGAATTCTCTGTATATCCGTATCGATTCAAATATTTATAACCGGCCTGTATGAAAACATTACTTCCTACTGAAATCAAAGACGTTGTAGAACTATTGTCAATCAGTACCGGAAAAATTGCGAAATGTGCATTACTTCCATTCACAAGCGATCTGCAGAAAGCAATACCTTCATCAACCGTAGCGACATCGGGTATCGTTTCCGTTCCGAACACATCCTTGAGGTTGATATCTGACAGTTGTGAATAAAATGCACCTTCATTCATATAGAAAGTCGTAGATATGTTCCCCCTGCGTTGCGAGCTGAGTATAGCTTGCCGACAAACCATGAAGAAATCTTGATCCTCAATGCTAGCTTCTATATTTGCTTGTTGTTTTATGCCGGCAGAGATATCATCCTGGTACTTCAATATATTACGATTGTAATCACTTGCCGGAAGAGTCACCGGCAATGTTTGTTCACCATATTCATTAAAGAAAGGGTTGGTACGTTCCACCTCCACCACGGTATCCGGGGCAAGTTGATAAGGTTTCCCGGATGTAATATTCATTATTTTCATGACCTAGAACCGATTTTTCGAGCGTTGTCACGGATTTGTTGTTGCCTCTCAAGATCAGATAGCACCACATAAGCCGGTACACCGTTTTGTAAGTTTTCTATTGCTTTATTCAATTTATCTACATCGACATCTATACCTTGAGATGTAACCGGTGATGAATTATTATTCGAATTATTGATATAGCCACCTGTCGCATACCCGGCCATACTGCGAGCCTTAATTACTTTATTCAGATCAAGCGACTTTATTGTCCCTGCCTGCTGAGCCTTATCAATAATATTCAAGTAAGGAGCAATGGTAGGATTATTCACGGCAGCATTACTGGCCACCCACTCCAGAGAGTCTTTTCCTTCACCTACAATTACCGTTGGCTTGTCAACATATCCTCGTTTATCCGGATCATACGATGCATCAAATAACTTTCCGTCTTGAGCACGTTCAACCTGTATGCTACCGCCACTTTCACGACCGGTTGCCACACGGGTAACCGTGGATGTCGAAGAATCACTTCCGACTGTCATCCGCTTCACCTTATCACGTTCAGCCTTTGCCGATTTAATCTGCATTGCACCGGTAACACCCATCAAAGCTGCAGCTACTGATCCGGCAATAGGTCCTAGCTCAGCATAAGCCTTCATTATACTCACAGCTGTATCCGAAATGATAGTGCTGACCTTTATCGCAAAGTTCACATCAGCATATTTCTTCTGTATCTCAAGCTTTTTCTTTTCCTTCTCATTCTCAAGGCGTGTAGTTTCTGTAGAGTTTCCTTTTGCAGCTTCAATCTCAGCGTCATACTTTGCATCAACTTGATCTGCTTCGGCTTGTTGCATAGACTGAACAGCATTTGAAAATAGACTTCCATAATAATCCGCCTGCTGTTTGTAGCTGGAAGCAGTTGCGGCTAACTTTTGAGCTTCAGCTTCTTTGTGAGATATTACACCTTGATCCTCCGCTTTCTTTATGTCAGCCAGCTGCAAGTCTAATTGTCTGCGATGTTCGTCAATGCCGAATTGCTGGCGAATCTGCATTATTTTCTGTTCATGATCAAGAGCAAGTTTTTCAGAAGCAGAATTATATGCCTTATCGAGCAAAGTCCGGTCAACTTTTTCTCCTCCAGTTTGTTCTGCATTTTTATTATAGTCTGACACTTTCTGTTTCCCTCCTTGATAAGTAGCATCAAGAACCGATTTCTGCAATTTGTAGTCTTCGTCCGGACTGGGCTCCTTTGACTGCATATTATTAATGAGATTCTTCACTTTTTCAGCTTGCTCTGCTCTGGCCTTTACTGCAGCAAGTTCCGCTTGTATTTTGTCTTGATTTGCCTTCTCTGCAGCATCTTCCTTAAGTTTCTTATTTTTCAGATCAAGCTTATTAACTTCATCCAAATAATTCTTTTCAATAAGTAACTTATTATCGTTATTTGCTATATTCAGATTAAGCATTGCAGCATCGAAATCCTCTTGAGTTATTTTTCTCAACGCAAGTTCTTCTTCCAAGTAGGCCTGCTGCATCTTATAATGATTATCCTGATTAGTTAAATCCTCATCCCGATACTTTTGAAGAATAGCAATTTTATTTTTATCAATAGTTTGTTCTGCTTCGGCTTGCTTTTCTTTTGCCTCTGATATTCCCTTTTGATAAACAGACTTCTTTTGAACATTTTTCTCTTTTGATATGAATGAATCAAGCAGAGAAATTCTTTTGTTATAATAAGCGATATCGCTTTGAGCAATGTCAATATTTGTTTGTTCCTCAAGTTGTTCTTTCTTGATATCATTTGCTTTAATATCATTTATTTCCTGATCGTGGGCAGCCTGCTGGTTAGTCAACGCTGCAGCATTTTTATCGACCTTCGGTTTCTTTTGTTTTTTCGGTTTATTCGCTGTATCAAAACTACTTACATTTGGTGTTATTGTCATTTTATTAACTGATATCAACGCATTATTCATTATATTAGTAAGAGCAGATATAGCAGCATTAATTTGAGATAATTTAGTCTTATTTACGTCATTTTCTTCACGATATCCTTTTGAAATTTCCCGACTAACATTTACGGTCTGAATCACGCCACCTGTAGGGGATACGATATATCCCGGATTCTTATCTTCTTTCGCAGCCTTTTTGTCCCGGATCTCAATCATTTTATTCTTCAACGTTATTTGTCGTTGAGTCTCAAATAGCTGCTTATACAAAGCCGTCAACTCATCTTTTGCAGCATCTATAATTATTTCCTGTTTCTTTTTTTTCAGGTAATTATCCAGTGCCACAGCATTATCATTTATCAGCTTTCCCTCTTTTGTCAAAGAGGCATGGTAGTCTGGGACAATTTTTTGTAATTGGCGCAAGGCTGTCAATCGTTCCTGATATGGTAAATTACTATTATGAACTGTTTGAGATAATAATGTAATTTTAGCACGCTCTTCATCAAAAGCTTCTGCAACTTTTTTATTCACATTTCCAATTGATTTAAGCGTTTGCGAAACCTCATCAACTTTTCTCCTGAATATTACAAAATAAGCAATAACAGCAGCAATAGCAGTTCCAAGTATTACATATGGATTAACCCCCGATACCAAATTGAATGCTGCCATCGCCTCTTTTGCCTTCGTTAGTTGCCCGGTACACAACAAGAAAGCAGCTTTCAATAGCAGAAACGTTCCGGTAAAAATTTTAGTGATAATATTAGATTCAGCCGTTGCTTTCGTGAAATCCTGTGTAGCTATTTTTGCATATCGAGTGCTCCCGGTAAGTATGTCTGTAGCTGTAGCATCAGCAAGTTTAACCATCCTACTGACTTTCATAATAGTATTAAACGCAGAGATGATTACTCCTATTCCTGTTATGATTTTAGCCCACCCCAGCAAAGTCGTTTTATGTTGAGCAATCCATACGATTGATTGAGCAAAATATATTTTAACTTGGTTGTATAACTGCATCCATTTCATTTTAATAGGAACCAATTGCTCTCCAAGTTTCTCTTGTTCATTAGCCAAATCGGCAGCACGTTTCTTCGCCCCGTCCATTGCAGAAGCATAATTGCCACCAGCTGTCTTTATCTGCTCATCAAACAACTCATACATCGCTGTAAGCACATTCCCTGTTTCCTTTATCTTAGCTTTCACATCATTCGGATTCAATCCTAAAGACACTATTTTTTTAGGAGTCATTTTTCCGACAGCTTCAACCACATTCGTAGATAGTTCCTGAACATCTTTTCCTGTTTGATTCGCTCTTAAATGAGCAAATTCAAAAAATTTTGACAAGTACTGAACAGGTATTTTGAATGTATTAGCCAGATTAGCTCTTTGCATCAACTGTACATCCGAAAGCGTACCCTTTACAGACTTTCGTAATTCACTCAAAAGTCCCGGTTGATCTATTCTATTAAATGCTTTTCGAATACCATCAGTTGATGCCGCCAATCCGGTGCTTTCAGATACAAAGCTCTTCATTTCCGACCAAAGACTCCGAAATGTATTCATCGCAGCATTGCCTAACATGTTGCCTATCACATTCCATTTATTGGCTGACTTAATAATACCTTCGAATTCGTTTCTCACCTTACTGCCTGCTGTAGTCAACTCACCCATTCTCGTTTTCACCGTTTTCAAATTCTTATCCAGCGTAGCATATTCTGTTGGGTGAAGAGCTTGAGACGTATTATCCATTTGCTTTTGAAGGTCACGAGCGTAGCTTTTCAACTGAGACATAGACATTTTTTCAACACCCATGGTCGAGTTTAATTTTTTCGTTAAGGCTTCATTTTCTTTAATTTTTGCCGAATTCTTCGTATACTCAGCCGATAAGTCTTTGAATTGCTGGGAATCCTGTTTACCCATGATCTCCAGCTTTTTCAACTCTTCCCGCAAATCCTTGTTCCTATTTTTGCAAGTAAGTGATTCTTGCGAAAGCTTATTCAGACTCTTCTCCGCATCGGATGCATTCAGAGAAAGAATCCATTTAATCTGATCTTCAGCTAATTGTTTTGCCATGATGCTATTCTGTTTGTGAAAGTTGTTTTGTAATTTGCTCTTTTATTTCTTGAGTTAGACCATATTTTAAATCTCCTAGCGTTTCATGATAAAGGCGCCCCCATACGACTCTATTATAAAGAGCAATTCTCCGGCGCATTCCCATTGCCTGCTTAGAAAACTTAATATCAAGTAATCGTAGAAAAGTAAATATATTAAACGAATACCATAAATTCAGACCGCCCCCTTCTACTGAAAATGGATGACTGGAAAGAAAAGCGGCTAGATTGGCTGTCCGTTGATCTTTGAAATTTTCCTTTATGACATGTGCTTGTGTATCATAAATAAAAGCAGCATCCCGCGCCATCACTTTTCTGATGAAAGCCTTCTGTATAATTTCTTCCGTAATCATTTTATATTGAATATATTACCTGATAAATGAAAAATGAACGCCCATCCGGAACTATTAAATTCGCTTGAAACAAATGGTGAAATTGCATGAGGAAACGAGAGATATCGCAACCAAGGCTGATTGTCAGAAAGCATGAATTTTCGTAATTGATTAATAAGAGTAAGCGACTTATCAGACATAATCATTTGATCCACCAAATCACTATTTGCAGACACTTTGTAAGCGATGGTACATGCTACTTTTACAGAATCCTGAATAGAGCCCTCCTTTGTTTTATTAGTTTCGATTTCTCCAACTTCAACCATCATAAAATTGTCTGTAAGTTTACCTATGCGATCTTTCACTGCATCGAAATCTTGGCCGAATACCATATTATTTATTTCAGGTAAACGACTATTTGGCTGATTCAATACTTTATTAAGCAAATCAGCATATTCGTGCATATCACTAGCTCCGTTACTGAACATTGACTTCACACCATCAATCCGAGGGAATGAAGCGAAGTACAAAAAGATATCTTGTATATTCATGATTTTATTATTTCGGTTATGACATCAATCGGCAATCCCGATTCTTTTTCTATTTCAGGGAGTTTCATCCCAGCACTACTCAAGCTCTGGATTGAAGAAATTAGTTTCTTTCTTACCAGTGTCAGATAAGTAATCAAATTCATATTCTCCACTTTATCGTAATTCCCTACTCCATCTTCGCATAAGTTGTACAGACTTTCAAGAGGTCCGTTTACTATTGTGGAATTGTTTTTCAGGGTAGACATCGTCAACAGCCGGAAGTGAGTATGTAGGAATATAAAGTTTGATATGCTACTGAAATTAAATGAGATAGCATGAAGCGTTTGAACAGGTACATCAACCAATTTAAATGCAAGCTCTTGCGCCTTTTCACTATCGTATTCTTTCTCGGGGAAATACAAAATAGCAGCCAACAACGGCAACAAATTTTCTCTTCCTTCACTACCAATCAGCCGTGAAGCCTCTATGTATTGCAACGCGGTTAGTGAGCAGGTTAATTCATCAAATCCGCAAGATATTCGATATCCAAGAAGCACCGTTTCACCTACTTTTATTTCAGGAACAAGTTGTGCACAAAAACAGTCCTTCAGCACAAACTTGTATTTATACTTGCTCAAGAAGCGTTTCAGATGCACCGGTAATTTCTCTGGCATCGTTGTACGACAAAGCTTTTTTTCGGCCATACTTAATCCGTCAAACACACCTTCATCATATTTTATCTTAAATAAAAAAGTGATATTTTCTGACAAGTAATATACGTTTGCAAGCGCATCTTCATCTTTGATCCGCTTCACACTCCAGCTCATAACATAGCACACAAAATAAACACGCGCCATCGCTATAGAGAGTTTGCCACTAGCATATCTATCAATCAAAGTAATTAGATATCTATATTGATTCGGAGTAAGTGCTTCCCATGAATTTGGTATGCGATACACCTTATTTGATTTTGATGTTTTAAATTCAAAAAATTTCATGGCAGCAAATATATTTTATCATTCGGTTCATTAAAAGATGTTTGTGTTTCCACATACGTACCTTCATCATCCGCAACTACTGTCTGTAAAGACAAAATGATTTGGTCCGCTTGCGAAGAAAGATCATCGGCCAATTGCACCACACGACTTTGTTCATTCACGCCCTGGCGTTGAGTAGATGTTTCAGAGAAAAGATTTCGTATAGCTGGAGGAAATTCAAGAATATCAAATCTACGCAAGGCAAGTGCAATGGTGTATAACACTATGGCACGATCCATCTTATCCGTTATATTCAGATCAGATTTTTCAGCAACTTGTGACTTAAGGTCACCTATTTTCAGCGATATCACCTCTTTTTGTAAAGGAATACATCTGAAAAAAAATAGGTAACTACAGTCTATTGGATAAAAAGTGTCAAATGTATTGGCATCAGTTATCTCCAGCGAAGAAAGGATTTTGCAATAAGTCGTCTTTTTCCAAAATTCATTATCAGTCAAAGAACTGATCAACGAATCCATCGCATTGAAATAATTATCTACATATCCGCGCTGAACAGCCTCTTGTTCCGATTTATACACATCGACCCCGGCTTTTCTTTTACGTAGAATATCATAAGGTACTTCTTTGGCCATAGTGAGATTACCCATAGCCATTTGCAAAAGTTGTTTCAGACTCAGATCATTTACACATTCACCCCAAACAGAAGAGGTGAGTATTACATTAATCTGTTTCTTTGCACTCAAGGCTGAAGAATTAAGCAAAGTGAAGTCCAATGAAGAATCCACACCTGGTACCATTTCCATAAATTCTTTGAAAGTGGAGAAAAGTTCATCTAATATCATGATTGTTGATTATTAAGTCTTTGATCACTTGATAAATCCTCTTGCCTTTGAGGAACATCTCTATAGTACCCTATCCGATATCCTTGTTTATACAGATCAGGAAAATTCAATCTAAGTGCCCAATTAAAAGGCTCTGAGCATTTCTGATCATCCGGACCGAGTTGCATTAAGTAAATCAGATAATTGTAGTACACATCCGCTCCCGATTTACTGATCACACCATCTTTACTCACCGCTGAAATAGATGAATCCATACCAACCGATGACAACATAACTTCATCTGCACGTTTATCATAAGCGATCAAAGCGTTTATATATTCCTGATATTTCAAGTCTACCGTTTCAATCTGCCAACGTTGCTCCACTTTATCCTGGCCATTAATAAAAGAGATACTTGCATATGCCTTTCCCTGATTTGGTGCTCCAGACAAATACTTCGACAGTTTGCGCAATTCGGATTGAACGAATTCTATTAAAGACGATTCTTTATAAGTGGTTCCGATATTCACCTCATTAAAGCTTAATAAGGTCTGTTTATCTTTTTCACGCTTTTTATTCTCATCACATAACTGTCTTATTTGAGCTCGCTTTGACTCAATCCATGCATTTGGAATAATGATATGTATCTTTGCTGCAAGACTGTTTTTCAAGAATGAATTTATATAAATAGGGTTATCATTGCTCGCCTTGATATATGGCAATGCACCGGAGTGTGTTTCATTCAATCCGTACCAATCACCAGGTGACATATCACGATGATGAGATATACCGGCATAATTGATATTGTCCACTTCAAATAAATCAAGCTTAGGATACACCTGAAAGTTCGCCGATCCATACGCCCAGTTCCCTACAAGTATTTGCCCGAAATCCTTATAGTTTACAAGTTGAGTGACTACATCCTGTTTAATAGTGGCCAACCTGCAATACTTATTATCTACTACCTCCATTCCGGCAATCGGCATCATGCCCAGTCTCTTGCCATTATACATTCGCCACTTCACAAAGAAGTCATGAAAGTAATAGTAGTTCTTTATAATTGCCTTGGCAAAGTCAATGTAACTACACTCCATACCGTTCCTGTCCCAACTCTCCAGCCAATCAGTAACATCAGGCAGATCAACCCATGTCTTTGATATCTTACCGTCTGCCATCGTGCGCTTATACACAGCCGGCCCTGATCCGAACAGCATCGTACTTTGCTTATTAATAAGTTTAGGCAGCAACCTATTCTTTTTAATATCTGACTCGATCTCTTCGCATTGAAGATTATTGAAGCCACGTGAAGCCACAGAATATCCTGTAACCTTCAGCCATTGCAGGTGTCCCAATGCACCTATTACATTGTTGTTGAACACAGGATCATCCGGAGTGAATGAGTTACCAAGTTGAAAAGAGATTACATTATTCTCTTCCAGGTAATGTCCCATGTTGCCAAACATTTCAATAGTATCATTCATGTTTAAACCATTTTATTTTATGCAATTTGTAATTATCTTGAGGGAAACCCATGTATCTGATCAAGTACCTGTAGCACATACGTGGCTCACCATGGCCATCATTGAACAGAAAGAAGTTATCCGAATCAATAGAGAACTGTTCCTTAGGAAGTTGTGCTCTATAAGTACACCCTTCCTTTACAACTATATCTGCTGATGCCACATTCTTAGACCTTGAGTAAGGGAAGAAAGCAATAGTAAAGGTCATGCCTGGTACCTTGCTTATCTCTCTTGCCATCGTCAACGCTTCAATACCTTTGAGTTCTATCATGTCACGAATTTACATTTGATGATGATGATTCCCAAGGACACCCCCGGTGGGGGGGCGCAGCCCTCAACCATATTTCCCATGCTTTGAGTAAGGTGCGCATCACCCGCCAGACTTAGTGGGGCGTAGACACAAACGTCAGATGTCGCTTTTTTTGTTTTTTTAGGATCATTCAAGCAACTGAAAGGCAAAGACTTAAATATCTTTTCGATGTCAAAACCTACTATTATTATGTCTTTAGAAGTCATTTTTCATAGATTCAGTGTAATATTATCAGGTAAATCATCAGGAATATCAATGCAGATTGACGAAACTTGGTCACCATATAGGCCATAAAGCATATAAATAAATGCAGATGCGAGCTGTGTAGTGAGTCCTGCCTGCATTTTCAATGGTACTTTGCGTTCACTTGTCTTATCCAGTTGCACACGTCCATCTATATCCTTACGAGGTGACAGCATTATAGATGAACACAAATCCTTGCATTCATTCTCATCCACAATCACGGTAGGAAGCGAATGAGTACGCCCGGAGAATATGAATTGCATCAACTTGAATTGTTGCCAATGGTAAATAACCGATTGCCCTTCATTTCTTAGTTCAACCGTAAACCCATAACTCTCTAATTCACGTTTTAAAGCCCTGGCATCAGTCGTAATCTGCTCATATTCTTCCCGTGTCTTGTTTGCTGCACGGTCATGAAACAGGATAATGCGTTTATTTCTGGCATAACTTCCGAAAAAATCATAGAATTGTCGTGCCAATTCGGGCTGTTCAGCCGGATAGAAACAGGTAAAATTCTTTATTACGCGCAATTCCTCACGCCTTGGCTTGTCTTGAGCAACCACAAGAGAAGAAAAATGTCCCGGATCATATCCGAGAATCAGTTCATCATCCGGATTATACCACTTCAGATATTCAGCAGTCAGTATGAACTTATCTTTTAGATCAAGTTTCAATATAGATTCATACTTGTAACTATCTGAAAATTGGTGTTTTCTTTTATTGAAATAAGCAAAGAAACGATTTACGGCCGACTTCATCCGGATGGCACAGATAGATGTAAGAAACTCATCTGTATCAAGAGTATCGAGCTGAGTCTTAAAGAATTTCGGACCGAGTATATCTTTGTTTACGAAAGAGGATGCCCGGATATAGAATGTGGAATTCTTTCTCATTTCATTCAGCCGTGGTTGCCATAGTTTGATTTGCTTTTCCGCCTGTTCTTGTAACATCCTCAGCTTTTCAAGCTTCACCGGATTTGTTTCCCTCGGTTGCATGTTCCGACATTGGTAATACTCAAGCATGGCCTTGTTCACATGCGCTGACACAGTAGCGATTTCATCAATCAAGTCCTGATCCACATTATTTTCATAGTCATAGAACCAGTCATCTTCACCAAGGTCCACACGTGCTGTGTCACTCACACCGGTGATTCCTTGATAATAGGGACATTGCCTTACATCAAACGAAGAGCCACGCAAAGAAGGGAATAGCCGGCTCTTTAATTTCTCTCCACGGTTGTGTTTCATTTCTTCTATGAAGGCATGCACGCCTGATCGACCGGCTACAGATTCCGGTTGATCCGAACTAACCATCTGCAGGTGGAATCCATTACGAAAAATAATGCTGTGTTTCGGGTAAGTAATTGGATATTTCGGACGTTTGAAATGAGAAGGGAGTTTCGTTTCTCCCACCACATAATCTATTCCATACTGCAGCATCGACCTGGATCCACCTTGCACCGGCCGTGCAAACGAAGCTGCAATATTAGGCCATACATTCGTCATCAACGCTACATAAGTCTTGTGTACCAAAAACGCCAGCTCTCCCGGCATCGAATTGGCTACACGAATAATACGTGGTGTCATTACACCCTCTGTCTTGCCGGCTGCACGCGCATCCTCGCAGATCAATATATTAGGATCAATCAGATTTGCCATAATCTGCATATGATTCATGTAAAACTCCTCAAAATCCGGGAACGCCGTACCTTGTTCATTAATCTTCTCCGTCTTCATTTATTTCCACCATTTTAGCTTCCTCAATATCGGCATCTCTAAGTAATCGTTTCTTTTCTTCCGGATCAATGGGAAGCGAATCAATCATTCGTATATAATACCCCTCGTTACTCTTACGGGCAATCTCTTTAAGAGACTTCTTTTTGAATCCCATCTTCTCAATCGGTATATTGTCGTTGATCAGAAATACAGGAGCCCAGTCTTTGTCCGTTTCAGCCGCCTCACTTGCTTTTATTCGGCACTCTTGGGCCTTATCATAGCATATAAGAGCAGTCTTATACTCACCTGTTGATACTGCTATTTTGGCTAAATCCTCGTATTTGTCGGCATAATTGCTGGCCCATACCTTAGTAGATACGTTATTATCGATGTTGAAATAGCGGATCGCCGCATAAATACGAGCTTTACAAGTACGTACAGGTACTAATATCTGCTGTTCAGCAACTATTCTCCGACGCAAGTCTGTAGATGCACGAGAAATATTACGTTCGTACTCATATATTTCAGCTGCCCATTGCAATTGCTTGAGGAACATTTGTACATCTTCAGGAATGCCTGCTGATTTTCCGGTTTCAAGAAAATTATCAATGATATCCGGATTCAGTTTTTCTATACAATCAAGATAATTACTCATACACCAAATAGTTTTTTGCGAAGTTCTTGCTCCTGCCTCAAGGCGTTGCGTTCCTGAATAAGTTTGATCGCATCAATGTCACCGTCGTCCGCCTGTTTGTGCAAAGAGGAATCCATCTTATATTCGCCCTTGCTTAATCCTTTATGATATGCCTCGTAAAACTCATCATTAGGAAGATTCAGCTTTAATAACAACACGGCTGACTCCGTCCTGTCAAGGTCAATAATAGAGACAATACGCCCAGGGGAATATCCGAGCGATGCCAGTTCCTCTACACGATTAAGGTAGGAACTGTCTATTTTAATAAGGGAATCAGTTTCCATTTTTTTCTTGAATTATATTGTTGAATACATCAACTAAAGCTTGGTAATATTTGAAATGGGCTTTGTCTTCATTGTAGAGTTTCGACCGTTTCTTTTTCACATACCCTTTATACCTACGCAGATTGTTTGAAGCCGACTTGTACCGGTGTAGAAATTCTGTCGGATTGTTTCTCAATAGTTTTTTCAATTCTTCTCGTTCGCTCATACAAGATATCAACGGGTGTTGATAAAGGAATTTACCTTTGTCATTCAAGCTTTGAAGTTCTTTAAAACAAAGAAGGTTCCTGATACGAAGCTCGGCCATTTCCTTCACGCTTGACGTTTTAGGCTTTTTATCGAGCTCCTGATCAAGAACCTTCATTTGATTATATGTATTGATACGATCGTTGTAAATGATCGTAGCGAATTGCACTCGTTTATCCGAAAGATTCTTCCAGTCTATTAGTGGATATTCTTCATCTTTAGTTACTATTCGCTTTTTTTTTCTTCATCCTTTACTGAGACAGCAGCTTCAGTTACAATTTGTTCTGTTGATTCTTCAGCATTGTGTTCTTGAGCTATAGCTTCATCGACTGTTTGATCTACAGCTTTGTCAGCAGCAGCTTGATCAACAGCAATCTTATCTGCGGAAGCCTTGTCGGTAGCAGCTTGATCGGCAGCAATCTTATCTGCGGCAGCCTTGTCAGTAGCAGCTTGATCAGCAGCAATCTTATCGGCAGAAGCCTTGTCAGCGGCAGCTTGATCGGCAGCAATCTTATCGGCAGAAGCCTTGTCAGCAGCAGCTTGATCGGCAGCAATCTTATCTGCGGCAGCTTTGTCGGCAACAGCTTGATCAGCAGCAACCTTGTCAGCGGCAGCTTGATCGGCGGCAATCTTATCTGCAGCAACCTTGTCAGCGGCAGCTTGATCGGCGGCTTTGTCGGCATCAGCTTGCTTCTTACGTCTGTTCTGAACGATTTGCTCGGGTGTCTTGTGCTCAAGAAGAGCATATAGAATATCACCGGCATATCTGATAGGATCACGAGCAAAGGTGATTATCTTGCTTTCGTCCTTGAAAACTTTCTTCAAAAGCTCAATGTCATGTTTGGCCTGAGTGGGAGACAAGAGTCTCTCGTAAGCTATTTTTTTCTCTTTAAAATTCATGTTGCTTTTACTTTAAAAGCACCCCGGCAAAAATACCGGGATGCAAAACAAATTGTCAAAACTATTTATATTTAGAGTACAAGTATCAGGCAATCTGCACTCTTGTTCCATCCACTTCAACCAAAGTTGTAGTATCAAGGATGCGTAAGGTGATTCTGCTTCCAGCTTTCGCAGTCCAAGATGCACCGTCTTCAAGAGTGAATAGTGTTCCGTCTGAAATAGAGGCTGGATTTGCAACAGCCGTTCCGATCAACGTTATGTTACGTCCTTTATCGCTGGCTGTTATTCCGGATATTTTAGAAATTGCATAAGCAGCAGCTGAACCTGCCGGTATTTCATATTGATCAATACCAGGTTTTACAACAAGTGTATCAGAGTCTACAGCATTTACCGTAGGAGGAACGGTGGAGAAAGCTCCAACATAGGTGTAATATTGTTTTACACTTGAACGTTCGAAAGTAAACGTTACATAACGACCGTCTTTATTATGCTTATTCTCCGACTTTTTCAGAACAATCGGATCATCAATCGATCCCAGAACCTTCCAGTCTCCAGAGGTTTTCTCTTTAAATATAACAATGAATTTCCCGCCTGTGAACTCTTCCTGGAAGTTGATAAGGTTATTCCTCATGCCTCCCATGATAAGCGTCAGCGTATTAGTTCCTGTTGTTGTGATATCACCTTTTTCAATAGAGCTTTCATATTCAGGGAACGAGTGTGCGATAAAATAATGAAAGAATTCTCCTGCCAACATAGGTATACTGCCCAATTCTCTATTTCCATTGGGAGACGGAAAAGCAACAGTTCTATCAACCTGATTGAGGTTAATCAAATAAACCTGATATCCTATATCATTTCCAGAAGTCTGTACATCCTCTACGTCATCCACATTCCCCACTGCAGCCATACCGGCTAAGGAAGTCCCTGCACAAACAAGGCAGCCGTGAGCCGATTCAGGAAACATAAAAGAGAAAAGAACAGCAACAACCAATACAACGGCCGTTAGCAAGAAAAACATACTCTGCATCTTATTGAAATTGCGCGTCATATCTTTTTTATAAGCACGCATTGCTCGAGTGATCGATTTTTTTTGAAATTTTGTCATGATCGTAATTTGTTTTTAATTAAAATCAGGTAACGCTTTCGCGTTACCCTGATTTATCTATCGTGTTTTATTGTGATTATCGCGCACCTGGAACATTCGGTTGTAATTTGGCATTTACAGCACGAGTGCCGGCTATACTACGTTCCAATTCATCAAAATTACCTTCAGAGTTAAGAATTACCATGATGTAATCTCCTACAGCTGTAGGAGTGAATGCACTGCTAATAGTTGCAAACTTTCCGGCTTTGTCTATTGAACTGGGGAAAGCTGCATCCCCTATTTCAATGATATAAGCTGCACCTTCTTTAGCCCCTACGATATTAGTAATGGCCGTAGCTTTTGTGTTTGTTCCGGTCAAATACCAACGACGATTTCTATCGACTGTGATAGTTGTTGCATCAGCAGCCACTGTAGCAGCCGGTTTGTTCATGAAAATGCGTTGCAAGCTATAGTTATTGGCATCAAGGTCATCTTTTTTCAAAAAATGAGGACCGGCGAACGATGGTGCACAACCTTCTTTCCAGGTAGACCATCCGTATACGATTTCCATATCGTCTTTCATCTTCACATTCAACATCTCCCCGGCTGCAAATTCAAGGAATGTAATATTTCCAGGTTCTTGAATAAACATCAAGGTTTCCTGTCCTAGATTAGGAACCCATTTAATAGGTAATTCTGTATCCGGTACTACATTGGCGTAAGCGGTAGGTCCGGTAGTGAAATCGGTCTGCAATCCATATTTTGCACGTAATCCCTCAAGCCACCAGCTGTAATGATTCTTATTCAAATAAATAGATGATCCCGATAAATCGGCACCTTCATCTAATTGAGACATAACATCCGAAACAAACTCTTTGACTGAATCAACAAAGCTGCTTTTGTCATAAGTACGATAAGCAGCACTGTCATTCAATTTCAGCGATAACTCATGATATGCTCTAGCAAGAGTGTAGTATACACCAGTACCTGCATTGAGAGCATTACCTGCAACACCATCTTCCGGAGTTTTGTAAATGCCCATAATGTGACGGGTATTTTGCTCCATTTGCATTTTTGTGTAAACGTTGATCAAAGCAAATTCAATCAAACTCCATTTGATAGGATCAGAATTTTCTTTATTAAGGTATCCGATATATTTTCGTTCCAAATCTTTCATTGGGCCGAACATAACTTTCACCATGGCATCATCAACATATCCCCATTCCGGTTCGATCTTCATTCCGCCTTTCCAAACCTTGCCTTTTTGGTAAGCCTGTGAAACTTCTTCAAAATAAGCACTAAACATCAATGTTCTATCCTGTACACCATATTGAGTAGGGAACAGGTCAGATACGGACTTGATCTGAATAATTCTAGCAATCAATGCATCCTGGCGACGCACGATATATTGATCGGCAAGATTTCCCATTGAACTTCCATCCACAGATGTGGTGTTTGTAGAAAACTCTCCGGCAGAAAGTTTCTTCGGATCAAGTTGTTTGTTTTGCAAAAGGTGATTATACCTCTGCTGTAGTGACGCAGAATAAGATCGCATATCAGCTTTGAAAGCAACCACTTCTTGCTCTCCCGGATCAGAAAGCGTTGCAACAATACGCGGATCATGAGAAATTTTATTCCAGCGTTTTTCCATTGAAAAAATAGGATTATCAATCCCGAACAAAGATTTTTTGGTAGTATTATTAGACATATTATCTATATTAACTGCAACTGCAACCGTTTCCGGATGATCTACAGCTGCTTGATTGGATAAGGTGTTTACTTGCTTTTGAAGAGCTGCGTTTTTAGCGACCAATGTTTCTGCACTTTTGATAGCAGCTGCCATATCATCTTCTTTCACACTTGTATCAGGCTCTTTAGCAGCTTGTGCTCCTGCTGGAGTAGCTGAATCTTGTGTTTCAGGCTTTTTATCACCTTGTGCTTCATCTTCAGGATCATCTTGAGCAACAGGAGCCACAGAAGAAAGAATCTTTTGCAGACTTGCCATCTGAACTTTCTGCTTTTCGTCATCCTCTTTCGCTATATCCTCATTGAAATCTGATTTGTATTCCTCTTTGTAAGATTTTGCAATCAGTTTCCATTCGGCTTTACTCAAAGTCCCAGCCTTTGCTTTATCAAGAAAGCCTAGGTTGTTAAGAATTTTGTTAATCTTTTCGAACATTTCGTGTTTTATTTAATTGTTGAACATACTACACAAACTTTGCTTTTTCGAGAAATCCATTCCCATTTGATAAGCTTCTATCAAAGCTTCAGGCAGGGTGATGATTCCATCAATCAAACCATTCTCTACTGCCACATCCGCCGTGAAAGTCTCCCCTCTTAATATTGGATCATCATCAGGCAGGTCTGCTAATTGTGACCGGCTATTCCGAACTTCATCTATGAACTGTTGAGCCATCGGGTTCAACTCTTCTGTGATATACTGTTCCGGTTTTCCTGTCATGGCATCGTTATATTTTTTGTTTTTCAGATCAGATTGATCTGCATACAGGCTAAGCTCTTTGATGCCCATTTGTTCCAGCATCCCCGAAATATCATACGCCTTGCACATTGATCCTATGCACCCGATCAGGTCATTCTGTGTCAATGCCTTTAATGTATCAGCATGGCAGGCAATATAATAAGCAGCTGATCCGCAAATCCTCTCTATCATTGCATAAATAGGCTTTTGTGCATTACTTAAGGTTTCACTTAAGCGATCAAGATACCACCCCTCACCACCTCCGGAGCTCACATGAAGGAAGTGGACGTTGATATTATCATTCTGTTCGGCCGCTAGGAAATCCTGTTCGAAGCCTTTAGAAGAAAAATACCTACCATAATCATCCTGGGCACAGATTGCACCATCGACGAAATAATACGCCATTGAATTTGGATTGATATCCGGGGAGTCGTAACTGGTAGTAAGGGGAATGGTATTGTTGTTATCCTGAAGCATGCTGATTTTTTTCAGCATGCTTTCTTTGTATTTTATTCTGTCATGCTTATCAATGGCCATAACGGCCTGAAGATAGGATTCATTCATCATCATAAGCTGGTTTGAATGAATGATAAAAGCGGGTATGTGATCTTTCGCCATCTTTATTATTTTTTGGTAAAGATAACGAGCACTACCAGCTATATAAAGTACGTCAGATCGGGCTATTAGGCTGCTTGCATGAGAGGGTTATCCTGGTAACATTCAATAATGGATCTATTTTGATATGAGCCGGGTAATCGGAAGAACCTATTGCGACATCTCCATTATTTAGCAACACCGTTCCCTTGAAGGTTCCTTTTGAAAATGGAGAGGAAATAGTATCAGTAGTATATAATGTAAGAGCACAATCATATAGAGTTCCTTGAGATGCTTCTTCTGATGTAGGCTCAAACGAGAATTTGTCAACAATCAATGAGATTGATTCGCCGGTTGACAACGGAATAACTTGAATCAGTTGTGAAAATTGCTCCATTTTCTATTATAATTAATTGATTTGCAATAAGTTCTCCACATATAGGACGTTTTTCCGCCATAAATACCCATAAAAAGGGACAAATCCATACACTTTGTCGGTGATTTTTTACCCCTGTTTTTAACGTCATTTATCCGAATTAACATTAATATTCATCATTAAGCCACGCGTTTATATTTTCTTCGCTTGCTTTTCTTCCGAACAGCGTCGCGCCAGCGATAATAATTTTTCAACAGGGCGTCTTCCGAGATGCTGTTTATCTTATATTTTTTCATAAACAAGAAAGCGACTTCGATATTTTCGTAATCACGTCCGTTCTGGAGATTTTCCTCAAAGCAGGCATGCAGATCATTGTCAAATATACGCTTGATATGCTCCGCAATGATATTTTTAGCACGAATAGATAGAAAATTGTAGGTTTCGGGATTTTTACCTAATCTTCTTTGGGGTAAATGGATGGCTAGATTACCGTCATCAGCAGGACTGACACCTTCTGGCCGCTTTTCCAACAAATCATAGATGATATGATATATATCCAATGAATCAGGGAACTGTACAGATTGTTCGTCACATGTTCCATATTTCCCATAAATATACTCAGCCAGATATGGCCTGATGTTAATTTTCGTAATCATAATATTTAGCGATGAAGTTTTTACTAATACTTTTTGTGCAGATAGGCGTCCTACCGACCTACCGTCCTACCACTGTATCTATTCTTGACTAAGTTACTAAAAATCAGCAAAATAAACAAAGAACACCGTCTAAAATATTAGACAATAGTATAGAAATGTCATCCTACCGACCTACTTTTGGTAGGATGACAAACAGATGGAAAAAAAACATCGTCCTACCTTGAAAAAATGACCGTCCTACCACGTCCTACCATCCTACTACTATGATATATATATATTTTTTAAAAGAAATATATATAATATACTACTAATAAGTCTGTTATGTTTCGAAATATTTTTACGAGAATAGGATAAGAATAAAAAAGTAGGATGGTAGGACGGTAGGACGCTGTTTTGAAAAATATTTTTCACGAAACTGATGTGCTCTATTTGTTATTTTTTTTAATATTAGGGGGTGCGGGGGATTTTCAAGGTCGATTGGTCTATATTTCTTTTTGTGGGTACTAAAAATAGAAATGATTGAGCTACTTGCGTTGACTATGATTTTAGAAATGATTGAGCTGCTTAATCGGCATGATCGGGAATTATCGCATCACTGCTCTACTTCCCGGTCATGAATGTTTCAAAAACAGAAGAATACACAAAAAAAACCGGAGTGGAACAATACCACCCCGGAATAAATCTAAAAAATGAAAACTACTTATTAAACAATTGGCACTAAATAATTGCTATCAACTTCTCTTGTGCTTAGCGATTTGAAGAATCTTTTCATATCCATCAAGTTGTGTAGCCGGCGATCTTTTTCATCTTGCCCAAGAGAAGAAGAATTAATCACCACAAAGATATACCCATCTAAGTCATTTGCAAAGTCATCAAGAAACAAGCAATTATCTTCCTGGAATAGTTCTATCAATTCAACGGCTTCGTTATTGACAATAGCCATATTTGCGCAATCGTAAGGAGTTATGGCCACACTGCCATCCTGATTCATTTTGACAGTCATAAATTATCTCCTTTCGCGCTTAATGATACATATTCTTTTTCCACTTGATGATAGCTGGCAAGTAGCATGTATTCATCGTTACCCTCCGCTGGTTTCACAATGAAGCCGTCATGATATTCTTTTAAAACCAGTTTTTTGGTCCGGGGATACTTGTTATTAAGAGAATCTGTTTTCTGTTTCACATCGGCAATAATTTCTTGATAAGATTGCTTGTCCGGAACAAGGCAATTTTTGTATTTATCTATAACATAATCTTTTAGTTCCTGCCCCTTTTTGTTCACGTTGGCATATCCAACAATACTGTATATAAAATATTTCATGCTATGCATCCTTTCTTCCCAAAACGTTTGAATATAGCAAAGCTGAATACCATGAGTGAGAATCCGGCAATGACCAGGAGCGCATGCATTGTATTAACCATGGCCAACGAAATAAATAAGATAATGATTAGCTGCAGCGTGGCAAGCAATTCTTTGATTGTGATACTGATCCCGGCAGTACGAGAGAATGATTTGACTTCACTATTCATGAAGCTTTTGATAACACCGACAATATAGATATTAGCCGGTTGTTTGTTGATGGATAATTTAATTTCCATAACCTGATGTGTTTAGCATTTAGGCAGAAAAACGGCTGCCATATCCCGTCGCTAAACACACCAGATTATCCTCCGAAGAGCAATAAAAAGATTAAGGATAGGCAACCGCCGTATCATTTTTCAGGCATAAAAAAAGCCCGAAAGAATATCTTTGAGCTGAACCGCGCTCATCGGAGATGATAATTCATCCAGTGTATTTAGCACTGCAAATATTGGAAGAATAATTGAGATAACAAAATTATTATCAGATTATTTTTTATTATCATTCCTCCTAATAATAACTTTCATTAAGCTGAATAGTTCATCAACGATTTTCTTATCGTCACTCTGACTAAGATCTATTTTTATCACTGGGTCAGATAAACTATTTATTGTAATTAATGCGGAATAAAAATGAAGAGTAGTCTCCGGACTTTTCTCTAATGTTTCTTTACCGCTTAATCCTCCAATAGTAGCACCTACGCCTCCAAACAAGACTCCTCCTACTGCAGCTCGTCCTATTGTACTTACCGCGCCCCTGTGTCTTTCCAAATCCCCTCCACAGACGATTGTTTTATCTTGAATATCACAACTTATAACATCCGATAAAGGAATGTCTTTGCCTAGAATGATAATTCTCTGAGAAGATTCGAAAACTATAATTTGCTTATTAATGTCTCTCTCAGCAATTTCTATTTTCTTCGTTATATCGCCATATTTTTCAGTATAATTCAATATATTATCATTATACTCCTTCTGCTTGAGTTCTTCCTTTTTCTTAGTAAGTTCCTTCAGCTGAGATGAATCTATTAAATAAAATACAATGACTACAAAAATACAAATAAGGATTAATATCAGACCTATATTTGACAAATCTGTAAAAAGCAATATTATCCCTACAATAAGTGTGATGAGATTCACTATCCCTGCTATTTTCATTCCAAGGCTCTGTTCTTGAGTTTTATTTTCCATACAAATTCATTTTTATCCCTCATTCCTTTACATAAAAAAGATTACTCAAGCTTGAGCAATCTTTTTATGTCTTATTACTTATGGGTTTCTTTATATTGTTCTTTTGTAATAATTCCTTCACCAACTTGTTCATCACTCGTCACTGATTTACTCAATAGCCAATGGTAAACATTTTGCTTAGAAATTCCACCTTCAGTTATGGCATAAGCTTGATTGAAATCCCATCCCAATTTTCCCATATAATCCATAGCATCAACCATTGAGTTGAATTCTATCTCTTTTCCATTTCCATCAACCAACTTGCTTTCATAGGTTTTCCAACTACCTTTCTTACCAAGGTCAATGGATATCTTCACTTTCGTGCCAAAAAGATTCCCTTCTCCAACTAATTCACAAAATACTTTGTAAGGAGTTTGTGCAAACGCACCCGCAGTAGAAGCTAGCACAATGGCTAGCGTTAATAATAACTTTTTCATAAACGTTTTTATATGCATTTTAATATCTCTGCAAAGATATATAAATTAACATATAATTCATAATCATGAACTTAGAATAGATCAAATGGTATTGGTTATAAGCCTTTTTATCAGATTTTTAGAACAAGGCATTTATCTTGCAACACTTCTAATGTTGCCAACTACCATTTTTTTGGTATAATATTTTACCATTGATTCTTATTTGGGGAATTGGAACATCTAACTCTTGAATTATTTCAGGATTAGTAGCTGCAATATAGCTTTTACCTTCATTGTCTCCCTCTATAAAAAACCATGTTGCACCTTCATCTTTAGAAAAGCAAATTATTGAACTTTCAATAAAACCTTTTTGATTATTTATTGAAATAGGCAACTTTGTGCAAACAAGGGAAATTATTGAATTTCCACTTTTATAAAATTGTTCAGGCTCTCCAAATGTGCTGGCCGACATATCAACTTGCATACCTTTTGATTCAAAAAAATGCGGTAAATTCTTCATTTGCTCTACGAATTTATCCACACCTCCTATATCTTGTATTAAAATGGGCAAAACAAAGGATGACATTTTGATATAATCTTTTCTTTGATAACATCCTTTATAAATATCAAGTTTTTCTAATAGTATCTTTTTATAAGTATCCGGATCTAATAAATGGTCATTACCACTTTTGCTATCACACCACTTCACGCAATTTCCTTCATTTTTAAATTTATAGAAATAAAAATGAATGAGCTCATCTATGCTAAAAAGCTTATGATGTGGCGTCGGATCTTCATTGCTTGAATACCAGATATCATAGCATCTATTTTTGTCAGGAGAAATAGGCTCGTCAGTTAATAGATCAAATAGTGTATATTCTCTGTTCCAAAATACATTTGCAAAATCCTTTTTCCTTGGGTCTCTATTAATATTATCAACCATTTTTTGAGGGAATACAAAAAATGTAATTAAATTAAACATAAAAAAAAGTGCAACTTTCTTATTCATAATTTTATAATTTTGACTTATCTCACTAAATACGTTTCTATATTGTCTTACTAATTGAAGAAATTCGTGATCACTTATTGTGAGTTTCCACATCAACCCTACTGTATATTCTAATCGGTCAATATGAGATAGTAACAATAGCACGAAAGCTAAAGCCTAGTAGATGCCGCAAACCATCGAAGCAGGTAAACGTCATATCATGCCGTATTACGGTACGAAGTCCTATGTATTACCCGCCGCATTTTTATTCTTCATAATATGGGTTTCTATTTATTATTGATTGTAGCCGGTCTGCATAAAAAATAGTCATTTGACTAAGAGCCAAAACTGTCTCTCGTTTAATCGGCTTTCCCGATTCATGAGATAATTCGTTTGACAAGACAACTATTTGTCTCAATAAATCGTTAATCGTTTCGTTTATAAATGGCTTTATAAGGCTCGTTAATTCCCCAAGCATTAGCATAGAGTAATCCTTTTTTACATTTAATTTACTAGATCTGTAACATAACTCAACTTTCAGAAGATATTCAAGAATTCTACGAATAGAGTTTGCTTTTTCACATATTAAGTCTGCATCAACTAGTTCTTCATTTTCAAGTTCGCCTTTTACTTTATTTAATCTTACAATTGAATCTGAAAGATTGTAATAAAATAATCTTTTTTTTGAAGAAGAGGAAGAGATGTTACCGTTTTTCGGAATTATTATCATTGAGAAAATGGGTGTATTTAAACATCTATAAGTTTCATATAGACCATTTATTTTCCTCATGACCATTTTAGAGAAGTTGTCTTGAAAGTCATATATTTTAAATTCAGTACTATCTTTTTCTAGATATTTTTTTATCTCTTTATCTTTTAGCGCATAACCTCTCAATATAAATACAGGAAATCTTTGAGTCTTTTCGATTCTCAATTCCTTGAATTTAATCAAGGTAGAGTTTAGGCTTAGACCTTCAGAACACTTTTTCCCTTCTCCATTTGCTGTCCCAAAGTCCTTCCATAGGATTTTTAAGAAACCATTATCAGATTCAACACCACCAATGCAATCATAACATTCAGAATCTAAAAAATCGACAATAACTAACCCATTCGTATCATTTCTTAATTTCTTAAGAAGCTCTGTTGCTTGCTCAATAGATTGCGTTTCTGTCCATTCAACAGACTCTGCGACTTTGGCAAAAATTTTATCACTTTCTTTCATTGTGTCCATAATATTTTATTTTTAATTTGTTCAAATATAATAATATATTTCAGACTTAAAAGAAAAAAAAATGCTTAATTTCTAATTAATTTTACAGCTTTTCTCTTTATTTAATCATTCTATAGGCACAAATTTGCGCACTTATGAGTAACGAAACCCCTTAACTTTTTCGTAGGAATAAGTTATACTCTAGCAGATAAAATTTTATCCCCGATTTCTTTCAATGCTCTATTGATAGTGGCAATCTCTTCCGGAGTGAACCGATATATTTTTCCGTGCACAGGATTTCCATTTAATCTTTGGTAAAACCATGACACTGATTTATTAAAATAATTTTCTGCAATATAAGAAACAGATATTGCCGGCAATATCTGTTTCAATGCATTTCTTTCGTCACTTCCTCTCATTGTAATGCTTGTTTGATAATAAAAATATTATCATAGTACTATTTCTCATTTTTTTTGTTGCTGATCATCATTTGTCCGCCCTCCATACTCTCCTATAGTAAACTCATCCGGATTAACTCTCACAGCCACACGCTGCATGATAATAGCCTGTATAGCTCTTATATGAAATACAAAATCCTCTTTGTCTGATGGTAAATACTCAGGCAAATCAAAGAACTCATTCCATAAGTTTCTTGACATTTCCACTAATTTCTTTTCCTCTTCATTCATAATTTTTTTTATTAAAATGGTACATCTTCATCATCTTGCGTATCTTTTAAAAATTGTTCTGCATCAGGATTAGCACGTGTAAGGTCTATATCATAGAATTCCTTGAACATGTCATAATTAAGTGCGATACAGCTTGTTGGGACGCTTTTCTTAATGCGTTTTCGAACCATTGTATTATCAATACCCACATTTATTCCAGCTGCTTTCATTTGATTGAGAGCTGCAGAATCTATTTTATTTGGATCATCATGTGTTACTTCAACCGTTTCTTCCCAAGTGAATTTATGTGAGCTCATAGCTCCAAGATAAGCGCGATGGCTTCGAAGATTCTGTTCTATCGTAGATTGATTACTATCTTCGGTATTAAATGAGCTACGAGCAAATTGAGTATATACGGCACTTATTCGAAGATAAAGTACATGCGTTCCTGGCGCAAGAGATATTTCTTGTTTATCTCCACCAGGAACTTTAATGGTAAGTTTTGAAGGAGTCCCAATAGCGAAGTCACGACCTTCAACTATGTTGTGTGAATCAATCATTACATCCATTGCCTTAAAGAAGATGGCCAACTTATCGGTGTGCGATATCATGTCCATTTGTGTCCGGATCTTATCTATTGCTGTTTTAAAAAATTCAGTATAACTGAATGGCAATTCTAATTCAGTATAATTCTCGATGAGTTTACACATTGCAAGAAATAGGCTGCATGTCTTCATTAAACGGTCTATTTCTCCTGTCTGCGACAGGCAGGCTTTCAGTTCATTGTAACATTGTTTTTTCGCCTCCCTAAAGTGATCCATTACCACAGGGCGGAGCTTCAAAATTTCGAAAAGTACATTACTCAACCCTATCTTTTCTGGATCTTCTATTTCTTTCAATTCCGTGAATAAATCAACCTCCTCAGATGTACGTGATCGACTAGGAAGTTTCACTTCGCAAATAATCACACGGTTCATCAACGCATTATCATCTCTCTGTGGCGTCTCTTGCCCACCAATTATAACCGGTGCAAAAACTTTATCGGTCTCAACTTCTTTTGTTCCAGTAGCCTTACGTTTCTGACGGCCATCTCCATCATAAACAATACTTTTTAAGGCCTGAAACTTGAAATCAGATATCTGTCTATTGTTATATTCGTCCAAGACAATAGGAACATCTCTGAACGTACCTATCTGCGTGCTCATCACAGCATCAGTACCCATATTTAGATTGAATATAGGTACATTGGGAGAAATGAACAAACTTCGAATTGAAATCATTATCTGGGTTTTACCGGCATTAGTAGGCCCTATAAAAAACAATGCAGTAAACAAGCGGTCAATAGCATGAATATTGCTTCGGAAAGCACACATTATGGAATATAGAAGTGCCCACTTACCATTATCATTTATTTTATAGACATTATCCATCAACCATGACCATTTTTTGAAAGAGCATTGTTTTTCAACAGGTACATCGTAATAATAGAGTTGAGATATATTTTCATATTTCTCATCATGCTTACCCATTCCGGAATAGATTGTACTAAAGGCTGGCAAGTAATAATTTTGTGCATTGTGATCAACGGCACCAAGCTCATCGACGCGGTCAACGCGGGCTTTACCATTTACGAAATGGAAAATAGCGTTAGAAAATGCGAAAAACATTTCGTCCTCATTTCGGCTCAAGCCGTTCGTTTGTTGGTTCCCGTATACTGAAATCTCATTGCACAATACATAATGCCTACTCATACCTTCTTGTATTTTCGTCCAATGCTTCTCCTCGCCATTCGTAAAGTTCACAGCTTCAAGATTTATAATATTATCCTTGATGAGTGATAGCTTATTCAATGTTTTTGATATCCATTCTACATATAGTGGCTTCTTGTAATATCTTCTATTTATTTTAAATATACGACGGTTCTGCTCTGGGTCTTTATCATAGATATGCAACAATGGCTCAAGGTAAAAGTCAGCAACTTGTGTATAACCACCTTTCTCGTTTCTGAACATATAACATACCGGTATACCATCCTTATTAAGTCTCGGATAAAAGCCATAAGTGTGGAATAACTCGTGGTATTTATCTTCAACATAATCAGGTAATTCGTCTTGATCGAATAGATCATCATTATTAGATAGTTTCGTGTTTTTAATTAAAGATTTTCGTCGATCAACATACGGTTTGAGCAATCCATCGTATGTTTTTTCTGTGATCTCTAATCTTGTTTTGAAATCGGACTTATTAACTAAACGAACGGGATCAGGAGCATAGCTGATCATCTCCATTACTTGATTCAAATAAGGCGTTTTTTCACCAAGGTATTCCCTCAGAAATACAGAATATAGTCTTACATAATATTGGAGAAAGATAAGAGGTTGCTCTTCTTTTTCTATAAGAATATCATAGCCGGACTGAAATAAGGCTTTAAGTGAAAGTAACTCATCAGGTTCACCACCTTCAAGAGAATGATCTTCTATAGAAATATTCTTCACAATGAATTTCTGCGCGACTTGCCTAAGTAGTTGTACGTTTGATTCAGATGGAACACCAGTAATATAAAGAACCGGCTTTGTGCCATATTGGTCAAGGAATAGATCATAATCATAAAATATTTCTACTTCATCTGAAGCTGAGAACGATTCTTTTAGTTCCTCTATACCGTATATCCCTGCCTTTATCGGTTTATCTTCAGCCGGAAGTTTTTTCCTAATTGATCTAACTTTGTTTATTAATATCTCTGCATTGATTTTGGTCAGTGAGGCCAAATCAGTAATATATGAGTTTTTTTGAAATTCGGAAGGCAAAGAGGCGATAAGATTGCATATTTTATCGACACGTTTCTCTGTTTCTTCATGAGAGAGATTAGGGGTGGTTAGCAATATATCATAGAAATATGTAACGAAATCTAAGGTTCTATTTTTAAGCCAAATAGGAAGATTATCTTTTTCCTTCCTTGCGAGTTCATCCGGATCCATTCCATCCGGGATAATAATACACTTTACCGTAATGCCTGCTTTCAATAGAGATTCACAATTTACCAAAGAGGCTTTTGCTCCGGCCACATCATCATCATACATGAGAACGACATTGTCTGTGAGTCGATGTATAAGCCGAACTTGCGCATCGGTGAATGCACATCCACTTCCGGCAATGACATTTTTAACACCTGCATTGACCATGGACAATACATCAAATTGCCCCTCAACAATATAAACGCTATTACAACGGCTTATTTCCTGTTTCGCTTGATATATACCATATAAATTATTCCCCTTTGTAAATAATGCTGTATTACCCGTGTTGATGTATTTACCGACATTCTCTTTAGGCGTAACGATACGCCCTGTAAACCCAACTATTCTTCCTTGAAGGTCATAATAAGGAAATATCACACGATCACGGAATGTATCGTAACACTGTTTATTTTCATTTTCTTTCAATAAGTCGGCATCAATCAGTACGCTTTTAGAGTATTTCGCGCCAAGAGCTGACGACCGGAAGGCGTTTCCCGCCGAAGCATAACCAACATGATATTGCATCAAGACCGGGTTATCAATATCCCATCCACGTGCTTCCAGAAAATCTTTTGCTGCAAGCAAATTCGTTTCAAAGAAGCGTGCAGCAAATTCGTTACCGGCACGCATGGATTCTTTTATTCGACCTTTCTCTATCTCAGCCGTAGTAAGAATGTGATTATCAAGCTGTATACCAGCTTCTTTAGCGCACCATTCCAAAGCTTCCGCTTTAGACAACTTCAAATAGTTCTGTATAAACTCTATTACGTCACCTCCTGCACCACAAACAAAGCATTTATAATGTTGTTTTGACGCGGATATAAACAAGCTTGGATGTTTATCCTCATGAAACGGACATACCGCTTTATAATTAGATCCGGCGCGACGTAACGTAAGGAATTTACCGATAACATGCACTATATCAAGTGCATTTGCTACTTTTTCAAAATCAGTCATTATTTTCCAAATAAAGAAAGTTGTCTATGTTCAAATACTTGTGAAGTGCTAACACCCAATTCATTGGCGACAGAGAGTATTTCTTCAGGTCTCGGGGCACGAAGTCCTGAATATAATTGTCCCCAACGTCGCTGGCCAATTTTAACACGCCGATAAAAATCGCGTGTAGGCTGAAAGTATTCCGGATGATCTCCAAAACGCATTTTTATCATTTCAAGTACAATATTTCGCTGTACTTTGAGTCCTGGCCGAACCTGATGCCGGAGCAAATATATTTTGACGGCGCGTTCTGAACGGTGAACTTGTTCAGCAATTGCGTATATCGGCAATTTTCCCGCGGAATTGATTGCGAACTCGCTTTCTTCCTTCAGCCAATGTTTTTGTTTTGTATTCTTCATAACTTTTTATTCTCCTAATTTTAGCATAATCATCACTAAATTCCCATTGTCCGGTAAGGCAATATTCACAGGATATTTTTATAAAAAGATCAAGATGATCCTTTATATTAGAGATGTTATACCATTGATTTTCTTTTAGTTTTGATAAGGTAACTTTGACCTTTTCAACGTATTTCCAAAACAAGTCTTCACCAAGTTCATTGATGTATTGATCAATGAACTTGTAATCTGTTAAACGGTATTTTGAGAAGTCCATAATCAAAACGGAAATGATATTATTGCAATATCTCCGTTGCCTCTAGTTGTCACACCCTTATGCATTAACTCTGCTACATTCATGGCTTATATTATTACGACGTTAGAACTATCATAAATTATCACATCACCTGCCGGAGTATAATTAATATCACCGGTATTCATTAATACTTCAGCGTCAGGGTTAAGTACTGAAAGCTTATCAATTAATTCTTGCACATTCATAATGATTATTCTTTTATAAACAGCCAGACTTGATGATCTGACAATGAAATTGTTTGCTTTGAAATAAAAGAAATGAACTTGTGTAGTTCGTGTTCTTTTCCTTGATATTCGTATCGGCCAACACTTAGAGTTTCTGTGCACTCATATATGTTTCCATCTTTTAGCTTACCTGGGTCCATTATAATTATAGATTGAATAGCTGATCAACAGCCAAGCTGAATAAACAACGAATGCAAGTGCGCTAAATAAAAAAGCTTTCCTTATTATGTGTATTCTCAACACAAAACGAATAAAAGCCATGAAAAGAGGTACTACTCCCAAAATATACCATATCAAAAATAGAGTTGATTTATTCATGATCTAATCTTGTAGTTAAGTCGTTCATAACAATATCAGAGTTCTTAGAACCTGAAGATATATTTAACTCTGGTAATAATTTGCCATCTATACATGATCTACAAACACCTTCACGGTTCCATTTTATAGGAATGGATCCACACTCAATTATCTTTCTTCCATTTACCTTCAAGACAAATCTATTTTTATCACATCTAAACCTATCATAAATGATATTCTTATCTTTTTGTTTTTCAAAATCAGCGATCTTTATTTTGCCTTCTCTTTTCAAATTTGTTTGTATCATAACTAATCTCTCCTTGCTCTATTACATCTTATTTCTCGCCGACTTTCTCTCAATTCCCCACGACGTAAAGGGATATTTATATTTTGATATTCGCCAAAAACAAACACTAGTAAGAATATTGTTGCTATGATTTGCTTTTTAAGCGGGCTCAAATCAAAGCTGATATGAAACTTTGAGCAGAAATACCAGGCCGATATTTCGGTATTCTTATTCACATTAAGCTTTTGATGAATTGATTGAATCGTATTATCAACCGTTTTTCTACTTATGTTCAGCCGATCGGCAATTTCTTTGAACTCCGCGCCCCAGGCTACGAGCTCCGCTATTTCTGCCTCTCTCTTTGAGAGGAATTCTTTTCTCATTTACCTTCCAAATTTTATTCGGTGAAACACTATATTTTAGGAATATGGCCTCGATTGATTCTTTAAGATCAATCCGGATATTAAGAATGCCTCGAGCCTTTTTGTAATAGTATGACCTATCTTTACAATTCAGAGCGATCATAAGTTCATCTCGTATTTGCTGCTGTTGAGAAGCCGGGACCAATCCCAACCCCGGTTTGAAGCTGTACACTTTTTCTGTCATTTTAGTTACATTTATTAATTTTCAGCAAAGAATCCAATCGGTGCGCATCTGCTGATAACTGTTTACGGATCATGGATAAATCAGATTTTGAAATGAGAACCTGTTTCCCATCAATGTTTATATGAGCTCCATTGATCGGGGCGTTTTTCGATAACTCAAGTAATTTCTTCTTATAGAAAGAAGTTATCCGATATAATTTATCCGGATAATTTTCCCTAGTAATGGGAGCGTTAAATGCGTCTGTTAATTCACTCATAAGCTTATTTTTTATAGTAGTCAAAATCTTCCGGATGGGCAGTAAAAGCATACCCATTGATTATTTTCACTTTATTTATCTTACCTGATGCAAGAAGCTTTTTTTCAGCCTCCTTGCACTTTACTAGAAGATCATTTGCTTTGCTAGAAGCCTTTTCAGCTTCCATGCATTCATCAATATTATGTGTAATCGTATAGCTCATATCTTTTTAGGGTGTTTTCCCTATTTTGAAAAGGGAATTATTTTACTACATTTGTGGTATATATTTTACCACAACACTGCAAAGTAAACTAATATTTTAGTTTATATCAAGCACAAGGTCTAATATTTTAGTTGTATTCGATAAATATAAATATTTTATGGACGAAGCATCAAAAACAAAGGAAGAATCCCCTATAAGAACGAGAATGAGCCAATTGGCAAGCCATCTTGGATTCACAAGTGTATCATTCTCAGTACATCTTGGGAAAAACAGGAGCTACATAAGCACTATAGGAAACTCTATCAGTTCTGATGTCATATCAAGAATACACAAAGAGTATCCTCAAATATCTGTTTTTTGGTTAATTGATGGTGAGGGGTCTATCGAAATAGAGAAAAATGCAGTAAGCAACGACGTACTATCAAATGTATTAACTAACTTACAATCAAGAAACAAAGAGCTTGAGAAGAAAGTAGAAAAGCTAATCTTTGAAAATGGGAAAATGGCTGGTCAAATTGAGATGTTACAAATGCCTACAGAGAAAAAAGTAGGATGAATTTGATTCGTGGAGGAAGATGGGGTGCGTCAGTAATGGGGCAAAAAATAATCAAATCAGGCTTGAAAATATTAATTAAATGAGCTAATACTCAACAAGTTACAAACTAATATATTAGTGTCAAAAATGAGGCAAAACCGTATTTTTTTAGTTAGAATATAATTAGAAAATGATCTATAAAAAGGCAAAAAGAAGCAAAGAAAGACTCGGATCTCCGCAACAACAAGAAGTGTTCAAACCTAGAGTTAATCGAAGTTTGAACACTATTTTTTTGTCACAAAATGAGATGGAGTGCGTCAGTAATGAAGCACAATCTATTTACAATGAGTACCGTAAGGAATCAAGCTCGCCATAGCAGCATTTCAATTACAAATGCCTATGCGTCCGGAATAGCTGGAGCCAACCCTGATTTAAAGAATTATGATGGTTCGCTTTAATTTTTAAAAATAGTTTTTCCAGAATAGCGACCTACCGTCCTACCCAAAAAGGCAGCTTTTCCAAAACTGCCTTCGTATCGTGCACCAATTACTTAAAATCCTAAGACCTCATAATATTAAAAAATACAATGCGACCTTATACAATTTGATCAAATAATAAGAATGCAAACTCATTATTTCCTCTTCTAATAAAAGCGAGAATATCTGATACTTTTATGTTTAATTTTTCCCCTTCATCCTTCATTCCCTTTATTCATGGTCGTTCCGAGATGAACGAATGAAGGCACCGTTTTATTTTCACATTCATATGTATCGTCCTAAAAAAGGGAATCGTCCAATAAAATCAATTAATAGTTTTGATAAAATGAACTGTTTGAGTTTGCCAAAACAAACAGTTCATTTTATCAAATGATCAAGATGAAATTCAAAAAACTCCCATTAAAATGAAGGAATAAATGAAATGTTAAAATTGTGTTAAGCCTTCAGCCGTTCATTCGGAAACCACGATGAATAAAGGGAATGAAGGATGAAGGGGAAATTCAGAATCTTGTTGATTTGGTGAAATGTTATTTTGGAAAAGGTTATCTTTGCCTTCATATTATAGCTGATCACCGAACCTGATGTGCTGACTAAAATAGTAGCGTCATGAACTCTCACATGAAGGCGCAAAACGAAAAACTGCCTTCATTCGTTCATTCAGGAAGCCCCATGAATAAAGGGATATGAAGGATGAAGGGAAAATTCACAAGATAACAAAAGATAGATTTTCAGGTCGCTATAGAGTTTTGTCCTCCCCATAACTACAAGTTTCCTACTTCTCTTAAGCGAGTTTGCTAGCCCATAACTACGGCTTGCGCAACTCATAGTTATGGCCAGAACGGAACGCTACAGCGAGTTTAGAGATTTGTCATGTTCGAACAAAGAAACTCCTCCAATGATTTATTGTTCTTAAAAAGTTTTACCGGACAGCAATAATTTCTAATACACAATACAGCATCCCGAAGACGATTACAAAACATATACCGTGTGCAACTTTTTTGTTTGAGATCACAAACTGTGATCTCAAACAAAAAAGCCATCAATATTAAAACAAAGTTTTTCTTATTTCCCTGAAGCGTCAAGTACAAAGCATTCTTCATCCCAAAGTTCTAGACTACGTTCAACCAATCGTTTCTGCAAATTCATTTCAATACTATAAAGTTCTACTAAATTGAATTTAAGCAGAACTCTATGTCCTCAATCCTTTCAAAAGCGATTCATTTCATCTCCAGCAGCACCCGTTCCTTTGTATTTGCTTCTAGTTATATTGAAGTTGTACTTTAATGTCAAACATACGTTCCGGCTATCGGAATAACACCATTTATCAAAATAGGTTGCTGAAGAATAGGTTGTAAATGATTGTCTTCCTGTCTTAAATAAATCATTACACTCAACATTAAGGCTAAACTTATCTTTCAAGAAACTTTTATAAAAGGATAGGTTTACCTGCCCAAAAGGTTTAGCTTTAACGCAACCATAACCACTACCATTACCGCCGGTTTGATAACTTAAATCCACATTAAATGAACTGGATTTATTCAGTTCAAATGCATTATTTAATCCAAAATAACCTAGAGGGTTATCCATCTTCTTTGGTTTATTCATAAAGTTTACGGTAAGACTTTCCCCATTTACATCCATCGTCAAATTCGGATGCCAAAGACCAATTATCGGTGACAATGAAAGTCGTGCATCATAATTACTGACATGATCATAATTGGTCATAGTGAAGATACTTACTGAAGGATTTTTATCGTACTGAATAGCCTCATCAACAATCGCATTCGTTACATATTGATAAGTGCCTGAGAACTGAATCCATTTGTACCCCACTTGCAATGATAAGTCATGGTTGGTTTCCGGCTGAAGTTTCGGATTTCCGCCTTCATACAGAAAATGTTCATCATATTGTAAGTTACTGCTTAACTCTCTATAGGAAGGTCGTCTGGTTTTTGCTGTATAACTAACTGCAAATGATACTTTCTTAACAGGAAAACTTATTGAAAAATTCGGGAAGAAGCTGTTATAGTTCCGACTTTGCTCCGGTATAAATGCTCCATACTCATAATAGTTGGAGACACAATGCTCGTATCTTAAGCCGGCTTCGAATAAAGCCTTACCTATTGAATAATTACCGGACACGAATCCCGCGACTTTGTTTTCTCTGATATGATCATCACTTTGTGGTAGATAATTCTGTGGATTAATGTAACTTTCCGTACGATTTGTGTAAACGTATTCCATTCCTCCACTTAATTTGGCCTTATTCAAATCACGACCGGCAACCAGCTTTGAAGCAACCATTGAATTGTGAGCGTGATTAGTACTTGTCACCAATCGATTATCATGGGTTGTGCTTAATTCTTGAGTGTTTTGTCGCTTAGAACTGCTTGATGATAAAAAATCATTATCCCAATGAAGACTCCATTTCCCGAACTCGCCTGCATAATAAGCATTTACTAAATTAGTAGGACTATTGCGATTATACCATTTTGTATCATAAGCCAATCTATCATATTGGTTATTATTCACATAGACTGTGCTGCTCATTGGCATTCTTGCCTCCGATTCAGGAGCATAAGTGCAACTATATGTAGCACCAAACGACTGATTATCATTTACATTATAATTAAAGCCCGACTTATTATAACAGCTTTTTGAGGTCCAGTATATATTTTCTTTATCATCTGTCTTCCAAATAGTATCAGACACTAATATCTTGGTTACATTGGTTTGATTTTGCTTCTGTTTCCAGTTCTGATAGGAAAAAGTAGAGAACAGCTCAAGGCCATTTTTCTTATAATTCACAGTCAATTGATCATTTGTAGAAAAGCTGTGAGCTTGACGCAAATAAGATTTTAAACTTACGCCCCATCCTTCGCCTTGCTTCTTCAGTGTTTTTATTTTTAATATGGCTTTTACCGAGGCATCATATTCTGCACCGGGATTAGTAATTAATTCTACACTTGCTATGTCCGACGCATTCAACCTAGACAGCTCTGTTTGATCCTGCAATATTCGGCCATTCACATAAATAACCGCCACACCTTTACCAAAGACTTTGAAATCGTCACCATCTTTCAATACCCCGGGAACATGTTTCAGTACATCTTCTGCTGTACCTAACTGTGCCAACATGCTACCTGCGACATTCGTCACCAAACTTGTGCCTTTCAGTGCATATGTGGGCAAATTTCCTTTCACCACCACTTCATTTAAGACATTTGATGCTACCGGTAATAATATAGTACCGAGGTCCTCGGATGATACAAGTTCTTTATAAATTGTTTTATAACCAGTTGAAGAAATCTTTATTAAATGAGCTGCTTCGGAGCTTGAAGGAATTTCAAAACTTCCATTCTTATCACTAACGACACCAGTTACAAATGTGGAGTCTGATTTAAGTAACACTATGTTTGCGAATTCAACCGGAATATTTCCTTCAGTGAAGACTCTACCACGATAAGCACGTCCCCAAACGGCAGTACAGAGAACTGATAATGCAAAAGTAAATAGTATACGTTTCATGTTATATTGTTTTTAACATGAGACGTAGTTGCCTATAAAAAAGTTGCACACACTATGTCATTTTTTTACTTCCGGCAATATTCTTTAAACGTAGACTATCGGTTATTCTTATCCTTTTTCTTACAATTTCAATAGCTCCATCGTCAACCAATTGTGGCAATATTCGTGCTAATGACGGACGGGTAACACCCATTCTTTCAGCTATTTCCTGCTGCGTTTCCAAGACCTCATCATCTACATTATATTGCAGCAAATAAGCTGCTAACCTTTCTTTCAAACCATTCAATGCAAATGATTTTATCTTATTGCTCTGATAAACACTGCGATTGGATATGATACGCAGGAAGTTTCCCAATAGTTTCTTTTCTTTTTGAATAAGTTGCAAGAAATCCTCTCGACCTACAGAAAACACCATGCACGCGTCCTCACATATCACATTTACAGGAAAACGATTAACTGTTGCAAATATAAATGCAGGGGCAAGCAGAACTGGCGCGATCAATTCCTCAATCAACACTTGCTTGCCCATCTCATTGGTCATTGTTGCTTTCACTTTTCCCTCTGCCAATAAATATACTGAATTTATCAGCGTATCTTGTAATGCGATAATGTCTCCTTGCCTAAATGTTTTGAAAGATGTGGGAATACTTTGCAACAGTTGCTCCACCTCTGCATCATTATAACCTGAGAACAACTCACTTTTAGATAATCCAATCATAAATATCAAAGTTTATAATATCAATTAAGTCACCATTCTGCACTATATCTGCAAACCCTTCCATTGAACGTTACACCTTCTATTACGATATAATACTTTTGAGGATGGTCTGAGGTATAAAAATGAATCGTAGCTTCTCCCTCTTTACCCAATTGTACGGACGGATTCCAATAAATGGTTGAACGGTTATCATCATCACCGTTTCGTGTAGAAGTTTCATATTTAGGTGAATGAAACCAAACCGGCCATGCATATCCCATTGGATGGGAATATGTCATACGAGAATCAGGGATCTCAGGTAATAATTCTGCTCCCGGTTTCAGAGTGATTATCACGGCTGCACTTGCACGATTATGTGTGTTGTACTCTCTTGATACAAACTCCATACTGGATATATCTCTAGAATCAATTCTCTCTAGAACTCCTACTACCGATTCTTCACCTTCATACAACTGATCATTTACAACCGCAGTATATAATCGTCCGTAATAAGAATAATTATCACTTATAGCTTCTGCCGATGCGATACGAGAATTGTCTCTCGTTCCATAATTAGGATTATCAGGACCAATCAATCCATCTTGCGGATCTGCTGAATATGCCGGAACGAAACGATTGGGATATTGATATAGTATAACGTCATTCACCAAAGATAAAGCACTCTTAATAATGTTCATATCAAATTCCTTATTCAAACGATCTTTATCATAACTGGCAACCAAATAAGCCGTTTTAAAGAATTGGCTTTTGCTCTTTAATGCCGTTACTTCCACATTTTTCAAGTTAATAACTTTTATTCCCTTCTTCATTTTCATTGATTCTGCATAATCATTCGGATCAAGCTTTTGCAGATTAATTCCAAAAGGATTTTTGTTGTAAGGTGTTGGAAAATCAGGATCATCCATCACAATATCAATCCCTCGTTTGCGCGTAGAAAGCACTTTCAGTGCAAAGACGGTTGAATCAGGAAACTGTAAATTATCTATTTCAAAAGATTCATCACTTTTTAATTTTGTGCTTCCGAAAGCGTTTGAATTTATAGACACTGCACTAATTTGATTGCCTTGTTCATTCTTCGGTAAACCCTTGATATGCCCACTTAAGCATTGTCCTTCCTCAAGAGGATAACGTAGATTGATTGCTGCCGGTTGCTTCAATGTATCTGTTTCAAAACGTCCCCAACTACTTGTCAACATCAGCAAGTCCAATGCCTGCGTATGAATAGGATCATTTTTTTGGAAATACCATCCGGGATGTGAAACCGACTGTTTCATATCTGACGTGAAGAGTATGTCTGACAATATATTGTCAGCCTCATCATCCGGAGCCACTTGACTTTTGTCTGTAATACTTACAGCAAAATCACCATTCAACGGACGACCGTTTTCATCTTTCAACGAAACGGACAGACTTACTTTCTCTCGTGGAGAATAGGTTGATTTCTCCTTCGTCACAGTCCATTGTTCCGCTAATCCATTTCTTACAAAGACAAGTCTTTTGCTAAGTACAGATCCGTCTGTTTTACATAAAAGCAATTGTACTATTCCATCAGGGAATTTCTTCACCGAAATAGTATCTTGCGAATGTGTAGACGCAAACACCCGCTGCATTATCAGTTTCCCACGACAATGTGCTACCAACATCAAAGAATCAGCCTGAGGCTGTCCTAACACTTTATATAATAAGGTACCGTCTGAATTATTCGCCCATAAGGAGCAACCCTTATCCTGGGCTTTTGGAAGAGCAAACCGAACGTTGCTACCTGCTTCGGTCGCCACGTAAAGAGCATCACTGGACTTTGCTGTTACAGTCAACATACCCATACCCTCATGAGTCGTAATCACTTGAGCAAGTTTTTCATTTTGTTGATTGAATAGAAAACCGTTAAATGATGCCGGCGTTCCATCACTCTGTAGAACCTTGAATGCTACTCGTTGTGATACTCCGGACAATAAAGTTCCGCCTTCCGGATAAAATTCAACCTTTATTTTGTCAAGATTAGCATCTCTGCCACTTGATGATAAAGGGGCTTCATCCACACGGAAATTATGCATAAAGAAGTATTCCGAGCCAAAATTACGCATCCATGAGGTATATGCCCGTACATAATAATCTCCCGGCTCCAATGACAAAGGCAACACAATATTATTATCAAACGCAAAATCATCGCGGCGAATCTTCTTACGTTCTATCAAAGAATCTTTCTTTGTATACAATTCTACGTATATAAAATTACTTTTTACTAGATATGAATGCGATACAGCATTCAATAAATACCCTCGAAACCACAAGGAATCACCGGCTTGATAGGCGGGCTTATCAAAACTAAGATAAAGTTTTTCAGGAATCAAACTTTGCTGGAATTTAAAAAAGCTGCTTATTGACGGCTTTTCTGCTGCATTCATGATCAAAGGCAACATACAAAATGTAAGAAGCAGCTTCATTGATTTTGACATACGCTTCATAATATTATATTTTAGGATTGCACAAAAGAAGATAAAAAATGAGAAAATAGCAAGCAGTTTGTCATTTAAAACTTATATTTGCCTTAAATAATACTCAGGGAATATGAAACTTACTTACGTTTTTCACAGCTGTTTTATTATTGAGGGAACCTCAGCAGACATAATCATCGATTTTTACCGTGATGCGCAAAAAAGCCCTGTAAAGCGTCTACTTGAGATCAAAAGCAAACCTTTGTATGTATTAGCCAGTCATGTACATTCCGATCATTTCAACCCTGAAATTCTGAAATGGAGCAGTTCACAGAAAGAAATTCATTACATTTTTTCAGAAGATATTAAAGCTGAATGCAAATCGAAAGAGCTGCAGATCAACTGGCTGAACAAGGGAGATACATTCAAAGATGATAAACTCACCGTAAAAGCTTTTGGCAGTACAGATGCAGGTATATCATTTTACCTCGAATTTGAAAACAAAAAGATATTCCATGCCGGAGATCTTAATAACTGGCATTGGAACGAAGTATCTACTCCAACCGAAATAAAAGAGGCCGAAGACTATTACATCCGTGAATTGAATGACGTTGCACAAGTTGTTCAACATCCGGATTTAGCGATGTTCCCTGTTGATCCTCGTTTAGGAAAAGATTACTGGAAAGGAGCACTGCAATTCATTGACGCTGTTCACCCGCACTTATTGGCGCCGATGCATTTCGGAGATGCCATTAAGAAAGTATCGAAAATGCAAGGAGCTGTTAACTGGGAACACGAGAACGAATCAATTACATTTTAAACTTAAAAGAAGATAAACATGAAAGTAACAGGATTCTTTGACCATTGTAACATCAATGTGACTGATTTAGAGAAAAGTATAACATTCTACGATAAAGCATTAGGACTGAAAGAATATAACCGAAAAACTTCTGCTGACGGTTCATTCACTTTGGTTTACCTTGCCGATGAGAATAAAAACTTTTTCTTGGAACTTACATGGCTGAAAGACCATCCCCAACCTTATGAACTAGGCGAGAATGAAAGCCATATTTGTTTCCGTGTTGCTGACGATTATGATGCAATACACCAATATCACAAAGAAAATGGATGGGTCTGTTTTGAGAATACTAAAATGGGACTTTACTTTATCAATGACCCTGACGGCTATTGGTTGGAAATTCTTCCATTATAAAAGTAATGCTCATCAATGTGGGGCAAAAAGGTCTTATTTCTGAGCTTTATAATAAAGCACTGATACGTTTTCGTGTTTGAAGGCTGTGTTTGCCACACATTGCAATTGTTCCGGAGTGACACTGCGATAGCGATCTACTTCCGTATTAATATCTTCAGCCTTACCAACCAGTTCAAAATAAGCCAGGTTTGTAGCGACATTCAAATAGTGTATATTCGTAAAGATTTGTTCACTCTCAAACTTGTTTTTTACCTTGTCCAGTTCACTCTTTTGCACTTCAGTCTCTTTAAGCTTGACTAATTCATTCCAGATGGCCGCTTCAGCCTTTTCTAATGAAACTCCTTGTGACGGCCGACCGGAAATCAAGAATAATCCGGCATCAATTGAACCCGAGATATAGGCATCCAATGAAGAGAATACATGCTGTTCATTGATTAAATGCCGCACAAATCTACTACTTCGCCCGTTACTTAAAATGTCACTCAAGATGTCGAATGCATAATAGTCGGGATGACGGCGATCAACCATATGAAAGGCCATATTTAGAGAATCCACCGGCACGGAACGCGTTACGGTAAGCCGTCTTTCTTCCTTCTGGATAGGTTCCTTCGGTATTTTTTTAGGCTGAATGTTTCTACACGGTATTTGGTCAAACCATTTCTTTGTCAAACGTTTAGTCTCATCGAACGATATATTTCCCGTAACAACTAAAATAGCATTATCAGGAGCATAATAACGAAAGAAAAAATCTTTCACCTCATCAAGTGTAGCTTGGGCAATATGCGAAAGTTCCTTACCGATAGTAGGCCATTGGTAAGGATGTACCTTATATGCCATCGGGCGAAGAATATGATTTATATCTCCATAAGGCTGATTCAGACAGCGTTGTTTAAACTCCTCCATCACTACCTGACGCTGCACTTCAAGACTTCGGGGAGAGAAGTCCAAACTTAACATTCTGTCGCTTTCGAGCCAGAACCCGACTTCTACATTTTGCGCAGGAACAGTTAAATAGAAATTAGTAATATCATTATTTGTCCAGGCATTGTTCTCACCTCCGGCTTTTTGCAACGGGATATCATAATCGGGAATATGAATCGATCCTCCAAACATGAGATGCTCAAACAAATGAGCAAATCCTGTATGATTCTCATCTTCATCACGGGCACCTACATTATACACAATATTCAGGGCTACCATTTGTGTGCTGGCATCCTCACTGTGTAACAGTCGCAACCCGTTTTGGAGCGTGTATCGATTAACGTTGATCATAATACACTAACCTTCATCGAAATATCAGCTTGGGGACGATCATTTGCATCCGTTTTAGCCTTTTCTATTGCTTCTATCACGTCAAAGCCATCAATAATTTCGCCGTAAACCGTATATTCATTATCCAAAAATGGAGATCCTCCGATAGTAGTATAAGCCTCAACCTGCTCAGGTGTGAAACTAAAAGGATTTTGATTTGCCACAAGATTCTTAGCTTCTTCAACCAATTCCTCTTGCAATTTCATCAATCCATCACGGTCACGAGCGATACGAAGCTCCTTAATTCGATCCATGTTCTTACCTACCAATTGTTCAAATGCGCTATTTTCACGATTCGCATTCATGCTCTTCTCCATCTTTTTCAGTTCCGCCAGTTTATATACCTTACCGGTAACAATGTAGAACTGGCAACCGCTTGAATTTTTCTGTGGATTAGCCTGATCACCAAGTCGGGCTGCAGCCAAAGCGCCTTTCTTATGAAAATGCACAGGAACAATTTCAGCTGGCAATGTATATCCGGCATCACCGGAGCCCAAGCTTTTCCCTTTATGAGCATTTCTTGAATTAGGATCACCTCCTTGAATCATAAATTCTTTTATAACGCGATGAAAAAGTGTACCGTCATAAAAGCCTTCTTTGGCTAATTTCACTATATTATCACGATGACGTGGTGTATCGTTATAAAGCTTTATTTTTATATCTCCTAGTGTCGTAGCCACTAATAACAGAGTTTCTTTATCTTCCATATCCTTCATTTATTGTGAGCCACAAATGTACAAAGAAATTGCAAAATAGCAACTCCATTTAGAGAAAAGCGTTACTAGAATTAACAATTTCCATTTCTATATGTAACAATAATGTAAATAGCCGCACATCTGTCTGTAATTAGTAAGTCCGATATTTGCAAAACAATTAATTTATAGACTAGATGAAAACAAAAACAATTTTCATGTATGGAATGATTACTTGCTTAATCATCCAAATGCCTACTACTTTTGCCTTAGCTGACAAGGGCCCTGGAAGGGGAGGTACGGAAAAGAAGGAAATGCTAAACGAGCCGCATTGGGAATTTTGTTATTCTCAAAAAGCTCCACAACCGGAAGATCTGCAGGAAGTTGAAGACAACAAATTGGGAAAAGACATTGGATTCTACGATCAGATATTCAACCAATTATATGTGGTAAAAGAAGAAGTGGTACCAGGTGATCCTACGATGCGTACGGTCATTAAGAAACCGGATGTTTTCAACGCAGTTAGAGCGATATACAAATCATTGTGTGAGAGTGTAAAGAACCATACTCTTACAAAAGAGGAAGCAACCAGTCAGATGCTGCACACCTTCAAAGTGGCTATTGCTGTCATTGATTCGGACTCCTCATCTTTTGAGAAGTATTTGCATCAAAACAAAAAAGAAACATCTTCATTAATATCAGCTTTCAATAGGGTTACATTACAAAACATTTATTGATTCTTATAACATTTTGAAAAATCATGAAGAGTAATATTCTACTATTTTTTATATTCTTGTTTATTGGGATAAGCGCTTTCGGGCAGCAGAAAATAACAGTAACAGGATCTGTATCAAGTAAAGATGGAGCCATATTAGGGGCTACCATTAAAGTTAAAAACAGTAAAGTAAACACAGTCTCCGATATGAATGGTGACTATTCCATAAATGCTTCGGATGGAGATGTGTTGATATTCTCATTCTTAGGCTACAAAACTGTGGAACAAATTGTTAAGAGTGACAGGGTGAATGTGAAGCTTAATGAGAATGTAAATGCCATTAACGAAGTAGTGGTTACAGCCATCGGAATCAAACAGGATAAAATGAAATTAGGCTATGCCACACAGTCAATAAGTACGGAAGCGTTGGACCAACCCGGTACGCTGAATGTGGGTAATGCAATGTCTGGTATGGTTGCCGGATTGACGGTGGATAATCCTACCGGATTATTCCAAGCGCCGTCATTCACCCTGAGAGGTAAGACGCCGCTTATTGTTGTCGACGGTATCCCTATCGAAACAGACCTTTTTGATGTATCTCCTGCAAACATTGAAAGTATCAATGTACTTAAAGGAACAGCTGCTGCAGCCTTGTATGGTTCCAGAGGAAAAGATGGAGCCATCATGATCTCTACGAAACTGGCTAAGCAACAAGGTATGTCAATTACAGCCAACATCACAACGATGGTTACAGCCGGATACACAGCTTTCCCTACCACACAAAAACAATTCGGTGGAGGTTCTCAGGGTAAATATGAATTCTGGGATGGTGCCGACGGAGGTGTATCAGACGGTGATATGGAATGGGGACCGGGGTTCAGCGGAAACAAAAAGATAGCGCAATGGAACAGTCCTATACGCAATATCAAGACAGGAGAAACTGTGAATTGGTGGGGAGATGTCTCCGGATCTGCTTATGATGACAGATCTACCTACGAAAGAGTTCCTATTGCATGGGAATACCACAATAACTTGAAAGACTTCCTACAAACAGGTATCATCACGAAGGCTACCTTTGGAATATCAAATAAAACGAACAAATCAAACTATGTCTTCAACGGAGACTTTGCCAAGCAAAAAGGTTGTGTACCCAATACTTCGGTATACACGGGAGGACTAAACTTTAATAGTGTATTCAACCTGACAAACAACTTAAGTCTGTCAGCTGACTTGTCATATAATAAGGTGTATTCTCCCAACTATCCTCGTTACGGATATGGTCCGAAGAATTACATTTACACCTTAGTATTATGGATGGGCGGAGATGTCAACGGAAAAGAATTGGCACAGCATCTTTATCGACCGGATTCATATGGCACCAGACAAGCCAACTACAACTATGCATGGTACAATAATCCTTATTTTGCCACCTATGAGCTTACCGAGAAACATGATAGAAACACCATAAACGGTCAGATGAAACTTAATTGGGATATATTCCCCGGATTAAGTGCACAGATTAGAGGAGCCGGACATATTAAGAACTTGTTTGAAGATATGAAATCGCCTAAATCATATATGAGTTATAGTGACTCGCGCAACGGTGATTACAAGACATACAATACAGATCAATTGGATGTGAATTCAGATGTGTTAGTAACCTATACACATGCTTTCAACAACAATTTTAATATGACATCGAACATCGGTTCATCGGTCTACTACAAAAGCCTCAGATACTCTACTCAATCAACAGATGGATTGATCGTACCTCGCGTGTACAATATGGGTAATAGTTTGAATCCGGTGAAAACAACCAATTCACTTACCGAGAAAGGGATAGAAAGTGTCTATGGGTCATTTGATTTTGACTTCTACAAAGCTGTATTCTTAACCGTTACCGGCAGAAACGACTGGTCATCAACTCTTGCATCAGGATATAATTCTTATTTCTATCCTTCGGTTTCATTAAGTACATTAGTATCGCAATATATCAAGATGCCTGACTGGGTCGATTACCTGAAAGCTAGTGGAGCCTTTGCTCAAGTATCTAGTGATCTTGATCCCTATTCACTTTATTCAACTTATTCTCCTGGGGTTCTTTATGGAAGCACTCCATCCACCACTTATCCTTCAACATTAAAGAACTCTAAATTAAAACCGCAGAAGACTACTTCCTTTGAAGTTGGTTTGTCTACCTCTTTCTTGAAGAACCGAATAAGTCTTGAAGCAACTTATTACCATATGCTTGATCAAAACCAAATATTACAAATGCCGGTATCTTCGGCTTCGGAGTTTGATAACATCTACGTAAATGGAAATGAATATGCTACTAACGGACTTGAATTCATTGTGCATGCCACACCTATCAATAATTCTAAATTGAAGTGGAATACAACCATGAATTGGAGTACTAACGTCAAAAAGCTAACGAAAATATATGGCGGCAATGCCACATATAACAACCAACACGTAGGCGACAGAGCGGATGCAATGTACTACCACGAATGGACTAAATCAGGTGACGGACGCGTTATATTGGATGCTACAACAGGTTTACCTACTGTTAGCCCATACTACACAAATATCGGTAACTCTGATCCTGATTGGAGATTCGGATTCCAAAATACATTCAAATATAAAAAGTTCTCGCTGGATTTAAACTTTGACGGAGCACTCGGTGGTACTTTGGTATCAACTACTGTAGAAAAGATGTGGTGGGGAGGAAGCCATCCCAAATCAACCATCTATCGCCAAGCTGAATATGACAATGGCAACAAGGCTATCTTTGTTCCCAAAGGAGTGAATCTGACCGGTGGATCTGCAGACTATGATTCTTATGGAAACATCACTTCAGATTCCAGAACTTATCAAACCAATACTACGGCTGTAAACATACAAACATGGAGCCAACAATATCCATACCGTGCTGTGGTTACAACCAAAGAGAACAGCTACTTTGCCAACACATTCAGTAGAAGCTATTTGAAGGTAAGACGCATTGCTATAAGTTATGATATGACGGATCTGGTGAAGAAAACGATGCGCGTAAAAAGCATGAACCTGACACTCTTCTGCAACAATGTGGCCGTATTGAAGAAGATGCCTTACATTGATCCTGATTTCGGAGCGTCAGACGGAGATCTGCAAGATCCTTCATCCAGATATATAGGACTTAGTGCTAATATTAATTTTTAAGATAAAGAGATATGAAAAAATATATTATATTTGCCATTACCATTGTAATAAGCATATCTTTCAACACTTCATGTATGAATTTGGAAACCATGAATGTTGACCCCAACAATCCCACTACCACTGAACCGTCACTATTATTAACCGACATTGCTTACAATGCCTTTTCTGAAACAAGTACCGATCCTTATTATGCAACGAGAATGTTGGTAGAGACTGATGGAGAAAATACTTATCAATGGTATAAATGGGATAGAGGTTCATTTGATTATTATGATCAATTACGAGACGTAACAAAAATGATAGAACTGTCAAAGACAAATAGCGAGCCGGCATATAAGGCCTTGGGACTTTTCTTCAGGGCTCACTATTTCTATAAACTCACAATGAACTTTGGAGACATTCCTTACAGTGATGCCTTAAAGGGAGAATCTGCAAGCAATTTCAAACCGACATACGATACACAAGAGAAAGTATTCACAGGTATATTGAACGAGCTGGATTCAGCAAACACTATCTTAAAGCAGAACAGTTCGGCAATAATCAGTGGTGATATCGTTTACAACGGCAACCTCACCAAATGGCGTAAACTGATTAATGCATACCGTCTACGTATTTTAATGACACTGTCAGGTAAAACGTCCGTCGGCGGAACAAATATTGCATCTGAATTTGCATCTATTGTAAATTCAGAACCACTAATGGCAAGCAATGACGATAACGGACAAATGGTATTCCTTGATCAAGCGGACAATAGATACCCATATTATAATAGTAGTAGTTTCGGTTCCGGAATGTATATGGACGGAACATACATTTCACTATTAACATCGCTGAAAGATCCACGACTGTTTGCAAAAGCTACCCAAACACCGAATGCCGCTACAGCTGCAAAAGCCATAAACGACTTTACCGCTTATGATGGTTGTGACCCTATAATTTCAGTAAGTGACGCATACGCCAAGGCTTTGGCCGGTAATAGTTCAAAGCCACAAACCCGTTATTATAAAAGTGCTACAAACGAACCGATGATTCTATTAGGGTATCCTGAACAACAATTGATTCTGGCTGAAGCAGTTGTACGTGGATGGATTACCGGTGATGACAAGAGTTATTATGAAACGGCAGTGAAAGCGTCATTCAAATTCGACGAGACTTATGCTACCGACTTCTCTTCTTATCTCTCTGTTGATGCAGCCACCTCTTATCTGAGTGGAGATGGAGTGTCTTACAGCTCGTCATTGTCAACCGATCAGAAGCTAGAAAGAATAGGAGTTCAGAAATATATCCCCACTTTCCTTCAAGGAAACATGTGGCTGGCTTATTATGAATGTTTACGCATCGGCTATCCGCAATTGGCACATGCATCAGGAACTACCCTGCCATACAGATTCATGTACCCAAGTAGTGAACTTACCAATAACACCACAAATGTACAAGCAGCCATCACTTCTCAATTCGGCGGGAATGATGCTATCAGCCAAAAGACTTGGTGGTTAAAATAATAAAGTATTATGAGAAGAATCATTTTTATTATCGCAGCTTTAATGGCCTTAAATACATTGCAAGCTCAACAACTGCAATTTAATAAGGACCGTCAGTTTAAGATCGTTCAGTTTACGGATATTCACTGGAAAGCAAACGACCCGAACTCTGAAATAGCTAAAGCATGTATGGACTCAGTGCTTGATGCAGAGAAACCTGATTTAGTTGTATATACAGGTGATCTTGTTTACTCCAGACCTGCAAAGATAGGACTTGACCGTGCGTTTGAACCAGTGATCAGTCGCCACCTTCCTTTCGCTTATGTCTTCGGTAATCACGATGATGAACAAGACATGACTCGTAAAGAAATTTACGAATACGTAAAAGTGAAAGAAGGATGCCTTATGTCCACTACACCCGGAATAACAGGAGTGTCCAACTATACACTTACAATCAAAGATCCGGAGACCAAAAAGGATTCATTCATTTTGTATTGTTTCGACAGTAATTCTTACTCTAGTGCCAAGCAGACAAAAGGATATGATTGGATACACGCCGATCAAGTTGAATGGTATAGAAAGATTTCTGCTTCATTCACCAAGCAAAACGGGAATAAACCCATGCCTGCAATGGCTTTCTTCCACATACCTTTTCCCGAATATGCCGACGCTTCATCTACAGACGGGAATGAACTGATAGGGACACGCAAAGAAACTGTTTGTTGCCCGAAAGTAAATTCGGGACTATTCCAATCATTGCTTGAATGCGGTGATGTGATGGCTACATTTGTAGGTCATGATCATATAAATGATTATGTGACCTATTGGAAAGGCATCGCTCTGGGGTATGGACGATTCTCAGGAGGAAATACCGTGTACAATGAGATCCCTAATGGAAATGGAGCTCGCGTGATTGTATTGACTGAAGGCAAACGTAGCTTCGAGACATGGATCAGGTTAAGAAATAAAACGATCATCAATCATATTAATTTCCCTGACGACTTCTTACATCCTTGATACTAATCTATTTATTAGAAAAACCTCACAATTCTTTTGTGAGGTTTTTTAAGTTTTTCTTATGAATAATCATATAAAAGAATATATCTTTGCGCAATTATTCAATTGCTTTATGATGCGTACTTATTCAGATATAAAATTGTATACAGGGAGTTTCTTTAAAGTAACGGGACTCACCCTTGTCTTGGGATTTATCCTAAGAATTATTCTACTCTTCAACGGTCAAACCCAAGTTAGTTTCTCCGTTACTGAATGGATAGAAATATTCGTCCTCGGAGCTTTCAACGATTTGCTGGTAAGTACCATCAGCATTGTATTCTATTGGATTTATCTTCTATTCTGGTCAGAGAAGAAATACAGTAAATCATGGAGCATGACTATTCTTTTTGTTCTGGCACTGCTCTTTGTGGTATTGGAGTTCTTCAACACACCGCTTCGTGAATTCAACAAGCCGTTAACACGCATTATTTGTTACATTATACTTTGGAAGTTCATTAGCTTTGCTATCCGCACTTTCATCCCTTCTGTTCGTGCACGCTGGAGACAATATACTTACGGCACAATGATGTTTGTATATGTAACCGTAACGCTATTCAACGTCATTGCCGAATATTTCTTTTGGAGTGAATTCGGAGTAAGATACAATTTCATTGCAGTAGATTACTTGGTTTATACCAACGAAGTGATTGGCAATATCTTTGAATCCTATCCAATGATACCATTGCTCTCAGGATTGGCACTTATCTCCTTAGGCATTACTTATCTGCTGTTGAGAGACATTGCTGCTAAGGATTTCAAGACATTACCTTCAGGCAAAGAAAAGGCAGTGTGTTCAGGAGTTTATCTGATAATGGCAGTCTGCAGTTTCGGTCTTTTGAATGTGACTACTTTATTTCAACAGAACGACAATACATACGTAAATGAATTGCAAGCCAATGGCTATGTAAAGTTTTGCAACGCATATGTCAGCAATGAATTGGATTACAATCAGTTTTATGCGACTCTGCCGTGGAAAGACGTTTTCAAAGCTTTGCATACCCAATACCATAGCGGCATCCAAAATACTCAAGTAATCAAATCCTCACAACCCGAGTTGCATAAGAATATTGTACTGATCACAATTGAGAGCATGAGTGGAGATTATCTCGGTCACTACGGCAACAAAGAGAACCTTACGCCCAATTTGGATAAATTGGCAAAAAGCAGTCTTTGCCTTAACAACTTATATGCCGTAGGCAACAGAACCGTGCGCGGTTTGGAGGCTGTGACATTGTGCGTACCTCCCAGTCCGGGCGAAAGCATCATTAAACGTAAGAATAACGGAGGATTGTTTTCTACCGGCGAGATACTTCGTCAAAAGGGTTACAACGTACAATTCATGTATGGTGGAGACAGTTTCTTTGACAACATGAAAACCTTCTTCGAAGGAAATGACTATAAGGTTATCGATCAGAAAAACTTCAACCCTAACGAAATCACTTTTAAGAATGTGTGGGGAGTATGTGACGAAGACATGTTTAATAAGGCAATTAAAGTCTTTAATAAGGATGCTTCAAAGGGAACTCCTTTCTTCGGACATATCATGACAGTCAGCAACCACCGCCCATTCACCTATCCCGACGGACATATCGACATTCCGTCCAGCAAGAAAAGTCGCGAAGGTGGGGTGAAATATACGGATTATGCTATCGGTAAATTCATAGAGATGGCATCGCACGAACCTTGGTTCAGCAACACGGTATTTGTTATCACGGCTGATCACTGCGCTTCAAGTGCAGGCAGCACGGACATACCTCTTGAGAATTATCACATTCCGGCACTTATCTATGCTCCGGGATTCATAAAACCTCAACAAAACAATACATTGATGTCGCAGATAGATTTGATGCCGACCCTTTTCGGGTTGCTTCATTTCAATTACACCTCCCATTTTTATGGACAAGACATCTTGCACAAAGGTTATCATCCAAGAGCCTTTGCAGCTACTTATCAGGATCTGGGATATTGGGAAGACAAATCATTAATGATACTTTCACCCGTGAAACGTAGCAAACAGTTTGATATCACACAACAAGCCTATACGTCAACCACGGGACATGAAAATAAACAAATTGACAATGAATTGCTGAAGAGAGCCATTGCCAATTATCAAGCAATTCATTACGTATTAAAGAGATAAATGAAAGGAAAAGGAAACAAATTATTCTCGGTTTTTTCCCTCGTTCTGCCAATTGCATTTGGGTTTGCGGTGATTGCTTGGCTCATCATGAAAGATTACCGCCCGGGATATTTCAGCGGACTAAAAGTCACTTACTCGCTAATCCTGGGAATAGTGGCAGGATTCATATTCATCATCGGGCGCGATGCAGCTGCCATAGTGCGCTATCATCTTCTTGCCGATGGAGAATTATCATGGAAAAGATGTTTTTATGTGAATACTCTTTGTGAATTCACATCATCGGTGACCCCATCAGCCATTGGAGGAAGTGGATTGATCGTTATCTTCCTCAACCGCGAAGGCATTCAAGCCGGTAGATCATTGACTATAATGATGATTTGCGTCTTTTTTGATGAGCTCGTACTCACCGTATTCATGCCCATCATTATGTTGTTCTATCCGGCAAAAGAGTTATACGGATCCACCTCCGGCTTTTCAGACGGATTGACATTCATATTCAGCTTGATGTATGTGCTCATTGCACTGTATACCTTCATGTTGTATCTGGCACTCTTCCGCTGTCCGCAACAGATGAAACGCTTCTTCATGTGGATATCCCGCTTTAGGATCTGCCGCAAATGGCAAAATAAAATTGCAGTGTTCGCTGATGACTTATTGACAAGTGCCAATGAGATGCGAGGAAAAAGTTTCGGATATTGGGTGAAAACCTTCTTGCTCACTACCGCATCATGGACTTCAAGATACTTGGTGGTAAATGCTTTGCTCTTTGCTTTTAGCTGCAAAGGCGACCAATTGCTTGCGTTTATGCGTCAATTGGTATTATGGATCACTCAGATGGTCAGCCCTACTCCCGGAGGAAGCGGTATCAGTGAATACATCTTCCAAATCTCCTATGCAAGCTACTTCGATAGTCCGGGTGAAGCCTTGGTTGCCACATTCATTTGGCGTATCATCACCTTCTACCTCTACCTTGTATTAGGAGTGCTGATCATCAGCGGAAAGATTTACAAACGAAAGATCTAATCAAACACCTCCAATCAACACAGGGAAAACTCCAGATACTAAGGGACAATCTTTGTGTTACTAAGGGACATTCTTTGCGTTGCCCATTTGCATTTTCATTTTTTACGGTTGTAGAAAAGCATTTTTACGGCCGTGGCACACATGTTTTACATTCGTAGAAAAGCATTTCTACAACTGTAGAAATAAGTTTTGCAGGTATTCTTTTGGAGAAATACACTATAGCATAACGAGAAATACATGCATCAACAAGCAGTAAAGTCTATAATAAAAAAGCCTGCCGATGCTATTGAAGCAGGGCAGGCATTTTATATAAGAAGTTATTTATTTCTTCATTAAGTAAGATTTGAATGAAGCAAAATCTTTTGACATAGGAATAGACAGCTTTTCTCCTTTCATGAATACAGCCAACTTAGCTGGAATATGAACCTTATCACCGATAATCTGTTCAACGGTATCAATGAATTTAGCCGGATGTGCAGTCTCAAGGAACACACCTATTTCACCAGGCTGCAATCCTTCGCTCAACGCACGATATCCACACGCTCCATGAGGATCTAGCAAATAATGCGTTTCGTCATATACCTCTTGCACTGTTTCACTGATTTGATCATCATCATAAGTGGCTCCGCTAATATCTTTCTTTATGGCTTCGTAACTGCCTTTATACAGATCAAGCACACGAACAAAGTTACTGGGATCACCTACATCCATTGCATTTGCAATGGTGACTACAGATGGTTTCGGTGTATAAATGCCTGTTTGAAGATATTGATAGAAAATATCATTATTATTGTTTGACGCAATGAAACGTTTTACGGGCAACCCCATCCGCTTACCAAACAACCCGGCTGTGATATTGCCGAAATTGCCACTAGGCACACAGAATACCAGATTTTGCGCTTTGCCCAGAGTCTTCAACTGTGCATATGCATAAAAGTAGTAAAAGGCTTGCGGTAAGAATCGAGCAACATTTATACTGTTTGCCGAAGTCAAGCGCATATGTTCGCTCAAGTCAGCATCTAAAAAAGCAGCTTTAACCAATGCCTGACAATCATCAAAATTACCATCTACTTCAATGGCTGTGATGTTCTTGCCCAACGTCGTAAACTGCTTTTCCTGAATTTCACTCACTTTTCCTTTCGGGTAAAGCACATATACGTGAATGCCTTCCACACCCACAAATCCATTGGCTACAGCACCTCCGGTATCGCCACTGGTTGCTACCAACACATTCACATCCTTTGTGCCTTCTTTACGAATAAAATATCCTAGCAGACGAGCCATAAAGCGGGCACCTACATCCTTGAAAGCCAATGTGGGTCCATGAAACAATTCCAATGAGAAAATGTTTTCAGTAATGGGTACCAAAGGCACATCAAAAGTCAATGTATCATATACTATTGATTTCAACTTATCAGCCGGTACATCTTCACCAAAAAATGCATCTGCTATTTGATAAGCGATCTCTTGAAAAGAAAGTTCTTCAATATGTTCGAAAAAAGAATCGGGAAGTCTTTTTATCTGATCCGGCATATACAGCCCTTTGTCAGCAGCAAGCCCTTTAACGACTGCATCCTGCAAATTGACCTCCGGAGTTTTCTTGTTTGTACTATAGTATTTCATACTCTCATAAATTCATTTATAAATTCATTCTCTTTCATCACTCCGTATGCACCTTCTACAGCAGCTACTTCATCATAAGTCTGCACTTCATCCGGTTCAATGCCCGGATAATATATAACAAACGGTACAGGCTCTGCCACATGTGTGCGCAATTCGCACGGTGTAGGGTGATCGGGCAATACGGCAATGGATACAGGTTCGTTCCATGTTTTCACTTCATTGTAAATAGGCCCGACAATACGTGAATCAAGATATTCTATTGTCTTAATCTTCAAGGGGATATCTCCTTCGTGACCGGCTTCGTCACTGGCTTCAAGATGCAAATATACAAAGTCGTCTTTGCGCAATGCCTCAATTGCAGCTTGTGCTTTGCCTTCATAATTGGTATCGTAGAGTCCGGTGGCTCCTTCAACTTCTATATTGTGGAAACCGGCATAACGCCCAATTCCTTTTATCAAATCAACGGCTGAAATAACATCTCCGGCTTTCACTTCGGGGAATAATTCAGAGAAGGTCTTCATTTTCGGACGATACCCGGGAGACCAGGGCCATATACTGTTTGCAGGATCCTTCCCTTCTGCCTTTCTTTTCAGATTAATCGGATGATTACTTAGCAACTCTTGCGAGCGGATTATTAAATCATTGATCAAGTCAGCAGTAGGTTGTGCCTCTTGAACCTCCGCTTTTACAAGCAAAGGACGCCAAGGTTTCAATGGAACATCATGAGGAGGTGTACAGTCTAAATGTTTGTTGCCTCCTTTGATCACCAACAAGTGGCGATATTGAATGCCTGTATAAAAATGGACACGCTCATTGCCCAACTTCTCCTGCAAGAACTTAATCATCACATCAGCCTCTTCAGTCGTAAGATGTCCGGCTGAATGATTCTTGATATGATCTCCTTCAATGCAAATAAGATTGCAGCGCATAGCCATGTCATCGGGTTCCAAATCAATGCCTATGCTTGCAGCTTCAAGCACGCCACGTCCCTCATAAACTGTAGACAAATCATATCCCAGTACCGAGAGGTTAGCAACTTCACTTCCTGGATGGAAGCCGGGAGCAACCGTCAGAAGTCTTCCGTTGCGTCCCATACGAGCCAACTCATCCATATAAGGAGTGTCAGCATATTGCAATAGTGTTTTATTATTTAAACTTTCTACCGGCCAATCGGCCATACCATCGCCTAATATGATAATATGTTTCATTTCATCTGATGTTAGCAATACTAATAATATCTGCAAAAACTCCACCGGAAGTCACCTTGGCACCGGCCCCATACCCTTGAATCATCATCGGGTACTCTTTGTAACGCTCAGTGGTAATAAGGATAATGTTGTTGCTTCCTTCCAAATCATAAAAGGGATGGCGTGAATCCACTTCTTCCAATCCTACTGAAGCCTTACCACTATCCAATCGCGCAACAAAACGCCAATGTTTTCTTGTAGTCTCAAGCTTCTTGCGTTTCTCTTCAAAATCAGCATCCAACTCAGGAAGTCTTTCCCAAAAGGAATTGATATCTCCTTTGAAGAATTCATCAGGAATAAACAAATGCTTCTCAACATCAGATTGTTCTAGTCCATATCCGGCTTCACGTGCGAGGATAACCAGTTTACGTATAACGTCCTTACCGCTTAAATCAATACGCGGATCCGGTTCGGAATATTGAGCGGCTTTCGCTCTATGAATGGTTTCGCTAAATGGAACATCTGCACTCAGCTCATTAAAAATAAAATTAAGAGTGCCACTAAGAACGGCTTCTATCTTCAATATCTTATCACCACTATTGATCATGTCATCAATTGTGTTGATAATAGGTAGTCCTGCACCTACATTGGCCTCAAAAAGGAACTTGGCTCCTTTTATGCGGGCTGTATTCCTTAATCGACAATAACTATCATAATCCGATGAAGCGGCTATTTTGTTTGCTGCAACCACAGATACATTATGTGCAAGCAAATCTTGATAGATTGTTGCCACATCCTGACTAGCTGTACAGTCTACAAAAACGGAATTGAAGATATTCATCTTCATTATTTCATCATGAATAATCTTGGGCGAACTCTTCATTCCTTCAGTTAGCAACAACTCTTTATAGTTGTCCAATGCTATTCCTTCTCTATGAAACAACGCATAATGTCCGTTGGCAATACCTACGACCTTTAGATTCAATCCCTTCTTTGCTTTCAGTTCTTCTTGTTGCTTGTTGATTTGGTCAAGCAAGCTACCTCCTACTGCACCGACACCACAGATAAACAAGTTAAGTATCTGATAAGGTGACAAGAAGAATGAATCATGGATTACATTCAAAGTCTTACGCAATGAATCTGCATTGATAACAAAAGAAATGTTTGTTTCTGAAGCTCCCTGTGCACAGGAAATGACATTAATACCATTTCTGCCCAACGTACCAAAAAGTTTGCCGGCAATACCGGGTGTATGTTTCATACCGTCGCCTACAATAGCCACAGTTGCAAGTCCTGTTTCAGCAGTCATCTTGTTGATCTCGCCCATACCTATTTCCTTTTCAAATTCGGCATTAAGCACATCACACGCCATTGACGCATCGGCATTTTTCACTCCAATGGAAGTACTGTTTTCAGAAGAGGCTTGAGAAACCATGAATACACTAATACCACTTTCGGCCAAGACTCTGAATATTCGATAGTTCACACCGATTACTCCAACCATACCTAATCCTTGTACGGTAATTAAACAGGTATCTTTGATTGAAGATATTCCTTTAATTACACGCTGATTATCGGTCGTCGGCTTTTCAACAATAATGGTTCCGGGTGCATCGGGATTAAAGGTATTTTTCACAAGAATAGGGATACTCTTATGAAATACCGGATATATTGTAGGAGGATAGATGACCTTTGCACCAAAATTGCAAAGCTCCATTGCCTCCACATAACTTAATTCTTTTATAGGGTAAGCTGCTGAAATGACTTTGGGATCAGCAGTCATAAAGCCATCGACATCTGTCCAGATCTCTAATACACTTGCTCCAAGAGCCGCGGCAATCAATGCTGCGGTATAGTCGGAACCTCCGCGTCCTAAATTAGTAATATCCCCGGTTTCTTTGTCAGAAGATATAAAACCCGGAATCACTGCTATCTGCGGTAAATTCTCAAATGTATCACGAATTAATCTGTTCGTAAGTTCTTTGTCCAACGTGTGCTTACCATACTTTGCTTCTGTCTTGATAAACATTCGTGAATCATACCACTCTGCACCTTTTATCAAGGTGGCTGTGATTAGTGAGGATAAACGCTCACCATAACTTACGATTGTATCAGATGTCTTTGCAGATAAATCTTTAATCAGGAATAGACCCTGAAAAATGTTTTTTAACTGATCGAGCATATTGCTCACTTTCATCTCCAACTTAGCCTTACTTTCTCCATCAGGAATGATTTCTTCAATCATACTGATGTGGCGGTCAAGTATCTCCTGATACTGCACCTCATACAAACGATTTCCTGAAGCGGCTAACTTTGAAGTACTGATAAGCTTATCAGTGATTCCACCCAATGCTGATACAACTACGATAACTGGTTCATTGGATGACTCTGCAATTTTCTTAACATTTAAAATGCTCTTGGCGGAACCTACGGATGTTCCACCGAATTTCATTACTCTCATGTATGTAAATTGCTTGTTTGTTATTAATCGAGGCAAAAATACAAATAATTATCATAATCGGGACTTTTTTACTTTTAATTTATCAACTAAAAGCAAAAAAAGAGGTTATCTCTCATGAGATAACCTCTTTAATAAAATATCTTCAATGGATCACTTTAGTGCACCCAATAGTTTTTTGCAAGTATCATTATTTGCATCCACACCTAAAACTTGGTTACAAATCTTGCGGCAAGTTTCTTTATCACTTGCACTCTTAGTCTTCGAGAAACGAGCATAATAATAGATCGCAGCCTGTTGACCTGAAGAAACGATTACCGGATTATAACGTGGATCATTCTTTTCTTGTGCTATCTCCATACATTTTGTATAGTAACCAGCCACTTCAATGTTTTTATAATCAGGGTCCATCGCTACATTAGTATGTCCTCTATAGAAATAGCCACGATAATCTTTAGGATCCATTTGAATGACTTTAGCAAAAATTGAATCAGCTCTCATTAAATAAGCTGTTTGCTGTTCCTTAGTAATGGTCTTCGATGTTCCTATATTATATAATTTCTTACCGAAACCTACATAATCATCTTCTGTAATTTTAGCAGGATCTTTTGACTTTAATAACTTTTCAAAAGCAATAATACTAGCATTATGATCACCTGCATTTTCATACATATCAGAAACGATACCGTACAAACTTGTTTTAGTTGAATCCAACTTAATTACAGATTCGAATGCTTGAGCAGCTTCAGGGTATTTCTTCTCAGCTTGATATAAACGTCCTAAATACATATAGTCAAAATAGGAAATAAGTCTAGGATCTTTTACTGTGCTCAAGAATTTTTGTGCATAAGTAGCAGCAGAATCAAAATTCTTCAACTCTACCAAACTGTACATTGCCATACGGTTGAATACAAAATTATTAGGATCACGAGCTAAACCTTTGTTAGCAATCTCCAAACATTTTGTATAATTACCATCCATCAACAATGCCATACAGTACTCAACTAAATCTTGATCCGTATCATTACCGGAAGCAACATAATCAGAGAATGCTTTTACAGCTTCGTCAAATCTGTTTTTATCATAATACAATTTTGCCAGCTCTTCATTAGCCAAAGAGAAAGTTGGATCTTGAGTTTTCAAGTCATTCAACTTTTGAATAGCTAAATCAGTATTTACATCCTTGTAAGCACGCGCATATTTGATATATGCATCTTTGCTATCTTTGTCAAGATAAATTGCCATCTCATAATTTTCGCAAGCCTTACCTGGATCTTTCAATGCCAAATAGTAGTCACCTTTAAACACGTATACAGGAGCATACTTGTTCTTCAATGTTTCAGCTCTAGTTTCATAAGAAAAAGCTGTATCGAATAGACCGGCAGATAAATAAGCCTGACCAACCTCTATCATCAAATCAACATTTTTCTTATTCTTGCCTTTCAACAATCCTTCAAAAGTTTCAGATGCTTGAGCAGCATTAGATTTGATCTGCAACTTAGCCAAACCCACTTGGTTATAGACAAAAGTTGGGTCAGCCTTCAAACCTTCATTATAATAGTAAGATGCAGAATCATTCATGCTCTCACCATAATATACATTTCCCAAGTAATAACAAGTCTCAGCCTTATTTGCAGTACCTGTAATCAGATCTTTAAGCAAAAGTTTTTTAGCTTGTCTAGAAAAGCCTGTTTTAAAAAAATAGGCGCCTTCACTCTCTTTTGCTTGAAGAGCGGACACACTCATAAATAAAGTAATGAGCGTGAGAAATGATAATGAATAAACTTTAAATTTCATTTGTTGCAAATTTAATCTTAATATTAATATGAATCTTTTACCTGAACTAAACGTACCGGCTGTGTTGCTGGTACTAGCGCAGATTTTAAAATTATTCTCTGCCCTTTATCAGTAGTAAGGAAATTAGAAAAGCCATGGGCTAATCCCTGATCACGAGGATCTGAACAAATTGTGTATACACTCCTCGTAAATGGATACGTTTGCAATGCAAGATATGCTTGATAAGGTTTCAAACAACTTTCAGAAGTGGCAATATTACTTGTCGTAACAGACATCACATTTACTCCCTTTTTGAAAGAAAGATTTGTTGTGTCGTTCTCTTCGTCAAGCCAATTTACACCAATTATACCAATAGCATTTTTAGTATGCATCACATAATTAAATACTTGTAAATTCGTTTTCTGAGCAAAAATTCGTGATTTGTCAAAGGGCTTGCCATTACAAATTGAATCGATTGCATAGCGTACAGTGCTTGAATTAGGATTATCAAAAACAACCTGTATATCACCCAATCCAGACGATGGAGCTAGCTGTTTCCACTTTGTTACTTTACCTGTCAATATATCACGAACCTGATCAACAGTTATCAAAGTGTCTTTGTTAGAACGATTAACGATCAGTCCTAAACCATCAGTCGCAAGCTTATCCTGATAAACAGGATATTGCTTGTTCTTGAAGTTTTGTAATTCACCTTGAGATAGTGTACGAGTAACTATAGCCAAACGCACACTATCTTTCAGTAATAAGTTTAATGCATCTACTTCACTACAATAAATTGGAGTTATAGTAGCTTCAGGATTAAGAGCCTCAAATACTTTTATCTCTTCATCTATTATTGGTTTGAAATTTTCATCTACAGCAATTTTTATATCACCTGACGTAAATGACTCAGTTGATGCTTGCTTCTTATTTGAATGACAAGACGTAATGCCAATAATACAAATGAAAGCAAATATAAAAGTATAAAAAGATCTTTTCCTAAACATAACTTTTATTGTAATCTAAATGTTATAGGTACAACATAATAAACCGGTACATTCACACCATTTTGTTTGCCTGGAATCCATCTCGGTAGCATTCTTACTACGCGAATAGCTTCTTTATCGCAATATGGATCCAAAGAACGTACAACTTTAGCATCAGTTACATCACCACTCTTTGAAACGACGAAGCGAACCATAACCTTACCTTGTACACCGTTCTCTTGAGAAATAGCCGGATATTTCAAGTTGTCACTAATGAATTTCAATAACTCAGAGTCACCACCAGGGAACTTAGGCATCTGTTCAACAGCCGTATATGGCTTGTCGTCCTCAACCTCTTTCTTTTCCTCTACGGGAGCTTGCTGCGTTGTGACTTGTTTCAAATCTGCAATATCAACACCTTTATCACTATTACCTTTCACATCGGCAATTGAAATAGCAGCATCTGTTTTTGTCAATTCTTCCTGAGACTTCATCTGATCTTCATCACGAACCTCATTATCCTTTGCAATCACAGGAGCTACGAATTTAATTGTAGTTTTTAATGGTGGTGGTGGGGGGGCAACCGGATTATATTTAATAATCTTCTTGTCCTTGATATCAGCTTCATCCAAAGTTGACAATTTAGTAACAGAAGTAATGCCCTGATCAGATTTCTTTGGAGTCAGCAAAGTGATAAGTTTAGGAAGACTGAAAACCACTACAGAGAATATCAATACGATAATCACAGACCAAGTGTGACGCTTGGGTGACTTCATTCGTATGCTATACGCTCCATAAGCCTTGTTCTTCCCCTCAAATATTAAATCACACCATTCGGGTGATGTTAAATCTATTTTTGCCATTTTCTTAACTTTTTAATGATCAACCTATTAATGAGCGCCTCCGCCTTTATAATTTGTGATCAAACCCTTATCTTGCTGAGTGATGGGGACTATTACATACTTACTTATACTACATATCTGCATTTCATCTAGCGCATCAATAAGATTCTTATAGGTTGCATCATCCGTAGCTTTGATAATAACTGTAGGAGTATTCTTTTGATCTTTAATTTTAGAAGCTTCCTGATCATATTGTTTCTGATTGATCTGAAGATTTGTCTTCTTTTGCTTTAAAGCTCTTATTTCTTGAATAACCTTCATGTTTTTCTTCATCAAAATATCACGAATGCCACTTGCATCATAAGAAGTTTGTTTCACGGATTCCTGTTTAGGAAGTCCTTCATAATAATATACCTTATTATTCTTTGATAAAAGAAGGGTTACTGCCAAAGATTCCTTAACCTTAGATTGTTGCTCCTTGTTAAGATTTTTATCATCTTTGGTAGGCATATTAATTTCCATCGTCTGAGGTTTGCTCAGAGAGGTACAAAGCATAAAGAAAGTGATCAACAACATGTTCATATCCACCATAGGCGTAAAGTCTACGCGGACATTCATTTTCTTTTGCTTACTTTTTTGTCTATTTGCCATTTTATATCCTCCTCTTACTTAGCTTCTTTGGGAACGACCTTCAAAGTTGTGATCAGATTATATCTGTTCTCTTTTAAGTCAAGCAAAGAATTCATCACATCTTTAATAACCTTGTATGGTGTATCTTGGTCAGCTTTGATAGCTATACGAAGATCTGGATTTACCTCATGCGCATGCTTGATCCATACTTTAAATTGGTTATTTGTACTATCAGTCGGAATACCCTGACTCTTCAATATACCATCCTTACTTTTGTCATCCAACGCTAAAAACGATTTCATTTTTGCGATAGGTATACCAAAAGTACTCTGAACTTGGAACTTCTTTATTTCAGCCGGAGAAAACTTCACGCCATAATCAGCACCTACTGATTCTAAAGTAGCCGCCATATCGGCTTGTTTGTCCAAGCTCATAAAGACCTTACCGTCCTTTGCTATCAATATAGACAGGATGTCTTTCTCAGGGATTTTTATCTCTGAGACAGACCCTGGAGTAGTAACTGTTACAGGAGCTTTCTTCACAAATGTTGAAGTCAACATAAAGAAGGTAAGCAAGAGCACAGTTACGTCACTCATCGCAGTCATATCGATAAAGACGCTTTTCTTTTTTATTTGAACTTTTGCCATAACTTATTTACTTATTCTCTTTAATTTACAGTTTTACGATTGCGAACTGAGATTATTTCTCGTGAGTTGCTGCAAAAGTCTGAACAATAGAGAATCCTACCTCGTCAAGGCTATAAGTTAATTTATCAATCTTATTTGTATAGTAGTTATAAGAGATAACAGCAAGAGCTGCAGTAATGATACCGAACGCTGTATTGATCAAGGCCTCAGAAATACCTTGTGATAAAGCCATAGAGTCACCAGAACCTCCAGAAGCCAAAGCAGCAAATGAACGGATCATACCAATAACGGTACCACAAAGTCCAAACAATGTACCCAATGTTGTAATAGTTGCAATAATAGGTAAGTTTTGAGACATCATAGGCAATTCAAGAGCAGTAGCTTCTTCCAATGATTTTTGGATAGCCAACTGTTTTTGATCTTTAGCTAAATCAGCGTTATTCTCTACTTCCTTGTATGTATCAAGTGTAGATGTAACAACATTAGCTACTGAACCTCTTTGTTTGTCACAAATGACTTTAGCACCATTGATATCACCTTTAGATAAAGCGACTTTAATATTCTCAACAAATTTTACCAAAGAGCCTTTACCAAAAGCTGTCTTCAAAGCGAAGTAACGTTCGATAGAAAGAGCGATTACAGTAAATAACAATGTGTGAATAATAGGAACGATAGGACCTCCTTTGTAGATTGTACCTAACATATTACCATCAACAGGACGGTTGTTAGTGTCACCATTTACAAAATTGTCAGCATTACCTAAAATGAAATGATAAACGCAAATTGCTATAACCAAGCAAATTACGATTACAATCCAAGCTGAATTAATACCTTGGAATCCTTGATTCTTTTTTACTTTCTTAGTTTCCACTTTCTTTTGAGTAGTTTCCATAATAGTTTTTTTTTAAACAATTTATTTTTAGAAATTAATAATTCACTTTTTTAATAATGACCTAATACATTATTATTGCAGCGATTCACGGCAAAAATAGAAACAAAAAGGTAAACCCTTTAAGATTTTACACATTTTTATTACTATTTGAATGGATTTCATTCCTCTTAACTACCTATAATCGTTGCAACCTCATTAATGCGACAAATATATGAATAATATTTTAATTGATACAAAGAAAAAAAGGAAAAAAGTTGGGAAAACTTCTAAGAACGGCAGATATTAGTAAAAGATAAAAAAGAGTTATACAATATAACAGTTGAAGCAGCAAAATATTAATGAAATAGAAGGATAGAAGAACAAAGAGTTATAAACAGCGTTTATAAACAAAAAGAAACGAGGGGAGTAATCAATACTGATTTACTCTCCTCGTTCTTATAAAATGGCGACTACCTACTCTCCCACTGTTACGCAGTACCATCGGCGTGATCAGGCTTAACTTCTCTGTTCGGAATGGGAAGAGG
>Ga0302205_10000011_pt1 | contig 148023 bp, 113 predicted proteins | sample II_Fen_E1_3_FD_194582 | JGI IMG/M metagenome (GOLD analysis project Ga0302205, IMG submission 194582) | Peat permafrost microbial communities from Stordalen Mire near Abisko, Sweden - II_Fen_E1_3 | ecosystem: Environmental > Terrestrial > Soil > Wetlands > Permafrost | place: Sweden: Abisko...
TTCGACAAAACGCCATTGCAAAAATTGCTCAATGTGAAAGAGAAAATTCAAATCGTCGAAAATCAAGAAGTCAAAGAACTTTTGTTGTTTTAGTTAAATCTATTAACAATTTAATGCATCAACAGTAGTTGCAGTTAATTAATTATATGTATTTTTGATACCTGGAATTTAATTTGAATAAAGTGTAACAAGCTAAAAATCATCAAAATGAAAAAAGTACTATTCTTAACCGGAGATTTTACAGAAGATTATGAGACCATGGTTCCTTTTCAAATGCTTGAAATGGTTGGTTATGAAGTTCATACCGTGTGTCCTGATAAGGTAAAGGGCGATAAGGTAAAAACGGCTATTCATGACTTTGAGGGTGATCAGACGTATACAGAAAAGCCCGGTCATAATTTCGTTCTAAATTATAGTTTTAATGATGTGGTGGTGAGCGATTACAGCGGTTTGGTCATTGCAGGAGGCAGAGCCCCTGAATATCTGAGACTAAACCAGAAAGTAATCGAGATAGTGAAATACTTTTTTGAACAGAATAAACCGGTTGCCGCAATATGCCACGGTATTCAGATTCTAACTGCTGCCGATGTAGTGAAAGGGAGAAAACTCACAGCATATCCTGCTGTAGGACCGGAAGTCACGTTAGCAGGAGGCGAATTTCAGTCTATTCCGGCGGATGGGGTATACGTAGATGGAAATCTGGTTACTTCTCCTGCATGGCCTGCTCATCCGGGCTTTATCCGTGAATTTTTAAAAATTATGGGTGCGAAAATTGAAATTTAGTTTCCCAACGTGATGATAATCAGAGCCTGTTTGTAGTATATGTTTTTTTTAAAAGAGAAAGAAGCAAAATAAGAGCAACAAGTATTATTTTTGCAAAAAAAAGAAAAACTAAAATTTATGGCAGAAGACAAAAAAGAACCGTGGCTGAATTATTTGGCCTTAACCACTATTATTTTTGCAGTGGCAGCAACTTTATCCACGTTTAAAGGCGGTGGATATTCTACCCGATCGATGTTAAGTCAGGAACAGGCTTCCAATAAATGGGCGTATTATCAGAGCAAGAGTCTGAAGTTATATCTTTATGAAACACAAAAAGATGTGCTTGAGCTGGATACCAAAAGGATGAAAAAAGAGGATGCCCCCGCCCTGGAGGCATATCAGAAAAAGATAGCTGAATACGAGAAGTCAACCAAAAGGTATGATAAAGAGAAAGCAGATATAAAGAAGGATGCCGAACATTTTGAAGTGCTTCGCGATGACGCACAGACGCATTCGCAGGCTTTCGGAATGGCGGTCATTTTCCTTCAGATTTCCATCCTGTTATCTTCGATAGCGGCTTTGATCAAACGGAAATATTTGTGGATTATCGGAATCGGAGTAGGGGCAGTCGGATTAGTCTATTTTATAAACGGATTCCTGTTGTTTCTTTAAATCAGACGTTTGTTTTTATTGTTTAAAGGCGTCGGTAATTCTTTGTATTTCCGGAACATTGTTCCGAATGAATTGTTGAGTAGCTATTTATGCAACTTTCAGGAAATAAGATATGTATTACGGGATGTGCTGCCGGTATCGGGCTTGGACTTACCGAGAGGTTTGTAAAGGAAAATAATACCGTGCTGATTTGCGGACGAAGAGCATCGGCATTACAATGATTTTATCGATGTTGTTTTCGACCAATTAAAAGAACAAAAAAACGGAAGTTGCCGTCGGATTTAGTGAAGGGTTGCTTAAATCGGGATCCGAAGAAATACAAAAGGCTTTTGCCCGCATAAATCCGTTGTTATGATTGGAAAATTGATAGCTCAAATTTAGAAAGGCGGATAGGATATTCGCCTTTTCTGTTTGATTCTTTTTTTAAGTCAACAGAGTTAGATGGATTAAAAATTATTTAACAAGTCCTTATGCACGTTAGACTATATTGACGAGTTTGGAATGTATTAAAAAAATGTTGTACTTTTGCAGTTCAAATTTCGAACGTTAATTCAGATTGAGCAATCAACATCTCACATGGCAAAAAATAAAAAACCACTTCCTATTCTTGAAAAAATCACCATTACCGACATTGCCGCAGAAGGAAAAGCAATTGCAAAAGTAAACGACATTGTGGTATTTATACCTTTTGTGGTACCCGGAGATGTGGTTGATTTACAGGTTACGCGTAAAAAAAGTCATTTTATGGAAGCGCGTGCCATATATTTTCATAGCTATGCTGAGGCCCGAACAGCGGCAGTATGCGAACATTTTGGAATTTGCGGAGGCTGTAAATGGCAAATTCTTCCTTACAGCGAACAAATAAGATACAAGCAAAAGCAAGTCGTTGATGCCCTGACACGCATAGGGAAAATAGAATTGCCCGATATATCACCCATTATAGGATCGAAAAGAACCGAATTCTACCGGAATAAGCTGGAATTTACGTTTTCCAATAAACGGTGGAGGACGTTTGAAGAGATTGCGGAAGGAAAAGAATTCGACACCATGAATGCCGTCGGATTTCATATTCCCGGACAATTCGATAAAGTGCTTGACATTAAAAAATGCTGGCTACAGAAAGATATTTCGAATCAAATCAGAAATGAGATAAGACATTATGCTCTGGAACAGGAGCTTACTTTTTTTGATTTAAGGAATCAGGAAGGGTTCTTGCGTACGATGATGATACGTACCACTTCTACCGGCGAGCTGATGCTGATCATGGTGTTCTTCCATGAAGACAAAGAAGCACAGGAAGCCTTATTGCAACATCTAGCCGATAAATTTCCCGAAATAACATCGTTATTATACATTATTAATTCGAAAGCCAACGATACGATAACCGATCAGGAAGTATTGGTTTTCAAAGGAAACGAGTGTATTTATGAAGAGATGGAAGGCCTTAAGTTTAAGATCGGTCCCAAATCATTTTATCAGACGAATTCGGAACAGGCATACGAACTCTACAAGGTGACACGTAACTTTGCACAACTTACCGGAAATGAACTGGTGTATGACCTGTACACCGGGACCGGGACAATTGCCAACTTTATTGCTCATCAGGCAAAGCAGGTTATTGGCATAGAATATGTACCGGAAGCCATTGAAGATGCTGTAATAAACTCACAGTTAAACAATATTGACAATACCTTGTTTTATTCAGGTGATATGAAAGACATCCTGAATGCTTCCTTTATAGAGAAGCATGGCAAGCCGGATGTAATTATAACAGATCCACCACGTGCAGGAATGCATGAAGATGTTATTAAGGCTATACTTATTGCGGAACCAAAACGAATTGTATATGTAAGTTGTAATCCGGCCACACAGGCACGGGATTTGAATTTACTGGACAGTAATTACAGGGTCGCAGCAATACAACCCGTTGATATGTTCCCTCATACACATCATGTTGAAAATGTAGTCCTTCTTGAACGAAAATAATATCATAAAACAATATCTCAAATAACTTACCGTTGAATTAATCTATTTTTCACAACTCATTCTTAACAGCCAAAAAAAATATATTCATATGCAAAAGCAGATTTTCCAAACAAATTCATCAACTCGTTGGAAGAGTTTTATTTGGGCAGTACGGATTTTGTTAGTTTTTCTAGTCGTTATAATAGCTTCAGTGACTATTTCCCTGCTTAACAAGCGGGATTATGATTTAAAAGTTCTTACCTATAATGAAAAGAAATTGCCGGATATCAATACGGATAAATCGAAAGCATTTATTTCAAAAACGGAGCAAATGGCTTTTGCAAAACATTTGGAACGTTTCAGAAGAAGGCATAAAAATCTTCGAAAGAACAGATCACATATAAAAAGTAACGCTACAGCCGAAGCTGCTAAATTTTTACCTGTCAGAGGAGGGTTCTATGTAAACTGGGATAAGAATTCGTCGATCTCCCTGCATAAGAATATCAGCCAACTCAATATGGTGTTGCCGGAATGGATTTTCCAAAAGAATGCAAAAGGAGATCTGGATGTACACATTGAAAACGAAACACTTGATTTTATACAGAATCATAAGGTAGCCGTAGTCCCGATGTTGAGTAACTTTTTCAACAAGAGGTGGAATGGCGACAGTACGTTTGTGATGTTGAAGAATCCGAAGACACGGAGGGTATTAATATCCCGTATAAAGAATTTGCTTGATAAGAATGATTTTCAAGGAATTAATATCGATTTGGAAAGTCTTCCAAAAGGAGCGCATCCTTATATGCTTCAGTTCTCAAAAGAACTTTCCACAACGCTTCATGCCGAAGGGTATATAACGACCATTGACATCAATCCGACTGATGAAGGGGTCACTTATAAAGATATATCGCAATATTATGATTTTATCTTTTTAATGGCATATAATGAACATTCGCCGGATGACGCTCCCGGAAGTAATTCATCGTTGAACTTTGTTGAAAATTCACTGGATGCAGCCATGAAAGATGTAGCATCCGATAAAATCGTATTATGCGTCGGATCGTATGGTTTTGACTGGCAAAAAGGAAAATCCGGTGAGAGGATAACCTATCAGGGACTTATTTCGAGGGCTAAAGAATATAATGAGCCTGTTTATTTTGACTTTGCCAAATCGGATTTGACGCTTTACTATTATGATGATGAAGGTAATGAACACGAAGCTCATTGTAATGATGCTGCGGGGACTTTCAATATCATGCGTACTGCTCAGGATTACAATGCGGCCGGAGTGTCGTTATGGTATCTGGGCTCAGGGGATGAGCGGATATGGAATTTTTATTCGCAGGACCTGGATGAGAATTTCTTGAAATTAAAGCCATTTAATTACAAACCATTAGAATATATCAATTCCATATTGGCCGTCAATTATGAGGGGAAAGGAGAAATCCTGGAAATGATAAATGAACCCGATCATGGTCATACTAAATTGGAATTTAATAATCCCGATCAACTTATTACCGATGAGAAATATCTGTCACTTCCGAGTGCATACCTGATCAAGAGATTCGGAGCCAATGATTCAAAAAAGATAGCCCTGACATTTGATGATGGACCGAATCCGGATTATACCCCTAAGATTTTAGATATACTAAAAGCAAAGAAATGTCCTGCAACATTTTTTGTCATAGGAGGAAATATCCAAAACAATATTCCCCTTTTAAGGAGAGAGTATAAAGAAGGACATGAGATTGGCAATCATACCTATACACATCCCGACTTAGACTTAACTTCGGATAACCGGGAAAGAATAGAGCTACGTTCAACCAGATTGCTGATAGAAAGTATTCTGGGACATTCAACACTTTTATTCAGGGCTCCTTCGTTGAATGATGCAGAACCGACTAATCTGACTCAGATCAGGGGACTGGCTATAGCTCATAATGAAGGCTTTATAAGTGTGACATCTTTTATTGATACCAACGACTGGGAAGAAGATGTAACGGGAGATTCCATTATGGCAAGGGCCGTAAAGCGCATACATGATGGAAATATCATGTTGATGCACGATGCCGGTGGTATCCGATCGGAAACAGTCGAAACTTTACCTCGTATTATTGATTACTACAGGGCACATGGATATGAATTTGTAACGGTTTCGGCTTTGATGGGCAAAACCCGTGATCAGGTAATGCCTCCAGTGAAATCACAATTCGGATTCACGGATACGCTGGACCTGATATTCTTTACATTGACCTTCTTGTGGGAACATTTTTTGGATGGATTCTTTGTCGTAGCGATATTACTGATAATTTCGCGTCTGCTTGCTATTGGTATTTTGGCTGTCATACAACACTGGAAGGAAAAGAGATCAAAAGTAATACAGCGGGTCTATTCACCCAAAGTAAGTATTATTGTTCCTGCATTTAATGAAGAAGTGAATGCCATTCGGACAGTAGATTATTTGTTGAAATCGACTTATCCAAACCTGGAAGTAATATTTGTTGATGATGGTTCTATGGACCAGACTTATACGATCGTTAAATCGAAGTTTGAGAACAATTCAAAGGTAAAAGTGCTGACAAAACCTAACGGAGGGAAAGCTGCCGCATTAAATTTTGGAATAGAACAATCTTCGGGTGAGATATTGGTTTGTATTGATGCAGATACTATTTTACCGTCAGATGCTATTTCAAGAATGATACCTTACTTTGCGGAAGGCAAAGTTGGTGCTGTAGCAGGGAATGTAAGAGTTGGTAATACATTGAATATACTTACTACGTGGCAATCTATTGAATATACGACCAGTCAGAATTTTGACCGTCGTGCCTATGATGCCGTAAATGCTATTCTGGTTGTACCGGGTGCTATCGGAGCATTCCGAAAAACAGCTATGACTGATATAAATGGGTTTACTACCGATACGTTGGCTGAAGATTGCGATCTGACATTAAGAATGCTCCGTGCCGGGTACGTCATACGGACCTGTAATGAAGCGTTGGCTTTGACAGAAGCTCCGGAAACACTTAAGATGTTTTTAAAACAACGTGCACGCTGGACATTCGGTATGATGCAAAGTTTCTGGAAACATCGTGATTTGTTGTTTAGCTTTAAGAAAGCAAATATAGGATGGGTTGCACTTCCAAATTTACTTATCTTCAATTTTATTATTCCGCTTTTCTCGCCTTTGGTAGATATTTTATTTATTGTGGGACTGTTCACCCATGATTCGGCTCAATACGTTTTCTTTTACATGTTGTATTATTTCATTGATTGTCTGATAGCATCACTTGCTTATCATTATGATCACCAGAAATTCACGCCAAAAAAGGCTCTGTATTTGTTTGTACAACGTTTTATATACAGGCAATTATTGTTCTTTGTCTTATTCAAAGCCTATAATAAAGCCATAAAAGGAGAACTTGTCAGTTGGGGTGTTTTGAAAAGAACGGGAAATGTAAAAGATTAAGCTTAATATTTTAAAAAGCACCTGATTTTAGCCAATGTTTGCTGATATATACCTATATATTTGAAATAATTGAATTTCAAATATATAGGTATATACTGGATAGAAACCGTTTTAAAATGTTGGCAGTTGAAATTATTTTGTGTTATTTTGCATGATCTTTTGAGTTTTAATTTTAACAAGTATATTTATGTCCTTAATAATCCGTGAGGTTACATCTAAAAAAGAATTAAAAAGGTTTATCTGGTTTGGAATTAATCTTTATAAAGATTGTGAGTTTGCTGCCCCCCCGTTATTAATGGATGATTTGCTTAATTTGAGTAAAGGAAAAAATCCGGCACTGGATTTTTGTGAAGCAGCTTATTTTTTGGCGTATAAGAACAATAAGATAGTAGGTCGTATTGCCGTTATAATTAATTCGGTAGCCAACGAGACCTGGGATCAAAAGAGAGCCCGTTTTGGTTGGGTTGATTTTATCGATGACGAAGATGTTTCAACAGCACTGTTTGACACTGCTATAGCTTGGGCAAAATCAAAAGGGATGAATGCTATTCACGGTCCACTTGGTTTTACCGATTTTGATCATGAAGGCACGTTGGTGGAAGGATTTGATAGAATGGGTACATTAGCCGGCATTTATAATTATTCCTATTATCCTCGCCATATTGAAAAATATGGTTTTATTAAAGATATTGACTGGAAAGAATATCTTATTACGATACCTGAAGTATTTCCGGAAAAATATTTCAGGATAGCTGATATAGTAAAAAGTAAATTCAATTTAACTGCAAAGCATTTTACATCAAGGAAAGAGATTGTGGAAAATTATGCAAAGAAGATCTTTGATTTGTTGAATTTATGCTATCAGAATTTATACGGTTTTTCAAAGCTTAATGAAAAACAAAAACACTTTTATATCGGACTTTATTTTAGCTTTTTCAGACTTGATACAGTTAGCATTATTGTAGATGAAAAAGATGATGTCATTGCATTGGGAATAGCGATGCCAAGTTTTACTAAGGCTTTACAAAAAGCCAAGGGACGTCTTTTACCATTTGGATGGTTTTACATGCTTCGGGCTCTGAAAAAAAATGATATCGTCGATCTATACCTTATGGCTGTTCATCCCGATTATCAGAGTAAAGGTGTAAATTCTATTTTATTTGCAGAGCTTATGCCCCGATTTGCGAAAAACGGTTATAAATTTGCCGAAAGCAATCCTGAACTTGAAACAAACACACGCATGTCCTCGCAATGGGGAAGTTTTGAATATGTAAATCACAAGTTAAGAAGGGTTTATATAAAAGACATATGATCAACTATAAATAAAGAGCAGTAATTTACCCTACTGCTCAAATTTTTTATCAACATCTTGAAATTGTAGTTGTTTCAACAGATGTAGAGCAAATTATTTCATTCAAATTAAAAATGACATATAAATTTGATTTTTTAGTTATTGGTAGCGGTATGGCCGGTATAAGCTTTGCGCTTAAAGCCGCTAAATATGGTAAGGTAGCTTTGCTATGTAAAACTACACTGGACGAATCCAATACTTCGTATGCTCAGGGGGGTATTGCTTCGGTAACATACCAACCGGATACTTTTGAAAAGCATATTGAAGATACCCTTATTTCGGGAGATGGGCATTGTAATGTGGCTGCAGTAGAAAAAATAATTCGGGAAGCTCCGTCCCAAATCGAGGAATTAGTTCAATGGGGAGTTGATTTTGATAAGGATGAACAAGGCCTTTTTGATTTGCACCGTGAAGGAGGGCATTCAGAGCACCGGATTTTACATCACAAAGATAATACAGGTTACGAAATACAGGAAAGTTTAATCCGTCAGGTGAAAGCACACCCTGAGATAGATGTTTTCGAACATTATTTTGCCATTGAGATTTTGACTCAACATCATTTAGGGCAAATAGTAACACACCATACGCCCAATATCGAATGTTACGGGGCTTATGTGTTGAATCAACAATCGAATAATATACATACATTTCTTTCGAAAGTAACACTGTTGGCGACAGGTGGAATCGGGAGTGTTTATTCGACCACCACAAATCCTGAAATAGCCACCGGTGATGGTATTGCCATGGTACATCGCGCCCGGGGAATTATTAAAGATATGGAGTTTGTACAATTCCATCCCACTGCATTATATCACCCCGGAGACCGACCAACTTTTTTGATAACGGAAGCAATACGCGGTTATGGAGCTGTGTTACGGACTCAGGATGGCAAAGAGTTTATGCAGAAATATGATGAGAGAGGTTCTTTGGCTCCCCGCGACATAGTCTCCCGTGCTATCGATAATGAAATGAAAATGCGTGGAAGTAATTATGTTTATTTGGATGTAACGCATAAAGACGCTGAAGAAACAAAAATGCATTTTCCACATATCTATAAAAAATGTTTGGAACTTGGAATTGATATAACCAAGGATTATATTCCGGTGTTGCCTACGCAACACTATTTGTGCGGCGGTATAGTAGTAGATTTGAATGCAAGAAGTTCTATTAATCGTTTGTATGCAGCCGGAGAATGTTCGTGTACCGGGCTTCACGGAGCAAATCGATTGGCATCGAACTCATTGCTCGAAGCAATTGTCTATGCAGATACCGCTGTAAAAGATGCCGTAAAGATAATTGGCAACCTAACATATAACGAATCAATTCCCTGCTGGAATGACGAAGGAACTTCACTTCCTGAAGAAATGGTGTTAATAACACAAAGCTTTCGTGAGGTAGAACAAATAATGAGTACCTATGTCGGAATAGTGCGTTCAAATCTTCGGTTGAAAAGAGCTCTCAACAGATTAGAAATTCTGTACAGGGAAACAGAACATTTATTTGAAAAATCAGTAGTTTCGAGAGAAATATGTGAACTTCGAAATGTTATCAGTGTTTCTTACCTGATTATAAAACAAGCTTTATTACGTAAAGAAAGCCGTGGATTACATTATACGGTCGATTATCCGGAACGAATGAAAAATGAGTCGTAAAACAAGCTAAATACAGTGAACCTTTTTAATAAAATGCTGATGAAAAGAATACTTACACTTTTATTTTCGATCATCGCTGTAACAGGTCTTTTTGCTCAAAATAATCAAAAAGGAGACTCTCATTCCGCAAATCAAAATGTAGTCATAAGAATTGAAGGATCCAACCAAAATGGTTGGATAAAGGTTGATAATGATGAATCGGCAGTAACCAGCATACCCGCAGCAGGGAATGAGAATGTCAGTTTCAACGCTTCAGCTGAAGGTATTTATGTTACGATACTCAGCGGAACGAATAGAATCAAGTTATATGCTTTAACAGGCCAACTACTGGCAAATGGAGAATTGTCTCAGGGACGTTTCTTTATATTTGCTAAAAAGGGCATTTATCTTTTAAAGGTAAATAACAAAACATATAAAGTAACCTGCAAATAACACTGTATAACAATTGCGATAAATTAATATTTAGGATACTTTCAGAAGGAGCATTCATTTAATAAAAAATAAAGAAATATGATCAAACACATTGTTTTTTTCGGCTTGGCGGATAGCGCTGAAGGAAAATCAAAAGCAGAAAATGCGCAGATAATTAAAACGGAATTAGAAAATCTGATTCATTTTATTCCTGAATTAAAAAAGATAGAAGTAGGTATTAATTATCCACAGGCTTCAAAAACTAACTACGATATCGCATTATACTCAGAATTTGATAATTTTGAAGCTGTTGACATCTATCAGGAACATCCGGCGCATAAAAAAGTAGCCGCTTATATAGGAAAGGTGAAAACTTCACGTGCTGCCGTTGATTACGAAATTTGATTTCCGATTTGGATACGTGCTTATTTCATAGAATTGGGAGTAAAAAGAATAAGAGAATGTGATTGGAGTGATAGAGATCTTCATTTCTCATGTGTTTTTTTAAAATAAATGATTTAAAATGCGTAAAACACAAAAATAATGTTTACTTTTACAGCAAATTTACCTTTATATTATTAACCATTTAAATGTAAAATCATGTCTGTTAACAAAGTTATTTTAGTGGGACATGTAGGGAAAGATCCCGAAGTCCGTTATTTAGAAAAAAATCTTGCAGTTGCAAATTTCACCCTGGCAACTACAGAAAGAGGATTTACTGCACAAAATGGGACACAAGTACCAGAACGAACGGAATGGCACAATATTGTAGCCTGGAGAGGATTGGCGGAAATTGCCGAAAGATATATCCAAAAAGGGACTCTGTTGTACATTGAAGGAAAGATTCAAACACGTACGTATGATAAGGACGGAATCAAACGTTACATAACTGAAGTCTACGCTGAAAATCTTGAGCTATTAAGTAAAAAACCTGAAAATACTGGAGTAGCCACTACTGTTGCCGCCCCAGTATCAGAAAACATTCAGCCACCTTCCAATACCGCCGATGATCTGCCATTTTAATCATGACGTTTCGGATCAATAATATAAAAAACCACTTCAACATATGGAGTGGTTTTTTAATGGGGAAAACAGAAGAAATTTACAGAAACACTTTCTTTTGAACCATTTGAAAATTGAATAAAGAGTATTTGAAACTCAAAATAGAATTGCTTAAAATAAATCAGTTGAAAGGAGTAGCTTAAATTTATCATATTATTGACTCTGAATTGGTCTGCTTTTTATAATTTTGCAAAGAACGATTATGGATTCAAATTAAAAATTTTCTTCGGCGTAAAGAGGATTTATTGATACTGTTTGCAATTGTTTTAGATTGAATTAAACTTTTTAAAAATGAAAAGATATATAAACCTAATTGTTACTGTCCTGTTGGCCCTAATAATTGTTTCATGTGCTAAATCGGAAAAAGAAACAGAAGTGGTTGATTTACTTCCGGTAAGGAATGGAGCAGCTTTCAGATATGTTGATCCAACAGGGAAGATCGTTGTGAATCCACAATTTAAAGAAGCTACTATTTTCAGGAACGGACTGGCTTTGGTTCAGCTTTTAGGTGTCAAACCTACGTGGGGATTTATTACAGACGATGGCACCTTTGCTATAAAGGCTATTTATAAGGAAGCAACTATTTTTAGTGATGGTGTTGCCTGGGTTGTTTCAGGAAACGGTGCACCCCAAGCTATAAACCAGCAAGGAGATTCTGTATTCACGCTTAAAGCGGCAAAATCGGTTCGTGTTTTTAAAAATGGACTTGCAGCCTTTTGCGTCAGCGTTGACAGCCTTAATGTGAAATGGGGATTTGTAGATAAAAAGGGGACTATCAGGATACCTCCACAATTTTTGGCTGTAGGTAATTATAGCGATGGGAAATGTGCTGTTTCCAACGCTGCCGGAGAATGGGGATATATAGATCAGGAAGGAAAGCTTTGTATAAATTATCAATATACGAATGCCAATGGTTTTGCTAATGGAAAGGCAATCGTGCAGTCGGGGAAGGAGTGGGGAGTTATTGATGACAAAGGAAAGTTTGTAATCAATCCTCTGTTTTCCGATATGAAAGCTGATAAGGATCAGTATTTGATTAAACAAAATAATAAATGGGGCTGGTGTGACGGCACTGGCAAAATAACCATTGATCCGCAATTTATCGAAGCATATCCCTTTAATGGAAATGAACTGGCTCCGGTTAAATCAGGTGATAAGTTTGGATTTGTCAATCGTAAAGGGAAACTGGTTATAGATGCACAGTTTGATGATGCTTTACCTTTTAGCGGTAAGATAGCCTGGGTTGTAAGCAGGGGAAAAGGAGGTTTTATTGATAAAGACGCTAAATACGTTATTCAACCTCAATATGACGCTATTTCGGATGATTTAAAGGCTTATTTGTTGAATGGAACATCAATATATGAAAGTGTAAATACAGATTATTTTGATATGTCTGCCATCATAAACAGGATAAAACGGGAAATTACTGTAAATACTGTGTCAGGCATGAATTTTAATACCCCTATGTCACTAATTTACAAGAAATACAAAAAAACAGATGCTGATTTTATAAAAAGCAATACAGAACATAAAATAATTTCCGCAGAAAGAATATCAAATGATGCTACTTTGGATTTCTTTATATTGGGGACGCCCTGGAACGAAAAATATAATGGTAATCTTGGGTTTAGTTACACACTTAAACCGAATTATAAACATACCGGATTTTCGTATCGGTTTAATTTATCTGGAAAAGGAATAGGTAAAGAGGATTTAATATTAAAATCACTTGAAACAGCATTAAATGGTTATACTAAAGATCAAAAGCATTCAAATGAAGATGTAATCATTCTACAAAGTAAGTTACAACTCATTGTTGGTCTTAAGCAAAAGGGTATGATCATAGTAGCTGTTTATCCGGTAACACCTGAAAATTTACAAATGATAGATCTTAATTATGGTGATGGTACGGAATCAGATTCAATAACTGTCGGATCAGATACGGTCTCAACAAAATAATTAAGATTATAAACGGATAAGATCAGGATAACCTTTCTTTCCTTTTTGTTTGATAAGCGGTGGTAAATTGAATGATATATGCAAGATGTATTTGATGAGAAGATCAAAATGTCGGATTGAAATCTTAAAAAGGTTATTTCTCATATTCCTTTCTTTTTTGTATATTTGCATTTTATCCGAAATTGGAATAAAACTGTAAAACTCAAACATGTTATTTTCCGAAATAATTGGTCAACAGGAAGTTAAAAAGAGATTTATTCGTACGGTAGCCGAACAGAGGATACCGCACGCTCAGCTTTTGCGTGGACCGGAGGGTGTAGGAAAATTAGGGTTGGCAATTGCTTATGCCCAGTATATTTGCTGCGAAAACAGAACCGAGAAAGATTCATGTGGCGTGTGTCCATCCTGTATAAAGTATAAAAAACTGGCTCATCCCGATTTGCATTTTGTTTTCCCGGTGATAAAACCGGCTAACAAGACCAGCGTAGTGTGTGATGATTTTATTGCTGATTTTCGATCAATGATCCTTAATACTCCATATTTTGGTGTAAACGAGTGGTATGCGAAAATATCGGGAGATGCCAAACAAGGCATGATTTATGGTAATGAAAGTGAAGAAATTATCCGAAAACTGAGTCTTAAAACCTATGAGTCAGAGTATAAAGTGATGATTATCTGGTTGCCGGAGAAGATGAATATAGCTTGTGCCAATAAGTTGTTGAAAATACTTGAAGAACCACCTGAAAAAACAGTTTTCCTGTTGGTTTCAAATGAGCCGGATCAATTACTTGCCACTATTCTTTCACGGACACAACATATTCAGATCCCACGGTTGAGCGAAATTGAGATTACCAATGCCTTATTTAAAAATGACAAGTTGGAAATTGATGTCGAAGATGCAAAATATGCTTCCCATATTGCAAGTGGCAGTTATTTGAATGCTATTGCGATTTTGAATGAGGGTGATGAAAATAAGCTGAATTTCGAACGTTTTAGGATGGTCATGCGTTTAGCATGGATGGTTGGCAACAAGAAGGATCATGCTTCGCTCAAAACGTTGAAGAAATGGTCGGATGATATGGCTGCTGCAGGTATTGGACGTGAACGTCAGAAGAATTTTCTGACATATGCTCAGCGTCTAACCCGTGAAAATTTTATACGAAATTTACAACAGCCGGAGCTCAATTACTTAACTTCAGTGGAAGCTGATTTTTCACAGAATTTTTCTCCATTTATTCATGAGCGAAATGTGGAAGGCCTAATGACTGAGTTTGCTTTGGCAGAACGACATATAGAACAAAATGTAAATGCAAAGATGGTATTCTTTGACTTGACATTAAAAATTATTATGTTGTTGAAGAAGTAGAACTCTGCTAATAACTGATTTAGTCTATGAAAACAACAAATAATATCGCGCTGTAATTGTCATTAGGTTAGTGCCATGAAGTTAATGTTGCGAAGCAAATATCAAAATAAAAAATGGATTACAAACTAGATACCGGCGGATGCCGAATGAATAAGAAGGGTTGCCAGCGCAATTCAACACAGAAACTAAGTACATTCGACTGGATGTGTGACTTGCCGGAGACACACGGGGATACTGATTTTGTGGAAGTGCAATTTAAAAATACACGTAAAGGCTATTTCTTGAACAGTACTAAAATTCCACTTGAAAAAGGAGATGTGGTTGCAGTGGAATCTTCACCAGGTCATGATATAGGTGATGTTACATTGGTCGGAAGACTGGTGCTGTTGCAAATGAAGAAATACAACGTTCATCCCGAAAAAATTGAAGTTCGTCGTGTTTACCGGAAGGCAAAAGAAACTGATTTAGAAAAATATCAGGAAGCCAAAGCTAAGGAGCAGGAAACAATGATTAAAGCCCGTCAGATTGCCGAAAGTTTAAAGCTCAATATGAAAATAGGAGATGTTGAATATCAGGGGGATGGTAATAAGGCTATCTTTTATTATATTGCAGATGAGCGTGTTGATTTTAGACAACTGATAAAGGTTTTTGCTGAGACTTTTCGAGTCCGTATTGAGATGAAGCAAATAGGAGCTCGTCAGGAAGCCGGAAGAATTGGGGGTATTGGTCCCTGTGGTCGTGAATTGTGCTGTTCCGGTTGGATGACAAACTTTAATTCGGTTTCAACCAGTGCTGCACGTTATCAGGACATTTCATTAAATCCTCAAAAGCTTGCCGGTCAATGTGCTAAACTGAAATGTTGTATGAATTATGAATTAGATTCATACATGGATGCTATCAAAAATTTCCCTTCTAAAGAAATTCAGCTTGAAACCATTGATAATACCTATTATCATTTTAAAACCGATGTATTTAAAGGAATTATTTCATATTCAACTTCTCCAAACTTTGGTGCTAATGTAGTTGCTATTTCAGCGAAACGCGCTAAGGAAGTTATAGCCTTAAATAAAAAAGGTCAAAAACCCGATTTTCTTGATGATCATTCTGATGATGAAGTCATACCAACACCCATAGATTATGAGAATGGTGTAGGCCAAGATAGCTTGACCCGATTTGACACAACGAAAAAACGTCCAAGCGGGAAATCAAATAAACGTCCCGCCAATCGATCTGCTAATCGACCTCAGCCAGCAAAATCCGAATCCACTGAGAAGAAAACAAATTCACCCAGATTTCAAAAACCTGTAAAGAAGAATGACACAGATGTCAAAAAGAATAAAGAATAAAAGTTTTTTTGCGATATTTTTTTCGCTGTTTATTGTTGGTTGTACAAGTAATGATGTTTATTTTCAGTATAAATCGGTTGCAACAAAAGGCTGGAATAAGGATAGCTTATATTGCTTTGATGTTCCTATCGACGATATTTCTGCAACATATAATGTCTATGTAAATGTCAGGAACAGAACTGAATATCCGTATCAGAATCTTTGGTTGTTTTTAAGTAAAACTACTCCCGATAAAATCCAAACAAAAGACTCTATTGAATGTTATCTGGCTGATCAACGTGGAAAGTGGCTCGGGTCAGGTCTCGGATCTATTATGGAAATGCCTGTTTTATACCAACAGAAAGTCAGATTTAAGACCAAGGGGACTTACCATTATAAAATTGTTCATGGAATGCGGGATAGCATACTGACCGGAATTAATGATATTGGAATGCGGGTTGAGAAAGTAAGTAGTAAGTAGTAAGCTGTCAATAGTAAATTCTAAAATAGTAAATAATATAGTGGGTAAGAATAAATTGGCTAAGTTTGCCGATATGGAGGAGTTTCCGCATGTCTTTCAGGTGTCATCACATGTTGTGCGTGAAGGTGTGAGCTTTGAAATGAAAGGACAGTGGAATGAATTGTTTTTTAAAAATAATCGTCCTATTGTATTGGAGTTAGGCTGTGGAAAAGGTGAGTATACTGTCGGATTGGGGGAACTTTTTCCAGAGAAAAATTTTGTGGGTGTTGATATAAAAGGCGCCAGATTATGGACCGGAGCGAAAGATTCTTTTGAAAAGTCAATGACGAATGTAGCCTTTTTACGCACTAATATCGAAATGATTCATCATTTTTTTGCTAAAGATGAGGTGAGCGAAATATGGTTGACTTTTCCTGATCCTCAAATGAAGAAGGTTACCAAACGATTGACTGCTACTAATTTTATGAAATCGTACCAGCAGTTTTTGAAAACAGATGGGTTGGTTCATTTAAAAACAGACAGTAATTTTATGTTTACCTATACCTGCGAAATGGTAAAGGCAAATCACTATCCGGTTGTTTATTCAACAGACAATCTATATGCCTCCGATTTAAAAGATCCTATTCTGGGGATTAAAACCTATTATGAACAGCAATGGTTGGAAAGGGGTCTGACGATCAAATATATTCAGTTTCTATTGGAAAAACGAGATAATTTTGTTGAACCTGATGTTGAAATCGAACACGATGTCTATCGTAGCTTTGGTAGAAGTAAGTGTCATAATATGGAGGTTTAATCAATATCTCATTTGCGTATAAACTTTCCCATTGCCTGAATTGTTACATTACCCTTGTAACTTATTATTAAAAAATTAAAATACATATGACAATATATCCACAGTCAATTCTTGATGCACTTGTTCATGTGCGTTATCCGGGAACTGGAAAAGACATCGTTTCTTCGGGAATGGTTCAGGATGATATTCGTATTGATGGAAATAAGATTGCGTTTTCATTGGTGTTTGAAAAATCGAATGATCCTTTCTCTAAATCGGTTGTAAAAGCGGCCGAACAAGCTATTTTGACCTATGTAGGTGAACAGGTTGAAATTAAAGGTAATATAAATATTATTACCAAAGAAGCTCCTAAGCCTAAGCCGGCACCTGTTTTATCAGGTGTCAAAAACATTCTTGCTGTTTCATCCGGTAAAGGGGGAGTGGGTAAGTCAACAATATCCTGTAATTTAGCTGTCGCTTTAGCTTCTCTCGGTTATAAGGTTGGGTTGCTTGATGCAGATATTCATGGACCCTCCATTCCCAAAATGTTTGGAGTGGAGGATGCTCATCCTGAAGTCTTTGAAGTCGATGGTAAACAAACGATTATACCTATTGAAAAATATGGGGTAAAAATATTGTCCATTGGCTTTTTTGTTGATCCGCAAAACGCATTGGTATGGCGTGGTCCGGTGGCAAGTAATGCCTTGAAACAACTCATAACCGATACTGATTGGGGTGAACTGGATTATTTTGTAATGGATCTACCACCCGGTACCAGTGATATTCACTTAACTCTCGTGCAAACTACCAGTATTACAGGTGCCATCGTTGTAACAACACCGCAAGAAGTTGCTTTGGCTGATGCCAGAAAAGGAATCAATATGTATATGGGTGATAAGGTGAATGTACCTGTCCTTGGGCTCGTAGAAAATATGGCCTGGTTTACGCCTGCAGAACTTCCTGCTAACAAGTATTATATATTTGGTAAAGAAGGCGGAAAGCGTTTAGCAGATGAACTGGATATTCCGCTTTTAGGTCAAATACCTTTAGTGCAAAGCATTCGTGAATGTGGAGATGCCGGAAGACCGATTGCATTTGATGAAGGCAGTATAATGTCGTTGGCATTTAAGGATCTGGCTCAACGGGTTGTTGAACGTGTCGATTTCCGAAATTCAACTTTGGAAGCTACTAAAAAGGTTCAGATCGTTAAGTAACTTATAGTTGTCTTGCTCTTTTGTCTCTGATATAAAGTGCGTTGAATAATAGATCCCGTGCTTTAGGGAGAAGATTAAAATATGAAATTACAGAATGTTATTTGTATTGCCTTAAGGAATCGATAAAAAGAAAATAGCCGTCATTCAGGTATCTGAGTGACGGCTATTTTCTTTTTATTGATGCAAGAATTATAAATCTATTTCCAATGGACAGTTTTCCCTTTTGAAGTCAGTCTTCCAATGGTGAGGATATACAGGCTGACCAATGGTAGCAAAATGTCGAAGATTGGCATAGTAAACAGATATTTGCGTCCGCCAAAATGGTTGGCGGATTTATTTATAATGGCTAATTGAATAGTAAGACGGGCTATAAATAATACTGCGGTTGCAATTTGAATAATGAAATTTCCAACGACAAGAGACAGAATCATAGCCAGATAAAACAGACCGCGAGACATTGGCTCAAGAGATAATCTGAATTTGCTGGATGCTTTATAATAAGATGATACCGATAAGTGGCGTTCTTTCTGATAAAACCAGTCTTTAAAGGTTTTGTTCGGCTCTGACCATGTTATGCTGTCAGGAGCAATTTCAACCCGGGTATTCTTTGAGTTGCTTGCCTGATTCACCATTAGATCGTCATCTCCGGAGCTTAGTTGCAACGTGGAAGCAAATCCCTTATGATCGAAAAACGTTTGCTTACGATAAGCCAGATTGCGTCCTACTCCCATGTAAGGCTTCCGGGCAATAGCCATTCCCATATATTGCAGGGCAATGAACAAGGTGTCGTAGGTTATTAACCGGTTCAGGAAGCTCTTTTTCTGAAGATAAGCCCCATAACCCAAAATAAAATCGGTCTCGTTCGTAAAGTTTCGTGCCATACGAGCTATCCACATCTTATCTTCGGGCATACAATCGGCATCGGTAAAAAGCAGCATCTCGTTTTTTGCAGCTTTGATTCCCAATGTTAATCCCAACTTCTTTGTACTCCGGTTATTGGCGCCAACCGGTACAAATGTAGTGCGCAGATTGGAATACTCCTTACCCAAGTCCCTGAGCAATATATCAGTTTCGTCTGTCGAGCCGTCATTGATGACGATGACTTCAAAATTGGGATATTCTTGTTGCAGGACAAAAGGAAGAAATTTGCGTAAATTATTGGCTTCATCTTTAGCACAAATAATAACCGAAACAGGAGGTTGCTCCGTCAAGAATGAGATTTTATTTCTATTTGTTCTGGATCTGAGTCTTAAAACTCCGTTCAGATATCGCAAATAAAAATATAATTGATATAGGAATGCTAAGGACAATAATCCAAAAGCTATTAATTCTATCAAAGAAAAAGAAAAACCGTAAATTTCCATTATTTGTCAGTTATCAGTTATCAGCGGACAGTCAGCAATTATCAGTCAACAGTTACCGTTTTGCAATGATTCAGTTTAACGATTCAATAATTCGTCAGACGAATATGCTTTAGGCAATTTGCGTAAATTGTATTGCGATGCCATAATTTCACCATAAGCTCCGGCAGAGCGCAATGCGATCAGATCACCCCGTTTGGTTTGGTTCATATAGTATTCCTTTACAAATGTGTCGGACGATTCACAGATTGGTCCTACTACATCATACTCTACTTCCGGTAATTCGGAATTTAAGTTCTCAATACGATGATATGCCTGATACAATGCCGGACGAATCAGGTCGGTAAAGCCGGCATCTAAAATGACGAACTTCTTAGAGGTACCTTGTTTTACATATAGAACTTTGGATATTAAACTTCCGCATTGAGCCACAACTGCACGTCCTAATTCAAAATGCAATGTCTGGTTCGGTTGTAACTGTAAATGATTGCGGAAGATCTTGAAATAAGCTTCAAAGTCAGGTATTGGAAAATGATTGGGATGCTCATAGTTGATACCTAACCCGCCTCCGACATTAATATGTTCGAGGGCGATATGGCGGGATATAAAAAGCTCCTGAAGTTCATTTACTCTTACGCACAAATCCTGAAACGAAGTCATATCGGTAATTTGTGACCCGATATGAAAGTGTATGCCGATCAGTTTTACATTGGGTAATGTTGGAAATAAATCAATTACCTGATTCAGGTCCGACATGTTAATCCCGAACTTATTTTCGCTTAATCCGGTGGTAATATAGTGATGAGTATGGGCGCTCACATTCGGGTTTATCCGGAGTGCCACTTTAGCCACTTTCCCTTTGGCAGATGCCAGTTCATTGATGACTTCCAGTTCGGGAATGGATTCAACATTAAAGCAAAAGATATTATTATCAAGTCCCAGGTTGATCTCCCAGTCTGCTTTTCCCACGCCGGCAAATACCACTTTTGACGCAGGAATTCCGGCTTCAATGGCTGCCTGTACTTCGCCGCCGCTTACGCAATCAGCCCCAAGGCCTGCATCTTTAATCACACGCAACACGCCTGGATTTACATTGGCTTTCATGGCGTAATGTACATGAAAATCAGATTTCTTCGTTTGAAGATTTATTTCCTGAAGCGTCGTACGAAGCATGTCCAAATCGTAATAATAAAATGGAGTTTGTATTTCGCTGAATTTTTCAACCGGATAGTTTGCTTTTATCATAATATATTTCAATTATCAACTTTACTGATGGGTCTGCCGGTTAATCATTAAGATCTAATCCGGTAAAGCAATCAGTAAAAAATTTATTTTTTTGAGTGTGAAATGTCCTTCGAATTGAGCTCTGTCAATTATCGAATGCCCTGTTTAGTCCCTGAAAAGTGAATCGCTTAAAGCATTTAAAGCTCGTTTTTTATCGCTTGATTTAATCAGGAAGGAGATATTATAATTGCTGCCTCCGTATGAAATCATACGAATAGGAATTTCACTTAACGCACCTACCACTTTAGCCTGGAATCCGATATTCTCAAAATTCATATCCCCAACGACGCAAATAATGACCATGTCTTTATCCACTGTTACGGTACCGAATTTCTTCAAATCGTTGACAATTTCGTCCAGTCGTTTCAAGTTATCAATCGAAACCGATACCCCTACTTCCGACGTTGTAATCATGTCGATCGGAGTTTGATACGATTCAAATATTTCGAATACTTTACGTAGAAATCCATGAGCCAACAACATGCGTCCCGATTTAATCTTGATAGCGGTGATACCATCTTTAGCCGCCACAGCTTCAATCTTTCCTTTCTTACTTTTGGTAGAAATAAGGGTGCCCGGAGCTTTCGGGTCCATGGTATTAAGTAATCGAACCGGTATATTATTAAGTTTTGCAGGTAGAATGCAGGTAGGGTGAAGTATCTTCGCTCCGAAATAGGCAAGCTCGGCAGCCTCTTCAAAATGTAACACCGGAACAGGTTGGGTCCCTTCCACGAAGCGGGGGTCATTATTATGCATCCCGTCAATGTCAGTCCATATCTGAATTTCATCTGCCTTTACCGCAGCACCTATCAATGAAGCAGAGTAATCGCTTCCGCCCCGTTGCAGGTTATCAATTTCGCCATAAATGTTCCGGCAAATAAAACCTTGTGTAATGTAAATGGTGTTTCCCTGTTGTTCCGAAAGCTGTTTTGCAAGGTTCTCGGCAATGAAGTTCGAATCAGGTTCACCGTTTTTATCAATGCGCATAAATTCAAGCGCAGGAATTAAAGCGCTTTTTTCACCAATTTCGTTCAGATAAAGCTGAAAAATAGTGGTGGAAAGCAATTCTCCCTGAGCTAAAATGGCTTTTTCTTCGAATAATGTAAATACAGATTTTGAAAAAGAACGAAGGTATTCAAAAAGTGATTTAATAACTACTTTAGCTTCTGATTTAAATTCCGGGGTGGAAAATAAGTCTTCAATTACGTCAATATACTTTTGTTCGAGGACATTAATACGTTCCAGTCCTCCGGATATATTGTTTTTATATAGATAATCGGAAATTTCTACCAGATTGTTTGTAGTTCCCGACATGGCCGACAAAACAACAATCTTTTGTTCCCCATCGCAAATAAGCTTAGCAACATCTCTCATACGGGCGGCTGAACCTACGGACGTTCCACCGAATTTTAATACTTTCATTTCTTTCGTGTTAATTGTAATTGGACAAAATAAAACAAGGTACAAAAGTAATATTTTTTTCTCAATAATTTTTCATTTGGCATTTGGATTATTTCCTTTACATTTGCAAAACAAAGCTTTCATTTCCTGATAAAAAGTTTGCATTGTTCGTTACGATATAACAATAGCATTTGTCAACTACCCGAAAAGATTGAGCTTTAACGGGTAAATGCTACATCCTGAGCCTTTCCCGATAATGATAACCGAATTCCGAAACAGAGCAAAGTCGATCCAATCCGATCTGGGATATACATCTTTTACCCCCGCGTTCAAATTTTTATATTCATGACATTGATTTTAAATTCAGGTCGCGACTTTGTAGATACGACGAATTTGTCAGTTGCTTTTCCCGCTGTTTGTTCATACTTCAGAGGGGGTTCAGAGGGGGTTCAGAGAGGGTTCAGAGAGGGTTCGGATAGGTATAGCTCTCCGAACCCTCTCTAAAGTCACTCCAAAATCTCTTCGAGTCCACTTTATATCAAAGCGTGACAAGCGGGAATTCCATAGCCTGAACGCAACAACCGGGACGGTTGCAACTAAAGATGTATATTCCGTTGATGGTTGAGATGTTTTAAAAGGTTGGTAATGTGGCAGACATTTAAAATGTCAGGCAAGAATGACAATGAACAGAGAGATGAGTTGTAAAAATGGGTTTGTCGTTTTTTTCGGGGAATGGAATGGCAGCTGATTTTTGCAGATAAGATCAAAGCTCAGGCTTTAACTTAGTGAGGTACTCAAAGAGGAATGTAAATTTACGAATCCGTGCCGGATAACCAATATGATTGATAAAAAGCTGATAATGATTAATGAAAACAAAAAAGGAAGAACTAAGTTGTTCTTCCTTTTACTTGACACTTTAAAATGGGGTGGGAGACGGGGGTCGAACCCGCGACATTCGGTACCACAAACCGACGCTCTAACCAACTGAGCTACAACCACCATGTTTAGCGAGTGCAAAGATAATACAGCAAATGAATTTGTGCAACTATTTTTTCGATAAAAACGCATAATTTATTGCAACCAATTAATTTCCAACGAATAAAATTTTAAAATAAATGAAATATCGTCTTGTAACTCCCGAATCAGATGTCGAAATAGCGGGAATTTTGCGTAAAATCAGGCTTTCGATGAATGGAATTGTATCCGGACAGATGACGCTGAACGGCATTATCTACAAAGAAAATTACGGTGTGACTATACCCCGTATCAAAGAAATTGCTTCGTCGTATGCTCCGGATCACGATTTAGCACAACGTCTCTGGAATCTGAAGATTCGTGAAATGATGATCATGGCAACCTTGTTGGAGCCTGTCGATCGGTTTACACCTGAAATGGCCGGTGAATGGGTCGCCTATTTTAACCAGATTGAAATAACGGAGCAGGCCTGTATGAATTTGTTTTGCAAACTTCCATTTTCGAACACGCTCTGTAAGGAATGGACAGCTTCGGAAGACGTGTGGATACAGGTTGCCGGCTTTATACTGGCTGCACGGATAGCCGGGACATTGGATCAAACGGAAACAGATGCGATCGTTGGTGAGGCTATAAAGGCTTCCGCAACAGGCAATTTTCATCTTTATAAATCTGTAGCTCTTTGCTTAAGTCGCTTTTGCCGGAAAGGTAAAGGGACCGCTGCTTACATTCTGAAAGAGATCACGGCAATATCGCAAACAACATCAATCGGTCAACGATATATTTCAACCGAAGTGAAACAAGAAATATTATTTTTGGATATTTTATAGTGCCAAAATAGCGCAAAAGATGTATCTTTGTTGGTCGCATAATTCAAGGATGAAAGAAGAAAATTCATATGAAGTAATCAGAGAGGTTTTTACAGATTATCTCAAAAAGCATCATCATCGTAAAACGCCCGAGCGATATGCGATTCTGGAACATATTTATTCCTATCAGGGACACTTTAATGCTGATATTTTGTTCAATATTATGCAAGCTGATTATCGGGTCAGTCTGGCGACCGTATACAATACACTCGATTTATTGTTGGAATGTAAATTGATTATAAAGCATCAATTGGGAGGCCAGTTTGCACAATATGAGAAAGCTTTTGGCAATAACACACATCATCATTTGATTTGTACCAACTGTGGAAAAGTAAAGGAATTCTCCGATAAACAGTTACAAATATCGATTCAATCCCGCAAGTTTGCGCATTTTTTTCCATCGCATTATTCGTTGTACATGTATGGATTTTGCAGTAAATGTAAAGAATTACTTAAAGTTCAAACAGATTAATTTTATTTCGAATTAAAAAATAGCACTAATATATTATTTAAAACAAATGAAAGTAGATGTTTTATTAGGTCTTCAATGGGGAGATGAAGGTAAAGGAAAAGTAGTTGACGTATTAACCCCGAATTACGATCTGATTACTCGTTTTCAGGGTGGACCGAATGCCGGTCACACGTTAGAATTTGAAGGAAAGAAGTTTGTACTTCGTTCTATCCCTTCCGGAATTTTCCAGGGTGATAAAATAAATGTAATCGGCAATGGGGTGGTGCTCGATCCCGCTTTGTTTAAAGCCGAAGTTGAAGCACTTGAAGAATCGGGTCATCCACTGACAGAACGATTAAAGATTTCCAAAAAAGCACATCTGATTTTACCGACACACCGTTTGCTGGATTCAGCGTATGAGTCGGCTAAGGGAAGTTCTAAAATAGGCACTACCGGCAAAGGTATCGGGCCAACCTATACTGATAAAATCAGCCGTAATGGACTGCGGGTAGGTGATATACTCCATAATTTTGAAGAAAAATACAACAAGGCCATAGCGCGTCATATCGAAATTCTGAAGCAATATGATTTCGAATACGACCTGCCCGAGCTGGAGAAAGCATGGTTTGAAGGAATAGAATGCATTAAGCGTTTTGATTTGATCGACAGTGAGCACTATGTAAATGATGCGTTGAAAGCAGGAAAGAAAGTATTGGCCGAAGGAGCTCAGGGAACCATGCTTGATATTGATTTCGGATCTTACCCATTTGTAACTTCCTCCAATACCATTTGTGCAGGTGCCTGTACCGGTCTTGGTATCTCACCCGGAAATATAGGTCAGGTATACGGAATCTTCAAAGCTTATTGTACACGCGTTGGAGCAGGTCCGTTCCCGACAGAGTTGTTTTGTGAAACAGGGGATAAGATGCGTACGATCGGATCGGAGTTTGGTTCGGTTACCGGGCGTCCACGTCGTTGCGGATGGATTGACCTGGTAGCGTTGAAATATGCTGTTATGATAAACGGAGTAACTCAGCTTATCATGATGAAAAGCGATGTGTTGGATGGATTCGATACAATAAAAGCTTGTGTGGCCTATAAAATCGACGGAGAAGAAGTAGAACAGTTCCCGTATGATTTGAATGATGGTGCGGAACCGGTTTATGTTGAATTGCCGGGTTGGAAGACGAATATGACCAGTATGCAAAGTGAAGATGAATTCCCTGAAGAATTCAATGCTTATTTAAGCTTTCTGGAAGAAGAACTGGAAGTGCCTGTTAAGATAGTATCAGTCGGACCCGATCGGGGACAAACGATTATTCGTTATCAGGATTAGTATCCCGGTTTTACAAAGGTTATCCGGTGAACGGTCCGTTGATGTGAATGAGATAACAGATTGCAGGTTAATAGGATTTTTACCGTTAATGAAGCCTTTTGACAGTTCTGTGACATGAAAATGACTTGCCGATGCCGGTGATCTACAGTTAACTATCGACTTACTGCTTTCGATTATTCTGCCAATTTGTCATCTGGCAAGAATTTTGATGGGACTTTTTCAAACAATTAAAAACCAAAATCTATGTTTTTAGGATATATTATTTTCGGTGTAGTTGCTTTGTTTAGCTGGATGATTCAAAGCAGTCTGAAATCAAAGTTTGAACGGTACTCCAGAATTCCCATTCCGCGGGGAATGACAGGGAAAGATGTAGCTTTAAAAATGCTTCGTGACAACGGGATTTATGACGTACAGGTGATTTCTACGAACGGTCACCTTACCGACCACTATAATCCTGCAACCAAGACTGTAAACCTGAGTGAGAATGTCTATGCTTCGAGCAGTGTTGCAGCAGCTGCTGTCGCAGCTCATGAGTGCGGACATGCCGTACAACATGCTATGGCCTATGCTCCGTTGACATTGCGTACTAAACTGGTACCTATCGTAAGCTTTGCTTCCAACTGGATGCAATGGGTGTTACTGGCAGGCATTATCTTTTTACGCACTTTCCCACAACTGTTACTGGTGGGAATTATTTTATTTGCCGTGACAACGTTGTTTAGCTTTATTACGTTACCTGTCGAAATTAATGCCAGTCAACGTGCATTGGTATGGCTTGATACTGCCGGTATTACCAGCTACGAAACACACGATCAGGCAAAAGATGCCTTGAAAACCGCTGCTTATTCATATGTAGTAGCCGCACTCGGTTCATTAGCCATGCTGGTATATTACATTATGATTTTTCTGGGTGGAAACAGGAGGTAAATACGTTGTATGTAGTTGCGTGCCAATAAGGATAAGTACAGAGTACAAATAATAAAAAAGTGAGGAAGTAACTTGTTATTTCCTCACTTTTTTATTATTTGTACTTCTTTACGACCGGAAGCTAAAAAAAATCTTTTCAGAATTGGAAATATTTGCTACCTTTGCAGCATCAAAAAGGCTCCGTAGTTCAGCTGTATAGAACGTCAGATTCCGGTTCTGGAGGTCATGGGTTAGAATCCCATCGGGGTCACTTTATATAAACGCAATTGTCATTTAGTTGGCAGTTGCGTTTATTTTTACACGATAGTCAATGACCGGTTTGTTATTAAACGTCGTTATTGAACGAGAAAGAATCATTCAGCATGAGAAAGAGCAGGACAAATTTGAAGCTCTTTTTTAAATCAGAGTTTTTCTGTTTATAATTGCTTCAGTTCCTCTTCTGCATTCCGTTGGTTAATCACCTTTACATCGTAGAGGATTTCTATTTTGTACGTTTTGCCTTGGATAGCATTGTACAGGTTTGTAACGCCATCACGACCCATGGCGTGAAAATCCTGTTTCATAGTAGCGCAGTTCGGATTATCCTTAATATAGTTCAACAATAACCTGGATTCATCAAAGAACACGGAAATGCCACCGTTTTTCATAAATTTCGACATGGCAGGAATGCTATCCAGCCCATTCAAAACAGGAACCGCCCAAAATAACTGAACGCCATTGAATTTTTTATTACGGGTTAAATTATAGGTTAACAAATCCTTTCCGTAATCGGGTATTTCATAGGAATAAACGATATTACCTATTTTGCCGTCACCGATTACAGAACGGAATCCGGATATTCTTTCCGTCATGTTTAACGCATTTATGCCCCCGCATAAAATAAGAATCTGGTTAGGCTTTTTATTCGCTTTTGCATATAAACCAATCATAGTCTCAGCACAGATTTTGCCTGCTTTTTTGTTATCTGTTCCGACATAGAAAAGCCGATCGCTTTTAGGGCAGTCCGAGTCAAATGTTGCTACCTTTATTCCGGCTTTCATAGCGCGGTTAATAGGGTCTTTCAATAAGTCGGCGTCGTTACAACTAATCAAAATTCCATCAACTTTGTAGTGAATCAGATTTTCAATCAGTTCTTTCTGTTTGTTTCCGTCAATGGAAGTCGGAGCTTCCCACGTTAACACAATTCCTAAATCTTTTGCAGTTTCGATGGCACTTTGCCTGACCTGATCAAAGATTTCATTGTCTACTTTTGGGATGATTGCTATAACCATCTCTTTCTTTTCATGCTTCTTCTGATGACATGAAACAAAAATACCTCCTAAAAGGCATAGTAATGCAAGTAAAAACCAACTTTTTTTCATAATATCAATGTATTTAGTGTTATTAGAAAATCGATTATTTACAAATGTTTAAAAAGTTGAAATAAAAACATTAACCTTGCTTTGAGTGATGTATAAACAATTTCGAACAAGAATTTGTTTTTGTCATCCTTATTTAATATCTATCGGATATAAATTAAAATTTATTTTAATTTAAGCGAGTTATGTATAGGCTTCATTGAATCTGGTTTGATACATAACAGAAATAACATACAAAATGAGATTGACAGAGTTATTCATATCAAGTCTGCATACGCCAACGTAACAGTCAGCAGAATGACAATTACGTTGGCATTTTATTTTTTTTAGGTATTGCGAAATAGAAAATCAATAAAAATTATTAACTTTGGACTTTGTAAATGTACCGGGAATTAAATTGCCGGTTACCACACATTTACTTTTCACTATTTGATTTCAATTAAAACAGGCATCCTATGAGACGGTTATTCATTCTTTACAGTATTCTAATTTTGAGTGTATCGGGCTTTTCACAAGTAAATCCGGTGCAAGTGCCGGCAGCATCAACTCAGCCAGCTTTACAGAAAACCGCAAAGGATAGTTTAAAAATAAAAGCAGGACCGGCAAAGCGAATGCATAAAAAAATGATCATGTCGTTGGATACGCTTACGTTAAGTGATTACACGTTGAGTATTGAACGGGTCAATGATAATCTGAATGCGATCGGAGACAGTGCCAGGTTAGGCTTTGATATAGTAAATATAGCCCGAAAAATAGATTTTATAACCAAAGATATAAAGCTGATCCGACAAAATATGAAAGGTCGGCAAACGGGAATTCATCTAAGAAACCAATATCTGTACCAGAACTTTACGGCTAACTTAGATGACGAAACCGACATAATTCAGACTCAACTGGCTCATTTATACCATCGGGTATATCATGCTAAACTACATTTAAAAAAGGTGTTATCCGATTCTATTTTTCGCAAATTATATGCTGATAAGGATCTCCGGACTACCTTTGATGAAAAGTTGATCAGGTTGGAATGGAAATGGAACAGAACGGATAGCTTGACTAAAGCCAATGTAGATACCCTTAACGCTTTGAAAGTCAGACTGTCGGATGACGGATTTGATTTGGCGAATATGCTGAGCGTTATGAATAAAAAGCTGGACAGGAATGTGCCCAGACTGTTTGGACCGGAAGTGAATTGTCTTTGGGAACCGGAAAAACAGGATACTATTCCTCAGAAAGTATCAAAGAAGACGATAAGTATTGTTGCCGGCGAGCAGCATGCAATCAGTTTTTATGTCAGTCAGACCTGGGAAGAAAGAGGAATTGTTTTTGTATTGGGAATTGTTCTTTTCCTTTGGTTATTTCTTAAAAGAAAATTGTTTAAAACTCTCAGGAAACAACCTGATTCGTTCGGTTATTTACGACTTCAATATCTGAATAATCATCCCGTACTATCTTTACTGGTTCTCTTGTTGTGCCTAATGCCTTTTTTCGACGCCTATGCGCCAACATCGTATATCTCCATTGAATATCTTCTTTTACTGATTGCTTCGACCATAATTTTCCTAAAGAAAGGGAACCGTACTTTTCTGTTTAACTGGCTGACTTTAGTTGTATTGTTCATAGCCGATATTATTTTCTATTTTTTAATAGAGCCGACATTGGTTGACAGGTTGTTGTCGATAGTCATCCATGCAGGTATGATTGTGTTCATAATACGTTTCTACAAATCATTAAGCAAAGGAATGCCTTTCTATGTGTTATTAAAAACGGTTGTCTTTATAGGAGTCCTGTTGTCCGGTGCGGCTATTATCTGTAATTTATTCGGGCGTTTCTCCTTGTCAGGAGTGTTGGGTATAGCTGCCATTTTTGCGGTTACACAAGCCATTGTATTAACCGTGTTTGTCGAGGTTATTTTTGAAATTATATTGATCCAACTACAAAGCAGCCGATTAAAGAAGGGTGTTGAGAAACCTTTTGATACGTCCGTTGTAATAGGTAAAATCAAGGCTCCATTGACGTTGATTGCCGTAATCATATGGTGTATTATGCTTACTTCCAATTTAAACCTGTATCATTATCTCAGTAATGAAGTCGTGAATACACTTACCATGAAACAAACGATTGGAAGCATTTCATTTGAATGGATCAGCGTGATTCTGTTTTTTGTCATTATTTGGTTTGCCCATATTCTGCAACGTTTGTTGAGCTTCTTATTCGGAGAAACCGGCAGTGAAGCAGAGGACGTGACAACAATAACCAAAGGGCAACATTCCCGGCTTCTTATTACCCGATTGCTGGTTTTGATCGGCGGTTATCTGCTGGCTATTGCAGCATCGGGATTGCCGATAGACAAACTAACCTTCCTGTTGGGTGCGTTAGGTGTTGGTATCGGTATGGGTCTTCAAAATGTCGTAAACAATTTTGTTTCCGGTATCATCCTTATATTTGATGGTTCGTTGCAGATAGGGGATGAGATTGAAGTGAGCGGACAGGCAGGTAAAGTAAAGGAATTAGGATTACGTGCCAGCACGCTCACGACCGCTGATGGCGCCGACGTAATTATCCCAAATGGGAATATTCTGTCACAAAACATCATAAACTGGACGTTTAGCAATGATGAGAAAAGGGTTGTTCTGACATTCTCCTTGTCCGGCAAAGAGCTCGATGCAAATGTCATAAACGAAGTTATTAACGATACCATTAAAAATACTCCGAAAGTGATTGCAAAAAGGAAACCTGTGATACTATATACCAAAGTAACCCCTGAAGCTTGTGCACTAACTATACGGTTCTGGAGTTCCATAAGCCATGCAGATATGGTGAAAAGTGAAGTGATGCAACAACTCAGCACGGCATTCAATGCAAAGAAAATCGGATTTGAATAATATGAAAAAGGCACTGCTCCTTATTGACATTCAGAATGACTATTTTGAAGGAGGAACCATGACACTGGTTCATGCGGATCGGGCATGTGAGAATGCACGGCTTATCCTGAATGAATTTAGAAGAAACGGTTTGCCGGTTGTCCATATCCGTCATATAGCCACCAAACCGGAATCTACTTTCTTTCTGCCAAATACTTATGGAGCTGAAATACATCATCAGGTCACCCCGGCAACTCAGGAAAAAGTTATTATAAAACATTTCCCCAATAGTTTCAGAGAAACGGAATTGCTGAGTTTTCTGAAAGAAAATAGAATTACAGATCTGGTTATTTGCGGCATGATGACTCACATGTGTGTAGATGCGACTACCCGTGCAGCTAAAGATCTGGGATTCGACTGCCTGTTGATCGGTGATGCCTGTGCCACTAAAGATCTTGAAATAAACGGAGAGTCCGTTCAGGCCAGCCATGTACAAGTTGCTTTTTTAGCCGCTTTAAACTCCACTTATTCCGGCGTTACAAATGCCGGAGATTATTTAGCTCTTTTGACTATCTGATTATTGATACATAATTCAGCAGTTGTTATTCTAGTTGTTTCATATTATAACTATCCGGTAATAAGCACGTTTACAGGAATAATCATTAATATTTAAACGACCTTACATTTTAGATTCATTGAAGTTGTCAACATAGAAGATGTTTCAAAAGCAAGTCAATTAAAGTTTTTTTTCATTCAGTAGGTTTCCTCACTCGTAAATATTACGTAAATTTGCACGCAATAATTTTCATAGCGTATTCCCGTTTAGGGCGTCCACTGAAAATAGAAACGATAAAAATAAAAACTATGTCATTTATTGCTGAAAGAGTTCAAATAGAAGGCCTGACGTTTGACGACGTTCTTCTTGTACCTGCCTATTCTAATGTTTTACCCCGCAACGTCAATCTTACCACCCGTTTTTCACGTCGCATTGAATTGAAGATACCGATAGTTTCTGCTGCCATGGATACGGTTACGGATTCTAAAATGGCTATTGCTATTGCCCGTGAAGGAGGTATCGGCGTAATTCACAAAAACATGAGTATAGCCGAGCAGGCAAAACAGGTTGAAATTGTGAAGCGTGCAGAAAACGGTATGATATCCAATCCCGTTACAATACGAAAAGGCGCTTCAGTAGGTGATGCTCTGGCATTGATGGCTGAGTATAAGATCGGAGGAATACCGGTTGTTGACGAAGGCGGCTATTTGGTAGGAATTGTGACCAACCGTGATTTGCGTTTTCAACGGGATATGAAAAGAGAGATTGACCACGTAATGACCAAGGAAAATCTTATTACTACTTCACGTACAACCGATTTGGAAGCTGCTGCCGACATACTGCAACAATACAAGATCGAAAAACTTCCGGTAGTCGATAACGATAATAAACTGGTCGGATTGCTAACTTACAAAGATATTACCAAAGCGAAAGATAAACCAATGGCATGTAAAGATGCTCAGGGACGTTTGCGTGTTGCCGCTGGAGTCGGGGTGACAGGTGATGTTTTCGACAGAATAGATGCTTTGGTAAACGCTGGGGTTGATGCCATTGTGATAGATACAGCACATGGACATTCGGAAGGAGTAATTGTCACGTTGAAAGAAGCAAAGAAAAGATATAAAAGTATTGATATCATTGTCGGGAATATTGCAACCGGTGAAGCAGCACTGGCATTAGTCAACGCGGGAGCAGACGCCGTAAAAGTGGGCATAGGACCCGGCTCTATATGCACTACACGAATTATCGCAGGCGTTGGAGTGCCGCAATTGTCTGCTATTTATGAAGTTTCAAAAGCCTTGAAAGGGACTGACATTCCAGTGATTGCCGATGGAGGTATCCGTTATTCGGGCGATATTGTGAAAGCACTGGCAGCCGGAGCAAATACAATTATGGCCGGTTCACTTTTTGCGGGAGTAGAAGAATCGCCGGGTGAAACCATTATTTTCAACGGACGTAAATTTAAATCTTATCGTGGAATGGGATCGTTGGAAGCCATGGAAAAAGGATCAAAGGATCGTTATTTTCAGGATATGGAAGATGACATTAAAAAGCTTGTTCCCGAAGGAATTTCAGCCCGCGTAGCCTTTAAAGGATTCCTGTTTGAGGTTGTTTTCCAATTGATCGGAGGTTTACGTGCCGGAATGGGCTATTGCGGAGCACACACCATTAGTGAATTGCATAATGCGAAATTTACGCGTATAACCAATGCCGGAGTTGCTGAAAGTCATCCACATGATGTTGCCATTACGAGTGAATCTCCTAATTACAGCAGGGGGAATAATTAATAATTGATTTGATTTTTTTTTTGGATTTATTATAATAACTTTGTGAAGTTATTTTGTAACAACAACACAACATTCATCAGAGTTATTCGTTTTAACGCATAAATACGATCAACATTCTTTATAATTAACGATCAATTATTGTGATAAATCTATCAATCATTAAATATTTATGAAATCACCCTTAATTACATTGTTTGCTTTTTTTGTTTTGTCAATGAGCTCTTTCGCTCAGACTACCGATCCGGTAATTATGACAATCAACAACAAGCCGATATTAAAATCGGAATTTGAATATATTTACAACAAAAACAATTCAAATAATTCGCTGGATAAAAAGACACTCGATGAGTATGTTGATTTATTTATAAATTTCAAGTTGAAAGTTGAAGAAGCCAAAACACAAGGAATTGACACTACTAAATCATTTATTACAGAACTGGCAGGCTATCGTTCACAGTTGACAAAGCCTTATCTGACGGATTTGAAAGTAGATGAAGCATTACTTCATGAAGCTTATGATCGTTCGAAAGAAGATGTAGATGTAAGTCATATTTTGATTCGGATTCCTCAAAACGCATCACCAGCAGATACGTTGAAAGCATTCAATGAAATTAATGCTATTTGGAAACGGGTGCAAAAAGAAGACTTTGCGAAGGTAGCAAAAGAAGTTTCTCAAGATCAGCAAGCGGAACAAAATAGTGGTCATATAGGTTGGATTTCGGCATTTCGCACTGTTTATCCTTTTGAAACAATGGCGTATAATACTCCGGTTGGTACTATCTCTAAACCGGTACGTACGGCATTTGGTTATCATATTATAAAGACTCATGCCCGTCGTAATTCATTGGGTGAAATCTTAGTTTCACATATTATGATTTTTACTTCGAAAGGGGAAGATGCTCAAAATAAAAAAGCAAAAGCGACAATTGATTCTATTTATCAACGTGTTTTAGCAGGAGAAGACTTTGGCACGTTGGCAAAGAAACACTCTATGGATAAGGGCTCATCGGTTAAGAATGGTGAATTACCCTGGTTCGGAACAGGACGCATGGTACCTGAATTTGAAACGGCTGCTTTTGCATTAAAAAATGCAGGTGATATATCCCAACCAATTCAATCGGCTTACGGTTGGCATATTATCAAATTATTAGAACGAAAAGGCTTTGCAGCTTTCGAAGAGGTGAAGGCTGATTTGGAACGCAAGGTAAAACGTGATGAGCGTGCAAACCGTGGTCAACATGCCTTTTTAACCAGATCACGCCTAACTAACAATTACCAGGAAAATACAACCAGTGTTCAGGAGTTCTACAAATTACTTACAAAGCGAACTTTGACTGATTCAACATTTATTGCTGAGACAGCAAAACTAAATAAACCGCTTTTTAGCTTTGCAGGAAAGACATTCACACAGGCTGATTTTGTCAGGTATCTAAAGAAAAGTACTGCGACCGAAAAGAATACTCCGTCCGATATTATAGATGAGAAGTTAAACGCATTTGCAGATAAAGAATTACTTATCTATGAAGATTCTCAGTTGGAAAATAATTATGACGACTTTCGCTTTCTGATGCAGGAATATCATGATGGAATTCTGTTATTTGAAGTTAGTAATCGGGAAGTATGGGAAAAAGCTTCGAAAGATATCTCCGGATTACAAAACTACTTTAATATACATAAAGTAGATTATACTTGGGAAAAGCCACATTTTAAAGGCTATGTTATTCTTTGCAAAGACAATGAAACTTTTAAAGCTGCCAAATCGATTGTGAAGAAATCAGATAATGATTCTGTTGAGAAATACCTTCGTACCCGTCTAAATGATAGTATTCAATATGTAAAAGTAGAAAAAGGTTTATATGTTCAGGGTGATAATAAGATTGTCGATGACCAGATATTCAAAATCAAGAATAAATATGTTCCTAGTTCCGATTATCCATATTACTTTGTAACCGGGAAATTGCTTAAAAATAAACCCGAAGATTACAGCGATGTCAGAGGTTTGGTAACTGCTGACTATCAAGAATTTTTGGAACGCGAGTGGATTAAGGCTCTGCGGGCAAAATATCCTGTGAATGTTGACCAAAATGTTCTGAAAACGGTTAAGAAAAACTAATAATAAAATCACGCAAAAATAAAAGTCCTACCTTTGACTTTTATTTTTGCGTTTTGCTTTCAACCCTGTTGAGAATATCATTAGATAGACATGAATAAGTTTACTTTTTTGACGATTATCTTACTGACTTTACTTGTTACAAATTCATGTGTCCGAAAAAAACCGGATGTAGCACGTAAGCCATTGCTTGAAGTTGAAGGTAAATTCTTGTATGCCGACGAGGTTCAACAGGTCATTCCTCCTAATGTAAACGACACTGACAGCACGGAAATAGCCAATAGCTATATCAGGAAATGGGTAACAGATGTTTTAATGTACGAAAATGCAAAAAGGAATATCACCAATAAAAATGAGATTGATGAGTTAGTTGAAAGTTATCGTAAATCGCTTACAATCCATCAATATCAACAAAAAATGATTGAGCAGCGACTTCCTAAAGAACCATCGGAAGAGGATATGAAATCTTTTTACGCAAAATATAGTAACCAACTTGTTTTAAAAGAAAATATTATCAAGGGATTATTGCTTATTATACCTCAGAAAGCTCCTAAATTAAGTGTTGTTCGAAGTTGGGTACAATCGGGAAATACAAAGTCACTGGAAAGTATTGATAAATACAGTTTGCAGAACGCGATCAGCTATGATTATTTTGGAGATAAATGGTTGCCGCTTTCAGAAGTATTAAAGAAGATTCCTTTAAAGATTGAAGATCCAACAAAATTTTTAGCTTCAACACATTTTGTTGAAACATCGGACAGTACAGAGCACTTTTTCTTACGTATTGTATCCTCTAAGCTTTCTGGTCAGGTTGAACCTTATGAGATGGCAAAAGATAGAATTGCTAATATCTTGCTCAACAAACAGAAAGCAGATTTTATTGCAAAATTCGAAAATGAAATATACAACGATGCTGTTTCGAATGAGACGGTCACATTTTTTAAAAAGAAATAATTACTCAGATAAACTACTCGTTGAAAATTTGATAAATCAATAAGGCTTACTAATCCGATTATTAATCAAGCAATAAATAAATATCCATCACATTGAAAGTCAATATGTATTTTATGAAAAAAATAATCTTTTCTCTTTTATTTCTCTTAAGTATTGCACCTCTAAAAATGCTTGCGCAAAAGAATATTATTGACGAAGTCATTTGGGTAGTAGGCGATGAATCCATTCTACGTTCGGAAGTTGAAGAACAAAAGTTGCGGGCTCAATACGAGGGTACGCCTATACAAGGTGATCCTTATTGTGTAATCCCAGAACAAATTGCTCTTCAGAAGCTCTACTTACATCAGGCAGCATTAGATAGTGTTGTTGTAAACGAATCATCTGTTATGAATCAAGTTGAGAGTAGGTTGAATTATTTTATTTCTCAAATTGGGTCTAAAGAGAAAATGGAAGAGTATTTTCATAAGAACACTCTTGCTTTACGAGAAGAGCTGCGTAATATGGTTCGTGATCAACAGACCATTCAGCAAATGCAACAAAAGTTAGTTGGAGATATAAAATCGACACCTGCTGATGTACGTCGTTTTTATAAAGAACTACCACCAGATAGCATACCCACTGTACCTGCTAAGGTAGAACTTCAAATTATTAGTGTTCAACCTCCTGTTCCTCAAGAAGAGATAACCCGAATTAAAGATCGTTTGCGTGAGTTTACCGAACGGATCAACAGTGGCACTTCTGAATTTTCTGTACTAGCCAGACTCTATTCGGATGATACCGAAAGTGCAAAACGTGGTGGTGAATTGGGATTTATGGGACGTGGTCAACTTGTTCCTGAATTTTCATTAGTTGCTTTTAATTTATTGGATACCAAGAAAGTTTCAAGGATTGTTCAAACTGAATTCGGTTATCATATTATTCAGTTGATAGAAAAGAGAGGTGATCGTATAAATTGTCGTCATATTTTACTTAAACCTCATGTTTCCATTACAGAAAAAGAAAAGGCGATTCATGCTCTTGATTCTATATCGAATCTGATACGTGAAGATAAACTGACTTTTGAGCATGCCGTGTTGAATTTTTCACAAGATAAAAATACAGCAATGAATGCTGGATTGATGTTAAACGAAAAGAGTGGAACATCTAAATTTGAATATCAGGATTTACCACCGGAAGTAGCTAAAGTTGTATACGGAATGAATGTGGGTGAAGTCTCAAAACCATTTGAAATGATTGATAAATCTACGAATAAAGATGTCGTAACAATAGTGAAAGTAAAATCAAAAGTAGATAATCATAAAGCGAATCTTACTGATGATTACCAAATGCTAAAGACATTTTATGAGAACAAGAAAAAACAAGAATTTTTAAATAACTGGATTGTCAAGAAACAAAAGGAAACGTACATAAGTATTGATCCTGCATGGCAAAATTGCGCATTTCAATATCCGGGTTGGATAAAAAAATAGAAATAGCTCTCTTAATAAGTAAAAAGGAAAGATCGGTAGGTATACACTTTCATGAAAATAAATAAAAAATCTTTTCCGAATTTACCCCTTCGGAGGTTAGGAAGCAACAAGCACATCGTACTTTTCGGTGTGCTGTGTTTGTTTATAATTGTTTTGCAAGCTCAAATTCGACCGAAGCAATTGCGCAAAGAAGTATTACAAAGTCAGGCTCAGCAAAAAACACCAATAAAAAAATCAGGGAAATTAATTAAAAAGTCAAAAGTTATTGTTGAACATAAACCACTTGCTCCAACGGTGAATCCTTTAAGCAAAAGAGGAGTTACCCTGGTCTATTTGGAACATTCGGAGACGCTTCTTTTTGATCAAATTATGAAACCGGATGTACAGGTTTTGAAAGGAAATGTCCGGTTCAGGCATGACAATGTTTTGTTATATTGTGATAGTGCTTATTTCTTTGAGAAAGCAAATTCACTCAATGCTTTCGGACATGTTCGGATTGTACAAGGAGATACTCTTTTTGTGTTTGGGGATAAACTTTACTATGATGGGAATAGCAAACTGGCCCGACTGAGATACAATGTACGCATGGTAAACCGGAAAACTACTCTTATTACTGATAGTTTAAATTATGATCGGATGGTAAATTTGTCTTATTATTATACAGGTGGAAAAATTACCGATCAACTAAATGAATTGACTTCTTTATGGGGTCAATATTCGCCTTCAACCAATGATGCCTTATTTAAGAATAAGGTTCATCTTAAGAATAAAAATTTTACACTTGATTCGGATACACTAAAATATAACACCAAAAATCATATAGCCAATATTGTCGGTCCATCTCATATTGTATATAACGATGAAACGGATATTTATAGTAAACGTGGGTGGTATAATACTTTTACCGATCGGTCTATGCTATTAGACCGATCCATGGTAAAGCATAAAGATGGAAAGACACTGGTAGGTGACACTATCTTTTATGATAAAAAGCTTAAATACGGTGAAGGGTTTACGCATGTGATTATGAATGATACCGTTCAGAAGTCGACATTGTATGGAGATTATTGTTACTATAATGAAAATACAAAAACAGGTCTGGCCACAGATTCTGCCATGTTAGTCGATTGGTCTAATAAGGATTCAATGTTTGTTCATGCAGATACGCTTTTAACCTCCAAGGATTCTATCTATAATTTGGCCCGTGGATTTTATCATGTACGTATTTTTAAAAGTGATATTCAGGGTATATGCGACTCTTTGACCTATTCTGCCCGTGATTCGGTTATGAATATGTATGGTGACCCTGTTCTTTGGTCGGATAATAACCAGCTGTCGGGCGAATTTATTCAAACGTATACCAAAAACAAGAAGGTTGATCAGATACATATCCAACGTCTTGCTGTTGCCATTCAACATGTAGATTCAACTTTCTATAATCAACTGTCAGGAAAGGAGATAATTGCATATGTTGATAGTGGGCAGTTGAAAAAAGTCAAAGTAAATGGCAATGCTGAAACGATTTACTTTCCAAGGGATGAGAAAGATTCTACTTTAGTTGGTCTCAACAAGACGCAAAGCAGTTTTGTCGTCATGTACTTAAAGAATAAAAAGATTCAACGGGTGGTGTTAACGACAGCTTCAAATGGAACTATGTATCCACTTCTAAAGCTTTCAGGAAAGGATTTATACTTAAAAAACTTCTTTTGGATTGAAGACCAGAGGCCGAAGAATAAACAAGATCTTTTTTCCGTTTTTCCTAAGGTTAAACGACCAAAGATTGGTGCTTCAGATGAAAATAGTTTAAAAACAGGTATTGGAGTGAAACCGGAAAGTAAAGCTGAGACTATGAATAATACATCCGGGAAGAAAGTCTCAAAGCAAAATACTCAACAGGTGAATAATTAAACAAGATAAACGTATTCTTGAAATACACAAAAAAGGCTGTCTCTTGACAGCCTTTTTTGTGTACGAGTGAGCTTTTATTATTCCGGTTTCATAACCACTTCCATGACATTTCCTGGTAAAACTATACTCTTTAATGTTGATTGAATTAACTCCGGTGTCAGTGCTTCAACTGATGCTTTATAATCATCCACCAGATTTAATTTGTCGTGATAATAACGTTCAACAGCACTTTGCCACCAGCTATTTTCCGCTAAATCTTCTGTGTATTTTTTCAACATGTTTTCTTTCACCTTTTGTAAGTCGTCAGGTCGGGGTCCTTTGGCAATGATTTCATTAATCTCAGCATAAATAATAGAAATTAGTTTCGCCTGTTTTAGAGGATCGGTATCGAATTGCATCATGAGAATTGCTTCGTCGATTGGCGTTTTATTTAAACTCCCGCGTACCCCGACTCCATACGAACCCCCTTCTTTTTCACGAATACTCTCCGTGTAACGGATAGTCAATATGTTTCCAATGGCGGTTACCACTGTCCGGTTTCCTATATTATAAGGCATTGCAGCATGGTATAAAATGAAATTCGATGCTTTCTTTATTTTCATTTCCTTGGTAAAATAATTACTAACCTTCCCTTTCGGTTTTCGAATATTATTATCCGTATATTTTTCACTGCCTGTTTTTGATTTTAAGCCTCCCAGGTAAGTGCAAATAGCATTTCTTACCGATTTACTGTCCGGGTCAATATTGCCGGTAAAAATAAAGGTAAAATCAGCCGGTATGGCAAAGCGTTCTTTGAAAATAGCCAATGCTTTATCCTGATCGATTAAATCCAGCGTCTTTAAACCCATTAAAACTGTACGTGCGTTATGATCGGTCAACATGCTGTTTACTGAATCTGAAAACGCCTTACGTGGATCGCTGGCGGCATTTGCCAGGCTGGCACGATAGGCATTCATCATTGCTTTAAAAGCATTGTCGTCTTTTCGGGGTGATGTAAAGTTGAGGTAAACCAGTTGCATCATTGTTTCAAAATCCGATACAGATGATTGACCGCTAAAACCTTCATCATAGGCACCGATTGTCGGAATTACAGATGCAATTTTGCCGGTAAGAATTTTATTTAGTTCTATCTGATTATATTCGCCTAACCCATTATTGGAAACAATGCCTGCCGCAAGAGTTCCTGAGGGAAGATCTGCTATGTTCGACACTTTAGAAAGTCCGCCATCACTGAATGCCGTGAGTAGAATCTCATCTTTTTTGAACATTGTCGGTTTAAAAATGACTTTCACTCCATTGCTCAATGTCCATTCGGTAGTTCCCAACGATTTGTTTTTCGTCGTTTTATTGATTTTCCCTGCTTTTGGTGCTTTCTGAATCAACGGTCTGTTCGATACTTCTTCGGCTTTAGCTGTCAGTTCTGTTGTCCGGGCATTATCAATGGCGGCACGAATCTGATCTTCTGTCGGTATTTTTACCGTTTCTTTATCCGGAGCCATAATAGAAACAATAATGTTTGTATCGGTAACATACGATTTAGCGACTTTATTTATCATTTCCAGCTTCAGTTGAGGTAACATTGTTTGTAACGTCTGATACTCCCATTCAATACCGGGGATCGGTTCCTGATTCAAAAAATTACGCACGTATTCTTCCACTAAATTACTGTTCTTTTGATTGTCACGTTCATTATAGGACTTCTCGATGAGTTTTAGAAAGTCCGTCTTTGCCCGTTTAAGCTCTGAGTTTGTGAAACCAAAACGTTTAATCTTTTCAGCCTCCAGCAAAATGGCATTCAATCCTTTCAGTTCTTGTCCTTCTTTCGGTATAGCCAGCAGTTGGAATGCGTCTTTCGACTTTACTAATTCTCCATAGATCGCATATCCTGCTACAAATGGTGCATCTGCCTGTTGAGTGATTTCTTCGAACCTGTTTTCGATCATACTGGAGATAAGCGAATTTATTGTAATAAATTGATAACCGCTCATTGATAACTTGACATTATCCGCAAGTTTGTTATGTTTATATTCCAGCTCTATGCGGGTCATACGGGCTTCGCGGTCTTTTACCACCGAAACAATTGGCTTTTGGTTGTCGGCGATTTCAAAGACTGTCCGTTCAGCTTCGTTTTCTTTTTTTTGTATATCGTTAAACAGGCTTTTGATTTTAGCTTCTACCTTATCAACATCTACATCCCCGACAATAAGGATTGCCTGCAGATCGGGACGATACCATTTTTTATAAAACTCACGGATTGTTTTATGATCGAAATTGTTAATAATAGCCGTATCCCCGATTACATCCCGTATAGCATATTGAGATCCCGGATATTTCAACTTATTCGATTCTTTCCACATCCTCCTGTCAGCTCCTGCTCCTTGACGCCATTCTTCACGTATTACGCCGCGCTCCGCATCAATTTCACTATCTTCCAACGAAATAAAGTTTGACCAATCGTGTAGTACCAATAACGAACTATCGATAATGCCATCCCGAACAGTTGGAACATCTGAAAGATTATACACTGTTTCGTCCAGCGATGTGTGGGCATTGACGTCTGCACCGAATTTTACCCCTATTTTTTCCAGGTAATTGAGAATTCCTTTCCCCGGAAAATTTTTGGTACCATTGAAGGCCATATGTTCCAGAAAGTGTGCCAGTCCGTTTTGATTATTATTTTCGAGAATAGCACCCACATTTTGAGCTATGTAAAAATCAGCCCGTTGTTTGGGCTCTTTATTGGCCCGGATATAATACGTGAGACCGTTATCTAACTTACCGTACCGTACTTTCGGGTCAACAGGCAATGGTTGGACTTGCTGTGCCACTAAGTTCACAGCTAAAACTAGCATCAAACAGAAAGGAAACCATCTATAGTGATTTTTTTGCATACTCAAATTTTTAGTAGTCTATTATTTAATTGGAATTTTCTTTAAACAGTTAGCGTGTTAATTAGGTTACAAAGTAAACTATTATTTCCCAATCAACAAAATCGGGTTCTCTCTTTGCGGGTTAGCAACTCATCATCTAATCGGATTTAATGGCCCGAAGTTTCGTAAATGCAAAATTTCAGCGTTTATTGCCGGAGAATATCGTATAATAATGTACTTTTGCGTAAAAAAAGAATATGTCAGAAAGATTGATTATAAATTCAGAGCTTGATAAAAAGGAAACCTATGAATCCTTGTTGCCGCAATTGGCTGCATTGCTGGCAGGTGAAGAAGATTTAACCGCTAATCTTGCCAATTTATCCGCTGCATTATACGGGACATTCAGGTGGCTGTGGGTAGGCTTTTACTGGGTAAAAAACAATGAACTTGTTCTTGCTCCTTTTCAGGGTCCTGTTGCCTGTACCCGTATTAAATTTGGCAAAGGTGTTTGTGGAACTGCATGGAAAGAAGCAACGAGTTTTCTGATCCCTGATGTAAATGCTTTCCCCGGGCATATTGCCTGTAGCGGTAGCTCTGTTGCCGAAATAGTGGTCCCTGTTTTTGATAAACAGCATCAGGTAGTCGGAGTGCTTGATGTGGATAGTGAACACTATAATGTGTTGGACGAAACGGATGTCCTCTTTTTAGAAAAAGTAAGTCAGTTGATTACAGCACTTTTATAACAAAAAATGCCATTCTTCATTTGAATGGCATTTTTAATGATATGTTGTAGGCTACAACGCTTCAAGATTCTCTTTGTTGACAATGTTTTTAGCACCTGACGCATATAGTCTTTCAATTCGGTCGGCATATCGTTTTTCAACCTTTCCCCGCATAATTTTCATACTGCTGTTTACCAATCCGTTTTGTTCGGTAAAGGGTTCTTTCAGTACCGCTATAACAGCCGGTAACCATCTTTCAGGGAATAAACCTTCGTATTTTCCGCCTTTCCGGTATTCGTTTATATCCGACTGTAATTTCTCCAGTGCCATCTTCTTCGCTTCGTCAGTTGCCCAGTCCAGTTGTGGCTTTTTGAGCCTGACATACCGTTTTAAAGCTTCTTTATTCGGAACGACCAGGGCTGCTGTATACGGATTTTGATTATTATAAAGCACTACCTGATCAATGTAATGTGAATTATCGGCTAACGATTCTTCAATCCCTTCAGGACTATATTTCTCCCCATCACTTGAAATAAGCAAACTCTTAAAACGTCCGACTACATATAGGAATCCATCATTATCCATATATCCAAGGTCGCCGGTGTGTAACCAACCATCTATAATCGTTTCGGCCGTCGATTTTTCATTTTTAAAATATCCGGCCATCACGTTTTCTCCCTTGATAATGATTTCTCCCTTTTCTAAGTTGGGTAATGCTTTCCCATCCGAATCACAGATTTTCAATTGCATATGTTTCACCAGATAACCGGATGAGCCCAGCTTATGTTTTTTCAAACCATTAGAGGAAATAATAGGTGTTGCTTCGGATAAGCCGTATCCCTGAAACATTGGCATCCCAATGGCATAAAAAAACCGTTGCAAATCGGTATCGAGTAAGGCTCCCCCACCAATAAAGAAATCCAGTTTACCTCCAAAGCCTTCCCGTATCTTTGCGAATAGTATTTTGTCAAACAAAAACAAAAGGGGCTTTTTTATAAACTGCATTCCGCGGCCTTTGTTATACCCTTCCTTGTTATACGAATAAGCCATTTTTAATGCAAAATTAAAAATGCCGTTAATAAACGATCCCTGAGACCGGATATTGCTTTCTATATTCTTTCGGAAATTTTTTGCCAGTGCCGGAACACTTAATAATAAATTCGGTTGTAATTCTTTGATATTGATAGGAATGTTTTTCAGTGTCTCTATTCCTGTTCTTCCTGTCTGTACCGTCCCCACACTTGCTCCGCAAGCCATAAAACTATAAAATCCGGCAACATGTGCAAAACAATGATCAAGCGGCAATATGATAAGTGTCCGGTATGTGGTAGGAATATCCATGAGGGTAAGTGCCTGCTCCACATTTGCCGTGTAATTGCGGTGCGTAAGCATGATTCCCTTGGGATCGGCCGTAGTGCCTGAAGTATAACTTATATTGGCCAGGTCATCGGGCTTTATTGCTTTCGCTTTGTCTGTAACGGCTCCCGGGTTTGCTTCCTGATATGCTTTACCCTTTTTCAAAACTTCGGATAAACTTATTTCGCCGGCTTCATAAACCGGCTGTTCATCAAAAACAATGACCTTCTTTATTTTAGGAAGATCACCAACGATGGCTCTTATCTTTTTTAATTGGCCACCGGAAACCATAATATACTGACTATCGGAATGAGATAGTCTGAATATCAAATCATTGCTTTCCTCCAGCTTGATGGACAACGGGACATTGACCGCACCCGTATGAAGAATTCCCAGTTCGCCAATAATCCATGCATTACGGCCCTCGGAGAGTAAGGCTACTTTATCGCCGGCTTCTACACCGAGGCTAAGCAGTCCGGCAGCCAGCAGGTGGCTTTGCAATTTGGTTTCAAGATAAGTTGTCGGCAAAAATTCAGTACCCGTTTTTTCCCAAAGAAAAGGATTCCGGGCATATTTGTCCACACTTTCATTCAACAGATCAATAATAGTTGGTCTCATTTATTATTTTTTCAGTTAACAATCAATATAGATCAGTCTTTTATAAATTTAAATACGTCTTCTAAAAACGATTGTAAAGATACTCGTTTTTTTATTATTTCTCTTCTTAATTTACTACCGGACGACAGGAGAAACAAAATAAACGAACAGATCAATAAACAGGGGTATGGGGCAGGATCTCTTAAAGTGTAAAACAAAGAATGTCGCATACTTCATGGATCATGAAAATACGATATTCTTTTTATGCTGCCTGCTAATCTTCTGATGCATACAAGCCGGATCAAAATAACAGAACGTAAATGACGCGAATGACACAGATTTAATAATGCAGATGAATGCGGATAAGAAAATTTAAATCGACACTAACCCGCTTTGCTTGCACCCGTTTGACTCCCGTTCGAATTCGTATCGAAACGACATGGACTTTTAATCCGGGTCACGTCACCGCCTAAACAACGAATCGGTTCATTTTATTGACCATCATCCGTTCTTAATTCAGAGGAACTTTAGACGGACTTCAGAGGGGGTTCAGAGAGGGTTCAGAGAGGGTTAGGAGAGGTGAACCTCACTGAACCCTCTCCAAACTCCTTTTGAAATCTCTCCGATTCCGCTTTATAGTGCAATTAGAGCAAAGAGGAACCAAAAAGGCAGGTCGCCAATGATACAAAGTACTGGAATGATATAAAGGAATAAAAATAAAGACCGGTATTTTCCGGCCTTTTATAGTACTTTCAATAACTGATATTTTGAATGCTGTTTATCCCGGAAGCCGGGAAAGACACCGGACTACGGGATAAATCGTTTGTGGAGTCTTTTTATTGTTTTACATTATTCTATTTTTATCAACCGGACATAATCCAACATAGCCTGGTTAACTTCGATATTCATGTTCTCATTTTCCGGCATAAATTCCAGTTTGAGGTTATGGTTGCCGGACTTTAGCTGAACCTGAACGGCATTGCTAAAACCCCAGTTGGACCATTCACCGCTTCCCCGTTGCGGGAATACCTGTGCACCTAGCCGGTTGTTGTCAACAAACAAGGTACGGATAGCACATTTGTTTTCGGTGTTGGTAGGACCGTTCCCGTTCGCATAACGCCAGTCAATGGCATATAATCCATTGGCTGGAACATTAACCTCCAGATCCACCGATCGGTTGGTATTCCGGCTGATTTCAACAAAGCCTTTACCTGAAAAGCCGTGATAGGGTAGGGTAGAAGGTGTAAGATAGTTTTCAATTTCAACATTCTTTATGCAGGTTTCAGGATAAATCTGAATGGGGTCACTGCCAAAGGACGCTACATTGTCTTTATCGACAGCCATGATTTGAAACTCACCGGATTCGGCAGACGGAATGGTAAATGATGTAGTTGTTGTCTCGTTCAAAAGGTGTCCGTTTTTTAGTATGCGGTACTGAACGGCTCCTTCAATCGCAGACCAGGACAGGTTGCCGTCCTCAAATTTGGCTATCGGCATGAGTGGCGAAGAAATATTCTTCACCAGGTTGATAGATTGTTTTTCGAATTCATGATTTGCCATTACTATTTTTATGGTGTGCTTTCCGGTAAGCGAAGCCGGGATAACAGGTTCCGGCAGTACTTTCCCATCAAGCTTAAAGGTGGCAATCCGATTACCGTAACCGGTCAACGTGATATTAATATTTGAGTTCCTGTACCTGAAATTAGATAGTTTACGGTTAGCCGACATCGTCTTGGGAACAAAAGGTTCAAACCTTAATCCGTTTTCTTCAAACCGAATGCCGAACAATACTTTGTGAATAATGCTGATATTGCCCGATAAGCTCCACAACATATTGCTCGAATTGATTTGCGTCCCGGCGTAGTCACCGTTATCAGCAACAAAGTTTTCTTTATTTGTCAAAAACATAGCACCGGCCCGGTAAATGGAAGCAATACTATGGAGCACGCTTTCTTCATTGCCGGTTTTGGCTCCTGCCCATAACCAGTAAGTTTGCACAAACGGCCAGACAGCATTGTTGTGATAGGGAGGAATGTCGCCTGATTGGGGAAATATACAGGGAATACCGTAATTGACTACAGGCACGTTTTGAACCAGCAACTTTTGCCGGGCCTTGTCAGCAACATTAAATACAACACATAAAGCCTCACCCAATGCTTCAGAGCGGGGCGAAAGTATTTGGTAATTACGTCCGTAAAGGTATTGACCGTAATAATTCTTTTCCGGTATCCACAGATGGGCGTTAATGCCGGATTTTATTTCTTCGGCCAGTTGATGGTACTTATTACCGGTTTGCGGCTCATTCATTAATAGAGCCATTTTGCCTGCTACGGTCAATGCCTGGTAATGGAGCGCATTAGTTCCCAAATTTTTACCGGAGTAAATATCCATAGGTTGCATCCAACGCGGATAGGTTTGTTCGCGCCAATCCAGAAAGGATGATTCGCCTTTAACCAAACCGGTTTGCGGGTCATGATCGACCATGATGTCATCTTCTATCGAGTTTTTGATAATCGGATATACTTTACGGAGCCAGTTTTGGTCACCCGTGACTTTATATATTTCCCAGGCAGCCGCAGCCCAAATCATACGGTCGGTAGAAGCAGGCCAGGCGCCACCGGTACCGGTATCCTGGATAATACGTCCGTTCGCATTCACTTTACGCATTAGGCTGTTTTGAGACACTTTCGGTTGCATGTATGCCATGGAAAGAATAATGCTGTAGCTCACGTCCCGTGTCCATACACCGGGCCATTCAATGCCGGTTCTCAGCGTACTGTCTTTCTCTATGGCCTTGGTCATTTCTTCCACGGACATATTATAAACAGCATCTTCAAGTAAGTTCGGCGATTGGTATTGAGGAAAAGCCGTAATGTCTTTTGTTAGTTTCCATGCTTTAAGGTGACTCTTTTCTTCTTTTATCGGATTTAGCTTTAAGGTGACTTCATAGATCCCATCACCATCCGGATCGGTGAGTTGTAAATCGGAATGGGAGGTCAGGTTGTCGAAATTCCATACCATGGGAATCGTATTGCCTACCACATAAACACTTTTGAAATCCGATTTGTAAATTTTAGTACCATTGAAGTTCGTATAATATCCGTCTTTTTCAAACTGAGCAAAAACAGGGCGCATATCCAACCTGATTTTCAACAGAGTATTCGGTTTTAGATAAGTATTTGCAGACAGGGGCTGTTTGTCTTTGTATTGCGTTCCGAATGTAATGACCGGTGTTTCATAATTATCCTTATCACTCAGGCAAATAAATTCGTGGTTGACTCCCGGGAGCATTTCATTATCCAGCCCGTTAATAGAAAACTTAAACGTAATAAGCGGACTTTTAAAAGCAGTAGCCTGGCTTTGGTAGTTCGATTGCAGTTCTGTGGAGGATAAAGCGGTTGCCGTGTAATTTCCCTGTACAACCTGGTTGTGGGTAACGCTGAATGAAGGGGATGAATAAATTGCGTTGCTGGTTTGAGCCAATGTAATTACCTGCATTCCGCAGCATAATGCTGTAAAACCTAATTGTCGGAGTTTCATATTTACTGGATTAAAAGGTGACTTATTTAATTTAAAAAAGGCTGTTCAATGAATTTTAGTAACCGGATGGTTTTCAAGTCCGATAGGGAAAGCGAATTGAACATGATTCATTAGTTGATTGCATTCATTTTGCTTTGCAAGTCGTTCATTTGACTCGGAAGAACTCATGCTGTAAATTATGTTGCCCTGATTGTTCAAAACTTTTATGTTGAGATGCTTATCAATGGCCTCAAGCTGCAAGACCGCGTTTTCGGGGATTTGAACCTGTTTAATTTCATAAGGGAAAACATCAACGGTTATATTGGGATTTATTTTACCAAACGTATACCGGTATTTTGTTGTTTTCCCGGAGATATAACTTGCCTGAATCAGGCAGTCTTTTATGGTAAAGTTATAATCAAGATGCTTGATTTCTGCAGGAATCCGGGGAGCCAGTATAAGGCTGTTGTGTATCATGTCCGGACGAATGCCCAGAAAGTATTGATACCATACACGAATATGCTCCGCATTCGACCATGCCTGTAAATAGGTACCCGTTATTCTGGGCCAACTCTTTCCAGAATGAAAATAAGCATCCATATTCTCACTCAAACCACCTACAACGCCCATGGTTAATGCTTGCCGGTTCATATTTTTAAATAATTGATAGGCTGTTTCAACTTGACCGGCCTCAATCATTCGTTGCATGGCTATCCCGTTATTCCATAACCAGACAGTTCCCCGGTGATAGGCAGCATCTTTGGGATAGTTCTCCGGACTAAAATGAAAGGGATGAAAATCTTTGTCCTGACGATTGAGAGAGGCAACTCCCCACGGGTAAACAAGTTCTTCCCACGTCTTACGGATTACCTGCCACTTAAAAGCTTCGTCGGATACTAAGTCCAGTGCATAAAGTTGATTGGGACGAAGTGTGAAATCAGCAGAATCATCCTTGGTTAAACGGTCGGCCAGGTAGTTATGCCGATTGTCCCGAAAATCCTTTTCGAAGTTGGATTTCACGTTATCTGCAATTTTCTGCCACCTGCACATGCTGACGGTATCGTTCATATATTGGGCAAAATAAACACCTGCACAGAGCTGCTGATACCAGAGAGCCTGAATATCGTTAGCCCTTGATCCGCGTGGAGTATAGGCAATCAGATTGCCATCGCGGGCATCCATCCACGTTTCGTTATCCGCATGTAATAAATAACCTTTCGTATCCATCCAGTTCTTTACAGCACCTTCAATGCTGTTTTGTATGTTGGGATAGAGTTCCCTGATCAGGGTTCTATCACCTGAATACTTCACATAGTCCTGAATTTCAATAATAAAACGGGGCGTTCCATCGGTCGTGTGATAATCGATATTCTGAGGGTTGACGATATTGGGAACCCGGCCAAAGAATTTTGAATCTTTATCCGTGTTTTGATATTCGGCAAACGATTTTAAAATTTTGCGGGCAGTTTCAAATTGTCCGGTTATTAATACGGCTCCCGGAAACGAAATAAATTCATCCCTTCCCCAGTATTCGTTAAACCAAGGTAATCCGGCATAAATACCATTTCCCTGTTGCTTCGTGACCAACTGATCCATGGTGGACTCAATCCAGTTCATGGCCAATGTCAATGAATCGTTATCGCTTCTAAGAAAGGCATTTGTGGATAGGAAATTTTGCATTCGCCGGACACGTTCATTTTCGAGTTCGCTGATGGATTGCCGTGTCTCATTTAAGACAGATAAAGCTTCTGCATCCGTTTTTCCTACAGCAATAAAAAATCCGGTTGACTTCCCTGAAGTATAAACGATGTTATCTTTTAGTTGAATAGGTGTATTCTTTTTTGAACTAACAGCTATGATATAATTTCCTTCGTTTGAAGAATAAAACGCCATATTGTTTTTGACGGATAAATAATTGACTTTCTCTCCTTTCAGACCAATACCAATCTGTTCATCGCTACCTTTTAGACTTATTTCAATGCAATTTTTATAATCTACCAGTTGCAATTCTTCCACCCACTTTGAACCATATGTGCGCACGAGCTTATAAGGATAAACATTTACCTCAGCCTGCCGGGTATCTAATTCCTTATTCCCGACAAATAAACGGTACCCACTGAATATCCTGTTTTTGGCGATATTCATACCTTCGAACCAGGACCACTCTTCGTGATTGTTTAGATGGGTTTGGGTATAGTAATAGGCTGCTTCCTTGTTGGTGAATGATACAGGGCGGTTGGCTGATGCAGGGACCTCTATTCTCATTCTGTCTAATATCCCCGGTTGCTCGTTTTTAGATGTTGCATTTATGAATCCGGTAGCTGTATTAAGTGCGATAAGAATAAAAGCAGAAGTGATAAATTGGTTTAACTTCATGAGTTATCAAGTTGATGTTTTTTATTGTGTTGTTTCTACCTCTTAACGGTAACCGTTGTTGTAGATACGTTCTCCTGCCACGTAATCTTGCATATTCCGGTTAGCTTGTCCCAACTCCATGCAGCAGCTTTTGATTTCGTTATTTTGTCTGTTTTATCAGGTCCTGTTTGTCTAAATTTAATGCTATCAATCGAAACATATTTTGGAGCTTTATCCAGGTGAATTTTAATTCCAAAATTACGGTTTTTATTTGGACTCCACCCTCTTTCATCTTTAGTAACAACGGTAAAGTTTACGAAATCGTTTGCTGAAATATATTTCATCTTAGTTTTGCCAAAGATGTCTTTTTTATAATCATGGGTTTCGCCATCATCTTCGTATAATGTAAAGTCGGCATTATGTCCTTCTACAGCAGGAAAAACATTAAACCAAACCGGAATGTTCTTCTTTTCACCAATATATTGTTGTACAGGTATCTCAGGAATGATGGAACCGCGTTTCACAAATATAGGAATGGTGCTTAACGTTACCGGGTATGAAATCCATTGTTTACCGTGATAAACAGTAGTGCCGTTATTAAAATTAATTCATTCGCCTTGTGGTAAATAAACCTGTTTTGTTGTCCCAGATGGTTTGTCAGTATGCGCCTGCTTCCTTTCAGTTTAAGCAATAATCAGTATAGTCAGGGGTCGTCGAAAGAAGATTTGATGACGAATGGTATAAATATTTAAAATAAAAGACGATATAAATAAACTAAAATAATTACATTTACACCCTTTTTGATATTATCTTTTTTTGTTGTATTATTTCTTAGCTATTAATGCAATTCCTTTTTCTGTCTAAGCTATAAATATAATTTATGTGTTTAAATAATCAACGTATTTCTCTATGAAAAAAACTTTTTTAAATGTCTTTACCTGTAGCCTTGTTTTGCTGGCAGTCAATACATCCTGCAAGCAAACAAAATATTCAGCTGAAAATGGTGATGCCCTTACGGCACATATTGATTCAACAACAAAGGCCGCTGATGACTTCTTTCAGTTTGCCAATGGTAAATGGTTTAAACAAAATCCTATTCCCGCGAGTGAACAAAGTAATGGTATCTTTCAGTTGGTTCAGGATACTATAAATGCTCAGGTACGTAAAATCTGTGAATCGTCGGCAGCTATTGAGCATGTTGAAAAAGGAGGTAATAAACAAAAAATAGGCGATTTCTTTTTCTCCGGAATGGATAGTACCTTGTTGAATAAGAAAGGTCTCAGCGATCTGAAAAATGATTTTGCAACCATTGACATGATAAAGGATCTCAATGGTATAATTAAAGAAGCTTCTTATATCCATACAGTATCATCGTCGCCTTTGTTTAACCTATACATTGCTCAGGACGATAAGAATAGCAGTAAATACCAGATATATATCAGTCAGGGTGGATTAAGTCTGCCCGATCGCTCCTTTTATTCTGATGCAGATGCAAGAGCTAAAACTATTCGCACAAAATTCATTACCCATGCAGTGAATATGTTTAAAATTATGGGATATAATGAATCCAATGCTAAGTTGGCAGCCGATAAATTAATGACCCTGGAAACTGCCCTCGCAAAAACATCGCGTAAACGTGAAGATACACGTGATCCTTTAGCGAACTACAATAAAATGACATTCGGTGCATTGGCCGCATTAACTCCTAACCTGGACTGGAAGGTCTTTATGAATACGGCAGGAGTGACAAAAGTAGATACTGTTGTCGTAGGACAGCCTGAATTCCTTACTGCATTGAACGGTTATCTGAAAAAATACACCATAGATGACTGGAAAAATTATCTGAAATTCCAGCTGTTGGATGGAGTTGCAGCTTATATGGATGATAAAACGTACATGGAGGACTTTAACTTTAATACTTCCGTATTGCGGGGTGTAAAAGAACCTAAACCCAGATGGAAACGTGTAGTGGAACAAACTGACGGCTCTCTTGGAGAATTGATTGGGCAAGTCTATGTGAAAGAATATCTGCCCAAAGGGACGAAAGAAAAGTTAGTTGAAATAGGAACTGCTATCAAAGTGGTTTTTGCTGAACGTATCAAGACGCTTGATTGGATGAGTGCAACCACCAAAGAGAAAGCACTGAAAAAGCTGAATGCCGTGATTATGAAAGTAGGTTATCCCGATAAATGGAAAGACCTCAGTGCTATGCAGATTGATCGTACATCCTATGTGAAAAATGTAATGAATGCCAATAAATGGGAATTCAACTACATGATGAACAAATATGGCAAACATGTCAATCGCACCGAATGGGATATGCAACCTCAGACCTACAATGCTTACTATAATCCGTCCAATAACGAGATCGTAATCCCGGGCTGTAATATCATTGTTCCCGGTTATGAAGGTAAGATGGCTGATGATGCTTTATTGTATGCAATCATTGGTGCAACTTTCGGACACGAAATAACACATGGTTTCGACGATCAGGGCTGCAAATACAATGAATTGGGTAACCTTAGCAATTGGTGGACCAGTGATGACAGCAAGAAGTTTAATAAGAAAACAAAAATGATTGTAAAGCAATTCAACGATTATGTTGCTGTCGATAAACTGCATATCAATGGAGAACTGACACAGGGAGAAAACATTGCCGATTTGGGTGGAGTGATTATGGGCTTCGAAGCATTTAAAAAGACAAAACAATACAAGGATAATGAGAAAATAGCCGGCTTGAATCCCAGTCAGCGTTATTTTCTTGGATATGCGCTGGCATGGATGCAAAACATGCGACCTGAAGCCATGGCTAATCAGATTAAGAGCAATGAACATGCCCCTGCAAAATGGAGAGTTCTCGCTCCATTGTCCAATATGCCTGAATTCTATTCTGCTTTTGGCGTTAAACAGGGAGACGCTATGTGGCGACAGGAGAACCAGCGTGTAAAGATTTGGTAATGATTTATATTTAATAGAGAAGTTTTACTTTGCCTGTTCAATTGTAACAGGGAGTAAAACTTCTTTTTTATTCATCTGCTGATACGTGTTTGCCGGTTTGTTCTGTCCTCGAATTTTGATAATAGTGGAAAAAACGGTTCGTGTCGTCTCCATGACTTTGTATATGACGGAATACCCAAGCTACTGCTGCATTATATCTTAAATATAGGCAGGGCATTTGACGTTGGTACTTAGCCGATAACCCACATATATGACACAAATCTCTCTGTCCTTGAGAGCTTTCGGTATCTCCTTATTCCTTCCGGTTAATCCACCTCTATAGTTGTAGACTATTATTTTTCAAGCATTTCTATCTCTTCAATTTCTTTATTTAATATCTTAAATCGTTCATAAATTGAGTATTTGAAAGTATAGTAAATTGATAAAATAAAAACAATGATAATCAATGCCAGCATTACGATTGATTCTGTATTAAATATCGGTTTTTGAGCAAACATTAAGAATATACCCAGTATTGCAAAAGGCATAAATGCGTATCGCATTCGTGTTGTTTTAGTCTTATACTTTTCTAATTTGGCAATTTCTTTTTTTACTACTAAAATAGGTGCTGAGAAAACAATCTTGCGAATAAGAAGAAAATATCTGACATCCCAAATGTATGTAATTATATATATAGTTGTAAATAAACTTAATCCAAAATAGAACTTAATAGTTAAGTGAAACCGAATATCTAACAGTAATAATAGAAGAAACAGAATTATCGGTGAAATTACATTTAATCCTGCTTTGATCTCGATCCTGTGTAACTTTTGCATAGACTCTGGACATCTTTATTATTATCCCGATATTTTCTTCTATAATATCCAGAAATTGCTCCTTAATTTCGTTGACTGCCATTTTTCATTCTGCTACTTTTTAGCTAATAGATCTTTTTGTATATACATTATCCAATTAGTAACTTATCATGTCAAAAAATCACAGTTGTACCTGTTTTTTTATGGACACTAAGGCTGAAATTATGAGTTTCCTGAAATTATGGAGGCTTTTAGTTTTGATCGTTATCTTTTTACTTATTCAAATATTATATTGAATACCAATATAATAACGATTATTACAAAAGAAAGTAATCCAATAATAAGCGGCTTCCAAAAGTCGGAAATTTCCACTGTTTTCTTATTCTTTTTAATACGTTTCCTAAATAGCAGATAAACTATAAAAGGTAATAACAAGACAAACCCCCAACTATAAAACGTCGTGGATTGCAGCAGTTTATTTATGGCATTTCGGATAACAACAAAGAATACAAAGTCAGAGCCGATTGCCTCAAGAACAAATATCAAACTGGTTAATAGTACCCCATTCATGCTATTTGCTTTCGGATAGCTGATAATACAGATGTAGGAAGCAAATCCCCAAAATAAAGGGTTTACGGTCAACATTAAAATTTGACCTAACTTTTCGTTGATACTCCATGGATACCACAATACTAAATTGGATAACCAGTAAACGGCAAAACAAACAACCAGATTATAAACAATCCATTTTAAAGTTTCTGATTTCATCTTTTTTCATGTAATAAAAATTTAAGTACTAGAAAATAAATAATGTTGCAGTATGGTTAAAAAATTGAATAAACGTTTGGAATGCAAAGACATAATGTCTTTTATTCAATAATTGTATTTTAGCTTTTTAAGGCGTATTTTTCTTGCTTTGTTTCGTAACAGTATAAGCAGGCTATAATTTTACTTCAATCATGCCATCTGCCCCGACTGTTTGTTTGTCAATATCCACGGTAAGTATTCGGGTCGTCCTGTCCCGGTGCCAGTGGGTAATGATCCGGTTATTGACAGATACCGACTTCGGCTCGTCTGTGTTGACTAGTTCTGTTTTATTCGCTCTGTTTTGTACACTTCCAGGAAAGTCACTCTTCGGCTTCCTTATCACGATCTTGTGTGAAATACCAACCGTGTATTCATAGCTCAAGGCAATCCATCTAAACCGGCTCTTTTCGAACAAAAAATCCTCACCATCATCTTCATAAAGATTAAACGTTTTTTGTTGGCTCTTTGTTGGTGTATAGGCGATTATCTGAAGGGTGTCCAACGGTATGCCGGAATACTCATGATCAGGTGCTATTGGGATAATCGATCCGGATTTTGCATATAAGGAAAATTCAAGCAACGACTTTGCAACCGCTATATCCTGATTATCCTGATACTTCTTTCCTGTAAACTCTATAGCATAAACGGGCTTTTGATCGTTGACGCTGAAGTTAACCTTATCGAATGTTACATGAACGATCCCTAAATCAGGGGTAGGAGAGTAGCTGTTGTTCGTGATCCGAACCATCGTTTGGGTTAACAACTGAGAATAAATATCTTTGAATAATAGTAAATTATTTTCTATGTTATATGTATATGCAGCAACAAAACAATGAGATACCGATGATAAAATAATCAGCAAAAGAATTATTTTTATTTTCATTCTACAGTGATATAAGAAAGTAAAGTACAAAATAATAATTCAACTACTCGATAGAGTTGTTTCTCAAAATAATATCAAGGTTTGTATAGTCACTTTCCCGGTCGGACGAAAGGTCTGCTTTCCATCATCCGTGCAGGCATATAACTCGAACTAATGCTAATAATCTCAGGTTTAATGTCTTTTATTTCTCGTATTTCCCGACCGGAACAGTCGGAAGTTCTTATTCTTTATCGTCCGTGCTTTGTCTTTCCAATCGGGCAAACTGAAATGCAAATCCCACATGTTGATGAGTCCAAATGTAACCGGGATTTTGTCAGTTCCCTGCATGTGTCCCTGCATTTGTGTGCATTAAAAAACAAATCTCTGTCGGTATAAATATCCCATAATGTTCCCGTTGCTGCTTTTGCCGGACAATGGTCAACGCATTCACTACAGGTTCCACATCTGCTTTTATTAATTGGTAACTCTGATACCTCCAGTGGATAATCCGTCAATAAGCTTACCAATCTCAGTCTTGGACCAAATCTCTTGGATATAAACAAATCTGTTTTACAAATCCATCCTAAACCGGCCCGTGTCCCTATCATCTTATGAGAAACCGGAGTCCGTAAGGTTAGTTCGTAATCTTTATCCTCGGTATCGGAAGCATCATTTGAAGGTTCAACAATTTTACAGGCAAATCCATTATCTGCTATTTTATTCCCGATGTCATGAATTATTGCGGATAACTGATTATTTACTGACTTATAATAATTAAGATACTCTAGAGTCGGACCGTTGATGATCGAATCGATTATGTTGTTATCCAATCGTTTCCCTATCACGATGCCATAGGGATAAGCCGAATCTTTGATCAATCCGTTTAAATCGGCAAATCCGATAATATAATCCTCCGGATTGTCAAGGCTATTTCGAATTATGGTATTTATCATCCCTGTAGTATCTTTAGGACGCAATTAATTATTCTTGTATTCTAACGGATTATATCGTATATCATTGTCTTGTCGTCCAAAAAAACATATTTTTGAATCATTATTTTATCTTCATAAAAACTGTTTTTCTGTATCCTCATAACGCCTGAATCATGCTCGTTTTTTTATATGCCGCCAATTGCCTGTAATATGTGTTTTCTGTCTTTAATTCGGTTTTTTATCATCCTTTCAATTCTTCCTAGTTAACCTTGCCCAGTAATAGCCTGATTTTTTTATAATTCACAATGTCTCTGTTTATCGTGAACGGCTGTTTTTCGGGTCTGGTATTGATCAATAATTCATTCTCAGGCAGTACAATAATCGTTATGTAAACATTACCTGTAAAGAAACCTCCCTTATCCAGAAACTCCATCTTGTCTAGTCCTTTATGGAGGTCGATCCAATTTAAAGTTTTTATCTTTTGCTTTACAACCGTCATTGTCAGTTTCTGGTTTAAGTTTAATCGTATGAACTGCCTTTCGCTGTGTATTCGGATCACAGCAAAGACAGATAAGCTAAACCCGAATATAAAGACTATAAGGTTTGAATAATTTGTTGAATTATCTAAATAACTCTTGAAAGCATAAACTGAAACGGCAGCAATACAAAAGATCAGGAAGCATTTCACTATTAAGACCCATGTGAGTGGCCATTTTAAATTTGTCCGTATGTACTGTTCTTGTTCGATGGTCATTTTTTTTATTTTTATGCTGTCCAATAGATAGAAATTGTCTAAAGTACACTGTTGGAAAGCGTTGTGTCTGTTCAAAACATCCAATTCAGGCTTTCGGACAGGATTGCGTGTTTTTGTAATTTTTTTATGATAATAATGCTTCAAAGATAAAAACTATTTTTTACATTATCGACGTTTATTTTAATTAATTTCCGATTTATTTAATGTCCCTTGTAACTTTGCTGAATTGACGGCCGTTTTAGCGTGTAAATTCCCATCGTCGTCCTGTTCTCGTGTCCCCGTTCAACGGCGTTTCTGCCATCCGATTCTTGGTGTGCCTTCCGGTTTATGTCGTTGTCAAAAGAAAAACTCACCGGCGACGAGTCGGCGTATCACCCCCGATTTCCCGATCCTTTACTCCCTGAATTCTGCTGCATAAATCGCTTAACCTGCTGTAAACGAAAAATCCGCGATTTCGTACCTTTTTTTTCTCCTCAGAAAGGGAAGGGGCATAGCCTTCCCTTTTTGCCCGTAAAGGTCGGATGTCTTTTCAGGCATTATCTGTCCGACTTTCCGTACCGGCCATCCATACTATCCCAACACCTATTCCCTTCCGGATCGGGCTGTCCTCTGTTCGTCATTCGGTTTATGTTTTTTTTTAAATATCCCCTATATATTCCCTATATGTTCCGTATATATTCCCTATATAACCCGTATCTATTTAAATAGGGAATATATAGGGAGTATTATCGGAAAAGGAACTATTTATATACTAAAAACGTATAATTTGAGGGTGATTATAGGATGAAGAGAAGGCGAGCAGAGGGATTCGGGTCTGTGAAACAGGCAGAAGGATGATTATTAGACTGATTGTTTTCGGGTATGTCCGGTCAAGGAGGAAAGATTGGTAAATAATAATCGGGAATTGGAGGAAATTTATGGATAAAAGAGGGATGGGATGATCCAGTGTGTTACCAATTGAAAATGGTTGGATTTATATCCGGAAGGTATAAAATAAAGCTACTCCCGCGTATCTTACTGATACACTGGAGTAACTTTTTAGTGAAGCGGTTGGAATGAACGGCTTTGAAAACCGGTTGGATGTCTCAGCAGGAACAAACTCCCGAAACACTTCATACGACCTGAAAGCTGTTATTAGTCCGGCAATGCAACCGAAATACCGGTTGCATTCGTCCAGTTGCCTTCTATCGTTCCGTTGTCGGTTACGATGCAAACCCTGTAATTCCTGGTTGCTTCATGCAGCTTACCTTCTTTGGACGTGATGGCTATTTTTACAACCGATCCTTTTTGCCGGGCGGTAAAATTGTATATCCGGTATTCCCCTTTTTTGTATTGAAAGCCATCACCTGCATCTTCGTACAATGTTCCGGTGGCTTTCCCGTTTTTATCGAGCGAAACCAATAGGGTTAACGAGTCCAGACTATATTGGGTTGTGTTTTGAATAATTTTCCCCAGTGGTATAATAGCGCCGCCCTTAATTTTTACATCAGCCTGATATTTATCGGTGGTACTGTTTTCGCCGGCTATAGATGCTATTCTCCATATTCCTTTCGGTAAAGCGGGGTTTACGGCCCATTTAGGGATGACCATCAGATCATCACCAACCAGAAATGCCTGATCTTCCCTGCGCAGGGTGGTATCTTTCGGATCGGCAAAGAAGAGGGGGCGCACGACCGGCATTCCGGTCTGTGAAGTTTCGTGAAACAGTGTGTAGAAATAGGGTAATAAGCGATACCGGCGATTCAAAGCCGTGCGGGATACGTTTTCGATCTCCGGACCGAATGCCCAGGGTTCCTTGTTGTTGGTTTCGGTACTTGCATGTCCGCGCAGGAACGGGAAAAAGCTACCCATTGCAATCCACTGTCCGAATAAATCGGCACTGGTGTTTAGAGCAAATCCGCCCATATCGGGACCGCAGAATGCCTGGCCTGAAAGTCCCAGGTTTAACACCATAGGAATAGACATCTTCATATGTTCAACGGTTCCGCAATTATCGCCGGTCCAGGTGGCGGCATAGCGGTTGCTGCCTAAATAGCCCGAACGGGAAAGGATAAACGGCCGTTTATCGGGATTTGCATTCAGCAAGCCTTCGCGGGAAGCTTTTACCATAAGCATTCCGTATACATCGTGATAGCGCAGATGAATGTCAGGCTGCAGGTCACCACCGCCCCTATGCCAGTTATTCACGGGCATAGTACCATCGGGACCATTGAATACCGATGGTTCGTTCATGTCATTCCAGACTCCATCAATGCCGGTAGCCATAAAGTTTTTATACAGGGCGCTCCACCAACTGCGGGTTTCCGGTCGGGTGAAGTCGGGAAAAGCACATTCCCCCGGCCATACCTTTCCGCTAAACTCGTTGTGTCCGGCATCCTGAACCCAGTGATTGCCTGCGGTACCCGAATCGTAGACGAAGTATCCTTTTTCGGCTTTTACACCGGGGTCAATCATCCAAATAGAATGGAACCCTTTCATGTGTAAATAGTCGTTGACTGCTTTCGGATCGGGGATTCTTAATTTATCAAAGGTGAAGATTTTAAAGCGTTCCATGTAATCGATATCCATCCAGATTACATCACAAGGTAAGTTCTTCAGGCGGAAGGTGTCGGCCACGCTTTTAATGCGGGTGTCCGGTACGTATGAGTAACGGGATTGCTGGTATCCCAGCGACCAGAGGGGAGGCATTTCCATCTTACCGATCAGGTTGGCGAGTTCACGGATTACCTCCTGAGGTGAGTTTCGTTTAATGATAATGACCCTGAAGGCGGGGCCATCGGAAATAAAACGGATACTGTCGGACAGGTCAATCTGCTGTTTCCATGTGTTATCGGCGATTACTCCAAAGGCAGTCCCATCGCTGTTGACTCCCAGTACCCAGGGATGGCTTTGGTAGAGTTGTTTCCCGTCGTAAAGGCTGTATTTGAAATTGTCGGTATTCCATAAGGTTATGCTTTTACCATTACGGATTAAAGTCCCTGTTGCTTCACCCGTACCGTACAGACTTGTACCTTTAGCGACAGGCAGCGTAGCATAGGTCTTACCTCCACCGGAGTAAAAGACAGGCTTTAAATCCCAGTTGACAGGAATATCGCCGGTCGCTATTGGCTCCTTCAGCAGGGCAAAAGAAGGTTGATGAGCCCGGGCGTCGTAATTGACAGGATAAAAAACAGAAACATTGTTACCGATAAGTTTATCGGGTTGCTGAATAGCATAGGATTGTCCGAAACAATAAAATGTTACCAGGAAGATAATTAAAGTTTTCTTTCTCACGTTGAAAAGTCTATTAATAGATGATTTTATGCTGCGTCATGCTTGATTTTTAATCCGGGATGATTCCTCTGATTTTATTCTAACTCAAAAAATGACCGTAAATAATAAAGATTAAGATTCGGTAGCCCAATCCCCGGTATACCGACAACAACAATATATTCGACGTTTTGTTGCTGATACGAAAAGTGCGATGGTCTAATAATTCCACAATCTTTGAATCGGTGTATTTTTAATGGATATGTAACCAGCGATTGCACTAAAAGATCCTGATTGTTCAGGGACAAATATAGTAAAAAATGGAAAAAAAAGTGGCCCTGTCCGGAACTATCTTTGTATAGATTGTAACCACCTGTTTGTAAGAAAATCAGGTGTTGAGGTATAATGCCAGTCATTCGTAGTCTTGTTTTTGAAATATCAGCAGAGAAAAGATTTGTTTTTTGCAATTCGACGATTTTGGAAATCAACATACTGTTTGTAGTTATGGTTTGGTACGTGAAGCGTCCATACTGTGTTTTAGAAAAGAGAGTCTTTGCCGCAGATGCAGTTTCAACTATTTAATAATGCCCTGATTAGAAAAAAAAGGTGAGAAATACTTATTGTATAAACAACAGTAATTATAATTTGTTATTGTAAAAAATACATAATTCAAATAATTGAATATGTGTTTTATAACATAATAAATATAGGTGTTTATTTCGGAAATATAAATTATTTTTGTCAACTGAATCAACCTTGATAAGTTATGACGACCGAAAATTTGTATAATCCGCATATCTCAGTCGATTGTGTCGTATTTGGTTTTGATGGTGAAAATTTGAAGGTATTACTCATCGAACGAAGCATTGACGAGCAGAATGAATTTTATAACGACAAGAAACTTCCGGGAAGTATTATTCTTAATGATGAAGATCTGGATGAAGCGGCTACGCGCGTGTTGACAGAACTCACGGGGTTGAAAAATATTTATCTGAGCCAGTTTAAATGTTTCGGAAGTCCCATAAGAACAGCCAATCCGCGTGACGTATTGTGGCTGGAGCGGACAACAAAACTGAAGATTGGGCGGATCGTTACGGTGGCATATGTTGCATTGATTAAAATTGATCGTAAAATAGTGGTTGAAGCAGAAGATACTTCTTTCAATTGGTATGATGTCAATGAGATTACCAAAATGCAACTGGCTTTTGACCACAACCGGATTATCGAAGAAGGTTTGCAGCATATACGTCATCGATTGGATTTGGAACCACATCTGTTATTTGAATTATTGCCTCGTAAATTTACGATTTCCCAGTTACGTTCTTTGTACGATGTCGTTCATCAAAAGCGTTCGGATGTACGGAATTTTCAAAAGAAAGCAGCACAAATGCCATTTTTGGTTATGTTGGATGAATTTGAGGAAGGCGTTCCGCACCGGGCGGCCAGGCTATATAAGTTTGACCGGAAGAAAACTTAGTTGTCAGAAAGATTATTCGATTTGAAATAATATTAAACAATAAATTGTAAATAAAATATGTACTTACTTGGTTATGATTTAGGGAGTTCGTCGGTTAAGGCGAGTTTGGTGAATGCCGAAACAGGCGAATGTGTTTCAAGCGCATTTTTTCCAAAGAAAGAGATGGAAATTAAGTCGGTAAAAGCCGGCTGGGCAGAACAAGATACAGAAACATGGTGGAAAAACCTGAAATTGGCAACTGAGGCTGTCTTGGCTGAATTTGCCACTGATCCATCAGCCATTAAAGCTATTGGTATTTCGTATCAGATGCACGGGTTAGTATTGGTAGACAAAGATCAGCAAGCCATTCGTGATTCCATAATCTGGTGCGATAGTCGTGCAGTACCTTACGGACAAAAAGCTTTTGAAGAAATCGGAAGTGAATTATGTCTGTCGCATTTGTTGAATTCACCGGGTAATTTCACATTGTCGAAAATGGCCTGGGTAAAAGAAAACGAACCGGAAAACTTTGCAAAAGCAAAATACTATATGTTACCGGGTGATTACTTGGCTATGCGTATGACAGGAGTAGCCAGCACGACAGCTTCGGGTTTGTCGGAAGGTATTTCATGGGATTTTAAAGAAGAGCTACCGGCTACCTTTTTATATGATTATTTTGGCTTTGACGTTAATCTGATTCCGGAGATAGTACCGACATTCGGAGTACAGGGAACCCTGAAAGCCGATATAGCAGCCGAGCTGGGACTGGCCGCCGGGACTCCCGTTACTTATCGTGCCGGAGACCAACCGAACAATGCTTTATCCTTGAATGTATTGAACCCGGGTGAAATTGCCGCTACCGGTGGAACCTCGGGCGTAGTTTACGGGGTGAACGAAGATTCCAATTACGATCCGCAATCGCGTGTAAACTCATTTGCGCATGTGAACCATACTAAAGAAGCTACCCGTGTGGGTGTCTTGCTTTGCATTAACGGAACAGCTATTCTCAACACGTGGATCAAAAATAACGTGGCTCCGGAAGGAATCAGTTATGATGAAATGAACGAACTGGCAGCTCAGATTCCGATCGGAAGCGAAGGTGTCAGCATTATTCCTTTTGGTAACGGTGCAGAACGCGTGTTGGGTAACCGTGAACCTAATTGCTCTATTCATGGCATTAACTTCAACCGGCATACAAAAGCTCATTTGGCACGTGCAGCCCATGAAGGAATAGCATTCTCGTTTAAATACGGCATGGATATTATGAACGATATGGGTATTGAGACAAAAACAATTCGTGCAGGACATGCTAACTTATTCCTAAGTCCGATATTCCGTCAGACACTGGCCAATATCACCGGAGCTACCATTGAACTTTACAATACCGATGGCTCGGTAGGAGCAGCCCGTGGAGCAGGAATAGGAGCAGGAATATACAAAAACGCCGAAGAAGCTTTTGCTACTCTGAAGAAGATTATTGTGGTAAAACCTGAGCCTGAAAATGTAGCTGCAAGCATGGAGGCTTACGGGAAGTGGGCAAAATATATTTAATCTCTCTGACCTCCGAAAAATGCAGGACAGGTTCTCTCCCTGGGGAGAGGGGAAAAGGAAAATGACTTACAAGCCGGGAAGTGGCAACATGAAAAATAAAAATACCCTAACCGGCCTGTAATCGTTGAACAAAAAAATATGAGCAAACAATTAACTGATATATTTAGTTGGAATCTGAGATTCAAGACTACGGCTGTTTCGTTTCTGCTAAGCGGTGCTATTTATGCACAATCAATTGCTAAATATCCGTTTCAGGATACACAAAAAACGATTGATGAACGTGTAACTGATCTGGTTTCCCGGTTGACTTTAGAGGAGAAAGCCTCTCAGATGCTAAACGATGCACCTGCCATTAAGCGGTTGGGCATCCTTCCGTACAGTTGGTGGAACGAATCATTGCATGGAGTCGCACGAACGGGTAGAGCAACCGTTTTCCCTGAAAATGTGGGTTTAGCTGCAACATTCGACGAAGAGTTAGTCTATCGGATTGGTGAAGCCATTTCGGATGAAGCATGGGCAAAGTACAATATCGCTCAACGGCTTGAGAACTATAGTCAATATTCAGGGATTACTTTTTATGCACCCAATGTAAATATTTTCAGGGATCCACGCTGGGGAAGGGGTCAGGAGACTTATGGCGAAGACCCTTACTTAACTTCAAGGATGGGAGTTGCTTATGTAAAAGGTATGCAGGGTAACGATCCTAAATATCTTAAAACAGCTACCTGTGCAAAACATTATGTTGTTCATTCAGGTCCGGAGTCATTGCGCCATACATATGATGCAGAGCCACCGATGAAGGACTTTATGGAGACCTACGTGCCTGCTTTTGAAACTCTGGTGAAAGAAGGGAAAGTAGAGAGCGTGATGTGTGCCTATAACAGTACTTTTGGTAAGCCCTGTTGCGGCAGTTCATTTTTATTGAATGATTTATTGCGAAAACAATGGGGATTTACCGGATATGTGACTACTGACTGTTGGGCTATTGAGGACTTCTACAAATATCATGGGGCTGCAAAAGATGCTGCTGAAGCTTGTGCTCTGGCTATAAAAAGCGGTGTAAACCTGAATTGCGGCGATGAGTTTAATAGTTTGCCGGAAGCAGTGAAACGAGGACTTGTCACAGAGAAAGAAGTTGATGGAGCCTTGAGCCAGTTGTTGCGAACACGATTTAGGTTAGGACTGTTCGATCAGCAAAACCAGAATCCTTATTCTAAAATCAAGGAGGATGTGGTCGGGTGTCAGAAACATATCGATTTAGCCTATGAAGCTGCGGCTAAGTCATTGGTGTTGTTGCAAAACAACAAGAATATCCTGCCATTGAAGAAAGACCTAAAATCACTCTACGTGGTAGGTCCTTATGCTGCCAGCCAGGATGTATTGTTAGGCAACTATAATGGAGTGAGCGATCGTCTAACCACGATTATGCAAGCCATAGTAGGCAAGGTAAGCACCGGGACTTCGGTCGGTTACAGGATTGGAGTCGAACCAAGTGCTGCGAATAAAAATGCTATGAACTATTCATTGGGGGAAGCCGCGTCGGCTGATGTAGTTGTGGCTGTTTTCGGAATATCGGGTGTTTTCGAAGGAGAAGAGGGTGAGTCAACAGCTTCTGCTACCCAAGGTGATCGCCTTGATTTAGGCTTGCCTCAAAATCAACTAGACTATCTCCGCGAATTGAAGAAAAAATGTAAAAAACCGATAATACTCGTCCTTACAGGAGGAAGTCCGATTTCAACGCCCGAATTATCAGAAATAGCCGATGCCATTCTTTTTGTTTGGTATCCGGGACAGGAGGGTGGTCATGCAGTAGCAGATGCAATTTTCGGTGATGTCAATCCATCAGGTAGGTTATGTATTACTTTTCCTAAATCTGCCAGCCAGTTGCCGGCTTTTGATGACTACAGCATGAAAGGACGTACATATCGTTATATGACTGAAGAGCCACTTTATCCTTTTGGATTTGGATTGAGTTATACTTCATTTGCCTACGGCGATATGAAAATCGATAAAGAAAAGATTCAGAAAGGTCAATCGGTGAAGGTCACTGCTACGATTACAAATAAAGGAAAAACAAGTGGTGAAGAGGTTGCGCAGCTTTATATTACCGATTTGAAAACGAGTGTCGCAACACCCGTATTTTCGCTCAAAGGTATGAAACGCGTAAAACTTAAACCGGGCGAATCGCAAGAAGTGACTTTTGAAGTGACTCCCAACATGATGGAACTTGTGAACGAATCAGGCGATAGAGTCATTGAACCGGGAGATTTCAGAGTGTATATTGCAGGTAGTTCGCCTTCTGACATTTCCCGTAAATTGGGCGCTGCCTTACCGGTATCAAAGATATTCAACGTAAAATAAAAGATAATAGAAACCAAATTTAAATAACTAAATTAATAATTAAAATTATGAGTACAAAAGTTTATTTTCCATCCGTGGAAGGAATCAAATTTGAAGGAAAAGAAAGTAAAAATCCGATGGCATTTCGTTATTACGATGCTGAAAAAGTGGTTTATGGCAAACCCATGAAAGAATGGTTTAAATTTTGTATGGCCTGGTGGCACACCTTGTGTGCAGAAGGTGGTGACCAATTTGGTGGCGGAACACAAAATCACCCATGGGTTGGTGCTACAGACGCATTGCAAGCAGCCAAAGATAAAATGGATGCAGGTTTTGAATTTATGCAGAAAGTTGGCATTGAATACTATTGTTTCCATGATATCGATTTAATCAGTGAAGGCAGCAGCATCGAAGAATATGAAGCTAACATCAAAGCTATTGTTGCTTATGCAAAACAAAAACAAGCTGAAACAGGTATCAAACTAATGTGGGGTACTGCGAATGTATTCTCACCTGCTCGTTATATGAATGGTGCCAGCACGAATCCGGATTTTGAAACTGCTGCCCGTGCAATGGTACAGATCAAAAACGCTATGGATGCTACTATCGAATTAGGAGGTAAAGCATACGTATTCTGGGGAGGACGTGAAGGTTACATGAGCTTGCTCAATACCAACATGAAACGTGAAAAACAACACATGGGTATTATGTTGACCAAGGCCCGCGATTATGCACGTGCTAAAGGATTTAAAGGCGTATTCCTGATTGAACCAAAACCAATGGAACCAATGAAACATCAATATGATGTTGATACGGAAACTGTGATTGGCTTCTTGAAAGAATACGGACTTGAAAATGATTTCAAGATCAATATTGAAGTAAACCACGCTACATTGGCAGGTCATACCTTCGAACACGAATTACAATGTGCAGTGGATGCCGGTATGCTTGGTGCTATCGACGCTAACCGCGGTGATGTTCAAAACGGTTGGGATACAGACCAATTCCCAATTGATATTTATGAACTGACTCAGGCTATGTTGGTTATTCTTCAAGGCGGTGGTATGCAAGGTGGTGGTACTAACTTCGATGCTAAGATCCGTCGTAACTCTACCGACTTGGATGATTTATTCATTGCTCATATCTCAGGTATGGATGTAATGGCTCGTGCTTTGGAAGCAGCAGCTGCTATCCTTGAAGAATCTCCTTATAAGAAAATGGTTGCTGACCGTTATGCTTCCTATGATGCTGGAAAAGGTAAAGAATTTGAAGAAGGAAAATTGTCTTTTGAAGAAGTCGTTGCTTATGCTAAATCAAATGGAGAACCAAAACAGATTAGCGGCAAACAAGAACTTTACGAAGCAATTGTAAATATGTATATCTAATCAGAAGTAAGAGGTAAGAAGGTGAAGGCGAGTAAATTGCTTGATTTAACTTCTTACCTCTTATCTCTTGCCTCTTACCTCTAAATTAAATAATATGAACACGCAAAGCGGAAGTAAAATCTATATTTTCGGTATTACATTAGTAGCTACCTTGGGTGGTTTACTATTCGGATACGACACAGCCGTTATTTCGGGTGCTGTCGATTCATTGAAGACATTTTTTCATCTGAATGAAGCTACTTTTGGCACTATGGCGACATTCTATCATGGAGCTACAGTTTCGAGCGCACTGATCGGTTGTATTGTAGGTAGTGCATTCTCAGGTATTTTTGCAGAGAAATTAGGACGTAAAAATTCATTATTTCTTGCTTCTATATTATTCTTCATTTCGGCGTGTGGTGCTGCCCGACCTGAATTCTTTTTCTTTCATAAAGGGGATGGTTCAATTCCCGTTCTGATAGCATTCAATCTTTACCGTGTTATTGGTGGTATCGGTGTAGGATTGGCTTCTGCTATCTGTCCTATGTATATTGCTGAAATTGCTCCGGCAGAGATTCGTGGTAAACTGGTTTCATGGAATCAATTTGCTATTATTTTTGGTATGCTCATAGTCTATTTTGTAAACTATTTTATTACTAAAGGTCAATCACAGGAATGGATCGATGCAGCAGGATGGCGTTATATGTTTGCTTCTAATGCTGTACCGGCAGTTTTGTTTGGGTTATTACTATTCTTTGTTCCGGAAACGCCACGCCACCTTGCATTGATAGGTCGTGAAGAAAAAGCCTTATTTATTTTGGGTAAAATTAATGGCTCAACAAAAGCCAAAGAAATTCTTCAAGATATTAAAGATTCGGCTCACGAAAAGGTGGAGAAAGTATTGGCTTATGGTTGGAAAGTGTTGATAATAGGTGTCCTTTTGTCTGTTTTCCAACAAGCTGTTGGTATTAATGTAGTGCTTTATTATGCTCCGACTATTTTTAAAGGTCTTGGATTTGGAACAGGTGCTGCCATGTATCAAACGGTTATCATGGGATTTATTAATATCGTATTTACCTTAGTAGCCATCTTTACAGTTGATAAATTCGGACGTAAGCCATTGTTGATAATAGGCTCGATAGGAATGACGATTGGTATGTTTGCTATTGGTTTGTTGGCTCACCTTCAAATAATAGGCATAAGCACGCTGATATTCATCGTAATCTATTCGGCTTCATTTATGATGTCATGGGGACCAATTTGTTGGGTACTTATTTCAGAGATATTCCCTAACACTATTCGTGGAAAAGCTGTGGCTATCGCTGTAGCAGCCCAATGGATTTCGAACTTTATTGTATCTTCCAGTTTCCCTGCACTTCAATCCATTAGCATGACATTTACTTATTGCCTGTATGGCGTAATGAGTATATTATCGGCTCTCTTTGTTTGGAAAATGGTTCCCGAAACCAAAGGAAAGACATTGGAAGATATGACTAAACTTTGGAGGAAGTAATTCTATTTATTCAACCACTTGAATAAGTGATAAGATAATTATATTTTAAAAGCGTCATAAAATTCATTTTGAGAATTTTATGACGCTTTTTTTGTTTGGTATTTTGTCTTTTTAAAGATAAAATACCAAAGGCCAATATCGTTTCAGGAACTAAGTAATATTGTTGGATATTAATTTAAACTTTAAATCAATGTCCGTTTATCTAAGAATTCCTGAAATGTTTCTTTATAGGAGTCCGAAACGGGAATATGTGTTTTACCAAAAATGATGCGATTGTGCTCTATTACCTTTATTTTGTCTTTGCGTACAATAAATGACCTGTGAACCCGCATGAATAAATGCTCGGGCAGCATTTCTTCCATGGCTTTCATGGTAATGTGAGATACGATAGGTTGCTCTTCCCCTTCCTGAAAAATTTTCAAATAATCCTTTAGCCCTTCTATGTATTGAATCTTCATAAGTTGTATTTGTATGAGCCGATAGTCCGCTTTGACATAAATACAATCTTTTTCGATTTTACCTAAATCAGCAGTTGCTTTTTCATTCAACTGATGCCATTGAAGCGCTTTGTTTGCAGCTTGTAGAAAGTCAGAATAGCTGAAAGGTTTTAACAGGTATTCAAGAGCATTCACTTTATAACTTTCCAATGCGTAATTTTCAAAAGCAGTGGTAAATATAATTCTCGATTTTTCAGGAACTAACCGTGCAAATTCCATACCGTTTAATTCCGCCATTTGAATATCAAGAAACAGAACATCCGGTGGAGTTTGTCGCACTGATTCTATGGCGGCAACAGCCGATGAAAATTTACCTGTCTGTTTTAAAAATGGCGTTTTACTTACGTAAATTTCAAGTAATCCAAGAGCTAATGGCTCGTCGTCTATAATAAAACAAGTTAACATCATAGTAAGTCCGCATTTTTAAGTGGAATGATAAGTTCTGCTACAAATGTATCACCAACTTTTTCTGTCCGCAAAATGTGTTGGTGCGGATAAAGTATCTCCAATCGCCGACGGAGATTCTCCAGTCCTATACCTGAACCGCTTTGATCGGATTCATTCTTTGGAAAATAGCTGTTTATAATTTTGCAGTTTAGTTGTTTGTCGTTATTGCGATGAATATCAATGTCAATAAACGAGTGTTGTATAGGGCTAATGCCATGTTTAAAGGCATTTTCAATAAGGGTAATAAACAGAAGAGGAGCCACCTTTTTTTCTTTTTCCGGTATGTCAATATCTATTGTCATATCCACATCCGGGTTGAGCCGGATACGCATCAACTCAACATAATTACTTATGAAATTAAGTTCCCGCCCCAACGGTACAAAGTTCCCATTATTTTCATATAACACATACCTGAGCAGTTTGCTAAGTTCAAGCATCGAATTCTGAGCTTTCTCGGGACTAATTGCAATCTGGGCATAGATATTATTAAGGGTATTAAACAAAAAATGAGGATTTAGTTGTTGTCTGAGATTTTTCAGTTCGGCTTCAGTCCGTTCATTTTGTTCTTCCTGTCTCTCAGCTTCAGTCCTATACCACTTACCGGTCATTTTGATGGTAACGCTCAGCGCAGCAGCAATAAGTAATGATATGATGTCCCATAATAAGAATGAGATTCCACTTGGTAACATTCCGGGGCCGGGATGGAATTTTGTATTATGGGGCATTGGTGGCATGTTGCTTACCTGCCAAAAGTGAACAATAAGACTTATTGTTAAAATTAGCAAAAAGTTATACAATAAAAATTTACTTGTTTTTCTATGGAAGAGGAACTTCTCTGTCAGTACAAAATAATTCAGGTAAAAAACAGTCATTAGTGGTAAAACTGTTGCAGAATGATGCAACACACTATCCATGATGTTAAAGTTGGGATATTTCCAGAAAATCAGGAATGGAAATCCGAAGAATAGTCCCCATGCTGTAATGTGAATAAGCAGTTGAAGGATATTACTATTTTGAGTCTGTTTCATTGTCAGGCAAAGATAAATAATTGTTTTGAGATTCTTTGTTTGAAATATTAGGTCGTGAGAAATAAAGAATGTTGTATTCTTTTATAATTAAATTCTTTATCGAATTTTATGTCTTTGTAGTGTGGCTTGGGAGTATTATTCCTTTTATTGCCAAAAAAGGAGCACTGCTGTGCAGTTAATTCAAGTGTCCGGCACAGCAAGCCGTTATAATGAAATATTTTAGAACATGACAAAAAACCAGTTTTATAACTACTAGACACAAAATGAATATATTACATACAGTAAAAATATCACCAAGAAAGAATCACAAAAGTTAAGCTTAAATTCTACCAAAGTCAATATTAAGTGCACATAAGCACCTTCGGTTTCGAATATTAAATTTTAAATGCCTTTAGTATTTTTGCCTTTTGTGACTTTTGAGGTGAGGCTTTTTATAAGTCACTCAATATAACTCTATTTTTTAATTATTGCTTTCTTTGTCAGGTACTTAGTAAAAATATATAAATTAAGCTTGAAACCAGCAATTTATTTTCTACTATTACATTTAATACTTTATGTTGCCTAAGTAAAGTGTCTGGTAGAATACGTGAATTAATAAGAAATCAACTCAAAGAATCCTTTACAATTCTTTGAGTCGATTTTATTAAAACTATGGCCTGCCATTTCCAGCACCTGGATAGGGCATACCTCCACCTGGCATAGGCATACCTCCGCCTGGCATACTTCCGCCTTTAGAGGGGCCTGGTCCGAAACGCTGAAAATTGGCTGCCGGGTTTGTTGCTCCTTTAAACTTGTTGATTTTGTATGTGAAACTTAACATGACGTATGTAGGAAGTGTATTATAATTGGTGTATTGTATATAATTGTCTCCGATTGACTGAATAATATTTTTCTGTTGGTGTAGTATATCCACAACTTTTATTGCCACTACACCTAAATTATTGAAAACTGTTTTATCAATTGATCCATTCCATATCAACTGCTTTTGGGCACTTGATGAATATCCTTGTTGTGTGGTATAATTTATATCGCTCCCAATGTTTATATTGTAAGGCAAGTGTAACATCACATTTCCACCCCCACTCCAATCTTTAGTGATGGCTACTACAGGATTCAGGTTATTCAATGTATTGGAATACCTGAAACTGCCACGAAATCCAACTTCAAATGAGTTGTTGGTGAAGGTCAATGAGATCATCTCACCTCCATTGTATCTGCGCGTACTACTTAAATTGCCGAGTGGGATGCTTTCTGAATCGAAGGTGTTTGCATCTAAACCGCGGGAAGAATAGCCATAAACTTGGTTAAGTCCTACAGATGTATTTGTGTTAAAATGCAGTCGTTTCTGAATTAATGGGATATTAAACATAAAGTTACCGTTAATACTGTAAGGAGCTTGTGGAGAATTCACCGTTTGACTGTATTGCTTCCCGGTCGTGTCATATATGCTGTTCATTACCATGGCATTCCGGGTGGTCTGAGCATTCACAAAAGCGTTGAATGAAGCAAAAGTGCTATCGTTGAAAGTCGAGATCATCACTCGTAAATTATTGCTGAAATCAGGATTTAAATTAGGATTTCCAATTGACACATTCATGGCGTTCGAGTTGTTCTTTACCGGTTGCAACTGGCTTACACTTGGTTGGTCCGTCTGACCCCGATAATCAATACGAATAAATTTCTTTCTCCCTAAATTATATTGGAAACGAGCAGTTGGGGAAAAATTGAACACTTTGTTGCTTACATCGTTATCTGACCCGTTAAAATATTTTGTATCACTGTTAATCTGAGAAGGATTGCCTGTCACTCCTAATGTGAAATTGAAAACTTTTTCCACATGTTGGTAGTTCAATTCAAGGGTCTCATTGTAAAAATTATTTGTAAAACTATTACTGTAAATAGAGTCTTGTTTCGTGTACTTTCCTAGTGGGTCTTTATTATACTGGTTTTTATCTGAAGTATTATATGTATTCGAAAATGAAACTGAAGTTTCAAGGAAGTTCTTTAAATTCCAGAGTGGCTCAACAAATGACAGTTTCAAACTCGCATTGTAGGCATTGGAATTGTTTAATGTGTGTTGATCAATAATGGTTGAATCGGATAAAACTTTGTTCTTCGAATAGTTAAAGCTTTCGTTGTCGGTCTGGGATAATGATGTTTGTAGATTTGCAGTGAAAGTTCGTCCTGCTTTTGAGTTAAATTTATGACTGAATATTACACCTAACGAACCCGTAAGCGAAGTCCCATTACCAATATTTGATGTGTTACCCAAGCTTGTCCCTACGGAGTTGGTCTGGTTTGTATAATTGTTCAGACTGTTGGAAAATGATCGGTTATAATTGATATTTGGTTGAAATAAGAATGTATTCAATGTATCGGGCTTCCATTCAATTTCTGCACGCATATTGGCAGAATAATTCTCGGTATGAGACTTTGATGCCGATTTATTAATATAAGTTGACTCGGTTAAATAACTTTCTTTTTCAGTATTGGTTATCGATTCGTTCGAAGTGTGGTTGAATGAACCATAACCTCCTATCTTCAACTTTGTATTTACAATCGCATTTTCGTTATATCCGATATTTTGCGTAGACATAATGCCATTGTTACCGCCGAAGCCTCCAGGTCCCCCGGGTCCTCCGAAACTACGGGTCGTATTAGCATTATTTCCACCTGCTATTATGGTTGATTGGTTATTGCCATCCATCGTATTTAAAAACAGATTGCCATCGTATCGTACATCATCGTTTAAATCCAATCCGACACCACCCATGATATTCCCAAAAGTTCCTTTAAGACGATTTGGTTTGAAAGTCAAGTTGATAATATGTTCTGTGTCATTGTCTTCAAAACCGGTTAGTTTTGCCATATCCGATTTCTGATCATAAACCTGTACTTTGTCAATCGATTCTGCAGGAATATTTTTTGTAGCCATTGCCATGTCCGTATCAAAGAATTTTTTGCCATTTACACGAATCTTTGTGATTGACTGGCCGTTTACCGTGATTTTCCCATCACTGCCAACTTCCACGCCGGGAAGACGTTTCAGCAAATCTTCTACAACTGCATTCTGAACGGTTTTAAATGCAGTGGCATTGAACTCGGAAGTGTCGCCTTTTACAACCATTTGGGCTGTATTTCCGGTCACTTCCACACTGGCAAGCATATGGGTATTTTCCTTTAAATGGATATTTTTTAAAATCAAATCACTATTCCCGATTGTCAGGTTTTGGCGATAGTTGACATATCCAACCATACTGACTACTAAGATATAATTTCCGGGTTTTACTTTTTTGATAATAAAATTACCTTTTAAATCCGTTTGAGCTCCTTGAACAAAGGTAGAGTCCGGTGAATGCAAAATCCGAATAGCTCCCATTTCAATGGGTAAATCATTTTTACCGTCGAAAACCATTGCTTGAATGCTGTGCTGGGCATAAGTAGATAAACTTGTGAGTAAGAAGAGAGAGATGAGCACAAGAAGTTGTTTCATTATTTTATTTTTTTTTGATAAAGTTATTTTTACGGTAATAAAATAATGTTCTATTATTCATAACGTATGGCTTCAATAGGATCAAGTTCTGAGGCTTTCTTGGCGGGATACCAACCGAAGAATACTCCGGTAATAGTACAAACTAAAAAGGATAAGAATACAGAATATGGCTGTATGGAAATAGGCCAGGAGAATCCGAATTTTACCAGAAACGAAGCACCCATGCCCAAAAGTATACCTATAATTCCACCGGTGAAACTGATAAGAATTGCTTCAATCAGAAATTGGGACAAGATATCACTGCCTTTCGCTCCGATGGACATACGCAAACCGATTTCTCGCGTACGTTCGGTAACGGAGACATACATGATATTCATGATGCCGATACCGCCGACTAATAATGATATCCCGGCAATACAAGCTAGTAAAATAGTCATCATGTCTGTTGTGGAAGTAAGCATGGTGCTTAGTTCCTGTTGCGAACGGACATTGAAATCATTTTGGTCGGTAGCCTTAAGCTTATGGTTCTCGCGTAATAGGGCTTCAATTTCCGAAGTAGCCTTTGTAGTCATATCTTCCGAAAGTGCCGATGCAAATATTTCATGGATATAAGTAATGGCGAGTACCCGTTTTTGAATAGTAGTATAGGGAGCCAACACAATATTATCCTGGTCCATTCCCATGCTGTTATATCCTTTTTCTTTAATGGTGCCGATAATGGTAAACGGAATTTTATTGAATCGAATGACTTTTCCCAACGGATTATCACCGTTTGGAAACAAATTCTTGATAATAGTCTTACCTACCAAACATACTTTAGCAGCACTGGCGACTTGTTGTTTGGTAAATATATTTCCCTGATCTACAGCGAGTTTTCGTATATTGAGATATTCAGGATTCACTCCTGATATAGAACTCGGATAATTATTTCCTCCACTAATAAATTGTCCGCTGCTGCTAACCGATGGTGAACAGGAGGCTATGTATTTTGTTTTGTTTAGTATGGAATTAAAGTCTTCCAGTTTAAGCGATTGCATATCACTGCTACTCTGTCGTACTCCGCCCATCATTCCTGCACCGGGTTGTATCATAATCATATTCGAACCCATTTCCGAGATCTGAGCCTGAATGCTTTTCTTGGATCCTTGTCCAATCGCCAGCATCGTGATTACCGATGCTACCCCGATGATAATCCCAAGCATGGTGAGGAAGGCTCTCATTTTGTTATTATTGAGGGCTCTCAGCGATATTCGTATTAAATTACCTATATTCATTGTTTCTGTTTTTATGAGTCAACTTTTCTAAGATTCAAAACGTTGGAAAAGTTAATATAAACTTCTAATCCTCTTGTTTTGGCAAGCTCTCTAATATCTTTTTTGCCGATTCGATATGTTCGTTTATTTCATCTTTAATTATTTTCCCATCACGAAGCACTATGTTTCGGCTTGTAAAGGCTGCTAATTCAGGATTATGGGTGACGAATATTATGGTTCGTCCTTTTTTATGCAATTCCTGAAACAGTACCATAATTTCATAAGCTGTTCGTGTGTCCAGATTACCGGTGGCTTCATCGGCTAATATCAATACCGGATCATTTACCAAAGCACGTGCAATAGCAACACGTTGCATTTGACCTCCCGACATTTGATTCGATTTATGATATAAACGATCATTTAATCCTACTGATGTGAGTGCTTCTGTGGCTTTTTTACGACGTTCTTTCGATCCGTAATCGGGATTATATTGTAATGGCAGTTCCACGTTTTCGAGAGCCGTTGTTTTAGCCAGGAGGTTATATGATTGGAATACGAACCCTATTTTCCGGTTACGCAGCGTAGAACGTTGATTTTTATTCATGGAACTTACTGCAATATCGTCCAGAAAATACTCCCCGCTTGTAGGAGTGTCAAGGCAGCCCAACAAATTCAATAGAGTGGATTTCCCTGAACCACTGGCTCCCATGATAGTCACAAACTCGCCTTCATTGATGTTGAATGAAATTCCACGTAGTGCGTGTACTGTTTCGTCGCCAACCTGAAAGTAACGTTTTATGTTCTCTAAGCGAATAATAGATTTACTCATTTTTTTTGTCTAAAGTCTAATACCTTATTTGAAACTTATTCGATTACTTGATAGGTTGTTTGTTGCCATTGTCTTTACCTGCTCCCGGACGTTTTGGCATAAAAGGACTTGCTTCACTATTAGCCGCCTTAGTTTCTGTAAGATTAAGAGTGTTTATTTCCGTTATAATCTGATCTTTTTTCCCAACTCCAGAGATGATCTCTGTATTATTCGCGTCACTTTCACCTATTTTGATGCGTTTGTTCCGAATTGTTTTACCTTCCTGTTGCCAGATTATTCTTTCATTATCGGATAGTTTGTTTGCAATCTCCAGATTCTCGTAAACTGTATATCCGTTCTTTCTCATGCTTTTTATGTCTGGTTTGACATTAAAAACTTTGCTTGGCAAGGTTTGAATATCTGCTTTCTCCATCGTGTAAGCAGTAATATTGGCTGTCAATCCCGGTTTAAGTTTCAGGTCGGGATTCGGGGCATTTACTATTACCTGATAAGTTACAACATTTGAAGTTGTTGTCGGGTTAAGACGTACCTGAGTAATCGTTCCATCAAAAACATCGGTAGGATAGGCATCAACCGTAAATGTAACCCGTTGTTTGATTTTCACATTTCCTATATCTGCTTCATCAACATTTGCCACAACCTGCATTTTTGTGAGATCTTTTGCAATGGTAAAAAGGGTTGGCGTACTAAAACTGGCTGCTACTGTTTGACCTTCTTCAACTGCACGGGAAAGGACAACTCCATCAATCGGCGAATAAATGGTAGCATAGCTTAAGTCGGTTTTAGCTTTACTCAGATTAGATAAACTTTGTTTATACGACGATTCTGCTTTTTCATAATTATATTTGGCAGTTTCATAATCGGTTTCGCTGATAAGGCTCTTACCGAATAATTCTTTCGAACGTGCAAAATTCTTTTTCTGATATTCATATTCAACTTTTGTTGATTTTACGGCTAGCTCTTGTGTATTATATTCTGTTTGTAAATTAGTTTTGTCTATTTCGGCTAATACTTCGCCTTTTTTTACAACTGAATTATAGTCAGCATAAATTTTCGATACTTTACCTGAAACCTGTGTTCCGACAGTCACCTCAATGATAGGTTGTATGGTTCCGGTGGCAGTAACTGTTGAACTGATTTTATTGAGTGACAATTTCGTTGTTTCCACTTGCAGACTATCCTTTGGCGATCCTTTTAGGAAAAAGGCCATGCACAATCCTAAAACAACAACACCCGACACGGCGATGATTATTTTTTTATTCTTTGTCATATTCTTTTGATATTATAGTAGTTACTTTTATTTGATTGAGTGTTCTTTTATTATTTTATTTCCAGCGGTAAATCCTGATATAGTTTCAACATCTGCATATTCATGATGCTGAGATATTTGGCCTGTAACATGTTTTGTTGAGCAGCTAACAGGTTATTCTTTTCCGTTAATAACTCCAGCGTATTCTTCATGCCGAGTTTGTATTGTTGGTCTATTAAATCGTAACTGGTTTGTAAAGCTTTTACCTTCTCTTCTGCTGCCAGATACTGGCTTTGTGCAGAAAGCGCATCCTGAAAGGCTGATTCCACTTCTTTTAGTAGAGTCTTTTCGGCATCCTGAAGGTTCAGTTTGCTGGTCTTTTCGCTTAAAATAGCCTTCTCGACAGTCGATTTTGTCTGGCGGTAAGTTAAGATAGGAATACTCACCGATAATCCGATACCTTCGTTTAACCCATCTTTTAGTTGATTGCCGAAATTGAAGTTCGATATGGTTGTATGACTTGTTCCGGCACTCGCATTCAGGCTTATTGTAGGATAGTAAGCTGCTTTTGCTTTTTCCGTTTCCAGTGAGGCTATCTGAATATTCAGTTTGTTGGTCTTGATGGCTGGCATTACATTCAACGATCTTTCGTATATGCTTTGCAAGCTTGGCAACGGCTTTAGAATATCAACATTGTTAAGTTCGGGGATAACAATGTTTATTTCATCCGCCGCTGCCAGTTCCAGCAATTGTTTTAGCTGTAACTTGTCGCTACTGAGTGTGTTTTGAGCAGTTACCAGTTGATATTTATCTGTACTGCATTGCGATTCCAGTTGAGCCAGATCTGTTCTTGAAATACTCCCTGCTTTTAGCAGGCTTTGACCTCGTTCCAGTTGAAACTTGGATACATCGAGGGTTGACTGGTCTATTTTAACCGACTCGTTAGCATAAAGAATTTGCAGGTAGTATTGTAATATGGATAGCTGAATGTTCTTCTCCGAGGCGAGTACGGAAAATTGATTGGCTTGTTCTGCCAACTTCTGTTCCTGAATATTTTTTACGGTCTTTCCACCATCAAATACTAACAATGAACTATTAATGCCATAGTTGCCTGAATAAACATTCGATGGAGCAAAAGGACTGTTAGTATAGTTTTGATTGATTGATGCCGTTAAATTCGGGAATAGTTGAGCCTTGGCTTGTTTCGTTGTTACAGCACTGGTCTCTAATGTGATCTTGCTTTGTTGTATCTGAATGTTGTTCTTCAATGCGTAGTCAATGCAATTCGTTAGATTCCATTGTTGCGGTTTTTCCTGAGCCGAGATACAGGTAGCAAAGATTACCGATAAGCTTAGAAGGATAGTTTGTAGTTTCATCTGTTCGTAATTGATTTGTTTCGGAATCAAAAGTAGAACAGATTAAAAGCTGATACAAGCAAATTCGACGAATAGGCAGGTTTTGTCGATAGAAAGTGCCTTTTTAATGCTATCAGAGTTCTTCGTATGACTGATAACTTGTGTGTTGGATAAAAAAATAGTCGTCCTGCATGTTGCAAAACGACTGTTTTTTAGGAGTGAAATGAATTATTTAGGCTGCCAAAAGCAATTCTTTGGCGATACGATAGCTTCTTCTGCTTTCAGTTGTTTCATGGCTTTATCCACTTCCTTACGTTCAAGTCCGGTGAGTTCGACTATTTTGCCTGCATTTAAAGGCACACCTGCCTGTTTCATAGCTTCCAATACTTGTTCTTTTGCTTCCATAATACGAATTTTACGAATTAATACAAATTACACTGATTTATAACGAATTGTTTTTCTTTTATTTAAACTATCAAACCTCTTTCGGGTTTTGCTGTTTATCTAAAGTCTTGTCTCTTTGTTCTTGTCTCTAAACTCTTATTCTATATTCTTTCTCACTTTTTTCAAATACGCCTGCATGCCTTCCGTATCTTTTTCCTCGATAATGTCCAGCAATGTCTTTAATTCAGCACGGATGTTTTCTACTTGTTTCGGTGTGTTTGGGTTGAAAAGGATCTCGGTTAACAGATAATCGTCTTCTGACAATAACCCTTCTGCAATATCCATGTGCCGTTTAAAAGTCGTTCCCGGAGCTTCCTGGTGTTTCATGACAGATGCAAAAACCAGTGTCGATGCAAACGGTATAGACAGTGAATAGGCAATAGTCTCGTCATGTTCATCGAAAGTATATTCAAAAATCTTTAAGCGTAATGAACCGTATAGATCCTTGAAGAATGCTTTCCCCATATGATCCGATTCGGATATGATAATGGCACTTTGTGTGCTCAGGTTATCAAGTGTTGCAAAGGTGGGACCGAACATAGGGTGAGTGGAAACATAACGCATTCCGGTACTTTCATAATATTCCTGTAATCCTGTCTTTACCGAAGCAATATCCGAAATAATACAACTTTTTGGCAAATAAGGTAATACTGCCTGAAAAGCTTCAATGGTATATTTTAATGTCACGCAGTTGATCAGTAATTCAGGTTCAAAGGCCTTGATTTCTTCGTATTCTGTCATTCTGTACGTGTTGAATACAAAACGTAACCGCTTCGGATCGGTATCAAACAATGCCACTTCATGTTGAATACACAATACATCTGTTAGGAATGTGCCCATCTTCCCGGCACCTAGAACAAGTATTTTCATATTTTATAGTAAACAGGTATACCAGTAAACGAGTAGACAGGCAACAAGCAAACGAGTATTGTTAATTTAGTATTTTCAAGTTGCAAAGATAAATAAAATGTGCTAATTCTCTTCATTGGTTTATAACCGATCATTCTAATGGTACATTTTTCTTCTTCCCAAACTCCTTATCGATCTTAATTAGCGCCGCTGTGGAAAAAGTAAATACGGAGCAAAGTAATACCCAGATAAAGAAATGTTGATATCCCAATTGTTTTTCCAAGACCCCTCCAATCCAGTTGGCTAACGAAACACCTAAGGCCATTATTCCTGTACTAATAGCATAATGAGAAGTTTTATATTTTCCTTCTGCAAAATACATCAAATAAACCATAAATGCTGTAAACCCAAATCCAAAACCAAACTGTTCGATGGCTACACAAATATTGATTATAAGAAAATTCTGTGGAATTTCATATGCCATGTAAACATATGCTAAGTGTGGAATACTTAAAGCTAAAGCCATTGGCCAAAGCCAAAATTTCAATCCTTTTCGAGCAATGGCCACTCCTCCAAGTATACCTCCAAATAATAGCGAAACAACACCAACTGTGCCTTGCAACAAGCCAACTTGCCATGCACTTAATCCTAAACCTCCATTTTTAATTGGGTCAAGCATAAATAGTTTGCTAAGTACGCTTAACTGATTTTCAGAAAAACGATATAATAAGATGAAAAGCAGAGTGGCTATGATATTTTTTTTTTGAAAATAACTTAAAATAGATTCAACTAATTCTTTTTGGATGAATTTGAATGAAGTATTTTTGTTGAGTATATCACTGGCTGGTTTAGGGAGAAAAAAACGATGATACAAGAATAAACCTAAAAACATAGCAGCCATAATGAAAAAGATCAAACTCCATGCTTGATGTAAGTTTCCGGTTACTTTTTCCCAATAACCAGCCAACATTACTAATAATCCGGATCCAAAAATCACAGCCAACCGATAAGCAGTATTACGAATACCTACGAAAAATGCTTGTTTTTCACTTGGTAGTCCCAACATATAGAAGCCATCGCATGCAATATCATGAGTTGCAGAACTAAATGCTAATAAAAATAATAGAGTCAATGATGATTGTAAATAAAAATTTGTATGTATGCTGAATGCAATTCCTGCAAAACAAGAACCAATAATTAATTGCATCGTTACGATCCACCAGCGTTTGGTTTTTATAATATCTACAAAAGGACTCCACAATGGTTTAATTATCCATGGTATTCCTAGCCAGGCTACATAAAGAGTGATTTTATCGTTTCCAAATCCCATAAGTTTGTACATAATGCTTGCCATAACCATTACTGCAACATACGGCATGCCCTCTGCAAAATAAAGGGTAGGTATCCAGGACCAGGGTGAAGAATTTTTTAGTTGATTACTATTCATTTTGTTTCTTTTATTATTCTCTGCATTTTTTGCGACTATTAAGAGAGTTATTCTCCGTAAAACAGTTTCGGTGTCCAACTTTTCCAAAGTTTAAAACTTTGGAAAAGTTTAATATCATCGAAGATCATATCATTGTAAATAATATCACGAAGTCATATCATCGAAGATCATATCACGAAGTCATCTCAACGAAGTTAATATCAATATATCCTCTTCAGTTCCGCTCCCCTGAAATAGTGCAGCAGAATCTGATTGTACTTATATCCTTTTCCCCCCATAACGGCTGCTCCAATTTGGCAAAGTCCTACGCCATGACCCCATCCGGCACCGGACAAGGTGAAGTGTTGCGGTATATCATCGATCATCTCAGATGCATCCGCCACAAAAGCCGAACTATATAAATGCGAATTGGATAACCATTTCCGGATTTCCAGTTCTTTGCCCACGATGGCGGTTTGTTTCGTGCCGACAATTTTCAGCTCTATGATTCGTCCCGATTCGCCGCGTTTTACGGGAATTAATGCAATAATATCCCCGAAATCTATCCCCGAGCGACGTGAAAGTATCTCGGATAATTCGGCTTGTGTATATTCCACTTTCCAACGGTAAAAATCGGTGGTCTCCTGATCATAATTATTCAGTACCTGCGAAAGAACTTTTTTGTCCGTTGTATTGCAGAATGCTTCGGGCGATTCCCTGATCCATTTTTCAGCATTTGCTTCCACGCTCATGTCCGGTTTAAATCCTTCGGGTTCTTCGGGTTTGTCAATTATGCTGGTCAGGTAAGGGTAGTGTTCGGGTGCCCAGCAGTTCTCAAAGGTTTCCGATATTCCTCCGCACGACTTCGAAAAGCGCGCATCGCAGATCCGGTCGTCATACATCAATACTTCGCCACGGGTAGCTTCAATGGCTGCTTCGACGGCTGTTGTACTTGCCCGTGTGATTCCCTGATACCGCTGGCAATGATCATCGGCACACACATCAAAGTTTTTATGTGCATCCCGCTCATACCACTTCATGTAGTTGACAGTTGACAGTTGTGTATCTTCTCTCTTGTCTTGGTTCTCTTGTCTTTCTTCTTTTCTCTTACCTCTTACCTCTTGCCTCTTACTTCCTGTCTCTTGCCTCTTACTGCTCATTCCCTCATTCCTCATTCCTCTTTCCTCTTTTTGCAATGGACAAAGCAACCAACTCCTCGATATGACGGCATGTGCTTTCAGTAATTCTTCCGAAGCCGTGGCGCTCATTTCGCTGGATATAACGCTGGTCAGGTAATCTTCTACGTCTATTCGGTTGATGGCTGTCAGTTTTTGGTCTTCCACTATGAATTTCAACGCTCCCCTGAACCGTTGGTTTTCTTTTCGTTCCCAGTGAAAATTAATGCCGATCACGACATTGATTAAATCGAACGAAGCATTTTTGTTGGTAGGTTCAAAGATTATTTCATTGGCATTTTCATCTGCAAAGAATACTTTCCCGTTTCTATATTCCGCTTTCTGTTTACCGGAATAGAATTTTCCGTTCGTTGAAATAAAATCACCGTTCAGTGCAAATTCAATCGCTGAATCGGATAATATCCCGACTTGTATGTGTGGCTCTGTATTGTTCATGTTAATCCTTTTGCAAAAACTTTTCCAACACTTTTGCTGCGCAGAGCACACAAAGGTGTTTTTGTCTGTTTCTCAAAACTGTTTTGTTTAATCGTATGTTTGTTTTTATTCTAAACCAACAGGATTATGCTCCCTCTTTGAGTTTACACCGCGCTGGCCTGCTTTAAAATACTTTCAATATCTTCTTTCGTTATCCTTTCAAAATGGCTTTCAACAGGGGTGATAAATACCCCGCTCATTTCCACGGTTGCCGGACTGACCAGTAATTGCCGGTCGCCTTCTGCCGTATATTGCCAGGGACGAAAGTTGCCCCGTGGAAAAATAAACGTATACCATATACAATCTTCGTATGAACAAACGATATTCATCATCGGCTCCTTCTGGATTTCCTCTCCGAAGAGGAGGGAGGATGGGGTGCTTTCCTGCCACCCGGTGTACAAATTCTCAAATATCTGTTGAGCTGAACCGATCGTGTCGGATTCGATGCAATATACCGTACGCAGGTAATCCTTCAATGTATAGAGCTGGTAATTTTCGCTTTCATCCACTAATTCGCCCTGAGTAGGTTTCAACCGTTTATAGTCTGCCAGTAAGGGTAAAAAGTCTTTTGTTCCTGCCTGAAAGTGCATATGATCGGGCGCGGAAGCTCCGCAACGTGGACCGTTATAGAAGATAATATAATCATCCAGTGCTTTTGCCAGCTTCAGCAGGTCTGCAAAGTACGGTTTTATCTGTTGGTCGGTATGCTCCTTTCGCGGAATGGTGAAATGTTGTGGAAAAATAGGGAAGGGGTTAACCAGAATGATATAATTGCCGGTTTCTACCCCCAGCTGTTCTGTCGGACGGTTTTCTGCGCATAAAAAGCAGTTGCGTTCTGCAATGGTTTTGGCATCTACCTTGGCTCCCGACGAAACAATACGTGCCGGATTAAACTGTACGATAACTTCAAAGTTACCAAACGAAAAGGTCTTGGTCCTGATGGTTTTCAACCCTTCATAATTAGCACGTGCAAGTTTCCAACTTGAAATTTGTTCCTGAAATAAAGAAGAAACCTGATAGTTAAGATCTCCTGCTTCAAAGGGTGAGTTGAAGTTACCTTCGTCTCCTGTGTTTTTCTCTTTGTTTGTCATATAGATATTTAATGCACAATACTAAACGAATTTAGTTTTTCTTTTGGGGTTGGGGATCCTTGTTCTTCTTTTTTCTCGCTTTCAATTCGATCGTTCTGATTTTATCTTTATACAGGTTATATCCGTTTATCCGGGTAATATCCAACGCTGCATCCGAATTGTCGTCCCAACGGCGGCAAAGGTAAAGGGATGTGTATATGCGCCCTATCTGGTATTCCCGGCTGATACGCAGTCCCAGTGCATAATCTTCGCCGTAGCTGGTGTTGGGTACTTTTATGTCCCGGAGTACCGGGGTGTAAAAGGCACGGGGTGCGCCCAGTCCGTTAATGCGTAATGCGTTGTTCCGGCCGTTTTCGGGTGTCCATTCTTTATGGTCAATCAGTCCCGGGGCAATGGGCTCCATCTGGAAGTTGGTCATGGTATACGACCCGATGACCATGGCGCAGTTTTGTTCGTAGAAGGCATTGACAACCGTTTGCAGGGTGTGTTCATCCTGATACACATCGTCGCTGTCCAGTTGTACGGCAAATTTACCGCAGTCCGGATGATCTGCTCCGACATTCCAACAACCGCCGATACCCAGGTCGGTTCGTTCAGGAATAATGTGAATCACACGATGGTCCTTGCTGCTATATTTCTTAATCAATTCCGAAGTCCCATCTGTTGAATGGTTATCGATAATAATCAGATTGAAATTGAAGGTAGTTTCCTGTATCAGTACCGACCGTATAGCATCTTCCACCGTACGGACCCTGTTTTTAACTGGGATAATCACCGAAGCTTCTACCGCGAATGTCGTTTCGTCAAAGGCAATTTTCTTAAATACCGGTGCCAGGAATGCGCCCGTTTTCTTTAAATGATCGGTACATGCCGCTTCCATTTCCAGTTGTACCGACCTGTTTTTCGGATCGACATAATCAAATTGTTTTTCTCCGCTTTTACGGGTATCCGATTCCACTTCCGCATACAGGTATTCGTTGATATGAACCACTTCAGCCTGTTGCGATACTTTCAGGCGCAGATTATACAGTCCGGCAAACCGGTAATCATCAGTCATTCCGGCCACTGCTTTCTTTAGTTGTTTCGAGTCATAAAACAGAACGGACCCGAAATTAAAGTCATCCCGTAAACTGCCTTCCTGATAATCAATCAGCGGTAATCCGGACCTTACTCCGTTGCTTATCTGGTAATAATCTGAGAAAACCAGTCCTGCCTTTGTGCTTTCTGCAATGTGTAAGAATCGTTCCAACGCATATTGCCCGGGTTCCAGGATCGTATCTTTCGTGTAAATAAGCGAGTAGGGGGTGTCCGATTTCTCGGCAATCTTCCGGATCGTTTCGCTGCTTTGTATCGAATCGATATCCAGGGTCAGGCAACCATCTATATAAATATTATTGCTTTTATTTATAAGAAGATATACGTTTTTTACTAGGGGTGAGAGGGTAAGTTGTTCTACTGTTTTTTCAGTCTGGGTGATGTCGTTGCAGGCAACGAAGCAATTGATTTGTTTCATCTGTGTTTACTGATTGTTTTCGGATGTCAAAAATACGACTAAATTTTCAAATTACAGGTCTTATTGTCCGCCTATCCATGTCAAAATATCAGATGATAACCCGGAAACTTCTCTATCGAATCCCCAGCGGCCCCCAACGACCCCCAAAGAATTCGTCAACCGGCAGATGCTAAGTATCCATCGAATCCCGTTTAACCGGTCTTTTTCTGTGATGTTTTTTTTGTCTCATAGCTGCTTCGTTCAGTTTTCGTTCATCTCCCGTTTTATGATGTTACTTATATATCCCATGTATATCCCATATATAACTCATATATATCCCATATCAATATTAGGTTGGGATATATATGAGATATAGAAGTGAGAATTAAGAGTAATATATCTTTATACTAAAAACAGGATAAGAACGAACGCAGAATCAGCAGGTACTCGGGGATGGGATTTCCGGCTTTATCTTGTGTGTCAGCCCGTACGATTGTTCACGACAAAGCGTATCTGTCAGATTGCCAACGGACAATTTGAATAAAAGTATCATTAAAAAAGGGGGAAGACTTTTGATAGGGCTGCCGGAGCCGGATTTATCCTAAATCGACATGTTCGGCGTGAATATCTTCGTTCAGGAAAATAGAGGCTGAAGAGGAAAATTTTTCAACCGATTCGGTGGAGAAATAGCGTGTTGAAGCATTTTTCGTACACAGGGCGTCCATCTCGGGATGGCGATGAAGGTAATCGGCAAGACTTTTAGCTACAATCTCGCCTTGCGAAACGATTGAAATTCCTGCGGGCACTAATGCTTTTATTTGGTCCTGTAGTAACGGATAATGCGTACAACCAAGCATGATCGTATCAATCAGGGGATCGTTTGCCAATAATTGAAGCACATTTTTCCGTACAAAATAAGCGGCACCTTCTGTTTTATATTCATTGTTTTCGATCAACGGTACCCATAACGGGCAGGCTTCGGAAGTGACTACAATATCTTCGTGCAGTTTATGAATCTCCAGTGGGTAGGAATCCGACTGTACGGTTCCGGTGGTAGCCAGCAGACCGATATGCTTGGTACGGGTGATAGACCCGACAGCTTCGACTGTCGGCCGAATGACACCCAATACCCGGCGATTGGGATCAAGAGAAGGCAGATCGCGTTGTTGAATGGAGCGTAAAGCTTTGGCCGAAGCAGTATTGCAAGCCAGAACGACTAACTGACAACCCATGGCGAATAACCGGGTGACACATTCCAGCGTATATTTATAGACCACATCAAAAGACCTGGACCCATAGGGAGTCCGTGCATTATCGCCCAAATAGATATAATCGTAGCCGGGTAATCCGGTCCTGATTTTTTCAAGAATGGTCAATCCGCCGTATCCGGAATCGAAAACACCGATAGGACCGGGTTCAGCAGAAAAACCTCCGGCGCTGAATAAAGAGGAAGCAATGTTACTTCCTGTTTGTGTGTTCTTTTCTTGTTGTGACATATCAATGGATTCAGCACTGTTTGGTTTCCGACTGTAGAGGACGTTTTAATCTAATGTTTGTCCGGCGTTGTTACTCATTTGAACCATACGATCGTAGTCAGCAGGCGACAAATCGAGGAAGTAATAATTCTGCGGATTCATAATTTCGCCTTTGTAATGCACTTCGTAATGGCAGTGAGGGCCGGTTGATTTACCGGTACTGCCGACAAGACCAATGACTTCACCGCGTTTTACCGATTGACCGACCCGGACTTTAATAGCACTCATATGTCCGTATAACGTGAGATAACCGTAGCCGTGATTGATTTGCACACAATTACCATAACCTTGTTGCCATCCGGCAGCAGTGATCGTTCCTTTAGCAGTGGCATAAATATCTGTCCCCAGGGGAGCGGTAAAATCCATTCCGGCATGAAAACGCCGGGTATGGTAAACCGGATCAATACGCCATCCAAAGCCGGAGGCCATTCGTGTCAGGTCCTTGTTAGAGACTGGTTGGATAGCCGGAAGACTGGCCAGCATCGTTTCTTTATTTTTGGATAATAAGACTAATTCGTCATACGATTTCGATTGAATGTAAAGCTCTTTTTTTAATTCATTCAATTTTTTGGTGGTCGAAACCACTATTTCCGAATTGGTCATATCCAACAATTGGGAGTAATACTCTGTATTGGCCGAAGAGCCTCTTCGTACGGAAAGTGGAATCGGGTCAGCCTGAAAAACGACACGATACAAATTGTCATCCCGTTGCTCTAAATCGGACATGACAAACTGAACCTCTTCCAACTGGCGTTCCAACACTCTGTACTGGGCCTCCATGTGGCTTTTGTCCTGACCAAGCTGTTTCTCCTGAGGGGATTGAATGGTGGAAACAAAGATGAAGAAAAAAATGACTCCTGAAAAAACCCCCGAAAGAGCGTGAATCAAAAAACTCTTGAGCTTATGGGCAAGAGTATGTTCGATTTGCTCATAGCTTAATGTCTCGGGATTAAAATGAAATTTTTTCTTAGCCATAAAAAACTTGTTATTGTTTGAGTGTTAAAAGTGAACATTCAAACAGAAAATGCGTGGATAAAGGTAGTCAATTAATCAATTCCGAATCAAAATCAACACCTGTTTTCAACTTTTAAGTCCACAATTGCTGCAAAAATAATAAATTTGAGCTATTTTTGCAGTCTTTATTTGGGATTATTAACCAAGAGAGGCTATTTACCTTCGGTGTTATTTTGTTTATGTTATTTACTCCGTTTTACGAATTCCAACGTTTAACGTGCAGCAACTAAAAAACAATACCGCGGGTAACTAACAATCAATATTGCGCAGCAAATAACAATTACAATATGACTTCACAAGAAATCCGTCAGTCTTTCCTTGATTTTTTCGCTTCAAAAGGGCATAAAATTGTTCCTTCAGCACCCATGGTTATCAAAGACGATCCGACTTTGATGTTTACCAATGCGGGTATGAATCAGTTCAAGAATATCATTTTGGGCAATGACCCGATTAAATATTCCCGTGTAGCCGACTCGCAAAAATGTTTACGGGTAAGCGGAAAACATAATGACCTGGAGGAAGTTGGACATGATACTTATCACCATACCATGTTTGAGATGCTTGGTAACTGGTCGTTCGGCGATTATTTCAAAAAAGAAGCCATCGAATGGGCCTGGGAGTATTTGGTTGATGTATTGAAGCTGGATACGGACAGACTGTACGTAACCGTTTTCGAAGGGTATGCACCCGAGGGCCTGGACAGGGATGATGAAGCTGCGGCTATCTGGGAACAGTTCTTACCAAAAGACCGCATTATTAACGGAAATAAAAAAGATAATTTTTGGGAAATGGGTGATACCGGACCCTGCGGTCCTTGCTCTGAAATCCATATCGATATACGCAATAATGAAGAACGGGCCAAAATTGACGGATTGACGCTGGTAAACGGAAGCCATCCGCAAGTGATTGAAATATGGAATAACGTATTCATGCAATATAACCGCAAAGCGGACGGTTCGCTGGAAGAACTTCCGGCAAAGGTGATTGATACGGGGATGGGCTTTGAACGGTTATGTATGGCTTTACAGGGCGTTCAGTCAAATTATGACACCGATGTATTTACACCCATCATTGCCGAGATAGGCCGGGTTTGCAATGCTGCATACGGAAAGAATGAAAAGACCGATATTGCTATGCGGGTAATTGCCGACCATGTGCGAACCATTGCTTTTTCGATCACCGATGGTCAATTGCCATCCAATGCAAAAGCCGGTTACGTAATACGTCGTATCCTGCGTCGTGCGGTACGTTACGGGTATACCTTCCTGAATCAACGGCAGGCTTTCATGTATAAACTCATTCCCGTACTGACGGATAACATGGGAAAAGCCTATCCTGAACTTGTAGCTCAAAAGAGCCTGATAGAAAAAGTGATCAAGGAAGAGGAGGAATCGTTCCTGCGCACGTTGGAAACCGGTATCCGATTACTGGAAAAAGTAATGGATGATTCCAGAAAAGAAGGTAAAACAGAAGTTACGGGAAAAGTGGCTTTTACTCTATACGATACATTCGGCTTTCCGTTAGACCTGACGGAATTGATTCTGCGGGAACATAATTTTACGGTGAATATAGAAGACTTCACAGCCGAAATGCTCAAACAAAAAGAGCGTGCCCGCCATGCTGCAGCAACCGAAACAGGTGACTGGATCACCGTACGGGAAGGCGACAGTACGTTCGTCGGATACGATGCCACTTCAAGCGAAACCACGATACTCCGTTACCGGAAGGTAAAGCAAAAGAATCAGGAATACTTTCAACTGGTACTTTCCAATACGCCTTTTTATGCCGAGATGGGAGGTCAGGTTGGAGATAGCGGTTGGCTGATTTCAGAAAAAGGCAATATTGAGGTGGTTGACACCAAGAAAGAAAATAACCTGGCAGTTCATATTGTCAACAAGCTTCCTGAAGATATAACGGAAACGTTTACCGCAACGATCAATACTGAAAACCGTCAGGCTACTTCGTGTAATCACTCGGCAACTCACTTGCTGCATGAAGCTTTACGGGAAGTACTGGGAAAACATGTAGAGCAAAAAGGTTCGTTCGTTAGTCCGGATACTTTACGTTTCGACTTTTCGCATTTTCAAAAAATGACCAAAGAAGAAATACGTGCCGTGGAAGCTATTGCGAATCGTAAAATACGTGCCAACTATCCGTTGAATGAACGAAGGGACACCCCGATTGCAGAAGCGCAGGCTTTAGGAGCTATGGCTCTTTTCGGTGAAAAATACGGTGAAACGGTTCGGGTTATTCAATTCGGGACATCTACAGAACTCTGCGGAGGAACCCATGTGCAAGCCACCGGTGAAATCGGTATGGTGCGCATTCTTTCCGAAACATCCATTGCTGCCGGTGTACGGCGTATCGAAGCCATTACGGCAAAAGGCATTGAAGACCTGCTTGATAAACAACAGGATTTCTTATCCGAAGCACGCGAATTCTTTAATAATACACCCGATTTGTTGAGTGCGATTCAAAAATCGATTGAAGAAAACAGTGAATTGAAAAAACGTGTGGATGACTTTATGCACGAAAAGATCATAACCCTGCGCGACAATCTTATCAAAGAGGCAAAAGTCATTAACGGGGTGAAAACAATACGTGTTGACATCGAGTTACCGGCAGATGCAGTCAAGACACTGGCGTTCCAGATACGTAATGTTGTAAATGAGAAATTATTCTTTGTAGCCGGTTGTGTTTTTGATGGCAAGCCATCCCTTACGATCATGCTCTCTGACGATTTAGTTGCTGCCGGAATGAATGCCGTGAACATTGCCCGTGATGCAGCGAAGGAAATCCAGGGTGGTGGTGGAGGACAACCTTTCTTCGCTTCGGCAGGAGGGAAAAATGCCGATGGAATAACCAAAGCAATAGAGAAAGCTCTGAAAGCTATCAACTAAATTTATTTGGAGAGTGACTGTAAGCCGCTCTCCCGATTAATTCTTTCTGACGGAATGACTGTTCAAGTTATTTCGTCTGTTTTTTTATCTTGATCTTTTTTATAAAGTAATCAAAGAGAATTATTAAATCAACTATAAACGATTTCGTCCAATACGACGTTCTACATAAACAGGGTGAAAATCAAATTTCTAAAAATAGCTATTCTGATGCTGGTTGTCCAGTCCTGCGCAATCCTGACCAATTCAAACAAAGATACCTCTGACGACAGCAAAGAAACCGATAAAATCTGGGGTATTGATATTTCGCATTATCAGGAAGTTGTCGACTGGGGTAAACTGTTCGAACAGGAACCCGGCTTTATCTTCGTAAAAGCGACCGAAGGAAGTACCTTCCAGGATCCTAAATACACCGAATACTATAATACCATCCGGAAACTAAATATCCCGGTAGGTTCATATCATTTTTTTACCTACAAAAGCACAGGAGAGGATCAGGCAAAAAACTTTTTATCTATTGTGAAGTATCAACATGGTGATTTGCCGCTGGTACTTGATGCCGAATTTGCCCGTAAAATGCCGGAGAAGAAGATCATAATAAAAGATTTGCTGGAATTTATGGCGGTTATTTATACCAAGACAGGGCGTTATCCGATGATTTATTGTGACTATAAGTACTATCTGCTTTACCTGAAAGACAGTTTGCCCGTAAAATGCAACCTCTGGATCGTGGATTACAAGCGGAAACCTGATTGCGACTGGACATTCTGGCAAATTACCGAAAAATATAAAATAGGAGGTGTAAAAGGTAATGTTGACTTTAACCTGTTTTATGGCTCGAAGAAGAAATTGAAGAGCCTACTCTATTAAAACAACAATTCATGTTTTCCCAAGATTCAAATTTCCTTTGGGAAAAATAGTAAAGAATAAAAAAAGAGGAACAACCCATGAAGGAAGTTCCTCTTTTCTGTTATCGGAAATATCTTTTTAGAACCGGTACCGAGCACTTAAGCAAATACCATCATAGCCTCCGTTAAATGAAGGTGATACTAAAACCTCCGGACGATAATCAAGCGATAATGTCAATGGAATATTAAATTTATATTCAATGCCTACCTGACCAAGCACACCTAAACTAAAATTAGAAGCCCCCTCGTTGTTGATCTTATATGAGCCCAGGCCTGCACCAACGCCAGCATACCAGTCAAAGCCATCCCCTAGTTGAGGTAAAGCCCATACCCATTGATAAACTCCGTTCAAGCCAAAACCCCAATTATTCATTCCAAGATCAACCTCTAACCGATGATCTTTGGCAAGATCTTGCTGATAGGATATTTCAGCACCTACCCCGAAGCCACCACCAAAACGTAAACCAATTGCTTTATCAGCATATTGTGCCTGAATAACACCGGCAAAACTCACTACGAGAGCAAGCGTTAGAATAATTTTTTTCATAAATCCTTTAATTAGTCTGTTGTTATTTTGTCAAAATGATCGATTATGATTGGGCAAAATTAATCAAAAATGATAATACTTATGTTCAATCGCATGACTTTTTCCAATAAAAAAATTATCAGCCTCCGGATATATTATCTCCGGATCTGATCAACCGGTATGTTCATTCTTTTATCATAGCAACATAGTATCACGTTCGGGAAGGGAATGCCGGAATTAGCATGAGGTAAAAAAACGGCATGATGTCTTTGTGTCTGAGAATCGTTATCATATCGGGGACGAGTTTGTCCCGTGAACTTCCATTCGGACTTAGTGTAGTCTTAAAAAACATGATGGAATGTAGTTTTTAGCAAATATAAGAAATGTTGGAATAATTTATTATTGAAAACTTTCTATCTTTGTAATTGTTTCAAATATTGAAAATTAGCAAAGCAAATAATAAAACAGACTATGTTAGAATCTCATAAATATTTACTTCAATTTTCCATCAAACCGTCTGTGCAACGCTCGGCAGTGATGAATTTTTTATTGAAGAACCGCATTCATCCTACCATTGATGAAATATATACGGCATTGAGTCCTGTAATGCCAACTTTATCGAAAACAACAGTTTACAATACGCTTGATTTATTTGTTGAACGCGGAGCCGTTCGCGCTTTAGCTATTGACGAAAAGAATGCCCGTTATGATGTGGATATATCTGCTCATGCTCATTTTATGTGTCGTTGTTGCGGGGCTGTACATGATATTTTCGAATTGAATCCTGGCCTGTTTGAAATACCTGAAACAACTAAATTTAAAATCGATACTGTTGATATTTCTTATTTTGGTATTTGCAATAAATGCAAAGGGAATTAATTTTCCTATTGTCGCTATATCTGCTTATCCTCTGAAATAGCATGTTTTGTGTTTGTAAATTTGTATATATTCCGTTATTTGCGTCCGGAGAAAGCATCTGTTTAGACATTCCTTCTATTCTATAACCTGAATTACAGGATTACTTTTCCCACACGTGTTCCGACTTTGACCAGCAAGAGCCCATGAGCTGTGACACTGATTGCATTTATTCCATCCACAGTTGGTTTTTGAATCAGTTTCTGTCCGATAGAATTATATATTTCTATTATTTCGCCTGCATTTGCCATAAACAATATATGGTTATTTTCAACAGATAGTACCAAAGAATATATTGGGGTGTGAATATCAGTTGCAACTGTTGCAATTCCATTCAGTGTACGGGCTACAGTGACAGCACCGTCACTTGACAGCGTTAAAGTAGCTGTATTGTAGCCTTGTGTATTTGGAGAATAGGTGATCGTTACAATCGTATTCGGCACAATTCCTCCCGTTTGTACAACCGAATATTGTGAAAGTGAAAATAATCCTGCATCAGTGCCCGAAATAGCGAGTTCAAGATCATTACTTAAGTTTACGCCACTTATGTTTAATGTTTGAAAAACACTGGTTCCCTGAACGGTACTCAACGTTGGATCGGTTATATCTGTAAGCGTAACAGATGCATTGGCAGTTGCGTTTCCGGTGCAGGCAATGGTAGTTGAGCCTGTCCCTGCGGAAGTTATTGTGATATTTTCATTATAGTTTCCGGCAGTCAATCCATGTTTTAAGCGGGAATAAATAATAGTATTGGGTGTAACTCCGTTTGATTCAGTCAATATAACCGGATTCATTGCGATAAATGATGCTCCTGTTGCAGTTGAAATTTCGTAATCAGCGGGTGGCGCTATAATAATATCACCGGTCAGATTGCTTCCGCTGATACTAAAACTTTGCTCTGCCGAGGGACCATTTCCAGCTTTATAGGTGAATCCGTTTAGCGTAGTTGTTGAAATAGTCAGCATCGAATTACTACTTCCCTTGGCTAAACTAATGGCTCCGATTCCGATATTCCCGTTGTTTTTTGATGTATAAATCCATTTCAGATAACGAGAGCTAGTGGATAAGGTGGTAATTGTTTCAGTAATGCTCGTGGCATTTACTAATGCGGTTCCGTTTGTTGAATTATATAATTGAACATTCGAATAAGTGATTCCATTCGCTGACTGTTGTAACGTGAAATCTCCCGGAAAGCGGGATGCTGCCGTCCCTTTATTCCATTTTATTTTAAATGAAAGAACTCCCGGTACGCCATCAAAGCTGAGGATTAAACAATCGCCGGATGTATCAAATTTCATCTTTGGACTCGTTGAATAATCCGTACCCAGTCCCGATTGTGTTAATCCCGTAATTGTTGCAACCGGATTGCCTCCATCGTACATGAAAGGCAGGATGGCTTGTCCACAGGTATAATTGCCGGTAATAAAGAGTATTATTATCAGTGAAGTGATTTTGTACAAAGCATTACTTTTCATATCGCATCTTCAATGTGAACTAACGAATCTTTTACCGGCTAATCTGTTTGTCATTATTGTTTGCATATATAACAGTGTTTTGCATATTCTGGTTTTATAAATTCGAAATATATTTTAAACTGATCGTAACCTCCTTCAGGCAGCTCTTTCTTTAATAAATTAATTTTTCATGAGTTTGAACCTTTTTGAAACAGAATGTGTTCAACCTATAACTGATTCTATGTGACTTGTGAATTTAATTTTATGTTTAATCAAAAACCTTACTATTATGAAAGTAGTCATTTTTGGCGCAAACGGCAAAACGGGATTGCTCCTCGTAGAACAAGCACTGGCTAAAGGTCATCAGGTTATTGCCTATATTCGTAGGCCCGGAACAATATGTATTGAGAATCCGAAATTGAAAATTATGGTTGGGGAGTTAAATGAAATACTTAAACTAAAAGATGCCATAATAGGTGCCGATGCCTGTATTTCAGCTTTAGGCGGAGAATCACTGACAAAGCATTCACCCGGGATCATGAATGGAATTGATAATATCGTTTTGATCATGGAGAAAGCAAGAGTTCATCGTTTTATATACCTGTCAAGCCTTGGGGCCGGTGAAAGCCGGTTTACCATGAATCCCGTAGTACGTTTTATAGCTCTCGACCTGTTTCTCCGTATCCCCATGGCCGACCATAATGCCAACGAGAAACGAATCGTTGAAAGTAATCTTCAATGGACTTTTATTCGCCCGGCCAGTCTTACCGATGGTCAGTTGACCGGCGAATTAAAACATGGTATCAGCAAGATCAGACTGAAAGGTATTCCAACCATTTCGCGGGCCAATGTCGCTTCGTTTATGATTCAACAACTTACCGATCCGACCTATCAGCAAAAAGCGGTCTGGCTTTGTGAATGATATTTTTTGTATAATGATTGAAGAATAGAAATACCGGAAGGGATTCTATTCTTTTGTTATTTAATGGGGATTATTAAATCAAATGACTATTTTTGCATATCCATTAAATGAACAACAAATTGACTGAGAATATACTTTTTGAACGCGGCGATTATACCGTGGAGAATCTGCCCAGAGGAGAATATGAAAACTGCAGGTTTGTAAACTGCAACTTTTACGGCGGAGACATTTCGCATAGTACATTTCGTGAATGTACATTCGATAGCTGTGATTTTAGCCTTGCAAAAATGAAAAATACAGCTTTAAATGATATTCATTTTGTAGGTTGCAAGTTGTTGGGAGTTCAATTCGACGAATGTAACCAATTTTTGCTTTCGCTTGATTTTGAAAATTGTGTACTTAAACTGGCTGTATTCTATAAGTTGAAACTACGAAAGACCCGCTTTCTAAACTGCAACCTGCAGGAAGCCGACTTTCTTGAATCCGATTTGGTCTCTTCTACATTCGATAATTGCGATCTGCAGCGCGCTATATTTCATAAGACTATCCTTGAGAAAGTTGATTTTCGCACTTCTTTCAATTATTCCATTGACCCTGAAGAGAACCGGATTACGAAAGCTCGTTTTTCAAGAATGGGAGTTATAGGTTTGTTGGACAAATACAGGATTGAGATTGAATAAAAGAATGAAAGATTCAGGTGCACTCTAGTCTGAATAATTTAAAAAATTGTACCGGAAAGGATCAAAATTACCTTCCAGTAAAGCGGTTTATGTAATGCCGGAACATAAAGAGTCTGTACCGGCAAGGTATGAATCAACTGATTACGTTGAATGTATTTTCTGCAAGAACAGGATACAAAATGTTTTGATTGCTTTGTAACTGTATCGTTTATCGTTCATTTGTTCTGTTCCTGACAGTATCTGTGAAAAAAGAACACGGATCCGGAATCCTCCGGAGGTACTCCTTCGGACCAACGTCCTGCTTCGAAAACGGGACGATCGTACCATTGGGATTTTTATACACGATGACGTATCATTCCTGTCGGGGGTAACCGATTGTTTTTTTAGTTGAAAATGAGGATCAGAATAAGATCTCTGTTTATTTTCTCAAATCTCTTGCACCTCTTATTTCCGTTGAAATTTCGTTAAGCCATCCTGCTTGTTGAAATACCGCTGTTTGTACTTTGATAAAGCGGATACTTTTTAAGGTTACCGCATTCCCTGCAGCGTCCACCGCATTTGAGATGTCGAATTTATTGGCTCCCACCGTGGTGTCATAGTCCGTGCCATATGAGTTCTTGGCATATCCCCATGTAAACCGACCGGCCGGTACAGTCCAATACTGGGTATCTGTAGTTGAAGTATTGACGTAGGCATTCGGCAGTCGTGTTCCGGTAAAGGTAATACTATCGCCGGGTGTAGACGGCCACCACCATTTAGATGAGTATTTCGAGCCGTAACCGGAAGTTAATTCTCCGCTGTTTCCTTTACTGTCTTTCCAGGTTATATTGGACGAGTCGGCTACAGCTTTGTAATAACGCACCCAGTAGTTTCGTTGGCTGTTGGCAAACTGGTTTCCCTTAAGCTCATACCAAGTGTCGTCAGGAAGTCCGTTCCCATTCGTGTCCGCCATTACATACACGATACCCGGTTCGGGTGAAGCACCCTGCAAGGCGTAAACTTCAAAATCATAGCTCTCGCCATTTTGTACATCATGATCGAAACCTGCCACCACGTAGCCTCCGAATCCACCAAGATACATCCAACCTTTATTATCCGAAGGTGCACCTATAATGTTCGTCGTATCGGCGGGCTTTGCCAGTAAAGCATGCTGTCCGGGTCCATAGACATAATCGTATACCCGGGTGATATAAGCAGAAGATGCTTTAGGGTCTCCGGAAGAACTTCCGGAGCATGAAACGAACAGTGTAGGCAGCAATAGCAACAGGGCGGAGCATGTATATAAAATTGATTTTCTGTTTTGAAAAAGCATAGTTCCAGTCATTTTAAAATGCGGAGCAAAGTTACAGCTTTTTTTTCGAACTAAAAGGATACCAAACAGCTACCATGATTTTTTGTTTAAGTAGTTTAATTACATTGTTCTAAAATGTATTTCCAGATGAATCTGCATTCTGCTTCATGTTGTCGCATTCACATGATTCGCTCCCAATCCGGCGGATGAATATCCTATGTTTTAGTATGATCTGTTTCCCGGCATAATATCAATTTACAAATATCGCTATGTCTATACAAATCAGGTTCTTTTCAATATTGACACGGATAGTATACATACCCTTTCACGATTAATTGTCATTTGAAAAAAAGGTCTCCATGCTTCCCTGTCATTAATAAATTTGCATTGGCAGAAAGGATTTGCCTTCTAAAGCAGGTGAGATGATGTTTAAATAGTTCATTCATAATTTATTCCGGCTTGTCCGGATTCGGTATAATGCGGAATCGGAGAAACTTCAGAGAGAAATGAAAGGGGGTTCAAAGAGGCGGACCTCTCTGAACCCTATCCGAACCCTCTCTGAACCCCCTCTGAACCCCCTCTGAAGTAAAAACGAATGATGAAAGAAAAAAATGGATTAAATGATGCTGAAACCTGAATAAAAATGCAAATCAGCAAAAAAAATCAGGATTGGCTTTATCAGGATGAATGTAATACCTGTCTGAAAGAAAGTTGAATTTGGAGCCGACAAATCCGGAAAAAGGATGATCCGGTGTCTGAAATTTATTTCAATAAAAATAATATTTATCAATAACGAAAACGGGCGTCGTATAATTGATTGATTAAAAGAAAATAAGAACGTTTCAGATGCAATCATTTTCTCAAAAGGCGGTTTGCAGAGCAATAAAAAATGAATATCTCAAATCCAAACGGAGTTTTCATTTCGTCTAATTATAAAAACAATGAATTTTAATGTTAGAAATTATCAGTTTCTGAGTCTATACTAGTAAGAACTTATAAAATCAGGTTGGTTTCGTACATTGGAATTAAAAAACAGATAAAACCCAAATATTATATGAAATTTTCAGAAAAACATCTCAACAGTCGAATGCTGGTATTGGTTTGCCTCGCATTCTTTTCTAATCTGCTATTTGCAGCAACTTCCGGAATCATAAAAGGGAAGATTATTGATAAAAAAAACAAGCCAATAGAATTTGCGACGGCTAATCTGTTAAACTCAAAAACAAATAAGTTTGTAAAGGGGCAGGTGAGTAATGCAAAAGGGGAATTCGTGATCGATAAAGTATCACCCGGTGAATATCTTTTGTCGGTAACTATGATTGGTTATGTGAAAAATGAAACGGAGAAAGTGGTGATTGATTCAAAAAACAACCTGATTGAACGAGACATTGTCTTAAATGAAAATGCAGTACAACTGGGGGCAGTGGAAGTGACGGCCAAAAAACAATTTATTGAACAAACAGTCGATAAGATGGTCGTAAATCCGGAAGCTTCAATTACGACTGCATCCGAAAATGTGTATGAGATATTAAAAAAACTTCCCGGTGTTACGATTGACAACAGCGACAATATCAGCATGAAGGGTAAAGAGAATGTAAAGATATTGATTGACGAAAAGCCGACCTATGTCTCGTCTACCCAACTGGCAGCTATGCTCAAAGGAATGCAGGGAAAGAACATTGACCGGATAGAGATCATCGAAAATCCATCGGCGCGTTATGATGCAGAAGGGAACTCCGGTATTATCAACATTAAAACCAAACACAACAAAGCTCCCGGATTTAACGGAAGTGTTTTTGCGGGTACTGAAATAGCCCGTAGATTTGGTTGGAATGGCGGTCTGGATTTGAATATGAACTACGGGAAACTGAATGTTTACGGGAATTATTCTTTGTATAACTGGGCCGGATGGAATGGAATGAATGCTACACGTCGGTTTACGAGCACCGAATTGGCAGGTGCTTACCAGTTGATTAATACCGGTGCAGATTACAATGGTCAGGCTTATAATTACAAAGTAGGAGCCGATTACTTTATCAAAAAGAACCATGTGGTGAGTCTAATGCTCCGTGGAAGTAACGGACATAATGATAACGATAATAATAATACGACTTCCTTTGCCGATAAATACCTGAAGACCGATTCGACGTTAGTGAGCACTTCCACTTCGAATAACCGTTGGAAGAATCAAACCTACAATGCAAATTACAAATGGGATATTGACAGTACAGGTCAGTCGCTCACGGCGGATGTGGATTATGCCTGGTTTTATTATCGCAATCCGAACACACAAAACGGAATTTATTACGGTAGCAACGGAAATGACCTGAATCACGATATATACGTGAATACATTGCAGGGAAATGATATTAATATCTACACGGCAAAAGTTGATTATGCTCTTCCGATAGGTAAAAAGTTTAATTTTGAAGCCGGAATAAAGACCAGTTTTGTAAACACCGACAGTAAGATCAATATGACCGGGTACCTGACGCAAAATGACCATTTCATTTATAATGAAGATATTCAGGCTGCATACATTAACGGACGGGCACAACTGAACAAAACGACATTGCAACTGGGCTTACGACTTGAAAATACGATTTCGAAAGGAAATTCGGTCGTCAGCAATCAGGAGAATGATACCAGCTATCTGAAGATATTCCCATCATTCTTTGTGCAACAAACGCTGAATGCCGATAACAATATCAACTTTAAATACAGTTACCGGATTGGACGTCCCGACTATGATATGCTCAACCCGTTCCGCTGGATGGTAGACCCATATACGTACAACGTAGGGAATCCGAATCTTAAACCCCAGTTTACTCATTCGTTCGGATTAAGCCATAGTTTTAAGGGTATTTTAATTACCAGTTTAGGCTATAACTATACCAGCGGACTTTTTACACAAATTATCAAGCAAGACGATGCTACAAAGTCTGTTTATCAAACGGATGAGAATATGAACAATTCCATTGATTTCAATGTCTCGGAAACATTTCAACTCCAACAGGCCAAGTGGTGGAGAGTAAATGGAACCGTTACAGGCATGTACAAAAAGATTCAACTGGATTCGAGTGTGGGGTCTAAAATAAGTCGTTGGAGTTTTAATGGAAATGTAAGTAATAATTTTTCTTTGCCATATCAGCTGGAAATGGAATTAAGCGGACAGTATTCTTCAGAACAGATAATCAGCAATATTATTTTAAGACCGAGATACACTATCGATTTAGGAGTACAACGAAAGATATTGAAAGACATGGGAACCCTAAAAGTAGCAGTCAGTGATATTTTCAATACCGGAAGTTCGGGAGCCTATGCCAAATATGACAATGTCAATATCGACGTGCTGAATAAATATGATTCACGCCGGTTGCAGATTTCGTTCAACTATCGTTTTGGTAAAGAAGATATAAAAACACGTGGAAATCGTTCCACCGCTTCGAGTGAAGAGCAAAGTAGGAGTTCTAAATAACACGAAGTAATAATATAAAAATAAGGCTATAATAAGATAAGGTTGTCAGGTTGACGGGTTAATGGATCTAATTGAATCAATATAAAAAGAAGAAAAGAAAATCAAGAATAATTTTCAAATCATATGGCTAAATTGTAGTTTTTTAATTTAATTTGCGGTTACATTAAACAATTCATCTTTTATGAGAAAATTAGCGGGTATTCTTTTCTTCTTTGTTATTTACAGTTCAATAGTTTCCGCCCAACAGTACAACGATTTCTTTATTGATAAAGCCTGTCGCATAGACTTTCATTTTTGCGGAAATGTCAAAACAACCAATGCATATCTTGACAAAATAATACAGGAACCCTTTTGGGGAGGACGCCGTACGAATCTGGCCGGTGAAATGAATCTGGGCGAATACCGCTTTCAGGTACTTGATAGTATTAGCAATAAACTGATTTATACTGATGACTTCAGCGCCCTTTATTATGAATGGCAATCAACACCCGAAGCCCTGTTGATAAGTAAGAGCTTTGAGCAGTCCATACAATTCCCTTACCCTCAGAAACCGGTACAGGTTATTATTGAAAGGCGGTTGAATTTTACCAAATGGGAAAAGCTTACTCAGTTTGGGTTTTCTCCAAACGATAAACTGATTTGTAAAACAAGACCTGTAAACGTTCCAGTGAAGACGATCTGCAAAACAGCTTCGCCGGATAAAGCTATTGATATAGCCGTGATAGCCGAAGGATATACCGCCAAGCAACGTGCTAAGTTCTTCCGTGACGCGAAACGGTTAGCAGAGAACCTGTTCACACATGAGCCATTTGCCAGATACAAATCGAGAATTAATATCTATGCTATTGCTGCTATGTCTGTAGATACGGGAGTTTCGAAACCGCAGGATGCCAACTGGAGAAGTTCGGCCTTAGGATCGCATTATTATACATTTTATTCGGATCGTTACCTGACGGACACGAATGAGTTTAAAGTACGGGATTATGCGGCGTTGGTGCCTTATGATGCCATCTATATCTTGGCTAATACGAAAATTTACGGTGGAGGAGGTATTTATAATTTCTATTCACTGGCATCCGCCGATAGCAAACGGGCACAAACGGAAGTTAGTGTGCATGAATTCGGACATTCTTTTGCAGGATTGGCTGATGAGTATTTCTATGATCACGATGCGTTGACGGATATGTATGATACCAAAACAGAGCCTTGGGAACCGAACATAACATCATTGGTGAATTTTGACGCCAAATGGAAGAATGATTTACCTCAGGGTACTGTCATTCCTACTCCATTGACTGACGAGAATAAAGTAAAGATAGGTGTATTCGAAGGCGGCGGGTATCTTTCCAAAGGGATTTATCGACCATACTTCGATTGCAGGATGCGTACAAACACAGCAAAGGCATTCTGCCCTGTTTGTGAGAAAGCTGTAGAGAGAAGGATCCTGTTTCTGACAGAATTGTTATTGGAATAACAGGTTGATTCGTGAACCGGTTAATCGGAATACTACCGGTCAAACAGGCCGGTTATTTAGTACAAGAAAAAACGGGCTGATTAAGTTATTTAACCTAATTAGCCCGTTTTTTCGTATGTTAGTTGTACCTGTTCAGCTGAATTCATGTCCCGGCCAAATAGTAGATTTTCCCGTCAACCGGCTATTTAATGGTCACCATAGTAGCACCAAATCCATATTCCCGGAATGAAGCGTCCTGAAAGTAATACGTTTTGTAACGGGTTTTGAGTAGCTTTTCAATTTCACTCCGTAAAACACCTTCGCCTTTTCCATGGATAAAGACAATCTTTTGTCCTTTATGGCTTTTGTTTTCAGCCAGTACGGAATGAAATTTATCAAGTTGACATTGTAACATATCACCGTTTGACATGCCAGCCGTCGAATCCAGCAATTCGTCGATATGTAAGTCTACTTCAATAACATCGGAAATATGTTGATGTTTTACTATCCTCGGCCGGCCTGTATCTTCCTTTTGAAACATTGCTTTCTTGATCTCTTCCGGTGTAACCTCCGATAGTTGTTGGTCTTCCTTCTCGGAAGTAATATCAATCAACATGGCCAGTTCGTCGAAGTATTCATTGGGGATAAAACTATGCAATTTATAAAACTTCACAGCATTGATTTTCAGGTCTACATCTACTACCGATTGCGGTGTATAGCTCTTTCCTTGTTTAAACGGCAACAGTTGAACGCGTATCCGTTCCCAAGCATTCAATTCTTCTTTGGTTATTTCAGATAAAAGTTCCTGCGTGTTGGGTTCAATGATACCGTTGGCAATACTTTTCCAAATATCATTTTCCCCGTTAACCATATTATAATATAAATAGTAATTGCTGTCGTTCACCAGGTAACATTCGTATGCGGTAGTTTGCATTTGCTTTATGTCCAAAGGGAAAAAGGCCAGTAAAGCCGTTAGTTTTTCACCTTCCGGAGTTTCAATAACCGGTTCTTCTTTTACTATTTGCGGTTCAGAAATCCTTGTTTCCGTTATAGGGTTTTGAACAGAAGCCTTTTTTGAACTGAAATCTTTAATAGGAAAATTTGTTTCCTTGTTTATGGAAACAATCAGTACACATTCACGTTCCTGTACAGGCATTTCAAAGCCATCGGCATCTTCTACGTATACTATTTTCTTGTTTTCATCTACACGGGTGACTATTCCGCCACCTACTGCGTTTAAAAAACGCACATTATCGCCTTTTTTTATCATGATATTATTTTCCTCTGGTTGAAGTCTAAAGTTGAAGATCTGTTGTTTTTATAGTCTTTTGACCTTAGCCCTTTGACTTTTGACTTTCAATTATACTGTTTCCTCGTAACTATTTATTACTTTTGCCACAAAATTACAACAATTTTTCCGTATCTCTTGTGAACCAACCCAAAGAAGAACAACCCATCTATATCGATAGCTTCGACTATCCTCTTCCTGACGAACGAATTGCCAAGTTTCCATTGACCCGTCGTGATGCGTCCAAACTACTGATCTATCACAATGCATCCATAACCGAAAGTGTTTTCTCAAATATCGCCGATTTCCTACCGCAAGATAGTTTGTTGGTATATAATAATACACGTGTTATCCAGGCCAGGTTGATATTCCATAAAGATACCGGTGCCCGCATTGAAGTATTCTGCCTGGAGCCTATTCAACCTGTCGATTATGCTCAATCACTTGGCTCAACCTCAGGGTGTATGTGGAAATGTATGGTTGGAAACGTCAAGAAATGGAAAGAAGGAAGATTAAGTAAATCCGTTGAAATTGATGGGGTTGCTTTTATTTTTAATGCTGAATTGCTTCAAACAGAAGATAATACACACAGTATTCATTTCACATGGGATAACCCGACAATACACTTTGCGGATATACTGGAGAAAGCAGGGGAATTGCCTATTCCTCCATACCTTCACCGTAAAACGGAAGAGAGTGACAAGACAACTTATCAAACGGTTTATTCCAGAATAAAAGGATCGGTGGCTGCACCTACTGCAGGATTACACTTTACCCCCGAAGTATTCGAAAGCTTGAAAGCAAGGAATATAGAAACTGAAGAGTTAACCCTACATGTAGGGGCCGGAACTTTTCAGCCGGTAAAAACAAGGAATATCCAGCACCATCATATGCACACCGAAGTGATTGCCGTACATCGAAGCACTATCGAACATTTGATACATAAGATGGGGAATATCATCGCTGTAGGGACGACTTCTGTACGTACGCTGGAGAGTTTGTATTATTTAGGGAAGGACCTCACCCCTGACCCCTCTCTCAAGGTAGAGGAGGGTGCCGAGTATGGCTTAAAAAGTTTACATGTATCGCAATGGGCACCTTATGAATCGCAGCGTGAGATGTCCACGAATGAGGCTTTGCAAAATATATTGGATTATATGGATGCAAATAAATTGACCACCCTTCATGCCGATACGCAAATCATGATCAAGCCGGGATATACTTTCCATGTTGTGGATGGCATGATTACTAATTTTCACCAATCGAAAAGCACCTTACTCTTATTGGTCTCCGCTTTTGTGGATGGTCATTGGATGGATATTTATGATTATGCGTTGTCGCATGACTTCCGCTTCCTGAGTTATGGGGACAGCTCGTTGTTGATGAAGTAAATTCAAATTATTTATTTAATTCAGATCATCCATATCCAGGATCACTGCGTTTACGAATAAATCACATATTTATTATCGGAACCCAACTTTTTCAACAGGTCGTTTATTTCCTTCTTTAGTTCAATCATTTTTAGTTCACGCCCTACGCTTATATTGTTGAACCATATCAAATCATCCATCTTTTTCTGAACGGCTGCCGCTACCTCTCTGCGTTCTGTAATATCCTGATAAAATGATAAATAAAATTGATTGCCAATATCAATTTTGCTAATAGTAACGCTGGCAGGAAACTGATGTCCATCTTTATGACGATGATTCTCCTCAAAACGAACTACTTCACCGGCTTGCGTACGACGAAGTGTCTCTGCAAGAAAGTAAGTTGAGTTTTCATTGAGCTGGTCAAAGTCTTTAATATCCATGTTCTTTAATTCATCAACGCTATAGCCGTGCATTTCGGCATAGGCTCTGTTGACATCGGATAGTTTCCCATCGATAGTCATTAATAGAAGTCCTTCTTGTGCCTTGTCGAACAAATCATGATAAAGTCGTTCGCTGACCCTTAATGCATCTTCTGCTTGCTTGCGCTCTCTTCTGATTTCCGCATCTTCTATTTCTCTTGCTACAGCAGGTAAAAGTCTTGCCAGGCTATTTTTCATGATATAATCTTTTGCGCCTGACTTCATCATTTCAACGGCTATATCCTCACCAACAGTACCTGACACCATTATAAAAGGGGTATCTATTCCTTTTTCATTGCACATTGATAAAGCATTATAACCTGTAAAACCGGGTAATTGATAATCTGAAATGATTATATCCCATTCTTGCAGGAGCGCATTCTCAAGTCCAATAGCATCCTCTACTAATGAATATTCTATTTCGTAAATGCCTTTGTTAAGTTCACGTATTAATATATAAAAGTCATCTTCTGAATCTTCGACGATTAGTACTCTTAGTCTTTGTGTTTTCATATTTATTCAGCGTATAGGTTGTTCATTTATAATAAGCCAATATAATCCAAGAGTCTGAACAGCTTCAAAGAAGTTTTGAAAATCAACCGGCTTTTGTATGTAACTATTTGCACCCAGTTTATATCCATTCAGTATATCTAACTCTTCCTTGGAGGACGTTAAAATTACTACAGGTAAAAACTTTGTCGATTCATTCTCCCGAATCGCTTTTAATACTTCAAACCCGTTAACCTTAGGAAGGTTTATGTCGAGCAAAATCACTGTAGGTAAATCAAGTTTGCTTTTACCAATGTACTTGCCCTTGCATTCGATATAATCAAGTGCTTCTTCGCCATCTTCAATAATAACCACGTTGTTACTGATATTACATTTTTTAAAAGCCCGCAATGTTAATGCAATATCATCCGGATTATCTTCTACAAGCAGAATAACTTTTTCGTCCATAACTTTTTCGTTTAGTAATGTTTTTATAGGGTAAAATAAAATGTTGTTCCTTCATTCAATTTGCTTTCAACATAAATATCTCCGTTATGTCTTCTGATAATCCGTTGTACGGTGGTTAGTCCCACACCCGTACCGGGATAATCTTTTTCCGAATGTAGCCGTTGAAAGGCACTAAATAATTTGTTGGCATATTGCATATCAAATCCAATTCCATTATCTTTGATATAATAGGTTGTTTTTGAGTCTTCCTTATTAGCTCCAAATTCGATGATCGTTTTATCTTTCTTCGAAGTAAATTTCCATGCATTGTTTAGCAAATTTTCAAAAACTATCTTTAATAAGTTGGGATCAGCCAATGCAGTTATGTTATTCTGAATAATAAATTCAACATTTCTGGATTTATCAGCCTCTTTCAAACCATTTGAAATTTCCTTTACAATGGAAGATAAGTTCACTTTTTCTAATTTCATTTCTAGCCGGGATATTCTGGCTAATTTTAGTAAACTATCAATCAAACCGTCCATTTTTTTTGTTGCAATCCTGATTCTTTCAATATAATTTTTTGCCGTTTCGTCAAGATCCTTGTAATAATCTTCATAAAGCGCGAGGCTAAACCCATCTATTCCACGTAATGGTGCCCGTAAATCATGTGAAACAGAATAACTGAATGCCTCAAGTTCTTTATTCGCATTGGCTAATTGTATGGTTCGATCAATGACGCGTTGTTCAAGTTCCGAGTTGAGTTTCTTTATTTCTTCTTCTCCCTGCTTACGTTCGGTCATATCTAGACCAAAAGAGTAGTTTTTGTCTCCCAGTGTGATATATCCCCAGGAGATATTTTTTTTCGAACCGTCCTTGCAGGTTACAACCACTTCCATAGGCTCAATGTTCGATTGATTGTCAATTGCATGCGCAACCTTCCTGTTCCAGTCTTCTGATATTTGTTTGCGATAGCTTTCATCAGGATAGGCTAGCGGCCACCATTGCTCAATAGTTGGGATATCTTCCATGGTATAACCAAATAAATCGACCATCTTTCGGTTTAGATATTTAGACACCTGTTCTTTCCCTGTCGTTAGGTGAATGGCGAGTGGAATCGTTTCTATCATTTTCCTGAACTCTTCTTCACTTTCGAACAGAGCTTTTTCTGCAAGCTTGCGTTCGGTTATGTCAAGTATGGTTCCGATTAAATTGGTTGGCTGATTATTCGCGTCAAACTCCAATTCACCTAATCCATGAACCCAGCGTTCATGACCATCGTTTTGTCTAACAATAAGGTATTCTTTATCAAACCGTTGCAATTTTCCTATCACATCATTTACAACATAATCATTCATGTCTTTATGCCAGTCAGGATGAATAATGGTTTCCCATCCTTGGAATGAACGTATATAATCCGCATCAATGCCAAAAATTTCATCAAGAATTTCTGAACTCTCCCAAACTCCGGTTGATAAATTCCACTTGTAACTACCTAAGCAAGCTATTTTCTGAGATTCCCTTAGAAGTCGCTCGTTTTCTTTCACCTTTATTTCGGCGAGCTTTCGTTCGGTAATGTCAATAGACAGAATAAAAGCCCCTTCTGGTACCGGTTGTATACTCAGGATGAACCAACCTATATTCCCGTCGGGATAGAAGAATTGGTTTTCCATTTGCAGAGTGATTCGTTCTGTGAGAACTTTTTGAATCTGGCTGAATACTTCAGTTGTTTCTGCTCCTGGCCATATGTCCATATATTTTTTGCCTAGTAATTCTTTTCTGGAATAATGACTCTGAATTTCCGCCTGCGTGTTTATATAAAGATACTTCCAGTCGAAACCGATAATCTGAGCACCTTCAAGCATATTGTCAAGCGAGGAACGAAAACGTTCTTCGCTGTTACGAAGTTCATTCTCCGCTTTTTTTCGATCTGTAATGTCACGTATTATTTCCTGGAAATATCCATTAGCCAGTTGCTTTGCACTTATTTCGACCGGAATTCGCGAACTGTCTTTCCGAATCATTTCCCGTTCACTAATCAACGATTTTCCGGCACGGAGTTCGGCTAATCGTATTGGTGTTTCGGGAGTGTTATAAATGATGTCATATAACGTTTTTTGTAAAATTTCATCCCGTGTATATCCCAACATGCGGCATGCGGCTGAGTTAGCATCAACGTATCGTCCTTCTTCGTTCGAGATAAAGATTCCATCTGATGCATGTTCAATCAACTCCCGGTAACGTTCCTCGCTTTTTAGCACTTTCTCGTATGCTTCTTTTCGCTCTGAAATGTTTTCAATAATTGACAGGTTATAAAGAAATTGTCCCTCTCTGTTGTAGTTTGATGTCACAGTTAACGATATCCAAATTACCCCGCCGTCTTTTCTTATATATCGCTTTTCTGTTTTGTAAACGGACATCTCCCTGTTAAGAAGTTTTTGAATATTTGGAAGGTCTTTCTTGATGTCGTCGGGATGGGTAATCTCTTTAAATGTGAAGTTTTGGAGTTCAGACTCAGTATAACCTATCATATCGGTGAATGCCGGGTTTGCCATTATAAATCTTAATTCATCATTGACCAGAGCCATTCCAAAAGGACCCTCTTCATAAAACTTTTTGAATTTATTTTCACTATCTTCCAATGCCTGTTGTGTATGTCTGCGATTGGTGATGTCCATCATCTTTGCCAGAACGAATTTGTCTGCAACATTTTTGATAGTTCCCGAATAAAAGATCCCGTATCCCGTCTCTCCGGATTTGGTTTTGAACACAAACTCAATGTCATCCACCTGACCGTCCTTGAGTAACATTTCTACAACACGTTGTCTTTCCAAAGCGTCTGCCCACAAATCAAACTCATCGACCGATCTGCCAATGACTTCGGCATATGTGTAACCGGATAATTTTTCGAAAGCTGAATTAACTTTCACGATAGTCTTTTCGGGTATTTTTATAAGTAATGTTGGTAGATGACTCATCTCGAATGCTTTACGGAAAAGTTCCTGCTCCGTCTTAAGTGCATCCTCCACTTGTTTACGTTTTCTGACACTTTTATCATTTTTCTTTAAGAATGAGCCGAAACCTGCAACTCCGACTAACATTAAAATAGAAATTGCCAATGCTGTCCATTCTGAAATGGTAACCTGCAAAGTGACAACGTCTCCTGCAATTAACCTGATAAGGACAGCTATCCGACGGGTAGCCTGCAGAACCATTGCTATGGCTATAAGCGTCCAGGATAATTGTTTACCCGTGGTTTTAATTAATCTCAATGCCAGGTAGACCGTTACTAACTGAATCAGAAGGGATAGTGCAACAATAGAATCAATGAGCATAGTACTTTTATTAGATTTAATTTTTATCTGCAAATTCAAACATTGCACCGTTCCTCTCGGAATTGGGGCAAAAGAAATCATACAACAAAAAGAAACTTATCAGCACTTGAATATTATGAGAATGAACAAGCTTATCCTCTATTCAATATAAACTCAAATTTTAATTCGGATAATCGGATAGTTGGCTGTCCCGTAGGTCGAACCGACGCAATAATTAAACCGATTGTTCTGTTTTCTGAAAAATATGGCGTTAAACGTTTTGTAAGAACCGTAGGAAATCCCGGATACAGCTTTTCTGCGATCGGTCTTTTCTTTTAAAATAAGGTTTCCGGTTCCGGCATGGAGATATTGTTTGTATGCAACGTTTTGTAAGAGACAGTTTGGATAAATTTTGGTCGTCGGTTCCCACTGTCCCCGGGTATGTCCGATTGCATTTGGACAGAGAGAAACAGGTTCGATAGGCGCATCGATTGCCGCATTCCGGAGCCTGAACCTATTGTGCTTTGATCCGGTAACTTCGTAAATAACCCGATTTACATTATTCCGCGAAAGAATACTTCCTGACGCCTCCGGCAATTTTGTAATCTGGTCACACGGATTGCGCTTGCCCGATACAGGCTCTTCAATCTCCTTTGGGTCAATTATATCTGTCTTTTGAGTAATATCATTTACTCGCTGAGGTAATTCAGAGGGTTTAATGGTAACATTTAAAAAATCATTAAGGTCTGATTCTGGTAACCGGTTGACAAATTTATACTTTATAATATCGCCGGCATAAACTGTTGAAAAAAAAGATCTATCAACTAAACGTAGGACAAATAATGCTGTTTCTTCCATTGTGATTGTTTTTCATAGTTGTTTTTTTTAATTACCATGCAATGAAAAATAGAAATAGAAATTTGGTCTGTCGCGGCTTTTTTTCCACGGAAGAGGGAAAGAAAAGTGAGAATAAAATAATTAATAAGGCAATCTCTTTCGGATTACTTCGGATTTATTTTTTTTGATAAAAAACTTTTTTGTTATGCAAACATACAATTTTTTTATAATTTTCCAAAGTTTTTACGTTATAATATTGTTTTATTTTTTCATATAGCATGAATGAGGTTTGAGAATATAAGAAAAATGCTCAGAATGCAGTTAACAGTATGGTTTTAAGTAAATGTTGCGATGTATGGTTTAGCTATTAAGTGGAATCGGAGAGATCTCAGATAGGGTTGGTTGAGGGTTTAGATAGGTTTACCTATCCGAACCCTATCCGAACCCTATCCGAACCCTATCCGAACCCTAACTGAACCCCCTCGCAACCCCCTCGGAAGTCTCTCTGTACGATGAACAAATGATGGAGAAAAGAATGCGTTGAATTGTTGTTCAGACAAAGCCGTAACCCGAATTGTAAGATAGTCAATGCAGGTAAAAGGCAGGACGGTTTTTATCTGTTCGAATGGGGTTTAGCTTTCGGTAAAGCTCTTTGGAGTAAATGGATGCCGTATTCATAAACCGGTATCGTGTTTTTATTTTAGACACCTCTTTCCGATGGACAAACCGGGGTTGAAGGGAGAATGTTGTGTGAAAGCTGAAGGATCCGGGATGTGATAATCGGAAAAACCGGGAAGAATAAGTATGGAAGACAGCCCGTGACCGTTAACATAAAATTGCCTTATGAGTTTGTATAACCATCACATTTTTCGTACTTTTGCGCATCTTTTAAGGTAAGAATAAATTGTAAATCTGTAAATTGTAATTAAAGTCATGTTGGAAAAAATAATTATCCTCGATTTCGGTTCTCAAACCACCCAGTTGATTGGCCGTCGTGTACGTGAATTGAACGAATACTGCGAGATTGTTCCATACAATAAGTTTCCTGAACAGACTGACGACATTAAAGGAGTTATCCTCTCGGGAAGTCCGTATTCAGTATATGATCCAACAGCTTTCAAGACCGATTTGACGGCCATACGGAGTAAATTCCCGGTGTTGGGTATTTGTTATGGAGCACAATTAATGGCTTATACCTCAAATGGCAGTGTGGAATCGGCCGGTTCGAGGGAGTATGGCCGTGCCAATCTTTCATATATTGATTCGGAGGATGAATTAATGAAAGATATACTATCCGGTTCGCAAATATGGATGTCGCATGGCGACAGTATCACCAAAATCCCGGATAATTTCAAAAAAATAGCCAGCACGGATGATGTGGAACTGGCAGCTTATAAAGTGGAAGGTGAAAAAACATGGGGGGTTCAGTTTCACCCTGAAGTGTTCCATACCCTCGACGGAACCCTAATTCTTGAAAACTTCCTGAATATCTGCGGTTGTGCCCGTGATTGGTCACCGGCTTCGTTTGTTGAATCCACCGTAGCTTCGTTGAAGAAACAACTGGGTAATGATAAAGTGGTGCTGGGACTATCGGGAGGCGTTGACTCGTCGGTTGCTGCTGTGTTGTTGAACAAAGCCATTGGTAAAAACCTGACCTGCATTTTCGTCGATCACGGGTTGCTCCGTAAAAACGAGTTTGAAAATGTGATGAAAGATTACGAGCACCTTGGATTGAATGTGATCGGTGTGAACGTAAAAGATCGTTTTTATGAAGCATTAAAAGGCATTTCGGATCCGGAACAAAAACGTAAAATCATTGGAAGCGGTTTTATCGACGTATTCGACGAAGAGGCGCGCAAGATAAAAGATGTGAAGTGGCTGGCTCAGGGTACTATTTATCCTGATTGTATTGAATCGTTATCAATTACCGGAACCGTGATTAAGTCGCATCACAACGTGGGAGGATTACCCGAAAAGATGAACCTTAAATTATGCGAACCGTTACGCCTGCTCTTCAAAGACGAAGTACGCCGGGTGGGACATGAATTAGGCATGATGCATCAATTGATAAAACGTCAACCATTCCCCGGACCTGGACTGGCTGTACGTATACTGGGAGATATAACGGCAGAGAAAGTACGAATCTTGCAGGAAGCTGATGATATTTTTATCAGCGGTTTACGGGAATGGAATCTATATGATAAAGTATGGCAGGCAGGTGTTATTCTGCTTCCCGTTCAGTCGGTCGGTGTTATGGGTGATGAGCGTACGTATGAAAATGCTGTTGCATTGCGTGCGGTTACTTCCACCGATGCTATGACGGCAGACTGGGCTCAACTACCATATGACTTTCTGGCCAAGATGTCAAATGAAATCATCAACAAAGTCAAGGGAGTGAATCGCGTGGTTTACGACATTAGTTCCAAACCGCCTGCAACGATTGAGTGGGAGTAAAGCTACCTCGTGATACCAACCTTCGTGTTATTAGCCTGCGGCGTTATTTCCAAAAATAACGCCGTATTTAATTGTAAATAGAAAATAATTTCATGATAGATACTCATTCGCATATTTATTCCGAAGAATTCGATGCTGATCGTACCGAAGTTATCCGTCGTGCACAGGAAATCGGGGTTCAGCATATCATTCTTCCGAATGTAGACCGTGATACGTTGCCTCAAATGCTGGCACTCGAAGCGGCTTATCCGGGGTATTGCCATGCTGCCATTGGTCTGCATCCAACCAGTGTAAAAGAAAATTACAAAGAAGAACTTGCGCTGGTGAAATCGGAACTGGAACGGCGTGAATACCTGGCGATCGGGGAAATCGGCATGGATCTGTACTGGGATAAAACATTCTTATCCGAACAGATTCAGGTTTTCCAACAGCAAGTGGAATGGGCGTTGCAGTATCGGTTACCGGTTATTATCCATGTCCGTGATTCATTCAGGAAAAGTATGGATGCCCTTGCTCCTTATAAGGGACAAGGATTGACAGGAATGTTTCATAGTTTTACGGGAACATTGGAAGAGGCACAGGAAATAATTGCATTTGGCGGGTTCAAACTGGGAGTCAATGGCATTGTCACCTTTAAAAACTCCGGACTAACCGGCGTATTGGAAAAAATAGCATTGAAACATCTGTTGCTTGAAACCGATTCGCCATACCTGACGCCTGTACCTCACCGTGGAAAACGGAATGAAAGTGCTTATGTGAATCTGGTTTGCGAGAAACTGGCGGCTATCTATAACCTGCCGAAACAGGAGATTGATGATATGACTTCCAAAAGTGCATTCGGGTTATTCCCAAAACTTACAGAGCCGGTATAGATTAAAAGGAGTCAGGAGCCAAGCGAAGGTTTGTTAAAATCATTATGTAGCGAGATGACTTATGCGGTTTATTACCCTTGTTTAAAAGGATTCATGAGCTGTAATCAGAATCTATAAAAGAAAATTGCGTTAGAATTGGAAATTTTGATTAACTTTGCACTGCAAACGGAGAGGTGCTCGAGTGGTTGAAGAGGTACGCCTGGAAAGCGTATGTACCTCTAAAGGGTACCGAGAGTTCGAATCTCTTCCTCTCCGCTTAACACTAAAGACAAATAGTGGAAAAGCTTAGACAAATCCCGTAAAATCAAGGTTTTACGGGATTTTTTATTTCTTGCCAGTGACGTCTGAAAGTCAAGGAAAAGCCAAAAAATGACAGAGTTCCGTTACTAAATCGTTACTAAAAAAGAGCTGTCTAAAATAGTAACGATTTTCATTCCAAGTCTCTGATTTGTCGTCTTTTGCACATTAAGTGTCTGCTCATATACTAAACACTAATCATTCCTTTGCAATGGAAATTATACCCATTGTTTGGAATTAAAAAGAAAGTATTATGAGTAAAAGTACATTTAAGATTCTCTTCTATTTGAGAAAGAATCAAGTAAACAAAGATGGTAAGGCCAGCATTATGACTCGCTTATCTGTAAATGGAGAAGTATCCCAGTTCAGTTCCAAATTGGATGTAGAGCTGGAACTTTGGGATGTAAAACTCGGAAAAGTTGCTGGGAATAGTCAAAAATCCCGCCAGACAAACAATTTGTTGGACGATATTCGCACGTCTTTAAAGAACCATTATCATGAGATAGAGACTCATGAGGCCTATGTAACTGCAGAAAAAGTGCGAAATGCTTTTCTGGGTTATTCCACGAAACAATCCACCCTTCTAGAACTTTTCAAGACCCATAACGAAGATGCCCGAAAATTGGTCGGCATCAATAAAACCGAAGCCACACTTTCGAAATACGATAGAGCTTATCGCCGTTTGGGAGAGTTTATGCAAGCAAAGTATAAAATAACGGATATAGCCTTAAAGGAAATCAACTATAAGTTTGTAACGGACTTTGAGACTTACTTGCGCACGATTAGTAAATGTAATGAAAATACAACGGCTAAGTTTATGCAGACGTTTCGCATGATTGTCATCGTTGCTAAAAATAACGGTTGGATATTCAATGATCCGTTTTCCAATTATAAAATCCGATTAAGACGTGTAGATAGAGGTTACCTTACTGATCAGGAAATACAGACAATTATGGAGAAGGAATTTGGATCCAACCGTTTGGAACAAGTTCGGGATGTCTTTATCTTTTCTTGCTTTACGGGACTTTCCTACATCGACGTAAAACAACTAACAGCACATAATATTTGCACTTCCTTTGACGGGAAACAATGGATAATGACACACCGTCAGAAAACTGATACTCCTGTCAATGTTCCTTTGTTGAATATCCCATTGACCCTCTTAAAGAAATATGAAGGCAAACTTCCCAAAGGGCAATTGCTCCCGGTGCTAAGCAATCAAAAACTCAACTCATACCTGAAAGAAATTGCTGATTTATGCGATATTCATAAGAATATTACTTTCCATTTAGCGCGTCATACTTTTGCCACGACGACTACTTTATCCAAAGGCGTACCCATTGAAACCGTATCAAAAATGTTAGGTCACACGAATATCAAGACGACTCAAATTTATGCCCGCATTACGAATGAAAAAATCAGCAAGGACATGCAATTGCTTTCTAGTAAATTGGATGATATGGAAAAAGTAACCTTGGAAAAACAAACACTATGAAACGTGGAACAATAACTATCAGAAATATCAATTCAGACAATATTCATATTTACATTGAGCTGTCTGAAGTTGGAACTGTATGGATGACAAAGAACGAGATAGCCTCCTTGTTTAATGTATATTGTTCTTCTGTGGAAGCAAGCCTGAAATCACTCTTTAAATCCAATGGACTATTGGAGAAAATGGTGAGACAAGAAGAACATTGCACCCAAACCAACGATAAGAAATGTATTGTTGAATATTTCAATCTTGAAGTGATTATCGCTTTAAGTTATCGAATAGACAGTTATCCATGCATTCATTTTCGACAATGGGTCGTAAAACAGGTTGCCCTTTCTTGTAAAAAGCATTTACCAGTAATCGTTCAGTTAGGAACAGCTACGTTGAATTGATACCTCGATTTCGAATTGATTAAAAGCCGAAAGGTGATTACTGTTAATGTCAGTAATCACCTTTCGGCTTTTTTTGTATAACCATTTCCCCTCTCTTCCAATAAATCTTCCACAGGTAGGTAATAACCTGTGATTCCATCCTATTCACAATCCGCATTTTTGCACAGTAATCAAACAGTAGCAAAATGGAAATAATAACATTAGACCACGAGGTTTACAAAGATTTGGCCAATAAAATTGATCGGATTGCAACCTACGTTTTCAAAAAAGAAAATGTACCTACCCAAGAACCTGAAATCTGGCTGACCAGTGAAGAATTGGCTGATCTGCTTAAAATCAGTACGCGCACCCTTCAGCGTATGCGCAAAGACCGTACGATTGCTTACAGTATGATCCGAAGTAAATGCCTGTACCGCTTATCTGATGTGGAAAAATGCATTCGTGAAAGAATTGTCTCCTGCAATCCGCAAACTCTGGATGAGTTCAGGAAAGGCTATTTACTTACCCACAAAGTCACCACCCTATGAGCTTATTAGATACCGATACTTTTGATTTGTGGATGAAACGGATTATGGAGCGTTTTGACCGCAACGAGAAGATGTTAGCTACCCTTGCATGCAAAGATGTAAAGGCAGTAAAATATCTTGATGGCGAACGATTGATGGATAATCAGGACTTGTGTCAACTTCTACAAACCAGCAAACGCTCATTACAAAGATACCGCAGTTTAGGAGCCTTAACTTACCACATGCTTTGGCATAAAGTCTATTATAAGGAATCGGACGTACAACTATTTATCAAGAGCTATTTCAAAGAATTTCGAAAAGAGAATAACGGAGAAAAGCCTGCAAAGTAAAGCCAATAACGACCCCTTCACAAGATTCGGGATCAATAGAATTACTGCTAGTAATCTCTAAATTCATCAACTACCAATTTCAATATATCATTAAATTCATCAACCTATGGAACTGAAAAAGAAAGAAACAGAAAAAGATGTTCTCATCGTCAGGGATGAGAAAACCGGAGAAATCGGTGTGGTTGCCGGACTGAAAAGTGACGGAACACCGAATGTAACAAATGCCAAACCTGAAAACGGACAAGCCTTTTTGAGGTTTGACCGAAACGGAGATGTACTGAATAACTTCTTTACCAACTTTTTCCGCCAATGTAAAGAACCGAAACGGTTTGGTTTTTACCGTGTGGCGGCTGACGGAGTGGAGAATGTATTAGCGGTGCTCAAAGACTTGCTCAAAAATCCCGAAGCAAATAAAGAACTGCTTGCTCCACATCGTATTGATACGGAAAAATATGAAAAACAGGCAAAACAAGAACAATCCGAAGCTTCCACAAAAGAAAAAACACCGCAGGAACAATCTGAAATGAAAGGACAACAGCAGGAAGCAGAACAAGGGGACAAACAGAAGAAAGGCTATCAACCTATCGATGAAAGCCGAATCAACTGGCCGGAGTTGGAAGAAAAATGGGGTGTGAACCGTCAGTCTTTAGAGGCATCAGGTGACCTCAATAAGATGCTTAATTTTGGCAAGTCCTCTCTTATAACAGTTACTCCGAAATTCGGAGATGAACGTTTTGAAACCGAAGCCCGCTTGTCTTTTAAATCAATGCCGGACGGCAGTGCTAGACTCATACCGCATCTGATGCGAAAAGAGCCACAACTGGATAAAGGATTTGAGGGATATATTTTCTCTGCCGATGACAAGAATAATTTGAAAAACACCGGAAATATGGGGCGTATCGCACAGCTGACAAATAGTAATACGGGAGAAACTACACCTGCCTATATCAGCATTGACCGCCTGACCAATAATATCGTGGCTATTCCGGTCAATAAAATCCGTATTCCAGAAAAGATTGGCGATACAATACTTACCGAGCAAGACAAACAAGAACTTCATGCCGGCCATTCTGTACCGAACAAAGAAATTACACTGACAAACGGAAAGACCTTCACGACAACTTTACAAGTGAATGTAGAGCAAAGGGGTGTCGAGTTTGTCCCTCATAATTCGCAGTTAAAGCACGATAATCCCCAGACGAAACATGACAACCCGCAGAAAACAAATAAATCAGAAGATCAGCAGCAGAAAACCTATAATTTCCAATGGCTGGATGCAAGTGGCAATCTCCGTGCACCCAAAACCTTCGGAGGCGTTACACTGACACCGGAGCAGCAATCCGATTTTACCGCAGGGAAAGCCATTTTAGTGAACGACATGGTTCGGGATAAGCAAGGTAAACCCTACACAGCCTATATCAAATTCAATCTGGAAGAAGGCAAGCCGAAGTATTATCGCTCTGATCCCGACGTTTCTAAAGCCCAACAAGTCACTCCTTCATCGGATAGTAAAACACAAGTGGCGGTCAATTCAGAAGGTAAAACTAACGAAGCAACCAAGCATATTGCTGAACCGCTTCAACAGGGACAAGCTACTCCTGCCAACACTCAGCAACAGCAGCGTCAAAGTCAAGGTCAAGGTCAAGGAACACAAAATAAGCCGAAAGGCGTAGGTGTCTGAGGCATCAAAAAAAACAAACCACTAAAATCCACAGTAAGATCAAATTAATATGAAAACAATAATTGCAGAAAAGCCGAGCGTTGCTCGGGAAATCGCCCAGATCGTGGGTGCAACCAAAAGAGAGTCTGGCTACCTGAGTGGTAACGGCTATAACGTAACATGGGCTTTCGGGCATCTGGTGACACCTGCCTTGCCTGACGGATACGGCATCAAAGGATTTCATCGTGACAATCTACCGATACTTCCGTCCGTATTCAGTCTTGTTCCCCGTCAGGTAAAAACGGATAAAGGTTATAAAGATGACAGCGATGTATTAGCACAGATTAAAATTATCGCCAAACTGTTCCGTGAAAGCGATAAGATTATCGTGGCAACGGATGCCGGACGTGAGGGAGAGCTAATCTTCCGTTATCTGTACGAATATATTGGTTGTGCTACCCCCTTCGACCGCCTCTGGATCAACTCTCTTACCGATAAGGCAATCCGAGATGGATTGGAAAATATAAAAAGCGGCAACAAGTATGATAACCTGTATTATGCCGCCAAAGCCCGCAGTGAAGCGGACTGGTTGGTAGGCATCAATGCCACACAGGCCATCACTATTGCTGCCGGACGAGGCACTTATTCGCTCGGACGGGTACAGACCCCCACACTGGCAATGGTATGCTCCCGCTATTGGGAGAATAAGCAATTCGTATCGGAAGCCTTCTGGCAACTGCATGTTTCAACGGACGGCATAGGCAAAGATGAAGTACTAAGATTTACCTCTGAAGATAAATGGAAAGATAAGCGACCTGCCGAAGACTTCTATCAAGCGATCAGGAATAGTGGTACAATTACCGTCACGAAAGTGGAGCGCAAAGAAACTACACAGGAAACTCCCTTGTTATATGATTTAACCACTCTTCAAAAAGAGGCGAATACCAAACATGGATTTTCAGCTGACAAAACCCTATCCATTGCTCAAAAGCTTTATGAAGCAAAGCTTATTACCTACCCCCGTACAGGTAGCCGTTATATTCCCGAAGATGTGTTCGCCGAAATTCAGGCTCTACTACTCACTCTTAAAGGTAGTGAAGCATGGGGTAGCCACGTAAACAGCATGGGAGAACCAACACGTCGCAGTGTGGATGATACAAAGATTACTGATCACCACGCATTGCTGATTACAGGTGTGAAAGCAAACAATCTTTCATCCGACGACGCAGTCATCTATCACATGATTATCGGGCGTATGCTCGAAGCCTTTTCTGAAAAGTGCGTCAAAGATGTGACTACCGTGTCGGCAGTCTGTTCCGGGGTGACATTTACACTGAAAGGGTTTGTTGTGAAACAAAAAGGTTGGCGTGCCATTTATGGTGAAGAAACAGAAGAAACCGTGCTGCCAGAATGGGTGGAAGGTGCTGTCTTACCCGTTAAAGCTTGTTCGCTCACTGAGGGTAAAACAAAACCAAAACCGCTGCACACCGAAGCAAGCTTACTTGCAGCCATGGAAACAGCGGGCAAAGAAACGGAAGACGAAGAGTTACGCCAATCACTGAAGACCTGCGGCATTGGTACACCTGCCACCCGTGCATCCATTATCGAAACACTGTTTCAGCGTGAATACATGGTACGACAGAAAAAAGCACTTGTCCCCACCGAAAAAGGACTTGCCCTCTATTCGGTTGTCAAGGACATGCACATTGCAAATGTAGAAATGACGGGTGAATGGGAACTGTCACTTGCCCGCATTGAAAGCGGAGAAATGCAAGCCGAGACTTTCCGTAAGGGAATTGAAGCATATACTTCCCAAATAACATCGGAGCTACTAACCTGCGACAAACTGTTTACCCACAAAGAAACAGAGTGTCTTTGTCCCAAATGCAAAACAGGAACCATGCAGTTCTTTGGCAAAGTGGTACGTTGCAACAACCCTTCCTGTGTATTTCCCGTCTTTCGACAGATAGCAGGCAAAACTATGACGGATCAGGATCTTTTGGAATTGTTGACAACAGGAAAAACCGGAGTCATCAAAGGCTTTAATAGCAAACAGGGCAAAGCCTTTAATGCAGTTGTTGCTTTTGATGACGAGTTTCATACTAAATTCATTTTTCCTGATTTGAAAACCAACGATAGAAACAAAAAAAGAAAAGAATAATGGTTATCTTTGCCACTGAATTCACAGTCATGAATCCTTCATACTGCAAGGTTGATACTGATTTACTGTGGATTTTAGTGGTGCACTTCGGGAGGGATCCCGGAGTGCTTTTCGCATTTAGCCCTTCTAACATTCATTACATCACTAAAATCCACAGCAATATGAAAAAGAAAAATAGTTCCAAAGAACTATCCTACTATGGACTGTACCTACTATCCTATATCAACGAAAACCATCCCAATCTACTATCCGATACAGATTTCATAGAAAACCGTGCTGACCTAGCCGCAGCCGCTTACGAACAAGCCAGATTGGAGGAATATACACATGAAGGTGCGCAAGAGTTGGCGATGGTCACTCTAATGGAGGGTCTTCATTTCTCCAAATACAACACACTACTAGAGGTACTTTGGAACGAATTTGAACATGAAGTACCGCAAGGTGATGCTACTGAATTTGCCTTTAAACTCTTGCCATCTTTAGAAGAAGTTTTTTCAAAATACCCTCTCTCGGATGATTTCGCCTACACATCCGAATACGATGCACTTTATACGGAGCTAACAGGAGCCATCTTCATCCACATCGAAGCGTATGGCCTTTAATCGTAAAGCGAAGCTACGAGACAACATCGAGGCGATACGGACAGTATTTGAATTGGACAACGCAAAGCGTCAGGCTACTCCCGAAGAAAAGGAAATTCTGAGTCGCTATTGCGGATTCGGAGGATTGAAATGTATTCTCAATCCTGCAACCAATCTTTCTGATACTGCCCGTTGGGCGAAATATGACCTCGAATTGTTTCCGTTGACAGCAGAATTACACCGCATTATTCGCGATAACACTGCTACTGAAGCTGAGTACAAACGTTATGTAGACAGTTTGAAAAGCTCCATCCTCACGGCGTTCTATACTCCGCCTGAGATTGTGTCGGCACTTGCCGATACGTTGCACGAAAACGGAATTGTTCAAAAAAAAATGTTGGATCCATCTGCCGGGCAAGGTGCGTTTATCGCTTCTTTCAGTCAGCACGCTCCCCATGCAGAGATGATGGCATTTGAAAAAGATTTGCTCACAGGCAAACTACTTTCTCATCTTTACCCCGAACACAAAATACGTGTAGAAGGGTTTGAGAAAATAGAATTGCCTTTTAATGGGTATTTCGATGTGGTCTCTTCTAATATTCCATTCGGAGATGTGGCAGTATTTGATCCTGTATTCAGTGGAAGCAAAAACAATGCACTTCGCCAGTCTACCAAAGCTATTCATAATTATTTCTTTGTAAAAGGATTGGATGCTGTGCGAGATGGAGGCATTGTTGCTTTCATCACCTCGCAAGGCGTGATGAATACCCCTCAATATGAAGGACAGCGGCAACTCCTGATGGAGAATGCAGACCTAGTGTCAGCCATCCGGCTACCGAACAACCTGTTTAAGGAAATTGCTAACACGGAAGTGGGTAGTGATTTGATCGTTTTGCAGAAACACTTGGGTAAGGAACAAATCAATGCAGCAGAGCAGGCTTTTTTGAAAGGGTATATCTCTGAATCCGGCACTACCACCAATCTGTATTTTCAGGACGGGAAGCATATTATTTACACCAAACGTACTTTAGGTACTGACCCTTATGGTAAACCGGCTATGATTTACCTACACGAAGGAGGTGTACCGGGTATAGCAGATGATTTGAGACGCATGCTTACGGAAGATTTTACTCAACGGTTGGATCGAAGACGATATCAGGATTTTAATCAGCAATCAGCTCTGGCGAAAAATTTTAACGTGATAAAAGACGAAGCCATAAAAAGCCCATCTGTAGACACAAGCACTAAGTTCACTGATTCTAGGCAAAAAGTCAGCGAAAAACCTGTGGCTGATGAAAAACCGGAGATAGAGCCACCTGTAATCAGTCTGTATGACCTGTTCGGCTTTTCAGAAGAGGAAAAGAGAATAGCGCAAACGATAGGAATACAACGTCGTGGCAAACGTCCATCAAATTCTAACATTCAGGTGCAGCGTTCCTTATTTGATAGTCTTCCCGAAGTTAAGTCCGCTGAGTCGGCTACTGCTAAAGAACAGCTATCGACAAAAATTGGACAACACACAAAAGAGGAGGACATGCAGCCTCGAGAGTACTCTCAAAAGTTAGAACCGCATCACAGGGAAGGTTCGCTTGTTCTCGAAAGTAATTCTCAGGTAGGCTATCTAAAAAGTATAACCCCTTACGGCGCAACTTTCCAACCGTTGGATTTACAAAACGGACAAAAAGAAAAGGCACAGCTTTACATTTCTATCCGGGACAGCTACCAAGATCTGTATGCCCATGAAGCGGAAATGCACGAAGAGAATAAGCAACAACGCGAATACTTGAACTCCTACTATGATGAGTTTGTACAACGTTACGGGTTTCTGAACACCAAAGCGAATGTGAAGCTGATTATGCTGGATGCTTCTGGACGAGACATTCTTTCACTGGAACGTGTTGAGGATGGACATTTTGTCAAGGCGGATATTTTTGATCATCCCGTTAGTTTCTCCCTGAATGAGATTATACACGTTGATATGCCGGAAGAAGCCCTGTCCGCTTCACTCAATAAATACGGGAAAGTCAACCTTGACTACATGGAAACCCTCTGTGATTATAGTCAGGAAGAATTGATAAACGGGCTGAAAAGGCGTATGTTCTTCAATCCACTCATTGACAACTACGAGATTCAAGACCGTTTTGTTGCCGGTAATGTGGTGGAAAAGGCGGAACACATTGAGGAATGGATGAAGGAGCATCCGCATGGTCAGCGGGAGGAAGAAGCTCTCAACATACTTAAGGAAGCTATTCCTCGCCCGATTTCTTTTGACGAACTGGACTTCAACTTCGGAGAACGGTGGATACCGACAGGGATTTATACGGCTTATGCCAGTCACTTGCTTGATGCGGATATTAGCATTAGTTATTCGGAAAGCATGGACGAGTATTCGATCAAGTGCGGGATGAAGAATGCCAAAATCTTAGATCAATATGCTATAAAGGGATACTACCGCACCTATGATGGTATCAACCTTTTGAAAAATGCATTACTCAACACGGTTCCTGACATTTCAAAAAGTCTGGGGAAAGACGAGCATGGTAATGACATTAAGGTAAGGGACAGTGAAGCCATACAGTTAGCCAATAGTAAGATTGACGAAATACGAAACGGTTTTACCGATTGGCTACAGGAACAATCGCCGGAGTTTCAAAATAGGTTGACAGATATGTACAACCGTAAGTTCAACTGCTTTGTGCGACCTTCCTATGACGGTTCGCACCAGACATTTCCCGATATTGATTTAAAAGCTCTGGAAAAGAAGTACAATATTAATGAAGTGTACAAGAGCCAGAAGGATTGTGTATGGATGCTTAAACAGAATGGAGGTGGTATTTGCGACCATGAGGTCGGTACGGGTAAAACCTTGATCATGTGCATTGCAGCACATGAGATGTTTCGTTTGAAATTAGCTCACAAACCAATGATCATAGGGTTGAAAGCTAATGTTGGAGAAATTGCGGAGTGTTATCGTACTGCCTATCCGAACGCCAAGATTCTCTATGCCACCGAGAAAGATTTTTCTGTGCAAAATCGTGTAAAATTCTTCAATAATATCAAGAACAACGATTGGGATTGCGTAATTATGTCGCACGACCAGTTCGGTAAAATACCACAGTCGCCAGAGCTACAACAACGCATCTTACAAGCAGAACTGGATACAGTGGAAGAGAACCTAGAAGTATTGCGCCATGGTGGAAAAGATATATCACGTGCAATGCTTAAGGGATTGGAAAAAAGAAAGATAAACCTTTCCGTCAAGTTGGAAACTATTGCACACTCTATTGCCTCACGTACAGATGATGTGGTAGATTTCAAACAAATGGGGATAGATCATCTGTTTGTTGACGAAAGTCATCAATTTAAAAATCTTATGTTCAATACCCGGCACGACCGTGTAGCAGGATTAGGTAATCAGGATGGTAGCCAAAAGGCTCTTAATATGCTATATGCCCTACGTACCATACAGGAGCAAACGGGAAAAGATCTTGGGGCAACGTACCTTTCGGGTACAACTATTTCCAACTCGCTGACCGAGCTATATTTGCTATTCAAGTACCTTCGACCAAAGGAACTGGAACGGCAGAACATTAATTGTTTCGACGCATGGGCAGCCATATTTGCCAAGAAAACTACTGACTTTGAGTTCTCCGTCACCAATCAGGTTATTCAAAAAGAACGTTTCCGTTATTTTATCAAAGTGCCGGAATTGGCAGCCTTTTATAATGAGATCACGGACTACCGGACAGCTAAGGACGTAGGAGTTGATCGTCCAAATAAGAACGAAATTCTCCACAACATTCCTCCTACTCCCCAGCAGGAAGAGTTTATAAAAAAATTAATGGAGTTCGCTCAAACAGGCAATGCGGAGATTTTAGGACGCGCACCGTTATCAGAATCAGAGGAAAAAGCAAAAATGCTGATTGCCACCGATTACGCCCGCAAGATGGCTCTTGATTTGCGTATGATTAGTCTTGATAAGTACAGTGATCACCCCGATAACAAAGCGAGCCACTGTGCCAAAACGATTGCAGCCTATTACCACAAGTATGAAGCACAAAAAGGAACACAGTTTGTTTTTTCCGATTTGGGCACCTATCAACCCGGATCGTGGAGTGTCTACTCAGAGATTAAGCGCAAGCTTGTTGAGGATTACGGTATTCCGTCACATGAAATACGGTTTATACAGGAATGCAAAACAGATAAAGCCCGTAAGTCGGTTATAGATGCGATGAATGACGGGAAGGTACGTGTTATCTTTGGTTCTACTTCTATGCTTGGTACTGGTGTAAACGCTCAAAAACGAGCGGTTACGGTCCACCACCTTGATATCCCGTGGAGACCTTCTGACCTGCAACAGCGGGATGGTCGCGCAGTTAGAAAAGGAAATGAAGTAGCCAAAATATACGCCAACAATCAGGTGGATGTGATTATTTACGCCGTTGAGAAATCGCTTGACAGCTACAAGTTCAATTTGCTGCATTGTAAACAGACTTTCATTTCGCAACTTAAGAGCGGTGCGATGGGTGCACGTACCATTGATGAGGGGGCAATGGATGAGAAAAGTGGCATGAATTTCTCGGAGTATATGGCTATCCTTTCGGGCAATACAGACTTGTTGGACAAATCCCGATTGGAAAAGAAGGTGGCTGCATTAGAGAGTGAACGCAAGTCGTTCAACAAAGACAAGAGCGGGTCGGCATGGAAACTACAAGAATATACCCGTTCACTTAACCATAATAACGAGTGCATTGCTCACATGACTTCCGATTACGAGACCTTTAAATCCCGTGCGAAAACAGATGAGGACGAATATACTCTCAATCCACTAAAACTGGACGGGTTACAATCAACCGATGTAAAAGTTATCGGAACAAGGTTGCAAGAGATTGCCAGAAATACCAATACAGGGGGAGAATATCTGCCTATCGGTGAATTATACGGATTTCCTGTTCTTGTGAAGACTGAAGCGACGGAAAATGATACACAAGAGCAGAAGCAAAACCGATTCTTTATCGAAGGTGCCTTTAAATATACTTATAACAACGGGCTGATCGCCATGAGTGATCATAAAGCAGCTGCTCTGAACTTTCTGAATGCTTTGGAACGAATCCCAAAACTCGTCGAGCAATACAGGACACAAAATGGAACAATGGAGAGAGATGTACCCACCCTGCAGGAGGTAGTAAACGGTACGTGGAGAAAAGAAGAGGATTTAAAAAATTTGAAAAGTGAATTGTCTGCATTGGAACGAAAAATACAACTGACATTAGCGCCTAAACAAGAAATGCCTGCTAATGAAGGAAGGGCAAACCAATCTATTAGAAAAATAATAGAGATAGAAAAAAAATCAGACATTCCTGAACAAAGGCAATTCTCACATATTCATATTTGAGAATCAGTGTTACCCAAATTTGGGTCAATAAAATTTATATGTTAATTTCAATTCTGAATTCATCTAAATCGATTATGGAAATATTGTTTAGCCTGTAAAAATTGGAATATTTTTACAGGCTATTTGTATCACTATTAAATATCTTATTCTGCGTAATGTATTGCTTTTATCTCTGATATCTTTTTTGAGCTTACAGCCTTCGACATACATCTCAAGAACAAAAGAGAATTTGAACGATGACTGATAGAATCTATCTGTACATCCTGACAAAGCCTTACATCTACTTAAAAATATAAGGAATTACCAGCATCTTACCCCTCTCGATCATGCCCTTTATGCATTACTCATTATTCAAGCACTTGATAAATGTGATTACGTTGTCGTATCAGATTCTCTGATTACAATTACAACAAATTATTATGGAAAAAATCCCATTCATGCCAGTTATGTCTGGTTTTATTGAGCCCGTTGTGCTAACAATCAAGGTAATACTAGAGAGCAAGTGGATGCACTTTTAAAGGATGAAGAATATGCTCAACAAAGCCAAAACTACAAATTGCTAGGTTTGTGTGTAGTGTGCGATACACTATGTAATAGCCGATAAAGCAAACTAATAAATCCGTAAAGTGATTAATATCGGTCACTCATAATGTCTCTGAGAACAAAACAGATGTCTGAAATTTAGACTAAAAATATTCTAAAATTACACTATACTCGAAGTGTTATTTATCCATGAATTGAAATAAAAATACTGTGAGAAATAATTGGAATGAGTAGACGTTCGAAGTCTGCATAGAGATTTGCATGACTTTTTAATAAATAACAATATTGTTACGTAATGTTTTTTATACCTAAAAATATAAAATTGATTTGATGATTTATACCAATTGGTATAAATTTGCAACATGGAAAAAGAACTAAGAAAATGAGATATACAAAGTCTGCAATAACGAGCCAGTATATTATAGAAAAAGTCGCCCCTATCTTTAATAAAAAAGGATATGTTGGCACCTCATTATCTGATATGACTGAAGCTACAGGATTAACAAAAGGCAGTATCTATGGAAACTTCAAGAATAAAGATGGGGTTGCAATCGAAGCTCTTAAATATAACATTTCTATAATCACAGATTCTTTTTTCATTGAGATTGCAAATAGTTTGCTTAGCCCTATTAACAGGCTATATTCTTTGCCTAAATTATATCATACAAGATATGAAAAAATAGTGGCAATGGGTGGATGCCCTATCATCAATACCGCTGCTGATGCTGATGACACGCATCCTCAGTTAAGGCAAATTACTCAAGACATTGTTTCGAAAATAGAGAAAGCTCTCATTGCAGTTATTAAAGAGGGCATTCTGAAAGGAGAAATAAAACCAAATACAAATCCGAATAAAATAGCGCAAGTGATAATTTCTTTGGTTGAAGGAGGCTTTATGATGGCTAAACTTATTGATGACAAGAAGTATTTTGACCATACTTTAGAGCATCTGCGCGAAATAATAGAAGGCATTCAAATATAATTTTTTTAAAACAAAATATACCTAACGGTATATTTTATCAATTACAATTATGAATATAATTTTTAAACGCGGGGCTACAGCAAAACTGCCCTCAAAATATGGAGATTTTATGACAACTCCATATATTGAACTAACAACGGGGCTGGAGCATTTGGTTCTGATGAAAGGAAAATGGTCCAAACATGACAGTTTATTAGTTCGTATTCATTCATCTTGCATGACAGGCGATATATTCGGTTCAAAACGATGTGATTGTGGGGAACAATTGCAGAAATCTATGCAGATGATAGAAAACGAAGGGAAAGGAATTATCGTTTACTTAAATCAAGAAGGACGGGGTATTGGTCTATTCAATAAAATCCATGCTTATCAACTGCAAGATGAAGGCTTGGATACCATTCAAGCGAACATAGCTCTTGGCTTTGAAGCTGATGAACGAGATTATACAATAGCGAGTCATATTTTAAAAGATCTGGGAGTGAGAAAAATTCGTTTAATAACTAATAATCCAGATAAATCAACTGCACTAAAAAGCTCCGGATTCCAAAGTATAGAAAATATTCCTATCGAAATGGATCCTAACCAATACAATAAATTTTATCTAGAAACAAAAAAAAATAAGATGAATCATCTATTGACGAAAGTATAGATGTAGAAATAATTTGAATTGAGATTATGATTCATCTCATTTCATATCTTGAAAATAGTTCTATTAATTTACAGATTATGAAAAATAAATATCAAGTTGTAGTTATTGAAAATCCATGTTTGGCATGGGATGACATGCATGTAAAAGATTTTTTTGTCAAGATTGCAAAGTTAAAAATTGAAGGATTCCAATACGAGTATGGGCTTAATGTCATGCCTTTAAATGCTCATGATTTCTTTGCAACGCATGTAGTACTTTGTGAAGTAGACAATGGTGAGTTAACTCCTATTTCAGCAATGAAGATATCCAAGTACAGTGTTTGCAACTTTTTTGCTCATTCATTTCCACCTATGGATCTTGCTTTACAAGGAGGCAATTCAGCATTAGCAAAAGAAATTGAAGACATTGTAAAACAAATAACCCAACAGGGAAAGGAAATTACATATGATGCTTCTTGGACAACAAGGCCTGACATTCGTAATAGCAATTTAATAAATCGAATATCAAGAATAGTTTTTGCGTTATGGATTAATTATCATTTATTTAATTCCATTCCAAATCTTATTGTTTCAGCAACACTAAAAGTGAAAACGGACAAAATATTTTATGCAACTGGTTGTGTCCCTATTTCAAAGAATCCATACTACAAGCTAATAGAAGTTGATAATCAGGATGCAATGATGTTTAGTTGCAATAGATTTTCAGATATGATTCTAAGAAATGCAGAAAGATATCGAGACTTATGGGATAATAGAATAGAATACGGTAACTCAATTCCACAAATATAAATACAACATTATGAAACTTACATTAGTAGAGAAAGAACGCTTTAGAAAGCAAGAGCTGATGCCATTTATTGGTAAAGAAGGTATGGAAAAGATTAAGGACACTACAATTTTAATGATAGGTATGGGAGGTGGTGGATGTGCAGCCAGTCTTCAATTTGCCACATCAAATGTTGGTCGATTAATTTTATGCGATTTTGATACTGTCGGTAATTCTAACTTAGGAAGACAGTTTTTGCACAATGAAGCAACACTAGGCATAGAAAAAGTCATATCAGCACAAATTGCCCTTAAGCAAATTAACCCTTCATTGGAAATAGAAACAATCTCAGAGCCTATAAATCGTAAAACATTGGAAGAGGTTAGCAACAAATATCAGAATTTGGCAATTTTTGTGGCTGTTGACCAATTTCAGGCTCATTATTTAATCAACGATTTCTGTATAAAAAATCATATCCCAGCAGTGCATATAGCACAACTTGGATATAAAGGCTTTATATACACTTATGACCCTAACCAAAGCCATACAGGCATTGAATCTGCAATCAATCAATTTTTTAATAAGAAAGTCGATACTGAAGCATTCGATAAAGACGAGCAAGATCTTCCTTATTTTGCCCCAATTATTTCAATTGTATGTGGCACTGGCGTTGTGGAAATATTAAAAATGCAATTAAATCTTACCAGTAAAACGCTGGCTAATACATTTTTAATATATCGAGCTTTGGAACATGAGGATATATTTGAATCCGAACAATCAAAAAAACCTTTTTTTGAAGAAAATCAATTATTAGAATCAGAGCAATATTCTCTATGTCAAGAAACAAATAAAGGGAGATCAATAATATGAATAAAGTAGATTTTCAATATAATGGCAATCAAAATGGCTTTGTGGATGAAACATACCGTATCCTTAGCAGCAAAGAGACCTCTGAAGGTTTTCACAAAAAATGGATAACAATCTGGATGTCTAGTGAATGTAATTCAAAATGCAAACATTGCTATCAGAAAGGTAGTCCTCGAGGAAAAGGTTGGTCATATGAAAAAGCTGACGAAGTAACAGATTTGTTTTTAAAAGATGGCTACATAGTTCATCCTATAGTAAACGAGTGGCTACCTACATATTGGGATTTTCTCAAGATCAAGAAGAAGTGTGGATCTACAGAGATTACTACAAATGGAATTCTTATTCATAGTCGTCATGACGAATTTTTCCCTTTACTTCATGAAAATGGCATAACAGATATAAAATTTTCAATTTTTCCTCCTAAAATACACGAATATATAACTGCAAGAGATCGTAAAAATGTTTTAACAGCAACCCAACTGGCTCTAGACGATGGATTTAGAGTTACATTCAATTATGTTGTCATGAAAGACACTTTGAGTTTGATACCCAGTTTTGTTGAAGAAGCGTATAATCTTGGTGTAAGTGAAATTTATTTCATGTACTATTTCTGTGTTGACCCTAAATCTAGTATGTATGATCAAGTATTGAGTTCTAACGATGTAAAAATATTTTGGACTTGTTGGCAAGAGTTACAATTAAATCCCAAATACAATAAAATGCAATTTAGCAATATGGCTAGCTTTGGTCCAAATCCTCATGGAGACAATATATACAAAAAATGTTCAGAACAAGAGAAATTTTGTTTGGCAGGTAATTGGGAGTATTTAAGTTTCTTATATATGGATCCTGAAGGAGCCATATATCCTTGTAATATGCTTTGCAGTGATAGATACAAAATAGGTGAACTTTATCAAGAGTCGAAAGGAAAGTATGAATATAGGTTTATAGAAAACGATTGGCAAGCCTCTTTTAAAGGATTCAACCGCAAAATATGTGGTGGAACTTTAGAAACAGCTCGAGTTAAGAATGAAAGTAGGTTGAATATTTGATACTTAACAATTTATAAAAATAAAATAGTAGTGTTCCAGTTTATTGATATGGAAAAACCTTGTCAGACATTAACGACTGACAAGGTTTTTTATTAAATTATAATAATTTATCTACAATCTTACTTATTCGCAATACTCTAAGCATTCATCTATGTTTTTTCCTTTGCTCCCTCTAAAGTTGAAAATTATCACGGGCTACGTAATACTCGTACTGCTGTTTCTAGTTCTTCTCGTGCTGACTTATCGGGAAAACAACCGCCTTTCGGTCATAGACAAGTACTCCGAAACTGCACTGATACAACAAAAACAGGTCGAGGCTATCACTGTACAGATACTCGACATTGCTCTGTTGAGCGAGCAAGCCATTGTCTGGGACAAAGATGATATCACCACTTACCGAGAAAAACAAGATAAAGTCGTGAGTTCGTTGAAAAGGCTACAAGATCAATTGCCGGAAGGAAGTCAACGTCGCCGTATCAGCTCTATTCTCACCTTACTTTCTGCTAAAGAAACTCAGACCCTTGCCATCGTGGAAGATTTGAAAGAGTTGCGGGCTAGCAACAAACTGATAAGTGAACGAATGCCTAACATTATTCAACAGACAAAACAAGATAAACAAAAGCTAGCGGAACAGATTAAAGGGAATTATGTAAAAAGCGAGAAAGAGAAGAGTGGCTTTCTCGGACTGTTCCATAGCAAGAAAAAATCTCGTCTCCGAGCAGAGAAAATGAATGAAACTATCCTACAAAAAAATCAAGATAGTTCCGGTATCCTGTTCCACTCTTTGGCAAACGAGATGCAGCAGGTACAGAAGAAAAAAAGTGAACGGTTACTTTTACACATGGACAGCCTGAACAGGCAGAATACCCATCTCGACCACGAAATCAGCCGATTGATAACGGAGTTCAGCCATATAACACAAGTAAATGCGCAAGAAAAGTCAGATACCTATTTTCTCGGACAGGAAAAGACTTTACGACTGATTTCTTACCTTGGCATAGGTGCTATACTGCTTGCTATCACATTCTATCTTATCCTGCATCATGACCTTAAAAAAAGGCTACGATACCGAATGCAACTGGAAAAATTAAACCAGAAAAACGAGGAACTGCTCCGCACCCGAAAAAGCATGATGCTAACCGTGAGCCACGACCTACGTGCCCCACTTACTGCCATTCGGGGATGTACGGAACTGCTAATTGACGAACGTTATAAAGAGAAGCGTATCCATCTTTGTGAAACCATCCTGCAATCTTCGGACAACATGACCTCCCTACTGAATACTCTGCTAAACTTCTATCGACTGGATACGGGAAAGGAACAACTCAACTGTGCTCCGTTTCGGATTAAAAGCCTTACAGACACTATGACTGCCGAGTTCAACCCGATAGCCCATAAAGCAGGATTGAAATTCAGTACTGAATGTATTGGTGGGGATGCAGCCGTGACTGGCGATCGCGATCGACTCATTCAAATAGCAAGGAACCTGCTTTCGAATGCTGTGAAGTTTACAACTGCAGGTGAAGTGAAACTACGGATGTGTTATCAAGAAGCAACATTGACCATCGAAGTTTCAGACACAGGGACAGGTATGACAGCAGAACAAATCGGACGCATTTTCAAACCTTTCGAACGGTTGGAAAATGCCGAAACCCGAGAAGGCTTCGGACTAGGGCTTACCATTGTTCAGGGGCTTACTGGATTATTGAACGGTAAGATAGAGGTACAAAGTGTGTATAGTAAAGGTAGCACGTTCACTGTTCAAGTAACTTTACCAGTATCGGAAGAACAACATTTCACTCAAAGAGTTGCAACACCTTGTAACTTGCCTTCCAGACTACGGATTCTAGCCATCGACGATAATGCCGTGCTGCTCGCGATGACACGGGATATGATGACTCGCTCCCGGGTACAGTGTGACACCTGCCAGAACGTACAGGAGCTTACCAAGAAAATGCGGGAACAGAAATACGACTTGCTCATTACTGATATACAGATGCCACAAATGAGCGGGTTTGACTTGTTGGAATTGCTACGGACTTCTGACATTGGATCATCAAGAACAATACCAGTGCTTGCCGTAACTGCCCGCGCAGACAGTGTAGAGGCAGATTTTGCGAAAGCTGGATTTGCAGGCTGTCTCTACAAGCCTTTTTCCATCACAAAACTATTATCGGCAGTACAAAGTTGCGTAGGGAAACCTGGAAAGCAATCCGGTCTACATGCAAATTTTTCCGAATTACTTTCCAGTGAACAAAACGGGAAGGAAATGCTCAAACTGCTCATTCGCGAGACGGAAAAGGATATGCAAATGCTCATGGAAAGTCTAGAAAAGGAAGACTGCCAGGCAACTACCTTACTAGTACACCATCTGCTTCCATTATGGAAAATAGTACGAGTAGATATTCCACTGAGGGAATTATGTCAGGTACTTGCAGAAGAAAATGGAATGAAGAGCGAAAAAATACGGAATGCAGTAGATAGGGTTATTGCAACAGGAAAGCAGCTGACAATGCAGGCAGCAGAAAAGATCAAAGAGGGCTATGAGTAAAATTCTTATTATCGAAGACAATGTTGTCCTCTGCCGAATGTTGTGCAACTGGTTGGAGAGGAAAGGACTGCAAACGGAACGTACAGGTTCTGTCGCACAGGCACGCAAACTGATTGCTACCACCAATGCAGACATTATCCTTTCGGATATACGTTTGCCCGATGGTGACGGCGTGAAAGATATATTGAAGTGGATGAACAAACAGCAAATTCGTATTCCTTTTTTAGTGATGACTGAATACTCCGGGATACCCTCTGCCGTAAAAGCAATGAAACTGGGAGCGGAAGACTACCTACCCAAACCTGTGAATCCCGACAACCTATACACGATCTTACAAAAGTTGTTGCAACAGAAAAACAAACCGGAACGTACCATTATTTTTCGACGCGAGAGCAAAGCTATACGTGAAATGGAACGGAGAGTGCAATTAGTGGCAAACACTGATATGTCGGTACTTGTCCGTGGAGACAGCGGTACAGGTAAAGAGCATGTGGCAAGAAGTATTCACGCTGCAAGCCCACGGGCGGGTAACTCTTTCATAGCTGTCGATTGTGGGGCTATCCCGAAAGAGTTAGCTGCTTCTGAATTTTTTGGATACACTAAGGGAGCGTTCACAGGAGCAACGGATGACAAACATGGTGTGTTGCACACTGCCAGTGGCGGTACACTGTTTCTGGACGAGGTGTGCAATCTTCCATTCGAGATTCAGGCTTTATTGCTAAGGGCTTTGCAAGAACGCAGCTATCGCCCTGTCGGAGGCAAACTGGAGATGAACACCAATGTACGGATTATCGCTGCCACGAACGAACATATAGGAAAAGCGATTGAAACGGGGAGATTCCGGGAAGATTTATACCACCGCCTTTGTGAATTCACCATCACCGTTCCCTCACTGGCGGAATGCAGGGAAGATATTCTGCCATTGGCGGAGTTCTTTCGGGAACAAAGTTGTACCGAGTTCAGCAAAAAAGTCATTCGATTTGATGTGGAAACGCAGAAAATAATGCAAGCCTATGAATGGTCGGGAAACGTGCGGGAACTTCGGCATTGTGTCCGCAGTGCGGTACTACTGGCGGACAGCGATACAGTTGGTAAGAAAGAACTGGATATTGACTTACACGTAACGGCTGACAGTTATGCGCTGAAAGCAGAAAACGAAGAACGGGAACATATTATCAAAGCACTTGATGCGACTCGGAATAACAAGGCACTGGCGGCTAGCCTACTAAAAATTAGTCGCCCCACGCTTTATGAAAAAATGAAAAAATATGGAATTGAATAGAAAAGCTATTTCATGTTCCATGAGATTCGGGATAAATACGTATCTTTGACGACGTAAATAGAAAGATTAAACGGTGAACAGGGTTTCCCGTAATAGATATAATACATAAGTTCGCAAGACGTTTCAAACATAAATCTGGTAAATTTTAGAAACAGGAATTATTGCGTGATGCTTATGCTATGTTTTGACATAGCGTGGGCTTGCGCTATCCTGTTTGGGCTTACCAGAGCCTTTGTTTGAGTAGTGTGAGTACCACGCTTTTTGCATCTTGGAACTATATTTACAAATAGACAAGAGGCATGAAAATACAAATTGTGGCAACAATATCCACCGATGGGTATCTGCTTAAGCGAGAAAATAAGACTAAAAACAAGATTAGTCTCTGCAAATATGGTTTCAACACTTTGCAAAAACGTGCTGACCTTATGCTGCATAAAGAGAGTTCATTGATTACCCTATTGGAAGAAAAACGGCAATCTTCCGACACAAACTATCTCGTAGAAGCCACCCCCGAAACATTGGATCTCATAAAAGGACTGTTTCTGTACAGATTGGCGGATGAACTGATTTTATACATGATGCCTTGTCCGAAAGAAAACGGTATCGGGCTGTTTGATCTCACCTCCCCCTCCGATTGGATATTGGAAAAAGAATCTTCAATAAGAGACACATTCCGTTGTCTTATCTATCATAGAATCAAACAAAAAGACTCGTCATCCTGTATCGAAAGCGCAAGTTAACCTTACAAAATGTAAGGTCATATTACACTTTTACTATACACTAAATTGTCTTGATAATTTATTTCTAGAATTATAGCACTGTAAATCAATAGGATTCAGATTTATCTGTCAATATTCCTTCTTTTTGGAATATACATTGTCATTCTTCTTATGTGCGAATGCAGATAAAATGAAGTGTATAATCTTAAATAACAAAGAGTATGGACTATTTCATATTGACAGATACTGAGTTCTTCCGACAAATAACAAATGAAAAAGACGGATGCAAGTTAACGAGTGCTTACTGCGATTTTATCAAGACTGTATTCGACTTATGTATCGGAACTGCCAGCAGATACGAACTACTTTTTGCAATAACTTATACAGAGACAGAGTTACAAAGTTTATGCGAAACTTGCCGCCTCAACCCGGATATAAATAAAGAATCAGACCCCTGTTTTCTATATACCCGCAAAGCCCTCTCGTTTATCCGGCATACGCTGAAGCATATGCAAACCCAAGTGCCACCACTATCCACAACCGATAACAAAAATCAACCACCTGTTATTCCTTACCAATGGACGGGAAGCACCGTCGAGTTGGTAGAACTCATTTATGGACTTATTGAAATGCGGAGTATACACAACGGTGAAACGTCGATTACCGATCTGACAAGCTTTATTAGCTCACAATTTGGTATAGAAATCAAAGATTGTTACAGTGCTTATGTGGATATGAAACGACGTAAGAACGACAGTCGCACCTATTATCTTGATAAAATGCGGGAACGTTTGAACCTCCGGATGCAACTGGATGATGAACGGGAACAGGCACGAAAGTAAGTCTAATAATAAGGGCAGTAACTTTAAAAATTACTGCCCTTATTCATAAAGACATTATGTCTTGTTTCCTGTCAAATTAAAATTATCCACGTTGCTGCAAAAGATGTGCTAATTCCGGATCATCCTGAATACGCTTTAATTCATCCTTCACGAGTTGCTTTATCTCCGCTTTGATGCGGTTGTAGTTATCCTGTATTTGCTCTTTCATTCGGTCGTTACCGCTCTCATCAGTGAAGTCTGTGATAATAGGAATGGATTTATAGTTTTTTGTTTCGGCACTTACTTTTGCATTGTCTACCACAATCTCCGCATGAAAAATCTTCTGCTCAATACGTTCATCAAAGTTATCGCTTACCGAACCAACAAACATGCCTTGTGTCAACCCTGATATTTTCGACGGTGGTATCAGACTATCCATCTGTGTATTAATAGATGTAGACTTGTCATTCCGATTAATCGTAATGCTCTGCCGTTTCTGTAAAACCTTACCAAACCTTTCCGAAAGTGTTTTAGCTGTTTCTCCCACCACCTGACCGGAAAAGATATTGCCGACAGTGTTCATCACTACTTTAGCTTCCTTGTCCCCATAATCGCGCACCAACTGACTGAAATCTTGAAATCCCAGACAAACAGCCACCTTGTTTGATCTGGCGGTAGCTATCAGATTATCCAATCCTTTAAAATATATAGTTGGTAACTCATCAATAATCACTGAGCTTTTGAGCTTTCCTTTCTTGTTGATTAGTTTAACGATACGGCTATTGTACAGCCCCAAGGCAGCTCCGTAAATATTTTGCCTGTCGGGATTATTACCGACACACAGAATTTTTGGTTCATCCGGATTGTTGATATCTAATGTAAACTCACTATCCGACATCACCCAATACAATTGCGGTGAGATCATACGGGAAAGAGGAATTTTTGCACTTGCTATTTGCCCCTGAAGTTGCTCTGCCGCCCCTCCAAGCCATGCATCCATAAAGGGTGACAAGTAATTTTCAAGGTCGGGATAGGAGGTCAGAATTGGAAATATGTCTTCATACCTGCGGTTCAAAAACTCAATGGCGTGCGGAAACGTACAATATTTACCATCTTGATAAATCTTCAGGTACCAGATAATAGCCGCAAAAAGGATGATTGGACTTTCTACAAAGAAGTCGCCTTGTTTCTGCACCCAGGTCTTGTTTAAATTCAGCATGATCGTGTATGCACTCTCGTAGGCATCTGTTATGTCTTCCATAAAATCAGGATGGATAGGATTACAACGGTGAGAGCGGCGGGGATCGTCAAAGTTAATCACATAGAATTTAGGTTTGACTTTGTATCCATCTAAATGACTGATCAAGTGATTATAGGCAATCATGGATAAGTCCGGAAATTTGAAATCGTACACATACTGACAATAGCCTTTCTCAATCTGTTGCTTGATAAAATTGTTTACCACGGCATAAGACTTCCCACTACCCGGTGTTCCTAAAACGGCAGTCGCTCTAAACGGATTTACCACGTTAATCCAGCCATTGTTCCATTTCTTTTTGTAATAGAAACGGGTAGGAAGATTGACCGAGTACTCGTTGACAAGTAACCTCGTTTCCTGCATGAACGATTCATTCTCGTTGTTGAAAACATCATCCATTAAATTGTATTTCAGCAACCGGCTCATCCATAGGCCTGCCATTAAAAGACAGATATAACCAGCTGTAATACTCGTAATATACAAGGTAGCATTCGTCACTAATGAAAAGGGTAAAGCAAGTATCCACCCATTCAGAAAGAACAGCACAAAACCTGCACCCATTACGATCCAAATTTTCAACCAGGTGATTTTCTCTTCTTTTACTCCCTTTGTTCCCATACAAGATAAACCAAGCAGTAGTACTGCAAATAGTTTTGTCCAGAGAGTGGAGGAAAATAATCCGGCAGTACGGTGAAAATTTATCAGAATTTTATCGACCACTCTGATATTCACGTTCCAGTACAGTATTGCTTCATAGCAGTACCAGTAAATATTCATGATAACTAATAATATACTCACGGCACGCAGAAAATCCATGATTTTCGCCAGTGCCCTTAAATCATCTTCTTGTTGCATAGTTTTACATTTTATGTTGTTCTTTTTTCTTTTTCTTTCGCTTCATTTTACGGATAAAGGCTTCTTCATCGCTATCCGTTCCTTGCGTATCGAATGACAATAAGTCTAATCCACTACTGGAAAAGTCACTTTGTGGTGAAGCATGCTCTGACAGAGGTACAGGTTCGTTCGGCAGTGTGAAATTAGGTTGATGGACATCGGCGTGTGGTGTGGCAAAATGTTCCTGCAAGGCATTTGCGGAGAACTCTTTTCCTAAACGTGATCCGTTCAGCACGCAGCCCGTATGATGGTCGATGAATGTTGCCCCATAAATACGTCCCCCATCTGTTTCACGCAGGACTGTATCAATACCCTTTATTTTAAGTGCCGCAATAAACTCCCTGCGGTTAGTGGTCTGCCGCAAAGCAGTGGTAACAGCATCCTTAGTCTGTACCGTCAATTTCTTTTCCCGTATATGCTCTTTGGAGAAGACAACATGTTTTTCGAGAGCTTCGTATCCGACGGTTTTTCCGAAACGGGACGACTTGAAGGGATTACATACCTTATTGCTCCTGTCATCTGTTGCGGAATAAACCAGTCCGTGATATTCCCGACCGCGTACTTCACCCTTCACCTCCTCTACCGTTACATTGTACAAGGAAAGCAATGCACAATATTCACCTAAACTCTGGAATCGATAATGCATCAAGGATTTTGCGATATTCCCAACCTGTTTCTTCACATTGCCATCCGACGTATTGACTTTTCGTACCGGTTCTTGTCCTGTCGGTCGTTGCCGTTCGGCAGTATGTAGTCCGTACTCTTTTTCCAGTTCGCGGGTAATAGCTTTGCTTCGTTGAAAGTTATAAGCATTGTTCAGGCATTTGCCCATTTCATCTACCCGAATGGATACGATATGCAAATGATGGCGATCGATATCCTCGTGTTTATATACCATATATGGTTGATTGCCGTAACCTAGTTTGTCCATATATTCCCTTGCGATGTCCGCTAGTTCTACGTCCGTCAACTTATCGTCAGGATGCGGGTTGAGAGAAATGTGTATCACAGGTTTTTCGGTACGCACCTGTGGTGGCATATAGCAGTTGAAATCCTCCACCGCACGGTGAATATCCATCTTTCCCGTACCGTCGTCAAAGACCTTGTTAGTAACAAGTAACTTGCCTTTTCCCTCGTTTATCTTCTCTCCGTTGTAAGCCAATGCTCCATAAAGGGAACTTCCTATACTGATTTTTGCGACCATTGCTGTTGAAATTCCTGTGTGAGTGAAATAATCTGACGGCTTAAAACTGCGAGTTCCATTGTCTGTTTTTCTAATTTGTAAAGCAAAGCCATTGCCTTTTTCTCCGAAAAATGACTCTTTAATTCCTTCACCGTTTGATTGTAGTTTACCCCGACGGCACGAAATTGAGCGTGAAACGCGGAGAGTTGTGTGTAATAATCAACAAGCGTCTTATCAACTTTCATCACTTTAAAGACTTCATCAAATACTCGGGCTTTGATAAAAATGGCCTTGGCATACACTCCCGCCTGCTCGTACATTGTAAGAAAACGGGCATGTTCCTGGGCGGTAAAGCGCACCGTATAACGGAACACAGCCGGATCATTCTTCGGGTTGCGCCCCTGTCTACTTTTCTTCTCTTCATTCATATTACATGGATTTTAGTAGTATCACGACAAAAGTCCACCATTCAGATGCCACCGCAGGTTGAAACAGACAACCCGACTTTGGAGGGTTGTCAGCCCCCTGCAAGGGCAAGTACTTTTGAGCAGCCGAATTTATTTCGAGCAGCTCAAAAGATACCTTGCTATGTTTTTGAGAACATAAAAATCCGCCTTCGGACGGATTACTGGTTAGCCCCTATTCACTGCGAGTGAAACATCTTCTATGCGCTTTGTCGCTTGGGGACAAAAGTAAAGTCTTTATACATTGATTTATAAGTGGTGAAAGTGCCACAAGCTGCCATCTAAACGCCACTAGCTACCACCTTCCAGAAAAACGATACAAACGATAATTTTTCCTTGTTTATTTGCCAGAGATTTGAATGCAGGAATGGAAAAACAGATAAATGATTGAATGCACAATGGCATAAATGAATGCTCATTTATGTGTGTAAAAGAGTGTATGAATAGTCAGATAACCGAATGTTTCTATTCACGTATGTCCACCGGATTAAATAAACTTAAGAATGAAAAGACGAATGTCCGGGTTACTGTACAGAAGCACGAAAAAACCTATGTGTAAAAATTTAAATAAGCGTATGTGTGTATGACCGTCATTACGCATGAACACCCAACAATATGTATAACCAACTAAAATTTCAACTGTATGAATGAACCTATTTATGTAGCCTTCTCCACACAAAAGGGAGGAGCCGGAAAAACAACTCTTACGGTACTTGTAGCAAGTTACCTGCATTACGTCAAGGGCTATAACGTCGCCGTGGTAGATTGCGACTTTCCACAATACAGCATCCACGATATGCGTCAGCGTGACATGGATGCTGTATTAAAAGACGACTATTACAAAGTATTAGCCTATGAACAGTTTAGCCGTTTGCAAAAGAAAGCGTATCCAATTGTGTGTAGCCGATCAGAAAATGCACCTGAGGCAGCAGATGAACTTGTCAAAACGGGTAGTCCGCTTGACTTCATCTTCTTTGACCTGCCCGGAACCATCAACAACAAGAGCATTGTTAAGACTCTTGCTACCATGGATTATATCTTCACACCGATTGCAGCCGACCGGGTTGTAATGGAGAGTTCTGTAAAATTTGCTTCAGTGATCAATGAGCATCTGATAAGTACAGGAAAGAGCAACATCAAAGGATTGTACTTACTGTGGAACATGGTGGACGGACGTGAAAAAACAGAACTCTATGAGATATATGAAAAAGTGTGTGCCGAGTTAGCATTGCCTGTAATGAAAACATTCCTGCCGGACAGCAAGCGTTTCCGCAAAGAAACAGCGACCGAACGTAAAGCAGTATTCCGCTCCACACTCTTCCCTGCTGACAAAACACTGATACGAGGCAGTAACCTCGACCAGTTGGCAGATGAAATACTAACCATTATCACTAAATGACAACTATGGCTAAGAAATTAAATATTGACAGCATTGATGAAAATTTCATCATCAATTCTTTCCGGCAGGATGACAAAAGCATACCACATGAAGCCAGAAGTACGGAAGCTCAAACCGAAGAGCCACCAATCAATGAGCCTCAAGCGGCAGTTACAACATCTTCCTTCAGTACCTATCCAGTAAAGGAAGAATCTGTCCCTCGCAAAAAAGCGAACAAACCTGATTACGAAAGTCTGTTTGTTCATGAAGCTACCGTCACTGCCCGACAGGGAAAGCAGGTCTATATACGCAAAGATTATCATGACCGTATACTGAAAATTATTCAGGTGATTGGTAAAAATGAGGTGTCCATTGCCAGCTACTTAGACAATGTGTTGACCCTGCATTTCGAAACGTATCAGGGTGAGATAACTGAATCTTATAACGAACATCTCAAATCTGTATTCTAATCTATGGAAACCCTATTAATATGCTTGCTACTTGTGTATAATGCCTATCTGGTCTTTTACCTGCTGCGCGAAAAGAAACAAGAAAACAATCAGCGTGGAAACGATACATCACCTCCGATAAAGCCGGCTAAAGAAGTGGAAGATATTGTCGGCAAAAGCCTTTTCAAAATGGAGATGAAAACGCCACTAGCTCCCAAACAGACGCCACAAGCTGCCACTTCGGCTGAAGGTGAAGAAATTACGGATATCGATATTACTTTCGCCGACGAAACGGATCAGCCAACACCGGCACGATTACCGGATGATAAGTTGGACGAAGCATTTACCCATATTCAGATTTCAGATGTCCCATTAGCGTATGAAGAGAATGAAACTGAGGATGAAGTTCCAACAACAGGCTTTGCCACCGGAGTCAGTTTTGAAGAAATCGGCGAGGCAATGATAGTAGCCAACAGTCCTGGAGCAACGGAGGATGAAAACCATCGAGCCGGACAGGTATTTACCGAGCTGGAGGGCAATGAGCTTTTTAATCAACTGATAAAAAGTTCCTCCATTCGGTCTAACAAGATAACGGAGCTAATGGACTACTTTCTTAGTCATTCAATCTCAAGGGACGGGGATATAGCCGGGGAGGTAGTCCAGCTCCAATATACAACCGAAATACCGACCGACATCAGCGGGTTTGATATTCGAGATTTTGTCTAATAATAAAAAAGCAAAAACAATGAAGAAAATTGATTATGGCTAGCCTTTACATCAGCCACTAAAATCCACACTAAAATTCTCAGTATTTATCCGTCGGGCGGACGATCCAACCGCTCGGCACAATTCAAGAACTATTTATGACTAAGAAATCTTTTCTTTTATCGGCAGCCCTTCTTCTGGCTGCATCAGCCGTCGTTGCCCAGGGCAATGGTACGGCAGGAATCACGGAAGCAACAAGCATGGTCTCTTCCTACTTTGATCCGGCAACCAAACTCATCTATGCCATCGGAGCCGTTGTTGGCCTTATTGGTGGTGTAAAAGTCTATGGTAAATTTTCCAGTGGAGACCCCGACACCTCCAAGACAGCGGCAAGTTGGTTTGGTGCCTGTATCTTCTTAATCGTAGCGGCAACTATCCTGCGGTCCTTCTTCCTCTAAATTATGGCAGAATATTCAATCAACAAAGGGATTGGAGGTTCAGTCGAGTTCAAAGGGCTCAAAGCACAATACCTATTCATCTTCGTGGGTGGGTTACTTGCCATCTTTGTACTCTTTGTAATCATGTACTTGATAGGGATTGCCCAGTGGATATGTATTGGCTTTGGGGTTATCGCTGCATCAGTATTGGTGTGGCAGACCTTTGCCCTAAACGCTAAATACGGCGAACACGGGTTGATGAAATTAGCAGCTTCCAAAAGCCATCCCAAGTACATTATCAATCGACGCAAACTCTCCCGACTATTCACCACTAAAAAGAAAGAAGAATGAGAAATACATTAAAAGCTACCACGCTTGAAAGTAAATTTCCGCTGCTTGCTGTCGAACATGACTGCATTATATCCAAAGATGCTGACATCACCTTAGCCTTTCGGGTGGAACTGCCGGAATTATATACGGTGACCTCAGCAGAATATGAAGCTATACATGCTGCCTGGTGCAAAGCCATAAAGGTGTTACCTGACTTTTCGATTGTGCACAAACAAGATTGGTTTGTCAAAGAACATTATCAAGCAGAACTTCAGAAGGAAGATATGAGTTTTTTAAGCCGTTCTTTTGAACGTCATTTCAATGAGCGTCCTTATCTAAATCATTCTTGTTTTCTGTTTCTGACAAAAACGACTAAAGAACGTAGCCGCAAGCAAAGTAATTTCAACACACTTTGCAGGGGCTTTATCATTCCCAAAGAAATCAGGGACAAGGAAACAGCGGCAAAGTTTGTTGAAGCCTGCGAACAGTTTGAACGCATTATGAACGATAGCGGATTTATTCGCCTTCATCGACTTTCATCCGATGAAATTACCGGAACGGATACCACTGCCGGACTCATTGAGAAATACTTCTCGCTCTCACAGGAAAACACCACCTGCTTACAGGATATATCGCTCTCAGCAGAGGAGATGCGTATCGGTGACAATTTATTGTGTCTGCACACGCTCTCCGATGTAAAGGATTTGCCGGGTCATGTGGCAACAGATACCCGTTACGAACGACTTTCAACTGACAGGAGCGATTGCCGCCTGTCCTTTGCAAGTCCTGTCGGGTTGCTCCTCCCCTGCAATCACCTATACAACCAGTATTTATTTATTGATAATAGTGAAGAGAATTTGCAGCGTTTTGAAAAATCTGCCCGCAATATGCAGTCACTCTCCCAATATAGCCGGAGCAATTCGATCAATAAGGAGTGGATAGACGAGTACTTAAATGAGGCACACTCTTACGGTCTTACTTCTATTCGGGCACATTTCAACGTCATGGCATGGAGTGATGACCGGGAAGAATTGAAACACATCAAAAATGATGTGGGTAGCCAACTGGCCTCTATGGAATGTACACCCCGCCATAACACGGTGGATTGTCCTGCACTTTTCTGGTCTGCCATTCCGGGGAATGCAGCGGATTTTCCTGCGGAAGAATCGTTTTACACCTTCATCGAACAAGCACTCTGTTTCTTTACGGAGGAAACAAATTATCGGAGTTCACCCAGTCCGTTCGGAATCAAAATGGTAGACCGTATCAGCGGAAAACCCTTGCATCTGGATATTTCCGATCTACCGATGAAAAAGGGAATCATTACCAACCGAAACAAGTTTGTGTTGGGACCAAGTGGTAGTGGAAAATCATTCTTCATGAACCATATGGTCAGGCAGTATTATGAGCAAGGTTCACATGTACTACTTGTAGATACAGGGAATTCTTATCAGGGATTGTGTGAGATGATCCATCAGAAGACAAAAGGCGAAGATGGTATTTATTATACCTATACCGAAGAGCATCCGATTTCTTTCAATCCGTTTTATACCGATGATTATCTGTTCGATGTAGAAAAGAAAGACAGTATCAAAACTTTGCTGTTGACTCTTTGGAAGAGTGAGGACGAGAAAATCTCCAAAACGGAATCCGGTGAGTTGGGAAGTGCGGTAACAGCTTATATCGAAAAGATAAAAGCCGACAGAAGTATTACTCCATGTTTCAACACCTTCTATGATTTTATGCGGGACATCTATCGGGTCGGGTTAGACACGAGGGATATTAAAGTCAACAAAGAAGACTTTAATATCGATAACCTGCTTACCACGCTCAGGCAGTATTACAAGGGTGGGCGGTTTGATTTTCTGCTCAATTCAAGTAAGAATATCGACCTGTTATCCAAACGGTTTATTGTCTTTGAAATTGATGCTATCAAGGAAAATAAAGAACTCTTTCCGGTAGTGACCATCATTATCATGGAAGCTTTTATCAATAAGATGCGCCGGCTGAAAGGTGTGCGGAAACAATTGGTGGTAGAGGAAGC
>Ga0302205_10000024_pt1 | contig 106612 bp, 74 predicted proteins | sample II_Fen_E1_3_FD_194582 | JGI IMG/M metagenome (GOLD analysis project Ga0302205, IMG submission 194582) | Peat permafrost microbial communities from Stordalen Mire near Abisko, Sweden - II_Fen_E1_3 | ecosystem: Environmental > Terrestrial > Soil > Wetlands > Permafrost | place: Sweden: Abisko...
CTCTCGTAATAATCTCGAACTACTTCCAAGCGATACGATTCATCGTAGATCTGATTCTTTCTTTTTTTCTCCATTTTCTTATACTTTTTTATTGGTTTCAGCTGTAAACCATATTCAGTATAAGACATCCTCACCAACAAAACATTGTCTTACCTAGGTGGAAATCATTTTCCACCCGGGTAAGAAACGTTTTCCACCTAGGTAAGAAACATTTTCTACAATTGTAAAACAAAAAAATGTCGCTTTGAAGATGGAAGAATGTAGCTGGTCATGCAGAGATTTGCTGCACATCACAACTCAGAAACTTGACCATCATTTCGACTTTTACACTTATATGGACGACTTTTTGTTGTATCACTACACTTATATGCACGACTTATTGTTTTAATTCCTTTTTCTGTGATATTTAGTACCCAATTAATACCCACATTTAATATCTTTGCACTTTTGAGTAAAAATATTCTTTCCTAACTGCCATATCTTTGCAACAGAAACAAAAAGGATCAAAGGATATGAATAAACTAATTACAGACAAAGACACCAATATGGTTTTCTTTTCTAAGTATTTAAACAGATCTACTAGAGAATCCATCTGCAATACTTTGAATTATTTTAAAATAAAATGGGCAATACTTCCTTATACAAAAGATTTTTGGGCGCGAGATTATATGCCAATACAAGTTTCAAAAAATCAATTAATCAAGTATACTTATAATCCTGATTATTTACAGGAAGATTCTAAGTATATAACAGATTCAACAAACTGTTGCAAAGAACTACATCAAACAACACTCCCTACAAACATAATCTTGGATGGTGGAAACGTTATAAAATGTACTAATTCAGTAATCATGACCGACAAAATATTTAAAGAAAATCCACACAAGAAGCATGCCCAATTGATAAATGAGCTCGAAACATTATTCCAAGCTGAATTAGTATTAATACCGCGGGACAAAGACGAAAAATACGGTCATGCTGATGGTATGGTAAGATATATTGATAATAATCGTGTACTCATAAATAACTACTGGAATTTTGATAAAACACTAAGAACTAAATTATTACATGCATTAAGTAATAAATTTGAGGTAGTAGAATTGCACTATGATGTGAAGAAATCAAGTAATTATAGCTGGGCATATATCAACTTTTTACTTGTTGATAATGTAATGTTTGTTCCTTGTTTAGGAAAAGAGGAGGATTCCCAAGCACTGGAACAACTAAAAGGACTTTATTGCGTTAATCAAGCACAAGTAAATGTCCGCAATTTAGTGGCTCAAGGTGGTGCCTTAAATTGTATATCGTGGAATGTGAAAGCAAACGACGGAATGCTTAAATATTATACTGCTTGTCAACAGCTCAACAACGCTAATACTGATTCTATTCATTTCGAATCATAAAAAGAAAAAAATATGGTACTAATTATTGGATTTATCATACTCTTTTGGATCGGTTTAAAACTGAACAGGTGGGTTAATGGCAGCAGTAAAATAGCAAAGAATCAAAAGAAGATATTAAAAGAGTTGAAGAAACAGAATAAAAAAGGAATTTGATAAGAACTCGTCTTGTCACGAATATTAATAACAAAATTAAAAAAAATGGAATTAACTGATTTATTAAACATTGAAGAGATTCGCCATGTAAATTCGAAAATGACAATTGACAGCATTTTCGAGATAATTGCAAAGAAGTTATTTAAAGAATATTACATAAAAAAGGGAAAAGATAGATATGATTTTCTAGAAATAGAGTTCTACTATTATAGCAAAGAGCATCCTGACGCTTGTACCTATGAAAGAAATTCCGAAGCTGGCGATTTCTATTTCCATCTAAGTGGCATAGATATTGCTTTCAAAAGTGATTCAAAAAAAGGATGCTATGGTGGAATATTAATCAGAAGCCTTTTGAAAAATAGTAATTCTGAGAACTCTGTTGTGGCAGGACCTTTACGCTGTCAACAAGATTTATTCAATAACACAATGAATATAAATGGAAAGACTTTATCTGTTTTTTTGGAACAAGATGAAAATATTTCAGAGAATGAGCCTGAAAACACTTATAGATATGGCATAAAATCAGACATAAATAACGGACGCAAGTACTGTTACTACATGAGAAGAACAGGCTGCGACCCCAATTGGACATGCAAAAAAGACGGAAAGACTTATTCTTATAATGCAAAGCCCTGGAATCGTGAGACAGAATCTAATTAAATGATCAGCCCACAGGGATATTGGAATGGCACACCCATATCTCTATGGGCTAATTATTATGAAATAAATAAAAACTATACGACATCATCCCTCATTTGTACACTGAAACTTTAACAATCGGGAGCAACACTTCAGTAAGTAAGGACTCCTCTTCAGTATCAACCGGTGTATTCAAGTAACGTTCTAATATTAACCCATCACCCAATTGATAAGCCTGAGGAAGCTGCTTAAGAATCGCATCATAAAAAGCATCAAGCAAGGCATAACTACCTTTATGCAGATACACAGCATAGGTCCCCTTAGTAATAGACAAACTCTTAATTGGATTATCCAGAGATGGCACATATTGCTCTTTGATCGTTATGCAAGCATAAAAACGGCACTTTTCCTGATCCGTAATATCAGTATCATCATAGCATATCCCCCAATACTCCTCTTGATCTGGCAACAGGCCATTCTGCAAAGCATATTCATAGAGTTTATTCCAGTTTTCCTCTTCAAATATAGCAGAGGCACATGTATTGTAATTACCAATATTAGAAACAAACAAAACGGGTGTATCCTTCAATTCTGCTAATCTATAAGTAATTGGATACGGGTATGTCTTTTTCTCTCTCTGTAATAATTGAAGCCCCTTCTCCTTAGGAGTCACATTATACTTTTTCTTGAAAATATTATTAAAAGCTGAAGGATTTGCAAAACCGATGTATTCCGAAACTTCTGTTCCGGTCAATCTTTTGTCTTTTAGTAACTGCATTGCATATTCCAATCTTAAACGATCTATGTATTGATGTACAGTTTCCCCCAAATGGGCTTTAAATTCGAGATGAAGATTCCTGACAGACATTGCTGAAATCTCTGCTAATTTATTCAAATTTACAGCCTCATTGAAAGCATCAGGAGTCTCTTCCACCCAATTCTTTTGTATCATTGAATTAATGTAATGAAGAAGTGAATCAATACGAGCTTTATACGAATTTGTTTGTAACATATAAACAGATTTGTTGTTGCCGCAAAATTAATATTTATTTTGACGAAAATGAAACGTCACGTCCTATACCATCCAATACATTTGGTCTAAAAGACTCTGCTCCGAAGAATCACCCGTGGCACAGCATTTGATTTACCATAAACATAGAAGGCTAAAAAGAATGAAACATTATACCTAAAATATAGATAAATACCAGAGTAGACAGGCATTACTCGAAATGATGAAAATGATAGGGAACACAAATATCCTTTCATTTTGATAAACGACCATGTGAAAATGAAAAAGAAATAGAGATATGAATAAAATTCTTATTATCGATGACGAAGCGCAAATAAGAAAATTATTGGCGCGAATAATGGAGCTTGAAGGATATGAAGTCTTACTTGCAGGAGATTGTAAATCGGCACTGAAGCAAATACAAACTCATGCACCGGAGGTTATTCTTTGTGATGTATATCTCCCTGACGGTAATGGAGTAAATCTCGTTTTAGATATTAAGAAAAAATATCCTGACTTAGAAGCCATTCTACTTACTGCTCATGGTAATATCCCTGATTGCGTACAGGCAATTAAGAATGGTGCATTCGATTATATCACCAAAGGAAATGAGAACAACAAGATTATTCCGGTTGTTGAACGGGCTTTTAATAAAATTAGAACGAAGTATCTGACAACGAAACAGGAGGCACAAAAGAGTCCATCATATTCGTTCAACTCTATTATCGGTAACTCAAAACCCATAAATGAAGCCTTATCGCTGGCTTTAAAAGTCTCAGTTACTGATGTACCGGTCTTATTAACAGGAGAAACAGGTACAGGAAAAGAAGTTTTTGCTCAGGCAATTCATCATAACAGTCCAAGAAACAAGAGCAACTTTGTTGCGGTAAACTGCTCTTCATTTAGCAAAGAACTATTGGAGAGTGAAATGTTCGGACACAAAGCCGGCTCATTTACGGGTGCTCTGAAAGATAAGAAAGGTCTCTTTGAGGAAGCTAACAATGGTACTATCTTTCTGGACGAAATAGGAGAAATGGCTTTTGAATTACAAGCTAAGCTCTTGCGCATCTTAGAATGCGGTGAATACATTAAAATAGGCGATACCAAACCAACGAAAGTAAACGTACGCATCATTGCTGCAACAAATAGGGATTTAAAAAGAGAAATAGATAACAACCATTTCCGTGAAGACTTATATTACCGCTTGTCTGTGTTTCAAATTCATTTACCGCCACTTCGTAGCAGAACAGAAGATATCGGGAACTTTGCCCAATTTTTTGTTCAGACTTACTCCAATCTGTTGAATAAGTCTCTAGCAGATATTGACAGCAAGGTTATAGAGGTGTTTAAAGAATATCCCTGGAAAGGAAACATTCGAGAGCTCCGCAATGTGATTGAACGGAGTCTGATCGTATGCAGTAACAATCACATTGAACTCGAAGATTTACCGTTGGAGATGCAAAAAGGAAGTTTGGCATACAATGACGGAAAAGAACTATCGGACTTTGATATGAGCCTGATGGAACGCCGCCATATTTCCAAAGTATTGGAATACACAAAAGGAAACAAAGCAGAAGCCGCCAGATTACTAAAAATCGGAATTGCTACTCTATACAGGAAAATAGAAGAATACAAAATCTAAAGATTCTCAAAACAAAATTATCAGTATACCAATATGAGAAGGGTTCCCTGCATTTGCAGCGGAGCCCTTCTTTATTTATATACCTGTGTATCAATAGAATAAGATGATCTCTTGTACTTTGGCACGGATTTGGAGTATAGAGAGGCATAAAATAGAATGATAACAAATAAAACTTAGAAAATTATGGATGCATTGTTAGGATTTACGATTTGCTGTCTTGTTGGCGTACTTTGTTTTTATGCCTTCCTCAAATGTATTGATTGGTTCGAAAACATTTAAAGTTGGGAGATAAAAATATGTATATAGCATTGTTTATAATTAGCTTGGTAATGTTCGGTTATTTAGTGTATGTGCTAATTAAACCGGAGAAGTTCTAATCAAAAAAGAGAGAAGAATATGAATACAGAGATGTTAGGTGTGATTGTGCAGCTCATTTTAGTGGTTGCACTGAGTTTCCCTCTTGGGAAATATATTGCCAAGGTTTATAAGGGAGAGAAAACCTGGTTGGATTTTATGAAACCGATTGAAAGATTCATCTTTCGCTTTTCGGGCATAAATCCGAATGAAGAGATGAACTGGAAGCAGTTCTTAAAAGCAATGTTGGTTGCCAACTTACTTTGGTTCTTCTGGGGAATAATATTACTGGTTTGTCAAGGTGGACTACCATTGAATCCGGATGGAAACATCGGACAGACTTTTCATCAAGCATTCAATACCAGTATCAGTTTCATAGTCAATTGTGACTTACAGCATTACAGCGGTGAAAGTGGATTGACTTACTTTACACAATTATTTGTGGTGCTGCTGTTCCAATTTACGGCAGCGGCAACCGGTATGGCTGTGATGGCGGGTGTTATGAAAGCACTTGGTGAAAAAACGACAAAGACGATAGGTAACTTCTGGCATTATTTAGTATTAAGTTGTACTCGTATTTTATTGCCGCTTTCATTGATTGTAGGTCTTTTCCTTATCACACAAGGAGTTCCTATGGCATTCAATGGAAAGATGAAAGTTACTACAATGGAAGGCTCGAAACAAATGGTATCACAAGGGCCTGCTGCCGCAATCGTTGCTATTAAACAATTGGGTACAAACGGAGGTGGATACTTTGGAGCCAATTCCGCTCATCCTTTGGAGAATCCCAATTATTTAACCAATATGGTTGAATGCATGTCTCTTACCCTCATTCCAATGGCTATGGTCTTTGCTTTTGGATTCTATATCAAGCGCAAGAAGTTGGGATACAGCATTTTTGGAGTGATGCTTTGTGCATTCCTTATAGGTGTATGTATCAATGTTTACCAGGAATCTCATGGCAATCCACGTATTGAGCAGATGGGTATTGCCCAGCATTACGGTTCAATGGAAGGAAAAGAAGTCCGATTCGGAGCTGCCGCGACAGGACTGTGGAGTGTTGCAACAACACTTACTTCCAACGGTTCTGTAAACGGAATGCATGATTCAACAATGCCACTTTCAGGAACCATAGAAATGTTGAATATGCAAATCAACTGTTGGTTTGGCGGAGTAGGTGCAGGATGGATGAATTACTTTACTTTCATTATTATTGCCGTATTCATCAGCGGTTTAATGGTAGGCCGTACGCCGGAGTTTCTCTGCAAGAAGGTGGAAGCGCGTGAAATGAAGATAGCTTCTATTGTAGTACTTATTCATCCGCTTATTATACTGGCAGGCACAGCTTTGGCGACTTACTTCTTTATTCATGCTCCTGAATTTGTTGCGAAAGAAGGGGGATGGTTGAACAATCCGGGATACCACGGTTTGAGTGAAATGTTTTATGAATTTACATCCTCTGCGGCAAACAATGGTTCGGGCTTTGAAGGATTAGGTGACAATACTCCATTCTGGAATATATCCACAGGCATTGTTATGGTCATATGTAGATATCTTCCAATCGTAGGTCAAGTTGCCATAGCAGGGTTGCTTGCAAAGAAAAAGTATATTCCCGAAAGTTCAGGTACATTAAAGACAGATACTTTGACCTTTGGAGTAATGACCTTTGCCGTCATCTTTATCGTGGCCGCTCTATCCTTCTTCCCCGCGCTAGCTCTTAGCACAATAGCAGAACATTTAAGTTTATAATCAACTTAATACAAAATTGATATGAATAAGAATAATAACGCTTCTCTCTTTCAGAAAGCACAAGTTATAGAAAGTTTGAAGCAATCACTCGTCAAGTTAAACCCTAAAATGATGATAAAGAACCCTATCATGTTTACGGTAGAGGTTTGTACGGTCATTATGTTGTTAGTAACGATATATTCAGCTTTTAGCTCATCTCAAGGTTCGTTGATATACAACATCTGTATCTTAGTAGTTTTGTTTTTGACCTTGTTATTTGCCAATTTCGCTGAAGCAATAGCCGAAGCACGAGGCAAAGCACAAACGGATAGTCTGCGTAAAACACGTGAAGATACACCGGCTAAAATACTTAAAAAAGACAGCGTTGTCACGATCAATAGCTCACAATTGAAGAAGGGAGATATCTTCATTTGCGAAGCCGGTGATATAATTCCTGCTGATGGTGAAATAGTCGACGGATTGGCATCAATTGACGAAAGTGCCATCACCGGTGAAAGTGCTCCGGTTATTCGTGAATCCGGTGGCGATAAAAGCTCCGTGACCGGAGGTACAAAGGTATTATCCGATCAAATCAAGGTATTGGTTACAACCAATCCGGGTGAAAGTTTTCTTGATAAAATGATTGCTTTGGTTGAAGGTGCCTCACGCCAGAAAACTCCCAATGAAATAGCATTGACTATCTTATTGGCAGCATTCACGCTGGTATTTGTAATTGTATGTGTGACGTTGAAGCCTATTGCTGATTACTCACATACCGTCATCACCATTGCTGCATTCATCTCTCTATTCGTTTGCTTGATACCGACTACGATCGGAGGTCTGCTTTCTGCAATCGGTATTGCAGGAATGGATCGTGCACTACGTGCAAATGTGATCACAAAATCAGGTAAAGCCGTGGAAACGGCAGGTGACATAGATACACTGTTGCTTGATAAAACCGGAACAATTACCATAGGTAACCGAAAAGCTACAAAGTTTTATACAAGACAGGATGAGGATATGAACATTGAGCTTCAAAACTTTATACAAAGCTGCATGCTTTCCTCCATCTCAGACGAAACTCCCGAAGGTAAATCCATCATTGCATTAGGGCGCGAAAACGGAATACGTATGAGGGAACTGGACACAGTAGGTACTCACATGATAAAGTTTTCTGCAGAGACAAAATGTAGTGGAATTGATTTGCCTGACGGAACAGAAATACGTAAAGGATCTTTTGATGCAATCAAAAGAATCACGGAACAAGCCAAACATGTGTTTCCCAAAAATATAGAAGATCTCGTGAAGACGATCTCAAACAATGGAGGTACACCGTTAGTTGTCTGCATCAACAAACAAATAGTGGGAGTAATTGAACTTCAGGATATAATCAAAACAGGCATCCGTGAACGTTTTGAACGCTTACATAAAATGGGAGTGAAGACAGTAATGGTTACCGGTGACAATCCGCTTACAGCCAAATACATTGCTGAAAAAGCAGGAGTAGATGACTTTATTGCCGAAGCCAAGCCTGAAGATAAAATGAATTATATCAAGAAAGAACAGGATCTGGGGAAACTGGTTGCGATGATGGGCGATGGGACGAATGATGCTCCGGCACTTGCCCAAGCGAATGTAGGTATTGCCATGAACAGCGGCACACAAGCTGCAAAGGAAGCCGGCAACATGGTTGACTTAGACAACGATCCAACCAAATTAATTGAAATAGTGGAAATAGGTAAGCAATTGCTAATAACCCGCGGAACCCTCACCACTTTTTCCATAGCCAACGATGTGGCAAAGTATTTTGCCATAGTTCCGGCTTTGTTTATGGTTGTTATCCCTCAATTGGCTGCTTTGAACATCATGCATTTGCACAGTCCTGAAAGTGCAATACTTAGTGCCGTTATTTTCAATGCCATTATCATTCCAATTTTAATTCCATTGGCCTTAAGAGGTGTACAGTATAAACCAATAGGTGCTTCGGCTTTATTGCGCCACAATCTACTTATTTATGGTCTGGGTGGTGTCATCGCTCCATTCGTTGGAATCAAATTAATAGATCTGCTTGTAAGCTTAGTATTCTAACTTATTAATAACATAAAGAGATGAAAAATTTAATGAAATCTATCAAGATAACCTTGATGTTTTGCATCATGTTAACTGTTACATATATCTTCGTTCTCTGGATTTTTGCACGAATAGTCAGTTCAAATAAGGGAGATGCAGATGTAATAACACTAAACGGCAAAGTAGTGGGAGCTGCCAATGTAGGACAGAACTTTACAAAAGACATTTATTTCTGGAGCCGTCCTTCTGCTGCCGGAAACGGATACGATGCTGCAAGTTCTGCAGGAAGTAACAAAGGACCTACCAACGAAAAATATTTACAGACAGTGAAGACACGTATTGATTCGTTTCTGGTACACCATCCTTATCTGCATCGCAATGAAGTACCTGCAGAAATGGTAACAGCCAGCGGTTCAGGGCTTGATCCGGACATAACACCGGAATGTGCTTATGTTCAAATAAAAAGAATTGCCCATGCACGCAAAATGAATGAAGCTAAAATAAAAGCAATTGTAGACAGAACAACGGAAAAGCCCCTACTAGCAATATTGGGACCGTCTAAGGTAAATGTCCTCAAACTAAATGTGGCATTGGAAGAAGAAAATAACAAATAATAGAAAACAATTAAAATAAAAGATCATGGATAAAGAAGTAAAATCAATGTTTCGCACAATGGCTATCGTCATAGCTTTTCTACTAATTGTATCAAATATATGTAAGGCTCAAGGGCAGCATGCTGTTAGTATCAACACACAGGCCGATATGGTCAGCTCTTATGTCTGGCGTGGAATGTATCAGTCAGGGGCAGCCGTTCAACCAACTTTAGGTATGAATACCGGAAACTTTTCTTTATCAACTTGGGGAAGTGTAGACGTCACCGGGCAGGGGCATAAAGAAGTTGATCTCACAGCTTCTTACTCAACAAATGGCATAACAGCATCATTAACCGATTATTGGTGGGCTGGTCAATCCGGCATTTACAACAATCGTGTAAATGGAGAGAATAAATATTTTCATCTTAGCAACCACAATACGGATCACATTCTTGAAGCAGGATTATCATACGTATTGCCAATTAAAAGATTACCTCTAAGTCTTTCCTGGTATACAATGATTTGGGGCGCTGATAAAAAGAGTGATAGCAACATGAAAATAAAAAATGCTTACTCATCTTATGGTGAAGTTAGTTGTCCATTTACAGTACAAAATACGAATCTCCTTGCTAGTGTAGGATTCAGTCCATTCGACTCACCTGCAAATTACAAAAACAACGGATTCGCTGTTACCAATCTCGCTATAAAAGCATCCAAAGAGATTCAAATTACCGATAAGTTTTCTCTGCCGGTATTTGGTCAGGTCATATGGAATCCAAATAGAGAGGATGTACATTTCGTATTTGGTGTTACATTGAAATAACAAAATACTATCAAAATGATAGCATGCCCTACCATAATAAAGTGGGGTAGCTATCTAAAGAATAGATCATTTAATTAATAAACACTTATAAATCAGTCACTTAATAGATGTAAAATCAATTTGGCACAAGTTTAGCATGCTTCATGAAAAGGAACCTGGTAACTATAAAAATTTAAAGATATGGAAACAATATTGGGAACTGTATTAGGATTACTGGTTTGCTGCCTTATTGATGCATATTGCCTGGGATTTATCCACCTAAAGTGGCTTAAGAAAATAATAAAGAGAAATTCAAGGAAGGCCTAACTGACCTTCCTTGAATTCGTAAATTACTAAGAATCTTTTTATTGGATCTATCTTCAAAAGAAGCATCTGAGTTGATGATACCGGATGATCTATATCGAAATCTCCCCCCTTTTCTATCTCATTTGAACAAATAACCCTATAAAATGAATGACAATACATGAAAACTTAGTAATAGGTCGACTATCTTTGTATCAATTAAAATCAATACTAATATGAAGAGATTAGTCACCTTATTATCAATTCTATTGTCTGTCTGTGCCTGTACTACGGCTCAATTAAGAAAAGAGTTTGTAACTCCTCCCGGTAATTGTGTAAACCACGTCATTTGGGGATGGGAAGGAAATATGGACAGAAAAACAATTTGCAATGATTTAGACTCCATAAAAAAGAAAGGTTTCCGCGCTGTTATAATCGAAGCCGGGTACAAATTACCTTTCAAATACTTATCCGACGATTGGTTTAAAGCTGTCCGCACGGGTGTGCTGGAAGCAAAGAAAAGAGGATTGAAGGTTTGGATTATTGATGAAGGAAAATACCCAAGTGGATTTGCCGGTGGAAAGTTCTCACAAGAGCGTCCGGATTTACGCATGCAGGCTCTTGTCGTATGTGATAAGATCAATGTTAAGAAAGGCGAATATTTGTCGAAAGAAGTGCCCGCAGGCGTGCTGAGTGCCATTGCAGTCAACAAATCCGACAAAACAAATAGAATTGTTGATGTAAAGAGCGGGAAAATCAACTTTAATGCTGGACAGGATGATTGGGATATTATGCTTGTAAAGAGTGATTTCAAGACCTCAGTCACCCGATGTGTAAATAATCCTACAGGAAAAAAAGACGACACCAACTCGTTATGTGATTATTTAAACCCCATAGCGGTGAAGCAGTTTATCCAATGGACACATGAACAGTATAAAAAATATCTCGGCAAGGAATTAGGAACCACTGTGCTAGGATTCCGCGGTGATGAACCGGACTTTGCTCATTTGCCTTGGACACCATCTATCATTGACACATTCAAGGAGATGAAAGGATATGATCCTAAACCTTATCTGGCTTCGTTCTTCATCGATACACCTACCACGGAGGAACAACGAGTAAAAGCGGATTATTGGGATGTATGGTCTAAGCTGTTTGCTACAAATTTCTTTGGCCAACAGGCTGACTGGTGTAAAGCAAACGGAGTGGAACATATCACGCATCTAAATAATGATGATGTCATGCCCAAGTGCATAAAATCAGAAGGTGACTTTTTCCGTGATTTAAGCAAAGTGCAAGTCCCCGGTATAGATGTCATTTGGAATCAAATCTGGCCGGGTGTGGAAAATGATTTCCCTAAGCAGGCTTCGTCTGTAGCACATGTATATGGCAAACCTAGATCCTTCAGCGAAAGTTTCGCAGCTTTCAAGCCGGAACCGACTATTCCTCAAGCTAAATTCGTAGTGGATTATCAAATAGCAAGAGGAATCAACTTCTTTGAATTCATGTTCTGGCCGAGCGGATCCAAAACAAAGACTTGGATGAGCGATCCCGGCATGAAGGGACTGAACGACTACACAAACAGAACAACTTATTTAATGACTCAAGGCAAACCGGGTGCAAGAATTGCCATGTATTATCCGGTATCTACCATGTGGCTGGGCAACAATCAGGTATATCAAGATGTTGTGACTCTTTCACGTCAGCTGCTTCAACGTCAGAGGGATTTCGATTATATAAATGACGATGCCTTTAAAGACGCAATAAAAGTCGGCACGGGCTACATGGAAAACAAGAGCGGGCAACGCTACTCTACCCTTATTATTCCTTCTACCGATGTTATTTCAATAGATGCATGGAATTGCATTAAAGAGTTTGCATCACGTGGAGGAAAAGTATTGTTTTGGGGCAGAAAGCCTTCTTCTTTGGTGGATAAGAGTTTCACGCAACCGATACCCATCTCCGATTTACCTAATAGCCGGTATGAACCTCAAACTGAATGGACAGCAAACGTGAGTGAAGCTTTGCCTGAACCCGAACTTAAAATTGCCTCTTCAACAAATGATTCCATCAGATACATTCGCAGAGTAATGCCTACAGGAGACATGTACTTTATCTTCAACGAAAGTCGGAAAGCTTCCAACATTACTGTTGATTTTGACAAAGTAGGTTCTGTTAACGAATGGAATGCATCAAACGGACAGGTACAAACAATAGATGATGCTACTGTGGTTGATAACCATACTCGCCTAAGCCTCAACATGGAACCATGGGGAACAAAAATAATCTCCATAGAAAAGAATACACGCCCCTATAATGTAAAAGATTATGGAGTGAAAGGTGACGGTAGTGTGGAGACGCAAGCTTTGCAAAAGATAATTAGCAAAGTTTCAGAACAAGGAGGCGGCACAGTGGTTATACCAGCGGGAACATACGTTAGTGGTGCACTGTTCTTTTCTCGGGGAGTAGATCTGAAACTAGAAAAGAACGCCAAACTTGTCAGTACGGTAGACACCATTGATTTCCCGATAGTCCCCTCACGAGCAGAGGGAATAGAACGTCCCTGGCGTTCGGCTTTTCTCAATTTCATTCACGACGAGGGTGTACGTGTATCCGGTGAAGGATCCATTGACGGTAAAGGGCTGGAATGGAAGAAAATTCCTTTCGGTCGATACGGACGTCCCAGACTAATCAATTTCACAGATTGTCCGGATGGGAAAATAACTGGAATCAAAATGATTAATCAAGCCTTTTGGTGCCTGCATATACTTTATACACGAGGATTTACGGTAGACGGAATAGATATTCGGGTAACAGATTACATTCCCAGTTCAGATGGAATAGATATTGATTCATCAAGTGACATCCTTATAACGGGAACACGAATATCAACTTTTGATGATTGTATCTCCATTAAATCAGGGCGCGATGAAGACGGACGTCGTGTGGCTCGTCCCAGCGAAAACATCCTGATAGAGAACTGTAATTTCGCTTATGGTCATGGCGGAGTTACCATGGGCAGTGAAGTATCCGGTAGTATTCGAAACGTCACAGTACGCTCATGCACTATTGATAAAGAGAATTGGAATCCGGTACGCTTCAAGAGTCAACCGGGCCGTGGTGGAATAGTGGAAAATATAACCTTTGAGGATATCAACATTAAAAAGGCTCGCAACATATTCGATATTGAAATGGAGTGGCGAATGGTGCCACCACTTTCTCCGGCATACCATCCACTAACCCAATTGCACAATATCCATTTTAAGAATATCACAGGAACGGCAGACACTGCCGGCATAATACATGGTTATAAAGATGCTCCATTCAGCAATGATACATTCACGTTTGAAAACTGTCATATCAAAGCAAAAAAAGGATTAGATATCAAGAATGCAAATATCAATCTCAAAGGATTGACGATTGACCTTATTCATTGAATCATCTTGTTAAATTAACAATTCTAAAAAGATTCTTTCCAATGCTATATGAATAACTGAAAATGGCTATATTTGAATGTGATTACACTTTAGTTTAGTATGAACATAGCTATTAAATTATGATATCTGAAACCAACCGTATAGAATACAAACAAGAATTGATTGATGATTTAGAAAGGGAAGTTGTTGCTTTTCTAAACTATCAAGAGGGTGGCGTTATATATATTGGAATAGATAAAGATGGGAATCCTGTCGGCATATCTGACCTTGATGGAAATATGCTCAAAATAAAAGATCGCCTAAAGAACAATATTCTACCTTCATGCATGGGATTATTTGACGTTGCTGTAGAAAAAGTAGAATCAATCGATGTCATCAAAATAACATTAGCCAGCGGAACAGAAAAACCATACTATATCAAAAAGCATGGAATGTCTGAGAAAGGAACATTCATTCGTGTGGGTACTGCTGCAGAGCCTATGCCAACAAGGATGATAGAAACACTTTTCTCTAAACGTACACGTCATTCCATCGGTAAAATTAAATCATCGAAACAAAATCTTTCATTCGAGCAACTCAGAATTTATTACGAAGGGGCAAAAAGAACATTAAATGAACATTTTGCAGAGAATCTGGAATTACTTACCGAAGACGGACAATATAATTATGTTGCATACCTATTATCTGACACAAACGGTATCTCTATAAAAGTCGCTAAATACAATGGCATAGATAGAATTGATCTAAGTGAGAATAACGAATATGGTTATTGTTCTTTGATTAAAGCTACGAAACAAGTACTTGACAAAATAGAACTTGAAAATAAGACATTGGCAAAGATTACTTCAAAAGAAAGAGAAGAAAAAAGACTTTGGGATCCGGTTGCCTTACGTGAAGCGGTAATTAATTCGATCGTCCATAATGATTATACATCAGAAATTCCCCCTAAGTTTGAGTTCTTTACAGACCGCATCGAGATCACTTCTTTTGGCAGCTTGCCTCAAGGAATGACTGAAGATGAATTCTTCGAGGGATTCTCCGTACCAAGAAACAAAGAATTAATGCGCATTTTTAGAGACCTCGATTTAGTTGAAAACCTCGGGTCAGGAGTTCCCCGTATTTTAAGAAGTTATGGCAAAGAATGTTTCAAGTTTACGGAAAACTTTCTACGTATGACTTTCCCTGCGACCGAACAAGTCACCCCGCAAGTCACCCCGCAAGTCACCCCGCAAGTCACCCCGCAAGTTGCAGATATGATTAAGATACTGGAAAAGGAGATGAACCGTCAAGAGATTCAGAGAACGCTTCATCTTTCTGATAGAGAAAATTTCCGATTGAATTATTTACAGCCGGCACTAGAACTGGGATATATAGAGATGACTATTCCAGACAAGCCGAATAGTAGGTTACAAAAATATCGACTGACACAACTTGGGCTTGTTGTGAAACAAAATCTATAAAGAGTACAATATACAAACAGGCTCCCCCTATCCAGGATGCCTGTTTGCCATATCTTAATCACTATTACAGCTTAATAAGAATACTAAATGACAACAACAATGGTATCTTACTAGAGTTTCATAAAAATCGAAAGCAGCCCTCATCAAGGGAAAGATAGTCATAGCCATTTGATTTCATCCATATTTTAAGCTTGCGAATCTATCATTTGCTATGATGCTCCGCATTCCTGAGCACTTTAGCCCGAATGATTTTCACATCATCTATCGGACGGTCGTTTTTGTCGGTTGCAACTTGCTGTATCTTATCCACAACGTCCAAACCATCAACCACCTCGCCGAATACTGTATACTGCCCGTCAAGATGTGGAGTACCACCTACTGTCTTATATACTTCGGCACGAGTTGAATCAATCTTCACCGCACCGTTCGTCCTCTTATCAAGTTGCAACTGCGCTTTCTTCAGTGCTGCGTCATCGAACTTTTTGCCCCAAACAATATAAAACTGACACGACGAAGAGCTGCGTTTCGGGTTTACATCATCGCCCTCACGAGCCATGGCAATCGTTCCCCTTCTATGAAAAATCTTCGGCAAAGCAAATTCGGCAGAAATCATCTCACCGGCTTCACCATCGCCCAGCAACTTATCTTTCGGAGCATCCTTACTGGTAGGGTCACCCCCTTGAATCATAAAATCTTTGATGACTCGATGAAAGAGCAATCCATTGTAGAAACCACTCTTCACCTTCTTCAAGAAATTGTCGCGATGCAATGGAGTTTCGTTGTATAGTTCGATGCGGATATTCCCCATCGACGTTTCAAACAGCACTTGCGCCCTTTTCTCCCCTCTCTTGGCAAAGCAAGATACGGATATGACAAGCAACAACAAAATACCTATTCTTTTCATAGGGTATGAATCATTTAATTGTTATATAACGGCACAAAGATACAAAATTTCAATTCTATATCTATTGAAGCACAAATACTAGACGGCCGCTTAACATTAAATATTTGAAATAGACATCTTAGTACAAGTACAATTTCCCTTTCTCAAATAAAGTTCTTATGCGACCATTCCGACAGTTGTTGAATATAGGGTACAATATCACGACCAATAGCCGTTAAGCTGTATTCAACTCTAGGAGGTACTTCGAGTATGCAGTTCTTGTCACGAAATTATTTGCCTCTAATGTCTTTAAACAAGACGTAAGCACTTTTAATGAAATACCATCAATACTCTTGTAGAGTTTGTTAAAGCGCAGTGTTCCTTTTTCCATTAAAATCATCATTATCAGAACAGACCATTTATCTCCTAGTCTATCCATAACTTTCCTAAAGGGACACCCTTTTTCACAATATTTTTTTAATTTCTAAAGCATTCACTTTTTCAATGTACGAGGAGCTGCCGAAGCATCTTTGGCACCTTGCATGATAGCATCAACAATGCCCTTATCAAGAATCGCACCTGTGCTGCGATTAAATAACCATCCAGGCACATCCCAGCAAATAGGAATTAATCCTTTATTGACTGCCGATTTAACGATATATTTATAATAATAATCCACTGACGTGTTATTAAGTGCCTGATCTGAAGACGAACTAAGTTTTCGTTTTGCTGCTCCAAATTCGCCGATAATTACCGGAATTCCCTTATCAACAAACTGGGTTTTCATCTTTCCAAAATTCTTTTCCACATCGCTTTCTTCACCCCATGTGGCATTGTGGGCGGTATCAGTTGTCGAATGGTTACCCTTTCCCCAGTAGTAGAACGTTTTACCCCAGTCGGCATCTTTATTCATAAGGCAAAATTGGAATGGAGTATAATAATGAACTTCTGCTATTATCCGGTCCGCGATCTTATCCACAGGCATGGTATTCATTAATTTATAGGTATCATCAATATCTGTTGAAGGTCCCTGAATGATAAGGGTACGCGAACTATTGTTGCCTCCCGTTTCCCGGACTGCATCAATAAACGTTTGGTGGTAAGTCAACAAAACAGACATGGCGGTAGAATCATGGACGTTAGGCTCATTGGTTCCTGCAAAAAGCAAATGCTCATCATAATCTTTGAAATAATTGGCAATTTGTGTCCAATAAAGACATTGCCTTTTATTTACAATTTCCTGATTGACTTTATTCACTCTGTTTTCCAACCAACCTTTATCCCAATGCATGTTTAATACTACATACATATCGTCTTTAATACAATAATCCACCACTTCTTTCACGCGGGCAATCCAGTCTTTATCAATAACACTATTAATAGTATCGGAATGGCAAAACCATGACACAGGAAGCCGTACCGTATTAAATCCGGCAGCCTTTACCGAGTCGATAAGTTGCTGTGAAGTATGGCCTGCCCCCCAGGCATTTTCACCACAAATAGCCTCAAGAGTATTGCCCAAGTTCCAACCTACTCCCATTTTACTAGCAATATACTGAGCTGTTGGCAACTCTGCTTTCATTGATGCAGGCATAATAAGGCCCAACATAATGTTTACAAATAAAAGTCCTCTCTTAAAAAATCTAGGTAAAAACGTAATTCTTTTTTTCATTTTTAAATTAATATTTACATGGACAATCCAACTTTAAATTTTCATATAGAATTGATAAAATAAAGGTACTCCTAAATGATGTGGACTGTTGATATTAAACTTAATTCTACCTTGTAAAGGTTGCTATCTCTTATCATTAAATTCAACCTCAATTTTTTCTTTTTTCTGGTTACGAAAAATCACTACTTCAGTATTTGACCCAATAAGCGACATACGAGCTTCAAGCAATTCACGTAGTTTATCCGTTATTTTTGAGTTAAACGACAAAATCACATCGTTGGGCTGCAAAAACTTGGCTGCTGCTGATCCGGCAGCTACTTCCGTTACTAATACACCTCTAATGTCGTCCATTCCGGTTGCGGAGCGTTCTCCTAAAGAAGTGAGATTTTTTACTTTTGCACCCATAAAGTCGATAATTTCATCGGCGTCCACTTTATCGAGAGCAAGAATGGAAGGTATAGTTACTTTTTTAGCTAAAGCTTTCAGTTTTGGTAAAACAACTCCGAAACTATCCATTGCAAAATTTTTGAACCCGATAGACAGGGCTTCAGCACCATCTTTAAGACGGAAATCGCCTACCTTTGGATTTACAAAATCCAACCTTCCACATATCGAGTTTTTATCCGTTCCTCTGCTCTGTGCCGCTTTAAGCGAAGCCGAGTCTGGAAAAACGTTGTAATCTGTTTCCTTACCCCAAATTTTAATATCAACAGGCATATATCCGGTAGAAACGACATTGTAACGAAAAATATCATTACTGTTTTTAAACCAGACATGAGGATGGAATGTATTGTTTATCATGATGTTATTTTCGACAATGCGATTTACGCCTTCACGAAGTTTTATTCCGCCATTCAGGCACAGGTTATTGCGGATAATATAGTTACTTGAGCCATCGTCAAGATCAATGTCCCAGCCGTGGTCGCAACGCATACGATTATTTTGAATAACTATTGGCTTCACTACATCAGCCAAAGCAAGTTCGTAATTATTTTCAACAATAGAATCTAAAACTTTCTTGTCTGGATGCCAGTATCGGTCGCGGCCCCATGAGTTAAACGAACCGTGATCGCCGCTTTCTTTCACGGTATTAAACACATCGTTATACTCGATAATATGCCCGCCCCAGGTTCCTTCACTTACATTTATCCCAGCACGGGGAACATCATAAATGGTATTGTGACTTACCGTGATACTCTGACACATAGACAACTCAACCCCTGCCGATTGCTTTTCTATCAGTCCCAAATCAAACATTAAGTTATCAAATACCTTGCATTCTGAAGGGTAGTTATTGGTTTTGGGGCCGGGAGTGCGTTCTATCTGATCCAACGGTACATACTGGTAATACTCAAAACTCGGGGAACGCACAGCACCCCGATCACCGACAAAACAAAAAGCACTGGCTCCGATTTCTGAAATCAAACATTCAGACACCTCACAATCGCGATTATAATTATTGAAAAAGACAGCATTACCACCCAAATTGTTGAGAGCGCAATTTTTCAGGGAACAATTTACAGCACCGTTATAAAACACAGCACCTCCTCGGTAAATCGTCCAGTCGCTGCGCAACAACGGTTCCTTATTTTGCATAAATGTACGTAGAGTTTCCGTAAGCGTAAGTCCTTCAATTTTGATATTTCTTACAGGGTTTATTTCTGTGCCTTTAAATTCAAATAAATGGGCAATTTGCGGAGTTTCAAACTTTGCCGTTTTAATATCCATGCCTTTGGGTGGATAATAGTATAGAATTCTGGCTTTCCTATCGAAAAACCACTCGTTTACAGTATCCAGTTCTTCGAAAATATTTTCGACAAAACGGTATTTTTGGTGCATCCCCATTTTGCGGTTGTTTTGCCAACCGCCTTCAAAAGCAAGTTCTCCATTGTCATTTTTTCCAGTAATGAGATAATGAACGTCTCCCCATTCACATGGATGTAGGGCGTGAATATATCCTCCCTCAGGTGATTTCCATCGAGCTATACGTTCTTTAGCAAGAACATCGTCTGCTGTTCCTCCCCAATAATGGGCTGTTGAGTCGTAATTCGGATACCGTGCCATTCGCTGCAATTGCCCGTTGACAAATAATTCATCGAAAATAAGATCCGGTGTTACTTTAGCTTGCCAAATTCCATTTTTGTACACTTTCCAATCTAGTTTTAAAGTAAAGCCGCCACTAATGGTAACTTTTTGATTTTCAAAATTTCTCAATAAAAGTGTTCCGCTTTCTTTTCTTGAATCCTCTGGTAAAAAGACAATTGGTTGACTCAAATAATATGCGCCGCCCATAAGATTTATCACAACACTCACTTTTGTTTTGCGCGATTCTTTCAGCGCCTTATTTATTGTAGCAAAAGGCTTGGCTTGTGTTCCTCGCCCGATATCGTTACCTGTCGGGGAAACATAATAATTTATTTGTGCCTGAACGCTTATGCATAACATAAGCGAGGCAAAAGCCACATAATATATTTTTCTAATCACTTTTCTAATTCTTTTATTCTGTAATCGCATCCACTTCAGCATGCATAATTTTATCGTTATCCTTTAGCTTAATATCACCAACACTATGATTACTTCTAATCACCAATGCCCGTCCTTTACAGGCTTTACGCTTATTTCCCACATAAGGGTCAGTATCTTTCATATCGGCATTAGCTACTCCTGCAATTACACTGGGGCCATCAATTTTGAAATTCAAGTTGAATAAATTAATCTGAATCATATTATTTGTTAGTTTTTATGAGTATTTCATCACCTTTTAATATATCAGAAGAAGCCTTTAATTTAATCACACCAGCTTGTTTTTTGGATTGAACAAGAACTAAGCAATACCCGTTAAAAGCCATCCGCTGGGTTGCTTTATCAGGTTCATGACTGCTTGGATTTCCGTTTCCTGTTCCGATTATTTGACCCGGCCCTTCAATTGAGAACTTCACCAAGTTATTAGCAGTTGGAACAACCCTTCCTTTGGCATCTTTAATAGCAATCTTGATAATAGCTACATCGCAACCATCGGCTTTTAGCATGTTGACATCGCTGTTTAAAACAACTTCTGAAGGTGCAGATGTTGTTTCTACAATATCTTTAGTTACCATTTTTCCTAATTTGTAACCCCGCACTTCCAATTTTCCCGGTTGATATATAAGAGGCCAAATCAATTTGGTATATGGTATTGCTTTTTGTTTTCCAACGCTTTTACCGTTAAGGAATAATTCGACTTCATCACAATTTGTGTAACAATGTACTTTAATGCTATCACCTTCTTTCCCCGGTAGGTTCCAATGTGGGAAAATATGCACTACCGGTTCGTTTGTCCAAGCTGCTTTGTATGCATAATACCCGTCTTTGGGGAAACCGCATATATCCATAAATCCGAAATGAGAGGTAACACATGGCCATTGGTATGGAGTAGGCTCACCACGGTAGTCAAAACCTGTCCAAACAAATAGGCCGCCAAGGAAGGGGTATTTGACAATATCCGCCCAGTCTTCGCCGGGTAGTGGTCCCCATCCGGGTTGCCATAATCCAAGATTTGAAACATATCCTTTTCCCCAGTCGTTCTTATATTCACCGCGTGTTGAAATGAAACTGGTGGTTTCGGTACAAAACTCGATTCGCTTAGGATATTTTTCATGGTCTTTCACATACGCCAATTTTTTATCACCGTAATTATAACCCACCACATCGAGCACATCGCTGTACCCGTTATCGTTACGTCCATGATTCATGGCAGCAGTTACCGGGCGAGTTGGATCAATTTTATGAGTGGTCTCAACCATTGTTTCAAGTATCCTTGTTCCGGTTACCGTGCCTTGAATCCATTCTTCATTTTCCATACTCCACATAAATATGGACGGATGGTTCCGATCCCGATATAACATGGTTGTCAAATCCTTTAAGCCGTCTTCTGTGCTAGACAACATACGGTTTTCATCTAATACAAGTAGCCCTAAGCTGTCACACATATCAAGCAGTTCCGGTGTGGGAGGATGATGAGAACAACGATAGGCATTACTTCCAACTTCTTTGAGCAATTTTAATTTATACCAATTTACTTTATTGGGTAGTGCTACCCCTATACCCGCGAAATCCTGATGATTGCAAGTACCTTTCACCGGATACAGTTTTCCGTTGAGGAAGAATCCGTTGCGGTTAAACTCAATTGTTCGTACTCCAAAAGTAGTTTCGTAAGTGTCGATGATATTTCCGTTTTCAGTAACTTCGGTCAGGACCTTGTAAAGATTCGGCGTTTCTGGCGACCATAGCAAAGGTTTTTTAATAGCCCCTTTTTGTGCAATCTCTGTTGAACTAAAAGGCTCAATTGCCCGAGATGTTGTTTTTGTGTCAAGTACTACTCCTTTATTATCGACAATCTTAGAGACGAGTGTAAAGTTTTTAACCACTTTATACTCGTTTTTCAGTGTGGTTTTTATACTTATCGAAGCTTTATCAGTTGAGATTGAAGGAGTCGTTACATAAGTACCAAAACGAGCAACATGTAGTTTGTCGGTTTTAGTAAGCCAAACATGCCGGTAAATGCCTGCACCTTCGTACCACCAACCTTCGTATTCGGTGGCATCAACCTTTACAAGAATAACATTTTTGCCTTCGTTACCATAACGCAAAACGTCAGTCAAATTATAATTTGAAGGCGTATAACCACTTTGATGATTTCCAATGAGCTGCCCATTGACCCAAACAGTACTGTTTCTGAAAATTCCGTCAAATTCGATTGATATTTTCTTCCCTTTATCCGTTTCCGGTATTTCAAATTCTTTTCTGTAAAAGCCTATCCCGCCAGGCAAATACCCACTCACTGCTGGCGAACTCCCGATTGAATTGTCATTTACAAAAGTTCCCTCCACACACCAATCATGCGGAAGATTCACTTCCGTCCAGTCCTCGGGTTTGAACGTAGCCGCTTTATCAACATCGGTATAAGCGATGACGGCTACTTTATTTGTTTCAACTTTTACATTGACATCGGTTAAGCCGCCATAGCCGCCGGCTTTCACTGCACGCTTGATAGCAATGTCCCCTTTATGGAACAGCCAAGACGAATCAAAATTATCTCTGGTTCTTTTTGATGAAACCGTTTGTTGCAAACCCTCAGCTTTCACATCAACGAGAATTAATAACAAAAAAAATAATAAGCACCAAAATGATTTCAATCTTTTAAAAGTTATCATATTATTATATTAAAAGTTTACACAAGTTACAAACACTTTCCCATTGGCTCCAAACCAATGAGGAATTATATCTTTCTTTTGTTTAAAGTAGCATTTACAGTGATGTTAACATCCTGCGCTAACATTGTAGTTGTAAAACAAGCCAACAGAATGATCAAAGAATATTTTTTTTTAATTGAAATTTCATAAGTATTTATTTAAACGTTTATTGAATTGTTATTTCCCCACTTTTCAACTCTTTAGAGTCGGAACTATTGCCATAATAAACCTCATATTCACCCGGAGTTACCATCATCTTCCGCTGACTCCAATCGAAAAACTCAAAAGAAGAAGGCGTCAAATCTATAGATACTTGTTGGGTTTTACCGGCTGGAATTTCAACACGTTTAAATCCTCGTAATGTCTTTAACGGACCTTCAATGTCATTTACTTTCCGAACATAAACTTGCACAATCTCAGTACCTTCGCGCTTGCCGACATTGGTAACAGGAACTGCCAACTGAACGGTTTCATTAGTAGCAATAGCTGTTTTACTAAACCGGGCTTTTCCAATTTTGAAAGTCGTGTAACTCAACCCATGACCAAATGGGAAAAGCGCATCGCTCATAAACCGATAAGTACGACCTTTCATGGAATAATCTTCAAAATCTTCTAGTTGTTGAGAATTTTTGTAGAAAGTAATGGGCAGTTTCCCCGATGGATTATAATCGCCGAATAGTATATCGGCAACAGCCTGTCCGCCGGATTGTCCGCCATACCAAGCCTGAAGGATGGCATCACAACTTTTGGTTTCAGGTGTCAAAGCGATGGCTGAGCCCGAACAATTCACAAAAACAACCTTTTTTCCGGCTTTCTTCAATGCCTGCAGATATTTACGTTGCGAAGCAGGAAGTTCGATATTAGTGCGGTCTCCTCCTTTAAATCCGGGGATGAGTATCGGCATTTCTTCACCTTCCAGTTTAGAAGAAATTCCACCAACAAACACCACTACATCAAATCCTTTCAGTTTGGTTATCAATTCATCGTAATTTACAGGTATTTCCCTTCCGATGCTTAGTTTTAGGCTGGCGTCCACCCAGTCAAAAACCGCTGAAAACCTGAATTCAACCGTGTACTCTTTACCTTTTTCAACCTTAAATGGTATTCTGGATGGAGCAGGCTGATACGATTCTTTATTTAATAATGTGTCGCCATTCACGATAAGTTGGCACTTCCCGGCATATTCCAGCCTGAAAACCAACTCCTCGGATTGCGAAGCTTTGTATACTGTTTCGTATTTGCCTGAGAAATTTTTAAGGTTTACGCCTGAGCTAAATTGATGCTGACCAGCCGTTGTTAGCTGTATTGAATTAATAATCTGATCATTTGCTATTGCATCCCCCCTAAATTCCTTGTTGTTCCAATAAGTCGCCTTTATACCTGCTTTGCCTTCAAAGGTACATTCCTTGATAAGACTTTCCGTAATCATATCCTCTGTCAGGTCGCATCCCTTTTCGTAAAATATTTTATCGGCAGGAAGTTTGGATTTTATTCCATCCAAAACGGAAATGGTGTTTGAAGGAGTACCATTGTAGTTTCCCCACATCATCGGTTTATCATCGGCGTTCGGCCCGATTACGGCAATTTTTTTTTCTGATTTAGACAAAGGAAGAACATTCTTTTTATTCTGTAACAATGTCATACTTTCCTGAGCTATTTTTAGAGCCAGTTTCTGGTGTTCTTCTGAATTCACTACTGACATCGGAATTTTTGACCACGAAACCAACGAATCGTTGTCCATTTCTCCTAAATCGAAACGACCAATCAATACACGCTGTAAATGTTTATTAATTTCCTCTTCGCTGACTAATCCCTTTTCTATGGCCTGTGGCAATTTCTCAAATGCGTAACCAAAACCGCATTCCACATCTGTCCCGGCCAAAAGACTTTTGGCTGCAGCATGGGTATCGTCGGATGATACTTTATGATTTGTATAAAAATCGGCAATGGCTCCGCAATCAGAAACAACGAGGTATTTGAATCCCCAATCGTCGCGTAGTATTTTCTGGAGCAAACGTGTACTTCCACAACAAGGCTCATCATCCAAACGTTGGTATGCGCACATCACCTCACGGACATCAGCTTGTTGAACTAGTGATTTGAAAGCAGGAAGATAGGTTTCCCATAAATCACGCGGATTCACATTATTGAGATTCAATGTATGCCGGCTCCATTCCGGTCCGGAGTGGGCAACAAAGTGTTTGGCACAGGCAAGAAGTTTTTTATATTTCGAATCGGACGGTCCCTGTAGACCGTTTACAACCGAAATGCCCATACGTGATGTTAAATAGGGATCTTCTCCATACGTCTCTTGCCCCCGACCCCACCGTGGATCGCGGAATATGTTCACGTTGGGCGTCCAAACAGAAAGGCTCAGGAACATACGGTTTTCCTGTCCTTTTCTTCGGGCATCGTTATATTTAGCACGGAATTCATCCGAAACGGCATTAAATACATTATAAATCAATTTATCGTCGAACGAAGCCGCCATCCCGATCGGTTCGGGAAATACGGTAACATCGTTGCTTTGAGCAAGACCATGCAAGGCTTCACTCCACCAGTTGAATTTTTTGATTCCCAACCGTGGGATGGCCTCTGATTGGTCGCACATCAAAGTTACCTTTTCGCTTACAGTCAAACGGGATATTAAATCTTTAGCCCTGTCTTCTGATCTTAACTTGGAATTTTGAAACGGGTATTGCTGTGCCCAAACTGTAGTTACGGCAAAAAGAATTATCGTCAAAAATATATATCTTTTCATTTGTGATTTTTTTATGTATTTATTGTTGTCTCCAATAAAAAAGGACAATTTTTTTCTATATTTTTTTGTTTATTGATTCTTGATAAAAGAAAAACAGGCAAGCAGCAAGAATTTACAACTTGCCTGTTATATTAAAATACTATTTGAATAAATATCCTATTAGATAAACGCGAACAATTTAGAATTAAACAACGATATTATCGTCAGGATTTTCCATTTTTTTGATTGCTATTAATTTTAATAGCCCGCCGCTGCACGTAGCGAATCCAAACATCGCTGATCACCTATTTTATTGTTCTGCCTGTCAAATATGTTACTTGCCCATAGAAATGCCGGTATCTTATATTTTAAAGCATCTCGAACAAGCTGTGCCCTGAAATGTGATTCAGAAATTTTGGATAGGATAGAGTCTTGTCCATATCCGGTCATTGTTTTGCTATGATCTTGTGCATCATATTCCCCAATCAATACAGGGATGTTGTTTGAAACATAAAGTTTGTTGATCGATTGAAAATAGCTATCCATATAACTTTCTTCCGTTCCAGGTTGTGCATTCCTTATCAACAAGGACGGGTTTGTTGTATGAAAATTCTTGCCCCAAAAACACCATTCATATCCCCAACTGGCATCTGAAGACAATGTACAGAAATTAGATGGCGAGTAATAGTGAAACTCCAATGCAAGCTTATTGGCAACTGAGTCGGTCGGCATTCCCGGTAAAGCATTAGATTCGAAAGCATTCAATAAATCACCGGAGGCATTATATGCTTGAATAACCAAAGTACGATAAGCGTTTTTACCACCGGTTGAACGAACCGCATCAATAAAAATCTGATGATATTTCTCTAAAGTAGTTTCACCTTGTAGGGTTGTAACACCATTCGCTGTACCGTTTTTAGGACCAGAAATCCACTGAGCATCTTCTGGTTCATTGGTACTGGCAAACATCAAATGCTCATCAAAATTGCGCATGGTGGTGGCCACTTGTTCCCATATCGCTTTTTGAATAGCTTTTATGGAATCTTGGATGGCACCTGTGGCCCCACAATCAAGAAACCCATCATCAGAATGACAATTGAGTAGCACATACATATGATCGTTAAAGCAGTATTGAACTACTTCTTTTACTCTGGCGAGCCAGGCAGGATCAATTTTTCCGGTTTTATCCATGTGAAGATGCCATGCAACAGGAATACGAATTGCATTAAAACCAGCGTTATTTACCATATCAATTTCGGCTTGCGTAGTATATGGCTGTCCCCAGGCAGTTTCACCAACATGAGCTTCAAGGGTATTGAAAAGGTTCCATGCCAATTTTATATTTGACAATAGTTGAGCAGCAGTGCTTCCCATACCAGTCATATCAGGTGCGATAGGTGATGTATTAAAAGATGCATAAATGGTCGGTGATTGAGCTACCGTGATTCTTCGCGCTTGACCATTTGTAGAACTTAGATATAAAAGAACTGAGCGGCTAACACCTGATGAATTAGCTGCTGCTGTTAAGTGAATAGATGCATCACCTGCAACACCTGATATTTGGCTCAATCTCAGCCAGCCCAAACCTGTTGTATCAACACTCCATGCCTCATTACAAGAAAATGAAAGTGCTATTGTTCCACCATCAGACGGTATGTCCTTGGTCATATTAGGAGACGTAAGCTGAGGAGCCTGCACAGTAGAATTACAGGAACTCACCACTAAGCTTGCAATAAGCGATGCTAAAATTATAATAAAATTATTGTGTTTCATTTTATTTATTTTATTAATAAAAATATCTTGTTATTGGTAATAAAACCTGTGGAATATTCCAACTTTCGAGGAACATCCACAAGTTTTTCCATTTCTATTATTTTATTTTTACTACTCGAAAGTTATCAAATGCACCATAAAAACCAGTTGCTGTTGACGAAGTACCAGGATTATGTATATATACAGTGCATTCACTATTTCCTGAAGCGCCCAATAAATCAGCAAATTTTGTCATGGAATGGCCTCTGCCATCACCTAACGTCGCATCCTTTGCACGGAACTCAGTAAAAGGAACGGTTACAGTTATCCACCCTTTTGTGGAATACGCGGCTGTAGTAGTGGCAGATTTTTGCCATGGCTCCCAGCGATAGATATAGGTCTGGTCGCTACTCATTATATCTATTACACCGCCATTCCATGGATTGGGGACACTCACTTCAAATTTAACGGCATAATTCGCAATAGGATCATTTATATTGGCGGTTGGCACCCATTGTGCTGCGTTCAGCAATATGGTATAATTAGAATAGGTATTTCCTTCGGAAGGAGCTAAAACTTTGGTTTTTAACACAAAATATTGGGTTAAATTTCCTGGAAAATCAGGATTGTAGGGAGGCCATCCAGAGCTAGGATTGCCACTATACAGGCTTGCTCCACCCCACCATTTCCAATTATCACCATTTTCACAAGTTGTTAGTGATCCTATACCATGTACATCGTTTACATTATAGACGGTGGTAACTGTACCAAATGCAGTTGTAATAGACAATGGTCCTGTTTGTACTGGCGACGGCAAAACAAAACCAATAGATTTTCCATTACCAGCTAAATTGTAAGAGGAAATATCTGCACCGCCAAATGAAAATGATTGAATATGTTTAAGGTAAGTACCATAAACAAAAACCGAATCACCCGCACTGGCATTTTCGTCAGAAATGCCGGTAATGGTGGGCAATGCTGCTATTTCAAAAGTAGCTGTACCACTCTTTGTCGTTAATAATACCTGTCCGGCGGTAGGAGCTGGAGAAGGCATTACAAAACCAAGAGCCGTTCCATTAAGGTTTGATTTAAACGAGCTAATTGTTGTACCTCCATAAGAAAAGCTTTGAACTAAAACGAGATTTGTACCATAAAGATAAACCGAATCGCCCGGGTTGGCAAATACATCGGAAATAGCTGTAATAGCGGGTGTCGCCGGACCTAGTTTAAAAGAAAAAGTGGTTGAACCTGTAGTTGTTACATACTCTATAGTATAAAGCTTGTTCTTGTCTATTGTTGAAAACAAGATTGAGGGTATCTGTACCACAGCACTCTTGGAAGTATATAAAACATTATCTACAGCAGCCGATACTCCATCAAAAGTTATTTTTAGTGCATTTTTCAAGTTTTCCCCTTCAATAACCACCCACTGCTCTTTTGCTACGGCACTGGATAAAACAGTATCGTTAGGGGAGGCAACATAATTTCTTACATCTGTAATGACAGGCGAACCTATAGTATCATCTTTACAAGATGCAAACAGGATGCAAAATGCAACCGAGCAGAACATTAGTAAAAAGTGAATATGTTTATTTATTATTTTTTCCATGGCTGTAAATTTAATTTATTTAAAATAGGATACAGGTGGTGCAGATAAATTTGGATCTGAGGTTACCTCCGATGCAGGTAATTGCAACGTAAAATTGCTAATTGTAGCCGGAACCATGTCTATCGGTCCTCCAGATGTACCTTTAGGAGTGGGAGTAGCAACACCTTTGGAATAGCTAAACGTTATATTTTGCATACTATTAAGCATTTTAATGGCTTTTTGAGAATTGTAATAAGAAAGCCTTACTAAGTCGGTCCAATATTGACCTTCAAGAGCCAATTCAATTCTTCGTTCTTTAATAATGGAATCATTGTTGATTACTACTACCGGAGCAACACCTGCTCTTATACGCACTTTATTAAAATAATTCAATGCATCGCCATCAGTGGTGGTAGCATTATTGCCAAGAATTGCTTCAGCATATACTAAATAAACATCAGACAATCGGAGGAGTGCATTGTCTTCTATAGATGAATTTTGATCCATAGTCGGAGAATTGTTATCTTTTTCATTTCCAACTATGTGTTTTTTAATGGCACAGCCGGTAGCAGTATATCCACCACCTGCTGTATTCAGTTCAGGGTAATGATCACCGTTAAGCATAAAGGTGGCTTTACGTCTTACGGAATCATTCTTAGAATAAAGCTGGTATAAACCGTAAGTTGGAGCAAAAGGAGTCCATGCACCTGTTTGTTGAGGCATAATATCATTGCTTGGCGAAAAGTGTTGCAACATATTCCCTAATAGCCAACCGACACCCGGTGCCCATTCCAATGAGAATAAGGACTCTTGATTGTTGTTGTACTGCGTTTTGAAAATATTGGAATAGTCAGAAAGCAATGCTAATCCACTATTTTTACAAACATTTCCTGCATAGAGTTTAGCGCTATCCAAGTACGCTTGATTCCTGTTCCCATCGCTCTGACCAAGCCCTGCCATTGTTAAATACACTTTGCCCAACATGCCTTGTGCCGACCACGTGGTTACCCTTCCGGCAACATCAGTACTTGGAAGGTTTTTTACGGCAAAAGTCAAGTCATTAGCAATAAATTTATACACATCAGCCACGTTGTTACGGTAACGCAGAGGATCCTTTATCAATTTGGTGTTATCCTCAATGATTGGTACTGCACCCCAAAGTATTGCTACATTATAATATGCAACTGCTCTGACAAATTTCGCTTCACCTAAAGCTGCATTTTTATCACTTGCAGGAATGTCAGAAGCTGCATATTGATTAATCCCGTTAATGGTTGTGTTACATTGTGCAACTACATCAAATAACCCTGACCATGCGTCTTGCAAAACGCTGTTTTGAGCAGTAATGGTACGGGAAGACAATTGGACGTAATCGCCAGTCCACGAATAATAGAGATTTCCGGATAATATATCGCCTAATTGCAAATAAGCATTATAGTTCCAATTACCCCAAGGTGCTCCGCCATATAAATTTGCGGTAGCTAATCTTAAATCTCCTGTAGTTTTATAAAAATTATTAGAATTTATTTGCGATTGCGAAGGACGATCTAAAAAGCCTTCACCGCAACCTGCAATTGCTGTCGCCAACAGCATCAGTATTAGTATTTTATTAAATATTTTCATGTGTAAATGTTTTTATGATTGTTATAGAAAAAATTCTATAAGATAAGAGGTGTTTCACCATAATAGCTTCTTATTTTGTTAATCCAAGATTAAGACCTAGAGTAAATGTTCTCGATTGCGGATAATAGCCGTTATCCCAACCAGCCTGTAGGGGATCCCAAGAGCCTATTTCAGGATCCATACCACTGTATTTTGTTAAGATAAAAACATTGGTTACGGTAAAATAGAATCGCAATGAATATAAATGTAATTTCTTCATTATATTTTCCGGCACTCTACATCCAAGTGTGATGTTTTTACAACGTATAAACGAACCATTTTCAATATACAAATCGCTATTACGCAGATTTTCATTTGTATTGTCGTTTCTTAGCCCCATAATATTAGTATTTGGATTAGTAACATACACATTATTCACATCGGTAGCCGAACCATTCAGATTTATCAAAGCTAATTTTGCGTAGTTCAACACCGAAGTAAAATAGGAAGTGTTATCTCGAGGATTTGTTTGAGAAATTGTTAATTGGTTATATACTTTATTCCCCAGACTTGCCGAAAAGAAAATATTTAAGTCAAAGTTTCTATAGGTAAAAGAGTTATTAAACCCAAACTGGGCCTTCGGTAGCGGAGAGCCTAAAAATTTTTGATCTTTTGAATCGATAACACCGTCTCCATTCAAATCTTTATATTTTCTATCGCCGTACCATATGCCACCTGCCGCGGAAGAAATAGACCGAGGGTTACCATTCTGGTCAACTGGCAAAGCATGCGTTTTAAAATCGTTTGCAGTGGCGAAAACTCCATCGAATACGTATCCATAAAACGACCCAATAGACTGACCGACAACGCTTTTTTCGACTACATAACCTTTATCAGTTTGGCTCAAATTTGCAGCATTACCACCAGAACCTAAACTCAATATTTTATTAGCATTATGTGAGACAGTAAAATCTGTTTTCCAACTAAAATTTCTGGTATTAATATTAGTTGAGCTAATTTTAAAATCGAAGCCGGTGTTTTGCATTGAACCTACATTTACATAAGGAGCAACAAGTGAACCGGGAGAATAGCCTGTAGCAGTACCGGAAAATAATGGGAGCGGCTCTTTCAGTAAGAGCCCATGTGTCACTCTTTTATAAAGATCTAAAGAAAAATTTATTCTGGAGTTGAAAAATGCACAATCCAATCCCAAATTGTAATTTTTGGTTGTTTCCCATCGCACGTCAGGATTGCCTAAATTGTTTTGAAATTGAGAAATGCCGGATAAACCATTGGCAGACGATGAAAGCTGCGTCACATAAGAGTTACCTGGAATTTGCTGATTATTCGTCAAACCATAACCTATTCTCAATTTTAAATCACTGAGGCTTCTTATATTTTTTAAGAAATTCTCATTATTTATCCTCCAAGCTAATGCTCCGGAATAGGTAAGGACCCAGCGATTTCCTGGTGAGAAATTTGAAGAACCATCATCGCGAACATTAAACGTTAAAAGATATTTGTCATTCAATGTAAAATTAAGACGTCCAAAATAAGATTCCAAAGCCGACCCCGTACCTTTAGTACCAGAGTTGCTTGCAGTCGTCGCATCTCCGCTACTAATAGAGGTTACATTGTTGGATGGATAATTTGTTCGTTTGGCATATACATTTGCAAAAGTGTTTAATTGTGCTTCATGTCCGGCAACGATGTTCAGGTTCGCTTTTGCAAATGCGTGATTATAAGTCAAAAAATTCCGAACGACTGTCTCATAATTCTGGTTATAAGAATATTCGGAAGAATTGACGTTATTTACAGACTTTCCAAATTTGTAAGTCGGTGTAAATTTGTCTTCGGTTTCAAAATCAAAATTACCGGACACTTCATTTCTTAAAGACAAATCTTTTGTGAACTGTACTTCAAGATATAAATTGCCAAGCACTTGGTTTCTTCCTTTCTTGTCTTTAACTAGCTTTGCCATCCCAACAGGATTATTTACTTTCGATACCCAATCGCTTGTATTGGTAACTCCGCCCCAAGAGCCGTCGGGATTTTTCACGGCAATATCTGGAGTTAAACTTAATGCAGATTGAATTACATTAGAAGATGTGGAATTTACATTTTCGTCTATATGCGCCAACTGAATACTTGTTCCTATTTTCAACCAATCAGTTGTTTTGTTATCTAAGTTTAATCTTACGGAATACCGTTTAAAATCAGAGCCTAACGCTATTCCTTCCTGATCAAAATAGGATGCCGAAAGCGAATATTGTATTTTATCATCTCCACCACTTACCGTTAAGTTCTGGTTATTCATAGGAGCTTGACGAAATAATTCCTTTTGCCAATCAGTACCTGTTCCCAAATATTTAGGATTGGCAAACTCCGGTCTGGCATCGAAACCCCAAACCGCAGCTCTATCGTTTAGGAATGATGCAAATTGCTGTAAATTTACCGTTGATAGTTTTTTTGTTAGTTCCTGATATCCATAACTAAAATCGTAGGTTATTTTAGGCTTTCCGGTACTACCTCTTTTAGTTGTAATAAGAATTACTCCATTAGTAGCCTGTGAACCATAGATGGCAGTTGCCGAGGCATCTTTCAATACATCAATTGATTCGATTTCTGAAGGACTAATTGAATTTAAAGGGTTCGAACCAGCACCTGGATCACTGAGAGTCGGTATAACCACCCCATCAATTACATACAATGGTGAATTTGAACCACTAATAGAGGACACGCCGTGTATCTGTACTGAAACACCTCCACCCGGTTGCCCCGATATTTGCTGAACAATTACCCCTGCAACTTTTCCTTGCAAGGCTTGGTCGAAAGTCGTTGGTTGGGTTTTGCGTAGGTCATCACCCGTTATGGAAGATATAGAACCCGTAACGTCCTTTCTTTTCAGACTCCCATATCCAATTACTACCACTTCGTCCAATGATTTTTCGTTTTCTTTCAAGCGAATAATCAATTTGCTGCCAGTTACCTTTACATTTTGAGCTGCGTAGCCAATATAACTTACTCTTAGCGTTTCGCCGATTTTGGCTTTGACAGTAAAACCACCATTTAAGTCGGTCATGCTGCCTTGCGGTGAACCTTTTACCAGAATGTTAACGCCAATAAGTGGCTCGCCGGTCAATTCAGCCAATACGGTGCCCGTAACGTTCACATCGGAATTTTGAGCCGATGCAAGTCCAAAGGAACAGAGCATTGCTAGGATGATTGCGTACTTGTTCAAAAAGCGTTTAGCCGCCATTTGAACACATTGAATCATGTGTTTTTTAGTCATAATTTTTAATTAATTTAAAGTTAATAATTACTCAAAGGTTTTTATAAGTTAACTCGAACGTCTCTATCTTAAAAGTGCATTGAGCCTATCATGGGTATAGTGCTCTCAATTTCATATAAATCCATCATAAAGCAACACATCGTGATATAATTGTCAAAAACGCCTATTGTATAAATTAGTTTTTAAATATTCTTTTATACACAAAAAAACAGTAGCAAATATATCGTAATTTTTATTATACTATAGTGCTGATTTGTATCAGAAGACATCCACGTTTGTTGCAATTATTATATTTAAATCTGTTAATTGCTATTTCTTATTGATAATTAATCACATACCATTAAATCTATTTCAGCAATACATAAGTGCAGTAGCTTCTAATGTATCGCTTTTGCAACCAATTCTGCCTATAAACTATCTTTTGTGGCATGAGAGAATACTAATTCGACTTTAACAGATTAGAATTTTGCCTGTTGCAACTCCAAGCGAGTGGGCAAAACGATACTCTGAACGGCAATGGTTCGGGAAAGGGGCGAGACAGTTCCATTTTGTAATATTTTATCCATTTATTCACTATAAATGAGCGAAGGGAAGCTGGACCTTATAAGATAAGAGGAATATCTTGTAACTTACATCTTTAAAAAAGATTTCCTTAGATTAACGTGTGTGGGAATGAGCCGGAATATGCACTTTGACAAGTTTGGCTTTTAAAACTCTGATGGGCTTAAGTCCGGACAGCTCAAAGAAAGGGGTGTCATTCTTATTCATCAACTGCTTGGCTTCTCGGAAACAGAAACCAATTCAAGCACTTAATTATTTATTTAACGAACTATTGATACACAAACTTCGATAATATTTTGTTTAAGTATGTGCCTTCGTATTCTAATAAAACAGAGTTGACTTATAAATTTGAATCGTATCATTGCCGGATGTAGCCTTAATCTTGCAATTGTTTTTAAAGATCACACTATCGGCAAAGTCAATAATCATACCCTTTGAAGCCAAAATGTTCACATTATCAAAAACTAGATGCTTTACATGTTGTTCCGGACGACCGTAAATATATAAAGAGTTATTTGCCGTTGTTCCGGTAGAAGTCACATTTTTGATCAACACATCTCTGAATTCAGGAGTCGTTGGAGTAATAGCCGTTTCATTCGCTTCAGCCAGCTGAGGTGTAGACGGTTTTCCAGTATAATAACTATCGATATAAACAGGATTCTTTACATCCTTCATCGTAAGATTTGAAAACGTAAAATCATGTTCGCCGCTTCCTCTGTCAACATCAGATTTCAGGCGAATGCCATTATCCGTTCCCGTATATGAACAACTGTCGACCAACACATGGCAAATTCCCGTGGTATAACTTCCCACTGAAGTGCCGTGCCCATAGCCGAAAGTGCAACGCTTAATCGATATATATTGTGACCCCTGGTCAATAGCTACATTATCGTCTCCATCAGAAATGCAGCAATTCTCAATATTGATATTCGGTCCCCATGTGTCTATACCGTCAGTATTATGAGAAGGAACCTTTGTATTAATAGTAATATTTTTAATTGTGGCGTCCGATGCATTGCCGTGCATGCCGATCGTGATGTGTGACCCAGGAGCATCTTTCAACGTGATACTATCTATTTCAATATATTTACAATTCATGAAACGTATTAAACATCCCCTTTTCATGCTCACTCCGGCAGCAGTTAACGAATCAAATGCCTTCCACCAAGCCGCTCCATTTCCGTAAATAGTACCTGTGCCGCTAATCATCAAATTTGAAGCATTGGATTTACATGAGATAAAGTTATCATATACATTTTGCGTACCCGTATTCGGATAGGAGTTAGCATCAATTCCGTTTCCCTGTCCGTAAGGCAATATTTCCAATACAGCCCCTTTTGAAAGATATAGATTCGTATTTGAGCCCATCACAACAGGTCCGCAAAGAAACGTATCGGCCGGAACCACCACTTTGCCGCCTCCATTATTGGCACAATCATCCAGAGCAGCCTGTATTTGTTTCGTATTATCTTTTGATGATGACAAAGCCCCGTAATCTTTAATATTAAAAGCCTTTGTACTTGTTATAGTCGGGCGGATAACCGTCGGCCAATTGCTCTTGCTTGTGGTTGAATATTTATCAGTAACAGAAAGAGAATCACGGGTGCAAGAAGAAAACATCCCTCCCAATAACATTAAAACTAGCCAAGGTCTTGATTTGAATAGAACTTTTTTTGTATGTTTCATAAGATATTACATTTCTACAAAAATAGAATATAAGAATACAAAGATGGTAGAAAATTTGTTCTTTCTCGTAAAAAAATGAGTGATTTTTATAACTACGTTTGTATTTTACATCATGAATGTAGCGAAAATAATTTTTGAAAAGAAATAGAATATAAACATTGAGGTGAATGTCCCTGTAAATATCCTTACAAATGTCCTATAAATTTAACGGACAAAGCCCTGTAGCATAAACTATTCATTTCAGCTTTTCCCTCAAGAATTCTTCCAATTCTTCCATCGACATATTTTTGGAAATAATCTTCCCCTTGTTGTCTATCAGAAAATTGGTTGGGAAAGATAAAATCGATAAACGATTTGTTTCGGTTCCATTCTTGTCCCAATATTGTTGCCAAACAAGCTTTTCGTCGGCAATCACTTTTTCCCAATTCTGCTTGCGCGTAGTCTTATCTACTGATATGCCTACTATTTCGAATCCGTTATTGCCATATTGTTTGTACAGATCCCGCATGTTCGGGAACTGTCTTCGGCAAGGGGCACACGCGCTGTACCAGAAATCAATCAGTGTATATTTATTGCGGAAGAAAAATGCCGAGGCTAATTTTTCGTTGTTCTTATTTTGGCAATCGATGATTGGAAATGGTTGACCAACTGAAAGTTGCTTACCAATTTTTAGTTTTTCACCTAAAACCTTGCCGGCATACCCTTCTCTGAGTGTATTCGAAAATGAGTTGTAGATAGAATCGAAGATGGGCTCGTAGCCCCAACTCATTAAAGAAATAAGGTTCCAAAATGCAATCTTTGAATTGGGATTCTTTTGGGTATATGCCAATAATGTGCTGTCGCTTTCTCGGTACATTGCATCTCTTTCTTTAATCACTATATTGCTTATGTCTTTAGGTAATTGATAATTGTAATGCTTAAGTAAACTATCGTATTTTTGAAAAATAAAGTTACTCTTTGCTATTGTCTTTTGAGAAAAAATGACCTTTTTGGGATATTCCTCCTGCATGGTCTTATTGTTCACCTTTGGTACTGTTTGGAAGGAATCTATATTGATAGAAATAGTTTGCAGTCCTTTTTCGATGACGAAATCTGGCGTACAACGATTACCGAAAACCAAAAATACTCCTTGCGCCTCTGGGATATATCCGGAAATGGAGAATTTCTTATCCTTCACTTGAGCTACCAATTTTTCTATTTTATTGGGGAGGTAATCAGAATGAAAACAGAGAGAAACTTTTCCGGAATCCACATTGATAGTGCCATCTATTCTGAAATTTGATGCCTGTTTGTTTTGAGCCGTTAAACTGACTATCGATAAGAACAAAGAAAGAGAGAATATTAAATGCTTTTTCATTTCATTAGTATTTTAAATATAACTTCATGCTGTAGAAAATCTATTATATTGGCTGTCAACATTCTCCACTCTTTTTTCTCAAGCACGCCTGAAAACAGCTATAGCAACCGAGAATGGCTCAAATCATTTATATTCAGTGTTGAATGGATTCAGAATACACCGTAAAAATATTAGTTTTAAATATAGTCATCTAATTCTTTCAGTTAAATGAATATAATAAGAGAGCTTTTGTCCCATGGATTCGCCCCTTTTATGAGTAGCTTTTCATAAAAAGGGGGAAATTCCTTAGACGTATGATTCAAAAAAATAACTATTTTTGCAGACGAGTTACACGCTACGAACTAAAGGTCTTTGCCCCATGAGAAGACTGGTACATTTCATTGTGATACAGACGGTACATTTGGTGTGATATAATCTGCTCAACTTCCATCCTATCTAAATAATGAAATCTTAAACCAAACAATTCGATCTGTTAAATTTGGGCTATTGATTTTCTCTCCTTAAATTACCTGCAAACCTGCAAATCTCCCCGCTTTTTGAAAGTCCTTCCAACACCACCGAATAGTTATTTGCCGGATCAGCCGTATAAAATTTTACATGAACAGTTCCCACACTATCAGTTTCGAGTTCCGGATTCCAATAAATAGTAGTACGCAAATCGGCTTTATCACTTATACGAACGCTGTCAACATCATATCTTGGTACATAAAACTCTGCCGGTTTTTGATAGCCTAACGGCGTAACCTTCGTTAAGCTTATTGGTTTTTCTGCTTTCCGATTCTCCACTTTCTTGAGCCTAATTACAATCATACGATCTAACTTAAACAACGAGATAGACTCCACATCATCTGAGTTTAAATACCTTAAAGCATCTGCGCCTGTTCCCGCGCCCGACATACCATCAATATAAACACTTAATTCCAGACCTCCATCTATCGTAAGATGAATTTTGTTGTGTCCATCTATATAGAAATTACCGACTATCACTATTGGTAAAATCTGCAAAATATTTTGACCTGGAAATTGCTTTATTTTTTCTGATGTTATCAAGGCATCCTCACTTCCCGGATAAAAATAAGAACTGGTGAAATTATTTTCTTTTTTTGCAGCCGTCACAATTACTTCATCCAGATGAATAACCCGCATACCTCCCTCTATAAAGTACTTTTCTTTGCTTTGTTTGAAATATTCATTCTGCTCCACCGAAGCCACATTGACTTTTAGAGGCGTTGGAATATAAATGCTTGGCTTAGGGAACACATCGGAATCAGGAATTATCTCTACGTCTCCCAGCGTTTTTTTCTTTTTAGCTTTTAATATAAATGATGAACTATCAGGAAATTGAATCCCATCTATCGAATAACGCCCCAAACTATCTGTTTGCACTAATTTAATGTTGGGACTATTGGACGGAATCATAATTATCCCACATTTTTTGGAGGGTCTATTAAACAGGTTCATTACTTTCCCTGAAAGCACTTGCCCCGCTTCCAAATAGAATTTGGATGGTTGGTACGAGGCTTTTACAATATCTGCTGTATTAAAACGCCGCCAGCCCTGAGTCAACATTAATACATCTGTTTTTTCTCTGGTGGCTGTATTATTATCCAGTAAATAGGTTTCCGGTTCTTCAACATACCCTTTAATATCTGAAGTCAACAATAAGTTACTGATAATATTATCTGCCAACGAATCCTGTTTTACAGTATGTTGGTCAGTAACACTAATTGCAAAGTTTCCTTTCACCGGATTTCCTTGGGGCGAAAGAACTTTTAAATCCAGATTCACCAACTCCCGTTTGGAATAAACAGGTTTATCGCTTTGCATAGAAACAGTCGGGAAATTAAAGTTTCTGACAAAACTCAAACGTTCACAATAGGTATTTCCCAACGAATCGATAACAGAAAGTGAAACTATTCCGGCCGGCAGCAACGATTCGGGAATTTGACTTTCAAGGTCTCTCAGAGGCTGCATTACAAATACTTTTCCTCTGGAGTGCAATAGCAAATACAGCGATTCATTCGGAATCTTGGTATCATTGCTGACTTTATATAAAAGTTTCCCCCTATTATAAAGCAACTGAATTGCAACACCGGTAGTTTGTGTTCTTGGAAGCTCAACTCTTTTTTCAATACCATTTGCCCGCTTAACCAAGACATAATAACCTTCATTGGGCTGGGTTCTAATCGAAAATTTACCCATTCCATTCACTAAAGTGGAAAACTCACAAAGTTCCTCATTTTTATCGGTAAAGACTTTTCCCGTTATGTCGACAGACAATCCATCCTTGCCAATAGCCTTAAAAGCCACACATTGTAAGATGTTATCCAACAAATTTCCACTTTCGGGAAAGAACTGCACATCAAAATCAGAGCTAAACTCGGGAAGGAAAATAGTAGTTTTATACTTATCACCGTCCATCGAAACCTGTATGTTTTTTGGGGAATCATCTTTCGGATCGATTGTTAGTTGCCATTTTATAGTGCCGTCTTTGGCGGTAATCATCGAAAACCTTTTCTTTTTAGCACTATCCCAGTTTTGTTTGATATCAACTCTTTTTCCGGCTATTGGATTTTGTGCTGCATCAACAAAGGTTAGAGTTGCCGGAATCAACCCATCGACAGCTGTTCCATAGGTTATTTTGCTGGATATGCGGTCATTAATCTGATTTCCGATTAAAATATTTTTAGAAAAGAAAAAATCAGTTCCAACATTCTGCATCCAATAAGTATAAGCCCGCAAGGAATAAGTTCCGGTGGGAATTTCAGGCTTTAGTTTTATATGACCGGCAAAACCTAATGAATCTTTTTTGATTTTTACCCGATACAACACCGAGTCCATTTTGTCAATCAGCTCCACATAAACAAATTGGCTCAAAGAATTTGGTTCCAGCGTAGTTTCATTCGCCAAATAGGCTTTAAACCAAATATCTTCGCCTGCACTGTAATAAGGTTTATCAGTTTGAACATAAACTTTTTCCTGAGGAAAATCATTTACCTGCCTTTCAAATCGGGCATAAATAAGTTGGGAAAAATCCGACGGATGGGCAGATTGGGAAAATGAAAAAACTGATATTGCAAAAAAAAGCGCAACAAGAGTAAAATTAATTAGACTTTTCATAAATAATTAGAGTATTAATTAGTCAGTTAAATTCCGTGTAAAATATAAGACAATTAATAATAAGTTTCTCATCTAACAATGTAATTGTAATTTCGGCATGTGAAATATCCAACTTTTAGATAAATGTAATGAATCAATACAGAAGTTCTCAACTACAACAATCTTTCCATGTAAGTCTTAAAAGCAGCATTTACAATATCCCACTTTGCAACATCCCCTTACACATGACGTAATAGTACATTAGCTATTGAGTGCATAACAGTCTAAACTAATAAAAAATGCATGAAAAGGTTTAAATATCGATATATTCTTATCAAGTGCAATATTCTCTATATTTTATGAGCTTTGCAAATTTTTATTGAAATTTAATTTCAATTATTCTCAATAAGAAACTTTGACAACTTCGTTTGAACAGTAGATAAAGTTAATATCAACATTGTGATAGATATCTCTTCAAATTTAACAGAAAGAGAAGAGCAATGCTACTACCACTATTTATGAGAATCCTTAAGATAAGCAAGATATTTTCCGGTAATTCTGTCAATGAATAAACAAGGAAATATTCCCCATCAAGATGTAGCACCTCATTTTCTAATTTGGAAGTTATTTCTTTGAGTTTAACAGCTGAAGCATTGGGAATAGACCGCGAAAACTTTTTATTTTCAAATTAAGGGAATAACAACAAAATGAATTTTACCCTTCATCCTTCATATCCCTTTATCCATCGGCGTTTCCGAATGAACGTATGAAGGCAAAAAATAAAACGGTGCCTTCATTTGTATCCGAATTTGGATAGATAATCCAATAAAAAATCAATTAATACTTTTGATGAAATGAACTGTTTGAGTTTGCCAAAACATACAGTTCAGTTGATGAAATGAACAAGATGAAATGCCAAAAACGCCCTTTAAAATAAAGAAATGAAGTGGAAAAATGAAATGAATTATAGCAGATCGTCGAGCCTACTATACTTACTAAAATTGTGGATTCCATGAACGCACAATTCATGACAAAACGAAAAAGTGCCTTCATTCGTTCATTCGGAAACATCGATGAACAAAGGGATATGAAGGATGAAGGGTAAAATCACAAAATAAAATAGTATAGATTTTCGCATCTTAATGCAACCATTCGTTCACCGCATAGTTATGAGTTGTTCACCCCGCTTAAGAGAGTTTTCCAACCCGTAGTTATGGGGTGTGCAACTCGTAGTTACGGGGTGAGTAACTCGTAGTTATGGGTAGAACGAAACGCTATAGCGAGTTTAGTGCTTAGATAATTATTCAAAACACATTTACCTTATGATCGTTAGATTAAAAAAAAATTATACATTTGCATGTGTTGAGCTAAAATCTAATAGGAAAGAATGAAAAAACTTTTATTATTATTGTGCCTTATACCTTTTTCTAGCATAAAAGCCGATTGGAATAATTTTATTGTAAATTATCCCAAAAACTTATACGGTAAAGGATCTCAAACATGGCAAATCAATTCATTTAATAATGAATGGGTCTATTTTGCAAATAAAAATGGAATGCTACAATTTAATGGAATGTCATGGACCCTTTTTCCTCTTAAAAATGGGTTGGATGTGCGTTCCATACATCCTTCTGCCAATAATAAACGTATATATGTTGGCGGTATAAATGAGTTTGGCTTTTTCGAACCGAATAGTGAAGGAAAGTTAGTATACAATTGTCTTTCGGCTTCCATGAAAGGCAAAGAAAAACTATTGGGAAATATTTGGAACATTTGCGAGAATGAGAATATATTCTATTTCCAGGGTGATGGTTGTATCTTAAAATATTACAACGGAATCTTCAAATATATCAATTTAAAGCAAAAAATAGACTGTTCAGGAATTATCAACGGAGCAATATATGCAGGAACAGAAAATGGAATTCAAGTTTTAGTGGGAAACACTTTTTCGCCCTTACCCGGATCTGAAATATTAAAGAACAAACGCATCCGAGGTCTTTTTCAATATGGGAATAACATGCTTATTGTTACAGCCTATAACGGGCTTTTTTATTATGATGGGAAAACTTCCGTCAAGCCCTTGCCCGTGGGAGTGGAACTTTTTATGAAACAGAATGAAGTGTTTTGTGCTTCCTTATCTAATGGGAAATTAGCATTGGGGACGGTACATAAAGGATTGATTTTAATTGATTTAAAAACAAAAGCTGTAAAGTATTTCAATGAGAACACAGGCATGCAAAATAACACAGTGCTTTCAGTCTCTTTTGACGGATGGGGAAATTTATGGGCCGGACTTGATAATGGAATCGATTACATTCTATTAAATTCACCGATAACCAATTTGTATTCTTATCCGTATTCTTATGGTACCGGCTACACGGCTCTACTATCAAACAATATACTTTATCTCGGTACCAATAGAGGATTATATTATACCACTTATCCTATAAATTTTGGTGAAAATATCCCTGAAATTAAATCAGTTCCGAATACAAGTGGGCAAGTTTGGGGATTAAACCGAATAGGGAATGATATCTTCTGCCTCCACGATAGAGGGGTGTTTTTATTGAATGGAGCATCAATCAAACGAGTGGAAAATATAACCGGAGCCTGGACCTGTCAAGCTGTGATGGGGAAAACGGATGAAATATATATTGGAGTGTATGACGGTCTGTTTTTACTCAAAAAGCAATCAGGAGAATGGAAGATTGTCAGTAAAATTATGGGATTGTCTACTTCTTGCCGCTATTTTGCTCAAGAGTCTTCACGCATTCTCTGGATCTATAATACCACGGATTTAATACGGGTCAAATTAAATGATCAATTAACCAAAGTCCAGAATGTCAAAGTATATAACAGATCACTGGGCATGCCTACTGATAAAAATGCAAAAGTAACGAATGTTCAAGGCGTCATCTGCATCACTACTTCCAAAGGTGTATTCCGTTATAATCCAACTAGCGATAGAATTGAACATTACACGTTGATGAATCATCTCTTGAATGGAAGCATGGGGTATTGCTATTTAACGCAGTATGATCGTTCAATCATCGGTTTAAACCCTGAGAATATATGTATTGCAGATATGTATCGAAAAAATGCGAAACTAAACACTTGCATAGAAATGTCCTCAATGGAACTGATGCAAGGGGCTGAAACTATAATTCCGATTTCTAATTCACTCATGATTATTCCGAATGAAAATGGTTTTGCTCTTTTTAAAACACATACCGGCATTCATAAAAATAATTATAGCCATATGCTACATATTCGGAACGTTTATCTAACGTATCCGAAAGATTCATTAATTTATATCGATAATTTCCTCTCAAGAAAAAATAAACCTGAGATTCTCTTCAGCAAAAACTCCATTCGTTTTGAATATGGTGTCTCTTCTTTTGCAAATACAGAGGGCATTACTTATCAGTATCGTATAAATGGAAAGGAATGGTCTGACTTTACAGAATCAAGAATGAAGGAATACAGTAATCTGCACGAGGGAAATTATACCTTTGAGGTGAAGGCTGTTTTTCCAAACGGAGCGACTTCTACCGATTCTTTTTCTTTTCAGATCTTGCCGCCATGGTACCGTACCAACATCTCCTATATTTGCTACTTTATACTCTTCTTGCTTTCCCTTTGGGGAATATATAAATGGGATGATGTGCGTGTAAAACGTAAAAAGTCACAGGCAGTGATTGAAAAAGATCAGGAAATGCAACAGATGGAGCAAGAATATGAAGAGGAGAAAGCAAAGAAGGAGCATCAAATCATTGAATTGGAAAAAGAAAAACTTGAAGATGAATTGAATCATAAGAATCAGGAAATGGCAAATCTAATGATCAATTTCGTACGAAAGAATGAAATTCTGACTGAAATAAAGTTAGATCTGCATAACGTGATGTCTTCCTTAAAAAATGGATCTGCCACTGAATCAAATCAAATGTTGCTATTGGTTGGAAACAAAATTGATTCAAATATTCAAGGAGATGATGTGTTGAAAAAGATAGAAGACCAATTTGATTTGGTGCACAACAATTTTATGAAAAAATTAAGGGAAAAGCATCCTGATCTATCTAATAGTGAGAGACTCATGTGTGCTTATCTTAAAATGAATCTTTCAACGAAAGAAATTGCTCCGCTTCTTAATATATCAGTACGTGGAGTTGAAACAACACGATATAGATTACGAAAGAAATTAGGACTGGACAGAGATGACGGCTTGATTGACTATTTAATGTCTATATAGTTTCATTATACATTTATATCACTGATAAAGAGTTATATCTGAGAGATGACGTATTATTGACGTATTTATTTAACCGTCGTGACGTATTAAAGAATTAGAATTAATTAAAGCAACATCCTTTTTTGTAATATGTTTGTGGTGTCCGATGAGGATACACATGTGTTAATCTTAATAATCAATATTATGAGAAAGGTTTTATTTACTCTTATTCTATTTTTAACTCACCTCCTTGTATTTTCACAGAATGTGCAAATAAAAGGTATAGTTGTGGGTGGATCCGATAATGCTCCTTTGCCCGGTGTAAATATCGTGGTAAAAGGAAATGTCGGTAGTGGTACTGTTACTGATATGGATGGGCATTTCAGTCTTTTTGTCCCTTCAAATGCAACTCTTTCCGTTTCTTTTGTAGGGTATAACAAACAAGAAATACCGGTACAAGGTAAGAAAGAGATTCGTATCGTTCTAAATGAAAACACAAAAGCACTTGATGAAGTAATCGTAATCGGTTATGGTGTGCAGAAGAAGAGTGTGGTTACGGCAGCTATCTCCAAAGTGACTTCAACAGATTTGGAATTTACTTCTCCGGTGCGTGTGGATAATGCACTGAAAGGATTAGCTGCAGGTGTCCAAGTAACATCTTCTTCCGGACAGCCCGGTGCAGCAGCACGTGTAAGGATACGTGGAATTGGGACAATTAATAATTCGGACCCTCTTTATATTGTAGATGGTATGCCCATTGACGAGGGAGGAATCGATTACTTGAACCCCAATGATATTGAGTCCATTGAAGTTTTGAAAGATGCGGCTTCCGCTGCTGTTTATGGCGCCCGTGCCGCAAACGGTGTTGTTCTTGTCACTACCAAAACAGGTAAGGAAGGGAAAGTGAAAGTCAATTATGACATGTCTTATGGATGGCAGAGTCCCTGGCACAAGCGTGACGTGTTGAATGCCACAGAATATGCGTTGATGATGAATGAAGGCTCCCTCAACAGCGGCGGTCAAATTTTATACAATGATCCGTACTCTTATGGAAAAGGAACAGATTGGCAAAAAGAAACTTTCAACTATAATGCTCCTGTTACCAGCCATCAAGTAGGCGTTAGCGGAGGAACAAATAAGACTATTTATTTTTTCTCTTTGGGATATTATACACAAGATGGTATTGTAGGAGGTAATTTTGATAGATCAAATTACAAGCGTATGAGCCTTCGCAGCAATATTACCAACACTCTTTTTGATAATTCAAAAGAACGCAATTGGTTGAATAAAATGGTTATCACTTCCAACCTTGCTTATTCGCATATCAAAGCAAAAGGGATTTCTACGAATTCCGAATTCGGTTCTCCCCTAGGAAGTGCATTGGCGTTATCTCCTATTTTAACTGTTTATGCTCCGGATGAGGCTGCTGCTTTGGCTTCTTATGCGGGAAATTCGGATTTCACACCGGTACGCGATCCTAATAATGGCAAGTTATATACGATTGCAGGATCGGATTATAATGAAATTACGAATCCGTTAGCACAATTGTCATTGCCGGGAGATAATAATTGGACAGATAAGTTTGTCGGCAATTTCTCTGCAGAGCTTACACTCTGGGATCATTTAAAGTTTAAAACATCTTACGGTACCGATTTAGCTTTCTGGGGATCTGATGGATATACGAAAAAATACTATTTGACAAGTAACAATAAAGCAACTCGTTCATCTGTACATTCTCAAATGAACAGAGCATTAACTTGGCAATTGGAAAATGTTCTTTCTTACGATAAGAAAATTGATAAACATAGTTTTACGATCGTTCTCGGTCAGTCGGCACAGCAAACAAGCGGACGTCAATTGGGAGGCAGCAATTATGATATGGTTGAAGAAGATGCCTCCAAAGCAAATATCAATTTTACGACAGGTTTGCAAGAGAATGGTGATATGGCTGTTTATGGAGGAGCAAGTACACCACATACGATGTCTTCTTATTTTGGACGTATCAGTTACAATTACGATGAAAGATACATGCTTCAAGCCACTGTTCGTCGGGACGGTTCTTCAAATTTCGGACCGAATAATCATTATGCTACATTCCCCTCTTTTTCTTTAGGATGGAATTTAACGAACGAGAAGTTCATGGAGAAACGCCCTGAATGGATGACTTCAACAAAATTTCGCTTTTCCTGGGGTAAAAATGGTAATGAGAATATAGGAGCATTCAATTATATGGCCTTAACTTCTACAGGTAACAACTATATTTTTGGAAAAGATGAACAGCTTGTAAACGGTACAAAACCGAGCATCTTGGCAAATAAAAGTTTGCATTGGGAGGAATCCAGCCAGACAGATGGAGGTGTTGATTTCGGCTTTCTAAATGATGCCCTTACTTTATCTGTTGATTACTATGTGAAAAAGACAAATGGAATGTTGATGACAATGCCTGTTCCATCTTATGTCGGAGAAGCCAAGCCTATTGGAAATGTAGGTAAGATGGAAAATAAAGGTTGGGAGTTTGATCTTTCATACAAGTTCAAAGTAAGCGACTGGAATTTCCGCATCGGAGCGAATGCCTCTTACTTGAAAAATAAATTGATTGATTTAGGAAATGATACCGGTTTTTCAAATTATGATTCCATGCAAGGGCTGGGCACAATCACACGTGCCGAGAATGGACAACCGTTCCCCTATTTTTATGGCTTCAAAACAGATGGCATCTTTCAAAATGTAAGTGAGGTGCAAAGTTACGCACATATTGATGCAGCCGGCAAAACAGCACTAATACAACCGAATGCCGTTCCGGGAGATGTTCGTTTTGTAGATCTGAACGGTGATGGCAAAATAGATGATAGTGATCGCACTAAAATAGGAAATGGAACTCCTAATTGGGTATTTGGAATGAATTTCAATGCGAAATGGAAAGGACTTGATTTCTCTATGATGTGGCAAGGTACTATCGGCAATGATATTATGGATGTAACTCGTCGTGTGGATATCACGCATTCCAATCTTCCATCTTATATGTTGAACCGTTGGACAGGTGAAGGAACATCTAATAAATATCCTCGATTTGTTTTTGGTGATAATGTCAATTGGCAATCATCGGATTTATATGTGAAGGATGGTTCATATCTTCGCCTGAAGAATATACAACTGGGATATACCTTACCTCAAAACTGGACTCAGAAGGTATTTCTTTCTTCATTTAGAATTTATGTAGCTGCCGAGAATTTACTGACATTTACAAAATACGGTGGCTTTGATCCTGAAATCTCTTCCGGAGGAACCTCTTTAGGAGTTGACCGTGGTGTATACCCTCAAGCAAGAGTTTGGTCTGTCGGAGCAAATATTAATTTCTAAATCCTTAAAATGTGAATATGATGAAAAAGAATATTATACATATCGGATGCTTGTTGGCATTGCTATTGACAGCATCTTGTTCTGAAAATTTTTTGAATGTTGAGTCGCCTGATAAAGTAGGTATAGATGAATATTATAACACTCAATCCCGCATTTATGAGGCTTTGGTGGCTGCTTACGATCCGTTGGAATGGTTTGATTATAGTTTCGGACAATACAACCCCATTTTAACAATGTCCGACATCATGGCTGATGATGTTTGGGTAGGAGGTGCCGATAGAACCGATAATAAATATTGGCACTTGATGGCAAATTATGAAGCCCTTCCGACTCAAGTGATGACGACAACATGGACAACTTGTTACTCGGGAATCAACCGTGCAAACAATGTGATGTATTATATGAAGGATGTACAAGATATATCCGATCAAACAAAAGCTCTTTATCTGGCAGAAGCCAAAGTTTTGAGAGCCTATTATTATACATTGCTTTGGAAATTTTGGGGAAATGTTCCTTATTATACAGCCAATCTGGAATTTCCTTATCTCCAAAAACAAAGTGCTGCAGATGATGTTTATAAAGGGATCATTGCTGATTTGGACGATGCCATAACGAATGGAGGATTACCTATGAAGGCTGAGACCAGTGATTATGGACGGGTTACAATGGCAATGGCTAAAATGTTGTATACAGAAGTGGTCATGTATCAAAATGATCAAACTCGTTACAACACGGCATTAACTTACATGGAAGAGATTATTACTTCCGGCAAATACAATTTGGTAAGTGATTATTCAAGCATTTGGACAGAGGATGGCGAATGGAATAATGAATCTATTTGGGAAATCAATTACAAACATAATGGAGCAATCCGTTCATGGAGTAATCCACAAGCTGCCGGAGGTACAGTTCTTCCTCGTTTGATCAGTCCTAAAGATTGGACGGATGGAACGGATGGCAGAGACAATGGATGGGGATTCGAACCTGTTAGAAAAGAAGCGTATGATATGTTTGAGGCTGGAGATACACGCAAAGATGCCTCCATATTTGATGCATCTAAAAGCAAATACACAAAGCGTTATGAAGATACAGGATATTTCTTGAACAAATACATGGCCCGCACCGGATATAATGCGAATCAGAAAGCAGATGCCGATTTGAATTACGGTAATAATTTGCGAATCTATCGTTACTCGGAAACATTGTTGAATGCTGCCGAACTTATAACTAGAGGAGCTGTCGGTAAAGGTGATGCCAAAACTTATTTGAATCAGGTTCATAAACGTGCCGGACTGACAGATACTGTTGATCCCACATTGGAAAATATAATGAATGAGCGCCACTGGGAGTTTGTTGGTGAAGGCAAAAGATATTGGGATCTGATCCGTACAGGAAATGCAACTAAAACACTTGTCCCCGACTCATACGGTTATCGTACAAATACATGGACTGCAAGTAAGAAGTATCTTCCAATCCCACAAAGTGAGATAGATGCAGCCCAGGGAACGTTGGTTCAAAATAATTATTGATAATGCAACTCAAATATTTTGAAGGAGATTAGAATTATGAAAAATATATTTTTTAATTTATTTGCTATAACCTGTTTTCTATTAATGGCAGGATGTTCCTCTGAAGATGTCACACATCCTAACCAGAATGGAATTCCCAAAGCAACTGATATAAAGGCAGAAGTATCCGTTGATCAAACGACGAATATCGTTACTTTCAAGATTGATAACCAGAGCAATAATCCTGTTTGGTTTTTCAATGACGGAAAAGTTTCTACAGTCAATGGATGTACAAAAGTATATACAGTTGCCGGCACTTATTCTGTGGAAATAAAAATGAGTAATGCCAATGGCATCTCGGAAGGTTCGGTCGTTAAGCAATTTACAATTACTAATTCGCTTATTGATTTTGCAGCTATTTATAATAAAATAGCCGGAACTTCGTCAAAGCAATGGGTATGGGATGCAGATATTGCAGGACATGTGGCATGCGGTCCATCCGGATCCGATGGAACGCTTTGGTATAGTGCCAAGCCGAATGAAAAAGCGGCCGTCGGACTCTATGATGATGTTCTGACATTTAATAGTGATAAGTCGTATACTTATGACCCGGGAGAAGGAGGTACTGTTTTTGTCAACACCAATTGTACTATCTTTAAGGAATATAACAACGGGGCTGATTTCATGGCACCTGTCAGCAAACAAACAGCCTCTTGGACGGTTTCAGTTGAAGGCAATGACTTGTATCTGGTATTTCCGGCTAAAACAATGATCGGTTACATACCTGATGATGAAGCTTATAATAATCCTAAATTCCGTATCCTTTCCTTAAGTGAAAATAGCATGGAGCTGGTTTCCGATAATGGAAAAATTGCCTGGCATTTTGCTCTTAAAACAAAAGTGATATAGAAGAAAAGAAGTTTAAAAGTCTATCGTCATAGACTATCGGGAGTTTCACAAAATAGTTTTCTTTTAATAATAAGTTATGAAAATCAATAGGATACAAATATATATGTTTTATTCGCTTTTATTATCATGCTGTTTCTTCCTCTCATGTGGCGGAGGTAACGATGCTGGAACAATTGATGGAGGAAAGGATGTAGTAATGACTATTTCTCCCGATAGTTTAAACATAGACTTCAATGAGCACACAGCTACTTTAGCTGTTAAGTCAAATAAGGAATGGAGCGTTTATTCCACAGAAGATTGGTGTAAATGTTCTCAAAGCGGTAGTGTCGAGGAGACAACTAATTTGGTTGCAACAATTGGTAAAAACACAGGAATGACCGACCGCACTGCAAAACTTGTTTTTAATTCGGGAAAGTATACCAAAGAAGTAGAAATAAAGCAGACTTATGAAAAAGTGGATACTACCGGAATTGTTGCTCCGGAAGGATATGCTTTGGTATGGCACGATGAATTTAATAACCCGCGTCTGTCCGGTGGCAAACCTGCTTTGCCTAATTCAGATGACTGGTCTTATGAAACAGGAAATGGGGGCTGGGGCAATAATGAATTGGAAAATTATATCCCGGGACTCTTAAATACAGATACATGTGCTGTCGTTTCAGACGGTTCACTGAAAATTATAGCTAAAAAAGTAGCCTCTCAAGTCTTATCTGTTCGCATGAATACTCAGAAAAGTTGGACTTATGGCTATTTTGAAGCACGATTGAAGTTGCCGAAAGGAAAAGGTACGTGGCCTGCATTCTGGATGATGCCCAAGAACTATACATCTTGGCCTGCTGACGGTGAAATTGACATCATGGAAGAAGTGGGATACAATCCTAATTATGTTTCGTCAACTATACATTGCACGGCTTATAACCATACGATCGGTACTCAAAAAACAGCGCAAACAGATGTTTCTACCTCACAAAGCGAATATCATCTGTATGCACTGGAATGGACTGCCGATTATATAAAAGCCTATGTAGACGGCCAATGTTATTTCACATTTACAAACGACAAGACAAACAATAAAAATACATGGCCGTTTAATGCACCTTTCTATTTGAAGCTTAATTTAGCTTGGGGAGGTGACTGGGGAGGAGCCCAAGGTATTGATGAATCTATATTACCTGCCACATATGAAATAGATTATGTTCGTGTCTTTCAGAAAAAATAATTAAAATGAAAATAGTAAAAGCTTGTTATGTGCTCGTTTTGTTGTTTGTTAGTTCCATATGCATACAAGCATCTGGATCTAATAAAGATAAACAGATAGAGAGCAAAGTAAATCAATTACTCTCTAAAATGACTTTAGAGGAGAAATTAGGACAGTTAAATCAAATTAGTACATTCGAAAACCTGAAAAGTTTGTCAGAGTTAATAGGGAAGGGATCTGTCGGATCCATTTTAAATGAAACCGATCCTGTTAGAATAAACACATTGCAACATGCTGCAATGGATAAATCCCGTCTGAAAATTCCATTGTTAATGGCACGTGATGTTATTCATGGATTCAAAACCATATTTCCTATACCACTGGGACAAGCAGCAACATTTGATCCCGGATTAACGGAGAAGGCTGCACGAGTAGCAGCAAAGGAAGCCTCATCCACCGGGATTCGTTGGACATTCGCTCCTATGATTGATATCTCCCGCGATCCTCGCTGGGGGCGCATTGCTGAAAGTTGTGGCGAAGACACTTACTTGACTTCTGTAATGGGAGCAGCGATGATAAAAGGTTTTCAGGGTAACAACTTAAGTGATCCCACTTCCATTGTTGCATGCGCTAAACATTTCGTTGGATATGGTGCAGCTGAAGGGGGAAGAGACTACAACACGACCAATATTCCGGAACGCCTTTTAAGAAATGTTTATTTGCCTCCATTTGAAGAAGCGGTTAAAGCCGATGTAGGAACATTCATGACATCATTTAATGCAAACGACGGAATACCCTCTTCCGGTAACTCTTTTATTTTAAGAAAGATTCTTCGCAATGAATGGGGATTCAACGGATTGGTAGTCTCAGACTGGACTTCAATAAAAGAAATGATTCTACATGGGTTTGCGGCAGATGACAATGAAGCGGCAATGAAGGCAATCAATGCCGGAGTGGATATGGATATGGTAAGTAATCTTTACATTAGTCAATTACCGATGCTATTGAAAGAAGGGAAAGTAAAAGAAGCAACGATTAATGATGCAGTACGCAATGTATTAAGAATTAAATATCGCTTGGGATTGTTTGATCATCCCTATGTGGATATGGATAAAGCCAATATTTTTTATACACCCGAGTACTTGGAAACCGCTAAACAATCTGCAACGGAATCAGTTATTCTATTGAAGAATGAGAATAACATTTTACCATTAAAAGATTCTATTCATAATATTGCAATCGTTGGTCCGATGGCCGACGCTCCGTATGAACAAATGGGAACATGGGTCTTTGACGGTGAAAAAGGACATGTACAAACTCCACTGGCAGCAATAAAATCATTAGTTGGCGATAAGGTACATGTTATCTATGAGCCGGGGATCAAATACACACGCGATACCACATCTACAGGAATCGAACAAGCCGTAGACGCAGCAAAGCATTCAGACGTGGTCGTTGCTTTTGTTGGTGAAGAATCGATCCTTTCCGGTGAAGCTCATAGCTTGGCAAATCTGAATCTACAAGGTGCACAATCCAAATTAATTGAAGCTCTCAACAAATGCAGTAAGCCTGTGATTCTGGTTGTTATGGCAGGCAGACCATTAACTATCGGCAAAGAGGTTGCTTTATCTTCTGCTGTTTTATATTCATTTCACCCGGGAACCATGGGTGGTCCGGCCATCGCTGATTTGTTATGGGGAAAAGCCGTTCCAAGTGGAAAGACTCCTGTGACATTTCCCAAGACAGTAGGTCAAGTTCCTATTTATTATGCACATGACAACACCGGCCGTCCTGCGACACACAAAGAAACATTGTTGCAAAACATTCCGGTTGAGGCCGCACAAACCTCTTTGGGATGTAGTTCGTTTTATTTAGATGCAGGTTTTGACCCTCTATATCCTTTTGGTTATGGATTATCGTATACGACATTTAAATACAGTAATATCAAACTGTCTTCCAATACCTTGAAAAAGAATGATACGTTGAAGATTACGTTTGATTTGGAAAATACAGGTTCCTATGAAGGAACGGAAGTCGCTCAATTGTATGTACAGGATAAAGCAGGTTCTGTCGTTCGTCCGGTTAAAGAGTTGAAACACTTTATGCGTATTGCATTAAAACCCGGAGAGAAAAGAACAGCCTCTTTTGATTTGCCGGTTAGTGAACTTGCATTTTATAATATAGATATGCAGAAAGTGGTTGAACCCGGAGCTTTTTCTCTTTGGGTTGCCTCAAATAGTCAAAGTGGTGATGAAATACCATTTAAAGTTGTAGAATAAAATCCCTGTTCGATTCTAAAAGATAGTAATCTCGCATCGGGACTAATGCAATTATAGTTTAAAAGAAATTCAAGAAAGACGGTGGATCTGTCTTTCTTGAATTTATAAATTCTCAAGAAGTCGTTTCTATCACTTCTCAGTCATATTCCCTTATCTATATTGAAACAAAAGCCGGGACGGGCGATAAAAGTTCAATTGCCGATTTCAACCCGCTTGCAGGCAGGACGCAAGTTCGGCGTCGGCATTTTATTTGGATTAATAGTATTTTTCAATTCCACCAAATCCTTTTATTATTTTATTCTCTTTCGTTTTATTAATAAAGTTGTTTAATCGCTTTTCAAATTCTTCTGGTCGTTTCCTTGCTGCTTCAATGTATGCAATTCGGATACATTTATATGTGTCGGAAAAATGTTGATAGTTTTTCCATACTATTTTATCTTCTTTCAATCTGTCAATTATATCATTTGGAAAAATAAAAGGGTCAGACAAAACATTTCGTATTTTATCCTCAAATTTAGGATGTATCATTTTATTTTCCAATAACCATTTAAGTCTTTCTTTGTTGGCTTGCGAGTATGTGCTTTTAGGGTTTCTAGGCGTGAAATGCTGAATTTTATGTTCATTATCAAGCGATTTTGTCGTGCTGTCAATCCACTCGAAACAAAGGGCTTCTTCAACAGCATCGTTGTATGTAATACTTTTTTTGCCTGACGATTTATGAGGAAATACAAACCAAATTTCGCCTTTGGTTTCAAAGTTGTCTGTCAGCCACTTTCTCCAATCTTCTCGATCTTCAAAATACTTTATTTTATTCTCTGTTGTCATAACAGGTCATTCAAACCAATTATTTTACAGCCTTTACTTTCGTAATAATGAATCATTTCGTCAATTTTCTTTTTATCATAACTCGTAATGCAATCTGATAAGACATTCACTTTATAATTTGCCTTAGTCAAGTTATAACAGGTTGATTTGACACAAGCAACTGCATCTGCTCCTGTTATGTAGAATTCATCTATTCCGTTTTTATTAATAAAGTCTGCGAACTCCTCACTGCTTAATGCGTTTCCTTTGTATTTTGTGAAAACATTTTTTGATACCATTTTCAAATCCGAAACTAATTCAGACCCACGTGTATTGGGTTTAAAAGTCCTTGTGCCGTCTGATAAATTTTCGTGTCTTATATAAACAACACAAACATCATTATTCACTGCCCAATCTATGGCTTTATTTATATTGCCAATTACTTCCTTGTAATTCTTTGTTATATCATTTTGAATGTCTATTATTACTAATGCTTTTTTCATTTTTCTTACTTTTTGTGTCCTTATCAGACGGTTTATGTTTTGCTTAAACGTTCAATTCCCGATTTTACTATAGATGCCGGGAAAAGAACTTTTTTAAACCAATTTCAAACTAAATGCTTCGGAATAAGGTATCAACTGATTGCCATTATTATAATTGATCCAAGCGTCTTCTTTATGACTTTCGCCAACGATTTGATCCGTATTCATTGGATTGATAATGCTTACAATCGTTTCTAAAGTCTCTATTTCTTTTTCATTAAAAACAGCCAAGTCGTACGTCTCACATGTTAAGCGTGTACTCTCCATGTCGTGAACAAGCACTACCTCTTTATTTATGACTTCGATATTATCGTAAATAGTATCATAGTGAACCGGAACAGGCCCGAATGGAATAGCCTGATAACTAAGTCCACTTATAGAGAATCCAAAACGCTTGTAATGATAAAAATCAGCATAAAACATTTCTTTGTTTAATTTGGTTGGATAAATCCTTGTAGCCTTACAAATGAAATATTTAACCATTTCTATTAGTTTCTGTACATTGGGCTGACTAAAACCATTATAAATGGAACGTTGTGTATCTCTATAAAAAAAATTCGGCTCACTCGTACTTCCAACTTTATCAGAGGCAAACTTTACTGTCTCATATATTTTACAATATTCCACACTTTCAAATTCAGCTTTACTTGCCTCCAAGAGACCTAACATTACCTCTTTTTTTTGTATCGCTAAAATCATTTTTCCATTTGATTCGGACGGTATTCGTCCATTTTCATATTGAGCATATTGATTGACTCCAAATCCAATAATTCGTATGATTTGAGAATAGTTTAATCCATAGTGAAGACGAATGTCCCTTATTTCTTCGGGAAAAGGAATGCCATGTTTCACCCGATACTGGGAGTAGAGGTCATTAAACAGTAACTCATCCTGTTCCGTTGTAGTAAATCGTTCTCCTGTATCTTCGCAAACATAATACCGAACATGTACCGAATATGTTTCTTTTCGGAACTCATGTTCTTCCACTGCACTAACCTCTTTCACTTTACCATTAGTAAAAGGGCTAACCATATCTACATATTTTTCCATATCTATTTATTTTAAATTATTTCTTGAATGCATATTTCAGAGGAAATTCAGCAGTATGAAATGAGAGATTTATCCTTGCCAAAGACCCACATATCACCAAAGCTACAAGCATCTATAATCGTTTCTATATAATCATTTATATCTATTTCTTTTATGATTTCCTCTCTTGTTTGCGGAGTTATGCCAAGTAGTTTCAAAGCCTCAACATTCTTATCTCTATGAAGGAATATAATTCCCCATAAACTAAATTTCGGCTTGAACTGCCTCAGAAACGACTCTACTTCTTACTCTGAATTTATCATCCTTTCTTTTTTCTGCAAAAATAAGAGTTCCTATCATCAGAAACAAATAAGTACACTTTAAAATTTATAAATATAGAATAAATCCACTATAGAATTACATATTGGCATATCGCATTATCTGTAAAGACTTCCAACAGCGGCATGGATGCAGGCATTCTCAATTTGACCTTACGTACTGTTCCAGCCATATTGAGGAAAGCAGCAATTAAGTAAACCATTTACATTGCAAACTAAAATATTGTTATTATATTTAGGCAAAATTTTATTATCAAAGTCCTATTGAGACATGGCAGTAAAATAAAGCGTGACGTTAACAATTACGTTTCGAAAAAGATAAAACAAATAATTCTAGTAACGATGAAAAAACTAACTCTTATCCTAATTGTAGTTATTGCATGTAGCTGCTCCACATTATTTAAATCAAATTCTAAGAACCACGTCAGGTATAGTCCACAACTTAGCAATAGTGAAGTTGTGAAATGGAAGACATTGACAGGCAGATGGTATGGTAGTACTTTAGTGAATAATGGCTTGAAACGAGAATGGCTTATTGACAGAACGATTGATGGTCAATACTCCATAGAATTTCAGACAACTAATAAAGATGGAAGTGTCGATGAACAAATAGAATATGGCGAATGGGGAATATCCGGAGATATCTATTTCACTATATTCAAATCTTTCTCCATGGATGGAGTTAGTGACTCAACAGATTTGTCCGACCCATATAATAGAGATACATATAAAATATTGAAAATAAACGATAAAGTCTTTGAATATAAACACATAAGAACCGGCGAAAAATTCAAAACACAGAAAGTAGAACCGACCTTTCAGTTGGAAAAGTTCAACTCTACTTATAAAAAGATCTGACTATATACTTTATTAATACAACAAAATAAACAAATCGAAGATACAAAGGAGTAAACGCAGCTTTACAGCAGCAAACGGAAAACCATGACTCAGGTATAGCTACTTCAACAACAGGAACAGTTGCAGGATAATACCACAGCCGAAAAATTATCTCAACTCTATGCCGTAAGCAAACTATCGCCCGAATATCCTAACAGGATGATCAAGCGATAGGAATGTTTACCTCGGTTCAAAAAAGGTTAACCTATAACCGTCAGGATCTTTTACATGAAGTGCTTTTCCAAACGGGGTTTCCATTACTGTTCCTAAAATAGCGACTTTACTTTCCACAAAACGTGCTTGTAAATCCTCTATTTTTTCGTCTATTGCAAACCAAACCGATACACCGTTTCCTAGCTCTTTATTGTCCAAATTTTCGAGAGACTTTCTAATGGCAAAGCTTGCTTCACCTTTGTTAAACTTGAAAATAGCGGCATCCGGATTTTTCATTTCGGATAATTCAAACCCTAATTTCTGAGTATAAAACTCTTTGGAAACTTCCAAATCTCTCACTTGAAGAGAAGTAAATTCTAATCGTCTCATTTTTATTGTTCTATTAATTATTCCTTTATTGATTTGCGCCACCGTTCACTAACAAATGTTGACCATTTACGAAAGAGGAGAGATCACTCGCAAAGAACTCAGCAATATTGGCCACATCTTCCACTTCCGCCAGCCGCCCCATCGGACAACTATCCACTAATGATTTTCGTAATTCAGGATAAGCACCCGGATCTACAAAAATGCCGGAATGATCCACGGCAAATGGAATAATGGAATTCACGGTTACACCTCTGTGAGCTATTTCCTTGGACAACACATCAACCATGTAACGTGGTGTTATTTTGCTTCCACCATACACGGCCATACCAGCCACAGGGAAAGCTGTTGTACTGGAAGCTATGTAAATGATACGACCATTATCTTCAACGTTTTTAGCCGCTTGCTGCATGGTGAAATATGCTCCTTTGGTGTTTATTGAAAACAATTTATCAAACTGCTCTTCAGTAAATTCAATGACCGGTGTTTCTACCATTTCAACACCGGCATTAGCCACCACAATATCTATTTTGCCAAAAGCCTTTTTTGCTTCTGTAAATAAACGCTCAATATCAGCGACTTTACTTACATCTGCTTGTACTGAAATGACATTGACACCCATCGCTTTGATGTTACTAACAACTTCTTCGGCGGATATCTTGTCTTTAGAATAGTTGATCACTATATTTGCTCCCAAAGCCGCATACCTTTCGGCAATAGCTTTACCAAGTCCATGGGAAGAGCCGGTTATTACGGCTACTTTATTCCTTAAACTGTTCATCTTGATTTATTATTACGAAAATGAAACCTAAGCCATACCACCATTAATACCTATGTTCTGGGCAGAAATCCATTTAGCATCGTCACTAGCAAGAAATGCTACCACACGAGCTATATCTTCAGGTTCTCCAATACGGTTGAATGCTGAAAAACTAGCTAAATGACCTACTACTTCATCCGATTTCCCTTTCATAAACAGTTCAGTGTTTGTCGGACCGGGCGAAACCGAATTTACATTTATACCACGAGAACCAATCTCTTTGGCAAATACACGGGTCAGTTGTTCAACAGCTGCCTTGCTGGCAACATAAGCACCATAGGTAGGCAACATGATACGGTTCACAGACGTGGAGAAATTGATGATGCTGCCGTTCTCCGCCAGTTTTGTTGCAGCTTCACGCAAGGTATAAAGTACACCTTTGACATTTATATTCAAAATTTTATCTATATCCTCATCCAGAGTGTCCTTAATCAACTTGTTAAACATGATACCGGCATTGTTGATTAGCACATCAATTCTTCCGAAATGTGCGATAGATTGATCAAACAGCCTTGTCACGTCTGATGAAACACTGACATCGGCTTGTATGGCAATTGATTCACCGCCATTAGCATTAATCTCTGCAACTACTTTTTCCGCTGCATCCTTTCCACCAGCATAGTTGATGATCACTTTTGCCCCATTTTGAGCAACTACTTTTGCTACCTCTGCACCAATTCCTCTTGAAGAACCGGTAATGAGTATTACTTTTCCATTTAATGAGTTCATAATTCTTTGTTTTAAATTTAATAATACAAAGATCGCTCATTAACGATCAGTAAACGTACAAGAAATAAAGAATGACATGTAAATATCTAAGATGTTTACTAAGAATGTAGTTTGCGATATTCTATAGGGCTTTGCGAAGTGTTTTTCTTGAAATAGTTGCTGAAATGAGGTGCTTCGATAAAGCCTAACCGATTCGCAATTTCTTTGATACTTAGCTGAGGATTTTGCAAAAGCACTTTAGCTTCTGAAATTGTTTTTTCGGCAATCCAAGCACTTATAGTTTTTCCTGTCTTTGCACTTATCACATTGGAGAGATAATTGACATGCAACGCCTGCATATCGGCATAATCTTGAGCACGTAATTGCTTCTCTGTTTTGCCGGCAATAAGCTCTCTGAGGTGACTCTCTAAGTTCAGTTTAAAGGTCTTTACAATCAGTGAGTTTCTATTTCCTTCATAAATAGGATTATAATCCTGAAAGAAATACTCTTTGATTTTAAGAAGCAACGCAACAATTAGGCTGCCAATGATTTGATCCTTGTAAGGCGAGTTAGAAAGATATTGCTCGTAAATAAAACGGTAGAGCTTTTCAATCACTTCAAATTGAGTTTCGGTAAGTTTTCGTGGTTCCACCGTCTCTGTCAGCAAGAAAGAAAAATGGTCGAAAACATCTGAATGAACATACACCTTTAGGAAAGCTTCATTGAAAGTAATCAGGCAAGTATCCGTTATTTTCTGCCATTCAAAAATTCGGTAGTTCCCGGGATTGGTAAAATAAACTGTTCGCGGTTCTACATCAAAACTTCTGTCGTCGATAGTATATTTACCGAAAGCATCCTTGATGAAAAGGAAACTAAAATAATTAGGTCGGAAAGGCGGCGATGTATAGGGTAACTTTTTGAATGTGTCCTGCAGATAATGCACAGTGAAGCCTGATGAAGTCTCCGTCATATCAAGCGGCAGCCCAAGAGTTTCATACAACTTGTGCAAATCCTCTACAATAATATCTTTTGATGGCTTATTCAACATAATGGCTGAAATTTTACTTTCCTATCATACGACTCTCTACAAATATAGTTCAATGTTTCTAAAACAGGAAACATCTATCAATATATTCTACTCCAATTAGCAGCTATTGTAGGATGCTGGCATTTGGAATACATACAAAGCAGAAAACTTGCCGATATCGGCAAGAAACATTATCTGCCAAAATGAAGAAGATTCACCCAGAATAGATGTTAGGATTGAAAATGAATTTGTTATCCAGCTACAGATTGCAGATTTATTTGGTTGTACCTTAGATAATGAAAGAAGCAACTACCGAGGAACTCTCTGTAGTTCGTACAAAAGATTAAAATTGGTCGCCTTTGGCGACTAATTTACATTGAAGGAAATGAGACACTACGCCTTAACGGGGAATATTTCCTCTTTCATTGACCGAATTACCGGCAAATCTCTTGCTTACCTCAATAATTTTCATGACTATTGTGTATATGACAATTCAATATTATTTGTTTTTTCTCATAATATACTAATAATCAATATATTTTCACTACATTTGTACCGTTTTCATTCACCATGAAAATGGTACACTTTTAATGATAATAGAGGATATGGAACAAGTTATTGTTGCTGGAAAAGCTTTAGAACTGACGGCTTTAAGTAAATCCGAACTTAAAGGTGTATTTGTTGATGCAGCTCTAGGATATCATTTCTACAAGGCTTCATTTAATGGAAATCATTTCTGTTTGCTCGTTTCAAAACGAGAAAAGAAAATGGCTCCTTTAGAATACAAGCAACTTGCTGACAGGTTAGAAAATATATTAAATTTACCTATTGTGTTTTTGTTTGACAAGCTAATGTATATCGAGCGAAATCGTTTAATTGATAGAGGTGTATTCTTTGTCATTTCGGAAAAATATACCTACTTGCCGTTTTTGATAATCAATGCCAAACAAACAGATAAAATGCCGTTGAAGACTTTAACTCCAGCAGCACAGTACCTTTTACTATTCCACTTACAAACAGATTCACTGCAGGGGCAGACTATCAATGAAATTGAAAAGCAAGTTCCCTATAAATATGTAACACTTACACGGGCTGTTGCCTGTTTAGAGCAATTTAAAATATGCACGAGTGAAAAGGATATTGATCGTCAAAAGCGGATTTATTTTGATGATATACCTAACGTTTTATGGAATAAGATTCAAAACATCATAAACTCTCCGCTGAAAGCAATTTACTATTGTGATGAAATAATTACCAGCCAGCTGCCTATCTGTGGAATCAATGCTTTGGCTCACTACTCTAATCTAAATCCAGAAAACAGTGAGATGTATGCCGTTGATGAAGGACAGCTTAAAGAGCTATTAAAAGAAAATGCTTTCAAAAATCTAAATAGGATAGAGGGAAACATAAAAATAGAAGTTTGGAAATACCCGCCGATTAGTAAGGATAGCTTTGTGGATAAACTATCACTCTATCTGACTTTAAAAGAAGATAAAGATCCGCGTATAGAAAAAGAATTGGAACTAATGATTGATAAATTATGGTTGTAGGAATAGAAAAGTTCAAAGAGGCTTTTGTTGATTTTATAGATAATTATGTAATAATTGGTGGGACAGCATGTGATATTGTTCTTCGTGATACCAATATGCGTCCTCGTGCTACCGACGATATTGACTTGATATTAATCGTAGAGAATATGACACCTGAGTTTGGAACTGCATTTTGGAATTTTATAAAGAATGGCGAGTATTCCAATAGCCAACGAAAAAGAGGAGAAGACAAAGCTCCTGCTTACGAGATGTATCGCTTCGAAAATCCCAAAGATGGTTATCCTGTTAAGATAGAATTGCTTTCTCGGCATTCTTATCTTTTAGGTGAACCTACAGGTTTTCACATCGAACCAATTCCTTTTGAAGAAGAAGTGTCAAGTTTGTCTGCAATTATGATGGATGATGATTTTTATGAACTGACCATTCAAAATAGTTTTGTTGAAGACGGATTGCGAATAGCTTCTCCCGCAGCGTTGATTTGCTTGAAATCAAAAGCTTATTTGAATCTTTTATTGGAGAAAGAACAAGGTAGAAAAGTCAATTCAAAGGATATAAAGAAACATCGAACAGACGTTCTAAAATTAATAGCTACGGCTTCATTTCCAGAACCAATAGTTGTGCCTGCTGCAGTAATGACTTGCATAGACCAATATGCTACAGCAATCACAGAAATGCTGCCGAGCCAATCTTTAGAAGATGCTTTGGATAGAAAATCTGATGATATAGCAGCTTTCATTGAGGCATTAAAAGATTCATTTATATCTCGAAAACCATGAAAATACAATACGCTTCTGACTTGCATTTAGAATTTTCAGATAACTGGAGTTATTTGAAAAAGAATCCTATAAAGGTAGTTGGTGATATTTTAGTATTGGCTGGAGATATAGGTTACTTGGGAGACGAAAACTATTCCAAACACCCGTTCTGGGATTGGGCTTCTGAAAACTACCAACAGGTAATCGTTGCGTTGGGGAATCATGAGTTCTATAAGTATTATGATATTTCGACCTTGGAAGATGGCTTGTGTGGTGAAATCCGTCCAAATGTACACTACTATTACAATGCAGTTATTCGTATAAACAACGTAGATTTGATTGTTTCTACACTTTGGGCTCATATTGATTTACAAGATGCTTATATCACAGAAAAAAGTGTGAGTGATTTCAGAAGAATATGCTACGGAGAAGATTTACTAACTTTTGCTGAGTTCAACAAAGAACACAAACGGTGTATTGACTTCATAAAGAAAGCTGTTGCTGTAAGTGATGCGAAGACCAAAATTGTAGTAACCCATCATGTCCCCTCCTTTAAGTTGCTGTCGCCAGAATTTAAGGAAAGTCACTCCAATGGTGCGTTTACAGTTGAATTGTTCGACTATATTGTGGATAGCGATATCGATTATTGGATTTATGGGCATTCTCATCGTAATATTGACGAAATTATAGGAAAGACACAGTGTATCTGCAATCAGTTCGGTTACGTATTTTGCAATGAGCATCAATCTTTTGTATCTGACAAGAATATTGTGATTGAATAATTAGAATCAACATCTCCCAATCAATACTCATTCGCCAACCAATCGGCAAAGAAGTAATCATACACCCGATAAACATCAGCGGTTTGCGTTACTAAATCATTCTTCAACAAAGGTTTAATGGCCGATTGTACAGAACTGGCAGAAGGCAGATTATATTTCTTGATGAATGTTGAGGACGTGATGCCTCGTGCCTCTCGTTCTTTGGCGATGGCTTGTAAGACAAGTTTCTGTTTTGGGGCAAGATTGGAAAGCAAATCCTTGTAACTATCCTCTTGTGCCTGAATTACATTCTTTCGGGCAATCTCCAGTTTACCCATGCCGCATAGTTCATCGTGAACGGTCAATGCAAATAGTTCGTTCATCATCATCTGCACAAACCAAGTACAACCGTCAAACATGTGATAGACACGCTCCACAACCACCCTTTCGATGTGCTTGCCACGCTCCTCAAACAATCGGATAGCAAACTCCGCATACGTATCCAGCGGCATCGGCTCCAACCCCATGCTGATGGCACTCTGGTAGAACGGTTTTGAAGACGAATTGAACATATTGCTCATCAAGTGATGCTTGCTTCCTGAGAAGATGAACATCGTCTGCTTACATTGCTGAATTTTGGTGCGCAACAACGCCTCCACATTTTGTTCATCATAGCTACCAATCTGCTGAAACTCATCAATCGCTACGAGGCAAGGCTTATCAGCCGATTCTAAATATTGAAATATCTCATCAAGGGTCGTTTGAGGTGTTTGAATGTCACCCAAACCTATATCAAAACTCGGTTCGCCAGTCATTGCGTCCAGTTTGAAGCCTACCCGCAACGAGCTGATAATCTGAAAAAACTTATCTGTCCAAACCGTTTTCTTTGGCTTCAGCTCATCATAAATGGCTTTACCAAACAGATAGACAAACTCAGCCAATGAAGTAGTGGCATAAATATCTACAAAAAATGTGTGAAATCTTTCGCTCACCTGCTCCTGGTTGAAACAATGCTGAATCAACCCTGTCTTACCCAAGCGACGAGGAGAAATCAGAGCGACATTACGCCCATTCTCAATTTGCTTTATCAAGAAGTTCGTCTCGTTATCACGGTCACAAAAGTATCTGTCCGACACATATTTACCCACCACAAAAGGGTTCATTGTTGCTATTGTTTCCATAAAGCCTTATGATTTTATTGCGAATATAATAATTATATTCATAATAAAGCCCATTTGTTTAAAGAAAATGCGTTGCAATATACTTTATTAGACGGATCTTCTGCAATCGCGATACTTGATACCATCACTTATCGTACCTTTTATATGATATACCAACTCAACTCTCGTTGCATAGGAATATCCGGCAATTCAAGATTTGACTTTGAATATCTGTTAGTTCTTTGGGCAGTTTTTGGGTGGTCTCGCGAAACTAAGATTACGGACTTTGGGCTGATCTTTAGCCCTCCTCTAAAACAGATCTCTTCAATAGAAGATTAAAAACTTACAAAAAACATTTGCAAAACAAAATATTTCTGTAATTTTACACATAAATAAAGATTACCTTTAATAACCAAATACATGAACAAGCAACAAGCCGTAAAGCTCTTTGAGCAAAAACAAGTCCCCGCCAAATGGGACGATGAACAGAAAAAGTGGGATCTTATAAACAAAACTACCCCAATCTATCATTCATTAAATAAAAATCCTATGTCAACCTTTAGTATCTATAGAACCTTAATAATGATTCTTATATCGTTATCGTTTTTCTCATGTGATAAGAATGGGAATCCAATCCATATCTTTCAAGCTATAAATTTAAATGTGAAATAAATGACGTCAAATACAAGGATCAGATGCCGTTGTTCCTTCCTCCGGGTGCGCAAAGATCCCCAGCAATCGAATATGTCAAATATAACGAAAATAATTATATCCAATTTGCTTCTTCTATAACACCCGAGGACAAACAGACAGGATATAGCGAATACCATGTTATTTTTAGAATCCCCATGAAAGAAAACATTTCATTGGGTCAAACATACCATTTTGAACCCATAGAAGGCAAGGAAATCATAAACGATTCAGACAATGACATCTATTTAGAAGGGAACAATCAATTTGTATGCCTTACATCTTCCAATGATAGTGTAAATACATGTTATTGTGGAACAGGAACGGTGGTATTTACCGCATTTAATTTAGTCTCTCAGAAGGCGGAAGGTAAGGTTGAATTTACATTTCCCTATTTACCATTAGATGGAATACCAGGAGAACTAAAGCTCAAAGGAGAATTCGCTTGCGGGATAGATAAAACGTATTAACCTTTCAAAATTACCTCCCAAACAAAAGCTTGGATGGAGTTATATGAAAAATATTAAACGGTACGTGTTCAACATCATAATCAATAATAGAAAAATCTTGAAGATAAACAATTACCAGGATAATCACAAGGAATAAATACAAAGCAATTCTTTTCATAACATAACGTTTGTGCCAACCTGTCCCCAGCGGAAAGCAGTAATAAAAAGAAGCGTGGGAACTACTGCTATTACTACCGTGAGGCTCTCGACTGCCCAATGCAAATAATAAACAATAGCCCACGCCAATAGGATATATTGGCTGCAATTTTATATCGTTTGCAGTTATATCGCACAGACGTGAGCGTTCTTGTCCATTATCCTTGCATTATGAAACTGTCGAGATTTCACGGTAGGATAATATCTTAAACGCTCTTTTGTTATCGTTACAATAGAGTCTATTGACTCCATTAAGTAAGACAAAGATACAAATTGAGTGCTTAACTCCAAAAGATTGAATAAATTATTATAAGAATTTATGCATTCCTTTATCAATCTGCGAGAAAACTTTTATATATACTTTGGGCAGGATATACCTTTGCAATACGATAAAAACCTTTTTTAAATACAACTATACCATTTCTTAAAAAGAGAAGCTACCTCTTTTATTTACAAGTTTCACTAAAAATTGTTTGCTTAACTCAAAAAAATTGACTTATATTGCATACAAATTGTGTATAGAATAATTATTTATTAACACACCAAACTAAATTAGCGCGCTAATAATCATGAATCTGTGCACTTTTTATAATAATTAGTCACAAATTAATTCTCCAACTATTGTTATATTATGAAAAATAAAATCGTTATCAATTTGCAAGAAAGCTCTAATGCAAAAGAGTTTGATTCGGGAAATCTCATTCATCAAACAGAATATGACCGCGTAATAGAACTAATCAACTCTCGTATAGACAGAGCCTCTTCACAGAAAGATTCTGATAAGGACAAAAATTCAAAGCCTCGATATAACGACACCATATCCATTTTAGGAAGCAGAGGAAGTGGGAAAACAAGTTTTCTATTAAGCTTGCTTAAACATTACAAACCTAATAATGATAATGACAATGAAAAAGATAAAAATAAGGACAATATAGAAGTTTTGGATATTATAGACCCAACTCTAATAGAGGAAAAAGGACATGTTTTCTTAACTATCATTTCGTTGATCGAGGAATCGGTTTGCAAAAAGCTGAAATTGAATGATTGCTCTACTAACGATGCAATATATTATCAGAAGAAAGATTGGAAAGATAAACTGCGTAAACTAGCAGATGGATTACCTTCTATGGATGGCGTGGGTTTAGGCATGGATGATACTAACTGGCAAGATTCTGAATTTATTATGGATAAAGGACTTAAATCAGTAAAAGCGGCGAAAGACTTAGAGGCCAATTTCAATGATTTAGTTGCTTATGCACTGAAGATATTAGGCAAGGAGGCCTTCATAGTCACATTAGATGACATCGATGTGGATTTTCGCAAAGGGTGGCCTGTGTTAGAAACGATACGTAAATATCTTACTTCTCCACAAATTATAGTTCTTCTTAGTGGTGATTTAAAGTTGTACTCAAAAGCTGTAAGAAAACAACAATGGAAAAATTTTGGAAAAGCTTTATTAGTCAATGAAGTCGATAAATTGCAAAAAGAGCACGAATACAATGATTTAGTTACCGAATTGGAAAATCAATATCTATTGAAAGTTATTAAGCCAGAAAATCGTATTCGACTAACAACTCTATATGAAAAAATTGAACTAAGTAAAGAGTTAAACGAAGAGATATGTATTAAAAACAGAAAAAATTCGAATATAGAAATTAAATCTTTCTATAATGATAAAGTTTTAGCAATTTTTGGTATACATAATAAATATCAAGTAGAAGCATATACTTCATTCTTACTAAATTTACCAATACGAACTCAGATCCAATTTCTTTCGGAAATTAAGGACACAGAGGATGCTAATATGCCAGAAACTTCAAATGTAATAGATGCATTCTTAAGTGATTTATATGAAAAGGATGTTGATATTGATCTAGCTCGAAATTTGCCTAAAATGCTAGATGTCGTTATACTGAAACTTTTGATAAAAGAACAAGTACTCTCAAATGCTTATCAACTACAACCAACAACAACAGATCCGAGTTTAAATAGCAGCTTAATAGCCTTAAGTTTTCTATTTAGTAAGAAAATTAAAAGTAATCCATATCTAATATTTGACTATTTGATAAAGATTGGGTATGTACAGAATTTGTTGAAAAGCATTGGATATGCTGAAAAAGATGATAGAAGAGGAAAGGCCTTACTAAAACCATCAATTGAAGGATTATGTAACCATTCAGGAATATTTCAAGATAAAGTGTTAAGGGATGTCGTCGGGAATATGACAGCATATATTGAATCTCTGCCTAATGGCAGCGAGAATAAAAATGGAATTATTCATTTATTTGCTACAGCAAAGAAAGAAAAAGGAAGTAATGAAGAATCAAGAGGTAGAATTGATTATGAATTTCGAGTAGGAGATAAACAGACGACAACGTTACAACAGACCTTAGCTTTTATACCTCTTTCCACTTCTGAATTTATAGAAAAAAATCAATCCATATCTACATACTCTATTTATACTTTACTTGGAACAGTAGGAGAATTAATTAGAAAAACCGAATTAAATGATTTAGGGAATGGGCTTCTTGAACTATCACAATGGAGAACATATCCAATGGTTTCATTTGAAAAAGGTATTGCAAATTTAAAAGATGAAAATAATTACGATGAGATTGAATTTAAGGATGATAGTACAAATTCAGTGTTGATTAATTTGATAAAGGATTGGCGTTTGGATTTTAGTAGAATGAAAAAAATGTATTCACCTCATTTAATTGGTAAGATATCAACAAGAATATATTCGGCTTTTGATGCAATAAAGAATGATCAAAATTTGGGAATAGCAATGCATCGAAGACTCATCGCATTAATGAATGCAATATTAATTGAAGATGTGCGAGAAAACAGCGAAAGTAGTCAAGGTTTAAATATCAATAACGCAGTTACTTCAAATAAAATATTCATTAGTAATCTTAAATTTGCAAATAGCCTAAAGAAAGATTTAAATCTTAGTTTTTCAAAATGGATGTTAAGATGCCCGCTATTTTTACTCTATTTGGATAAACAGATATTAAACGAAGAATCCTTGATTAATTTTATTTTTCCTGGCAAAAAAGAACATATACAGCCCTTTATAGATAATACAATATATGATAAATTGGAACACGTTTATACGAAAGAAACAACGACTATGTCAAATCAGGCATCAATAGAAAAAATAAGTTTTTCTATTGATCGCAATAATATTGAATCTATTGCAGAGGTTCTCAAAAAAAACGGATTAGATTATAAAACCTTTGAGGGAATAATCTTGAAAGATTTCAATAAGAATTATTCTTATTTATTTAATAACAAAGTGAATACCAATAGCTTAACAGAATTCAAAGTTAGAGCAAAAGAGAAAGTAGAGAAAGGTGAATTAGAATGGAAATAGCCTCAATCATAAAATACCTCCTTTGTGATGATGACTCATTATCATCCTATTTTAAAGGAGAACTTGTTTCTTTTGATGGCATAAAGCGTAGAATGTTTTTGCTAGAAAGAAAAGGCAATCGTTTTATTGCAGATCATTATTATCGTTTAAGCCAAGAGAAAAGTTTTAATGGAATTGATTCTATTTCTGAAATATTAAATAACGGATTATTGCAGATATCAGAAGAACATCTGGAGCTGCGAAAAAATAGAATTTATGTAAAACAAGAGAAACAAAATGATTGGCAAGAATTGATTACACGAATGCCTCCATTGGTTTTACAAGCTGCCTTTTTGCATAAGCATAAACCACTTACTGATAAAAAGACAAATGCAATACAGGACTATTTCAAAGATGTTATTTTGCCTAATGCTAAATATACAGCTTTACCGCATCCATATATTCCACAGTTAGAAAATTATATTGAAGATAAAAATGGATTGCATGATTTACATCTACATTTAAACGGTTCAACAGAAACAGATATAACTTGGCAGGATTTTCTAAAAGCTCCGGATATAATATATAAAGAGCTTAGAAAAGGATTTAAATGTAGTTTGGTAAAAGAACAATTTGAACAGGAATCTCACCTGACAGATCCGCTTAAGTTTAGGCATTTACTGCTGATAGCGAGACGGATTAGAAACTATATCTTTGGGGTGCTTTATCCAAGTTGCTTAACTTCAATTGAACCAATTAATGTAAAATCACCAAAGCAATTACTATCCAAGATATTAGATGTTGATACTCCTTTCTGTGATGGCATAGATAATCCTTTTTCGGATTTAGTTGGAGACAAACGTGTAACCGATAATTTTCCGATGTCGATAGAGTGTTTGATGTATATAGATATTTTTCGATACCTATCTGATAAACCGAAAGAGTCTGTGGCATCGCTATTCCATTTCTATTTATTAATACTCGGCTTAGCAAATAGATTGTTAGTACAGCAAACGCATCAATATGGATTTGAACAATTTCAAAAACATACAGTAAATGAATTAAGGTCTCAGAGTGAAAAAGCATATAGAAATCGTTTTTTGCAGTTATGTGGCAATGATTTACGCAACATGCACTTTCTTGAAGGGCGATTTTCCCCAAAAGAGAATGAGAATAAAACACTCTTGTTGTTACAAAATATAAGAAACGGTTGGGAAGAACTTCTTAGTATTCAAAAAGTTATATTTCCTTTGAAAGAAGAACCTCAATTAAAATTAATAGCTCATTTTATCAAAGCAAAAGACAAACATCCTGATTGGCAAATTAGACATAAGGATTTAAGGAAAAGTATTTGGCAAAAAGCGTGTGTACTGGCCTACATGAAAGAGAGAAATAGCAAATATATACAAGATGTTATTGGAATAGATGCTGCAGCAAGCGAATTTGATACACCACCTGAAGTCTTTGCTCCTGCATTTAGATTATTGAGAAGAAGAGGTTTCGAGCATTTCACATTTCATGCCGGAGAAGATTTTTTCCATATTATTAGTGGATTAAGAGCCATTTATGAATCGATTGACTTTTTTGAAATGCAACATGGAGATAGGATTGGGCATGCAGTAGCAAGTGGCATTGATGCCCAAGTTTGGATTAATAATGTAGGTCAAAATATCCTTATTCGTCAAGGTGAGCAATTGGACAATTTGCTCTTTACTTATCATCTGATTGTAACAGAAAAAATAGATTCATTAAAATCCTACTTACCACATATAGCACATAAAATCTCAGAACTCTGTTATAAGATTTATCAAGAGTTCTATCCAGTTGAAATACTATTAAAAGCCTGGTTATTGCGCAAATATTGTCCCATGCTTCTATTCTCAAATAAGAGAGAATTTGCAGAACCTTATTCTGTATATTGTGAAGAAGAATGGTGCGAGATAGAAAAAAAGCTCCCAAATAGAAAAGAAAACATATTAGTAAAGGTCTTAGAAAAGTATCATAATAATGTATATCGAAAACGTTATGATGAGATAATTGAAATTGATGCTTTAGCTTTGTTTGACGTTGATGCAATAAAAGAGCTGCAATTGGCTATCTTAAAATACATGCACAAGAAAGAAATTGTGATAGAAACATTGCCAACAAGTAATGTCCGCATTGGGCAGCATCACAATTTCAATACATATCATTTATGGAACTGGGTAGAATGGGAAGAACAAGGTCATCCAATTCCTCCGATTGTAGTGGGTACAGATGATACCGGTATTTTTGCTACTAATATTTACAACGAATACGCCAATATATATTGCAATGCAACGTGTCGATGCAAAATGACACATGAGAAAGCAATGAGATTGATTGAAAGACTAGATAAGAATGCAAGCATTTATAAATTTGGATAAGTAATTCTTTCAGAAACATTAATTGCATATTCCGGAATATACAGCCACACAACCAAAAACCCAAATAGAAGAAAATATATAAATTAGGAATGTCTCTGAAAGTCTCCTAAATGTCTCCGAATGTTTTAGGAGTTTTTGAATATATCTTTGAAAAATAATACAAATCCTTGAAGAATATCTGTAGACTTTTGATATTCTTCAAGGATTTTGGAATACGGGATTCGCCGAATGTTTACGGAGGTTCATAATTGACTTTTTGAAAAATATATTCCCAATCTTTTTCGGTTTTTCAAGAAAAAACATGAAATCGACATAATACATTAGCGTAAGCATTCTTTAAATTCTATATTTTGAGAGTCGTTTGTCATTCTTTCTTTTCTAGAAATTATTAAATCGTTTAGATTTCTTTATAGAAAGCCAATATTCAATACATTCAGATCCATATCCCATTTTTCTCAAAGAATCTGATATTTGGATTAAATGTTTTACATTTGATGGTACTTCCATGTCCAATTCTTGAAAAGTTTCCTTTGTATATGTCTTTAATATGAGCTGCAATTTTTCAATCATAGCCATGGATAGATTCTTTGTCGTATAATATTTTGATAAATAATAAGATATATAATTAATACAACTTTCAAGTCTTTCTTTTCTTTTAAATAGAATCCTATCAAGTAATAAGTCTATTGAGGCTTCGTGGTCTTCTATTTTAGAAGTAACTATATTGTTATATAGTTGATTTAATCCATGAATAATTTTATCGCTATCATCTGATATCAAAGCTTCATTTATGTTAATATAACCTCTTAATTTCCCTAACTCAGTTGTTAGCTTTGTACGTATTTCAGAAAAATCACTTTCTGAAGAGAGCCCTTTTTGATAATCTGTGATAAATCTGAGCATTTCATCAAATAGAGCATCAGAATTTAAAGGTAAGAATCCCGCCGAATTTTCACCGTTGTACCAATGACTATTTATAACTTGATTAAAACTTACTTTTAACTTTCCATATATGATGCACAATTCATCATTTTTCCACTTTATATTCTTTTTTAATGACGACAATCGTATAAAATCAGGACAGGACACTCCTTTTTCTAATATACCATTGTCCCATAATTTCCTATTGCTTATTAACGCTTGTTTTACTTGTTTAGTGTTCTTCTTACTGATTTTTGCAAAATGACTTGCTGCACTAAAAGCTATTTCTGAAACAGAGTCTCCCTTTATAATCTTATTCATTTTCGTTGCAATAGCATTTATATTTCTCGAAGATAAAATAGGGTATAAATTACCTGCTATTGCAAATTCCTTATCACTATCTATATTAGAGACAAATCGATTAATTTCTTTCTGCAAAGATACATTACTTAAAACATTCTTTTTTTGAACTTTTAAGTAATATAAAAAATCAATCGTATTATTCTTGTTTTGTTTTTCCATTTTAAGACAATCAACAAGAATCCTTGTTATACAATCCTTGGAACTTACATATTGTAAGGCAGCGCATACAAATTTATAGAGGGGAAAACGACTATCTATTTTATCATAAATTGGACATACTTTATTTTCCCAAATTACTAAAAAACTATCTTCCCATTTAGACGGTTTAACTGAAACAAAAAGCTCTTTTGATATTTCAAATAAATTTGATTCCAAAAAGGTTGGAGTCTCTTTATCTACAAGCGCACCTAGCATACAGTCCAATATTTGGGGAACTTCTTTTTTTAATAGCCTATCAGAATAGGCATATTCTTGTCCAATACGTGTAAGGACATCTTCCGAGGTACATTGTATGCTGTAAAATAACGCAGGAAAAGGATTTTCCTGAAATATATGTCTAAAAACTTTATACCAATCTTTTGGATTTATTACTTCAAAATGATTTTTAATATTTAAGAAAATTGGAAATTCTATCAAAAACTGCAATACTCTCAATGAATTTCTATAATCTGTATTCGCTTTCCCAAACTTATAAGTTTTTCCGTTATATCCATAAGGTTTTAAGTCCTCTTTTTCATTTGTAGCTTTGGTGGCTCTGTCAATGAATTTATTTTTCAACTCATATAATCCATCAATATTTTGATTCTCATATTTTGCTGTAGAATATTTAAGTGGATAATGCCAATCTATAAGATTTAATAATTGAGTAGCAAAATATCTTTCGTTTACTTCAAATTCTGTATCAATATATTCCAATAAAATATTTTTGGCTTTTTCACAATCAAACAAAGATAAAAATAGAGCTTTTTTAGGAACATACGTGCCTATAGGATTCCATTCTGATAGAATTTGCTTTAAATGGGTAAAATCAAGTCTGAATGCAATACGTAATACTTGCTCATAGATAAAACGATCTTCCTTGCTTGCATTAGAAATAAGAATTGGATTACTTAACGTAATGCTTCGTTCCTTAAGCTGAACCATAAGCATTTTCTGCTCTTCAGATAAAATCTGTTTGTCTAATGTCTCAAATAAGTTTGGATAACAATCAGGTAAATAATATGTATCCTGTAATGCCAATAAAATCAACTGTAATTCTTGCTCACTAAATTGCTTATTACTGTCTAATCTAGACAATATATCGTCTTGATAATTGATATATTTTACAATCCTATTTGAACTTTTTATTTTACAAATTTGTTTGAGGATTACTTCATCTATGCTAAAATTTATCTGTGGATGTTTTACATCTCCATTAACTTTAGGAGAATAAACACGACTCCATAATCCATTATATATCAATTTCGGCGTGAAATCATATTCTTGAGCTATCTTTGTGTTATCGTAGAGATATGACAAAAAAGATATGATCAACTGTTTTGGCTCTTTACTACTTGGTGCACCAATAATCTCCTTTATCTCATCATTTAATAGTGGAATATGAAAGATATTATGATTGTTGTAAAACAACTGCTTATCTGGAGTTGGCTTTGAATCTGTTATATCAATAAGGAAAATCTTATAATTATCTTCTTGACGTTTATTGAGCACTAAAATATCTCTAACCCATTTAATCCAAGCAATAAAATTGGGATCTGTGCCGGAAAATCCTATTAAACAGAATGTCCCTTGCAATAAAGATATACGCATTAGCTGAGTAAATGCTTCGTGCTGAAAAGGGTAATTTTCATAATCTTCTTTAGATATAATGTACCGATGACGATAATTTCCATCAAATTCAAAAGAGGCTTTATTGTCAATACATAAATCCCCATGCAATTTTATGATGGACTTTGCTTGTTTGCTGAAAGATAGCTGTTGCGCCTTTGTAATAAAGTTCCACTTTTTATCAAATTTCTTTGCAGTAAATTCAAGTAATCTGTCATAATTGGTTGTATATATATTTTCCCAAGGCCCTTCTAAAAGTTTTTCGTGAGCCTCAAAATCATTAATCTTTAAAGGTAATACTTTTTGATTGCTATCTGGACTGCTAAAGGTTAATGAGAACGTAGATTCATCAATGAACGGAATACGCTCTTCAATATAGGTTTCGATAGCCTCTCTATATCCTTTCTTTTTTATATATTTTGATACTATATCCAAATAGCCCTCTCTTGCAATAATCTCCTGAACCTTATTTTTGCAATATTCTCGCAAGTCAATTTTCATTGTAGGGTTATAATGCCTAGCATTATTAAAACCGGTTTCTATTTCCGGATTGTAAAGCTGAGTTACCATATCAAATAGTAATTCATCCCAAGATGGATAATTTGCATATACATTCTTTGAGAATCCAGCACCTATCAATACTGAAACCTCATTTTTACTACTTTTTTGTTTTAGTTGCTCCAAACCGTCTCTATAATTCATTTCATCCTTTTTATAAATTCAACTTCGGCAATCTTTTCACAATTGCATTTGTTTTCATGGAAACAGTAATAATACGGAGCTATAGATTGAATATATACTTCCCATCATCATATTCTTTACTCCAATCATAAAGGCATAGTGATCTGACTTTTCTAATCTTTTTTTGTGCCATAATCACTAGATAGCTGATTTACTATATAATCGTATGCTTCTAGGATATTATTGTATAATTAGGTTTTCATTAATCGTTCGAAACGATCTCCTTTATCTCCTTCTGAAAAATGCAACAACTCTGAATTTTTCATGAAGTAGTATATTATTACTCCGTGATTTTTTTAATTGACGCTATATACAAAGGTATTTAATTCTTCGCAATGAGGATAATTTTCATCTCTATAATTGTAAATTATATAATAATATTCCACAAAGTGCTATTTCACCTATAATTCTATCAATTTTATTTTATGGAAAGGCAACAAGCCATACTCCAAAACTGTCTTATCTGAAAAAAGTTACAGATTCTAGAGATTAAGTCAATGACGAATTAACCAAAAATCTCACCCAACCAACTTTCTCCAAAACACGTTTCTACCCTTCATCCTTCATATCCCTTTATCCATGGTCATTTCCGAATGAACGTATGAAGGCAAAAAATAAAATGGTGCCTTCATCCCCGTTCATCCAACCCGAATAAACCTCCACTATGAAATCTCCCCAAACACCCTTAAATATCATACGCATCCAGTATACATTTCTCCCACGTTCAAGTTACATTTTCATTTTCCACCCGGGTAAAAAACGTTTTCCACCTAGGTAAGAATCATTTTTTACGGTTGTAGAAAACAAGTTTAACCTATGTAAAAAGATGGTTTTGAAGAAGAATTTCGATAAAATGTATACTGAAACCGGATGGTTTTCCGCTTAGAGTTCATGAGTTCTCCACTTAGCGTAAACTGCGTTTCCCACAAGCTCCTTAATGAACCCTCAATCCATGGAAACTCGAAAAACTGCCTTCATGCGTTCATTCGGGAAGCCCGATGGATAAAGGGATATGAAAGATGAAGGGTGTTTTCGTGTTTTGAAAATTGGCTGTATACGGTGGATTTGATCAATCATCCTCATGGAAGGGCGAAAAGTCCGAATAGGTTCGAAAAAGTCCGAAAAAGCTTCAAAAAGGCTCAATACGCTTCAAAATGCGTCAATGGCTTTTTTGGCTGCCGTATCTTTGCATTAGAAATAAAAAGAATAAAGAATATGATAACAAATTTTTCAATGTTTTGGGAGACTGGTGATCCCTATGCCCAATGGAACGTGGAGTCAAGAACTCAGTTTATGAACGGAGGTCGGGAATCAAAACCGTGCTCAGTTGTTTCAACGAATGATGAAACGACTGACGTGCGACAAGTGAAAGAGCAAGAGAGAACAAAAGAAAGGACGGAAATGAAGGAAACGAACAAAATGAAAGTGATGAAAAACACAAAAGAAGAAATAGAAGAAACGGCAAAGGAGATTATCAAGCTTGAAATCTTCATGGATGCCCATTATGACTTACGCTATAATGTGGTGACTGATCAAACCGAATATCGGGTGCATGGGACAACTACACCATTCAGCAAGGTGACCCACCGTGTATCTAATGCCATGTGTACTGAAGCTCGCAAACACGGAGTGAATTGCTGGGACAAAGATATGCGTCGCCATGTGGAATCCATCAATATACAATCCTGTCACCCGATGATCAACTATTTAAGCCATTTGCCTGTATGGGACGGGGTCGACCGCATCACCTCACTTGCCCAGCGTGTATCTCACACTGACTATTGGGTACGCCACTTCCATACATGGATGTTAGCGGTTACAGCTCAATGGTTGGGAGTGAATAAGTTGCATGGCAACAGTGTGGCACCGGTCATTATCAGCAAGCGACAAGGTCGGCAAAAATCGACCTTCTGTAAATTGCTGTTACCTGAGGTGTTGCAACCTTACTATATGGATAGATTGAGTATTTCTACCACGGGTCGTGCAGAGCAGAAGTTAGCGGAATTTGCACTTATCAATCTGGATGAGATAGACAAATATTCGGCTAAAGGAATGGCCTCGCTCAAGAATTTGATGCAAATGGCAGGGGCGAACATAAACAAGGCCTACCAGCAAGGCATTTGTGAGTTACACCGTACGGCCTCATTCATAGCTACTTCCAACTGCAAGAATTTATTAACGGATCCTACGGGAAGCCGCCGATTCATCTGCATTGAACCTGAAGGAAAAATAGACTGCTCGCCTATTGATCACAATCAAATTTATGCACAATTGCTTCACGAGTTAAAGCAAAATACACGCTATTGGTATACCGAAGAGGAAGAAGCGGAAATCATGCAACACAATGCTCCATACAACAAAACATCCGTGGAACAGGATGTATTCAGCTGTATCTTCCGACCGGCAAGAGCCAATGAGAAGAATGCAATGTTACTCTCTGCTGCTGAGCTTTATAATGAATTGTGCAAAGCGAATGCACCCGCCATGCGTGGATCAACGGTCAACCAATTTATCAAGGCATTGGTTGCCATGGAGATACCTAAAGTGCATCAAATGACAGGAAATAAGTATAAAGTGGTAAGAACAAATGAAGAAAAACCCTGATGTACTCATAATAAGAGCCTAAAATGCAAGTTTTTTTACTTTACTTGAAGAAACTTGAACACTTCTATTGTTCATTTTTCTATCTTTGCATAAAATTAAGTTACAAAAATAAAACAGTCCAAAGATAAGAAGAAATAGATATATGGATCAAAGGAATAAAATAGACAAACAAGTTTTTCAAACGGACACCACTTCAAGGTGGAAGAAGTTCAAATGGAGCACAAGATTCATCTTTTTCATTGCTGCCATTCTTATTGCTGTGTTCATTACAATGCTTATTATTGATCGCATTCCCAATCTTCCTTTCCATCAAGATTATAGAAGTGCCATAGCTGCCTCCAAGCCTTACTTGCAAGAGAACAAATACTCAAAAGAGTACAAGGGCTTCCGGGCTTTCTTTACAGAGAAAAAATTACATAGCAACTATGCGCTGGAAAGAGCTAAAAGATACAGAAAGTATCTGAAAGGCGATTTGTCAAGACTCAGAAATATTGAAAGCTGGAATAAGTTTCCTGCCGGAATCCGCTCGGCCTTTTATGTGTCTTGGGATCCCAGATCTTTCATCTCACTGAAAAGAAATGTCCGCAACCTGAATCTGGTTCTGCCTGAATGGTTCTTCATTGATCCTCGTACTGACAAATTAAAGATAAATATAGATCCGAAAGGATTCAACTTGATGAAAAGAAGTGGAATCCCCATAATGCCGATGTTGAGTAACAACTCCGGAGGCGCATTCAAGGGTGATGCAATCGGACGGATCCTACACAATGAAAAGAAGAAAAAGGATCTGATAAACAGCCTGCTTCTTCAATGTATAAAGAACAAGTTTATCGGTATCAATCTCGATTTAGAGGAACTGAATGAAAGTAGCGATGAATACTTGACTCAATTCGTAAAAGAAATATCTGCGGCTTTCCACTCAAGGGGATTGCTGATCACTCAGGATATCATGCCATTCAATACGGACTACAACCTCACAGAGCTGGGAAAGTACAATGACTATCTCTTCTTGATGGCTTATGATGAATATTCGTTGACTTCTGATCCGGGACCTATCTCTTCACAAAGATGGACGGAAGCTGCCGTAGACAATTTGGCAAACAAAGTGCCTGAGGAGAAAATCGTTCTTGGTCTTGGTGCTTACGGTTATGAATGGTCGGACGATAAGGAATCGGATACAAACCTTACTTATCAGGAAGCTCTTTCAAAGGCCTCAAGCAGTGGCTCTCAAATCATATTCAACAACGATACCTACAACCTGAATTATGCATTCAAGGATGATAGAAGCATTCTGCATCAAGTCTTTTTCACGGATGCTGCCACTCATTTCAACACCATGAGATTCGGTGCGGAATACGGACTGGCCGGATTCGGATTATGGCGTTTGGGAAGTGAAGATGACAGAGTATGGAAGTTCTATGACAAGGATATGGAGTGGGCTTCCGCCAGCAAACTAAACACAAAAGACATTGAAAATGTAGGAATCCTTAATGGAATCAATTATATCGGTGACGGCGAAATTTTGGATGTATTGAACACTCCGCATCCCGGACAGGTCAAGATGGAAGTTGACAGCACGGACATGCTTATTTCCGAAGAGAGCTATTTAAAAATTCCTTCATCCTATCAAATCAGGAAATATGGCGAGGCCGGTCCCAAAGAACTGTTGCTCACATTTGATGACGGACCCGATGAGACTTATACTCCTAAAATACTGGATATACTCGCCAAATATCATATTCATGCCGCCTTCTTCATGGTGGGCTTGCAAATTGAAAAGAATCTTCCTTTGGTGAAACGTGTTTATGAAGAAGGGCATCTCATAGGAAACCACACTTTCACTCATAGAAATGTGGCTGAAAATACTCCTTACCGAACGAAGGTGGAACTGGAACTGACCCGTCTGCTCATTGAATGTATCACCGGGCACAGCACCATCCTATTCCGTGCACCTTATAATGCAGATAGCGAACCAGCCAGTATGGAAGAAATCATTCCTGTTGTATTGGCAAGGCAACAAAATTACCTGGATGTGGGTGAATCAATCGACCCTGAAGACTGGCAAGTGGGCATCAAAGCCGACGAAATATTCCGCAGAGTAATCAAAGGGGTGGCACAAGGAAACGGTCACATCATTCTGCTGCATGATGCGGGAGGTGATACAAGGGCGGAGACAATAAAAGCTTTACCCAGGATCATCAATTATCTGGAGAAAAAAGGATATAAATTCACGACCCTTACTTCCGTTCTGGGTAGAAGCAGTCAGCAGTTGATGCCGAACATCCCCAAAGGAAAAGAGTACTATGCGATGCAGGCAAATCTGGCATTGGCTTCCGCTATATATGAAATCACTAATTTCCTGACAGCTCTATTTATCATCTTTATCATTATGGGTATCGGACGATTAATATTCATGGTGATACTTGCTGTACGTGAAAAGCGCAAAGATAAGAATGTTTCCTATGATTATAAGTTATTGGAGAATGCTCCTGCCGTATCTATCATCGTACCGGCTTACAACGAAGAGATGAATGCGGTGTCGTCACTCAAAAACTTACTGAATCAAGATTATCCCAACTTCAACATTATCTTTGTTGACGACGGCAGCCAAGACGAAACTTACACGAAAGTGTGTGATGCGATGGCGGATAATGAGAAGATAAAAATATTCACTAAGCCTAACGGAGGTAAAGCCTCAGCACTTAACTACGGAATTCAAAATACCGATGCCGAATATGTGGTCTGCATTGATGCGGATACGAAACTGTTCCCGAATGCCGTATCCCTTATGATGCTTCACTTCCTTGGTGAGGACGGTGAAAGTATCGGAGCTGTGGCAGGAAATGTGAAAGTGGGCAACCAATTGAATCTACTTACCAAATGGCAGGCTATCGAATATACGACCAGTCAAAACTTTGATCGTCTGGCTTATTCAAACATTAATGCTATAACAGTGGTTCCGGGTGCTATCGGTGCATTCAGGAAGGCTGCCATTGATGATGCAGGAGGATTGACCACCGATACCTTGGCCGAAGACTGTGACTTGACTATCCGCATCCTAAGAGCCGGCTATATCGTCACAAACGAAAACAAGGCCATCGCCATGACGGAAGCTCCTGAAAAGATCATGCAATTCATCAAACAACGTACCAGATGGACTTTCGGTGTGATGCAAACTTTCTGGAAACACCGGGAGACATTGCTTTCTAAGAAAAACAAAGGATTGGGAATGTGGGCTATGCCTAATATTCTGGTATTCCAGTTCATCATACCTCTATTCTCGCCTCTGGCAGATTTCTTCATGCTTGTAGGTTTGTGTACCGGCAACGCAGGAAAAATAGGTTTATACTATTTGGTATTCATGCTGGTTGATGCAAGCATATCAATAGCTGCCTACATCTTAGAGAAAGAAAAACTGTCGGTATTGATATGGATTATACCACAACGATTCTGTTACCGCTGGATCATGTATGTAGTACTCTTCAAGAGCTTTAAAAAGGCCATCAAGGGTGAACTACAAACATGGGGTGTATTGAAAAGAACAGGAAACGTAGCTGATATTACGGAAACGAAGTAAGTTTATTTGTAAATCAGCACAGAGAGATTATTTTCATCAAAGATATCACGGGCAACCTCTTGTAACATTTCAGGGGTTACACCGTTGAATCGTTCTTTCACAAGATCAAGGCTGTCAAAGCGATCATAATGAAGAACTGATTTACCCATATCACTTGAATTGGCTTCGTTGTTGTCTTCAGAAACACCCATTTGTCCTTCGATCTGTTTCTGAGCGGCATGCAGGCGAGCTAACGTCAACGGCTCTTCACGGAATCGTTTCAGTTCCTTCAAGGTAAGGTCTATACATTTGTTTATATCATGTATGTCGGTTCCGAAATAAATGCTGAACAGACCTGCATCCGTATAAGTGGTCAGGTTCGACTCTACATTGTACACCAATCCGCGACGTTCACGCAACGACACATTCAAACGGCTGTTCATGCCGGGTCCGCCAAGAATATTATTCAATAAATAAAGTGCGGTTCCCCTTTTATCAAGAGCTTTGTAAGAGCGAGTTCCCATGATAACATGTGCCTGATGGGTATCTTTCTCTTTCGTGATATGCTTAGGCACATATTCACCGGGCATGTCCCGATAATGCATTTGCTTGGTTTGAACCAAATCGGATGTAGCCTTTTCCATTATTCGGATCAAACGGTCAAAACGGATATCTCCTATATAGAAAAATACCGAATTAGCCGGTTGATAGTAACGTTTAGTAAAAGCCAGAGCATCATTGGTTGTGAATTTTCTCAATCGTTCGGCATTGCCGAGAATGTTGCGCCCTAAAGGATGACCATCAAAAAGCAACTCTTCAAACTCATCAAAAATCAGATCGCCCGGTGTATCATCATACGACTGAATTTCATCAATTATCACCTCCACTTCTTTGTTGATTTCAGCTTGTGGAAAGGTGGAGTGAAATACAATATCGGTCAGCAAATCGACAGCCCTTTGAGTATGTTGGGACATAAAGGTACTGTAATAAATTGTTTCCTCTTTATTGGTAAAAGCATTCGTATCTCCCCCCACATTTTCCATACGGTTCAGTATGTGCCAGGCTTTTCGATGCGTGGTGCCCTTAAAGCTTAAATGCTCTACAAAATGAGCCATTCCTGACTCCAGAGGGAGTTCATCGCGGGTTCCTGCATCAATAGCATATCCACAATAAGCCACGTTTGAAGTGGTATGTTGATATGCAATTCTTATTCCATTTGGGAGAGTATATTTTTGGTATGCCATTACGCGAAATCGTTTTTCTGTTATGAAGGTACAAAAATACAACAAAACTTATTGCAGTTAGTTGAAAAATACAGATATTTGCAGAAATAACTAACTCAATCACCATGATTAATGAAATTAAAGATTTATTGCAGCAAGAGGCTCAAGCCGTTTTGAATATCCCTATCACTGATGCCTATGAAAACGCAGTAAAACTGATTGTTGAACAAATTCGCAACAAGAAAGGTAAATTAGTCACATCCGGAATGGGTAAAGCCGGACAGATTGCAATGAATATTGCTACCACTTTCTGTTCAACAGGTATTCCTTCCGTATTTTTACACCCGAGTGAAGCACAACATGGAGATTTAGGTATATTGCAAAGCAACGATCTGCTATTGCTTATCTCTAACTCTGGGAAAACCCGCGAAATTGTAGAACTCACACAACTAGCCCACAATCTGGATCCCAATTTGAAATATATCGTGATCACCGGTGATCCCGACAGCCCTCTGGCTCATGAAGCCGATATCTGTTTAAGTACCGGACATCCTGCCGAAGTTTGCACTTTGGGATTGACACCTACGACATCAACCACGATGATGACTGTAATCGGTGACATACTGGTAGTTGAGACAATGAAAAAAACAAAATATACACGCGAAGAATACTCTAAACGTCACCATGGAGGATACCTGGGACAGAAATCAAGAGGTGAAGTATGCGAAAAGTAATTGGAATAGGCGAAACAATACTTGATATCATATTCAAAAATGAAGAACCGATCGCAGCCGTTCCCGGCGGATCGGTCTTCAACGGTATTATTTCACTTGGAAAATTAGGAATGAATGTCACATTCATATCCGAAACAGGGAATGACCATGTAGGAAGAAAGATTATCAGTTACATGAACGAGAACCATGTGAAATCGGAACATGTCAATATTTTTCCGGATGGCAAGTCACCTGTTTCATTGGCATTCCTGGATAAGCAGAATAACGCGGACTATGCTTTCTACAAAGATTATCCCAACAACAGACTGGATGTGAGTTTTCCGGATATTCAGAAGGATGACATCGTCATGTTCGGTTCGTACTTTGCCTTGAATCCCGTGATTCGTGATAAAGTGCTGGAGTTTCTTGAATATGCGAAAGAGCGTAAAGCACTATTCTATTACGATCCCAATTTCAGAAGTACACATGCCAATGAAGCTCTCAAACTAACTTCATCCTTGATTGAGAATCTTGAATTTGCCGATATCGTACGCGGTTCAGAAGATGATTTTCAATATATGTATCACAAAGATGATCCTGACAAGATATTCAAAGATGATATTCAGTTTTATTGCCCGAACTTCATCTACACAACAGGACCCGACAAAATATCGCTACGCACGAATACGATCCGCAAAGAGTATGATGTTCCGCAGATTGAGTCGGTAAGCACCATTGCAGCCGGTGATAATTTCAATGCAGGAGTGGTGTATGGACTAGTCAAGTACGGCATTACCAAAGAGTCGCTGAAAACAATGGATCAAGCACTTTGGGATAAGGTGATACAATGCGGAATGGAATTCTCTGCCGATGTATGCCAAAGCATCAACAACTCGGTTTCAAACGACTTCGTTACCGGTCATCGGCTATAATCATGATTCATTAGATACAGTAAGCTTTCGGGGCCCATATTAAACAGCAAATCGATAATGCTGAGGTTGGGCTGAAAGCCATACTTCTCCTCGAAGACTTGCCAATAGGGTTGATAGGTAGAGGATATTTTCCCCGGAAGAATGGCATTGCGGAGATCCGATTCATTGTCGCCTACTTCATGCACATACCCTTGAGTAAGTTCCACATTGGGTGTGAAATCAATAAAACCGCAGATCATATCTTGCAGCTGTTGGTTGAAATCAGTCAGAAACTCATACTCACGTTCATAAAAGGGAGCAAAGTCATCCTCGTAGTATTCGAAATAAGGCGAACTGCGATAAGCCGACATGATTGCATGCCAATGAAGATGCCTCCAATTGCCATGGTCGCTGATTCGTACATCGCAAATAGGTTGGTTATTCTGTTTGATCACAGGAACGGTCAATGGCATCACACCGTTGGCTGAAGCAATGATACATCTATTCCGATAAGTTTGTTTGATATAATGCTCGTGCATCTCCATTTTAACGGTAGGGAACTTCAACAATGCCAGATAATATTCAACCGGAGCCAGATAGGCTGTTGATAAGTATGCTATTTCTTTCATTAATCTATTTTTTTGAAAAATCTGTCGGGACGAAATGCAAAGTATCCCTTCTTGGTATCTTTACTGAAAAGCACACATTGAACACGTCCTACAAGGTTGGCGCCTGCCACCGGACCGAATGTACGGGAATCCTTCAAGTCAAGTACATTGTTGGACGACATCCAATAATAATTGTCCTTGAACGTCCATGAATTCACTTCCTGCTTATCCACCCACAAAGCATTGCCTTGAACGATGGCATGATGTGCTTCATTCAGATTGATCATCCTGGCATAAAATCGGCAATTTGTCGAATCTATATTTATTTCCTGTCCCCTCTTGGGTAAGATAAAAAGATATTCACGAGCAGGATATCTCATGGAATTATACTTCAAAGAGGTGTCTCTTTGCTGCATAAGATAGACCTCATAACGACTAAGTGTATGTACTTTATTACTCTGGGAAAGATAAAATTGCTTGTAATCAGGATGTCGCCTCACCGAAGCCAACGCATCGATTGTCTGATAATTCAATCGCAAGGTATCGCCCGGCAGTCCGGCACATCTTCCCACAAACCAAGCTCTCGATTGATAGAAAGGCGCATCCGTTGTATTGGGATCCTTATAGACAACAATGTAATTGCGTCGGGGATGTGACTCAAACAGTTTGCTAAGTAAAACGTAATCGCCACGCCACAAGATGTTCTCCATTCCATTGGAAGGAATGTAACAGGGAGCAATAATAAACGTTCTTATAACTACGACAAGAACTACGGTCAACCCGATAATTATTGCTCCACGTTTCAGGCCATCTGGGTAGCGGATCATTTTATTTATTTTATATCATCTACCCAACTGAATATGCGATTCCAACGAATCTTGCCATCGAAGAAACTACGATCCGGATTAAGTGACAACCAAATGAATATGGGTTTACCCACCACATGATCTTCAGGCACATATCCCCAATAGCGTGAATCGGCTGAATTATCGCGGTTATCACCCATCATCCAGTAATAATCCATCTTGAATGTATAACTCGTAGCCGGCTTGCCATTGATGAATATCTTGTCGCCATGTACTTCTAATTGATTGCCTTCATACGCTTGAATACATCTCTCGAACAAAGGTAAATTCCGAAGCGTCAACTTGACTGTAGCACCTTTCTTCGGTATCCATAACGGGCCGAAATTATCGCGTCCCCAATGGTTGTTCATATCAAGAGGAAACAACTTTGAAGCATCATCCTTATCGCCGAAGCGTTGAATCTTGCGAACCAACTGCTTGTTGCTCTTAAGCAAGTTATAATTATGAAGCGTCAACGGAAGGGCATAACAGGAAATGTTGTGGTTGTAATTGGCCGCATCTTCATTGCTGATATCCATTTGTCGCAAAAGGTCTTTAGAAATTTCTCCATTGGTCCAAACGTAATAATCAAATTGCATGTTGGTAGGATTCTTTTCCGGTACACCGTTGATATAAACTTGTCCGTGTTTGATTTGCAATGTATCACCAGCCACAGCCACACAACGTTTCACATAATTCTCCCGACGATCTACAGGACGAAAAACCACATCTCCGAAATCTTGGGAATTTTCCTTTATATACTGACGTCCGGCGGAGTAACAGAAATTATATACCTCACGTTGTTTTTCAGGTGAGAGTTTGTTCATATCCACAGGATTGGTAAGCTGTTGCCCATAACCGTAAGCCAATGAATAAATATCAGTCATCTGTTGTTTCAACGCAACGGTATCACCTGCCGGGAAATTAAAGACTACGATATCCAAACGCTTTACACGACCGAAACCGGCAACTCGTTTGTATTTCCATTGAGGCCATTCAACATACGACTTGCAATTGAACACAGGCATGGTATGTTGAGTCAATGGCATTGAAAGCGGAGTATTCGGTACCCGGGGGCCGTAGCTCATCTTGCTCACCAACAAATAATCACCGGTCAAAAGAGACTTCTCCAATGAAGAAGAAGGTATTTGATAATTTTGGAAAATATAAATGTTCACAAAATAAACGGCCACCAATGCAAAAACAATGGCATCCACCCACCCCATGAAACTTCTTACCATAGGATTCTTGGATTTCCGCCAAAAAGACCAGTTGATCTTTTTAGTGATATAAAAATCAAATATAAATGGAATGACAATAATGCCCAACCAACTTCTCACCCAAATCAAAAAAGCAAGATAAATAACAATTGCAATAGTGAAATTTCTCCACTGTAAACGACTTGCATTAAACTTCATAATCATTAATCTTAAAAATTAAACAAATCATTGATCGTAAGGAATCCACTTTTGCCTGTAGCAATAAACTCTGCGGCAAGTACAGCTCCCAAAGCAAAACCTTTGCGGCTTTTGGCAGAGTGAGTAATCGTGATTTCATCGGCTTCACTTTCATAATGAATGCTATGAATGCCCGGCACCTCACCTTCACGAATAGAATGTATGGAAAGTTCTTCCGGTTTTCCGGCTGTCTCTTTCACCCATTTGTCCTTACGGTCGAGATTATCAAGAATCTGCTCGGCCAAAGTAATCGCTGTTCCGCTGGGAGCATCCAATTTATGAACATGGTGAGTCTCTGTCATATCTACATCATATACAGGGTATTTATTCATGATCTTTGCCAAATATTTGTTGACTGCTGAAAAAATGGCTACACCCAGGCTGAAGTTTGAAGACCACAACAAGGTGTTCTTTCCACCTTCGCAAAGCGATTTCATCTCGGCCTCATGATCATTAAACCATCCGGTACTTCCCGATACTACTTTCACACCTGCACCAAATGCTTTTATTACATTGTTATATGCCACGGTAGGCGCCGTAAACTCTATGGCCACATCTGCCGATTTAAAAGCAGCTGAATTGAAATCATCCTGGTTGTCCACATCAACGATACACGCTATTTCGTGACCTCTCTCACGAGCGATATCGCCAATCATATGACCCATCTTTCCATATCCTATCAACGCTATTTTCATTATTTATGACTTTTATATTTTTAAACTAACAATGCAAAGATAAAGCTTTTACAAATATTTTTGTACTTTTGGAGCAGTTTTACAGCACATTAACAATGGAAGAGTTATTACATTACGTTTGGAAGCATAAAATCTTCCCACTTAAGACCTTACGGACGACCGATGGACAGACATTGGAGATTATTGATGCAGGGCTACCCAACTACAATGCCGGTCCTGATTTTTTCAATGCAAAGATAAAAATAGGAGGAACACTCTGGGTTGGAAACGTAGAGATTCATCTTCGTGCTTCGGATTGGTTTGTCCATGGTCATGATCATGATGCTTCATACGATTCAGTGATATTACATGTAGTCAATACGAATGACTGCCTTGTCAACCGCACAGACGGTCAAGAGATCCCACAATTCAGACTGGAATGTCCTGAAACAGTAAAACTTAACTATGATTTGTTACTAAAAAAAGAAAAAGACATCCCTTGTGCCGCACTTTTATCGCAATTGCCCCAAATCATGGTTCATTCGTGGTTTTCTTCTTTGAGAGAAGAACGACTGTATGAAAAAGCGAGATTGGCGAAAGAGAGAGTTTTGAAACATAACTATAATTGGGAGCTGGCATTTTTTATCACACTTGCACGCAACTTCGGATTCGGACTGAATGGTGATGCCTTCGAACAATGGGCTGAACAAATACACCCGAATGCCATCTGCAAACATCGAGATGACTTATTTCAAATAGAAGCGATCTTTTTCGGACAGGCCGGATTGTTGTCAAAAGTATTTGACGATGAATATTATCAACGACTCCAAAAAGAGTATTCCTACCAGAAACATCTATTCGGACTGAAAGAGATTCCCATCAGCCGATGGAAACTTCTGCGTACTCGTCCGTATAATTTCCCTTATATCCGCATCGCCCAGTTAGCAGATCTGTATCATCGACAAGAATCTTTATTCTCAAAGGTGATGGAGGCTGAAAAAATAGAAGATATCTGTGACATATTACGCTGTACTACATCCGATTATTGGAAAAATCATTATATCTTCGGAAAAGAATCGACAATCAAAGAAAAAAATACATCCGACAAGACATTGCACTTGATCATACTGAACACGGTAATTCCTTTTCTATGTGCGTATGGTACCTACAAAGATAATGCGGTAATGATTGAAAGAGCTGAGGATCTGTTGGATAAGCTGAAACCTGAGCAAAATTATATCACTCGTATGTGGCAGAATGCAGGCGTTAAACCTGAAAGCGCGGCCGATTCGCAAGCATTGATTCAGTTGAAACAAGCCTACTGCGACCGGAAGAAATGTCTCTATTGTCGATTCGGGTATGAATTCTTAAGTAAACATCCTGAATAATTTTATATAATTTATAAATTGATATAGTACAAAACTACTTAGAAATCTTACTTTTGTAATACAAAGTAAAAAATCAGAATAATAAAATATGAAATCTTCATTCAACGCCTTACTCGGTATCTGTATATTAATAGCCATTACATGGTCATGTGCCAACATCGGTTCGCCTCAAGGAGGCCCAAAAGACATGACCCCTCCAAAGGTACTATATACTGAACCGGCAATGAATGCTTACAACAATACAAAGAAGAAGGTGGTTATCCATTTCGACGAATTTGTGAAACTGGATAATGCTTCTGAGAAAGTAATTGTATCACCCCCACAAACGCAACAGCCTGAAATCACGGTAAACGGAAAAAGCATTGTAGTGAAACTCCAAGACTCTCTCAAAGCCAACTCTACTTATTCTATCGACTTCTCTGACGCCATTACGGATAACAATGAGGGAAATCCATTGGGGAACTATGCTTTTACATTCTCTACAGGAAGCCATATTGATACCTTGGAGGTATCAGGCTATTTGATTGATGCAGAGACATTAGAGCCGATTAAGGGTACAGCCGTAGGACTTCATTCCGATCTTAGCGACTCGGCTTTTATTAAAAAGCCACTTGATCGTGTTGCTCGAACCGATAGTCGCGGACATTTTGTAATAAAAGGCATCGCTGCAGGGAAATATCATGTATATGCATTAAAGGATGTAGATCAAAATTCACGCTTCAACCAACGAAGCGAAGCAATAGCTTTCAACGATAGTTTGATTGTACCGTCTTTTCGCCCTGATGTCAGACAAGACACATCCTGGGTGGATTCACTTTCATTTGATACGGTGTTTACACGCCCATATACGCATTACTATCCCGATAACATTCTCCTGAGATCGTTTACCGAGAAAAGTATTACGCAATATTTGATAAAAAGTGAACGGAGTTTGCCACAACTATTCGCACTCTTTTTTGCTATTCGCAATGATACACTACCCACTCTTCGTGGATTGAATTTCAACGAGAAAAATGCTTTTATCGTTCAGAAGAATGCCGATAACGATACAATCCTTTACTGGATAAAGGACTCGCTTATCTATAAATTGGATACATTGAAAATCCAGGCCAAATATCTTTTCACGGATACGCTTAACAAATTTATTCCGCGCACGGACACATTAAAGCTATACATAAAAAAATACAAGAACGCACCTAAAAAAGAAGGTGAACATAAGAAAAAAGACGACAAACTGAAAATAATACCTTTATTGCCCGTAGCCATGGCAACACCTTCATCCATGGATATATTTGACAATATCAAACTTCTATTCCAGGAACCTATCAGCAAAATGGACACGTCTATGATCCATTTGTTTGAAAAGGTTGATTCGGTATGGAAACCCAAACCATACCTCATCCGGCAAGACAGTTCAAATATACTGGCATATAACATTTTAGCCGAGTGGGATCCGGGGAAAGAATATAATTTAAGTGTAGACTCTATGGCTATTCACGGACTATATGGGTTGCACAATGGTCCTCTGTTTTCAAACTTAAAAATGAAAACTGTGAATGATTATGCCAACTTATTCTTCAATATTACAGGTGTAGGACCACATGCTTTTGTGGAAGTGATGGACGCACAGGGAAAAGTGATTAGAAAAGCGGATGTGATAAAAGGGCGTGCAAGCATCTATTATCTAAACCCCGGAAAAGTATATGCACGAGTGACAGATGATCGTAACAACAATGGCAAATGGGATACCGGAGATTATATCACTAGAAGGCAACCCGAAGAAGTATACTACTACCCGCATGCAATAAATCTAAAAGCTATGTGGGACATAGATCAAAACTGGAATGTACAGGAATTGCCTTTATATAAGCAAAAACCTGATGAACTGAAAAAACAAAAACCTGATCAGAATAAATCTAAGAAATATGGACAGAATAGTAAAAAAAGTTATAGTTAAAATGAATAACATTTCACGAAAAGTAGGACTTGGGTTGATAACTCTACTGCTTTTCACGTTATTCAGCAGTCAAACTGAATCTACAGATGTAGAAGTAAACAATTATGCATTTAAAGGAGGAGAACGCATCACCTACGATCTTTACTTTAATTGGAAATTCATTTGGAAGAAAGCCGGTACGGCAAGTCTTTCAACCAGAACCATGAACTACCAGGGGCGTTCTGCCTATTTGGTGAATCTTTTGGCTAGCAGTAATGGAGTAGCCGATAAATTTTTCAGAATGAGAGACACCCTCACTTCAATTGTATCCACCGGACTGCAACCTATGTATTACAGAAAAGCAGCAGACGAAGGCCACAAATTTGCCATTGACGAGGTAAGATACTCCCAAAGTAATAATAGAGTCAATGTGCATATGAAACGCGTAAAAAATGGCAGAGTTACGTATAAAACCGGATCCGATTCTAAACAAATCTATGATATGCTGAGTATCATATCACGAGTTAGGTCCATCGATCCAAGTGGTTTGAAAGAGGGCAGCCGTTTGATGTTTCCGATTGCATCGGGCAAGTATCTCACTAACGAAACACTCGTTTTCGGCGGACGCAAACATTTTAAGGCTGAGAACGGAATTACTTATCGATGCATGATATTCACTCTGGTTGAAAATAGAAAAGGGAAAAATGAAGATATCATTACGTTCTACATCACCGACGATTTGAACCATCTCCCTATCCGACTCGATTTGAACCTGAACTTCGGAGTTGCAAAAGCTTATATGCGCAGTGCAACGAATGTAAGACATCCGTTCACATCAATTGTTCAATAAGACAAATGCCTCTATATTGATAGGGGGTCTAAATAACAACACATCAAAAAGGAGAATCTCGAAAGATTCTCCTTTTTTTTCACCTTATATATAAGTGATTATTTAGCAGTAGCAATCAATGGAGTTCGTAAATTCTTGGCAAAATTACTCATATAAGTAACCCATTCATTGGAACTCTTAAAGCCGAATTTGCTCCAACCGGCTCCCCAATAATACGTAAATTGAGAACCTTTCGGCACATTCATCAACGCAATAATGTGCCCATCCGCTCCTTGGGATTTTGCCTGAGTTTCATCTTCACGCAAAGGTAATGTGGTGATGCTTTTTACCTTATTAGGAAAAGCCATACCAAGATAGATCAAGCCGTCTTTTCCTGCATTCTCGGTATATGCTGCATAACCTTTTTCAGCAGAGAGATTATAGTCCTTGCTACCGTCATGCAAAACAATACCTGCAACAACCGGCAATGCTTCTTTTTGTCCTGTATACGACACAGTAACTCTATTTAATTGAGAACCGGCATCTATGGATGTAATACGTACCTCACGCATGGTTACACCTTTATACACAACAGGATAGGTGAGGCGAACCGTGAAACGAATGGGGCCATTATCCAACACTTGTTGTGTGTCGAAACAATAAGGATATATAATCTTTCCATCTTCAAGAAAAGCGATGGTTCCTGCTCCCAATGTGGGTCCTACCTTGTAACAATCCAACCCTTTTCCATGGTCAATGTGATAAGAGATTGAATCTTCGTAATGTTGAGCCTCAGCTTTCTTACCGGCTGCCCGCAAAGCTTTAATAACAGACTTCGCCCTATATTCCTGCCCATATCTAAACTCACAAACAAAGTCATTTGTGCTTTTTACCCATACATCGTTGCCATAGGCTTTTTCCCCAGTCCGCTGTAAAGCCGGTCCATAACACCGGAAGGCTATTCGATCGTTTTCCCATGCCATATCGTCTTCTCTTTCAGGATATAAACGACCTGTAGCTTTACTCTTAAAGGTTTGAGGGGCACCTGGCTTTATCGTATATTGAGCAGATCCTTTTGAAGGAACAGTGGCTTGAAAGATCAATTTTCCATCATAAGTAATTTGATAAGGAATCTGCTTATTGTTACGAGTAACAATAATATTGCTGCCAACTTGCTTTTTGATGTTTGCAGCGTTCAACTCAACGGTTTCGTTATTGCGAACCCGATTGGATGTGTTTTTCACTGTAACCGTTACATTGCCTGCTTGTGCAAAAGCGGTGCAAAGAAACGTTACAAAGGCTATATAAAATAGTTTATTCATCTTTATAATCTCCTTAAAATAAAAAAAGCTACTCACAACAAGTGAAAAAACTTGGAGTAAGTAGCTTTTCTAAATTTTATTTGCTTATCAGGGTTGTTTACCGATATATGCAAGAATACCACCGTCAACGTAAAGAACGTGACCGTTTACAAAGTTTGAGGCATCAGATGCCAAGAACACTGCAGGACCTTGCAAATCTTCAGTTGTTCCCCAACGAGCAGCCGGAGTTTTGGCAACAATGAATGAATCAAACGGATGACGACTGCCATCTGCTTGAGGTACACGTAAAGGTGCTGTTTGAGGAGTAGCAATATAACCCGGGCCGATACCATTACATTGAATGTTGAATTCACCGTATTCAGAACAAATGTTACGTGTCAACATTTTTAAACCGCCTTTGGCAGCAGCATAAGCTGATACGGTTTCGCGTCCCAACTCACTCATCATAGAACAGATGTTGATGATTTTTCCGTGACCTTTTTTGATCATTCCAGGAATCACAGCTTTTGAAACAATAAAAGGTGCATTCAAATCCACATCAATAACTTGACGGAATTCGCTTGCCTTCATTTCACACATAGGTATACGTTTAATGATACCTGCATTATTTACCAATATATCGATAACACCAACTTCTTTTGTGATCTTGGCAACCATAGCTTGCACTTGATCTTCGTTGGTTACATCACATACATATCCATGAGCTTTGATGCCCTCTTTAGCGTAAGAAGCCAAGCCTTCGTCAATCTTATCTTGAGCCAGATCGTTGAACACAATTGTTGCTCCTGCTTGAGCGAATGCTGTAGCAATGGCAAAACCAATACCATAATGTGCACCTGTAACAAGTGCTATTTTTCCTTCCAATGAAAAGTTTACCATAATATATTATTTTGTTATTAAACAATTACTTTAAATCTGAAATCTTTGAGAAATCTTGATCGCCATAGTCGAGGTTCTCACCACCCATACCCCATATAAAGGTATAGTTATGTGTGGCAGCTGCACTATGAATAGACCATTCAGGCGATAATACTGCTTGATCGCCTTTCATCCAAATGTGGCGGGTTTCATCCGTTTGTCCCATAAAATGGCAAACAGCCTCATCGTTTGGTACTTCAAAATAGAAATAGGCCTCCATACGACGACTGTGAACATGTGCCGGCATAGTGTTCCATACACTTCCGGGAGCCAACTCAGTCATGCCCATTTGTATTTGGCATGTCGGTAATACCTGACTAACCAACATCTTATTGATGTTACGATGATTTGAACTCTCCATAGTACCCAATTCTGCAACAACTGCATCAGCCTTGGTTACCTTCTTGTCCGAATATTCCTTATGGGCTGTGGTAGAGTTGAAATAAAACTTGGCAGGATTTTTTGGATCCTCACTTTCAAATGTTACTTCACGGTCACCACGACCTAAATATAGAGCTTCTTTAAAATCAAGTTCGAACAATGCATCTCCTGCTTTAACGACACCGGGGCCTCCTACATTGAATATACCCATTTCACGACGTGTCAGGAAATAAGGAGCTTTCAACGGATCAATCGCTTCAAGCTTTAAAACTTCAGTCACTGGTTTAGCACCACCTACGACCATACGATCGTACATTGAATAAACCATGTTCACCTCATCATCTGAAAATACTTTTTCTATCAAGAAATCACGACGAATTCTGGTAGTATCATATGATTTTGCATCTTCGGGATGAGCAGCATAACGAATTTCATAATTAGTCTTCATACCTTGATTATATTTAATTTTTAATAGTCTGTTATCGTACACGATACAAAAATAGTAAAATATTTGAGCAATTAAAAATAAAAAGTTCCAATTATAACCTAATTAATGCTCCTCTTTTACTGTTGCTTACTTTTTATACGAATAAACAGGAATGATTACTCATTAAATATAGTTAATCAGCTAGTTTGCCTTTCAACGTAGCCGACGAAGCTTCTTCAACAACCACTTTTACAAACTCACCAATGTGGTGATTGCCTCGCGGAAATACTACCACCCTGTTTTGCTCCGTACGTCCAAAGAGTTGTTCACGCGATCTTTTAGAAACACCTTCGACCAACACTTCATAGGTACGTCCGATACATTTTTTATTATTTTCCAAAGACGTCCTGTTCTGAAGTGCAATTATTTCATTGAGACGGGCAATCTTCACATCTTCAGGTACATCATCTTTCAAATTCTTGGATGCATAAGTACCTTTACGTTCGGAATACTTAAACATAAATGCCGAATCATAATGGCACTCTTCCATCAAACTTAGTGACAATTTATGGTCTTCTTCCGTCTCTCCGCAAAATCCACAAAAAATATCTGTTGTCAAACCGCAATCAGGTACAATACTGCGTATCGCCTCCACTCTACTTAAATACCACTCCCGTGTATATTTACGATTCATGGCTTTCAATATCTGAGAACTTCCACTCTGAACGGGTAAATGTATGTGTTTACAGACATTCGGCACTTCAGCAATGACTTTAAGAGTTTCATCGCTCATGTCTTTCGGATGTGAAGTGGTAAAGCGTACACGCATTTCCGGAACAGATTCGGCAACTAAGCGTAGTAAGGTTGAAAAGTCGACAATACTGCCGTCTGATTTTTCAAATTTATAAGAATTCACATTCTGTCCAAGCAAAGTGACCTCTTTATAGCCTTTCGCTTTCAAGTCTGCCACTTCATTAAGTATACTCGCCACATCACGGCTTCGTTCCCGACCTCGTGTATAAGGTACAATGCAATAGGTACAGAAATTATTACAACCTCTCATAATAGAAACAAAACCCGAAATGTGATTGCCACATATACGTGTAGGAATAATATCCCGATAGGTTTCGGATGTTGATAACTCTACATTCATTGCCTTCTCGCCCACTTCAACTTGTGCCACTAAATCAGGCAAAGTCAAATAAGCATCCGGCCCCACCACTAAATCAACATAGTGATGTTCTATCAAATCTTCTTTGATATGTTCAGCCATACATCCTAAAACTCCTATGATAAGGTGCTTTTTTTTGCGCTGTAACGAATGAAGAAAATCCAGACGATTGTAAATCTTTGTTTCAGCATTTTCACGTACCGAACAAGTATTCAAGAACACAGCATCAGCTTGATCCAAATCATCTGCCATGCTATACCCGGCCATCTTCATCACCGAAGCAATCACCTCGCTATCAGCAACATTCATTTGACACCCATAAGTCTCGATAAACAACTTTTTGTTCTCAGAGACAGTTGTAGATTTTAAGTCTACGCCTGTTTGATTATCCATATTATCTATATATAAAAAATGAGGAGACAAAATTACGACAAATAAGTGATTTAATGCGAAAACACTATCAAAAACGCCTTTTTTTTTGCTTAACTATTACTACCATAACAGAATAATCGTTAATATTATAGATGAAAATCTTTCCCTATTTGCTCAAAAAAAATAATATCTGTTTATTTGCACACATACAAAAATAGATTTTTTCATAGTTAAGGTTTAGGTTAAAAAACAAAAGGGGAGTTGCGAAACTGCCCTTTTTATTTTTATATTTTTATCAATTTCTATTGTAATATAGTTATTTTTTTTACATTTGTCATCGGTAACTTTTAAACGAATTAATTATGGATTTTGCTAAAATCATCATTGTAATTGCTATCATGTTTCTTTTCTACTACAAAAAAGATAGAAATAAGGAAAAGAAATCTGATATGACTATGCCCCAAGACATCACGAAGAAGAACACTTCAATTGTAAGAAAAGGTGAAGCACAGGTGGTATCCACAATTTTGCATCCACCCAAAAAGCACTTGACTGAAACTATGAATCATCTCGTAAATAAAGATAAACCCATAATTAAAGATGCCCCCATTTCTGTTACACCCTCAAATAGAAATGGCAATGAAATAGATTTATCCAGTATAGAAGAAGTAAAAAAAGCCATCATTCTCTCAGAAATTATTAATCGCAAATATTAATATACTATGAAATACAAGTATCTTTCAGCGGTTGAAGCTGCATCATACATAGAAAATGATATGAATGTAGGTTTCAGCGGATTCACTCCGGCAGGATGTCCCAAAGCCATTGCTCCGGAATTGGCAAAAATGGCCATAGAAGAACACAAAGCCGGTCGTCCATTTAAAATTGGAGTATTCACCGGTGCATCAACCGGAGACTCTATTGACGGAGTACTAACAAGGGCTGATGCTATAAAGTTTCGAGCACCTTATATTACGAATAATGATTTCAGAAAAGCTGTAAATGAAGGAAAAATCGCTTACGAAGATATCCACCTTTCAGAAATGGCACAAGAAATTCGCTATGGAGTAATGGGTAACATAGATGTGGCAATAGTGGAAGCTTCCAGAGTTACTGATGACGGAAAGATTTACTTAACTGCTGCTGGAGGAATTGTCCCTACAATATGCAGATTAAGTAAAATGATAATCATTGAATTGAATGCTTACCATGGCGAAAATTTAATTGGTATGCATGACAATTATGAACTGCTGGATCCACCCCATCGAAGAGAAATACCTGTGTATGCTCCAAGTGATAGAATAGGTGAACTGTTCGTAAAAGTAGATCCTGAAAAAATTGTAGGCATAGTAGAAACTAATTTACCTGACGAAGCCAGAGTTTTCACACAGCCTGATCCCGTAACAGACAGAATAGGACAATACGTATCTGATTTCTTGGCAGACGAATTAAAAAAAGGAACAGTTCCTTCTTCTTTCCTGCCTATTCAAAGTGGTGTAGGCAACATCGCAAATGCACTTTTGGGAGCATTAGGGCGTAACCCGAATATTCCACCTTTCCGAATGTATACTGAAGTACTGCAAGATACGGTAATGAATTTGATGCGTGAGGGTAGAATCATTTTCGGAAGTACTTGTTCGCTTACATTGACCAACAATTGCTTACAAGATATGTATAAAGATATTGACTTCTTCCGCGATAAAATCATTATTCGCCAAAGTGAAATATCAAACAATCCCGGGATAGTAAGAAGATTAGGAGTTATTACGATCAACACAGCCATAGAAGTTGATATTTACGGTAACGTTAATTCAACACATATAAGCGGCACAAAAATGATGAATGGTATTGGAGGGTCCGGTGATTTCACACGAAATGCCTATATATCCATATTCACTTGCCCATCTGTAGCTAAAGATGGAAAAATAAGTTCGATAGTACCGATGGTTACTCATCATGATCACAGTGAACATTCAGTTGATATTGTTGTCACTGAACAGGGTGTTGCCGATCTAAGAGGAAAAAGTCCCAAACAACGTGCCGAACTTATTATAAACAACTGCGCACATCCATCATACAAAGAATTGCTGCGTGACTATCAAAAAATAAGCAATCAACAATGTCACATTCCACATTGTCTTGAAAAAACGTTTGCGATGCACACAGCTTTTGCTCGTCAAGGCGATATGCATTTGACGGATTTTTCCCTCTAAAAAACGAATCTCAAGGGTATATGTTATTCTGTAAGCATTCTGCAGATACGATCCTGAAACTGATGAGCACGTCTCTCATTCAAGTTGTTTTGGTTGATTATGACAAATGCCAACATATGCCCTTGAACGGTTTGCAAATAGCCGGCTAATGAACTCACACCTGTAACTGTTCCGGTTTTTGCATGCACATTGCTATATACATTACCATTTTTCATTCTGTTTTTTAATGTACCATCCACTCCGGCAACTGGCAAAGATGGGTAAATAACTTCACGCAAAATTTTATTGTTATAAGCATATTTCAGAAAACGTATCAACAGATCAGGAGAAATATAATCATACAAAGAAACGCCAGAGCCGTCCACTATATTATAATCCTTGTGATCCATACCCAACTCATCAATAAACTTGTTGATAACTTCACGCCCATCGGTTGCATCAGCATATTTACCACATTTCCCTGATGCCGCCAAATGGTAAAAAATAGATTCAGCATTCAAGTTGTCACTCACTTTCAATGCTCTATGAATTACTTCTGCCAAAGTATGTCCTACAGAAAAAATTGTATCTGACGAAACAGGTGTGACACGGTCTCCACCGTATGCAACCGAATCAACTCCTTTTTCCCTTAAATGATCAACAAATGTGCGCACAAAAAAAGTTTTACTATCAGCAACGGTAATAGTTCGAACTTGTCTCGAACTAACTCCACCTGAAACAATAAACTTACTTTGTACATGAGCAGCATCACGGGTCACACTAAAATGTTTTTTATAATCGGTAATTGCATTGTTTTCTACCTCGTTATAAGATGATTCAGGATAAATATTTATTGATGCAGGCTCTCCTTTTTTTGAAGCAGGATAAGCCGTCACAGTAACCCATCCTTTATGAAACATCAATGGTGATAACACGGGCTGAAAATCATATAAGGCATCGTCCCAACTCCATCCGCTACCATAATATAATGTAGAATCAACCATTGAGACATCCGAATAAATTTTTCCGGTAATATGCTTAATATTTTTAGATTCAACTTGTTTGGCAAGCTGGTTCATCTCATCCATCATGAAATCAGGATCAAAACCACCAATCACAAATAAATTACCATGCAATGTATCATTTTTTACTTCTCCATCGACTGCTAAAGAAGTGTTGAACTCATGCTGTCCTCCCAATCGCGCAACAGCGGTAATAGTGGTTATTAACTTTTCAACAGAAGCCGGACGATAACGTTTATTACTTTGATAGCTATATAGCAAGGAATCAGATGTAAGATCATACACCGATATACCGGCTTCAGAGTTTTTCAATAAATCATCCCCTAAAATTTTCTGGAACTTCGATTGATAATCAACTTGTGAAAATAAAACATTAGTAAATCCCCAAAAACATAATAAACATCCGATATATTTTTTCATTCCAAAACCTCCTTCATTTGGTCTGTGAATTCTTTCATTTCCATAGGTCTTAAATAATAAGTTTTTTTTCCACTAACTATTTTAATATAAGTATATGCTGCACCGAAAATTTTCATCTTAACATTCGGATCAAACTCTCTTATACTTTTCAATTCAATTACTTTCTCTTTTGAAAAATACCCCTGCTTAATAATGACACTTACCAATGTGATCACATAAACCGTATGAATGATCCTATCTTGAATGGCAAGCAATAAAAAAACACATATAAAAAATAATTCTGTCTGATGTTTCCAAGCAAACATTAACGTAATCGATACAAGTAAAATCAAGAAAACATAATGATTCCACTGCACCTTTACATGATATTTTTTGTTGAGCATTTTATCTTTTTACTGGCAAATCTACTAATAATACCTATTTCTTGTATCAAACTGAACAAGTAAATAACTTTATTTGTAATTTTGTGGTGGAAAATATACAAGAAAATGATTAAAAAATTCGACTATTTAGTAATTGGTTCAGGCATTGCCGGAATGAGTTTTGCCCTTAAAGTGGCAGAAAAAGGGAAGGTCGCACTTATTTGTAAAACTGAATTGGAAGAAGCAAACACCTACTTTGCTCAAGGCGGAGTGGCGTCAGTTACAAACGTGCTTGTTGATAACTTCAACAAACATATAGAAGATACGATGATAGCAGGCGATTGGATCAGTGATCGAAAAGCTGTGGAACAGGTCGTAAAAAATGCTCCTCAACAAATTCATGAATTAATAAACTGGGGAGTTAACTTCGATAAAAAAGATAATGGCGACTTTGACTTACATCGTGAAGGCGGGCACTCTGAATTTAGAATTCTTCATCATAAAGACAATACCGGTGCTGAAATACAAGACAGCTTAATTGATGCATTAAAAAGTCATCCTAATATAACTATTTTTGAAAAACATTTTGCTATAGAAATACTTACTCAACATCATCTCGGCATTGAAGTTACACGCAAGACTCCGGATATAGAATGTTTTGGTGCTTACATACTCGACCTTAAAAGCGGTAAAGTAGATACATTCCTTTCTAAAATAACTCTTATGGCTACGGGTGGTATCGGTGCTATTTATCAAACAACCACTAACCCGCTGGTTGCTACCGGTGACGGTATTGCCATGGTTTATCGTGCAAAAGGAACTGTCAATGATATGGAATTTGTACAATTTCATCCTACTGCCTTATATCACCCCGGTGATCGTCCATCTTTCTTAATAACAGAAGCTATGAGAGGATACGGTGGTATATTACGAACCATGGATGGAAAAGAATTCATGCAGAAATATGATAAACGTCTTTCATTAGCACCTCGTGATATTGTTGCCCGTGCGATAGACAATGAAATGAAAAATAGAGGAGACGATCATGTATGTTTGGATGTAACACACAAAGATCCTGAAGAAACAAAGAAACATTTTCCCAATATATATGCCAAATGTTTAAGTTTGGGTATTGACATAACCAAAGATTATATACCGGTAGCTCCTGCTGCTCATTATTTGTGTGGAGGTATAAAGGTTGATTTAAATGGACAATCATCCATCAAACGTCTATATGCCGTTGGTGAATGCTCATGCACAGGACTTCATGGAGGAAACAGATTGGCATCCAATTCTCTTATTGAAGCTGTTGTATATGCTGATTCTGCAGCCAAGCACAGTTCTGAAACAATTGATAAGTATACATACAATGATAAAATTCCAGAATGGAATGATGAGGGTACTTCACACCCTGAAGAGATGGTGTTGATCACTCAAAGTTCAAAAGAAGTAGGACAAATAATGAATACTTATGTTGGAATCGTACGTAGTGATCTGCGGTTGAAACGTGCTTGGGATAGATTGGATATTCTTTATGAAGAGACAGAAGAACTATTCAAGCACTCAAAAGCATCTAAAGAAATATGTGAATTGAGAAATGTTATTAATGTCGGTTATTTGGTAATGCGTCAGGCAATGGAACGTAAAGAAAGTCGTGGTTTGCACTATACCATTGACTATCCAAAACATAATGACGAAGTTTATCTTTCAAAATAAAATAAAGAACTAAATAAAAACTACCCCTCGCAAGACTATTAACAGCTTTGTAAGGGGTAGTTTCATTTAAACTATCCTTGCTTATTTTATAGCCCAAGCTTTTCAGATATTTCAAGCATTCTTTTAATAGGCACAATTGCTTTATCTGCAATGGCTGAATCAACCTTTATTTCAGGTGTTTCATCACGCAAACAAAGATATAATTTCTCCATTGTATTAAGTTTCATGAAATTGCAATCATTGCAAGCGCAAGTACTATCATTGGGAGGAGCAGGGATAAACGTCATATTTGGGCATTTCTTTCGCATCTCGTGTAATATTCCCGACTCGGTGGCAACTATATACTCCTGACACTCTGAATGCGTTACAGCGTACTTAAGAAGGGCTGCTGTGGACCCTACATAGTCCGCTAACTTCAAAACAGCTCCTTTACATTCAGGATGAGCTAAAACCAAAGCATTTGGATGTATCTTTTTTAAATCAACAATCTTTTCAACGGAGAATTGTTCATGAACATGACATGCTCCATCCCAAAGTAACATATTACGACCGGTGACGGAATTAATGTAGTTTCCCAAATTACGATCAGGACCGAAAATAAGTTTTTCATCTTTAGGAAAGCTCTCAACAATCTGTCGGGCATTTGTACTTGTTACTACGATATCAGTACAAGCTTTTACTGCAGCTGAAGTATTCACATAAGAAATAACTTTATAACCAGGATGAGCGTCCACAAACTTTTTGAATTCATCAGCAGGACAACTGTCAGCCAACGAACAGCCTGCATTCATATCAGGGATCAATACTTTTTTATCAGGATAAAGAATCTTAGCTGTCTCACCCATAAAATGAACACCACACAAAACAATAATGTCAGCGGTGGTCTTAGCAGCCCATTGTGCAAGAGCCAAACTGTCCCCTATATAATCAGCTATATCTTGAATTTCACCTTTCTGGTAGAAGTGAGCCAATATAACAGCATTCTTTTGTTTTCTTAATCGATTAATTTCTTTAATGAACTCTTTTTCTTCCATCACTATATTAATTATTAATTTCTTTAATCTTTAGAAAAATATATATGATAATATTAATAGTCGGTTGATAGTGTTCGTAAAAAAAACATTATTTTCTTGCATATTATCTTGTTAACCGAGAAGCTAATCTTATCAAATCATTATCAACGGGAATTAATGTATGTAACACCTGAAAATAAGTAAGATATATTCTTTCTTCACTTTCTGTTGATAAAGTGCAAAGTTAAAAACTTTCATTCGTTCCGTATATGTTTTTAGGGTTAAAAAGTGGTTTAAACATAGATATTAATTTTTTGCTAACTTATTTGGAATGTTTGTTTGGGTACGTTTATAGCAAAAGAAATGGATAAGTAGAGAAAATTTTCTATTTTCTTTCCACATTTAATCAACGGCTTTTCAACACATATCAACAGATGTTGTTAATAGTTTTGTATCTTTGCAATATAATATAAATGTTTTTTTTGGAATGCGCAAATTAAAGATAACCGAATTACATAGAATATCTACTGAAGAGTTTAAAGAGGCTGAAAAGTTGCCCCTGGTAGTAGTCTTAGATAATATAAGAAGTATGAATAACATCGGTTCGGTGTTTCGTACATCAGATGCTTTTCGCATAGCTTCTGTTTATTTGTGTGGAATAACTGCTACACCTTCTCACCCTGAATTACACAAAACAGCTCTTGGAGCTGAATTCTCTGTAGATTGGAAATATTTCAAGAATACATTGGATGCAGTAGAAGAGCTTAAATCGAATGGTTTTACGGTATATGCAATTGAACAAGTGGAAGGTAGCATAAAATTAGATCAATTGAATTTAGATCTGAATAAGAAATATGCTATTGTCATGGGACATGAAGTTAAAGGTGTGGCTCAGGATGTAGTAAATGCTTGCAACGGTAGCATTGAAATACCACAGTATGGTACGAAACATTCTCTAAATGTATCAGTTACTACAGGTATTGTTTTATGGAAATTTTTTGAGAAATTACAATTGACCATTCATCACTAATGTAATAACTCTTTCAGTAATGGCGTCATCGCCGAAAGGATTGTACTCTTTTTTAAGACTTGCACCAAATATCTTTGCAAAGCCTTGATAGAATCCAGCTCTCATACGTCCCATGAAAGCTTTGATTATTTCATATGAAGATTGGTTGCATTCACGGTCAATAATCTTAATTAATAATTTTCCTTGAGTGTATGACATTTTTTTGAAAGGTTCTTTGTATTGTGCCATTAACCCTTTTTCAACTAACCTCAAATGTGCTTCACGGCGTTTAGGGTCTGGAATAGTCTGTACATATTCATATGTTTCCACAATAATGTTGTTTATCATTATCGCATAGGGCATTACAAGTTTTATATTTCTTACCAATCGATAATACTCACTCCATTGTTTGGGAGTTGTGAACTTTAATGGAGGAAAAACATAGGTATTTCTCAATTGCACAAAAGGAATTGTATCACCTTTGTATACACAAGCCTCCACCCACACAGTTGGATTGGGTGTTCTTAATGTTCTCCACTGTGCATGAACTGTACAAATAGCAAATAAATTTATACAGACAAATACGATGACAAAGCTAATCCATTTTTTCACGCTGCAAAAATAGCAGTTTATTGTTTTTATTGTCTTGTTTTTCTAGTTTATTTCTGAATATTTTTGGGTTGTTATATATTTTAACGTAAATTCGCGACTTTTTAAAATAGAAATAACTAACTATTTGTTAATAACATGGTTGATAAGTCGGTTAAATTGGTGTTGATAATACTGTTCATACAAGTTGATATGTGCGCACAAGATATTAAAACGGCCAATTTTGGAGTAGAAGATAATTTGAGCGAAATAGCTGAAAGTGGGAATATTGCTGAAGATAATGTCAATGAGAATCTTCAGGAATTGGATTATATCAAGGATAATCCCATCAATCTGAATGTTGCTACTTTGGATCAGCTTAAATTATTTGAACAATATGGTTTATTAAATGATATTCAAATTCAAAATATACTATTTTATCTCTATAGCAAGCAAATGGTTTCAATCAGTGAATTGATGCTTGTGAAGGAAATGGATCGACAAACAATAGTGAACCT